>MPMF02117582.1_pt1 | contig 191289 bp, 171 predicted proteins | sample 1617271 | NCBI WGS metagenome assembly MPMF02 (sample SAMN05944812, study PRJNA350692) | marine metagenome | biome: marine; feature: ODZ; material: water; isolation source: 120 m water sample prefiltered with 30 um filter, filtered on to 0.2 um... | place: Pacific Ocean | collected 2012-04-09... | reverse complement strand
GTCGACCGCCACTTGGCTACCAATGAATTGTTTTAATGGAATCGTAGCATCAGTAGATAAGCAAATCAGTTCTGCACGTAAGCCTTGATTGATTTCATGTTGCCCATCTATACGTTGTAAAAAGACCTGAGCATTTAATATGGGATTAGAAAATTGAATATGGATGGCACGTTTTTGTGGGGTGATGCCTAATTGATCTAATGCGCGAAATATATTATTCAACATCTCTTGTTATTTAATATTGACTTAAATTTCGCGCATATTATACAAAATAGACTAATTTGTCTATTTTGTATAATTATCGTTAAAAAGGTTTGTTTTGTCTTTCATAAATTCCATCACTCATTATTTTATAAATATTTTCTAAATCAGCACGATGCGCATTTATTAATAGATTACGATGCATACTTAATATATTTTGATCGCCACGCATTGCTGGTCCAGTCTGCATTTTTTGAGGATCATTCTGCGTTGCTTTATTTGCTGTTTCCATAATCAAAGGGAATAACAAATTAAAATCAACGCTTTCGGCATCTACAATTTGTTTGGCCATGTCATAACAATAATTACTAAAGTTACAAGCAAACACAGCAGCTAAATGCAATGTTTGGCGCTGCTTAGAACTATATTGATAAACACAATCACTTAATTCATTTGCTAAATCAGTTAATACGTTTAGATCTTGTGTGTTGGTCGCCTCAACAAATAAAGGAGTATCAGACCAGTTGACTTCTCGCTCAAAACTAAATGTTTGTAATGGATAAAAAACACCTGCACGAAAGTGTGATTCCGCAAGCACTGATAAACTCGTACTACCAGAGGTATGAACAATTAGACTATCAGGAACATATTGAGACACGTTCTTAATTAACTCAGAAATTGCTTGATCACTTACAGCAATGATGACTAGATCAGTCTGGCGATTCAAGTGCTCTATTTGATTGATTGCTTCTGTATTTACTCGATCTGCCAAGTTTTGTGCGTTTTGCTGATCACGACTAAAAACTTGAATAATTCTATGCTTTTTTGCTAGAACTAAAGCCAAGTGGTTTGCTACACGTCCGGCACCAATCAATGTAATCCGCATCATCTCAATCTTGAATCTTTATTTGCACAAAGCTAAGCATGCCAATAAAAAACGGATGAATCAATTTATGCTTTTATAATTTATACATTGGATACAATATTTCCCAATTTAATCAAAAGACTTCCTCCACCAAGTTCAAAATACTTATTGAGCAACAGATGCATCCAAATCATCTACAGGAACCTCGAGCTGCTGATGGTGACAAGACTGCCACAACCAAACGATTAGCAAACCCAGAATCAAAAAGCCAATGATTGGAAAAATACCCATCTTGCGACCGAAGTTAACAGATGAATGATTTGATTCAGTGTTCAAATTTTGTTGATTTAAGATCAAGCCAACTGGTGTTAACAAACTCATTACCCAAGTAGGTAATAGCGACTGAATAGAATCGTTATGTTGCTTCAGATATTTCAAAATACTAGCGCTATCATTCCCTGCTTCGTTTGTTAATGCTGTTAAACATTTTGGAATTGCTTTATTGATAATTTGTTCAGTTTCAAATGGAATAAGTTTGGCTGTTGAGATATTAGCTAAAAATACCGTTTTAATTTGCTCATTATGACCAAGTAAATCTGATAATGAAGGCATAATAATTTCTTTTAGCTTCTGAATAAATTCAGGTTTAGCCGTTAAGATAGATAAAAATATGGGATAAAACTTAGAAAGCAACGCACTTTTTTCGTTAGATAAACCATCTTGCTCTTGAATAAGCTCGGAAGTCACTTTTTTCTTTAACAATTCCATCGGATTTGTCGACATGGTAATCGCTCCAATAAATATAATTTTTCATTTAGACCGCTTATTTAATTATTGTTTCAAAGCTTCTAAAGTTTTTCTTATTGTAGCTAATTATCTTGTTTTTATTCGTTTTTTATATCATATAAATACAATATTCATATTTTGGTTTACAAAGCAGAATAAGCCGATAAGTCTTATTCTGCCTAGTTCCAAGCAAACTTATACAAAGGTACTAAGCACTTTACCAGTCAGTTGCTGACCGAGTAATGGTGTATTTTTACCTTGAGAAATAATCGTGTCTTTAGAAACTGTCCATGTCAGCGTAGGATCAACTAAAACCCAACCAGATTCTTGCTGCCAGCGTGCTGTCATATTCGCAACTGCTGCTGGAGTAGAGGTAACTTTTTCAACCCATTCTAAAGGTTCAAAAACACCTTCTTGAATAAGCTGGATACCTAAACCAACATAAGTATCAAAAGCTGTAATTCCAGATTGGGTCTCAGCAAAAGGTGCCATCTTTGCAGAACTGCTTAATGGTTCATGATGTGTACAAATCGCATCAATCACACCGTCTTTTACACCTTCACGCAATAACTCTTTATCTTGAATTGAGCGTAATGGCGGACGAACATGTGCAAGTGAATTGAAGCCATCTGTTAACTCTTCGGTTAAATGCAGTTGATGCATTGCGACATCAGCAGTCACAGGTAAGCCTTTATTTTTTGCAGCGCGGATCAACTCAACAGAAGCACCACAAGACAACAAACCAAAATGTGCTTTCACACCGGTTGCTTCAATCATTAAAAGATACTTCGCAATTGCCACTGTTTCAGCAATTGCTGGAATCATTGGCAAACCTTGACGTGAGGCAATAAAGCCCTCATGCGCACAACCATCTTTGGCAATTTGTGGCTCTTCTGCATAGAAAACTACGGTTAAACCCAAACCTGCTGCATACTCTAACGTACGAATCACAACATCATCATTTTCAAAAGCAGCATTAGCATTTGAAACAGCCGTACAACCACCCTTCTTTAAACCCGCCATGTTTGCAGGTTGTTTTCCATTTAAACCTTGGGTTTGTGCACCAATGATTTGTAAATAAATACCACCATCCAGTTTTGCTTTTTCAATTAAGCCATGAATAAGCGCACCATTATCTTGAACAATTGGCTTGGAATCTGGTGGTGTTATGACATGCAAAATACCATTTGCGAGTGCCGCTTTACCTTCTGACTTTAAGGTTCCGTGTTGTTGCTGGCCAGGTTCACGCAGACGTGCACATAGATCGACCATTGTCGGCATTAACCATTTATCTTGACCATCGATCGTTTCATCAACTTGATCTACAGCATTGATCAACTTGCCATTTTCAAGATAAACCGTTTTCACTTGATCAGTCTTTTCAATCGGATCGAGCACACGGACATTTTCAATTTTTACAATACTCATGTGATCTATCCTTTATAGTGAAATCGCTTCAATTAAACCTTGCTCTTGGAGCTGTCCTTGCATTGCTAATGCCAGTACTGCCATACGTACAGCAATACCGTTAGTCACCTGCCTAAGAATCACAGATTGATTACCATCAGCAACACTTGAATCAATTTCTACACCGCGATTCATTGGTCCAGGATGCATCACAATACAATCAGGTTTAGCTAAAGCGAGACGTTCTTTATTTAAACCATACATCTTGTAAAATTCAGATTGTGAAGACAGTGCTGGAGAATCAATACGTTCATTCTGAATACGTAGCGCGATGATCACGTCGCAATCCGTCACACCCTCATCCATTTTGTTAAATAGACGAACATGCTCACCATATTCATTGAAGCCAACTGGTAATAAAGTGTTCGGTGCAATCACGCGAATATCTTTGCAACCGAGTGTTTGCAATGCCGCCACATTTGAACGTGCAACACGCGAGTGTTTGATATCACCAATAATTGCCACAGAAAGTTGTTCAAATGGCTTGTTGGTTTCACGACGAATTGTCAACATATCTAACATGGCTTGAGTCGGGTGTGCATGTCGACCATCGCCTGCATTAATGATTGCGACATTAGGACAAACATCTTTGGCAATAAAATGTGCTGCACCCGAAGATGAATGACGAACCACAAAAATATCCGCAGCCATCGCTTCTAAATTCCAAAGCGTATCTCGTAACGTTTCACCTTTCGATGTACTTGAACGTGCGATATCAATATTCAAGACATTTGCTGACAAACGTTTTGCCGCTGCCTCAAATGTTGTACGTGTACGAGTTGAGTTTTCAAAGAAAAGATTCATCACCGTTAGTCCTTCTAATAAAGGACGGTTGATCAAATTATTATTTTCATCTAAGAAGCTTTGCGCTGTATCTAAAATCTTAGTGAGGCTTTCTTTGGAAAGACCTTCAATAGTTAAAAAGTGCTTGAGATTTCCTTGTTGATTGAGTTGAATCTGACTCAAAGTATGCAATGCCGCCAAGTGCATAAGAGATTCCTGACACGTTAAGTTAACGCATTATACAGATTTTGGATTTCATGCGCAGTTGAACTTTTCAGCACTTAAGTAAAAATCTCTAGATCTTTTCCATGATCTTATTTTATTCAACATGAGAGTATCAATTCTGAATATTAATCCATATCTATATATTCTAAAAGAAGGATAAGGATGTAAACATCAGTGCTACATCCTTTTAATTTTCTATTTTTTAATGACTTATAATTTACCTTAATGCACCAATATAGTGATGGTGAACTTGCGCTTGATAAATTTCCTCTGCTGTCACGTCCATCGAATATGTTTCTTGCTGCACTTCTTTTTGTTTTTTAGCTTCAACCTTCGACTCTTCGATCATTACAGCTGGTTCAGGATACAAATCAATTAATGGGCGCAAACGTGCCACTTGTTTTTCTAACTCTTCATCTTCAGTCGATAAAGCGATATCAACAATATGCTTTGCATAATCTTTATTATTCACGAGATACATCACATCAATTACACGTCCACATACACGTCTTAAACGTACATACATTTGCGTTGCAATTGCAAAAGCTTCAGCATTTACTAGCACTTCACTATTCATGTTCTCTTTCATAACAACCCCACAGCCATTCAATTAAAATTCTTAAGTTGCATCAGCTTTGAATTAAATAACTCACTGATAATCTACAAACTAAAAAGCAAAATATGTACCAATAATTAAAAATAATGAGAAAAAATGACTATGGTCACATAATCTAATTTCAGTGATTCATCATTTCATTGATAAAATAATGGCGTTTAATTGATGATAAAGCTGACAATCACACAAATATGCACCGACAGAACAAACAAAAATCAGTTAAAATAGCCGATTGCTGAATTGCTTTGGAAATTTGAATGAACGCTAAACCACGTCTAACAGACTATTGGGTGACCTGTGCAGACGGGCTTGAAACCTTATTACAACAAGAACTCGAAGATTTAGGCATTCAAAATATCCAACGCTTTGCTGGACGTTTAGTATTTAAAGGCACACTTGAAAATGCTTATCGCGTTTGTATGTGGTCACGTCTTGCATCTCGTGTGCTGTTACCTATTCATACGCATGAACTTGAATTCACCCATGATGCACGAGATGTCGCTGAAGAACTCTATGAAGGCGCAATTAGCTTTGATTGGTCACTTATTTTTGCACCACAGAGTACCTTTGCAGTTCGTTTACACGTCGAACGTGAGATTAAAGTAAATACCCAATTCGCTACTTTACGTGTAAAAGACGGCGTTGTTGATTCATTTATGGAAGCTGTTGGTAAGCGACCAAGTATTGATATTAAGCAACCTGAAATTACATTGTATGTTTTAGCAGGTAAAACAGAACATACCTATTGCTTGGACTTATCTGGTGATTCTTTACATAAACGCGGCTATCGTCGCTATATGACTGATGCACCTATCAAAGAAAATTTAGCTGCTGCAATCTTACAAAAAGCACAACTCAGCCAATATCAGCCGGATATTATTCTTGACCCAATGTGTGGTTCAGGCACATTTATTATTGAGTCTTTATTGATCTTGACAGATCGTGCGCCTGGTTTAGTCCGTCGTTTTGGTTTTAATGGCTGGCATGGACATGATCGTGAGTTATGGTTATCACTGAAAGCTGAAGCCGCAGAACGTCATGAAAAAGCATTAGAACAACTATTACCTAAATTTTATGCTTACGATGCTGATTGGGAAGCGGTCAAAGCAACGCGTCAAAATATCATTGCTGCTGGCTTTGAAAAACTTCTTGATCAAATCCAGATTGAAGAACGTACTTTAGCTGATTGGGATGATTTCCATGCTGAAGGTAAAAAAGCATTTATCGTAACGAATCCTCCTTATGGTGAGCGCCTAGGAGATAAAGCATCTAATCGTTCTTTATATCTAGGTCTTTCTGCTCTTTTACAAAAGAATTTTCCAAATCAACGTGCTGCAATTATTGCCGCACAAGTTGAACAAGCAGATGTTCTTGCTTTTAATGATCCACTAACCCTACGTTTGATGAATGGTAAGTTACCGATTTACATTCGTTTTGGCACAGTAAAGCCTGCGACTGTCACTCAACCATTCTTGGCAAATTGGCAGCCGCAACAATTTGACCCAATCGAAGGTGCTGAAGACTTTACCAATCGTTTGCAGAAAAATATGCAAGCTTTGAAAAAATGGGCTGTTAAAGAAAATGTTTACTGTTTACGTTTATATGACGCAGATTTGCCAGATTTTAATCTAGCAGTTGATTTATATGGCGATAAGCTACACGTTCAAGAATATGCGCCACCTAAGAAAATTGATCCAGAGAAAGCAAAAAAACGTTTTAACCTTGGCCTTGCTGCAATCCGTGCAGTAACAGGTCTAAATCGTGATGCCATCTTTATTAAAACCCGTGCCCGTCAAGCTGGAACAAATCAGTACACCAAACAAAGTACTGCATCTAAACGTTTTATCGTACAAGAAGGCAATGCACGTATCTTGGTGAATCTGACCGATTATCTGGATACAGGTTTATTCTTAGATCACCGTCAAATTCGTTTAAAAATTGCTAAAGAAGCTCGTGGCAAACATTTCTTGAATTTATATAGCTATACATCAACCGCAAGCTTACATGCTGCACTTGGTGGTGCTGCAAGTACAACAAGTGTCGACTTATCGAATACCTACCTCGGCTGGTCAAAAGAGAACTTTGTTTTAAATGGTTTAACCGTAGACCATGCAGATGAACAACATATGTTCTTTGCAAGTGATTGTTTTGAATGGTTAAAAGAAGGTCATGAACAATATGACTTAATTTTTATTGATCCACCAACTTTCTCAAATTCGAAAAAGTTCTATGGAACATTCGATGTACAGCGTGATCATGTATCTCTTCTTAAACGAGCAATGAATCGCTTAACAAGTGATGGCACGCTCTATTTCTCAAATAACTATCGTGGTTTTGAGTTAGATGAAGAAATTGAAGCACTCTATAAAGTTGAAGAAATTACGTCTGAAACAATTGGTTTAGACTTTAAGCGTAATCAAAAAATCCACCGTGCTTGGAAAATTCAACATTTAGGAATGTCATAAATTTTAACTTTGGATCACTTAATAGTTACGTTATATCTTTTAATATTAGGTGATTCAAATTCATAAATAACATAGCGATCAGGAGGCACATCATGGGGTTTCATGGTTGCTTTTTTCTTTTCTCGAACATCTAAAACAGATGTTTTCTTAGCCTCTTCATAAGGAGATAATGCTCCTTCTTCTAGCATACTGATACGAATTTCACGTAAATTACGATCACTCAATAAACGCTGTGAACGCCAGCGTTCTTCATCGGGTTTAAGCGCATCTTGTTTTGCTTTTTGGATGATACTTGGTAAGGCATTATTCAGTAATGCAGTCTGAAGTGCCAAACTTCCTTCCGTCATTGCTTGAGCAGACCACCCTGTAGATGGCAAGACAGCCATGAACAAAATCACACCGATACCTGTGTAATAATGTTGCTTATTTTCCATTCCAATTCATCCTGAATTTTTTTCTTATTTGTTTCGAAACTACCAACCTTTTAACAAAATCGCAATGTCATTGGTAATATTCCTGAAAAAATCAGATAAATTGCATGTATACAAAAAAAGATGGTAACTTTCATCACCATCTTTTTTAATCATTCGTTAAAATTTAAACTTAACTAAGTTTCATTTTATCGAAAACAAGATGACCATTTTCACCTTTTATCAAGATGTTATCGCCTGGTTGGAACTCAGCCGCTAGAATTTTCTGAGCTAAGCTGTTCTCTACCTGTTGCTGAATCGCACGTTTAAGTGGGCGAGCACCATATACAGGATCAAAACCAGCATCAATTAATATATCAAAGGCTGTATCATCTACAGTTAAGCCCATATCGCGATCACTCAAGCGAGAACGTAAACGATCTAACTGAATATCAGCGATTCCACGAATCTGTGCTTTTTGAAGCGAATGGAAAACTACTAACTCATCTATACGATTAATAAACTCAGGACGGAAGTGCTGACCAACTGCATTCATGACGACAGCTCTTACTTCATCATCAGTTGCACCCTCACCTAATTCACGTACATCTTGTGAACCTAGGTTCGAAGTCATGACAATAACCGTATTTTTAAAGTCGACAACACGACCTTGTGAATCGGTTAAACGCCCATCATCCAATACTTGTAGTAAGATATTGAATACATCAGGATGTGCTTTTTCGACTTCATCAAACAACACCACACTATATGGTTTACGGCGTACCGCTTCAGTTAAAACACCGCCTTCCTCATAGCCGACGTAACCCGGAGGAGCACCAACTAAGCGACTCACGGAGTGTTTTTCCATAAATTCCGACATATCAATACGGATCATGGCATCATCACTGTCAAATAAGAAGTTCGCCAATGCTTTGGTTAACTCAGTTTTACCGACCCCTGTTGGACCAAGAAATAAGAAAGAGCCACTTGGACGGTTTGGATCAGATAAACCTGCACGCGAACGGCGTACTGCATTAGATACAGCAACGACAGCTTCATCCTGACCGACAACACGATTGTGTAAGAACTCTTCCATATTAAGCAGTTTCTCACGCTCACCTTGCAACATCTTAGATACAGGAATACCTGTAGCCGCACTGACCACTTCGGCAATTTCGTTCTCAGTCACTTTGGTACGAATCAGTTTAGGTTCTTCGTTTTCCTCAGCAACTTCTGCTTGTTCCAAACGCTTTTGTAACTCTGGAATCACGCCGTATTGTAAACGTGCAGCTTCAGCCAAATCACCTTCACGTTTTGCCTTTTCTAATGCACTACGTGCTTGATCCAGCTCAACTTGTGCTTTTTTATCGCCTTCAACCAGTGTTTTTTCAGCTTTCCAAATTTCTTCAAGATCATTGTACTCTTTTTGCTTTTCAGCAATTTGCTGTTCAAGATGATTGACTTCAGCTCTACTGCCCGAATCCTCATCTTTTTTCACTGCTTCAAGTTGCATTTTTAACTGAATCAAGCGGCGATCCAATTTATCTAAAGCTTCTGGCTTGGAATCAATTTCCATTTTGATACGCGATGCTGCTTCATCGATCAAATCAATCGCTTTATCGGGTAACTGACGGTCTGTTATATATCGATGTGACATTTTTGCAGCAGCAATAATTGCCGAGTCTAAAATCTGTACTCCATGATGGGTTGCATACTTCTCTTTTAGCCCACGCAAAATGGCAATGGTATCTTCAACACTTGGCTCATCGACCAACACTTTTTGGAATCGACGTTCAAGCGCTGCATCTTTCTCAATATATTGACGGTATTCATCTAAAGTCGTTGCACCGACACAGCGTAATTCACCACGTGCCAAGGCGGGTTTCAACATATTACCTGCGTCCATCGCACCATCGCCTTTACCTGCACCTACGAGTGTATGTAACTCATCGATGAACAGAATGATTTCCCCTTCATGTTTTGCAAGATCTTTGAGGACAGCTTTTAGGCGCTCTTCAAATTCACCACGATATTTTGCACCTGCAAGTAATGAACCCAAATCCAAAGACAACACACGCTTATTCTTCAAACTTTCAGGGACTTCACCATTAATGATACGTTGCGCTAAACCTTCAACGATCGCAGTTTTACCCACACCAGGTTCACCAATTAGGACAGGGTTATTTTTGGTACGACGAGATAACACCTGAATCGTGCGGCGAATTTCATCATCGCGACCAATCACTGGGTCAAGCTTTCCTGCAAGTGCGCGCTCAGTTAAATCAATCGTATATTTATTCAATGAGTCACGTTGATCTTCATGATTATTGCTCATGACTTTGTCATTTCCTCGAATATTTTCAATTACTTTACGTAAGCTTTCTGGCGTTACACCAACACTGTTCAATATCGTTTTGGTTTCACCAGTTTCAGCCAACCCTAACATCACCCAATCTGTCGATAGAAACTCATCACCTGCTTTCTGTGCATAGCGGTCAGCTAAATTCAGTGCCTTTACCGCTTCAGGATTTAGATTAATATCACCCGTTGGATTTGCTATAGTCGGGGCATTTTGCAATGCCTGTTCAAGTTTTTGCTTCAGCTCTGGTAAGCGAGCACCTGATTGTTGCAACAAACTTAGATTGGCTGGTTCTTCAAGTAAAGTCGACAAAATATGAATACCTGCAATCGCAGTATGATCTTTACCCATTGCCAAAGATTGTGCATCAGAGAGTGCTTGCTGTAAGCGGTTTGTAAATTTTTCAAAACGCATTCTTGTTATTCCTCACAACAAATTTTTAACTTAACACTTAGATGGGAACTATTTTTTAAATTTCAAATAAATTTTATATATTTTTCAAAGTTTTAAAATATTTTAACCAAATAAAACTCAGTAATAATATGGGTATATAAATAATCTATTTCAAGTATATTTTGTATAATTTTTCAGTCTTTGCATATTCGCACAAAACCATTCTTGTTCTTTAATCAATAAGGTTTTAGCTTATTGTTTTGCTTCAAGCTAAAAAAGATGATGATGTACTTTAAAAAAATTATTCTCGCAGCAACATGTATGATTCCAATTCAATTACTTTTTGCTCAACTTCCTCAAGACTCTCGTCGTGCTGGTGGCATTGCCGTGATCCCTTTATCAAAAGACATCTCTCAAGTCTCTTATGATGGTAAAGCAGTACTCATCAGTAAGGAGAATGAACAACATTATGCTGTGTTTGGTATCCCTCTCTCTGCTCAAGTCGGAACACTAACTCTTAATACCAACAAGAATCCTATTCAGATTGAAATCAAACCTTATCGATACGCGGAACAACGCTTAAATGTTAAAAATAAAGACTATGTCAATCCAAATCAGGAGCAACTAGACCGCTACGCGCGTGAAGCAAAAGAACAAAATGATATTTACAGTTCTTTCAGTCAGAGTTCATGGACACAATTCCCAAATTTCATCAGACCTACTTCTGGAAAATTTAGCAACTCTTTTGGTCGTAAACGTTTTTTTAATGGTGAAGAACGTGCACCACATTCAGGTCTAGACATTCCAGCGCCGATTGGGCAAAAAGTCGTTGCACCAGCAGATGGTGTAGTTGTAGGGACTGGCAATTATTTCTTTAATGGTAATACAGTCTTGATTGATCATGGCCAAGGCTTAATTAGTATGTTTTGCCATTTGAGTAAAATTAATGTTGAAAAAGGTCAACGTATTGCTCAAGGTGAAGTTTTAGGCTTGGTCGGCAAGACGGGACGTGTAACAGGACCGCATTTACATTGGAGAATGAGTTTAAATAATGTACGTGTAGATCCTCAATTATTTTTAAAATAAGCATAAAAAAAGTGATCTATTCAATAGATCACTTTTTAGAAAAACTTAACAATAAAGTATTAAGCAGCTTCAATAATTTCGAAGTCATGTGTAATTTCAACACCGCCATCAGAAAGCATTTTGCTCGCAGAGCAGTATTTTTCAGCTGAAAGTTCGACAGCCTTTTCAACCTGCTTCTCTTTTACAGATTTTCCTGTTACAACGAAGTGTAAATGAATTTTGGTAAACACGGCTGGAATTGAATCAGCTCTTTCTGCTTTAAGCTGACATACGACATTCGTCACATCTTGGCGAGATTTCTTTAAAATGGTCACAATATCAAACGAAGCACAACCACCAAGTCCCATTAAAATCAACTCCATAGGACGTGGGCCACGGTTTTCACCCCCATATTCAGCAGAACCATCCATAACCACAGTGTGGCCACTTTCCGATTTTGCCTCAAAAGCAACATTCTCTAACCAATGTACACTTGTTTGCATTGCAACTACCCAAAAAACGTTATAAATTTACTCTGTTCTTGTACACTAACATAAAATGAGTTGATAAGGAATTTCATCTCTTCTGTGTAGAAAAGGCTCTTTTAAGGGTCTGTGCGATCGGTTTTATCCAAATTCGGAAATTTTAAGCATGACTTCAAATTTTTCACAACTTAGCACTGATGCTTTATCTCCAGGTCAGTTACCTGAATCAGTTAAAGCTCTGCTAAAACGTGCTCATATTAACAGATACCCTAAACGCACCACGATTATTGACGCTGGAATGGAATCAAAATCACTGTATTTAATATTAAAAGGTTCAGTGTCAATTATCTTACGTGAAGATGATGAACGTGAGATCGTGGTTGCATACTTAAATCCTGGTGATTTCTTTGGTGAGATGGGTCTTTTTGAAAAGAACCCACAACGTACCGCAGAAGTACGCACTCGTGACGTTTGTGAAATTGCAGAAATTTCATATGACAACTTCCATGAGCTAAGCAAACAATACCCTGATTTAAGTTATGCGGTATTTGCTCAGCTTGTTCGTCGTCTCAAAAACACGACACGTAAAGTAACAGACCTTGCATTTATTGATGTTTCTGGACGTATTGCTCGCTGTTTAATTGACTTATCTGCTCAACCTGAGGCAATGATCCTACCGAATGGTCGTCAGATTCGTATTACGCGTCAAGAAATCGGCCGTATCGTTGGTTGTTCTCGTGAAATGGTTGGTCGTGTACTTAAAACACTTGAAGATCAAGGCATGATTCAAACAGATGGTAAAGCTATTTTAATTTTTGATACTTCTTTAGAAGAGAATAGCTTTTCTGAAGATGAGTTTGACGACGAAGAATAAATCTTACTAACGTTGTGATACTCAACAAAGCCAGTGTTCTTCACTGGCTTTAATTTTTATTGTTTAGTACAGATAATTATAAATTCACAGAAATTTGATTACATAATTACAATGATTATAGAGATATTCAGAATGTAAAGCGCCTCCAACATTTTTTATAATTTACAATATTACGATGAAACTCATAAGATACTGATTTGGAGCAAATAAGTATGAAAAAATTGGCTTTAAGCCTTTGTGCCGCAACTGTCATGACTATCTCAGGTTGCGCTTCTTTTGCCGATATGGCGGGTGCAGATAGTGCAACTTTAAATGCTCAGTCAGCACAAAGCTTTGCTAAAATGACACAAGAAGCACGTTCGAAGAATCAGCTTGATACCAGCTCAAGCACATACAAACGTATTAATGCTGTGTTTTTACGTTTAAAGCCTTACGCAGATCAAATGAACCAAACAGGTCAACGATTTGATTGGCAACTTGCAGTATTAAAATCGGATACCGTGAATGCTTATGTTGCCCCGGGGGGTAAAGTTGTTTTCTATACAGGTATTGTCAACAAACTTAACCTGACAAATGATGAGATTGCAGCGATCATGGGACATGAAATGACCCATGCACTCGAAGAACATGCGAAAAGTAAAATTGGTGCACAAGCTCTTACTAACCTTGCAATCGGAATTGGCAAATCATATGCAGGTGACAGTATCGGTAGCCTCGGTTCTGCTGCTATCGATCTAGGCAGTCAAGTCGGTGTTGGTTTACCTTATTCGCGTAATCTCGAAAGCCGTGCCGATTATGGTGGCTTGATGTTGATGGCTAAAGCGGGTTACAACCCAAATTCGGCAATTACGTTGTGGGAAAAAATGGCTCGCAATGACGGTGCAAGTGGTTCATCATTCTTATCAACTCACCCATCAAATGAACAACGTATTAACGACATGCGTAAGAACTTACCTGCTGCTTTAGCAGTGTATAACCGCCGCTAATCTAATATTAATACTGAAGCCATTAAGTTCAACATTGATCTTAATGGCTAATTTATTTCAGCAATCCTTTCATCCGCAGTTACAGTTTTATTAGGCTGTACCAAGCTACAGATTAGACCAGTTCGATGGGCAATAATCTGCACTTCCATTTTCATTGCTTCCATCACCCCGATTACATCCCCCTCATTTACGAATGTATTTTCAGTAACTTTCCATTGCATTACGACGCCACTGATAGGTGCTAAAACATCATTTTCTTGATGAGCCTGAAAAGTTTCTTCAGACTTATGGATTTGTGGTGAAGCTGTTAAATTAAATAATGATGTTGGCAAGCCTATTTGATGTATTTTCCCATCAATCTCAATATCATGTCGTTGCAACATAGAGGATGATGTTATCCTCGCCCGCTCTTGAGTTGGATATTGCAAATGGTATGCTTGCTCAATCCAACGCGTATGCACCTTGAACTCTTTCACAAAATCTGGCTCAGACAAGATCAATTGATGAAATGGCAATACAGAAGCAACCCCTTCAATTTCAAACTGTTCTAATGCCCTTTTGGCACGTTGAATTGCAATATCTCTGGTTGCGCCAGTCACGATTAGTTTTGCCATTAATGAATCAAATTGGCTTGAAACAGCGCTACTTGTCTCAACTCCAGTATCAAGACGAATACCAATGCCTGATGGCGGATTAAAACGAGTTATTTGACCAAATGAAGGAATGAAGCCTCTTGCTGGATCTTCTGCATTAATCCGAAATTCAATTGCGTGTCCTTGGGCTTTTGGCATTTCAACAATCGATAATGTTGCACCTAACGCAATGTTGATTTGCTCAACAACTAAATCCACGTCAGTTGTTTGCTCAGTGACAGGATGCTCCACTTGTAAACGCGTATTTACCTCTAAAAATGAAAGCTTGCCATCTTGGCTTAATAAATACTCCACAGTACCCGCGCCTACATAGGAAGCAGCTCTACAGATATCAATCGATGCTTGCTGTAGCTGTTGCTCTATCTGCCGACCAAGAAACGGCGCTGGTGCTTCTTCAACCAATTTTTGATTACGGCGCTGTAAGGAACAATCGCGAGTTCCCACCACCACAACATTACCATGTTGATCAGCAATAACTTGCGCTTCAATATGACGCGGTCGATCTAAATATTGTTCAACAAAGCACTCACCCCGCCCAAATGCTGCCTGAGCTTCGCGTACAGCTGACTCATACGAGCGAGCAACATCCTCTAAATGCCAAACCACTTTTAATCCACGCCCACCTCCACCATAAGCTGCCTTAATTGCAATCGGAAGACCATATGCTTTCGCGAACTCAATGGCTTCATCTGCTGATTGAAGTGGTTGTGCTGTGCCATGTACCAACGGTGCACCAACTGATTGGGCGATTTTTCGTGCTTCAATTTTATCCCCGAGTTTTTGAATTGACTCAGGTGATGGGCCGATCCAAATCAAACCTGCATCTATTACAGCTTGTGCAAATTCTGCACGCTCAGACAAAAAGCCATAACCAGGATGAATCATGGTCGTTTGTGATTTTTTTGCTATTGCTATAATTTTATCTATATCAAGATAGGTCTCTTTCGCTGTTACACCAGACAATAACCACGCTTCGTCTGCAAGTTTAACGTGTAAGCTGTGTATATCATCATCTGCATATACCGCAACGGAATGAATACCCAAATCTTTAGATGCTTGAATAATGCGAACCGCAATCTCACCTCGATTGGCAATCAGTAATTTATGTTGTTTATTTTTCATGATCTTGGATGTCCATAAATTCTGTGATTTTGCGGAACTGGATGAAACTGTCTGAAGGAATTTGTGCAACTAAATCGAGATGATAAGCAGCTACTGTCGCGATGACGGGATACCCTCCTGTAATCGGATGGTCACGCATAAACAAAACAGGCTGACCATTTGGGGGGATTTGCAAAGCACCGATGCTACACCCTTCACTAGGAAGTTCATGCTCAATTTCTCGTTGCAAAGCATGTTCCCCATGCAGCCTCAAGCCAATCCGATTGCTTTCTGTAGTTACGAGCCATTTTTGTTGGAAAAGTAACTCCAAACTAGAAGTTTTAAACCAATCCGTTCTTGGCCCTAAATGGAGATCTATCACAATCACATCACCCTGTTTTGGCATAGCGATAGAGCTCTGGCTCAAATCCACAGAATGAGTTTTCAATTGTGTCGATGCAAGCTCATCGCCAATCTTTAAAGGTAATGCCCCTAACTCAGCCAAACTGTCATAACTAGCACTTCCTAGAATGTTTTCAACCGCTAAGCCACCCCGCACTGCAAGATAATTTCTCACCCCAGTTTTAGTGACTGCCAAATAAACCTCATCCCCCTGATCAAGTGCAATCGGTTGGTATAGAGAGACTCTAACTTTTTCTCCCTGTGCATATTGCACCGAAAGTTCCGCATCAGCGCCAGTAACAGCAATCACTGTAGGTTTTAAAATACTGAGAACAAGGCCACCATTGAGTATTTCCAAGGCAGCGGCATTTTGAGAATTACCTACAGCTAAATTGGCACTTTGAAAAGAAGTCTGATCCATTGCACCAGCTCTACCTACGCCCATTTCTGCCATGTTTAGGCGGCCAACATCCTGTATAAGCACCTGTAAACCAACTTTTTTAACACGTAAAACTGCTTCATTTTCAGTAATTCGTTTTTCCGAAATTGGCACTGTATTGGGAACACAAATTTGTGTGGGTTGATGTGTAACATCTTTGAAAATCACTTGATCATTCGGCAGCAACAAAGCAGGTTGTTCTCGTTGAACATCCCACATTTTCAGATCAGTTTTCCCAATCAGTTGCCATCCACCAGGACTATCTTTAGGATAAACACCACTATATTCACCCGCCAAGCCGACTGAACCTGAAGTAATTTTTTTACGGGGTGAAGCCAAGCGCGGAATGCTTCCAAAGGGAGGCTCATCACTCACTAAATAAGCAAAGCCTGGTGCAAAACCAATGAACGCAGCACGCCATAAGGTTTGGCTATGTTTGTAAATAAGCTCAGAAATACTTAACCCAACAAGATCTGCAACATTCTCAATATCCTCACCGTTATAACGCACTGGAATAACCAATTCTTTACCAATAAGTACCGCATCATCTAATATTTTCAGTGAGCAAATCCACTTAATTAGGGTCTGTGAATTGATAAATATAGAATCAAAATAAACCAAAATCGTCCGTGCAGCTGGAACAAGCTCTCGAATATAAGGATGTTGTGCATGTTGTAGTGTTCGATATGCAGCTATCGTATCTTGTAAGCTTGTAAATTCAATTAAAAAAGCATTTGCATTGACCGATAGAAATCTCATATCAGCTCTCATTTATGCTATTGAGTCAGTAAAAGAACGTACTTGAATTTGATGCTGAGTTAGGGTCTTTTTTATCACGTTCGCAATTTCCACTGCACCTAATGTATCACCATGTAAACAAACCGTATCTGCCTGAATTGGTGTAAATACACCTTCAATAGACATGACTCCACCCTTTTGAATCATGTCTAATACTCGTTGTGCAATTTGATCGGCATCATGTAAAACAGCTCCATCTTGGCGACGAGATACTAATCTACCATCACGATGATAGGCACGATCTGCAAATGCCTCTGAAACGACATTAACACCTTGTTGACGCGCAAACTCAATTAAAGGTGAGCCTGCTAAAGCAACTAATACCAAGGAAGCATCATAAGCAAGTAATGCATCGATAACTGCTTGAGCCTGATTCAAATTAGTTGCAATGGTGTTATAAAGTGCGCCATGTGGTTTTACATAACGAACCGTTGTTCCTGCAATTTTAGCTAAGCCTTGCAACGCTGAAATTTGATATAACACATCAGCAAATAACTCATCATAAGCAACATCCATATTACGACGGCCAAAACCGACAAGATCAGGATACGAGACATGTGCCCCAACAGATACATTGAATTGAGCAGCTTGCTTTAATGTTTTTAGGATACTTTGTGGATCACCTGCATGGAAACCGCAGGCAATATTCGCACTACTGACAATCGGAAGAATCTGTTCATCATTGCCCATTTTCCATGAGCCATAGCTCTCACCTAAATCGCTATTTAGATCAATATACATATAGCCTTCCAATTGCTTTTTTTCATTTCACATACGTATTTTAGCAATATACTCGAAACGCTCAGTTTAACAACACTGGTTTTTATGTATTTTATAAATCAACATCATAGCTTTAACATAGAATCAATTTAGGCCACATTATATTTTTATATAGAATAGAACTTCTAACCCAAGGCTCTTTTGAGTTAGAAGAAATTTTTAATCACTTATTTCATTAATCGTAAATACAGCATGTGTGTCGCACTGGTGTGACGGATATGATCAGGGCGCTTATAAAAATACCTTTCACTTAATCCATCCCCAGATAGATCTTCAGCTACGATATAGCCCATATTCTCCACAGATTGATGTAAGTCTTTCGGTCTAAACTGTCCTTTTAAAGGTTCTTTTAAAAAACGAGTAAATTGTGAGACGAATAGACTCCCAAAACGTTCAATACCCGCTAACTCTCGATAATCAATCGAATAATCTAAGACCACTTCACTTCCTTTCGCAGCAAAATTAGCAATACTTTCCAAAGTTTTGAGTGTAGTTTGAGGCTCAAGGTAATGCGTCGTACCTAACCATGAGTAAAATGCGGGTTGATCTTGCTGAAAGCCACTACGTGCTAGAGCATCAGCGATTGACTCTTTTTCAAAATCAATAGAGACGAACTCTACATTGGCAGGAATCTCACCAAATTCTTTTAGTTTTTTTTGTTTGGCTGCTTGTGTATCAGGATGGTCAACTTCAAAAATTTTTAATGCTGGATAATGTTGAGCTTGTCTCAAAATAAATGAATCTAAGCCTGCACCGACTAATACATACTGTTTTACGCCACGTTCAATTGCTTCATACAATTGATCTTCAGCATAACTCGAACGCCCTACAACTTGTCCTGTCAGCAGGCCGAGTGTTCGGTTAAATACAAGAGAATTCATCACTTTAACAGTAAGTGACGTCGTAAGGAGCTTTTTCCAACCTTTGCTGGTCAGCTCAAATGCAAATGGATCTGAAAATACTGGATTTTCTGCATGTTGAAAGTGGTTCGCACGTAATGCCGCTGCCGCCTCAGCCGTACGACTTGATTGTCCTTCTTTCATATATCGTTCCTAATTTATTTCTATCTCGCAAAAAATAAGCAGTAAATTTCACCCTAAGATAAAATTTACTGCCCTTTAATCATTTGATAAATGACTTATTATTTTGTTTTTTCAGTTTGGTATGTAACTTGATAATCATTTAAGTCCATACGTTTTAAACGCTTTTTCAATGCTTTTAATGACCACGGCCAAGCCGCAAAGTTACGACCATTTGCATCCAAGTAATAACTCTTACAACCGCCTGCATTAAATACAGTCGTTTTCAGATGTTTTTGTACTAAATCATTATGCTTCTTGATCACTTCAGGCTTGATATTTAACTTAGCAATACCCTTCTCTTTGATTTTGAGTAAACCATCAACAATATAATCAAGTTGTGCTTCTGCTAAACCAATGAATGAATCATAAACAAGCACGTTTGGCCCTAAGATCAAGAATCCATTTGGTACATTCTCGATACTCGTGCCTAAGTACGCTTCTGGAGAACTATTTTTCCATAAATCATTTAAGATTTCGCCTTTCTCATTTTGAACGCGCTTACCAATAGGTGGATGCGATACCTCAAAACCTGTACCCCAAATAATCACATCTACTTCATGACGTTCGCCATTTGCAGAGACAACTGTATTTCCTTCAACTTTCACCAAACCGTGAGGAATGAGCTTAGTATTGGGTTGTTGTAATGCTGGATAATAGTTGTTAGCGAATAATAAACGCTTACAACCAATGGTAAAGTTTGGCGTTACGTTTTTACGTAATTCAGCATCTTCAATTTGGAAGCGTAAAATCAATTTTGCAAGTTCACCCACTGGTTTTAATACAGCTGGGTTACGTAAACCGAAGTTAATTGCATTTAGTGATTGAGCAACTGTTTTACGCCATGTTTTTTGAATGAGCGGGAATTTCTCAATAAGTGCCTTACTCACATCACCTAAATCAGTATCAGGCTTTGGTACAACCCAAGGTGCAGTACGTTGGAATACATAAAGTTCTTTGGCTTTAGGTTGAATTTGAGGTACAAACTGGATTGCTGATGCACCTGTTCCAATAACAGCAATACGCTTACCTGTTAAATCATAATCATGATTCCATTTCGCTGAATGGAACATTTCACCTTTAAATGTCTCTAAACCTTCCAATTTAGGGATTTGAGCTTCAGTAATTGGACCTGTTGCAAAAATTGCAGTACGCGCTAAGAATTGACCTTTGCTTGTGTCCATTACCCATAGATTACGCTCATTGTCCCAAGCTGCTTTGAGCAATTCAGTACCAAATTCAATTTTTGAACTAACACCAAAGTTTTCACTTACTTCTTCTAAGTAATTTAGAATTTCAGGTTGACGTGCAAATAAGTGACTCCATTTCGCACTCGGTGCAAATGAATATGAATACAGTGCTGAAGGTACATCACATCCGCAACCTGGATAAGTGTTTTCACGCCATGTACCACCTACACGCGTTGCTTTTTCAATGATCTTATAGTTTGTATAACCCACTTGATCTAAACGAATTGCAGTTGCAATACCAGAGATACCCGCACCGACGATGAACGTATCGTAGATATGTGATGGTAAAGCCTTTCCTTCAGCTGAATCTAATTTTTTTGCTTGAGCTGTCATTTCAAAATTTCCTTCATTTACGTTACTCAAATAAGCTTTGCTTTACTTGGGCTTTTGCTTATTTCAGTCTTAAAAACTTTTTACCAATTCGGTTTACTTCATCAATCGGTATGATGTACCTAAGAATTTTGCGTATAAGTTCGGAGCAGTACGCTTCATTAACCAGAACAACTTGGCATCGATTTGTGGAATGGTATAAAGCTGATCTTTGTCCAAACGATCTAGAGTAAGTTTTGCTACTTTATCGCTCGTCGTGAATGCCAGATTGGTCAATGCATAATCCAAAAGACCTTTATGTGGAACTTTGCCATTTTTAATAATGTTGGTTGGAACTAAGGTTGGACACAACACATTTACTTTGATGTTATGTTTTCTCAGTTCAGCTGAAAGTGTTTCTGATAAAGCACGAACACCAGCTTTGGTCACGTTATAAGCCGTCATTTCAGGCGCTGCGGTATACGATGCGGCAGACGCGACATTGATAATTGCACCGCGACCAAGCTGCTTAAATTTAGGTACAAAATAGTGACAACCATGGACAACTCCCCATAGGTTTACATTTGCGACCCATTTCCAATCATCTAATGTCATTTCATCAAACTTGCCACCAAGGCCAACACCTGCATTATTAATCACTAGCGTCGTAGGATGTTGCATCAATTGTTCAGCTTGCTCCGCGAGTTTCTCAACTTGCTTAGCATTGCCCACATCGCATTTGACTGCGAATGCCTTTGCACCAAGTTCCTCAATTAAAGCCACTGTTTCTTTTGCGGCATCTAAATCAATATCAGAACAAACAACTGTGCCACCACGTTTTGCCAATTCAAGTGCAAAACTACGACCAATACCACTACCCGCACCTGTCACTACTGCAAAAGCATTTTGGCTAGGCTTTATTTTTTTACCAAATAATCTCATATTTGTTTTCCAACAATCTTGTATTTACATTGACCAAGTTATGCAGATGCTGCACGTACAGGTGGTACAAATTCTTTAAGAAAATAAGGGCTTAATAAACCTGTTTCAGGATTTAATAAACGCTCTTTGTAATACTCCATATACGCTGTCGTATCATGGTCATTTGGATGGAAACTCGGACGTAGATATTCAAGAATATGCATGAAACTACTGCCGAATACCCCACGCTTACTACCAAAAAGTAAAGCTGTACTTTCAACAATATCTTTCATGTAGCGAGGATTAATTAAATTGCTTGGTTTACGAACAAATGGCATCAAATAACCACCTAAAGACACCCCGCCTAAAATGGTTAAACTTGCTAATAAGAAACCTGTGATTCGAACCCAGTAGTCACCTGACAGTTCTAAAAATACATCATAAGCAATATCTTTATGTTCAGACTCTTCCAACATGTGCCACATCCACATCGCACGCTGTCTTTCATCTTGTGAACCAAGTAAGTAATCTTCATGTTGCATCATGAACTCAGCTAAAACAGCCGTGTAATGTTCGATACCTGCCATCAATGACAGCTGCATAGCATTTGGTAACTTATAAATTCCGTACTCAAACACCTTATCTGCAATCGCACGAAGTAAATCCACTGGATAACCATTTTCTTTCAATACTTCATCATTGAATTGATTATGGATTTTGGAGTGAATTGCTTCCTGCCCGATCAGCGAAGTCAGTCTTTGTTTTAAAATCGGATCTTGGATAAACTCACGATGATGACGCGCGGTTTCAATAACAACATCTTCACCAAAAGTCAGAAAAATAGACAATGCATGAAAGTATGATGTCGCTAATTCTTTATTTAAAAAGAACCTCTCATCCAATTCATCTGGATTAAATTTAAAATCAAAATGGCGAATCGGAATCGGAGACTTATTCGCAAAATTTTGAATAATTCCCTGATATTTAGTACTCAATTTGTCTGAGAAAACATTTCGTAAAACTTGAGCGACCATGGTTTGATCCCCACTGAGAGTAAAAAGTAAAATCGATGCACAGCAAATCAATTTGAATCGTAAAATTGTCTATAAGATTATTTCTGAAACTTTAACAATTCGATGCTGAAAATCACGTTAGATCACGGGCTTATGAATACTTGTCAAAAGTCATTTCAAATTGAATTTTTCTAAGTAATCTCACCGCATAGTGCGCTAACAAAATATGACCAACAAGAACCAAATTGCTCATTACGCCATGAACACTTTTGCCAATTCAAATGATTAAATTTCATTGCACACTAACGATTAAAAATGTACTAGAAATCAAGCCGCTTGGACTTTTGGCGTAAATTCTTTAACAAAGAATGGATGTAACGCACCACCTTCAGACAACAACTTTTTCTCGTAGTATTCAAAATACTCAGTTGCATCATGATCATTTGGATGGAAATCAGGACGTAAATAGTCAAAAATTCGACCTTGCGTACTACCAAATACACCGTCTTTCGGACTAAAAATAAGCTTTACGCCACGACGTGCGTCACGCCAGAATTTTGGTGTAAACAATTCTTGTGGTTTACGTAGTAAAGGAACCATCGTTGCGGAGAATGGAATCAAGCCAAGAATGGTGAAATATGCAAGGAAGAAACCTCCCACACGTAATGCATAATTACCGTTTAAAGTTTGATAAACGTCATACGCCACATCTTTATGCTCCGACTCTTCCAACATATGCCACATCCACAAAGCACGAGTTTTAGCGTCATCAGAGAAATAGAAGTTCTGCTCATGCGCCATCATGTATTCGGCTAAAACGGCAGTAAAATGTTCAATCCCAGCCATGAGTGAAAGTTTTAGCGGTTGAGGAAATCTTAGGAAAATATGATCGAAAAATTGTTCGCCAAGGAAGCGATACAACCTAACTGGATAATCAAGATCGACAATCGCGTCATTAAATTCATTGTGCAATTTTGAATGAATTGCTTCTTGACCAATTAATGATGTTACACGTTGCTTTAAAATTGGGTCTTTCAACATATCGCGATGATGACGTGCAGTCTCAATAACTAAGTCTTCGCCGTATGTCAAAAACACTGAAAGTGTCGCGAAAAAAATCGTCGCAAACTGATTGTTCATATAGAATGAAAGATCAATTTGTTTGCCATCAAATCCGATTGCTAAGTGACGAATTGGAATACTTTTTTTACTCGCAAAATCGATTTGCTCAGTTATTGGGTTAGATTTAAATAAACTTAAACCTTTCTTTAATGTGCTAGTAACCATGGCTACACCTACCTACTTCACTTGAGCGTCATTTGCCCTTTTACATTTGGTTCAGGATTATCTCTTTTCGTCTAACTCAATAACTTGCTAAGTTACGAAAAAATATTCGGGAGATTTTTGTGAACCTAACTCTTCACTAAAACCAATGTAAACCGATCTTATGTTCGGATTCAATTCGGGTAAATTCTTCGCTTAAACAGTCATCTTTTAATTTTTATTGAAATAACTTTTTATGATTTTTATAAGATAAAAAGCCCATATACAAAATATATTTAATTAATAAATATCAATATATTATTAAATTTAAATTTTATTTTCCGTAATTTATAGACCTTAAATTTTAATTGGTTTACACAGATTCATTACAGTTAAATCTCATAAAATAAAAAACATGTAATTTTATTTGTTCGGATTATTTAAGCCTATCTTTCATGCTTATGACGGTTATGTTAATCTGACGTTATGTTCGGATTTTAATAATAAGATATTATGGCAACTCGAAAACCACGTCAGTCACGTTCAAAAGTGACTGTAGACACGATTATTGAAGCTGGCTTTATTGCAGTTGCAACTAACGGTACTAGCGGCACAACCACAAGACACATTGCTGATATAGCTGGAGTGAGTGTTGGCTCGCTATATGAGTATTTTAAAAATAAAGAAGAAATATATGACGCTATGGCAAAAACCTTTGTCAAAGAAGTCTTGGATATGGTGAAAGAGCTTACCCCAATTATCATTGAGCAAGAACTAGAACCATTGTTTCAAATGATCTTTTATACATTCAGAGACTTACTCACACGCGATGATGATCGTTATCTGATTTGTCTGCGTTACGCGACAGAGCTGAAATACGAAAAATACATTGGTCAGATTGAAATGGCGCTGATGGAAGTATTAATGAAATATATGATTCGTCATCCACGTTATTTAAAAGTGAATAACCTCAGCGTGACAGCATATATCAGTATTAATAGTAGTATTTTCAATGTCGCGCGTCATTTAATCTTACCAAATCCACAAATTAGCTTCGATGAAATGGTGAAAGGGTTAAGTACAATGATCATCAGCTACATCGAAACAGAACTTGCTAAAGCTGAAAGAGAAACCACCTTAACACATGTATAACAGAGTAAAAAACAATGTTTAGCCTTTCAATTATGCCAAGATTCTATGAAACAGATGCTTTCGGACATATCAACAATACTGTGATTACAGGTTGGTTTGAAACAGCACGAGAACCGATTTTCCGATTATTTAACCCAAGTATGGAAATTAAAAATCTGCCTTTGATTCTTGCACGAGTTGAAGTCGATTTTGTTGCTCAAATCTATTATGGCGCAAACATCGAAATCAAAACATGGATTGAACACATCGGAAATTCATCTTTCGTCGTTGCACATGAAGCGTGGCAGAATGATCAATGCGTTGCACGCGGCAAAGCCGTTCAGGTCTATTTTGATTTTAGTACTCAAAAATCAGATCGTATTCCCGATCAATTCCGCGTCCAGTTACAAGAATATCTAGTGAGCCAATAAATATATTTCCGCTGGAACAACTTTAATTATTTCAGCGGATCAAATTTATTCGCCTAAATCTTCAAGAAAATCGAATGTTGGAACAAAGAATAAACTCCCTGAAACAGCAGTACTGAAATCAAGGATACGGTCAACGTGACCATTTTCTTTACCAAGGAACATATTCTCAAGCATAGTTTTCGTGATGTTAAATGAACGAGAATAACCAATAAAGAAAGTGCCATACTCACCTTCCGTTGGATTAGAGAATGGCATATTGGCTCTAAGAATTTTTAGCTCATTGCCCTCTGCATCATGTGCTTTGCTAACTACGTTGTGTGCATTCTGTGGCTTAACATCATCACCTAATTCAACATCATCATACTTCTTACGACCAATGACTTTTTCCTGTTGTTCAGTAGTTAAGCTTTTCCACATTTCCATGTTATGTAAATATTTTTGGATAAAAACATAACTACCACCAAGGAACTCAGCATCCTCTTGTCCCACATAGGCAATTTCTTTAGCAATTTCATGTTCAGGGTTTTCAGTTCCATCAACAAAACCAAGAATTGCACGCCCATCAAAGTATCTAAAACCTTTAGTTTCACTAATTGGATAGGTTGTTTCTTTGAGTTGATCGTGCAGAATAGAAGCAAGTTCAAAACAAATCGCCATTTGATTAGCACGAATATGAAAAAATAAATCACCCGCAGTTGCTACAGCAGTATGCTTCTCACCTTTTATTTCCTGAAATTCATACAACTCTTTAGGTTTATTCAAACTTGGAAATAAAAGATCCCATGCTTTTGAACCAATCCCCACGGACGCACTAAAATTTCCATTTGGAAAACGATTGGTCAAACTTCTGACCAATGCTGAAAAGTTCGCTAAAAAGTCAATAATTTCAGAAATATCCGCCTGATCTTGAATTCCAAGAACAATAAATAAAGCATTTTCACCAGAAAGATTATTAATCACTGGCTGTGGTCTTAATGTTGTATTCATAAATGTTAATAATGGGATAGAAATTAATAACCTATCCTACACAAGTCACAGAATAAGTTAGCGAGATAATCACAAATTTTTACTATTATTCGGTGTAAATAACGAAACTTTCTCCACGGCAAAAACTAGCCAAAGTCAAATTTAACTTTTTAGCCATTTCAATTGCCATGCTGGTTGGCGCAGAAATAGTTGCCAATAAACCAATATTATATTGAGCGCATTTTCGAATCAGCTCATAACTGGCACGACTGGTCATCACCACAAATCCATCCGCAACATTTAATTTTTGCTCAGCTAAGTAACCAAGCAGTTTATCTAATGCATTATGACGACCAACATCTTCAAATAAAGCAATAATTTGTCCTTTGACCACCCAAGCGGCAGCATGCGCACCACCTGTTAATTCACTGATTTTTTGTCGTACTTTTAACTGCGCGATTGCATCTGGAATTTGACCCAACCATTTAGAAGGCACTGTAGTATTTACAGTTGGTAGGTTTGCATAAAGTTGTTTCAGACTTTCTATACCACATAATCCACACCCAGTTCTGCCCACCATCATTCGACGATGTTCTTTCAATGCTGTAAAAGCACGCGATGAAATCGTCATATCGACTCGTACACCCAGTTCATTCTGACTGATTTCAAGTGAGTAAAGCTCGTTTAGGTTCGTTAAAATACCTTCTGACAGACTAAAACCTTTCGCAAATACCTCTATATCAGATGGCGTTGCCATCATGACAGCATGTGAAATACCGTTATAGATCAGTGCAACAGGATATTCTTGAACAATATAATCCAATTCATTTTCAGAGATATCCCGATGGAAACGATGCACTTGCATCGTTTCATAGCCCAGTGTTTGTGTATCCACATTGACCTCTAAAATTTACATCCAATCTATTCAATTATTTACCTGAATAGTTCTATGTATTACTCACTCGCTCATTGGCATGTTCAGGATCAACTGCTATAGCCAAATTAAAATGTTCAGGTGCTTTACCTGCGTGTAGAATCACAGGAACACTTTTCGAAGCAGGAATTTTTGCATATTTATCATGGCTACCTAAAGCAACCAGTGGGTTTGTTTCAGGATAATATGCCGCTAAGCTTCCTTGAGGAATGTTGTATGGCACAATACGGAAACTATGCACAATTCGCTTCACACCATCAGAGAATACACTCTCAATATCAACCCACTGATCTGCTACAAATCCAGCTTCATCAATATCAGCTTGGTTCATGAACAATACACGGCGCTGCCCAAATACACCTCTATAACGATCATCTAAACCATATAAAGTGGTGTTGTACTGATCATGTGAGCGCGTAGTCATTAAGGTATAAACTTTCTGTTCACTATATGCCGCAGCATATTGATTTTCTTGATCTTCGTAGACTTCATCTATTGGCGTAATCAAGAATTGTGCTTTACCACTTAGCGTATGCCAAATGTGCTGATTAGCAGGATGTTCTAGATGAAAACCACCCGGTTGATATACACGCTGATTAAAATCATGGAACTCGTCAAAAACATCGGCAATAGAGTCGCGAATACGATCATAACTTTCGATATACCAACGCCATTTGACATTTGTTTCAGGCAATGCCGCTTCTGCCATACGTGCAACAATATCAGGCTCGGACAAAATATTTTCAGAAATTGGAGGATTACGCCCTGCCGATAAATGTACGTTACTCATTGAGTCCTCAACCGAAATCGCTTGCGGACCATGAACTTGCATATCAATTTCAGTACGACCTAAACAAGGCAACATTAAGGCATCTTGACCACAGACCAAATGGCTTCGATTAAGTTTAGTTGTAATATGTGTCGTCAAAGCGCAACGACGCAATGCCTCTTGCGTATAAGGTGTATCAGGTGTTGCAACCGCAAAGTTACCGCCTAGCCCAATAAAGACCTTAACATCGCCTTCATACATCGCTTTAATCGTATCAACCACACCATGACCATGTTTACGAGGTGATTTAATGCCGAATACACGATCAATACTATCTAACATTTGCTCACTAGGATTTTCGTTAATCCCCATGGTTCGGTCACCTTGCACATTACTATGACCACGAACTGGGCATAAACCTGCACCCGGACGACCAATATGTCCTCTAGCTAACAACAGATTTGCGAGCATATGGATATTGGCTGTTCCATGACGATGTTGAGTAATTCCCATTCCCCAACAGAAAATCGCTTTTTTAGAGTCGAGGAACATTTTGGCAATCGATTCTAAATGTTCGGGTGACAATCCTGTGTACTTATGAATTTTTGACCATTCTGTACGATCAATTTCAGCAAGCATTTCATCAAAGCCAACGGTATTCATCTCTATGAAACTTCGATCAAATACGCTTGCTTTGCCTTTCGCAATGGCTTTTTTATCCCATTCCAACAAATGCTTCATTACGCCAAACAGTAAGGCATAGTCCCCACCAATTTTCGGTTGAAAATAATAACGGCTGATTGGCGTACTACCATTCGTCATCATTTCTAAAGGCGCTTGAGGGTCTTGGAATCGTTCTAAACCACGCTCTTTAATTGGGTTAATTGCAATAATATTGCCACCACGTTTAGATACTTCTCTCAGTGTTGCGAGCATTCGTGGATGATTCGTTCCAGGATTATGACCAAAGCTAAAAATAGCATCAGCCTCGTCAAAATCGTCGAGGATAACCGTACCTTTACCTAAACCAATCGAATCTTTTAAACCGACACTTGTGGTTTCATGGCACATATTCGAACAATCAGGAAAATTATTCGTTCCAAAGCTTCTGACAAACAGCTGGTATAAAAATGCAGCTTCATTACTTGCGCGGCCAGAGGTATAAAAAGCAGCTTGATCTGGATGTTCTAAAGCTTGTAAATGTTTTGCAATCAGCTGAAATGCTTCATCCCAAGAAATCGGAACATATTTATCTGTCGCAGCATCATAGCGCATCGGATCAGTCAAACGTCCGAGGTCTTCCAAATAAAAATCGCTTTGTTCAGCAAGCCAACTTACTGTATGTTCAGCAAAAAACTCAGGTGTAACTGTTTTGCTTGTTGCTTCAAATGCGACTGCTTTAGCTCCGTTTTCACAGAAATTAAATGCATGCGCATCTTTTTTCTCAGGCCATGCGCAACCTGGACAGTCAAAGCCTGTTGGTTGATTAATATTCAGTAAGGTAATAGAACCCTTTTTTAAGATATCTTGCCGTTTAAGGTTTCGAGCGACACTCAGCAATGCGCCCCATCCACCAGCTGGTTGAGTATATGGCTCAATTCGAGCGTAGCCATTATTTTCTTGCGTATTTATGGTCTGTTCTGAATTATCCATGGAATCGCCCTCATCTGAGCTGTCATTTGTGCCTATGGTTATTACACTTAACATGAAATGAGGTTATTTTCTATTTTTGTTTTGTGTGATCATTCATCTATAAAATAGAAAAAAGCCTAGTGAAACTAAACTTTTATCATAAATTTTTCGTTCATTATGCTATGTAAAAATTTGATTCAGCTGCTTAAAAACAGTTCATTAAAATTCTACTATTCACCCGACAAAGAACATTCAAAATTAGCTTTATCGACTGAACAACGAGCTTTCTTTAAAACACTCATCATACTGGCATCGTAGATCCCACGTTGTGTTAACTCAATACGTCCATCACGCATCATTTTTTGATATTTGAGTTTATCTTCTGCTGTTAAATTCATTTTATATTTTGCAGGAATTTCAGATTCTAGCTTTTTGATGGTAGCAAAAGTTTTAGGTAGTTGTTTGACAAACCAATCTCGAGATTTCTGCCCAAAATCTGCTGGGAATTTCTCAGGACGTAAAACAAGATTTGCTGTCACTTGTAATACAGGAAAATTATACATCACCCCATTTGTGCCTAAACCCTTACTTAACTCTAATGGTTTATAAGCGTATGCTGGCGCACCAATCATATCGACCTGACCATTATTAAACTTGGCAGCGAAGTTTGAAATATCCGAAAGTACAGCTTGAGCACCTACGCGCTGAACTATTAATTTTTGAGCATCATCATAACCTAATACAGCAAATTTTTTACCTGCTGCTTTTTCGATCGAATTAATGCTTTTGTCACGAACAAAAATGAATGCTGAACCTAGAGGAGAAATACCTGCAACCTCATATTTATTGCCGCTGAGATTGGTCGTCATTTTCGCCGCATTACGTGGATCGGAAACAAATGTAATCGCTCGTTTTGCAATTTCATCACTCGGAACACCCCCCAAAGAATCAATTGATCCAACAAACTTATTATATGGTCGTGCGCGCATAGAAGTCATCGCAACTGCATCACATTTACCTGCTTTAAAATTATTGTCAGCAACCTGTTCATCTGTAAGTGCCACGAGATTTATATCTGCGCCCCAACCTTTTGCGGCTAAAGCCCAGTCTTGCATTCCTTTATATGCTTCGCCTGACTTGCCTAATAAGTCAAACACACATACATCTACTGCCGCTTGAGTTGAAGCAGATATCGCTAAAATTGAAGTCGTTGCGAGCGTAAGAGCCATTTTTTTCATTTTTACTTCCTTTCACAAACATAATGTTTGTTTTTATACATTCAATAGTTAAAACTTTTTTTAATTAAAAATGATCATCCAGATCATTTTTAAACTCACACAGATAAATCACCGTGTTTATTCTTAATAAAGAAAACACCTTCATCTGTTTGCTTGAACAGCTGGGGAACGCGCTAAATAATCTAAAGCCTGTTGTGTATTCCCTTCAGTTTCAGGATGAAAGTTTGGTGAAATCCAACGAACAATTGCTTTCGTGATAAACGTTAATGTCGGAGCATTGTCTGTTGCTTTCGCTTGTTTCTGATAAATCGGTAATAATCTGAAAAAGTTGCGATTAAAAATCTTTTGTATCTTTATATCTGGATCTTGTTTGCCTAAATCACGCGCGATATCGGCTAGCATGTAAATAAAAATAGGAAAAACAAGCATCATCAAAAACTGACGATAAAGATAAAATAATACGGGATTCGGTATCATTTCTTTAAATAGGTCAAACGCGACACAACGATGTTCCACTTCCTCAGCTAAATGCCAACGGAACATATCAGCAATCACGGGGTCAGCTTTATCCCACGAAGTATTGTCCATACACCACTGTCCAAGCACACCAGTAAAGTGCTCAATCGCAGCAACTACACCTACCCGAGTGACTAACCAAAAATGCTCTAAAGACTTCTTTTCTAATGCTTTAATACCTAGTGGACGATCACCTAACAAAATCGTGAAAATCCAGTTAATTTTTTTAAAAGAAGTTTCTAGATCATAATCATGTTGCTTTAGAAACTCTTGGGCAGTTTGATGAGCACGGGCATGAGTCGCTTCCTGACGGATGAATCCTTTGACATCATCTATCAATATCAGATTATTCAGATATGGGAGAGTCTTATTGTAAACACGACAAAACCAGAACTCTCCTGCAGGCAAAATTAGGTTAATCCCATTAATTAAATGTGAACATATAGGATCATTTGGAATCCACTGTACTGGTGAATTTGAAAAATCAAATTTTACAGATCGTGCAACCAATTTGTGGTGTTGCGTTTGTGCGTTCATATTGATCTCAACTTGTAACCTAGTAAATTTCTAACTTCTTGAAAATATCTTTTAACTGGATATGAAATTGCTCACTCTCCACTTAAAGAACATTCAAAATTGGTTCGTTCTACAGCACATCTCGCACGTTTTAAAACCCTCATCATGACAGGGTCATACACACCAAGTTGTGTAAGTTCAATGCGGCCATCTCGCATCATCTTTTGGTAACGATGTCTATCTTCGGAAGAAAGAGCTTGTTTATATTTCGCAGGAATATCCGCTTCTAAACGTGCAATCGTGGAAAAATTCTTTGGAAGCTGCTTAATTGCCCATGCCCGTGATTTCAGTCCAAAACCTTTAGGAAACTTATTAGGTCGGATAATGATGTCAGCGGTTAAGTTAATTACAGGAAAATCAAATATTGCTCCATTGCTTCCTAAACCTTTGGAAATCTCTAAGGGTTTATAGGCATATGCTGGAGCTGCAATCACATCGACTTGGCCGTTATTAAATTTCTTAGCAAAGTCCGAAATCTCTGATGGCACACCAACCAACTCCAAACGCTCTACAATCATTTTTTGTGCTTGATCGTAATGTAAATAAGCGAACTTTTTGCCCTTGCCCTTTTCAATTGTATTAATCGTTTTATCGCGTACATAAACATACGCTAGACCAATTTGAGCAATTGCAGCGACCTCAAATTCATCATCGTTTGATTTAGTTACTAATCGGTGCTTATTACGTGGATCTAAAGCGTAGGTAATTGCTTTTTGTGCAATAGAATTATTTGTCACTGCTCCCAATGCATCAATCGAACCTGCAAACTTGTTGTATTTTCTTGCGCGCATAGATGTCATCGCAACACCATCGCACCTGCCTGTATCAAAATCATTTTGTGCTTTGGCTTCATCTTGATAAGGAATTAAATTTAAGTCTGCATTCCAAGCTTTTGCAGCAAGTGCCCATTCTTCTACTGATTTATAAGCCTCACCTGATTTACCGAGCAGATCAAATACGCAGACATCGACTTTGGCTTGTACAGTCGTTGAAAAAATTGTTATCGCGGTAATCAAAATTCCTTTTTTCATTTCCCACCCTAGCAATATTTGGAATGTATTTTTCTGCATCACGGCAGTAATTTACGTTGATTAAAGTCAACTAGACTTTGCTGACATGGCTATTTTTCAATAAAAGAAAATGTTGTAATAGTTCTGAATAAGCCATTTTAGTATCATTTTCCGACATGGGTTTTTATGGCAATAAATACAAAAATTGAGAAGACTGTTCCCGGAACATATATCGCATTAATGGTCGATGTGGTCTCTCGTTGGAATATTTCAGCAGAAGAATTATTAGCTGGATCAGGTCTTAATACGGATCAATTACTACAACCGTTGTGGCGTGCTGATGCCAAAATCGTCATGAGTATATTGAAACGTGCATTAGATTTAACAAAAGTTCCAAATTTAGAGTTTGGGTTTTATTTAGGTATGCAAATGACAATTACCTGTCATGGGTTGATGGGTATGACTGCAATGCTCGCTGGTAATGTCAAGCAAGCACTGAATATTGCTCAAGAGTTTATTTCACTTCAATCTAGCATTCATAAAATAAAACTCGAAGTTTTTGATGATCATGCTGCAATCATCTTCGAACAAACTGAGAGTTATTATTTAGATGAAGTCATCCAAATTGCTTTATTGCTTGGATTTGCACAGATGGGAAAAAGCATTTCAGGACAAGAGTTAAGCGGGTTCGCGGACGTACAATTTAGTAAACCAGATTATTTTGATAAATTACTCCCATTAATTCCTGGCGAGGTCAGATTTAATCGTCCAATGACGCGCTTAGAATTTAATAAAGAAATTTTAGATTTTCCATTACTCCATGCAGATGCAATTGCAGAGCGCTTATCACGAGAAGAATGTAAGTCTCAATTGCGTAAGTTATTAAGACAAAACAGCTTTAGTAGCTCAATACAAGATCTCATCTATGATGAGGCAATGGGCATTAGCCCTCTATCTGACATTTTAGAAAAAATCGGAATCTCTGAACGTTCCTTACAACGCAAGTTAGAAATTGAGGGTACAAATTTTCGAGAATTAGTGGACAAAATCCGTTGTGAAAAAGCCATCCAACTGATCAAGAACCCTAGCTTATCTCTTGAAAATATTGCCAATCACCTCGGATACACCAATACCAAAAATTTTTCACGAGCCTTTAAACGCTGGACAGGAAAATCACCAAGACGATACTAATTTTTAGTATAAAAAAATTACTGGCAAGCGCTCAGATTGCCAGTAAGAGAGAAACTGATCTAAAACTTCGACAGGCTTATTGAGTTGAATTTTTAACCTCTACAGTAGTCTGTTTCTGCTGTTGCGAAGGCATATAATCAGGTTGATGACTGATAGCGAGAAAGAAAAAAACGAGAAACAAACAACCTAATAAGATACTGATGCCAACTGCTAAATATGGAAATTTTGATTGCTCTTGTGACATGAGCTTTACTCCTAAAATATACAAAATTCAGTTATTCAATTCAGGCAATGGATAAGGCTTTATAACTTGCACCATTTTGAATACGGGTTTGTAGATACTCGGCATAAACCGACAATTTTTCAAAGATATGCTCTGAATAAAACATATCTTCGATCAAATGCTTGGCTTGTGAATGATTAAAATTTCCAGTTTGAGAGACCAAATTTGCGTTTAAGTTTGAATACAAACCGCACACCTCTTTGTGCATCTCATCTTTGTTCTTGAACAATAGTTTTCTGAGATGAATCATTTCATCTTGAATTAGGTTCTCAGATCGATCTGCTTTAATAACAAAGATTTCAACATTCAAATATTTCTGTAACTGTTTCAGTTGCTGTGTATCCAAAGTTAAATGCGTGATTAAAAAAATCTGTGAAACATCTGCTCGACAAAGCGCTTTAATCAAACGATTGAATAAAAAGTCTTGCTCGGTGTTTACTTGATCAACCAAATCAATATGAAGTTTTAAACTCTCAATCACCTCTTCGATTCTCAGGTTTAGATTTTTCTCAGCCTGATAATACTGATTCAAAATGCTTAAAATAGACATTGAAACAGGCGTGCTATAGATCACAGGTTGATTTAGATTGGCAATGATAAATGGCGCAAATAAATAACCAAGATTATTATCATTTTCATCGATTTTCGCTTGAGCTATATATACAACCTGATCTTTAGAAAAATCCCTCAGCACCTTTGCTCGTAACAATGTCGCTTCAAGATTCACATACTCAAACTGCAACTGCTCTTGTACAGCTTGCGATGGTGCTACGCCATTGAACAGTTGCATGATCGAATTGAGTTCTTTCGTGATAAACATTGTGATACACCATTCAACCTAAATCATCATTTCTAGAGCATGAAAAGCTTCAAATCATGCTCTGAGTTCATGCTGTTATTTTGAGCGTCTGGAAAGTTATTGAATAGCTACAGAGTTACACTAAAAAAATATAACAGATGCATTACTCACCAGAAATCTGTTATAAAATAATAATTATTTATAAAATCCAACAACAACAGATTAGGTTTAGACTCCAAATTTTATGTATAAATCAGAACAGCTAGCACAAAACCTGAAATTACTGATTGAAAATGGTACATGGCAACCACATACGAAATTGCCTTCTCTTCGTGAGCAAGTGCAACGTTCAGGTTTTAGCTTAATTACCGTGATGAATGCCTATCAAGAGTTAGAGTCTCAAGGACTGATTTATTCCAAAGAAAAATCGGGTTATTTCGTTGCCGAACAAATTGCTTCTCAAATCCCACAGGCTTATTCTGTGGTTTCTTTGAATCCTAAAATTGAAATTAACTCACTTGTATTTAAATATCTCAAATCGATTCAGCCAAAACTGATTGTTCCTTTAGGCTCTGCTTTTCCTGATAGCCAATTACTCTACCCGCCCAAATTAATTCAAATCATGGGGCAACTGTCTCGAAATCGACATAGTTATGATCAGACCACCAATCTGCCACCCGGCAATCTTGAATTAAGAAAGCTGATCGCCCAACGTTATTGTATGCAAGGAATTCCGACCGATGCTGATGACATTGTGATCACATCAGGCGGCTTAGATGCACTTAATCTTTCATTACAAGCAATTACGCAACCGGGCGATTATATTTTATTACAACAGACCATTTTTTATGGCGCATGGCAAGCTGCGGAACGCTTAGGTTTGAAAGTTATTACCATTCCTGAACATCCTCAACATGGTTTTGATTTTGAAGCTTTTGAGCAGGTTATAAAAACTTATCCGATCAAAGTATGCTGGTTCATGTTGAATGCACATAATCCAATCGGCTTTACCGTCAGCGATGAAATGAAATATAAAATCGCGAAACTTTTGCATGAACATCAAATCCATTTAATTGAAGATGATGTCTATGAAGAATTGTTTTATGGCTCTAAAAAACCACTGCCAATGAAATATTACGATCAGCAAAATTTAGTACTGCACTGCTCATCATTTTCTAAAACTTTGGGTTCAGGTTTTCGAGTTGGCTGGGTTTATGCGGGTAAATTTTCTGAACATATTCAACACCTACAGCTCATGAGCACGATTTCTGCAAATGCATTGATTCAAAACGTGCTGGTTGAGTTTTTAGCGCATCATCATTATGAAAAGCATTTAAGAGTATTAAGACGCGCTTTGGAGAAGAATAAGAAACAATTTTTTAATTACCTGAAACAACATTTACCTGCTGATTGCCAAGTTTATAATTATCCAAGTGGTTATTTCCTATGGATTCAACTCCCTGAAAAAGTCAGTAGTATGCAAGTCTATGAAAAATTGATTCAACAGCAAATAGGTGTTGCACCTAGTCCTCTTTTTAATGTCTTGCCATCACATCAGCACTATATTCGTATGAATTGTTCTTTTGAATGGAGCGAGCAGATTAAGTATTCGCTGGAATTGTTTATTCAAACGATTCAGCATTCTATGTCAGATGAATGAAACTAATTTCTTTGAATGATACTTAAATTTTGATCCACCGAAACGTCATCCCAAAGCTGCGAGCGATTAAAAAGATAGTGTTTATCAACAAAGTTAAAGTAGGTGAAAAATTAAATAGGTTTTGTGGATGACAATGGTTTTGCTTACTTTTGCCGAATGATAAACAACGTATCGTAAAGTAGAACGAACCGCAGGTTTATACTGAAACAAGATGGGGGTTCGACCAGACTACATTCAACTCACTTATTACTATTTAAACAGCCTTAAAAATAATATCAATTCATTGTAATAAAAACCTTTTTCGATACTGACTTGGTGTCTCTCCAAAATTCTTTTTAAAAGCACGAATAAAGTTGGTGGCTTCTTCATAGCCCACAATATCTGCGATATCCTGAATACTATATTGCTGTTGATGTAATAGCTTTTTTGCTTCACTAAATCGCACTTCAGATAATATCTGAAGAAAGTTTGTTCCTTGAGCTTGCAAATGTCTTTTGATCGTTCTTTCAGACATATTCAAACGTTCAGCGATCATCGGTAATGTTGGATAACCATTGCTTGCATTGTAGAGTAACTCTAAACGAATACTTTTTTGTAGGTCTCGATGCGTTTCCTTAATCAACTTGCCTTTATCATTTTCACAGTATAAAAGTGCCTGCTGAAAAGACATTTGATCGGCATTTTGATTTTTACAATGCAGATATTTTTTTGGAAATCTGAAACCATTTCGTTTTTGATTAAAATTCAGAGAAATAGATGCTAATGAAATAGCCGTATAATCTTGTGATTGTAGCCAATCTAAATACACATCACACTCTTCGGCTAGTGCTTGTGAAAATAAAGCTAGAAAATGAATTGCTCCAAAAATTAAACTTTCAACGAGAAAAGCTCTTAATTGAGCTGATTGTTGCTCATTGCCTAATTTTACAGGATGAACATCATCTAAATAGACATAGACAAAGTTCCCTTCAATTCGCCATTCAGGTACAAAATTTTGAATGCGTGTACAGAAATACTGTTGGCACAAATTCAAAGCAGTTTCAACATCAGCACAGCTCAAAAAAGCAAATCCTAAAGCGCCATGAGACGTTGGGCGCAACTTCTGCCCATATTCAATTCCAAGACGATGATTATCCGTGAGTTGTAATGCATTAACTACCAATTTAGACCATTGATGCGCACTCATCTTGGCATCATTCTGTTTCATCTCTGAGAAAACAAGACCTGTATCTTGTAAAACAGTTTGATAATCAATGTCATACTCATGTGTAATTTCTAATAATATATGCGCATATGACACTGAAATCGTTTCTTGGAATAGTCCAAAAGGATCACGCATAAAGTTACTCATGTCCTAAAATGATCATTAATATGGCATAGTCTCACCTATTGAGCGAGTCTTATATTCGAAATAATCAGTCAACGAATGATGAATATAAGCTCAGGAGTTGCTGAAATGGCAACCATGTCTCTCGATAAACAACAATCAATTTACATTTTGACATTACACAATGGTGATCATGAAAATGCATTGAATAAAGTAGTCTTAGAAGAATATCTAGAAATTTTTGATGAAATCGAAAGTAATCAAAATAATGCTAGCCTCATTATTCGAAGTGATCACGCAAAGACTTTTTGCAATGGTTTAGATTTAGCTTGGCTCATTCAGCAATCAATCGAAGAGAAAAAAGCCTTTACAGTTCAACTTGAAAATATGTTGCTTCGACTAGCGCTGCTCAATATACCTGTGATTGCTGAAATCAACGGTAATGCCTATGCTGGTGGCGCAATCTTGGCTTCAGCATGTGATTTTAGATTTATGCGCGCAGATAAAGGTCGTTTCTGCTTCCCAGAGGTCAACCTCACTATTCCATTCACCGATACGATTGCTGAAATCGTGCAATTGCTGCCAAATCGTCATGCAACATGGGAAATGGCACTAACCAGTAAAACCATGACGGGTCTTGAATGTTTGCAATCTCAAGTTGTTAGTCAAATTCATCCCATTGAATCATTACAAGCAGAAACTTTGAAATTTGCTGAGGAAATGGCACAAAAGCATCGTTTAACTTATGCTGTGATAAAAACACAACTACGCAATCGTCTTGTGCAGATAGCAAAACAACGCCAAATTTTTGATCAAGAAAAGTACGCACATCCATTTATGATTTAATTCACTTTTTTATAAAAATACAATGAGGAATGATGATGAAAAATATGCAAGGAAGAACAGTTTTTATTACAGGTGGTAGCCGTGGAATTGGCAGAGCGATTGCCATAAAAGCTGCTCAAGCGGGAGCAAATGTTGTGATCGCGGCTAAAACAGCAGTGGAAACGGCGAAGCTATCTGGAACAATTTATAGTGTTGCTGAAGAAATTGAAGCAGCAGGCGGCAAAGCACTTCCTTTAATTTTAGATGTGCGTGATGAACAACAAATTCAGCTCGCCATCCAACAAGCAGCATCAACTTTCGATGGCATTGACGTACTCATCAATAATGCAGGTGCAATTGCTCTCACTGGTATCGAATCAACTTCGTTAAAACAATATGATCTAATTCAGAATATTAACCATCGCGCGACATTCATTTGTGCGCAAGCGGCTTTGCCCTTCTTAAAACAATCGGAAAATCCACATATTCTTAGTCTATCTCCACCCGTAAATATGTCACCCAAATGGTTAGGTATGTTATCCCCTTATGCACTGTCAAAATATGGAATGACGATTCTCACTCTAGGCATGGCTGAGGAATTTCGCCAATATGGGATTTCTTGTAATACCTTATGGCCAGAAACCTATATTGCAACGGCAGCTGTATCAAAGAATTTAGGTAAGGAAAATACACAACACGTCAGTCGTAAACCCGAAATTATGGCTGATGCAGCCTATACAATTTACACCACGGCAAAAGGTGAGCTTAGTGGACATAGTTTGACTGATGAACAAGCATTATCTAGAGTCGGTATCACTGATTTTGGACATTATGCTTGTATTGAGGGAAATACTAATCTACAGAAAGATTTTTTCCTTGATTAAAAATAAAAACGACCTTAAAACACTGGTTTTAAGGTCGCCGAATCGTGTTCAGATTAAACCAATTAACCTGGGAAAATACCACGTTCTTTACGCGCTTTTAAGATACGCTCACAACCTAAAATGAAGGCTGCAGTTCTCAACGTACATGCTTTTTCACTTGAAGTGTGCCATACGTCATTGATCGCTTGGATCATTAACTTATCAAGTCTTTCGTTAATTTCTTCTTCAGACCAGAAGTAGCTCGACATATCTTGTACCCACTCGAAGTAAGATACAGTTACACCGCCAGCATTACAGATTACGTCTGGAACAATCGTTACACCACGTTGAACTAAAATATCGTCAGCTTCAGGGTAAGTTGGACCATTTGCACCCTCAAGGACTAACTTCGCAGTTAATTTTTGAGCGCGCTCTACAGTAATCTGACCTTCTAATGCAGCTGGAATTAAGATATCCATCTCCACATCCCAGAATGCTTCATCACTGATTGCTTGCGCACCAGCAAATCCACCAACACCAGGATTGTTTTCAAGATAGGTTTTCAATGCAGCTACATCAATGCCTTCAGGGTTTGAAATCGTACCCGTATGATCTTGGATCGCAACAATTTTAGATTTTGAATCAGCAAATAAATAAGCTGCTTCACTACCTACGTTACCAAAACCTTGAACTGCAACCTTAGCACCTTCTAAAGGCAATTTAATTTTTTCAGCAACTTGTTGACCCGTGATAAATACACCACGACCAGTCGCTTTAATACGGCCTAAAGAACCACCTAAATGAACTGGTTTACCTGTTACAACGCCAGTCACAGTGTGACCTTGACCAGATGAATAAGTATCCATGATCCAACCCATTACGTTTGGATTTGTACCTACGTCTGGTGCTGGAATATCTTTTTGAGGGCCAATAATGTGACCAATTTCACTAGTATAACGACGTGTTAAACGCTCTAACTCACGAGGAGATAGTTGACGTGGGTCAACACGAATACCACCTTTTGCACCACCAAATGGTAAGTTTACAACAGCAGTTTTAATCGTCATCCACGCAGAAAGCGCCATGACTTCATTTAAATCCACATCAGGATGGTAGCGAATACCGCCTTTACCCGGACCACGAGATAAGTTGTGCTGAACACGATAACCTTCAAAATGACGAATCGAACCATCATCCATTACGATTGGCACATCAACGATTAAAGCACGCTTAGGACGTTTCAGTGTGTCAATGTAGTCTTTGAGATCATCTAAATATGGCGCAACACGATCGATTTGTTCGAGGTAAGTTTGCCATGGACCGTCATTTTGGGAGACATAAGATAAATTAGACATTGTCTATCCTTATAAAACTAAAATTGATGGATCAACGCAGCCGATCCATCAATCGAATAAGTAATTAAAAATAATATACGCGGCTAATTTGGCTGTACGATTGTCCAAATCAAACCGTGGATTGCATTCAGCCACATCAAAAACACGAATTTTTCCTGTTTTCTTAATGGCTTGTAACAATGGTTCAAAGACTGTTAGATCAATTCCTTTGACCGCTGGCGCACTGACACCGGGAGCAATGCAGGCACTAAATACATCCATATCTACTGTAATGTATAAGTGGTCGATTTTTTCTATAAAACTGTTAATTTTTTTGTTCAAATGATCAATATTTAGTAAGTGAAGTTGCTGATCGTATATATATTCGCAATTCAGTCGATCAGCGGTTTCAAACAGCACTTTTGTGTTTGAATGTTTTGCTACACCGATACATAAATAATGAAAATCTTGCTGATGTTGTTCGGACAATTTTGCAGCGTTTAAGAATGGTGTACCTGAAGTAACTTGTTCAGCTTCACGTAAATCAAAATGCGCATCAAAGTTGATAATTCCAATTTTTGCATTTGGCTCGTTGTTACGAATATATTGAAACAATCCTGAGAAACTTCCAAATGCAACTTCATGACCACCACCTAACACCACAGGTTTAATGCCTTGTTGCAGCGTTCTTTCTACGCAATCAGCTAATTCAGCTTGAGCTTGTTCTAATTTACCCTGATCACAAACTACTGTGCCCAGATCAGCAATACTAATCGACTGATGAACTGGAAGATTAGCGAGTTGTGCACGAATCATATCAGGCGCATCTGCCGCACCGATTCGCCCTTTGTTACGCTTTACCCCTTCATCCGAACTAAAGCCAATCAATGCATATGAAGGATGCTGGCTTGTATTGACCACTTGATGTAGGCGTAAGTGAGCTTCACCCTCGCCATCATTTCGACCTTGCCACTTAAATGAATGGTTCATAATGCTTCACTATTTTAAATTGTGTTAGACCTTAAACTGAGATTTCATTGCCATGACGAACAATACGCTTAGATAAATCGCCACCGAGCCAATAAACAACCTCAGAAGGATGTTCAATATCCCAAGCAATAAAATCAGCGACCTTACCCTGTTCCAACGAACCATGCGTGTTTTGCAATCCAAGCGCACATGCGGCATGAAGCGTGACACCAGCTAAGGCTTGTTCAGGCGTTAAACGAAATAAAGTGCTGCCCATATTCAACATAAGACGCAGCGATAGTGTTGGCGAAGTCCCCGGATTTAAATCCGTTGATAGTGCAATACGTACCCCATGCTGATGCAAAAGATCTAATGGTGGGAACTGCGTTTCACGTAATAAATAAAATGCACCTGGTAATAACACCGCAACTGTACCCGCAGCAGCCATCGCCTTGACATCATCTTCAGTCATATATTCCAAATGATCGGCTGACAATGCATGGTAACGCGCAGCTAGACTCGAACCACCTAACGATGAAAGTTGTTCGGCATGAAGCTTCACAGGTAAATGAAGCGTTTGAGCTGTCTGAAATACACGTTCAACTTGCGCTGGAGAAAATGCCAAATGTTCACAGAATGCATCTACCGCATCAACTAAACCTTCCTGATGCAGTTTAGGCAGCATTTCTGTACAGATATGCTCAATATATGCATCGCTCTGATCTTTATATTCAGGCGGTAAAGCATGTGCAGCTAAACAAGTACTTTTCACTGTCATCGGTAGCGTATCAGCGATTTGGCGAATCACACGGAGCATTTTTCGCTCGTTGGTGTAATCCAAACCGTAACCGGATTTAATTTCGATGGTTGTTACACCATCTTGAAGTAAACAGCGAATTCGTTTCAATGCAGATGCAAGTAATTGTTCTTCGCTCGCCTCGCGCGTTGCACGCACTGTACTGGCAATCCCGCCCCCACTCGCAGCAATTTCAGCATAGCTCACACCTTGCAAGCGTTTTTCAAATTCAACGCTACGATTGCCACCAAAGACACTATGCGTATGGCAATCAATAAAACCCGGTGTTACCCAAGCACCAGCTAAATCTACTATCTCTGCATAATCATTAGGTGGAATATCTTGTTGCGAACCTATCCAGTGAATGATTTCACTATCAGTAACGATTGCAGCATTTTCGATACTGGAATATTGTCCATTTTGCATGGTTGCAATATGACAGTTTTTCCAAAGCTTTTTCATTGACTATTCCTCAAATGACTCAAGCGCAATCTGCGCTCAAGTCATTCTGTTATTAGCTTTCCATTTTGATACTTGGTGATAGATGATCATCAACTTTGACAGCATTCGGTTTAGGTTTGACCCAAATGTTGTATGCAATACAAAGTAAGATTAACCACGTAATGCCCACATAAATTGCTGGTCGTGAATCAGGGAAATATCCCATCATTGCCAAGATAAACACCATAAATGCAATTGCAAATGCAGGCGCATATGGCCAACCAATCACAGGGAAATCGAGCGCTTTGATTTGAGCAGATGATAATTTACGGCGCATCGCAACTTGTGAAAGTAAGATCATCAGCCATACCCAAACTGTGGCAAATGTAGCGATTGAGGCAATGATGATAAATACATTTTCTGGGATCAGATAGTTCAATACCACGCCAATCAACAATACACCCGCCATCACCACAACAGTCATCCAAGGTACCCCATTACGAGAAAGCTTTTGGAAAACTTGTGGCGCTTGACCACGATTTGCCATACCGAACAGCATACGACCTGCACCAAACACATCACTATTAATGGCAGATACAGCTGCTGTAATCACCACAATATTTAAAATCGTTGCTGCTGAACCAATACCTAAATTTTCAAAAATTTGTACAAATGGGCTGCCTTGGCTACCAATTTGATTCCACGGGAAAATCGACATTAAGACAAAAATTGTTAGTACATAGAACAATAAGATACGTACTGGAACTGCATTGATCGCTTTAGGAATAGAGGTTTTCGGATCTTGAGATTCACCAGCAGTAATCCCAATGATTTCAATACCACCGAATGCAAACACCACGACTGATAAACACGCAACTAAACCTGCGATACCATTCGGCATAAAACCTTCATGTACCCATAAATTTTGAATACCTGTAGTGAAACCGCTGTGATCCGCATGGAATCCGTAGAACATGAGTCCTAAACCACCTAAAATCATCGCAACAATCGCAGTGACTTTGACAATCGATAACCAAAACTCGAGTTCACCAAATACTTTGACATGTATAAGATTGATCGCTCCTAGGAACATAATCAGCGATAAAATCCAAATCCATCGAGGTACATCGGGATACCAGAATCCCATATAGATCCCGAAAGCAGTGACATCAGCCAAAGCGACAATGATCATTTCAAAAACATAAGTCCAACCCGTAGTAAAACCTGCCAATGGGCCAATGTATTGAGAAGCATATTCACTAAATGAACCAGAAACTGGATTTTGAACAGCCATTTCACCTAATGCACGCATCACGATATAAATTGCAATCCCTGCAACGATATATGCGAGCAAAACTGAAGGGCCTGCCATTTTTATTGCTGTTGCAGAACCGTAAAAAAGTCCCGTTCCAATCGCTGAACCTAAAGCCAAGAAACGGATATGACGGGTGTTTAAACCCCGCTGTAATGTGGAGCTCTGTGACATTATTATCTCCAATCCTTAGGAAATTTAGTTAGATACGACCACTCCTAGTGGTCGTTTTATAGATCACATTTCAGTTAAGCTAAGCTTGGAAGTAGCTTTTCGATCAGTAATTCGTTTAAGCAGCCACTAGCTAACAATTCACTTGCTTGCTCAATATCAGGTGCAAAGAAACGATCTTCACTGTAGTAAGGAACTTGATCACGTAGCACTTTGCGCGCACGTTCAAGTTTAGGAGAGCTTTTTAAACCTTCACGGAAATCTAGACCTTGGCATGCACCAAGCCACTCTACCGCTAAAATCCCGCGCACATTATCAGCCATGTACCACAAGCGTTTACCCGCATTCGGCGCCATCGAAACATGATCTTCTTGGTTTGCAGAAGTTGGTAAGCTGTCAACACTTGCTGGATGCGCCAGTGCTTTGTTATCACTTGCCAAAGCTGCCGCTGTCACTTGCGCAATCATAAAGCCCGAATTCACACCACCATTTGCCACCAAGAATGGTGGGAGTTGTGACATATGGCGATCCATCATCATTGAGATACGACGCTCAGATAAAGAACCAATTTCAGCCAAAGCCAAAGCCAAGTTATCCGCTGCCATTGCGACAGGTTCAGCGTGGAAGTTACCACCTGAAATCACATCGCCTTCAGCTGCAAATACCAATGGGTTATCTGATACAGCATTGGCTTCGATTTCCAATACTTCTGCGGCTTGACGAATTTGAGTTAAACAAGCACCCATCACTTGTGGTTGACAACGTAATGAATAAGGGTCTTGAACTTTGCTACAATCTTCATGTGAATGTGCAATTTCACTAGACTCAGTGAGTAAGTCACGATAAGCAGCTGCCACATCAATTTGACCACGTTGACCACGGACTGCATGGATACGTGCATCAAATGGCGCGCGTGAACCCAACATTGCCTCTACACTTAAGCCGCCACATACTGTCGCAGCAGCAAAAAGATCTTCTGACTCAAATAGACCACGTAATGCATAAGCAGTGGAAACTTGCGTACCATTAAGTAATGCCAAGCCTTCTTTTGCAGCAAGTGAAATCGGCTCTAAACCTGCTTTTTTCAAAGCTTCAACCGCAGGCAACCATTCACCTTTGTAACGTGCTTTACTTTCACCAAGTAATACCAAAGACATATGCGCCAAAGGTGCTAAATCACCAGAAGCACCAACAGAACCTTTTAATGGGATATGCGGATAAACTTCTGCATTAATCAATGCAAGAATGGCATCAATCACTTTACGGCGAATACCTGAAAAACCACGCGCCAAGCTATTTGCTTTGAGTAGCATAATTAAACGTACCATCGCATCATCCAATGCTTCACCAACACCAGCTGCATGCGAAAGAACCAAAGAGCGTTGTAATTTTTCTAAATCTTCAGGTGCAATTTTAGTCGATGCAAGTAAACCAAAACCAGTGTTGATACCGTAGGCAGTACGCCCTTCATTTACGATTTTTTCGACGCAAGCGACACTGGCATTGATCGCATCCGATGCGCTGTCATCTAACTTAACTTTGATCGGATTTAAATATGCTTTGCGGAGATCAGCTAGCGTAAGTTTGCCGGGTTGAATAAGAAGTTCCATGTTGGCGTCCTGTTTTGCACTCTATTGTTCTCTTACGATGCTGCTTGCACAATTGCAAAAAGCACCGTAATCGTTATCCATGTATTTTTATTGCGTGATCATTGGCAAGTTCAAACCTTGCTCTTTCGCGCAATCAATCGCGATGTCATAACCTGCATCAGCATGACGCATGACCCCTGTTGCTGGATCATTGGTGAGTACACGAGCAATACGTGCTGCTGCTTCATCGGTACCATCACATACAATCACAACACCAGAGTGTTGAGAAAAGCCCATCCCTACACCACCACCGTGATGTAATGACACCCAAGTTGCGCCGCCAGCTGTATTTAATAAAGCATTGAGTAATGGCCAATCCGAAACGGCATCTGAACCATCTTGCATTGACTCAGTTTCACGGTTAGGACTCGCAACCGAACCTGAGTCCAAGTGGTCACGGCCGATCACGATTGGTGCTGAAAGTTCACCACTACGTACCATTTCATTGAATGCTAAACCTAATTTTGCACGTAATCCTAGACCAACCCAGCAAATACGCGCTGGTAGACCTTGGAAGCTAATACGTTCACGTGCCATATCTAACCAACGATGCAAATGCTCATCATCAGGAATTAACTCTTTTACTTTTGCATCTGTTTTATAGATGTCTTCTGGATCACCTGAAAGTGCAACCCAACGGAATGGACCTACACCGCGACAAAATAATGGACGAATATAAGCAGGAACAAAGCCTGGGAAATCAAATGCGTTTTCCACGCCTTCTTCTTGCGCCATTTGACGAATGTTGTTGCCATAATCAAATGTAGGTACACCCATTTTTTGGAAATCCAACATTGCTTGAACATGCTTCGCCATAGATTGTTTAGCAGCTTTAACAACTGCTTCAGGCTCAGTTTTCGCGCGTTGGCGATATTCTTCCCATGTCCAACCAATTGGCAGGTAACCATTCAATGGATCATGTGCGCTGGTTTGATCCGTAACCATATCAGGATGGACACCACGACGAACCAGTTCAGGTAAGATTTCAGCAGCATTGCCATGCAGTGCAATCGAAATCGCCTTGCCTTCTTTTGTATATTTTTCAATACGCGCTAAAGCATCATCTAAATCAGTCGCTTGCTCATCGACATAACGGGTACGTAAACGGAAATCAATACTGGCTTGTTGGCATTCGATATTCAGTGAACATGCACCAGCAAGTGTTGCAGCCAAAGGTTGAGCACCGCCCATACCACCTAAACCAGCAGTAAGTACCCAACGACCAGTTAAATTACCATTGTAATGTTGGCGACCAGCTTCGACAAAAGTCTCGTAAGTTCCTTGAACGATGCCTTGACTACCGATATAAATCCAAGAACCCGCTGTCATTTGACCATACATTGCAAGACCTTTGGCATCCAATTCGTTGAAATGCTCCCAGTTTCCCCAATGCGGTACTAAGTTCGAGTTTGCAATTAAAACGCGTGGCGCGTCTTTATGTGTTTTAAATACACCAACAGGCTTTCCAGATTGAACCAATAAGGTTTCATCAGTTTCTAAGTTTTTCAGTGTTTCAACAATCTTGTCAAAGCATTCCCAGTTACGTGCAGCACGACCAATCCCACCGTAAACAACAAGCTCTTTCGGATTCTCTGCAACGTCAGGGTCAAGATTATTCATCAACATGCGTAACGGTGCTTCGGTCAACCAGCTTTTCGCATTGAGCTTTGTACCGCGTGGTGCGCGAATTTCTATGTCACGAAATTTTGTTGTCATTGTAGTCACGATCGGACTCCTTCCTTTGAGATTTGAACCGCAAATTAAACTGCTTTTACTGTATAGCAATGTATTAACTTGTATATACATCCATATACTACACAAATCTTTTATCTTGAAAAGATGCATTTCATTCCATTCTTAAAAATAAATTTCAAAGCAATGAAATAAAAAGATTTATTTTTTAAATCTCAATAAAAAACCCATACAACTACAAATTGTATGGGTTTCAAAAAAGTAAGGAAAAGTTAAATTTTTGTGAGTTCGATTAGACAAGTTTGCTTTAATTGCTGTTCAATTAAAACAATACTTTTCAATCGTTTTTCTTGGTCAATCAAGAGACTTTCTTGATGTTTAAGATGGAAGATTTGTTGATCAATTATAATTTCCAATGCTTCAAGACTTTGATTAAAAATGAAAACCAGATCAGCCGAGCTGAAAATCTCAGTTGTTGGAGTTTGAGTAATCCAGTGATAGCGAGCAAGCAATTTTTGCGGATCATAAATCAAATTAAAATCACGGACTATTCCTGCAATTAACTCACAACTCACGGCACTACTTCCGCTGAATTGCGCGGACTGCAAAGTATTGAGTTGTCTAGCCTCACCGTCAATATGCAACACAAGTCCCTGACCCTCTAGCACCGTCAAGATACGTTGTAGACCAGAAAATTTAGAAAAGTCACCCGATGTTTTGACATCAGCCATCGAAATACGCCAGTCAAATGCGTCTAAGTCATCACCTGCACTTCGGGCAAGCTCAAATGTATAGCCAGCACCATTTTTCCATCGCATCTTTTTATAATGAGTTAAGTCTCGATGCTCAATCATTGGGTAAACTTGCCTTCAAGGTAATAGCGGCTACCCGGATAAATCAATCGTGCACTAGAGATGAGTTGTTTGTTCGACCATGTACGACGACGAATCAACAAACAAGGTTCAGTTTTATTGATCTTTAACCATTTACTTTCTTGAGCAGAAGCCAAAATTGCCGTGACTACATGCTCACCCTCCGTAACAGGCGCTTTTGACATGAGATATGCATTGGGAGTAATCGCAGTAAAATCTTGTGCCAAATATTCAGGAATCAAAACAGGATCAACCAAACGATCCTCTATTTGCACAGGCACGTCATTTTCATAATGCACAATGATTGAATGGAATAACTTTTGTCCCTCTCGTATTTGCATCAAAACACTTTGTTCAGTATTCGCTTGAATTTTCTCTAAAATCAAAACCTCTGCACGATGCTTATGATTACGCGCAATAATTTCTTCAGCAATATTATTCACATGAAATAAAGCAGTTCGTCCTTGCCCTTCGGCAACAAAAGAACCTACGCCTTGGATGCGTACAAGCAAACCTTCACTGGTGAGTTCACGTAACGCACGATTGACAGTCATACGACTACAACCCAGTAACTTTACCAATTCACTTTCAGAAGGAATCTTTTTATTTACCGTCCACGTTCCTTCGTAGATCTTCTGTGAAATCATTTGTTTCACACGTAAATACAAAGGAACAGGACTGTCTTCAGCTAAAGACAAGTCCAGATCAGTCTGCTTGGAAGCTGTTGACATCGACTAAAACTCATACAAAAATACCCGAAGTCATTGTAAATGAATTTTTAAATATTTGTATATACAAGCTTATACAAATAAATCATCTGGATTGTGTGTTAAATCGTAAATCTCCCATTGATGAATGAGGGATTGTTGCAAATAAATAAGCGCTTTTTGATGCGAATCGAAAATGATTTCTATAAAGTAAATGATTGATCGTTAAACCGTATAGCGTTTACTTAGCCCCCATTCAGCCAAAATACGACGATACATTGTTGATGAGCGATCGGCTTCAAAATGTGCTTCCATACTAATATCTAAAGGCAACTCTTCAGGCTTCTGAGCTTCCACCATTTCTTGATCTTCAGCAAAAATCTGTGCATTAAAATCATAGACGGCTTGTAAATCCCCTGTCTTATCAAAATTACGGGTCAAAGGCACAAATAAACGCGTTTTGTTGTGCGACATCGGGCAACAAGCATTTAATATTTTTAATACACCATCATTTGGGAAATGAATCGTCAGCACTGCTGAAAACGGCGGATACACGTCAAAAATACGCTCCCATAAAAAATTATCGGGTGCTAGATGCTGCATCCCATGTGGGTAATTACTCACATTACTGACATATTCAGTGTGTAAACCATAATCGGTACGTTCTGTCGAATATTTCGGAACAACTGGATTTTCACGGTCTGCAAAAGCTTCATGATGCACCCATGCAAAATGTGCTACATCGATAAATCCCTCTAATTGACGACCACTTGAACCCGCAATATCAACATAAGGTGGCAAAATCGCTTGATGCTGATCGCTGTCCCACGTTTCTAGTGCTGGGAAATTCGCAGCGCTTTCATCTCGACCTAAAATGCTCGTCCACACCAAGCCATATTTTATAACGACAGGAAACTTGGTTAGGGTGAAACGATCTGAAATTTTAGTGAGATCAGGTTGCGCAGGAATCTTGGTACATTTGCCTTCTTCATTGAAATGTAGTCCATGATAGGGACAAATTATCGTTTCCCCATTCACCCAGCCTTTGCTTAATGGCACACCTCGATGTGGACAAATATCTCGAACTAAATGGATATTGCCTGACTCAGTTTTATAAATTGCCATATTCAGATCAAGCAGTGTGACTTGACGAGGCTTCGTGGTCACATCTTCAACACGAGCAACAGGATACCAATGTTGCGCCAAGATTTGCCAATCTTGATCATCAAATTGACTATGGCATGGCTTATTTGGCAGGTTAATCAGAGGAATCGCATTCATGTTGTGCTCACACTATTTTTTCTGTAGATCATTGATCTCTTTGTCTAAAAATAGTTTGGAGGATATCTTATTTTTCGTCTATTAGAATGATCTCAATGAAGCATTCTAAAAATTAGAACAGATCGGCACTAAAATTGCTTTTCTCTCCGCAATGCTTTTATCTAAAGAGAATGTGCAATGGCATTACCATTTTCACGTTTTGCTGAATATTTTATTGCGGTCGCTAAAACAGGAAGCCTGCGAAAAGCTGCCGATCAACTTTATATTTCAGTTTCAGCGGTACACAGACAAATTGTTCTCGCGGAAGAAGAGCTTGGCGTTGCATTATTTGAACGGCTGCCGAATGGTTTAAAACTCACATTAGCTGGTGAGCTTCTCTATGCTGATTTACGCAGTTGGCAAAAAGATTTTCAAATGACACAAAAGCGTTTGAATGAAATTCAGGGGCTACAGCGTGGCACGATTGAGTTTGGAATGATTTCTGCTTTAAGTGAAAGCTTTGTGACGCAAGTCATTCAATCCATACATCAACAATATGCATGGATCAATTTCAATATCCGCATTTTGGATAGCGATCACGTGGCTGAAATGGTGATGAATGCCGAACTTGATTTTGGATTAATCCTAAATCCTAAACATCAACACCAATTACATGTGAATGCTTTTATTGAAATGCCACTTGGAATTGTCATGTCCAAACAACATCCTCTTGCTACAAAAGAGCACATCTATTTTTCAGATACACTTGAATCTAATCACATTATTCCAGCTGCACCTTTAATTATCCATGATCATGTCACTGCTTTATATAAGAAACATGACTTTAATCCAAGACATCAAATTGAATGTAATGATATTCGGATGATGATTTCTTTACTCAAGCAAAACTTGGGGATTAGCATCATGAGTTATCTTGATATTTACCCATTTATAGAAAGTGGCGAGTTTGAGTTTAGAACAATTAAAGAAAATGGATTGCACCCCATCACCCTTGCATTATGTGTTGCACCAAAACGGCAACTTTCAAGAATTTCTCAAATCATGATGAATCAAATCATTGAAGAAATGGAAGCACTAAAATCGGGCATGATGAAATATTCCACTTGAATAAAGCAAGATATTTGCACCAAATTAAATCAAATAAGCATATGATTTAAATAAATTTATTATTTGACACCAAAATAGATCATCGAGTAATTTGATGTGAAGTTTCACGTACTATGAATCATCAGGCATCCACATGACTATCTCAGAAAAATCGCCTCATTTCACTGCTCAATACCCTCGGGATATGCTCGGATATGCCAATCACCCTCCTCATGCGCAGTGGCCAAATCAAGCTAAAATTGCGGTTCAATTTGTTTTAAATTATGAAGAAGGCGGTGAAAAACATATTCTGCATGGTGATGATGGTTCAGAGCAGTTCCTCTCTGAAATCAGTGGGGCTGATAGTTATCCTGCTCGTCATCTTTCGATGGATTCCATCTACGAGTATGGTTCACGTGTTGGGTTTTGGCGAATTCAACAGGAGTTTGCTAAACGTCATTTACCGATGACGATTTTTGCTGTTGCGATGGCATTACAACGAAATCCTTTAGTGGTTGAAGCAATCAAACAAAATCACTATGACGTTGTTTCTCATGGCTTGCGTTGGATTCATTATCAAAATATAGATGTTGAAACAGAGAAAGCGCACATGGCTGAGGCGATGCAAATTTTAAGAGATTTATTCGGTGAGTATCCGACAGGTTGGTACACAGGTCGTGATAGCCCTAATACGCGTCAACTGTTAGCAGATTATGATCAGATTCAATACGACAGTGACTATTATGGCGATGACCTACCTTTTTGGTCATCATTGACGAAAGAGAATGGTCAAACTCGTCCACATCTTATTATTCCCTATACCCTCGATACCAATGATATGAAATTCGCGTCTCCAACTGGCTTTAATCGGAGTGAGGACTTTTTTGAATATTTAAAAGATGCTTTTGATGTGTTGTATGCAGAAGGCGCAACATCCCCAAAAATGTTATCGATTGGGATGCATTGCCGTATTTTAGGTCGTCCTGCGCGTTTTAAGGCATTGCAACGCTTTTTGGATTATGTTCAAAGCCATGATCAGGTTTGGATATGTACGCGTCAGCAAATTGCAGATCATTGGTATAAACATCATCCTTATCAAGGGTAAATCTATTGTTAGACTGGCGGCATCATTGCCGCCCCAAAAGATAGTAATCAACGATATAAATTCAAAAAGCTTAAGCTCTACCAGGGTCTGTTGGCATTTCACCTTGCGAGCTTTCAGCTCTCATTGCGACAGTGGGTGTTTTTTAGACGATACAAGGCATGTTTTGCGAAATTTAGTCATTCTAAATAATGAGAAACACTGTTTCGCAAGATAACGCAGTATGAGGAACAACGTTCCGCAAGTAAAATACCCCTGTCCTCGAGCTTCGCCTTGCGCTGCGATCAAAGCAGTGCTTTGCTCTTGCTCAGGGTTATGGCTAAAACTTCCTCAAACTTCGTTACGAAACTTGACAAGGGGGATACCATTGCCTGCGTTTCATGCCTTGTTTGTGTCGTTTTAACCTATAACGCAATGCATGTCTGAAATGTCAACAGACCCTAAAGCAAATCATAGCCTAGTAATATTACATAACTGCTTAGGCTATTTTCGCCATTTCCACACTCCTCTGTTGCAAGAGTTTTACTGCATCCTTAGCTTGTGCAGCCAATTCCATCATATCTAAATCAGGAATTTGATCATTTTCCATCACCATTTTCCCTGCGATAAACATTGCTTGGATATGTGCCCGACCACTACTTGCAACAGGGCCAATTGCCATATCATGTAAGCCGAAATAACGAGGATCATCTAAACGATACAGCACTAAATCAGCTTGTTGACCTACTTCAATCGTACCCACTTGATCTAGGCCTAAGATTTTAGCGCCTCCAACTGTGCCCCAACGTACAATATCTTCAATAGTCGCAGCATCAGCCCCGCCTTCAAATTGCCCACCCTCGTACTGTGGGACAGCCAACATCCCTTTTCGAGCACGTTGCAATAACCACGCTGCATGTGTTTCTGACAACATATCAGCAGCCTCATTTGATGCTGCTCCATCCACACCAATCGAAATGGTCATGCCAGCTTTTTCTAAAGTCACTAAATCAGCAATACCACTGCCCAAACGCGCATTACTTTGTGGGCAATGTGCAATACCTGTATGGGTTTGCCCCAAGATTTGAATTTCTTCTGGTAATAGCTTCACGAGATGCGCAAACCAAACATCATCTCCCACCCAATCATTTTCGGCACAATATTGCACAGGCGTCATGTTAAATTTGGCTTTTGCCGCATCCAGATAATCTACCGTTTCAGATAAATGACTATGCATTCGGATACCTAGTTGACGCGCGATCTTGGCACTTTCCCGAAACTGTTGCGCTGTCGTTGAGTGCAAAGTCGATGTCGGCGCCATCACAATTTTACGAAAAGCATGACCATCTGGTTGATGATATAAATGCACTAAGCGCTCAATATCCACCATATAGTCATCGAACTTTTCAGGCCGCAACGCCTGTGGTAATTCACTTTCTAAACCTCGCGTGAGTGTTGCACCACCTCGACACAACACAAAACGCATGCCCAACTTTTCTGCTTCATCAAATAAGATCGCAGCGCCATCAAACGGCATTTTTGGCCAATATAAATAATGATGATCGGCGACTGTTGCACAGCCTGAACGTAATAGTTCAATTAAGCCAATACGAACTGCAACTCTAAATGTTTCTTCATCAAATGCACCACGAAAACGATATGGGGTACTAGCAAGCCAAGCTGTTAAGCTTTGATTTAAGCCTTGTGGTTCACCTTTCAGTAAAGATTGAAACAAATGATGATGTGTATTGACCCACGCTGGATAAATAACGCAATCTTTTGCACTCACCACCTGTTCATGTGGTTGTTGCGTAAGCTGACCTATTTCCTTAATTTTGCCATCTTGAATCCGAATATCAGTGGCGGAAGACCGCGCGGCATTCGCTGATAAACCTGTCAAAATCGCATGGGCATTTTTAATCAAATAACTGTGGTTCATCATACTTGTTCACTCTCATGCCATTTATTTAAGAAAATACGACTCAACAAAGACATGACGACAAATAATCCTAGACCTGTACAAGTAATTAAAAATAAAGCGGCAAACATTAATGGTAAATCTAACTGGAAACCCGCTTGTAAAATTTGATACGCCAAGCCAGCACTAGTACCACCTGCTCCTGCAACAAACTCAGATACCACTGCACCGATCAAAGCCAAACCACAGGAAATTCGTAAACCACCAAAGAAATAAGGCAATGCATTTGGTACACGTAAGCGCATTAAAATTTGCCAACGGCTTGCTTTATTAATCTGAAATAAGTTGAGCAAGCCTTTATTTACGCTGCGTAAACCGAGAGTTGTATTGGTTAAAATTGGAAAAATTGCCACTAACATTGCACACACAACCAAAGCCAGAGTTGTATTTTGAATCCAAATAATTACCAATGGCGCAATTGCAACAATCGGCGTAACCTGAAATAAAATTGCATACGGCATAAAACATGCCTCAAGCACACGACTTTGTACAAATACGAAAGCAACCAAAGTTCCAATGATGACTGCACACGCAAACGCCAACATCGTAATTTTCAAAGTGACCCATAAACTACCAAATAGCAAACCAGATTGATTGATCATGCTCATTGCAATGTCACTCGGTTTCGGCACGATATAAACAGGAATATTCATCTGTTGAAAACTCAGTTGCCAAACTAGAAGTAACAACAAGCCTAAACTCAGTGGTGCAGCAATACGTTGGATCGCAGGATTTTGCAATAAAGGTTTAATCATGATCATGACCTCCACTTGCTTCGGCTAATAATTCAGAAAGATGAGAGCATTGTTTGATAAAGCCTTCAGAGGTTCTAAAGGATTCATCGCGTTGATACGGTCCATCCACAGTTAGATCTGCAACCACTCGCCCTGGGCGTGCACCCATCACAATCACACGTGAAGACAAATAAACGGCTTCATAAATACTATGGGTAACGAACACGACCGTTAGATCACGCTCTGACCAAAGTTTGCGAATGTCACTATCTAATTTATGCCGCGTAAACTCATCTAAAGCGCCAAAGGGTTCATCCATCAGTAATAAATCAGGTTCTGTAACCAATGCTCTTGCAAGTGAAGCACGCATTTGCATACCGCCAGATAGTTCTCTTGGATAGGCTTTAGCAAATTTATCCAAACCAACAGCTTTTAAAGCTTCGTGGACTTTTGGCGTACTTTCTGATTTGGCAACATGCCTTAAATCCAAAGGTAAACGAACATTATCTTCAATATTTGACCACGGCATTAAGGTGGCTTCCTGAAATACCATCGCCATTTTGCATTGTGACTGAATATCGGCCTTGCCGTTCCAACGTACATGACCCGCAGAAGGCTGCTCAAGGTCGGCAAACATTTTTAATAAGGTACTTTTGCCGCACCCCGATGGTCCAAGTAAAGAGACAATTTCACCACGCGCAATATTGAGGTCTAGACGTTGTAACGCATGTGTGCCATTTGGATAAGTTTTTTCTGCGCCTCTGACCATAATCATTGGCGTTACGAAATTTGATGATTCTTTGACTGGAATATCAACAGATAAAGCTGAATTCATATGGTTTCCCCTTCGTGCAAATGCCCTATTTTCTTAACCGATTCAAAACAGCTTATTTCTTCGCAGTATTGACGAACTGTGTTGTATAAGCCGATTTCCAATTGGTTTTGGCATTGAGTAAACCTGCACCCACCATAAAGTCACGCGTTGCTTTCCAACGGGCATCGGTCATCACACCAACACCCATTTTTTTTGCATCGCCACCGTCAATTAAATTGCGTTTACGCATTTGATCTACAGCAAAAGCCAGTAGCTCATCATTCATATTTGGATTTTCTTTTTTAATTACTGCATTTCCTAATTTCGGATCTGCTAAATAATTTTTCCAACCCTCCATCGAGGCTTGAACAAAACGGCGCAGCACATCTGGCTTTGCTTGAATCACATCATTGCGTGTAACCAAAATACCGCCATAAGCAGGATAACCAGCATCGGCAAATAAGAAGAAATTACTTGAAGGTTCAGCTTTTTTCGCTTGTAACACTTCTGAAGTCGCATAGGCTTGTTGCGCAACATTTTTCCCTGCAAGGAATGGCTGCATGTTAAATGTATATGGACGTGCTTGAGCTGCATTTAAATGATATTTGCCTTTCAACCAAGGCCACCAACTTGCTTGACCGCTCGTCGAGACAAGAATCGTTTTTCCTTTCAGATCAGCTAAAGATTTAACATCGCTATGTGTGAGTATGCCTTGTGGATCAAATTGAAATGGTGCAGCAATCGCTTTGATTGGGAAATTGCTTTCAATTCCTTTAAGAACTTGTAAATCGTAATTAATAATAAGGTCTGCACGTTTTGAGAGTAATAAAGTCATATTGTTGACTTGTGGCCCGCCGATTTTAATATCGACATCTAGACCATATTTTTTATAAATCCCTTGTGCTAAAGCTTGATAGTAACCACCTTGTTCAGCTTGTGCATACCATGTGGTTTGTAGAACCAATTTATCGGCAGCTTGAGTAAATGAACTGAATAATAATGCGCTTGCAATGACAGTTAATCGTCCTTTGCCTACATAGTGCTGAATTTTCATAAGTAAGACCCCTAAATATGTATGAACTCATTTCGCTATTCTTTTAGGGGAATCAAAACCAAATGTATAAAAGCACACAGATTCTCTCAAAGCCAAATAATGACTTTGTCCCCAAAAGAGGAACAGCTAACGCTGTAGAGCAATGTCCCATGTGTAATACACACTAACCGCTTATACTCACTTATGATTTAGCAAACACCATGCCAGTATTTATTTAATAGATATTTTTCATATAGATAGATTAACAGACTAGATTGCATATTGATGTTAGCTATTCATTCTTCACTAACATCTGCGCTTTATTCTGAATTATTTTAGATAAAAAAATAAAATGCACCATTTTAAGTCCATGCCATGCGCAAAAAAGAATCAAATATTAAATTAGCCACCAAACCTATTGATTTATTTTTAGCTAAACAGTCGAAAATCTAAGACTTTTTATATAGCAATCTCGTTCATGACTTATTTATAAACATTGGTATAGAAAATGCTTATATAGATTTGTCAGAGTAGAAGCGTTCAGCATATATCTAAAAATATATGTGGGTCATTGCTCAGAAATAAGCTCACTTTCTATTGATTTAGAAAGTGTTGCTCTTTTTTGAAATAATGACCCAGTCACCTTCCATTCAATTTGATTGGGTCATGGTCTATCCAAAAATTGAGGTGAAATATGAATGCAAACATGACCAACTTAGCCGAAGAAAATAACTACAACCTCGAAGAACTCCAGAAAGAATCTCGCATGGGCGCTTTAGGTCAAGAAACATTTGAACGTGAAGTTCGCGTGATTGATTTATCTGACTTCGAACAACGTAAGTATGACATAGCAGATCAGCTCTGGTCAGCCGCAACAGATATTGGTTTTTTTCAAGTTTCAAATCATGGCATTGATTTAGATCAAATCAAAAATGCCTTTGAAATGACTGAAAATTTTTTCAATCTTCCTGAACACATCAAAGCACAATACCCATTGAACCGTAATGCGGGCTGGGAAAGTAAAGCGCAAATTCGACCATCCACCAGTACGCCTGATCAAAAAGAATCTTATCAAATTACTCGTCCACGCATGGCAGGCTTATATCCAAGTGAACAAGAATTACCGACATTTAAAACAACCATGCTAGAGTTTGAAAAATCTTGCTGGCAAGTCGGTATGAAAATATTATCTTGCTTCGCCTACAAACTTGGCTTTGCAGATAATTTCTTTGCGCTTGCGCATGACCCCGACCAAGAAACCTATCAAAGTACCCTGCGGATGTTGCACTACTATGCAATCGACCCAGCCATTAAAGATCAACTTGGTTTATGGCGTGCAGGTGCACACACTGATTTTGATTGCTTAACTTTATTGTTCCAGCGTAAAGGTCAAGGCGGCTTGCAAGTCTGTCCTGGTAAAGATATGGAACAACAACAATGGACTAGCATTGAACCGAGAGATGATGTCATTACCTGTAATATCGGCGATATGCTGATGCGTTGGAGCGATGATCAATTGCCATCTAATTTCCATCGTGTAAAAAATCCTGAAGCTCATGAATATCAAGGCGCACGTTATAGTTTAGCTTTCTTCTGCCAAGCCAATGAAGATGTGGTGATTGAAAGTCCTAAAAAGAAATACCCTGTGATCACGGCTAAGGAATATTTAAAGCAAAGAATTAGTGCAAATTTTGAAGGAAAATACTGAGTAAATTTGCGGTCAGAGACTCACTATCTCTGACTGCAACTGTTGTTCAATAATCCAACATGACTGAGCCAAATGATGCACATCACAATTTTTGCCCTCACCGATACGATCCACCACTAAAAAATCACTTTTGGCTTCTAAAGTAATGAGTGGATGGTGCCAAATCCCTTGGTGATAAGTCACACCCTGCTTACCGTTGGTGAGAAATGCATAGATTTTTTGTTCATTCGGTTGCGTTTGATCTAAAGGAAGCGCCACGATGACTATAAATTTTTGCTGCTGTAGTGGGATAAACGACTGTGAACCATAAGGATGACGCTCCAGCATGTCGATTTTAAATGGAATCTCTGTTGCAGATAAATTATGGAAAACACTGATCCCCACAGCAACATTGTCGCCAAACACTTGTGCAATAGATAATGCATGATAGCGCTCTGTTAAACCTTGATTAATCGGAAAAAAATCATGATTTTCTTTTTCAATCACATCGCCAAAAGCTGCGAAGTTGGCTTGAGTTAATGGCTGAATCTGGATACTTTTCTTCATAGATTGATTTTCACTTTAATACCTTGAATTTAATTTAAAAGTTATCTAATTCTTGAAAAATGATTAGCAGAGTCATTCTGAGATATCATCAAATCTCAGGATAAACCTGCGGTTCGCCCTACCTTACGAAACGTTGTTTCTCATTTCGGGAAAAGTAGGCAAAACCATTTGTTAGAATGACATTACGTCCATGTAATGCAGTCCAACGGGTGGCATCCATGCCGCCTACGCGATAGTAAATAAATACCTAAATTTCATATCTAATACTACTTAATAATTTTTCCCCATAAACGAATGCGACTAATCCCACCATCAGGAATCATATTTACACGGATATAATTCACTTTTTGATGCTGTAAAACTTCTGCAAGATATTCATGAATTGCATCCATGGATAAAGGTTGCTGCTCCAATAAAAAAGACCAAAACATACTTTGAGGAATCAATTGCGCATCGGTTGCATCCTTAACATACGCAGCTTGGATTGAACAAAATGCAGGATAATTTCCTTTAAAATAAGCGGTATCAACTTCAATTTTTTCAACATGACCTGCCTGCCCTAAAGCAATAATGCACCAATCAAATCCGGGTTCACGGCGACGCTTGGTTTCCCATCCATCACCCATATTGATGCCACGATCAGGACTTAATAAGTTATCGGGATGACCAAAATGTGCATCACTATAGGCAACAATTCGCCCACCATTTTTCAATCCAATTAGATCCATTTGCTGAGTCGTATCTACATGCTCTAAAATGACATTTCCATAGACACGTAAACGGGCAATTCCCCCGTCTGGAAAAATATTGATGCGGATATGCGTAATCTTTTGAGGATGACACTCAAAAAAATGATGATGATCAGGTGACAATACTGAGTTTTCTAATAATGAAATCCACTCCACCTGATCGAGTTGCTCATCAGGTGCATAACATCCTTCAATTGACGCCGATGCAGGATAATTTCCTGTGAAAAATGAAGTATCAATGTCAAAACCAGAGACTGTTCCAGTAACTCCTAAACGGACAACACACCAGTCATAGCCTGCTTCGCGTTTACGTCGTGTTTCCCAACCATCCATCCATTTACCATTGTCATCATATTTACCTTCGATGAATTTGGCTAGTTCAGTTTGAAGCATTCTTTTGGCTTCTGCGAAAAAATCATCTGAACAAGACACAATGGTTGCACCAATTCGGGTATCAGCCAAATTCGTTAAACCCTGTAAATGATCTGGTAAAGTTACTGTTTTCGCTATATGCACCGTCATTGATCAATCCTAAATATTTTTACTTCAATTCAATTATGCAAAATCCAGTCCAACTGGTCTGACCTGTTATAAAAATATTCCTAATTTTTAATTGAGTCACTAAAAAAATCGTAATTTTTGTGTAGAATCAAACTGTTTATTATTTTTGGATGCGTCGCCAATGAACCCACAAGCTGTGCTCAATGGAAAATCATCTCAGGTGACTGAGCAAGCTGTGGAAGTGATTCATCAACGCATTCAACAAGGCAGCTATGCGATTGGATCAGCCTTGCCCTCGCAACGTGATTTAGCGGCACAACTCGGCATAAGCCGCGCCTCTTTACGTGAAGCCCTGACTCGTCTTGCAGCCTTAGGTCTCTTAGAAATCAAAGCAGGTAAAGGCGTTTATGTCATCTCACAACATAGCCAAGCGGCTGAACAATGGGATGGAGAACATCGAGTTTCATTAAAAGACTTTTATCAATTACGCTATGTACTTGAAGGCTTTTGTGCCCTACTTGCATGTGAATATTTAACTGAACAAGATAAAACAATATTGCAGCAATATTATGAAAATCTAGCACATGCAATCAAAGAACAGGACTGGCAAGCCGCTTCTGAATTTGACTATGCGTTTCATCAACATGTGATCGAGTTGAGTCACAATCAATCTATTATTCAAACTCTTAAAATGCATACTGAATGGATTAAAAAGAGTCAAATTCTTCCATTTGTTCAACCAAACTTAGCATTCAAGACCATTCAAGAACATGATTTGATATTGCAAGCACTTTTCCAACAAGACGCACCTGCTGCTGAAAAAGCCATGCGCGCACATATTATTGGTGCTGCACAAAGAGCTGGTGTTTATTTTTCTCGACATGATAGCTAAACGTACGCAAATTAACTTTGAATATGTCTAGCCGATAAGATCAGTACAAGTTGCACCACTTTATTTCACGTTCTGAACAATGATATTGCGCCTCACCCTATCTTGCATTTTAATGATGCAAAACAACTGGTATGACCAGTAAAACCAGTTTATAAAATTGGCACGCTTCTCGCTTAATACTCCTTAGAAATTTTTGATGTATTGATAAAATATTTAAGGTCTTAAAAATGAATATTGCGATTGTTGGTGCAGGTATGGGCGGTTTAACGGCTGGTATCGCTTTAAAAAAGTTTGGTCATCAAGTCACGATCTACGAACAAGCTGCTGAGATTCTACCTGTTGGAGCTGCGATTTCACTTTGGTCAAATGGTGTAAAGTGCCTTAACTATTTAGGGCTGACTGATCAGATTCAAGCATTGGGCGGAGATATGCAATCTCTTGCCTATGTTGATGGACTGAATCAGCACACCATGACTCAATTCAGCTTAACTCCACTCTATAAAGAAGTTGGGCAACGAGCCTATCCTGTTGCTCGTGCTGATTTACAACAATTATTGATGCAGCAATTTGGTCTGGAAGATATCAAACTCGGTATGAAAATGATGGCAATTGAAGATCATGCTAATCATGTCTGTTTGCATTTTCACGATGGTTCTCAAGTCCAAGCTGATCTTTTAATTGGTGCAGATGGCACACATTCAATTACACGTAAATTTGTTCTTGGCTATCAAGTGGAACGCCGCTACGCAGGCTATGTAAACTGGAATGGTTTGATTGAAATTAATGAGGCTATTGCACCAGCACAACAATGGACAACTTATGTAGGTGAAGGAAAACGTGTATCTCTCATGCCTGTCGCGGAAAATCGATTCTATTTCTTCTTTGATGTACCCATAGAGGTCGGTTTACCTAACCAACGTGATCAATATAAAACTGAATTAAAAGAGCATTTTCAAGACTGGTGTGCACCTGTGCATCAATTGATTGATTGCTTAGATGAGCAAAGAACCAATCGTGTCGAAATTCATGACATTGAACCTTTTATGAATTTTTATAAAGGTCGCGTGGTGTTATTAGGCGATGCGGCGCACAGTACGACTCCTGATATAGGTCAAGGTGGTTGTCAAGCGATGGAAGATGCGATTTACTTGGCACGCGCTTTGCAAATAAATACTTTCGGATTGGATGATGCGCTTGAGCGTTATCAAAATAAACGTAATGATCGCACCAAAGAAATGGTACTACGTGCGCGTAAACGTTGCGATGTAACACATATGAAAGATCAAAAAGTGACTGAAGAATGGTATCAATCACTCTATACAGAACAAGGATCACACATCATGCAAGGAATTATTAGCAATATTGTGGGAAATCCTTTAGATTGATAACAACAAGTTTTAACTCCCCCCTTCAATGGGGGCTTTTTTTGTCTAAATAATTCTAAAATATCATTTTCACTAAAACTCCATCGCAAGTAGAAACTACTCACTATTTCACCTCAATATCCATCATCATAAGATATATTGGAAGCAAACAAGTCGACTTCTTCTTTTAAAATAAGTGGTTTTAGTCGTTTAACTTCATTGTTATCTATGATTGCTATTGCATCCATAGCTTTTTTTAGTTTGGGTGATCTTATCCAATCATTATTCCATAATTTGATACTATTCTTTCCTAGAACTAAATCACAAATTGGCTCGTTATAAGAAATATTCTGATCAATAGGTAATGTTGCTCTCTGAATCCATATTTCCATGTGACCAGTATTTGGAATCTTAGAAAATTTAGCCTGTATCTTTAAAATTAACATTTTCTTTTCTTTTTTATCATTGATGAAACTAATTAATAGACTTAAAATTGCGACACTTATTGAATAAGTACGGGGGTTTTTATATGCAATATCTATGATTATTGAAATCAACACTAAAGGTTGATGTATCACTTTTGTTCTAACAAGTCTACTATGAAAATAATTTAATGCTGCGCTAAGGCTCCCTGAGTTTGGAAATTCAAGTGCATGATCATATATAATTAATAAATGTTTCTGTATATTCTTATCAATCTGTTTTTTCTTTATCCACGATAATTTATCTAACTTTATAGAAGAATAAATAACATTGTCATTTGACCTTGTCTTAGACTGATTTAATTTCAAACCTAAATCAATCATTATTTCAGTCAAAAACTTGACAATTTTTTCACCATCCTGTGGATTATTTACAAAAATACGGTAATCATCTCTATAACGTAAAATTGAATAATCTTTTATTTCTTTACCATCTTTTTTAATTCGATCGGTTAACTCACTATCAGCAAAACCTAAAACAATCTCTGCTATAAAATCCATTAATACAGAACCCTGAGGTATACCATTGGTTTGACCATGACGCATGTCTTGAATATGACCATCAATAATATTACCTATTAAGGTTTTGTCTAACCTCTTAGCTTTTGCAACTTCTTTCTTATGCAATGCCCATGCAATTGAATGAGTATAAATAGAGCTATAGCAATCAGTTAAGTCCGTTTCTAACATATACTCATAATCTAAAGATTGCTCTATTGAATGCTGTTCAATCTCCTGCCACCAATTTAATATTTGCTCTGCTTTATCTACTTTATTTGATAAAGATTGTACAGGTATACTTAGGCATTGGATTTTTTCATTTTTTCTAAAAAAGTTAAATCTTCCTTTTATCTCATCCCACACATCTTCTTCTGTTATCTTATGTACAAGTGATACATACAATGCAGGGTGGATAAGTTGTAATGGTCTCCATGCATATCTTCCATCTTTATTATTCAATATAGAGTAATTTACATCATCATAATCTCTAGGATTTTTAGATTGCATATCCTTTAAATTTTTTCCAATTAATATTTTATTGACTTTAGTTAATAGCTTTTCAAAGCATATATACTTAGGAAAGTCAATATTACAATAACTTTCTTGTTTTAGAAAAAATTTTCTAGCCTCAATATGATCTAAATTAAGAACTGATTCGCTTCTCAAAGAACTCATAAAAATAATCTGTTTCAATTTATTTGTTCTTAAAATATCAAATTTCGAATAAATCTAATAGAAATATAATCAATTTAACTTTTCTAATAATTCTAAAAGCCCATTTCATAGCTGAAATAGGCTCTTGTGATTTCAGAAAAAATTAAAACTTATAGCTCAATGTAAAGCGGTTTTGTAAAAAGTCTTTTTCATAACGTGGTGAAGTTTGGATACCAAAGAAATTACTCACACTGAAACCTTTTAAAGCACCTGTAAAATTATAGATCCCGAAAATCATATATTCAGATTGATTTCGACTTGCTACATTCTCTTTTTCTTTCAAATCCATAAATGAATAACGTGCCCCTGCGATTACTTGATCAGTTACTTTACCTTCAAGTGAAAGCATAAATGCATTTCCTGCACCGAGATCTTGTGTGCTGGTAAAAAATGGTTGTGCGAAGATTTCCCCTGAAGAAGTTTTGGTTGCGTACGGCGTTAATAAAGCACCATTTAAATAACTTTCGCTGTCTGGTTTGATGTAGTTATAGGCCACTTTCAAACTCGCTTTAGACAATACTTTCAACGCAGCTTGTGCACCAAAAATTTGACTATTCACCTCACCTGCCAATGCTTTGCCTTGATCTTTACCTGAAATATATTGCACAGAAAACTCTGGCGAATAATTTAATTTGGGAAAAGATAGATCGGCTTGAGTATAGATCAAACGCGTGTAATCATCATAATCTTGATACCAAAGCTGCGCCTTTAATTTTTTATCACTGGCTAAATCAAAACTTTTACCCAGACCAAATGACCATAAACCATCTGTTTCGATATTTGAGTTTTGACGAGATGTCTTGGTAAATTCATCTTCGCCATAGCTTTTGTATTTATTCACCTTAGTTAGACGTAAAAAGTCAGTATTATTGCCGACCTGAACATCTGCGGCTTGGTATAAATACATCAAAACACGACGGTCTGCATAATCTCCCATAAACGGTAAATTCAAACGTTGATTACCAATGGTGACTCGCGCAAGATCATTTTTCCAAGTCAAATATGCTTCAGCTAAACCATCACGATCTTCTTTTAACTCGTCAACTTCATCATTTTGATTTTTATCATCTAAACGACGTTGTAAGTCATAACCAACCGCTGCTTGTACACCGAGAAATGGCGCTGTTTCATATCGAACATAACCACCAATGGCGACCGTATCTTGGTTCAAATTATTGACAAAATAACCATTATTTAACGAGTAATAGGTCGATTTCACTACACCATGTAGCGTTCCACATCCCAACATTGCTTGTACGGATTGCACTGAATTATCTTGGACTTTACAGTCCTGTCCTAAATTAAAGAGTCCATTTAAGCTGGTATCCGCAGCCCAAACCTGATTCATACTCCCCATTGCAATCAGCAAAGTTGCAGATTTCAAAGTAAAATTTTTCATAAAGTTCCCCGAATGATGCATTTAAAAATCAACTCAATCCATTTTTTAAGTTGTCAAAACCCCAACTTTTAACTTTTTTGAAGTCAAAAGCTCCCCAAGACCTATTCAAAATTGAATAAGCGATTTTTAAATGGTTGATGATTAAAATTAAAAACGTTGCTTGTTAAAAACTGAGGTCGTTAAGATTGAAATTAATGACCTGAATTTACAGGTAGTGTTGCAACTTCCGAAGACTTCTTGGTAAACGGTAAGTGGTTAAACACAATATTTAAGAAAATTGCAGTAAGACAAGCGGAGCTAATGCCTGAATGAAGAAGTGTTTGTACTCAAATCGGAAACTGTGCATAGAACTCATGATTTACGATTGGAATCATCCCGATAGCTAACGAAGTCGCCACAATAATTAAGTTCTTGTGATCGTTATAATCAACTTTCGCCAAAGTACGAATACCACTCGCCGCCACTGTACCAAATAACACGATTCCCGCGCCCCCAAGTACTGGCATTGGTATCGAAGCCACTAAACGACCTACGATTGGCAATAATCCCAACACGATTAAGATTCCACCCGCAGTTGCAACTACAAAACGACTTTTGATGCCTGTAATCGCAACCAGTCCTACATTTTGGGCAAATGCGGTTTGCATAAATGAACCAAAGATCGGTGAAACTGCACTCGACAACATATCTGCACGCAAACCATCGCCGATACGTTTTGAATCAACTTTAGTGCCCACGATCTCTCCGATCGCAATAATATCCGCTGTTGTTTCCGTCATGATGACTAAAGTCACGATAGTCATAGATAGAATTGCAGAGAATTCAAAAACTGGAGAACCAAAGTGGAAAAAGCTAGGTAAAGCAAAAATAGAACCTGATGCAACTTTTGAAAAATCTGCAAAGCCAGCGAAATAAGCCAGAATCGTACCCAATACAATAGCAATTAAAATTGCCAGTCGACGTAGAATTTGACTGCGTAACATACTAAAGATGATCACGATTGCCAAAGTCATAACAGCAAGTCCGACATTTGCTGGATCACCCCAATTTTCTGCCTTTGGATTTCCCCCCATAATCCAACGAATCGCTACAGGTGTTAGAGATATACCGATCATGGTAATCACACAACCCGTCACGACGGGCGGAAAGAATCGAATGATCTTGGCAAAAAAAGGAGTCAGAAATAATCCGATAATCGAAGCCACAATGACAGCACCAAATGCAGATGGTAGCCCACCACCAGTACTGACAATGGCAAGAATCGTGGCAACCCCTGCAAACGATACCCCTTGCACAATAGGTAATTTCGCCCCGAAATGTTTAAAACCAATGGTTTGTAAAACTGTGGCAATTCCCCCGACAAACAGTGCTGCAGCAACCAATAATGCGATTTCCGAACCGTCTAAACCTGCAGCTGCACCAATAATCAGTGGTGGAGCGATAATTCCGCCATACATGGTCAACACATGTTGCAAACCATAGATGATATTTTTGTTCATCCCCAAATATTGATGTTCTGCTGAAACATCCATATCGACATCACTGTGCACTTTGTCTTGATGCATGAAGTTATTCCTCAAATAAGATTAATCATGTCTACATCGGTTAATTTCTAAATTAGCTGCCACGGTAGGTTGAGTAAGAAAATGGACTGATTAATAGCGGTACGTGATAATGCTGTTGTGTATCAAGCACTTTAAAATCAATGCACACTCTCGGATAAAAACTCTCTGTATTTAACGATTGAAAATAGTCTGAAATTTCAAAAATCAGTTGGTAATTCCCTTGCGTAAAAGACTCAAACTCAAATGCTTTAATACGTCCATCAGCATCCGTCTGTTGCTCATCAGATAGCATGTATTGTTGCTCTACTTTTCGAAACAATTTGACAGTAACTCCAACTGCTGGTTTTCCGAGTGAAGCATTTAGAATGTGTGTACTAATACCAGCCATTATTGAATCTCCTGTTTTAAGCGAATAAGTGCAATCTCAGCCAATTGTTGCTGAACTTCTTGCTGCTCCTGCACCACACTATTGTTTAAACGGCGTTGTAGCTCAGCTAACATTTCTGCGCCAGTTCGCCCTGCCGCACGAATTAAAAATATATGTCCAAATTTAGATTCGTAATCTAAATTGCCCTGATACAGTGCTTGTTGAAGCTCTTCATCTGTCCCAAGTTGCCCTTGCTCTTTGGCTGAAAAGCGCTGTTCTTTTTCAGACAATGCACTCGCTGCTTTTTTCTCACCGATCCGAGGGTGCTGCGCTAAAGCATTTGCTATCTCAGACCATTGCCAAGTTTGAGCTTGAACTTTGGCAGTCTGATACAATGCATCACGAGTCGAATACGGACGATGTTGAACTAAATGCTCAATCCATGAATGAATATGGACACATGGGCTTAATGCCGCTTCGGCATGCGCTGTATCCAATTGATTGAATTGTTCCAAGTCCATTTTTGCTCCAATTTATTGCATTGTCTGACTGGTCTGACCAGATGTGTTTATATTAAGCAATGAATATGCCAATTTTATAGTTTGGTTTCATCTTTTTGATTATCAATTATGAGATTTTATAAAATACATGGCTTGCATGATTTAAATAAAAAAGCCTGCAAAAATAAAATTTTGCAGGCTTTAGAACAGATCAATTAAACGCTTAATTTAAGCTATAAGCAATCACATAATCACCATGATCTGGCGATTGACGTGCACCACCAGCGGTAATCAATACATATTGCTTCCCTGATTTAGGGGAAACATAACTAATCGGTGTTGCTTGGCTACCCACTGGTAAACGAGACTTCCATAAGACTTTACCTGTAGATGAATCTAAGGCACGTAAATAGTAGTCTTGTGTCGCAGCAAAGAAGACTAAACCACCTTGCGTTGCCATCGGCCCACCGATCGTTGGCATCCCAATTGGTGCTTTAAGCCCCATTTTGATTCCCATTGGACCAGTATCTTCTACAGTACCCATTGGAACTTGCCATGCAATTTGACGCGTTTTCATATCGATTGCAGTCATTGTTCCATACGGCGGTTTTTGGCATGGAATATTCAACTTGGACCAAAAGCGATCTTTGTTAACTTTATATGGTGTACCTTTCATTGGTACTGCACCCATACCTGTATTCACTTTCTCACCACCATTGGCTTCAAGCGCTAAATCTTCAGGTGTCTGTTCAATTAACTGAATCCATAAACCTAAACGCATGTCATTCACAAACATGTATTGATGACTTGGATCAAACGCAATACTGCCCCAATTCATACCACCCAAGGAGCCTGGGAAACTTAAAGATTTGTCTTTGCCAGGTGCTGTATATAAGCCTTCGTAACGCATCGATTTAAAATTGATACGACACATCAGCTGATCAAAAGGTGTCGCACCCCACATATCAGACTCAGTCAAGGCTGCATTACCAATTTGTGGCATTTCAACTGATCGAGGTTGCGTTGGGCTATATTGTTCACCTTCGATGTCCGCTGGCTTGACAGGTTGTTCAATCACTTTTGTCAAAGGCTGACCTGTTAAGCGATTTAAGACAAAGAATTGACCTGATTTAGTTCCAATTACAACAGCAGGTTTATTGCTGCCATCTTTCATCGGGAAGTTCACCAAACTTGGCTGCATCGGTAAATCAAAATCCCATAAGTCATTATGAACCGTTTGATAAACCCATTTTTCTTTACCTGTTGTCGCATCTAAAGCTAAAACAGATGAATTGTATTTATGATCTAAAGGTTGACGATTGCCACCCCAGACATCGACAGATGAGCTACCCATTGGTAAAAACACAGTATTCATTTGCGGATCATATGACATCGCTGCCCAAGAGTTCGCTGAACTACGTTTGTATGTTTCACCTTCTTTAAGCATATAGTTTGGATCAGGATTTCGTGGATCAAACACCCAACGCAATTCACCTGTAATGACATCGTATGCACGAATTACCCCACCCGGCATATCTGCTGCAAAGTTATCTGCAATTCGGCTTCCAACGACGAGCACTGTTCCCGCAATCGTTGGCGCTGAAGTTACTTCAAAACGTGGCGCTTTGGTACCCTCGCCTAAACCTTTGAGTAAGTCCACCGTACCGTTTACACCGAAGTCTTTGCAGCGTTCACCTGTATCCGCATTTACTGCAATTAATCGCCCATCTGGTGTATTGGTATACACACGTCTTAAACATGCTGTATCTGTTGCAACCGTTTTAACGGGTGTCGCACCAGCTAATATTGGCTGGGCTAAAGGTTGAGTCGAATCAAAATAAGCAACACCACGACAACGTTCCCACGCATCCGCTTTTGAATTAACTTCTGCTTTCCACAATTGCTTGCCAGAGTCAGCCTCTAAAGCAAAAATATTGTTATGTGGTGTACACAAGAAAATCTTATTGCCGACTTGTAAAGGTGTCATTTGATCCTCTGCACCATTGCCTGTACCCGTCGTAAAATCACCTGTACGAAAACGCCATACTTCTTTTAACTGATGAACATTATCTCGAGTAATTTGATCTAATGCGGCAAAGCGACTACCTCCCGAATCCTGTCCATAATGCTGCCAATTGGTTTGCTTCATGTCTGTTTTAACTGGAACTAATGGTAGCTCCTGACCTGAAGCCGAAACTGTCGCATGAGGTTGGAACATTTGGTAGAGACCGACGCACATGCCTAGAACAGTCAGCATACCAAAGCCATAAGCAGCTAAATCAGCACTCGGTTGAATTTGATAACGACGAATCGAGGGTAATGTAAACATCAACGCCGCAAACAAACCCGCTGGGAACATCAAACGTGAAAATAAGGGCCAAAATTCCCAACCCGCATCAAGAAGTGACCAAATAATCGTACCGATGAACACTAAGCTAAATAGCCAAACGCCAACTGCTTTCTTTTTAAAAATGAAAATTGCTGATGCTAACGTAAATACACCAGAGATCACGAAATACCATGATCCTCCTAATGTTACTAGCTTAGCGCCACCGACTGTAAAAAACAGTCCTGTGAGCAATAATACTAAGCCTAAAATCAGACACCATATCTTCAGTATGGTATGTGAGCTTGAAGATTCAGACATACGTCATACTCCTATATTAGAAATTCACTCGCATGCTCAATCCAGCAACCCAAGCATCATCTACCTCTTTTACACCCGCAGGTTGATGAATATATTGTAGGTTTGGTCTTAACATGACTGCTGGTGACCATTGATAGCTATAGTTCAGCTCAACATTGAGTTCATCTCGTTGAACTGGGACATAATCTGTTGCGAATGCATCATATTCGTCATAACCACGACTCGTATTCGTTGCGATTTGACGATCTTTATAACGGTCATTGACTAAATAATTTGCAATACCAAAACCAATCGAATCATTTGGACGACTATCAAAAGCCCCTTTGTACCAAAGTGCGAGTTGCTGAGTGCTTTGAACTGCCGTAGTGGCTTTATCATTCACAACGACATTAAAACTGGCGTATAAACCGCGTTTTGTATCGTCGCCTTTCTGCGTGAGTTGCTGCTGAGTATTCAACCAAAAACTATGCTTGCCATCATGGACTTTATCGGTCGTCGCAATATCATTTGCTTCAGCAGTCGAATACAACGCACCAACCTTATATTCTCCCGGCAAACCATTAAATATCGTAAGTTTAGGTCGCCACGCTAGTTCTACTGGAATCGTTGCGCCTTTCACGTTATCCATATCCAAATTAAAACCGTCACTGTCTTTTTCGGTTTTTACATTGTCAGGATTTACTTCATAGACACCGACTCCAAGCGTCCATTCAGGGGAAAACTGATACTTGAAATTGGTTCCCCAAATCCCTACAGGCCAGTTGTACCAAATAGATCCTATTGATTTTCCAAGCTGGCCACCGCATAGCAGTAGATTTTGGAATTCACATTGCGAACTATTAAAGTCATCAGACATGCCCATACGTCCAATCTTGAATTGAACCGTATTATCAGCAAAACCTTTTTTTACCCATGCTTGGGTTAAACGCCAGATTTTGCCTCGACCATAAATTTCTTGTGAGTTACCTAATGCACTTGAGCGTGGGTCTTTAATCTGCTCAAGAGTCAGCGCATTACCATCACGTTTTGTAATGACAATATTGGCTGTTGTATCTTTCCATCCTGCAATTTTTTCTAAATCAAAATTTGCACCCAGCGCTAACTGTGCTGCATTTTTAAATGTGTTGGTATCGCTATATCCGCCATCTAGATTGGTCGCCCCTTGGCTCATAATCGATGCAGTAAACTTATAACCTTCTTGTTCAAGTTGTTGGCGTTGACCATTCCAATCACCAAGTAGCCATTGACGATCTTGTGACCACGGTTCATTCGCAAAGCTGCTTTGCGCTGTACAGATAGCAACTGCCAAACAGCTTAATTTAATCAATAACTTATTTGAGTTCATAAAAAGCCTCCGTGCTTTCTTATTTCATTTTTAGCGCTGTACTAAGTTCAGATGTTGCACCGAGTTGATCCGTTACATTTGCAGTTAGAGATGCTACTTTTGTTGTTGGTTTCCATGAAACATTAGCCTCACCTTGTGCATTGGTCGCAGCAACGATTGAACCTAAGTAAATCTCTGCTTCATTTGAACTCGTTAAACGATTGCCAAATAATTCAACTTGATAGCGCTGGTTTGGTTGCCCTATTACAACCACATTCACTTGTCCTTTTGAGAAACTCAATTTCGGTGCTTGAATTGCTTGGTTAGGCTGCGCATTACAGCCTTGCTCATTTGGCTGTTGGCAAGTTTTCTGTAAATTTGCAGGATCAATCTTCACACCATGCCCACGAGAACCCACAAAATGCGCATGTTCTAAGCCCGGAACATCAAAAACTATCGCGCCTAAACGTTGATTTGGAACACAACTCCCACCTGCCTCACAGCGTTTAATATCTTTGGCGTTATCCCAAATTAGATTTTTAGTCAGTGTGATATGTGCATTTGCATCTTTTTCTGAACGAATGGCGATTCCTATACGATTGCCATGCACTTTGTTGCTATCCAAAATATTGCCATCACCCGTCAAGTTAAAACCATTTGAGTTATTGGTGAGTTCGTTGTAGGCGATATAGTTACGTTTACCCCAGTTGATTTGTAAACCATCTGAATAATTCTCAAATTTATTCCCAACCACAGCATTATCATTCCCCCAAAGAATTTCTATGCCTTGTGACGGCTCTGGGTTTGCTGAAGTTGAAATAAAATGATTATTTGCGACTAAGTTAAATGCCGCACCACGTGTTAACTCAAGCCCATCACCATTGTCTTGGAAATAGTTATCGAGCACTTTATTGTTATTGGTCGTCGTTGCAGTTGGATTGCCTTTGCCATCATCACCCGTCAGCATTACTCCTGCACCACCATAGTTATGCATAATGCGGTTGTTTTGAATGACGTTATTACTCGCACGATTCATCAAAATACCAATACAGAAATGACGAATCTCTAAACCTTGGATAGTTACGCCATTAATGTCACGTAAAACAATTCCCGGTAAAGTTGTCGTTCTAACATTAGTACCAAATTGCCCTGCAACTGCTCCTGGACAAGCTTCTACTCCTGTGCCTTTAATATAGTTTGAACCATCAATCGCGATATGCTCACCAGTTTTGGCCCACTGTGTACCAATAATTTTTACTGGTGCTTTAATTTCTGGAAGCGGACTACTGACCTTAATTGCATAAGGTGCTTTTCCTACCGCTTGGATCAAAATTTCACTGCTTACAGTCGGCTGAGTATTTGCCTGCTCTATCGCCCAACGTAATGAGCCTTTTTCAGCATCATCTTGATAACGATCAACCACATACGTTTCTGCTGTAGCCAAACTAGATATAGCCAAACCCATCGCTAAAGTACTTAAACGTAAAGAAGTCAATTTCATGTCTAACAAATCCTTTTCAATTATTGTGTCGGTTGAACCGTTTTTAAAAACTGCTTTAGTTGAGTTACATCAATTTGACCTGGTGCTGAAGCTTCGCCAATCATGCCAAAACTAAAGCTACCGCCCATATTTGCTGTTGCAATTCGGGAAATCGTTCCAAGTCTTCCCATTGACATTGTGAGTAGTGGCTTCTTGGACAACTCACTCACTTTTAAAGTTGCATTCATCAAAGTGAAGACATCTTGTTTGCTTTGTGGCATGACTGCGATTTTTAAAATATCTGCCCCGAGTTCATCTTGTTTTAATAAGCGTTTAACGATCTCATCTTCACTTGGCGTTTTTTGGAAATCATGATTCGACATGACGATCAGTACATTTTTATCATGCGCCAATTTCACGATATTTTTGACAATCTGTTGGTCACGAAACATTTCAACATCCAACATGTCCATAAAAGGATGTTTTAAATAAGCTTGGTAAGTTTTTCCATAATCAACATCGCTAATCGTTAGCTTGCCACCTTCGTTATGCGTACGAATCGTCGCAATCATAGGCTTATTGCCTAGAATCTGTTTTAGCTCCTGACCCAATGCAATCACTTGTTTAGTTTCATTCGCAAAATCAAGTAAATCGATACGAAACTCAGCCAAATCTACATCTGGATTTGCCGCAATCACTTTTGCTTGTGCCAAAGCCTGATCTTTAGTTTTCGCTGTGATCGGTACAATTGTTTTAACAGGTGATTTCACCAACTCAGCCAATTGAACTGGGCTGTGCGCATTTTCTTGTGCCTGTACCATTTGAACCGCAAAAAAAGGGCTTACAAGCAGCATAAACGCTGCCAGTGTTTTCATTTTCATTTTCATCTTCATCATCCTTAATGGATTGCCCGTCTTTCCCAAGACAAAGCAATCTTTCGTTATTAACTCTTAAATATCAAAAAACACAGTTTCATCTTCACCTTGAATACGGATATCAAAGCGATAAACAATTTCACCATCGACTTCTGTACGTTTTGCAATCAGTGTCTGCCGACGTGTAGCCCACTCGATGCTATTTAAAACAGGATCGTTCGCATTGGCATCTGCTTCATCTTCAAAATAAATACGCGTATGCAAACCAATGTTGATACCACGAGCAAATAAAGCCACTGCGATATGCGGTGCTTGGATCGTACCTTTACGTCCTGAAACTGAACCCGGTTTTACGGTGTTAAAACTCCAGAAACCAGTTTCAAAATTTGCGCCTGTGCGTCCCCATCCATGAAAATTTGGATCAGCAGTTTTTGCTTGTGTATCAGCCTGACTTGGATAAACCCCATTGGCATCTGCTTGCCAGATTTCCAGTAATACATCTCTTAATGGCAAACCAAGCCCATCAAACACTTGACCTTCAAGACGAATACGCTCGCCCTGAGTTTGATCATTTACCAACTGATTATTGAAGTTATGTTCAAAGACTTCGATATTGGCTTGTTGAGGTAATAAACCGATATGAACATAAGGACCACCTGTCTGTGATGGTGTCTCTTTAAGTTCCTGAAAATTCCACGCGTTCATTCTGTCACTCCATTAAGTCAAATCATTTTCAAAATAAGTCGCACGACGACCACGAAGATGAATATCAAAGCGGTAGCAACGGCTATCTGATTCAATGAAATTATTTTTGTCTTCCAACGCGATCAAAGCACGACGTTGATCCTCAGATGGAATGGTTTTTAAAATTGGGCATGAGTCAATTAAGGTATCGCCTTCAAAATAGAACTGCGAAATCAAACGTTGTGCCCAACCATCAGCTATAAGAGAAAAATGGATATGTGCAGGTCGCCATTCATTGATACGGTTACGCCAAGGATATGGGCCGGGCTTAATGGTACGGAAAATATAGAATCCATTTTCATCAGTTAATGTACGACCACACCCACCAAAGTTAGGGTCCATTGCACCAATAAACTTGTCATTTGGATGACGATAGCGACCCGATGCATTGGCCTGCCAAACTTCTAATAAGGCATTTTTTACAGGGCGACCAAACTGATCACGCACATAGCCATGAACGATGATTCGCTCACCAATCGGCAGACCTTCTTTGGCATAATTCAAAATCAAATCATTGTCTTTAGGCCCAAAAATACTTGGCTTAAAATGCGGTGAAGTCACCTCAGTCAATGTTTCATTAATCGAAATCAATGCATTATTTGGCGAGCGTAATACACTGGTTTTATAGCCCGGTGTATATGCTGGCGGATGATCCTCTGTATCGCGTTGCGGATATGCACCCAATGTGTGATTTAACATGACAGTCTCCTTAATCTTTAGCTTGTACTGAAACGGGTTGCACATCTATTCCAAGCTCTTTGAACACTTCTTCAGCCATATGCATGGCCGCATTTGCGGCTGGTAACCCTGCATACAATGAGCTATGTAAAATCAGTTCTTTAAGCTCATCCTTGGTCACCCCGTTGTTAAAGCAAGCACGTAAATGCATTCTCAATTCATCTTCTCGTCCCAAGGCCAATAAAATGGCGATGGTGACTAAACTACGGGTATGGCGTGGTAAACCTTCCCGTGACCACACTTCCCCCCAAGCAAACCGACTAATAAAATTCTGGAAATCTTGATTAAAATCATTCAGGTTCTCTAAAGAACGACCGACATGTTTTTCACCAAGTACTTCTGTACGGACTTTGAGTCCTTGTTGATAACGCTGCTCATCATTCATTGGCGTTGTCCTGATATCGAGAGATTTAAAGTTAGGTTGCATCTGTATGAGCAACTAAAGATTTCACAAAGATCGCGACCGCAGCTGCTGTTGCAGGGATCATTAAGAGGCTTAAAATCGCGGTAAATGACCAATCATTACCTAATAAAACTGCGCCAATCCAAGCTCCAAATACTGCTCCAAAGCGACCAATACCTGTCATCCATGCCACGCCTGTTGCACGGCATTGAGTAGGATAAAAGCGAGCACTTAAGGCAGGCATAGACGATTGCGCACCATTGATTGCAATACCTGCGCACAATACGAGAATGGCCAATAATGTTGGATTGCTAAGGCTTTGCCCAACCGCCACTGCAAACAATCCAGCAATAAAATAGAAACCTGAAATAATCCGATTTGGATTAAAGCGATCCATTGCCCAACCAATAAACAAGGCACTCAACACGCCACCAAATTGGAATAAGCCACCAATAAATGCTGCACGCTCCATAGTCGCACCTGTTTCACGCATCAAAGTTGGCAACCAACTGGTGAGTAGGTAAATCACCACTAATCCCATGAAATAAGTTGACCACAACAAAACTGTGCCTTTGGCATATTGCTTAGAAAACAGCATGCCAAATACATTTTTCTTTTCTGCAACAGCAGATTGCTCTTCTGGAATATGGAAGCTTTCAGCACGCTGTACTTTTTCAGGTGCAATATGATTCAGAATGTTGCGTACTTTCTGAGAGTCTTTACCTTTGACGATTAGGAAACGATATGATTCTGGCAAAAGTACAATCACCAATATCATGAGGATTAATGGAGAAACTCCCCCGACCAAAAATAGACTGTGCCATCCAAATGTTGGAATTAACCAGCTGCTAATGAAGCCACCAATCGCCATGCCAAGGTTATAACCACAGAACATACAAGTGACGAGTAAAGACCGGATTCGTTGCGGGCAATACTCTGAAAATAATGTGGTTGCATTTGGCATTGCAGCGCCTAAACCAACACCCGTTAAGAAGCGCAATATAACTAAACTATTCAGATCAGTTGCAAAGGCAGATGCCAAAGTAAAACCACCAAAGATCAACATTGAAATCGTTAAAACAATTTTGCGACCAAAACGATCCGCAGTTGGGCCTGAAACCAACGCACCAATGATCATCCCGCCAAGTGCAGCGCTCATTACAGGACCGAGTTGAGAACGATCAATTCCCCAATCCTGTGCTAATGCTGGTGCAATAAAGCCCATTGCAGCAGTATCGATTCCATCTACAAATACAATGAGAAAACAAATAATTGCAATCATCCATTGATACTTGCTTACTGGTGCATCATTAATCAGTGCTTGTGCATCCATACTGTTTTTTGGGGCAGCAAATTCCTGTGCCATAGTTGCCTCCTTGTAGGCGAATTCCTTTCTAACCTTTGCGGTTATATTTTTTGAATAAACTTAGCCAATGCCTGATTGAAAACTTGAGGTTGTTCAATATTGGACAAATGAGACGCTGCCAAGATTTCAAGTTGACTGTTTGCAATAGACTGATGCATGAACTCTGCATCATGAACCGTAGTAACAGGGTCAAATTGACCTGCGATAATTAAAGTTGGGATTTGAATCAAGCTCAGCTGTGATTGCACATCTGCATTTGCCAATGCTCTACAAGAGTTGGCATATCCCTGTGCTGGTGTAACAGCTAAACTCTGAATTGTTTTTTGAGCCAGAACATCATGTACATAATCAAAATGTTCACTAAACCAACGGGTATGTGTCGTTTTCACGATGTCTGCTAGACCTGTTTGTTCAACACTATCTGCCCGCATATTCCATGCGTCGGCTGTACCAATTTTGGCAGCAGAATTCGCAACGGTAATACTATGAAAACGCTCAGCATGATAGATCGCTAATTCAAGCGCTGTGATGCCACCCATTGAAATTCCACAAAAATGGGCTTTTTCAATTGTTAAGGCATCTAAAATATCCACCACATCTTCAGCAAGATTTTGCAAAGTTGTATCGGCAATTACATCGCTATCACCATGCCCACGAGTATCATAAGTAATGACATGATAGTACTCAGCAAAAGCTGCAACTTGCGCTTGCCACATCCCATGATCAGTACCCAAAGAATTTGAGAACATGAGTACAGGTCCATATTGCAAACCCGATGTTTGAACAGCCAATTGATGGCCTTGACGATTGCTTATTTTAATCATCATGCCGAATCTCCTTGTGCTGCTTTTAGAACTGCATCAATCTGCGCCTGAATATTTCCGAGGTAAGATGCAGGTTTGAAAATCTCATTCAGTTCACTTGGACTCAAATGTACGTTGACTTCATCCATCACGGATAACGTGATTTTTAAATGCTGTTGCTGATTAACGGCTTGCTGACAAGCTTGCTCAATTAGCTGGTGCGCATTCAATCGCCCGATTTTGCTTGCAAGTGCCATCATCACCGCTTCAGCCATAATCAATCCATTGGTACATTCAAGGTTGCGCTGCATGGCATCAGGATTGACTTGCATATTTTCAAGCACGTCAGTAGTCCGCTCTAATGCGCCTGCACATAACTGAAAAATTTCAGGAATCGCCAACCATTCCGCGTGCCAAGCACCTAGAGCTCGCTCGTGCTCTTGCACTATGCTTTGATAAACACTAGCCATTAATGCTGGTAAGCGATTTGCAGCTGCAAGAACTGACGCTGCTGCAACAGGATTTCGTTTGTGAGGCATTGTCGATGAACCACCACGCCCTTTCGTTGTCGGCTCATATACTTCTGCAATTTCTGTTTGCATCAGCAATGACCAATCTTTAGCCATTTTTCCTGTATTACCAACAATGATTGCGAGCGTGGCAGCCATTTCAGTTATACGATCACGCTCACCGTGCCACGTACATTCAGGAACAGTTAGATTTAACTCAGCTGCAAAAGCTTGAACGACTGCCGAGCCTTGATTTCCTAAAGAGGCCAATGAACCCACTGCGCCACCTAACTGAGCTGTTAGAACTCTAGATTTCATAGCTTGTAAGCGATCTAAATCACGTTTAAATGCTGCTGCCCAACGCGCAAATTTATGACCCAAAGTAATAGGTAATGCCTGCTGCAACCATGTACGTCCGATCATGACTTGATTACGATATTGCTGTGCCTGTTTAATCGAAATGCGATAAGCAAATTGCAATTGTTTTTCGATCAATAGCAATGCATCACGGCACTGCAAAATCATCGCTGTATCAATAATATCTTGGCTAGTCGCACCCCAATGCACATATCGAGAAGCATCTTGATCTTGTTGTTTTACGATTGCTGTAAATTGCTTCACAAAAGGAATTGCAATATTTCCAGCCAAACCTGACGCAACGGCTAAATCATCAAAATCAATAGCTTCTAATGCATTTTTTGCAACTTGCTCGATGATCGTTGCAGCAGATATCGGAATGACTTCAACCTGCGCCTGAGCTTTTGCTAAAGCAACTTCAACTTGAATCATGTAGTTCAACAAAGCACGATCACTAAAAATGTCCGTGACTTCAGGCTGATAAAACAAGCTGGCATATAACTGGCTCATATCAAACCTCACTCAACACGTTGAATAATGAGCGCAATGCCTTGCCCTACACCAATACACATCGAACACAATGCATACTGTCCTTGAATCTGCTCAAGTTGATTCAATGCGGTGGTGACTAAGCGTGCGCCTGACGCACCCAAAGGATGACCTAAAGCAATCGCACCACCATTTGGATTGATACGTGCATCATAATCCGCTAAACCTAAATCACGAGTTACCGCTAATGCCTGAGCTGCAAAGGCTTCGTTTAACTCAATCACATCCATTTGCTCTAGTGTCAGATTGGTCTGTTGCAGTAATTTCTTAATCGCAGGTGCAGGCGCAAATCCCATAATGCGTGGTTCAACACCCACTGTAGTTGCGGCAATAATTTTGGCGCGTGGTTTCAGTTGATATTCAGCAACCGCTTCATCTGAGGCGATCAAGAGTGCTGCTGCACCATCATTAATCCCTGATGCATTACCTGCTGTCACTGTTCCATCTGCTTTCACCACACCTTTGAGTTTGGTTAAGGCTTCAATCGTGGTTGATGCACGCGGATGTTCATCGCTATCCACCACAATCGCATCACCCTTACGCTGAGGAATAGTGACGGGCACGATCTCTTGTTTAAAAAAGCCTTTGGCTTGCGCTGCTGCAGTACGTTGTTGGCTCACCAAGGCAAACTGGTCTTGATCGGCACGATTGATATTGAATTGTTCTGCCACGTTTTCAGCCGTTTGTGGCATGGGGTCTACACCATACATTTCTTTGAGCTTTGGATTGATAAAACGCCATCCCATGGTGGTGTCTTCAATCTTTTGACTACGTCCAAATGCGCTCTCTGATTTACCCATCACATAAGGCGCACGGCTCATGCTTTCCACACCACCAGCAATGATCAGGTTTGCTTCATTGGCTTTGATCGCACGCGCTGCCATAGCAATGGCATCTAAAGATGAACCACATAAACGGTTCACTGTAGTAGCAGGCACTTGATAAGGTAAGCCTGCTAATAATGCTGACATACGTCCCACATTACGGTTGTCTTCACCCGCTTGATTGGCACAGCCATAAATCACATCATCCACTTGTTGCCAATCTATCGTTGGATTTCGTTGTATTAGGGCTTGGATTGGAATCGCACCAAGGTCATCTGCACGTATAGGCGCTAAACCACCTGCATAACGACCAAATGGAGTACGAATGGCATCAATGATATAAGCGTTTTTCATAGTCTTACACTTCCATATTTCAATCTGTTGTGACCACTGCCACAAATTGCGGGTTCAGTCATACTTCCTTTGCGTAAGTAATGCCTCACTTTTGACAGGGCAAAAGTGACAAAACCCATTGTTGAACAGAGGAGGCTTCCTTGCCTCCCTGTCCAACGGACGACATCCATGTCGCCTGTCACGATAGTTAGTTACTGGAAAAAATCTAAATATAAGTGAGTAAAAAACTGCATTTAAACCATTCCAATCAATATTTCACGGTGGCGACATGGATGTCGCCTCGTTACTCAGCACAACACGGATGTTGTGTCTGAGTAACAAAGGATTTTTGTTACTTTTTATCCTTAAAAAGTAAGGCAATGCCTATACAAAAACTTTCGCTTTAACCCGTAATTAGTGGCTGGTCAACATTATCCCTGCGTCGCATCAATCAATTGAGCACCCGTCAAAGCCTGTAACTCCTCAAAGCTCAGACCATCCACTTTTTCAATCACCTTTAAACCTTCTGTGGTCACATCAATCACACACAGATCGGTATAAATACGATCAACACATTTCAGACCCGTTGCTGGATAAGACAGCTCTTCAACAATTTTAGGTTCACCTTGTTTGGTGACATGATCAGTCGTGATAAAAACTTTCTTGGCACCAACGGCTAAATCCATTGCACCACCCACAGCAGGAATGGCATCGGCTGCACCTGTATGCCAATTGGCAAGATCACCGTTGGCTGCAACTTGGAATGCACCGAGTACCGCGATATCCAAATGTCCACCACGCATCATGGCAAATGAATCACCGTGATGGAAAAAGCATCCACCTGTTAGCATAGTGACGTATTCCTTACCTGCATTAATCAGTTCAGGATCTTCTTCACCTTTGGCTGGGGGTGGACCAAAGGCCAACAAACCATTTTCAGAATGCAGAAACACATCTTTATCCGCAGGTAAGTATTTTGAAATCTTGGTCGGTAAACCAATGCCTAAATTGACATAAGCTCCATCAGGAATATCTTGTGCAACACGTTCAGCAATCTGATCACGGTTGAGTTTTTGATAGCTCATGTTGTTCTCCTTATGCTGATACAGGTGAAGTGGCTTCAACGGCAACTATATGTTGGACAAAGATACCTGGGGTAATGATGTGCTCAGGATCAAGCTGACCCAGTTCCACCACTTCAGAGACTTGAGCAATGGTGACATCTGCTACCATCGCCATGATTGGACCGAAGTTACGTGCAGATTTATTGAAAACCAAATTACCCCAACGATCGCCTTGATAAGCTTTGATCAAAGCAAAGTCGGCTTTGATTGGGTATTCCAGTACATAGTCTTTGCCATCGATATGACGGGTTTCTTTACCTTCTGCCAATAACGTACCAAAACCAGTAGGGGTGAATACGGCACCTAAACCCATGCCTGCGGCTTGGATCCGGCAAGCGAGATTGCCTTGCGGGACAAGCTCTAATTCAATCTTGCCTGCACGGTACAGTTCATCAAATACCCATGAATCAGACTGACGAGGGAAAGAACAAATGATTTTACGAACAGCACCTGTTTTTAGCAGTTTTGCCAAACCATAATCGCCATTGCCTGCATTGTTATTGACAATCACAAGGTCTTTCACGCCCAGTTCAATCAGACCATCGATAAGTTCAGCGGGTTGTCCTGCTGTTCCAAAACCTCCTATCATGATGGTTGAGCCATCTTGGATTTGGGATAGAACCTCGGTCAATGAGGTGTTACTCTTATCAATCATCTGACTACTTCCTGTACTATGAATTACTCAATTTTTCATCCTGAAAACCGATGAAACTAAGCTGAGTATTTTGTTCGGATTTCTAATATTTATTCTTGATAAGTTTTCGTTAGAGTTCTACAGCACAAAGTTCATTTTGTTCGATTATTATTTTTTATGTTCGATGATCGAACATTATCCAAGTAAAATAGTCGTGTTTGGATTAGAATCAATTTTAGAAAATGATTTTTGAATGAAAGAGCACATTATGGAAAATGATCAGAATAAAGAGCCAAAATTGATTCATCATTCTGAAAATAAAAAAACGATTCGTCATGAAGACTTTATTGCGGGAATCTCAAAAGGCTTGGCGATTTTGGAATGTTTTGGACCTGAACGGCATCGCTTGAACATGAGCACTGCCGCTGAAAAAACAGGCATGACACGTGCGGCTGCAAGACGGCATTTACTGACCTTAGAATATTTAGGTTATTTGGATTTTGATGGTCACTATTATTATTTAACCCCTAAAATTCTAAAATTTTCAGGTGCTTATTTAGATGGCTCTCCACTACCAAAAATTTGCCAGCCTTTATTAAATCTACTTACTAATCAAACCTCACTCATCTATTCAGTTATGGTTTTAGATGGTTATGAAGCAATTACGATAGCGCGAAGTGCAGCACACCAACAAACAGACAGAGTAAATCCATATGGATTGCACTTAGGTAATCGCTTACCCGCCCATGCGACTTCTGCTGGAAAAATTCTGCTTGCTCATCTAGATGACGAAGCACAAAAACAATGGTTAGAAAAATATCCACTTAAACGTTTAACCAAATATACGCATACTGAGAGTGAAATTTTTTTAAAGTTATTACATGAAATTAAAGAACAGGATTGGTGTTATTCATGTGAAGAACATGAATTGGGCGTACATGCTGTTGCAGTACCGATTTATGATGCAAATGCCGATGTCGTTGCTGCCCTAAATATTGTTTCACCTACCATGCGTACAACAAAAGATTATCTCATCACTCATATTTTGCCACTATTACTAGAAACAGCACGTGATTTAAGACAGGTTGTTTAGATAGAGTTATTTCAAAATAGATATTTTTCTCTGCTCGTACTTATAGACGTATATGTTTTACTCGCTTTTAAACCAAATTTATTTTAGATGTTAGCTAAGTCTTTTAAGTTTCCAAACAATTGTTTCATTGAGTAAGTTTATTTTACTTTTCGTTAAAAAACTTATTTCTAAATGATACAAATCAAATGCAATGATAATAATTTTATTTAAATCATTACATTATATTAATCCAAGTAATTTACTCAATAAAATCAATATATTTGCTCTTATTATTGATGCATAGTATTTTAAAATGCACATGAAAAATAAATAAATTTCATACTCAAAGTTATACCAAACAATAAAAGAGAGATATAAAAATGATTGAATGGTTACAGAGTGAATTGAAACATAGCCCCGAAATATTACTATTCCTATCTCTAGCGATTGGCTTCTGGATTGGTCAGTTTCAATTTGGAAAATTTCAGTTCGGCGGTGTTGCTGGTTCACTCCTAGTTGCAGTGGTACTGAGTCTAATTGGTGTACCTATTGATAATGGTGTTAAAGCAATTTTGTTTGCACTGTTTATTTATGCAGTTGGTTTTGAAAGTGGCCCACAATTTTTCAAATCGCTAGGCCCTCAATCCATTAAAGAAATTCTACTCGCGGTATTCATGGCAGTTTGTGGGCTTATTACCGTACTTGTGATGGCTAAAATCTTTAACTTAGATAAAGGCTTAGCGGCAGGTCTGGCCGCTGGAGGGATGACTCAGTCAGCTATCATTGGTACAGCGGGTGATGCGATTTCTCGTCTAGACCTCCCTCTTGCTGAAATCCAAAAACTACAGGCAAATGTAGCGATCGGTTACGCAGTGACTTACATCTTTGGTTCACTTGGCGCCATCATCATCTGTGTGAATATCTTACCTAAATTTATGGGGCGAGAAATTCATGATGATGCATTAAAAGCGCAGTCAGAACGTTTAAAAGGTGCTTTCGAGCTTGCTCCAGGTCAAGAATTAGCTATGCCTGAAATCGTTGGTCGTATTTACAAAGTCAAGCAAGCCAATGGTATTGCAATCGCTGAACTTGAAAAAACACAACCGAGTATCACAGTCGAACGACTTAAACGAAAAGATCAGTTTATTGATGTTGCACCTGAAGTGACCTTACAAACAGATGATGTCATCTTAATTGTAGGCCGTCGTGCAAATGTCGTTTCAATCTCGGAGCATATTGGTACTGAACTTCAATCATCTCAAGGTATGGAGATGATTATGGATACCTCAGATGTGATTTTAAGAAATTCAAAATACATAAATCGAACATTGGGAGATATTAAAGCCAATACACCCGATTATTTGAAACATGGCATCTATGTACTTGCAATCAAACGTAATGATGAATCTCAAACATTGAGTGACGATACCATTTTGAAGCAAGGTGATTTGATTACTGTTTACGGCACAAAAAGTGATTTAGATCGTTTAGTCAAAGAGGCTGGTAAAGCACTGCCTGAAAGCTTAAAAACAGATTGGATTTTTCATGGTGCTGGCTTAGTGGTAGGTCTCATTGTTGGCTTATTTGTTGTTCGAATTGGTGATGTTCCCCTCACGCTCGGTGCAGGTGGTGGTGCATTACTATCTGGTCTTTTATTTGGATGGTTACGTAGTCGAAATCAAGTACACGGCAATATGCCATTAGCAGCGTCACAACTGTTAAAAGATCTCGGGCTAGCAGGCTTCGTCGCGGCTGTTGGTCTGCAATCGGGCTTACAAGCCATCCAAACCATCAAAGAAAGTGGCTTATCGCTTTTCATGATCGGGGTCGTTGTTACACTCGTTCCTCTTATTCTTTCAATGCTTTTTGCCCGCTATGTTTTACGTTATGACAATGTTGCAGTCATGGCTGGTGCACTATCAGGTTCACGAAGTGCAAACCCTGCTTTTGGTGGCGTCTTAGACAAAGCTGGTAACTCTATTCCAACGGTTCCTTTTGCGATCACTTATGCCCTCGCAAATGTATTTCTTACTTTGTTAGGTCCATTAATTGTGGGCTTAGCTTAAAAACTAACAGTTATAAACATTTTAACCGCTTCACTATAATTAAGGAGACTTCCCATGGGGAACGTTGATTACACTAAATATTCAAAACTGAGTCCATTCGAGCTAAAAGATAATCTCATTGAGTTAGCACAAAGTAGAACCGATCGACTTATGCTCAATGCAGGTCGAGGAAATCCAAATTTCTTAGCAACGATCCCCCGTCGAGCTTTTTTCCAACTTGGTTTATTTTCAACCACAGAATCAGAGTTCTCTTTTTCTTATATGCCAGAAGGTCTTGGTGGATATCCACGACCTGTAGGTTTGCAATCACGCTTTGATAACTTTGTGATGCAGAATCAAGATAAACAAGGTGTTATTTTCTTAGGAAAAGCTGTTTCTTATGTTCGGGATCAACTTGGTTTAGATCCTGACGCTTTCTTGCTTGAAATGGTTGAAGGAATTTTAGGTTGTAACTATCCCGTTCCAGACCGAATGCTACGTATCAGTGAAACGATTATTAAAGAGTATGTTCTGCGTGAAATGGGCGTACAAGGTATGGCCAAGCAAAACCTTGACTTGTTTGCTGTTGAAGGCGGGACAGCAGCGATGGCCTATATTTTCAACTCATTGAAAGAAAATAAAATCATTTCAAATGGCGATCGTATTGCAATCGGAACACCGATTTTTACGCCATATTTAGAAATTCCAAAGCTCAACGACTATCAACTTGAAGAAGTATTTATTGAAGCTGATCCTAAGCTCGGCTGGCAATATCCAGAGTCAGAACTTAGAAAATTAGAAGATCCTTCAATTAAAGCATTCTTCTTGGTGAACCCAAGTAACCCTCCTTCAGTAAAAATGAGTGATGAAGGACTAGCAATCTTGGCTGATATCGTTAAAAAGCGCTCCGATTTGTTGATTTTAACAGATGATGTTTATGGTACTTTTGCAGATAACTTCAAATCTTTATTTGCAATCTGTCCTGACAATACCATTCTTGTTTATTCATTCTCGAAATATTTCGGTGCTACAGGCTGGCGTTTAGGTGTGATCGCGCTCACCAACAATAATATTCTTGATAAGAAGCTTGCAGCATTATCGAAGAAAGATAAAAAAGAGTTGGAAGAGCGTTATTCTTCACTCACAACAGATCCTTCAAGTATTAAGTTTATTGATCGTTTGGTCGCAGATAGCCGAAATGTGGCATTGAACCACACGGCAGGCTTATCGACACCGCAACAAGTCCAAATGGTGCTATTTGCATTATTCAATATGATGGATTCACGTCAAAATTATAAGAAAGCTGTTAAATCTGTTGTACGTGAACGTGATGCTGCACTATATCGACAACTTGGCGTAGAAGTTCCTCAAGATCCAAATGCCGTTGATTACTATACTTTAGTAAATCTGGAAAATACGTCTCGCACGTTATATGGTGATGAGTTTGCAGATTGGGTCATGAAAAATAAAAATCCGACCGAGCTATTATTCCGTGTCGCTGATGAAACAGGTGTGGTTTTACTTCCTGGATCAGGTTTCGGTGTTATGCACCCTTCTGCTCGCGCATCTTTAGCAAACTTGAATGAATACCAATATGCAGCGATTGGTGATTCTTTAAGACGCTTTGCTGAAGAATCCTACCAAGAATACCTAAAAACTAAGAAAGGCAAAAAATAAGCTTTTCCTGTCGATCGAAATAAAGCCACAATTTAGTGGCTTTATTTTTTGTATGTATCTCAAAAAAGCAGTTCACATCACATTCACATTCCAACTTTTAAGATAAATCTAAAATGGAATGAGATCATCAACATGAAATTGCTCAGAACGCTCGCAGTCTCGACACTGACCTTACTTTCTTTGGCTGCTTGTAAAAGTGTACCGAGTTACACCGCTGACTATGAAAAAGCTAAAAAAGAAATTACGGGAATCATGTTAGATGATCAACAAGCTCAAAAAATTGGTCAAAACTTTGTTGCAGCTTTCAATACGATGGGAACTGAAAATTTTGTCAAAAATGCCAGTCAACTTTATGCAGATCAATTATTTATCAATGACACACTTTCCCAATTCTCAAATAAACAGGATCTCACTAAACATTTTGAAGGTATGAATGAACACGTCAGCAATGTTTCAGTGACATTAATAAGTGCGACTCATAAACAAGACTCTGCATATATCCATTGGCACATGGTCTATGACTTTAAAATGTTTGGTCGGACAAAAACCATGTCTTCGTATGGTATTAGCCAAATCAAAATTAATCAGCAAAAACTAATTATCTTTCAACAAGATTTTTGGGATCCTGCAAATGGTTTATATCGCTCACTGCCATATGTCGGAAGTGGCTATTCTTTGACCTTGCCGTTCAAAAAATAGTATAAAATTCAGCCACAAAAAAGTGCAGAATAAATTATGGACAATCATTCATTATTAAAACGATTAAATAAAATTGAAGGTTTAATTGTTTTAGCTTTGGTCGATACCTTCGATGGTTCTATTTTAGAAACCATTGGTGATGAGTTCTTTAATATTGATCTTGCCGCTGCTGAAGGCGCAAATTTATTTAATTACCAAAAGCAATTAATGAATGAAATTGATCCAGATGATTTTCTAGAAAGTGTTTTGATGAGTACTGACAACCAGTACCACATCATTACACCGCTAGAAACCAATCATAGCCTGTTTCTATATGCGGTTTTAGATCGTGAACATACAAATTTAGGCTACGCACGTCATGAAATTCAAAAACTAGAACGTAATTTAAATTTCTATACCTATTAAATCTGAAGGTTAAACAGCTATAACTAAATAGGCAGCAAATATTGAGGTAGTGAATGAATACTCGTTTAATTTCGATAATGACTAGGTTATGTATTTTATTCCTTCTCATCCCGATTAAATTAGCACATGCAAATATTCAAATTTGCAAAACTGCCCCCCTTTTAGTAACGAGTAAAAATGTGGGTTCAGTCAGTTATTACGCAAACAACTGCCATCAAAATTGGGAAAATCAAAATATTCGCCTAGATTTCACTTATACTCAGAATATTCCAGAATGGGCATTTAAACGGGCTGCAACACATTTCCTGAAAAAGAATGTGACCAATTTTTCTAATAATTCCGTTCTAAATCAAATTACTGAATTATATAAGCCTGTAAAAAAAGGTGATTTATATTCATTAAATTATAATCAGCTCAACAAAACATTAAGTCTTTCTCTCAACCAAAAACCATTAGGTTCAATTACCGATCAACAAGCCAATCAATACTTTAAAATATGGTTTGGTAGTTCTCCATTTAATGCTAAATTAAAGCAACAACTACTAAATCAATAACTTGATCAAACGATTATGAGCAATCAATTTATTCTTATGGTCGAAGACCATTACGAACTTGCCGCTACGGTTTGCGAATTTTTAGAGGAACATGGTTTCGTCATTGATCATGCACGTAATTTAGATGCAGCACGTAATTTTCTAAAAACTCAGCCCTACCATCTCCTATTACTTGATATTAATTTACCTGATGGTTCTGGATATGATTTATGCGAATGGCTCAGAACGGATCAAGGTAAAGACATTCCTATTTTAATGCTCACGGCACGAGATACCTTGGATGACAAATTAAAGGGCTTTAGTGCTGGCACAGATGATTATTTAGTCAAACCTTTTGATTTTAATGAGCTTGTAATGCGTGTCAAAGCATTGATCAAACGTTCATTGGGTGAAGTATCATCCAGTAAAATCCAAATCCATGATCTTATTCTAGACAGTTCAACTCAAACTGTAACCCGTGCTGGTCAAGCTATAGAATTACCGCGTATTCAATTCAAATTACTTAAAATTTTGATGAGAAACTCGCCAAAAGTCATTACAAAACAAGAAATTATTATCGAACTTTGGGGGGATGAAGAACCTGAAAGTGATGCGTTACGCAGTCATATTTATAATTTAAGAAAAATGGTCGATAAGCCATTTGAAGAAAAATTAATTCACACCATTTCAGGTGTCGGGCTTAAAGTTGCTTTCGATACTGAAGCTCATTAATTGAAATACACAACCACGATAAGACCAGTGGTATTTTCGAGTCTTAGATGCGGATGTGTATTTAAATAATATTGCCGATCAAACAATTCAACTCTCCACCCTAACTGATTACAGAGTTTTTGTACCAGTTGTAATCCTATTCCATGACCTTTGGCAGTCAGTTGTAATTGAGAAGTGCTCAATTCCTGAACTTTAGAATCATTCGGCATGGTAATGCCAATCCCATTGTCTGCGATTACAATACTATTCTTGCGTTGAATGATATGAATATCTGTACCTTGAGAATAATTCAGTGCATTTCGTAGGATATTACTTAAAACCATTTTAGTCATCGAAGGATGAATCAATCGCGGAAACTCATGTGGGTCATATTGCACCTTGATTTCCATTCCTTTGGTTTGACTCACGGGTTCTAAGTCATTGACTAAATCTTGAATAATGTTCGACAGTAGCATCTGTTCAGCAGTCAGTGTATTGGTGGTATTTCTAGCGATTGCTAATAAGGTATCAACCAAAAGCTGCATATCTTCAATGGTATTTGAAATACGATTCAATGATTTATCATGGCCATATCGTGCCTGACAAAGCTGCACATTGCCTTTGAGAATAGTTAAAGGTGTACGTAATTCATGGCTCACGTCACCTGTAAACTCTCTTTCACGATTAATAAACTCGCTCAGCACTTGATGATATTTTTCTAAAGCCTGTTTTAGATACTCAGCCTCCATATTGCCATTGGTATTTATACCTAAAAATGGTGAAGCTTCTTTATTTTGATGCGCCCAATCAATATGTTCCAAAGCATTTGCTAAACGTGTGATTGGAGAAAAATAGCGACGCGCTCTGCGATTCGACCACCATAAAAAACTGTACAGAACAATCAAACTAAACATGAGTGGTGCAAGACCAAACATCCAGACGATTTTATTAACATTACTTTCGCCGAACACCAGCAGCACATGTTGCCCTTTTCGCTCACCGTAAACCGTCATCCGCTCTTTACCATCGACAAAAATTCGATGTACGCCTTGCTGTAATACTTGATTTTTAAATGCTGGTGGCGGGGTTTGTGTTTCCCAACGATAACCATACAGATTTTTAGTATCTGGTAAATCTGCATTTGGATTGCGATCAACTCGCATCCAATAATGTTCCATCTCTTGCTCAAGTGCCGTTTTAAGTAACGAACCTTTGATTACCCATGCACTACAAGCAATACCGATGATAATCGAAAGTGCGATCAACCCAATTTGCAGCCAATAATGACGATTAAACATCTCCGTGAGTGGATGTGTACTTGTCTCATTATTTTTGCTTTTCAACATAGGTTGACCGTTCAATAGAATCTATTTTTAATTATACTGTTTTCTTTTTGAACAGGAAGTGTCCAACGACCCACTCCTGACCTTGTTCAAAACCAAACAATTCAGCACAAGCCATAAAGAAAATACGCCAACGTTGCCACCATGCTTCGGCGTCTTGGCCATAAACTTGTTCAAACAATGGCTTTAATTGTTCACTGTTTCGATCCATATTTTCCAACCAAGCATTTGCTGTTTTTTCATAATGTGTGCCTGACCACTGCCAATACCGTTCAAGTTCTAAGTGTTCCTGAAAATGCAAAAAGGTTGACGTCGCTGGCATTAATCCGCCTGTAAAGAAATAGCGTGACATCCAGTCATATTCACTTTTTATTTCAAATGGATAATGTAAAAAACGATGGCAAAAAATATGACACCATAACAAACCATCTGCCTTTAACCACGATTGTATTTTGGCAAATAGCCGTTGATAGTTTCTGACATGCTCAAACATTTCAACCGAAACGACCCGATCGAAAGAATTTTCCTGTAACTCCAGTACATTCACATCACAGGTCAACACATCAATATTATTCAAACCGCGCTTTTCTGCTTCCGCCAAAATGTGCTGACGTTGCGTTGCTGAGTTTGAAACTGCAGTTATTCTTGCGTTGGGATATTGCTCAGCCATCCATAATGTCAATGAACCCCAGCCACAACCAAGCTCTAATATCGATTGACCATCATTTAATTGAGCACGATCACTATAGATTCTGAGCGCAAATTCTTCTGCCTCATCTAGTGATGTTTTGTCATGCGGGAAAAAGCACGCACTATATTTTAGTCGCTTTCCTAAAACAGCCTGAAAAAAAGCCGTTGGCAGCTCATAATGCTGTTCATTGGCTTTGTCAGTTTCGATGGCAATTTCACTGTGCTTCAGCATGTTGAGCACATCCATATAGCGCTGAGCACCTTGTTCAGGATCATAGCGTCCTTCCTGAATCAGGCGTTTTTTACTCAAGGCGCGTATGGCTGCACGAATCGCTTGATCTGGCACCAAACCGCTTTCTACAAGTTTTAATGATTTTTGAATAATAAAGTCCATGAGCGTACCTACTGTTTGGGCTTCCACGGAATAAACATAGAAGTTCGTTTTTGATAATCGGAATAATTTTTTCCACGATTTTTTAATGCTTGTTGTTCACTAAATGGAATCCCTGTGATGTAGTACAAAAATAACCACATCAATAATGGATAGATCCATAAGCTATATAGTCCAGCAGCTAAACCTAAGATCGGATAAGCAAACCAATGCATCCATTCAAAAAAATAATTTGGGTGACGTGAGTATCTCCACAAGCCTTGATCCATGGTTTTACCGTGATTTGTTGGATTTTGTTTGAATCGATATAGCTGTTGATCTGCAATCACTTCACCAACAAATGCAATCATCATGATCATGCCAGCGATAATCACATAATCATTCGTTTCAACACTCCAAGCAGCTTCAGGCACATTCAATAAGCTCCACATCGGAATGCTAAATAAAATAGCTAAACCTGCTTGGAACATGAAAAAAGTAAAAAAGCCCAAATGCTGATATTTTCCCATTGCTCTACGCATGTTGGCATAGCGACGATCTTCCTCATCCTCAGCCAAATAACGACGCAATAGATGCCAGCTCAATCTCAGAAACCAAATCGAGCTCATAACACCAATAAATAATCTAATTTGTATCGGTGCTAACTCAACCCATAAAGCGGTAATGAAAATATTGAGCGCAATACAAAAACTCCATGCCACGTCGACAATACCAGCACGATGATTTTTTGTTGCCCATAACCAGCATAAGCACATCACCACCACATCAAGTAAAAACAATTGCCATATCATAACTGCCTCCTTGATGTTTAAAATTTATATATAATTAATAAGGACTTGCTTCAAACAACAGGTGTACATCACTGATCACGCCTTCTTTGAAGCCACCTTCGCAATAACAAAGATAAAAATCCCACATGCGAATGAAATTCTCATCAAAACCTAAAGCTAAAACCTGTGATTTGGCTTCTAAAAAACGCTCACGCCATTGATGAATGGTTTCTGCATAACTCAAACCAATATCTTCAAGATGTTTCAAACGTAATCCCTGCTCAGAAGCAGCTTGTGTGAGCACGCTAATACAAGGAATAAAACTACCAGGGAAAATATAGCGCTTAATATAGTCCACCGTATTAAGTGCTTTCTTATAACGAGCATCTTCGATAGTGATGGCTTGAATCAAACCCAAACCATTTGGTTTTAACAATGATCGACATTTATTGAAATAAGTTGATAAGTATTGTTCGCCTACTGCTTCGATCATTTCAATCGAAACCAGCTTGTCAAACTGACCGTCTAATAAACGGTAATCTTTTAACTGAACTTCTACGCGATGGCTTAATCCCGCCGCTGCAATACGCTGAGTCGCCTCATCAAATTGCGCTTGAGAAATAGTAATCGTCGTCACTTTACAGCCATAATGTTGAGCTGCATAAATTGCAAAACCGCCCCAACCACTCCCAATTTCTACCAAATGATCCATCGGTTTTAATTGAAGTTTCTGACAAATAAGTTCTTTTTTATAATCAGATGCTTGTTCCAATGTCATATCTTTATTTTTATAGACTGCACTGGAGTACATCATCGAAGGATCAAGAAACAATTTAAAAAAATCATTACTTAAGTCATAGTGTTCCGCGATGTTTTTACGACTACCCGTTAATGAATTCTTTCTAGTTTTATACCAAGCTTTAAGAATCATTTGGCTAGCTTGAGAAATAACATTTTGATTTATTTTGTCTAAAACATGACGATTGCGTGCCAAGATTTGGATCAGCTCGACCAACTGTTCACTGCTCCAATAGCCTCGAATATAGCCTTCAGCCGCACCTAGAACACCGTTTTTAAAAATCAGTTCAATTAGATCTTTATTATGAATGTCTATCGTAGCTTCTAAATCAGATACCTCACCGACAGAACCATTCCATTCTCCACGAAAATGAATTTGGCCATGACGAAGCTTCATCAGACTTTTTAAAACAAACGGCAACGAATCTTGTTCACCGAAAATAAGCGTTTTCATCATTTTGTTCTAAGTCCTTATCTTTTTTAGGGTGACGATAAAATGGAACCTTTTTTCGCCAGAGATGAAAAGCTTGTACATAAATCGAAGCCAACATCTTGAAAGGTTCAAAGACATGATGAATAGCATAGCGATTTAGCTGTGAAGGAACTGTGATGTCCTCTAGTTCATAGCGCATCGTTGCATCAAAAATCAGCTTTTGGGACTGGTAAAGCTGCATATAAATCACATTTTGTTGATCTGAAAAATTAAATTTCCACTTATATTGAATATCCATCGGCATAAATGGAGAGACATGGAATGACTTTTCAAAATCAAACTGAAAACCTTGATATTGCTGATGATCAATGTATTTCTGCCGACAATCATGCACATACACTTTTGTTTCATTCCACGGCGTGTTAGTGATCTCACTTAATATAAATTGGGGTTCATAACGAGTGTTGAAAATGAAATAAAAAACCACTGAGTTAAAGCGAAAACCTAAGGTTCTGGGTAATGCCAAGACTCGAATATGAGATTGTGCCGATAAAATCGTATCGTTTTGCTGCAAAATTATTTTTTTGATTTTTTCCCGAATATTTCCCGTGTAGCCTTTTAGAAAATCATCCTCATCCAGCGTTAAAACATTCCAAGCTTTGGTCGAACTTAGTTTGGATTCTTCAAAGCGCTGTTCAACTTCATCAGGATCAAAATATAAATAGCTCAGACATGACTTGAAATCATGTGATTTAGGAAAAAAACGGCGATGACGAATATGCGCTTTTGCAATCGCAAGCGAAGGTTGATGCATTATGCCACCTCCAATTTCTCTACCATCTCTAAGATTTCTGCGACAACACGTTCAGCACTTCTCGCTCCATCCTCATGAAACCCCCAGCCCCAATAAGCACCACAAAAAGAGCTACGATTTCTACCATTAATTTCAGACCAATCTGATTGTGCGGCTATCGCTTTTTTATCAAATACTGGATGACGATAATGGCGTTCTACATACACTTTTTCTCTTGAGATTGGCATATTAGGATTGAGCGTTGCAAAAATCTGTGTCTTACACGCTAAATTCTGCAAATTATTCATCCAATAGGTAAAACCATAGTGGATCTGATCGTTATTGCTATTTCCTTTAGTAACATCTAAAGCAGTAACATGCACATGCCAACTTGCCCATTGCGATTTACGTTTCGGCATAATCGAAGTATCGCAATGCACTACCATTTTATTATCTTGATAATCAAAACAACCAAGAATCTCTTGCTCTGCCGCACTCGGCTGATCAATGAGTTTCAAAGTATCATCGGCATGACTAGCAAAAATCACCCAATCAAATTCCTCTTCTTCTTGCGCTGACACAATCGTCACTGAATCTTCTGTTCGGAGGACTTGTTTTACTGCACCATGCTTCCACTGGATGGATGGGCATTGTGCTTGAATGGCTTGAATATAACTTGCTGAACCGCCCTTCACAGTTTGCCATTGTGGACGTTCTTTTAACTGCAACATACGATGATGTTGAAAAAAACTCACCACAAATTTATAAGGAATTTTTCCAACCTGCTCAACTGGACTAGACCACAACGCACCACACATTGGATAAAGATGTTCTTCTCTAAAAACTTGAGAATAATCATTACGATTCAAATAATCTTCAATGGTCAAATGTGGTTCATAAGCAGCCACATCAATGTCTTTATTTTCTTGATAAAAACGCATCAAATCAGACAACATGATTCGAAAATTTGGATTTATAAAATTCTGAGGTCGAGTCAATAATGACCATTTTTTTGATGGGTTGTATTGCAGACCAGTTACTAAATTATTGACTGAAAAACTCATATCACTATTTTGGGCTTCAACACCTAATTGATTCAGCATTTCAGTGAATAGTGGATAGTTATATTCATTAAACACAATGAAGCCACTATCAACAGCAACTTTCTGATGATCAATCCATAAATCATGCGTATCAGTATGCCCACCAAAGTAATTTTCTTTTTCAAAGACAGTAATTTGATGATGTTTAGACAATTTCCATGCCGCATACATTCCTGAAATACCTGAGCCTACAATTGCAATTTTCATGAAGACTCCCGACTTTGCACTTTAGTGTGGATTTTTATGCTTTCACGTTGTTGGTGATATTCTGTGTAAATACGTTGCGGTACAGGTTTTATTCCCCAGACCAAACCTGTGTAAGACATTATTTTTAATAGATAATAAGTAACATCAATTTGCCACCAAAAGAAACCTTGACGGGTACTCCCTGCATAATAGTGATGGTTATTATGCCAACCCTCACCTAAGGTGATAATTGAAAGGAAAAGATTATTTCTGCTGTTATCTTTGGTTTCGAAATCGCGACGCCCATATAAATGAGCCAGAGAATTGATGCATAAGGTTGCATGAATCAATAACACTGTCGAGATTACAAATCCCCAAACCAGTAACTGAGGTCCTGATGTTCCTAAATTGGGATGAGCAACATTCAACCAATTTCCAAATAAGTAGATCGCTATGGCAGTGAACAATACCACTGGTAAACTGAAACGATCGAGCCAAACAATCTCAGGAAACTTGAGCCAATCTTTGATGACTTCTTTTCGCGTTGAGAAGTTTTGCTCATTTAAAAACCACCCCACATGGCTATACCAAAAGCCATGATGAGATGAATGGGGATCATGTTCAGTATCCGTAAAACGATGATGATAGCGATGATGCGCAGCCCACCACAAAGGCCCTCGTTGGGCACTCATTGTTCCAATTAAGATAAACAAAAACTGAAAAGGTCGAGAGGTTTGAAATGTTTTATGCGATAGATAACGATGAAAAAAAGCAGTGATTGCAAACATCCTGATGAAATAGAACATCAGCATGAACATGACAGCAAACCAAGAAACTCCAACCCAAAACACAGCAAGACATGCCAGATGCAATAAAATAAACGGTATGATTCTCAACCATTGAATTTGAGTGTCTTTTACGTGATGTGAAATGTCAGATTCATTTGTCTCTAAAGTTTGCTTGAAGGACCAACTATCTACCCATCGCAGAAGAAATTTAAACATTGATTCTTCCTGACCCATTATTTTTTTATCGTTATCATGTTAATAAAAGTGATATGAAATTTATGTGAAGCTTGAACCGATCAAGTCTGTCACATGTGTTTCATCATAATATAAAAATGCAAAATAAACATAAATTTAAATGTAGTAATGAGTAAAGCCTAACTCACTTGAGCTAGGCTTTATTTTATTTATTTGTTTTTCAATTACTGCTGAAAAAAAACTAAGCAAGTTGGGTGGCAATCAACGTTGCTAAACTGGTCCACATCAGATACGCGGCAACACTGATCACGACCGTAGCAAAAATTTTCTGTACTGTTTTAAGATCAATCATGCTAATCAATCTTCTGCCTACTAGCATCCCAACAATACACGCCAATACAAAACTTAAAGTCACAATTAGCGGATATTGAAAGCCATCAAGTACATGGATTGAAATACTGACACCGCCGATTAAGAAGATAATCATCAAGGATGTCGCAACAATACTACGCATATCCAAATCAGTTGCTTTTCTAAGAGCAGGTACGATCACAAAGCCCCCACCAACACCAAGTAGACCTGTGAGCAAACCAGCTATTACACCGATTAAACCTAAAACTGAAGCAGTCTTCACATTCCAAATTAGCTTGCCTGTACTATGATTCACCTTACATGGCGGGTCTTCTAAATCATTTACTTTGTTAAAAAAGATACGATAAGCGACGATCAACATAACCAAGCTAAATGCGAGACTTAACCAAACTGGAGAAATGATATTGGCAAGATGAACACCATAGCGTGCCGAAGGAATACTAATCAGAGCAATCCAAATCGCAGCGCGGTATCTTACGATTTTTTTAAATAAGCCCTGAATACTTCCAACAAATGCAGAGAGTGTAACAGCCAGTAATCCTACAGGCGCAGCTTGTGAAACCGTCCAGCCCTGACTCGCCATAAGTGCAGGAACAGCCAAGATTCCGCCGCCAGCTCCTGTCAACCCAAGTAAGCATCCGATTGCAAGACCTTCTAAGACCAATAACCACATATCCATAAAAGACCTCTTATAAGAGATAGATTGCTTTTTTCAGCATGAGTTTCCCTCACTAGCTCTCGATTGAAAGCTAGCGCAGAAACGGGGTTTAGATTTAAGAGAAATGGGCTAGAGTTTTGGTTTAACCAGCCACTCATGCCCTTTCAACATGCCATCCCAATACATAGGTGGGAGAATTTGCTCTTTTAATAGCCATGCCATACGAGTTGGTTTTTGCCCATCCAAGAACCATTTTGGAAAACTTGGTAATAACTTTCCGCCATAGCCAAACTCTGCAAGTACGATTTTCCCACGCTCGACCGTAAGTGGACACGAACCATAACCATCATATTGAGCAAACTGGTTACTGCCTTTTAAGTACTGCAACACATTCACTGCAACGATAGGCGCTTGCTTACGGGCAGCAGCAGCAGTTTTAGCATTTGGCGCATTCATCACATCGCCCAAGGCAAAGATGTAAGGATATTTTGTATGCTGCAAGGTATGTTGATCTACGCTCACCCAACCCGCAGCATCGACAAGATTACTTGCTCGAATAAAATCAGGTGCTTGTTGTGGTGGAACAACATGCAACATATCAAAATCAGTTTCAATTACCGAACTATTCTCTCCTTCAGTCAGCTTAAACCAAGCACGCTTTTGAACACCATCGACCTTGATTAACTGATGATTAAAGTGCAAATTTGCGTTATAGCGTTTGATATATTCCATCAAAGCTGGAACATACGCTTGCACACCAAATAACACACCACCTGTATTATAAAAGTCGATATTGATGTTTTGGAGTACACCTTGTTTTTGCCAATGATCTGCTGACAGATACATGGCTTTCTGCGGTGCGCCAGCACATTTGATTGGCATCGGCGGTTGCGTGAAAATCGCTTTACCTTGCTTCATGCTACTCACTAACTGCCACGTATATGGTGCAAGATCATAACGATAATTCGAAGTCACACCATTTTTACCCAGTGTTTCAACTAAGCCTTCGATACCATGCCAATTCAACTTTAATCCGGGGCAAATAACCAAAGCTTCATAATTAATTGGCTTACATCCTTCCAATAAAACCTGTTTATTGTCTGGGTCAAATGCAGCAACAGCAGCTTTGATCCAATTCACCTGTTTTGGGATCAAACTCGCCATAGTACGAACCGTTTTTTCAGGTGGGAAAATACCGCCACCGACCATCGTCCAGCCCGGTTGATAATAATGAATCTCTGCTGGATCAATAATCGCAATATCTAGGTTTGACTGTCTTGATAGTAAACTCGATGCAACTGAAATTCCAGCAGCCCCGCCCCCCACAATCACCACAGAAAATGTAGGAATATTATTCAACTGATTAGGATTCTGTTTCAGAATACGAGGCACTAAACCTTGCAAATCATAACCAAGTGCTTTGGCTTGCAACAACATCTGATCAAGACTTTGCTCTACAACCTGTGACAACGCCCACAAAGTAATTGAACGAGTACCAGATCGACAGAATGCTAAAAGTGGCTTTTGTGACTTTTGATAAAGTTCTTTGAATTCAACTGCCTGTTCATCAGTCACACGACCGCTGACCACAGGTAAATATTCCAATTGAATCCCATGTTGAATTGCAGCTTCTTGGATCTCGATGATATTAGGCTGATCAGCACCTTCACCATCAGGACGATTACAAATAATTGTTCGAATACCCTTTGCCGCTATTTCAGCAATATCTTGCTGACTAATTTGATCCGAAACAAAAAACTCTTGATTAACTCGCTTTAATTCCATGTCATTTATTCCTTATGCTTGTCCACAGGCTTTATTGGCAGGTAAAGCAATATCAATCTTTTTCGGATAAGGTAAATCGAGATTCGTCATAATCTGTACAAAATCTTGTTTAGATTTTCCTTGCCCTAATCGAGCATTATGTAAACGCTCATGCCCAACGGTCGATGACAAACGACCTTTATAGTCATGTCCCGGATACACAATCGTTTCATCAGCCAATGTGAAAATCTGTTGATGAATAGAGTCATATAAAGTTTCAGCACTCCCTTCTTGGAAGTCGGTGCGACCACAACCATCGATTAACAGTGCATCACCTGTGAATACCATGCCATCAACGACATAACTGGTACATGCATTGGTGTGACCCGGTGTATAACGAGCTTCAATTAAGATTTCACCGACACGTATTGCACTACGATCTGTAATAAAAATATCTCCGCACGCCACACCTGAATGACGATGTAAAACTGTTTTACAGCCAAATTTTTCTCTTAATAAATTAGCTGCTGTGACATGATCTGCATGTACATGCGTATCGAGGCTATATACCAATGTTAAATTATGTTCATTTAACTTTTTCGCATAGCTCTCAATTTCAGAAGCAACTGGATCAATTAATACAGCTTCATGCGTTTGTTCTGATGCAATGAGATAGGTATAAGTAGAACTTTCTTTTTCGAAAAATTGATGGAATATCATTAGAATCAATCTCAATCTGCTTGCTTATATTCATATTTTGCAAACAAGATGCCAACTCTTTGCATTTTTAATTATATTCAAATAAAACAATATATTAATAAATAATATTTAAAATTCAGAATAGACTACGTTTCACTTTTCTTTCATTTCATGTTTCAATAATTCAAACATTGAAACATGAAACGAAACACAATGACTCAACTCATTGATTTTAAAACTCAAGTTGATTTGGAAAATTTCTTGGGTTATTTGCAGCAGCTCATTACTGACTGTGCCCTTTTTATCGTTGATCACATTGATTCGACTATAATTTATGAGTTCAAATCAACAAGGCTTAATCCTTCGATCTCAGCGTTAAGCAAACAGCAAATATTGAATAACGCATTAGATACTGGAAAATTTAATTTTAAATCTACAAATGGCTCAAGCGAATTGTTCTGTCATCGACATAACATTCATGTTTTAGATCAAAATTTCACGGGAACATTATTTTTGGTTCAGCTATTGCAACAGGTTGAAACAACACTGCCAAAGCAAAGCATTCAAAGTTTATCGGAAACATTTCATAGCCAATCACCTGAAATGCAGCGAATGTTTTCAATTATTCAACGCGTTGCAATCACTGAGTTCCCTGTATTGGTTCGTGGTGAATCTGGAAGCGGTAAAGAGCTGGTTGCTCAGGCTATACATGACTATAGCCAAAGAAAGAATAAAGTGTTTATTGCGATTAACTGTGCTGCATTGAACGCAAATATCTTGGAAAGCGAATTATTTGGACATGTCAAAGGTGCTTTTACAGGCGCAATTCGAGAGCATAAAGGTGTTTTTGAGCGTGCAGCTGGCGGAACACTTTTTTTAGATGAAATTGCTGAAATTCCCTTAGAGTTACAAGCAAAACTGCTACGTGTACTAGAAACTGGAGAATTCACCCCCTTAGGCGGTGAAAAATCAATCAAAGCCAATGTCCGTATTATTACCGCGACGCATCGCGCGTTAAGAGAAGAAGCCAAACTTGGCCATTTCCGTCAAGACTTGCTTTATCGCCTGCGTGTTATTCCCATTTTTGTTCCACCGTTACGTGATCGAAAAGAAGATATTCCACTGATTGCAAACTTCATTTTAAGCGAGCAGCAAACCATTTTTCAGCATACTCCCTCACTATCAAATGATGCACTAAATGCCTTGATTGATTACGACTGGCCGGGGAATGTACGTGAATTAAAAAATACCCTGCTCTATGCCATTACGATGGCAAATGAAAAATCTGAAATTGAGCTTTGTGATTTGCCAGATGAGATTATTGATAATCTACACATACCGTCTGATTTGAAGATGCACACAACCGAACATGTACAAAGTTCAGATAAAATCAATAAAGATATGATTTGCAAGGTACTGATCAAATATGATTATGATCTTAATCAAGTGGCTAAAGCCTTGGGTATGAGCCGTACTACACTTTGGCGCTATCGGAAAAAATTTAATTTATGAATAAAAAAGCGAGCCATACCAAATGACTCGCTTTTTAGTTTCCACTTCAATCAACTTTTCAAATGTGGATTTTCAAGTGGTAAATCATGTTCCAGATGCTCATCAAAAATATCGGTAAGCATACTGTCATAACGCTTCACATTATATTGCAAGATTTGCTCTGCTTCAGTGCTATTGATAAATCCAAGCTCGACGGCATTTGCAACACGCTCTTCAAACACTAAGCCTTTGAACTGATCTTTAGATTCGGCTTTTTTGAACTTATCCCATAACGGTTGCACTTCAAGCAGCATTTGGAAAGTCGACTCCATACGCCCCATCACATCATCTGGTTCGGTTGTGTAATAGACATGCTTCTTCAAGTCTGCTCTAAACGGATTTTCACGCAGTAATAACTGTGCAACTTCTTGTTTGAGCTGATCAGATGGCTTATCAATCGGGCGACCAAATGGGAAACAAATCAATTTCACTAACCATGCAGCAATCTTCACAGGGAAGTTTTCGTAGAAACCATAAAAGGCTTCTTGTACATTGTAGAGTGCTTTATTTAATGCAAGCTCTGCATGTTTCTTTTCAGCATCAGTACGCTGACCATGCTCATAGAATTTTAAAATTGCAGTCGCAATAAATAAATGTGCATGGATATCTGCCAAACGTCCAGACAGCATCTCTTTACGTTTTAAATCACCTGCCAAAAGCCCAAGCGCCATATCCGCAGTTAAGGCAAAGTCTGCACTCAAACGATTAATTAAGGCATAGTAGGGTTTAGAAAAATCATCTGCTTGTTTCGACGCTTGATCTGAACCACCCGTAAAACCAAAAGCAAATGCTTTTGCTGCACGATTAAATGTATAAGCAAGGTGTTTAAATAATAAAGGATTGAACTGTTTCAAAGCCGCTTGCTTATCATCAGATTGCAGCAGTTGTAGCTCCTCAAACAGATAAGGATGACAACGCATTGAACCCTGACCGAAAATCATCAATGAGCGAGTTAAAATATTTGCACCCTCAACAGTGATTGCAACAGGAATCGATTGATAAGTTAATGCAAGGAAATTACGTGGCCCAAGTTGAATCGCACGTCCTCCGACGACATCCATACCATGATTAATGACTTTCCTCATGGTTTCAGTGGCATAGTATTTTGCCATTGCTGTCATTACCGCAGGCGTACCACCTTGATTCAAACCACAAGTGACTAAATATCTAAATGCTTCCAACATATAAGCATCACTTGCAATATCACTGGTCGCTTCTTGTACACCTTCAAAATGCCCAACAGATACTTTGAACTGCTGTCTTACACTCGCAAATGCACCGACTAGCAGATAACTCATCTCACCCGCAGCAGTCGCCAAGGCTGGTAATGAAATCCCACGACCAACACCCAGACACTCCATCAACATGCGCCAACCTTTACCCGCATTCTCCTGTCCACCAATAATCCAATCAATCGGAATGAAAACATCATTACCTTCAACTGTACCATTCATGAACGGCGCACCCGGATTGTGTCGAGCGCCAATTTTGATACCTTCGTGGCTTGATGGAATCAATGCACAGGTAATACCATATTCATATTTACTTTTATCACCCAATAAACCATCAGGATCATAAAGTTTGAACGCCAAACCAATCACCGTCGCGATAGGCGCAAGCGTAATCCAGCGTTTCGAGAAATTCATTTTCAAACCAAGGACTTCTTGACCTTGATAGTTCCCGTAACAGACTACGCCTGTATCAGGGATTGCCCCTGCATCCGAACCCGCTTCTGGGCTGGTTAAACCAAAGCACGGAATCTCCGTTCCATCTGCCAAACCCGGCAAATAGCGTTGCTTTTGTTCGGTTGTTCCATAGTGCAATAACAACTCACCTGGCCCTAATGAGTTCGGCACCATACAACTCACAGCAGCAGTTAAAGAGCGTGATGCAATTTTGCTCATAATGCGACTTTGCGCAAAAGGCGTAAACTCTTTACCACCAAATGACTTTGGAATAATTAAGCCTAAAAAGCCGTTGTCTTTAATAAATTGCCAAACTTCTGGCGGTAAATCTTTATCTTGATGATGAATTTTCCATTCATCCAGCATTGAACACAGTTGTTGTACTTCATTATCTAAAAAGGATTGTTCTTCTTCAGAAAGTTTTGGATAGGGATATTCATCAAACTTGTGCCAGTCTGGTGCTCCCATAAATAACTCTTTTTCCCACCAACTGGTACCCGCATCCAAAGCTTCCCTTTCAGTGCTACTCATGCTCGGCATGGCTTTGGATAACACATCAAACGCAGGTCGGCTAATCAGTGCTTCACGCAATGCAGGGATTAATAAAATCACACTCATTAAAATAATCGGTATACCGACCAATAAACTCCACGGCGTGATCAATACACTACATAAAATAGCGATAACGATGGAAACAATACTACCAATTGTTCGATTGAGTTCGAAATAAAATACAGCCCACAACATTACAAACTGAATCAACAAGCTAAGCAATATCAATAATAGAGTCATAGTTGCTCCTTTGCTTTCAACTTGAACTAAGGAAAATTAATTTATTTGAATTACTACACGTTTGAACTTAGAGGTGAATAAGTGAAAAAAGAGTGAATTTTTATTGTACAGTTTGTTTTTTTAATATTTGACTTAGCTACTAAATATTACACAACCCCATCGAGATGAAACTATATTTTATAATTCAGATACTCAATTTTTAATAGATAAAACAGATGTTTAATAAAATTATTTTAATATATTAAAATTAATGATCACAGAAAGATTTGACGAGAATATCCCTCAAAAGGTTAATTTGTCGGAAAATGGTGGACAGAAACATTCCAAACTTTGATTTTAGAATGTTTCTACAATAATTAATAAAATGCCTAGGTATTAAAAATATCTTAATTCACAATCATATCTGTCCAACCGTGAAATGGATTCTCAAAATTCTGCCAAGTTTCTACGCCCAGCAACATTTCATTGTCATCCAGCAAACAAGCATCAAATCGTCGTATCAAATCCTCTTGATCCATTTCCATACCGATTAAAACAATTTCTTGTCTCGCATCACCTGTCTGATCATTCCAATTTTTCTGAATCGCTTCTCGACTCTGTGGGTCTTCAGGCCAATGTTCGTCTGGCACGGCAGCCCACCAATAACCTGCGACACCATGCCGAGCCATTGCTCCAGCTTGAGACCAAGAACCTGCAAACTCAGGCTCAGATGCTAACCAGAAAAATCCTTTTGAACGGATGACCCCTTTCCATTCTGAGTTGATAAAATCAAAAAAACGCTGCGGATGAAAAGGTCTTCTCGCCCGATACACAAAGCTTTGGATTCCATACTCCTCTGTTTCAGGTGTATGTTCACCGCGTAGCTCTTTGAGCCAACCCGGCGCTTGGGCAGCCGCATTAAAATCAAATAAATTAGTATTTAAAACGCGATCTAAATTTACTTGGCCAAACTCGGAGACTTCTATTTTTGCCCGTGGATTCAATGAATGTAGTATTCCAAACAGCTTTTGTTTTTCATCTTCATTAATCAGATCAACTTTATTTAATATAATCACATCACAAAATTCGATTTGATCAATCAATAGATCAACAACATTTCTTTGATCCTCATCACCCAATGACTCACCACGCATTTGTAAACTATCGATTGAGCTATAGTCTTTTAAAAAGTTAAAGGAATCTACCACTGTCACCATAGTATCTAAGCGCGCAAATTCATTGAGTGAAACACCATTTTCATCTTCAAATGTAAATGTTTCAGCAACAGGCAATGGTTCTGAAATCCCTGTAGACTCAATCACCAGTTGATCAAAGCGCTGATCTTGCGCTAAACGACGCACTTCAATCAAAAGATCCTCTCTTAAGGTACAACAAATACAGCCATTGCTCATTTCTACCAGCTTTTCATCTGTTCGGGATAGCTCTGCTCCACCATCTCTGACCAATGCCGCATCAATATTGACATCAGACATATCATTGACGATTACCGCAATTTTTCTGCCTTCACGATTATTCAAAATATGGTTCAGTAAAGTCGTTTTACCTGCACCTAAAAAACCAGAAAGCACTGTTACTGGTAGTTTTTCGGGAGTGGCTAAAGAATGATTCATTGGCTTTCTCACTTTTTAACGGAATTAGATTTCATCTTGGTAAATCAATGCATCCACCAGCATCATTAAATTGACTCATATTGATTGCTGAGCCATACACCGTTTTAAGCTGGCGATTAATGCTGATGGTTTAAAGAATCTTTCATGCAAGGCGATGAGGTGTAGCGATGATCTACACCCCACGTTCGATAACCTGCACTATCAATATGAATTTGGCCTGACTCATACACGCCTAAGCCCATGCTTAGCGCTTCACCATGATCAAGCCAAAACTGGCATAACTTTGCTTTTGTTTCTTGAATAGACTGTTGCTCTGCAATATCTGGATTTTCAGCACCAATACGAAAATCCAATGCAGCATTGAACACATGCTTTGATGAACCTGCCCCACCAGCACATTGATTTAATGCATAACTTCGATACACCGAAGTGACTGAAAAATCAGTCACGATCTTTCGATCAACCAACTGATGAAGAATATTTAACGTTGGAATGATGTTGTTCCAAAGTTCCTGTGGCGGAACTTCATATTCTGGATAGTTACATTTTTGCCAATCCCTCGCTGTCTGAAAAAATTCGGCATCAGGAATATATAAATTCAACCCTTGGCTTTTTAAGAAATGCTTATATTTATAGATTTGCTGTTGATGTAAAGGCGCATTTCTCCAAATTAAATAACTTGGTGAAACAGCTTTTTGGGTTTTATAAATCGTTTGTTGTTGAATGTCTGATCGCTGCAACTGCTGACTTGTACGCGTTTTTTGTGTCGAATAAACACTCGCTTGATGACAAGCTGATAAACACAAACTCAGTCCAAAAATACAAACTCTATTCATTTTTACTCAGTTATACGTGAACAATGATTTTGACACGCAGCGAACTTGCCGATGCATATTGTTATGTTATAACATAACAATATGCATTACAACTTAAGCACTCTTTACAAATGAATCTTGCACTACTCCCAGATATTTCCGCTGAATCGATACAACCAAAAGACCATAACCATGCTTTAGATTGGGTTGGCATGGAGAACATTGCACTGCCACTTTATATAGAACAGACCCAATGCCAAAGCCAAATAAATGCCTACGTCAGCTTGGACGATCCTTTAGCCAAAGGCATTCATATGTCTCGTTTATACACGCGCCTTTTAGAATTAAGCACGATTAAAAACCTAAATTTGCTAGATATTAAAGTTGCTCTACAAGATTTTTTAGCGAGTCATACTGGATTATCAACCAATGCAAAAATTGAGATCCATAGTGAACTTTATATCGAACGTCCTGCGCTAATCAGTAAGTTATCAGGTTGGAAAAGCTACCCTTTTGTGTTGACCTGTCAGCTAATCAAAGATCAATTTACCGCCGAGTTAAAAGTTAAAATTCCTTATTCATCTACTTGCCCATGCTCCGCTGCACTATCACGCAATATTATTCAGCAACGCTTTAACTCTGCATTACAAAACCAAGAGATACAGCTAGATCAACAAGAAATTTTGAATTGGTTAAGCACCACTGATGCGATTGCTGCAACACCACACAGTCAAAGAAGTTTTGCCATTTTAAAATTTAAATTAAACCAAGAGATCAAGCATATTCCACTGATTTTATTTATTAATCAGGCGGAACAAGCCCTCATGACACCTGTTCAAACGGCGGTTAAACGCATCGATGAGCAAGCTTTTGCAATCGCTAATGGACAAAATCTAATGTTTTGTGAAGATGCTTTAAGACGTTTATACAGCACATTTATTCATCATCAATATATAAATGGCTTCAATTTCAAAGTCATTCATGCAGAAAGCCTACATGCGCATGATGCAGTTGCTCAAGGTTCATGGCAATGGTAGATGCATGTATTTTTAAACATATGGAACAGGGTTTTATAGGGCAAAAATTTGATTTTGATAATGTATTTTCGCAGATCAAATGGAATCAAGATGGGCTCATTCCTGCAATCACACAAGATAGTACCAGCAAAGAAGTACTGATGCTGGCTTGGGTTAATACCGAAGCCTTAACAGAAACACTAACTCAGCAACAAGTTTGCTATTGGTCTCGTTCACGTCAATGTTTATGGCGTAAAGGCGAAAGTTCAGGACATCGGCAATTTTTGGTTGAAGCCAGACTCGATTGCGATGGTGACAGCATTTTATTTCTGGTGCGTCAACATGGCCCTGCTTGTCATACCAATCGTCCAAGCTGTTTTTATCTCGGAATCGGCAATCATCAAATTACCATTCTTAGCGAATCAACACTTTAATTTAATGGATGTAGACTTTCTATGCTTCGTAAAAATCCTTCTGGACATCTTCCTGTTATAGATGAATCAGCCTATGTTGATCAAACTGCGATTATCTGCGGTAAAGTGATTATCCAAGCCAATGTTTTTATTGGTCCTTATGCCGTCATTCGAGCAGATGAAACAAATGAAAATGGTGAGATGGAACCCATCGTAATTGGCGCAAACTCTAATATCCAAGACGGTGTTGTGATTCATTCAAAAGCTGGTGCAGCCGTAATCATTGGCGAGAGCTCATCTATCGCGCACCGTTCTATTATTCATGGGCCTTGCAGTATTGGACATCATGTTTTTGTCGGTTTTAACAGTGTGTTATTCAACTGCAAAATTGGAAATCATAGTGCGATTCGACACAATGCTGTGGTAGATGGTCGTGATTTACCTGATCATTTTTATGTACCTGCCATGAGCTATATCAACCCTCAAACAGATTTAGCGCTTTATCCGCCAATCGACATTTCCATCAGTGAATTTTCTGAAAGTGTGGTTACGACCAATATTGAATTGGTCAAAGGCTACAAGGCACTGCACAATGAGTTTTAGAAATTCTCCAGACATTATCATTCACAATGCCAATATCGTGAATGAAGGGCAGCAACAAATCAGTGATGTGCTGATTCGTCATGGGCGGATTGAAAAAATTCAATCCAATATAACAGGTATTGTTCATGCAAAAAGTATTGAAGCTGATGGCAATTGGCTCATCCCTGGCATGATTGATGATCAAGTTCACTTTCGAGATCCTGGCTCACCGCAAAAAGGAAGTATTGCATCTGAGTCCTCTGCTGCGGTGATTGGTGGCATTACCAGTTATATGGATATGCCCAATACCAATCCAGCGACACTCGATCTAAAGACGTTGATGCACAAGAAGCAAATTGCAGCACAACATAGCATGGCAAATTATGCATTTCATTTGGGTGTGAGTGCGGATAATTTAGAGGTTGTGGAACGACTCGATCCAAAACTGGTGAGTGGCGTAAAGGTGTTTATGGGCGCATCCACGGGCAACATGCTGGTAGATGATCCTACAATTTTGGAACGTTTATTTGCCAATGTCCCGACTATTTTACTCACTCATTGTGAATATACACCGCGCATCAAAGCCAAAGAAAAACTATTTTTAGAAAAATATGGAAGAAATATTCCAGCAGCAATGCACCCCAAAATTCGAGATAAATATGCTTGCTTTGAAAGTTCCAAACTAGCTGTTTCACTTGCAGAAAAGTATGGTACGCAGTTGCATGTCTTACATATTACGACTGCAAAAGAACTGTGTTTATTTAAAGACTTACCTTTAAACCGAAAACATATTACTGCTGAGGTATGTATTCATCATTTGAGCTTTGATGAATCAGATTATGCGGATCTTGGACATCTAATTAAATGTAATCCTGCAATAAAAACCCAACAGGACAAAGAAGCACTGATTAATGCAATTGCTGAAAGCAATCGTTTGGACATTATAGGTACTGATCACGCTCCGCATACGTGGGATGAAAAGCAACAAAGCTATTTAGATGCACCCGCAGGTCTCCCCTTAGTGCAACATGCAATCCCTGTACTAATGGAATTGGTTGCAGATAAAAAAATAGATATCGCAACAATGGTTCGGAAAACCTCTCATCACGTCGCTGATCTATTTAAAATCAAAGATCGAGGCTATATTCGTGAAGGCTATTGGGCTGATTTAGTCTTACTCAGAGAAAATAAACTACAGCTAGCCGTGAAAGATCAACACAACTATATGCGCTGTAATTGGAGTCCTTTTGTAAATAAAACTTTCCAATATAACGTAGATACAACAATCGTTTCAGGACAGTTGGCTTGGCATCAATCACAATTATTTTTAAATTGTCAGGGACAAGCTTTAGAAATAAATAGATAACTAAATAAGATCTTCAGAAAATCGAATCTTGCCCACAATATCTATTTATCATTCTTCGCAAGCATACTTTTGAGCACACCATCTTTAAATATGAAATGGTGTGCCAAAGCTGCGGCAGCATGTAAACCCACAAAGAAAATAAACATATTTCCCAGAAACTGATGAGCTTCGCCAATCAAATGATTTGAAGTTGTCAGCCGTGCTAAAGGAAGTTGCATCGAATATAAGTCGAATTGGGTAGTCATACTAGAAAGTGCCAACCAGCCCATCACGGGTACAACAAATAAAGATAAATATAAAACCAATCGAACCAACTTAAACAACTTTTCTTGATAGCGACTAATTATCTTGTTGTGTGGGAGTTGCTTTTTATAGCAGTATACGGTTGTAACTCTGGCAATCGAAATAGCGAATACCAATAAACCACTCATCACATGAACCTGTCCCCAAATCTTGTCGTGTAATGGATTGCCACTACTAAAATAAGCAATCAATACAAGGCATAATGTCAGCCAATGCAAGATGATGATTGGTTTGGGATAATTATTTCCCATGATTTCTTATCCTTGTTCTGCACTTTAGATAAAGTAAAATTTACATATGATTGATTTAATGCAACGCTTTTGCTGCTTTAGGTTTGAAAATAATTAAACTTAAAATGATAAAAGTGAATAGCATAATTGAAGCACCTGCCCGACTTAAATCCAAACCACCTTGAGCGATTGGTTTATCCAAAAAATCACCTAAAACAGCACCCAATGGTCGAGTTAGAATAAATGCAGCCCAGAAAAGCATTGTTCTTGAAACTTTTGTATCAAAATAAAGAATAATCAAAAAAATGAGAAGCCCACCAAAAATCAGCATTGCCCCTGTATAACCAAGTCCCTGAGTATCTGCTGTCCAATCTCCCAATGCTGTTCCGAGCGTTTGTGAAAACATAATAGTCAACCAATAAAATGCTTCATTTTTCGGAGATTGAATCGTATTGACTGCGATCGAACCACAACTGAGATTCCAAATAAACAAAGATGCAGCCAGTAAAGCAGATAAAATGAGACTTCCGCCTAAATATCCAATACCCAAAGAACGATCAACAAAATCTGCAATAGTTGTTCCTAATGTGGTGGTGGCAATAATCGTTGCCCAATAAAAGAATGGATGGTAACCCTTTGCTCTAATCTGAAAGGCTACTAGTACGATGAATAACACCGTAAAAATTGCGGTACTGAGCAGATAGCCGAGATTGAGTGACATTGAAAATGCATCGCCAGCGGTTTCACCTAAAGTCGTTGCAGCAATTTTTATGATCCAAAAGAGTAGTGTTACTTCTGGCACTTTACTGAGTATTTGCTCTGTATTTTTATCATTGATCATATTGTAATCCAATAAGAAAACAATCTAATTTGACCAAATAGAGCTGAATACAGGCTTAAATTTGAGTAATAAAAAATGTACTCAGTTCTTAAAAAACTCGACACATTTATAAAATTAGCTATAGACCTTAAGCTACCTTGTTTAAAATATTATTGGCTCAAATAACGTACTTATCATTAGGCAAATTTTTTTATTTTCTCTTTACGGGATAAATATGGGTTACATTCTAAATTATCTAACCACTGCTTGATCAACTCAGATTTTAGATTTTCTTGTTCAAAAAAAGGCTGATAAATCTGTTCAGTTTTATACCCCTAACCGCGAAAAACATACCTCGTTACATAAAACTGGGTGCAGAAATGAGATACAACAAATAAAACTATAAGAACTTTATAGAACAGCGAACAAGGATGAATAAAATGTTTGGCAAAATGATGCATCAGTCTTTGTTAATTAGTAACTTGATCGAGCATGCAGCAAAATATCATGCTGATACTTCAATTATTTCACGAGAAGTAAGTGGGCAAATCACCACAACCAATTGGCAGCAGGTTCAACAAAATACCAAACGCTTAGCAAATGCTTTTAAAACATTTAATTTGAATGAGGGTGATCGTCTAGCAACCATCGCATGGAATAACCATCGTCACTTAGAGTCTTGGTATGCCATTTCAGGTAGTGGTTTGGTCTGTCATACTATTAATCCTCGCCTGTTTCCTGAACAGCTGATTTTCATTATCAATGATGCTCAAGACAAAGCCATTTTCTTTGACACAACATTTTTACCATTAATCACTGCGATTAAAGACAAAGTTCCTACTGTTGAAAGATTTATTTGTCTCAGTGCTTTTGACGAAAAAGTTGCTGCGGCACTCCCTGAAGTTATTTTTTATGATGAGCTGATTCAGGATCAATCAACAACATTTGATTGGCCTCAGTTAGATGAAAACACTCCCAGCTCTTTATGTTATACATCAGGTACAACAGGTAATCCAAAAGGCGTGTTATATAGCCATCGCTCTACCTTACTTCATACCATGGCGATCTCGTTGCCTGATTCTCTGAACTTATCGGCTAAAGATATTGTGATGCCTGTTGTTCCAATGTTCCACGTAAATGCATGGGGAATTCCATATGCAACGGCGATGGTTGGTAGTTCGATTGTATTACCTGGTCCGAACTTAGATGGTGATAGCCTCGTTAACTTAATTGATGACTATAAAGTTACGGTAGCATTAGGTGTTCCTACAATTTGGCAAGGCCTGTTGGCCGCTGCAAAGAAAAAAGGTACCCGTTTAGAAAGTATGGTTCGTAATGTTGTTGGTGGCGCTGCTTGTCCTCCATCAATTATTCGAGACTTTAAATATAATTATGATTGCGACACGATTCATGCTTGGGGTATGTCTGAAACCAGCCCACTTGGGACAGCGAATCAGCCTAAAGCTAAACATTTTGCATTAAACACTGAAGAGTTTGAACAATTACGTCTCACACAAGGTCGTCCACCTTTTGGTATTGAATTACGTATTGTAGATGGCGACAGTACGATTCCTCTTGAAAATGATGGTCAAACACAAGGAAACCTACAAGTCCGTGGTCCATGGGTTGTTGATCACTACTTTAATCAAGAAAAAAGTTCTTTAACGGCCGATGGTTGGTTTGATACTGGTGATATTGCAACGATCAACTCAGACGGCTATATGACTATTTGTGATCGGGCAAAAGACCTCATCAAATCGGGTGGCGAATGGATTTCTTCGGTCGAAATAGAAAATATTGCTGTAGGTCATCCTGACATTCGTATGGCTGCTGCAATTGCAGCAAAACATCCAAAATGGGATGAACGACCTATTTTAATTGCAGTCAAACAAGAAAATGCATCAATAACGGAAGCAGATATACTTGCATACTTTGAAAATAAAATCGCTCGCTGGCAGATTCCAGATGCAGTCATCTTTGTCGATGCACTTCCAGTCAACGGAACAGGGAAAATTGTCAAAGCAGAGCTTCGTGCACAATACGGCGATACGCTTTTGCAAAATGATGCGGTGGTCTAAGACCATCTTTTAGGTAAATTGAAATGAAGAACAAGAAACGGTTCTTCATTTCTGCTGTTTAAAGCAACTAGGTAGAAGCATGCTTGTTTGAAATGCATGTAAAGAAATCAATGACGATGTTTTTCATCTGAATTTATGGTTATTGCAAGCACACAAGCACGTGTTCTTGCAAAAATTTCACGTATTTTACCTCGCCTCTATCGCAATCAGATTGATAAGAAACTCGATAAAATTATGCAGACTAGCATCATAATTTCATTTTATGACGTTTAACTCAAAAACAGACTCTGCGAAGGGTCTACTAAAATTATTTAATCAATCTACTGTCTAGCTGTTAGATGATTCTAGACATACACGCAGATGACTTGAGAGTTGCTTGATCAACTAAACTTTGAGCAGACAGAAATAACTCTCTTGAATGCCTCCATCCAAGCTCCGAATGTTCAGCAGCAGCCCAAACTAACATCACTTCAGCCTGAGCAATTTCAGTCTGAGCACATGAGAAACCTTCATTTTGCTTCAATAATTCAGCGGTTGCCCACAAGTCTCGACGCATTACACTAGAGATTGAAGAAATAGGCGTAGTTAAACTTAACTGTTCAGCTTGCCCATGTTCCAATCCTTCTATTATGCTTCCCGCCTGAGAAAGTGCTTCTGCTCTGGCAACCGTAGTACTTTTCTCACTTCTTTCATGAGCTGCATAACTCAACCACGCTCTTGCCTTAGCAGCATGATAACGTACTATTCCTTGTTCATTCAGAAAAGGAACAAGACGCGCCTGCAATGCAGCAACTTGTTGGTCATTTGAATTATCAATTCCTGAATGAAGCATACTATTAGAAGTATTTACTGCAATAGGTTCAGCCACTTGATTTGGATTTTCCGCCCAAACTATTCCACTCAAGCAAATTGCAAATGAAACAACACTCACACGATAACCTCGACGCAAGACAGATGTGAAATATTTCATTTTATGGTTCTCTTGATGCATTAAAGCTAGAATCGTTGCGAGAAAATAGACTTTCATCAAACTTAAATCTGAAGCGTAGGTAAGCACCCTGAATAGTTGTATCACTATCTACTAGATCATCATCTTTATAGCCAGAAAAATTATAACCACCTGATAACCATAAGTTTGCAGCAACGAGATATCCAACCTCACCACCAACAAGAACTCGACGTCCAGAACTCATATCAGACCATAATAGACCCGTATGCACACCTGCATCCCATCTTTCATTGATGTCATACATTGCCCTGGCGCTAAACAAATGAGTCATGCCTGTGGACTCTAGACCAGAAAACGTGGTTTGCACATTTTTAACAGCGTATTGCCCTGACAAAGTAAGATCACGTGTAGGGTGATAATTTAAATGGTTAGAAAAAATATAAACATGCTTGAGATAAGGATTGCTTAAATCTGTTTTATTATCATCATAACGATATTCAACTTTAGCTAAAGCATCAAAACGATTATGTTCCGTATCACGATAAGCCAATCCTAATTGGAAGCGATCAACTAAACGGTCTCCACTACTTTCATTTTTGCTATCTGTAAGACTAACTACATTTTTTGCTAATAAAGTTACATCATCTGAATATTTATAAGCAGCACCTAAATTATTCAAAATCGTATCGGATTGATCTGACCAACGTGCTTCAATACGGGCCACCGTTTTCCAATTAGGATTTTTTAAATATTCAACTCCTAAGGATGCTGCTGTACTGTCAGAACTTAAATTATTCGAATTTGATAGAGATTTAGTTTGTTCAAAACTGGTATTTGCGTAAAAACCCTTTTCAAGTTCCCAACGATTACGCAAACCAATCGCAGCTTCCGCCTCTCTCGCACTAATACCATCACGAACACGGTATTCACTAAAAGCGGTGCCATTATTGTTATATTTACTGTCAAGAGGCTTTGTTGCACAAAGGTTTGAAAGACAAAGCTACCCTAATTGAGTTAAATTCAAGTGACAACTTGGGTATGAGGTCGACCTAATTCTGTGAATTTATTCAAAACTGCTACACGTGCATGAATCTCATTCACCTGACTAGGAAAACTCCTTGCTGCTAATTTATCGCCTAATAATTTGATGCAATGCATCTTAGTTTCCACTAAATTTCGACGATGATAACCAGACCATTTTTTCCATAGTGTCCTACCTAACCGTTTGACTGTTTTTAATAATTCATTCCTCTCTAAAGATCTCAATTTCTTATCTTTCCAAGGCTTTGCATTCTTCCTAGGTGGAATGACTGCATGTGCATTTCGATCTAAAATGAATTGTCGGCAGTGCTTTGTGTCATAAGCACCATCTGTATAGACTGAATCAATTCGTTCATCCAACGGAATTTGATCAAGCAAATCACCAAGCACCTGTGAATCACTCACATTGTTTGTTGTGAGCTGAACTGCTCGTATTTGAAGGGTCTTAGCATCTATACCAATATGAAGTTTGCGCCATTGGCGACGATATTCGGGCTGATGTTTCTTACGCTTCCATTCGCCTTCACCTAAAAATTTTAATCCTGTAGAGTCGACGAGTAGGTGTAACCCATCACTACTTTTCTGATAGCTTATCGCAATATCGATATGCTTTTGTCGTCTACAGAGGGTAGAGTAATCTGGTGCTGTCCAATTCAAGCCACACAGTTTAATGAGACTTTGAACAAAGCCAGTGACCATACGTAAAGAAAGACGGAATAGAGATTTGATGATTAAACAGCATTGAATTGCTGCATCGGAGTAAGTTTGATTTCGTCCTTGTTTACCTTTTAGCTGAGCATACCATTGGGTCTTGGGATCAAACCAGATTGAAATATTTCCTCGATTGATTAAAGCTTGGTTATACGAGGACCAATTGGTTGTACGGTAGATTTTAGGGACAGGCTTCTTCATCTGGAAATTATATTGCTGAAGAAGCCTTCAAGAATAGCTTTGTGCAACAAAGCCCTACCTCTTTAAAAAGTGGTTTTAATTCATCAACTACCTCTTCACGAGAAAATTTATACTTTATATCTAAAGCAATTTCACGAGCTTTTTTCAAGCTTAGATTCGGATACTGCCCTAGTGCTTTAGATTTTCTTTGGCCATTAACCGTAAATCGAAGCGACCAATATTTAGTTCCTTTCGGATCAATGATGAGTGATAACCCATTAGAATCTGATAATCGATATTGCTTTTCTTTAGGTAATGCCTTTTTGCACTCCACATCAGTTAATGACATTTTTTCTGCTCACTCATTTTGAATCTTGTGGGTCAAATTGTCCCAATTTTGACCCTTAAAAAGCAAAAATGGAGTCAAATCATGTCAGATGATATCGGATAAACAAACAAATAAAAAAGCCTTTAAGTATTGAACTTAAAGGCTTTTTTATATTTCATCGGATTGCTCCGAATCGAATTTTGGTGGAGATGGCGGGAGTTGAACCCGCGTCCGCCAGCACTACACTCGAGAATACTACATGCTTAGATATCGTCTATTGTTTTAACACTAAGTGACCCGACGAACAGGGTACAAAGTGCGATCCTCTAAGTTTGGTATAAAGCCCCGAGGCTTGACTCTATACGGACTTGTGTGCGTGCGCTTCGGTCGGGTTCCTAGACCACAAGTATTCTAGGAAGCGGACAAGCTGCCCTTAGGCAGCTAGAGCGTAAGTTTCGTCGTTTGCGACTATTTAAATGCAAATTTTATTTACGAGAGAAAATGCGCTCTCGGCATGCATCTATGAGCTTCATCACCAGCGTCGAAGCCAATAACATCCCCATATATGAACGAGCATCATAACACAAATATAGGAAATTTAAATCTAAATCTCTAATGGAATGTATTTGTGATTGAAAAGTAGGCATTCCAAACATACGGTAGTGAAATACAGAATAATTTACAGAAAATTTACGCCTTACTCTTATTTCAATATAGAGAATTTACGCAGTCAATTTCCATACTAATACCGACTTATTTTTTAAATGGCATGTGCTATGTGGGAATTTATTTCCGTATTTATCCTTGCATTGGTTTTAGCCTACCCATTGGGACGCTATCTTGCAGATGTGATGCAAGCTCAACCAATGAAAAGCGATCTTTTCTTTAAATGGATCGAACAACCAATTTACGCCATTTTGAATGTGAAACAAGTGGGTATGAATTGGCGGCAATATCTTACCGCGTTTGTCCTCAGTAATCTTTTTTTATTGGGTATAAGTATAGCGATCTTGATGACGCAAGCTTGGTTACCGTTGAATCCAGATCGTATTCCTAATATGAATTGGGATTTGGCAGTACACACAACGATTTCATTTCTAACCAATACCAATCAGCAGCATTATTCAGGACAAGCTCAATTGTCTTATCTGTCGCAAATGACAGTGATTGTTGGTTTGCAATATTTATCTCCAATTATGGGCTTGGCTTTGTTAACAGCCATGTTAAGAGCATTATTTTTACAGCCCAAAGATCAAGCTGCTGAAAATGTTGAACTCAAAAATGCGTCACAAATTAATCTTGGAAATTATTGGATGGATATGATCCGACCATTATTCCGATTCTTTATTCCTTTGGGTTTAGTTTTTTCTCTATTACTGACTTTTCAAGGTGTGCCATCAACACTTTCTGCTGGTCCAACTGCGCAAGTTTTAGATCGAAGCACTGAAGTTCAGACCCAGCATATTCCTCTTGGACCTGTTGCACCGATGGTGGCGATCAAGCAATTAGGTAGTAATGGTGGTGGTTGGTATGGTCCAAACAGTAGCGTGCCTTTAGAAAATCCAACGCCATTATCCAATGTGTTGGAGATGCTAGCGATCTTGCTGATCCCCATGTCGGTTGTGTTTATGCTAGGTCGTTTTGTGCAACGCAAGAAATTAATGTGGATGATTTTGGGCACTATGTTGTTGATGTCATTGGCTTCTACTTTATTCACTTTGTGGGCTGAAAAATCCTCCTTGATTCCTAATATTGCATTAATGGAAGGTAAAGACGTCCGATTTGGTGCTGAAGCCTCTGCTTTATGGGGAAGTTTAACCACACAAGTGAATAATGGTTCGGTCAATATGATGCATGACTCAGCTTCGCCATTAACGGGTTTGGTTGAGCTATGCAATATGCTGATCAATGCCATTTGGGGTGGGATTGGTTGTGGTCTATTACAATTTTTTATCTATCTATTTTTAGCCGTATTTATCGCGGGTTTGATGACAGGTCGTACCCCTGAATTATTTGGGCGAAAAATCGAAGTCACTGAAATTAAGTTATTGGCGCTGGTCATTCTTTTACAACCTGTGGTGATTCTTGGTTTGACTGCAATCGCCATCGCTTTCCCATCTTTAACAGGAAACTCAAACCCTGCATCGCATGGTATTAGCCAAGTCTTTTATGAATATGTGTCTGCGTTTGCCAATAATGGTTCTGGTTTTGAAGGCTTAGCCGACAACACTTTATGGTGGAACTTAAGTACCAGTGTTGCGTTATTAGCAGGTCGTTATAGCGTGTTGATCATTCCAGTTTTAATTGCAGTCAGCCTAGCAACCAAACCTCAAGCAGATGAGACCAAGGGTTCTTTACAGATTGAGTCGCCTACATTTGCGCTGACCTTAATTGGAATTGTACTGATTTTAACGCTTTTGCAATTTATGCCAGTGTTGGTGATTGGACCAATTGCTGATTATTTATCTGTAAAGATCTAGTGGAGCAAGCACTATGAATCACTCTAATGCGACACAAATGGATATCTTGAATAAAGAAATTATTCAGCAAACCTTTTATAAATTATTACCACAGCATGCCTTTAAAAATCCTGTAATGGCATGTGTATGGATTGGAACTGTCTTAACCATCGTGGCAACGTTGATGGGTAGCACCAGTTTTGGATTTGGTATTTTACTGAGCTTGATCTTACTGGTAACCGTTTTGTTTGCCAATTATGCTGAAGCAGTAGCAGAAGCCAAAGGACGTGGACAGGCATCTTCTTTACGCCAAGCTCGTGAAAACTTAACGGCAAATAAAATTGCTGATCTAAATGCTACTCCAATGGTGATTTCTGCAAATTTATTAAAAAAAGATGATTTGGTGATCATCAAAGCTGGTGAAATCGTGCCTGCAGATGGTGAAATCATTCAAGGTTTTGCCACCATTAATGAGTCGGCGGTGACAGGTGAGTCTGCACCTGTATTACGTGAAGCCAATACGGATCGGTCAGGTGTGATTGGTGGTACCAACGTTTTATCTGATCAAATTATTGTTCGTGTCAGTAATGAGGCAGGCAATAGTTTTTTAGATCGAATGATCGCTTTGGTTGAGGGTGCAAACCGTCAAAAAACACCGAATGAAATTGCGCTGAGTATCTTACTCAATATCATGACCATTACTTTTATCGTTGTGGTTGCCACATTACCGTTTATTGGTTCTATGGTGGGGATCAAAATCAGTCTGGTAATGTTGATTGCATTATTGGTCTGTCTCATTCCAACAACAATTGGTGGTTTGTTGCCTGCGATTGGGATTGCAGGGATGAACAGAGCCTTAAAAGCCAATGTATTGGCGAAGTCTGGTAAAGCGGTTGAGGTTGCAGGCGATATTGATGTATTGCTGTTGGATAAAACAGGAACGATTACCTACGGCGATCGCCAAGCAACAGCTTTTTACCCATTGGCTGGTGTGAGTCCAAGTGAATTACGCCAAGCAGCAATGCTCACGTCATTTGCTGACCCAACGCCTGAAGGTAAATCGATCGTGAGTTTAGGTAAAGAAATGGGTGAAAGTATCCGTGAACCTAAAGATGCAAAATTTATTCAGTTTAGTGCTTCAACACGGTTATCTGGAGTTGATTTAGCGATAGGGCAAAAGATTCGCAAAGGCGCAGTGGATGCGATTCTAAAATTTACCCAACAAGAGATTAAAGACAATATTGAGCTGAAAGCCCGTGTAGAACAAGTCGCTTCTAAAGGCGCAACACCATTAGTTGTAGCATCGAATCATACAATTTTAGGTGTGATTGAACTTTCAGATGTGATTAAACAAGGAATTAAAGAACGCTTTGCATTGTTACGAGAGATGGGGATTAAAACCATCATGGTAACAGGGGATAATCCTTTGACCGCAGCCGCAATTGCCGCCGAAGCAGGTGTCGATGATTATATTGCTGAAGCTCGACCTGAAGATAAATTAGCTTGTATTCGTAAAGAACAAGCCGCAGGAAAATTGGTCGCGATGGTTGGTGATGGAACCAATGATGCACCTGCTTTGGCACAAGCCGATATTGGTTTAGCAATGAACTCAGGAACGCAAGCTGCAAAAGAAGCGGGAAATATGGTTGATCTAGATTCTGATCCAACCAAACTGCTTGATGTAGTAGAAATTGGCAAGCAGCAGTTGATTACTCGAGGCGCTTTAACCACATTTTCTTTAGCAAATGATGTGTCTAAATACTTTGTGATTTTACCTGCACTATTCGCCGTTGCGATTCCTCAACTTAGTGTTTTGAATATTCTGCAATTGAATAGCCCAAGTAGCGCGGTGATTTCTGCATTGTTTTTTAATGCGCTGATCATTCCGATGTTGATTCCTTTAGCCCTGAAAGGGGTGCAATTTAAGCCTGCCAGTGCCTTACAGCTATTGCGTCGTAATATGTTGATCTATGGTGTAGGTGGTGTGGTTTTTCCTTTTATTATGATCAAATTGATTGACCTTATTGTGTCGTTGTGGATGTAGGAGTGCATCATGAATACATTAGAAAATCTTCCCTTATCGACTGAAGCACAATCCATTTTTCGATCTAGTCTAGGTTTAGTGCTAGTTGGATTCTTGATCGCAGGCGTGTTTTATTGCAGTGTAAGTGTATCTCTAGCTCAATTGTTATTTCCAAAACAGGCCAATGGTAGTGTTATCGAGTTAAATGGAAAAATTGTCGGGTCAAGCTTGGTGGGACAGAACTTTGTGAGTGAACAATATTTCCATAGTCGTCCGAGTGCTGTGAATTATAATGTGGATGGTGTAGCTGGAAGTAACTTGGCAGTGTCTAATCCTGAATTGCAAAAGCAAATTAAAGAACGAACCTTGCAGTTTGCTCGAAACAATCAAATCCTTGAGCAACAAGTACCACCAGAAATGATCACTGCATCAGGTAGTGGGATTGATCCAGATATTTCACCTGAAAGTGCGCTATTACAGGTGAAACGTGTGGCACAACAACGTGTTTTATCCGAGCAGAAAGTGAGAGATTTAGTCCAGCAACAGATTCAACCTGTTCAATTGGGCTTGTATGGGCAGGCACGAGTCAATGTGCTCCAACTCAACATCGCTTTAGATCAATTATCATCAACTTCACGTTGATAGAGCTTAGCCTATGCAGATCGACCGAAATAACAAAGCAGATGCATGGTTGGCGCATAGCCAACGTGAGCAATCTGGACGTTTAACCATTTTCTTGGGGGCGGCACCTGGCGTGGGCAAAACCTTTGCCATGTTGTCGAGAGCACATGAGTTGATGCGACAACGTCATCATGTGCTGGTGGGCGTGGTCGAAACGCATGGTCGAGCTGATACCGAAGCTTTGATTCAAGGTCTGAATGTTGTTCCTAAAAAGACTGTTGAATATCAAGATCGATTTTTAGATGAAATGGATCTTGATCAAATTCTGAAGTTAAAACCTGAAATTGTTTTGGTTGATGAACTCGCACATCGAAACGTGCCCAATAGCCGTCATGAGTATCGTTGGCAAGATGTGAATGAGTTATTAGATGCGGGTATTGATGTGTATAGCACATTGAATATTCAGCATCTCGAAAGTTTGAATGATGTGGTCTATCAAATTACGGGTATTCGGGTAACAGAAACCGTGCCTGATGCATTATTAAAAAGATTAAAAGATATTCGTTTGGTTGATCTGCCTGTACCTGAACTATTGGAGCGTATGAATCATGGCAAAATTTATTTAGCGGATGTTGCCCCACATGCCTTGCAAGGCTTTTTTAAGCCAGCCAATCTCACAGCTTTACGAGACCTTGCGATTCAAACGGTTGCAGGACAGGTGGATATTGATTATCGGGAGAAATTTGTAGCTCAAGGACAAATTATTCCGATTCAAAATCATGTGATGTTAGCCATTGATGGAACTGAGTTTTCAGAGGATTTAGTCAGACGAGCACATCGAATTGCCGAAAGGAGAAATGCGACTTGGAGTGTGATTTCAATTCAAAAAAGCAAAATTGAAAACAGGCAAACTTTTGCTGTCACTAAAGCGTTTAATTTGGCACGTAAGTTAGGTGCAGATACCTATTTACTGTATAGCAATCAAATCGCAGCAACGATTTTACAGGCTGCCTATGATTATGGTGCATCTAATATTTTATTGGGCAAGAGCGCTAAAAAATCATTATGGCAACGCTTATCTTCAGATCATATTGCTGATCAGCTTTTAGAAAAACAACATCCTTTTGAGATTACTTTTGTTCAGCCGTTAAAAGCCAAAAATAATGAATCTAAAACGCGAATAGATAACTCAACCTCTGATTGGTTAACGCAAGGTTTTGGTTTCAATCCGCGTGAGATCACGGAAAGTATTTTAATTGTATTACTCGGTTTTCTTGTTGCACTGGTGAGTGATCACTTTATTGGTTATAGCGAACTGGCTTTGATTTTTGTGGTGACAGTGCTGATTGTTGCGATGCGGACAAGAATGCTGATTACGATTATGAGTGTCTTGATTTGCTTTCTACTTTATAACTATTTCTTTATTGAACCACGATTTACCTTTCGAATCAGTGCCGAGCGTGGCGTGATGACGATTATTATGTTTATCGTTTCTGCTTTATTAGTAGGACGATTGGCCAATCAACTACGCGCTCAAGTACTGAGTTTGCGCGCTGCAAATTCGATGTCACTCCAATTGCAAGAGTTAGAGCGGAAGTTATCCACTTGTGTTGATATTGAGCAAGTTTTAAATATAGCCAAACAGCATTTGGAAAGTTCACTCAATGCTTCTGTTTGGTTGAGAGTGAGTGGACAATCAGTAGGCGATACATTAATTTTGAATGAAAAAGATCAAATAGCAGCAGATTGGACACAAAAGAACGCTAAACCATGTGGGCGTTTTACCAATACTTTGACCAATTCAGAATGGTGGTTTAACCCAGTAAATTTAGTGGCAGATTTTGGTGTGGTTGCCATTCGATTTAACCGTAATTTGCAAAGTATTCACTTCGAGCAGCAACGTTTGGCTGAGTTAATGATTGATGATATTGCACAAACGCTTTCTAGGGTGCAGCTATCGTTGCAGTTGGAAAATTCTAGAGTCGTTGCTGAAACTGAAAAGCTTCGTTCTGCTTTATTGTCATCTGTATCACATGATTTGCGTTCGCCGTTGGCTGCAATGATTGGTTCAGCAGATACGCTGAAATATTATGGCGAGCAAATGCCTGAGACCGATCGCCATGAATTATTAGATACCATTCATATAGAAGGTGAGCGCTTAGATCGCTATATTCAAAATCTTTTGGATATGACGCGTTTGGGTCATCAAGGATTAACACTCAGTCGTGCGTGGATTGGCGTTGATGAGTTAATTGGTTCTGCAAGTGAACGTTTAAAACGATATCAACCGCATGTGAGCATTAAGATTTCATTTGCTGAAGAGCTACCTGCGTTATATGTACATCCTGCTTTAATTGAACAAGCTGTTTTTAATGTTTTAGAAAATGCAGCCAAATTTTCTCCAGAAAATGTGCCTATAGAAGTGAATATTCAGCAGATCGAAAGCTATTTACAGATCGAGATTGAAGATCAAGGTGTTGGTATTCCTGAAGATGAGTGTGAGCAGATTTTTGATATGTTCTATACCATGCAAAGGGGAGATCGAGGTAAAACAGGAACAGGGTTGGGTCTTTCAATTGTAAAAGCGATTATTGGCGCGCACATGGGGAGTATTGAAGCTTTTAGTGGGAAACATGGTCAAGGCACTTTAATTAGAATACGATTACCTTTACATCAGGATTAAAATGATTTCATGCCTCATACATTAAACGCCCAAGCTTCAATTCTTATTATTGATGATGAACCACAAATTCGAAAATTTTTGGACATTGCTTTGCGCGCGCAAGGCTATAAAGTGTATGTGGCTGAGAATGGTATGAAAGGACTTGAGACTTTGGCGAGTCGAGGTGCAGATTTATTGATTCTTGATTTGGGTTTACCTGATATGGATGGTCAAGAGGTTTTGACTGAGTTAAGGCAATGGTCTGACATTCCTGTAATCGTACTTTCTGCGCGTCCTGATGAAAATCAAAAAATTAAATTGCTTGATGCTGGCGCGAATGATTATGTCACGAAACCATTTAGCATTCAGGAACTGTGTGCACGCATTCGAGTGATGTTTCGCAATAAACCGCAACAGGTTGAACAGAAAATTGTCTTTGATGATGGTCAATTATCTGTGAACGTGGCTGAACATATGGTTAAGTTAGCGAATGAAGAAATTGTTCTCACCAAAAAGGAATTCCAGCTTTTAGCACTACTGATTCGCCATCAGGGTAAGATAGTTACGCAGAAACAAATCATGACCGAGTTATGGGGTGTTAGCCATGAAGAGGATACCCATTATTTGCGAATTCTCGTCAAAAAACTCCGAACCAAAATCGGAGATTCAGCACTCACACCCGCTTATATTTTTACAATAGCAGGCGTTGGATTACGCTTTAAGGAAAGCTAAATAAGAACTCATAATATTTTAGAATAATAAAAAATTAGTCGAAGATAAAATAAATGAATTTTATGTATCTACTTAAATAATAAAATATTTATTCAAATGAAACTCTTTTCAGATCATTTTTATTGCCTAATTTTTTAAATTTTTTTTAATTTTTGCTGAATAGAAATTAACTAAAGAGAAAATTTGAGGAATCAGTAACCTCAAGCATAGGAATAGCCAATTCGGATTTTTACTAAATAACATTAACCTGAAGTTAATGAACTGCAATTGGGGTTGATTGATTGGAAACTTGAAAAAGCTTTTTATAAGAGAAGATCAAGACATAACCAAGGAAATACACATGGAAGGTTCTGTTCAGCATAAAGAACGACTTTGGACAAAGCGTCGACATAGTAAACAACTAAAATTGGAAATGGCAAGCAAATACACAGATGGTGTGGTCATTCCAACAGAAGATATTATCAAAGTTTTAGAAACGCTGATTGCTCCTGGAGATCGAGTTGTTTTAGAAGGGAATAATCAAAAACAAGCCGACTTTTTATCTCGTTCTTTGGCAAAGGCCAATCCTGAAGTTTTACATGACTTGCACATGATCATGCCAAGTGTGGGACGTGCCGAACATTTAGATTTATTTGAAAATGGAATTGCTCGAAAACTCGATTTTTCTTTTGCAGGTACACAAAGTTTACGTATTAGTCAGCTGCTAGAGGATGGACTGCTTGAGATCGGTGCGATCCATACTTATATCGAACTGTATTCACGTTTATTGGTTGATCTGATTCCTAATGTCGTGTTATCGGCAGGTTTTATGGCAGATCGACAAGGGAATATTTACACAGGTCCAAGTACGGAAGATTCACCAGCGCTGATTGAGCCTGCGGCTTTTAGTGATGGCATTGTAATCGTACAGGTTAATGAACTTGTAGATGATGTGACTGATTTGCCAAGAGTAGATATTCCAGCATCTTGGGTCGATTTTGTTGTGGTTTCCGATAAACCTTTTTATATCGAACCATTATTTACACGTGATCCTAAACACATTAAACCAGTGCATGTCTTAATGGCAATGATGGCAATCCGAGGTATTTATGAAAAGCATCAAGTGCAGTCATTGAATCATGGTATTGGTTTTAATACGGCTGCGATTGAGCTGATTCTACCAACTTATGGCGAGTCATTAGGCCTAAAAGGAAAAATCTGCCGAAACTGGACGCTCAATCCACATCCAACCTTAATTCCAGCAATTGAAACGGGTTGGGTTGAAAGTGTGCACTGCTTTGGTACAGAACTCGGTATGGAGAAATATGTCGCTGCGCGCCCAGATATTTTCTTTACTGGTCGAGATGGTTCACTACGCTCCAACCGAATGATGTGTCAGCTTGCAGGTCAGTACGCCGTCGATTTATTTATTGGCGCGACTTTGCAAGTAGATGGTGATGGGCATTCATCAACTGTAACGAAAGGGCGCTTAGCGGGATTCGGTGGAGCACCGAATATGGGACATGATCCTCGTGGGCGTCGTCATGCAACGCCTGCTTGGATTGATATGCGAGTCGCAGGAAATACGGATACAGATACGTATTTAGCCCGTGGTAAAAAGTTAGTTGTTCAAATGGTTGAAACTTATCAAGAAGGTGGTAAGCCAACATTTGTTAAGACTTTGGATGCTGTGGATGTGGCTAAGAAATCAGGAATGGATTTAGCGCCAATCATGATTTATGGCGATGACGTTACGCATTTATTAACAGAAGAAGGTATCGCCTATTTATACAAGGCGCGCAGCTTAGAAGAGCGTCGAGACATGATCGCTGCGGTTGCTGGGGTGACTGAAATTGGACTAAGCCAAGATCCTAAAAAGACACAAAAACTACGCCAAGAAGGGCTAGTTGTGTTCCCTGAGGATTTAGGAATTCGACGAACAGATGCGACACGCGAGTTGTTAGCCGCAAAAAATATTGCTGATTTGGTGACTTGGTCAGATGGACTATATGAGCCTCCTGCAAAATTCAGGAGCTGGTAATGAATGCAATCCTAAAAACAACCAGTTTCTTCAGTACCTCAGAGCATCTTGCTGATATGGCAGTTGCGGCATTGTTAGATGAAGTGAATCTAACCCCAAAACCAGCACTGGTTGATCAACGTGGAAGCGGTGCTCACGATGACCTTACGCTTGAGCTAATGGAGCGATCTGCACGCAGTCTAGCACCTATGTTCAAAGCAATGGCAGAAGCAGCAGAGCATCATGGACAGGTTTGTCAGGCGTTAAGAGAAGACATCGGGCAATTGGGTCGACAAGGTGAGCAACGCATGTTGCAAGTCACACAAGGTGTAAATACTCATCGAGGGGCGATTTGGTCGATTGGACTTGTGGTGACTGCTACAGCACTCAGAGTTTTTAATAAACAACCATTTTTTATTGAAAATATTTGCACGACAGCGAGTGAAATTGCACTGATCGAAGATCGTTTCGTTCCTCAACAAAAGACGAGTCATGGTGAGAAAGTTAGACAGCAATTTGGTGTAAATGGCGCTAAACAACAGGCTCAACTTGGTTTTCCAATGATCATGCAACATGGTTTGCCTCAGTTAAGAGATAGTCGCGATCAGGGGGGTACAGAGTCGGAAGCACGCTTAAATGCCCTCATTTCGATGATGGCACAGCTTACGGATACCTGTGTGATTCATCGTGCTGGACTGGATGGTTTGAACAAAATGCAATTAGGTGCTCAACAGATTTTAGCACTAGGTGGTTGTTCAACTGCTCAAGGAAAACAAAGGCTTGAAGAACTAGAGCGCGACTTATTAGCCATTCGGGCATCAGCGGGCGGAGCGGCAGATTTATTGGCCACGCTTTTGTTTCTCGATGAAGTTGAACAATACAACTGAGTTCGATAACAGGGAATATATCAATGGAAATACTTAATTTTGAATTTACAGCGAGTCATTCGCCAGACAAATCAGCTTTAGTGGGCTGTGTTGGCTCTGGTGATTTAGAAATTTTGATGGAACCAAGTCATTCAGGCAAAACCACCATTCAAGTGATGACATCGGTTGATGGCAGTGAACAACGGTGGAAAAATTTATTCGATCGCATTTTTTTAGAATCAAATACACCCGCAGTTCATATTGATATTCATGATTTTGGTGCGACGCCTGGTGTGGTGAGATTACGTTTAGAGCAGGCTTTTGAGGAGGTGCAACGTGGTTGATATTGATTACTTACTCAGCAAGCAAAGCTTTATTGAGCTAGATGCGCGTGAACGGGCTAAATCTTTGTTTGATCAAGGTAGCTTCAAAGAGTTACTTGATCCTTTTAGTCGTATGATGTCGCCGTGGCTACCGAAGCAAAATATTGTTCCTCAAGCCGACGATGGTGTAGTTGTTATTAAAGGAACGATTCAGCAAAAACCTGTGGTAGTGATTTCTATTGAAGGCATGTTCCAAGGCGGCAGTTTAGGCGAAGTTGGTGGTGCTAAGATCGCTGGTGCTTTGGAATTGGCGATAGAAGATAACCAAAATAATATTCCTACTACTGCGATTTTGTTACTTGAAACAGGTGGCGTTCGTTTGCAAGAAGCGAATTTAGGACTCGCCGCGATTGCTGAAATTCAATCCGCGATTGTGGAACTCAGACAATATCAACCTGTGATAGGTGTGGTGGCTGGCAGTGTGGGATGTTTCGGAGGAATGTCAATTGCAGCAGGTTTATGTAGTTACTTGATCATCACGCAAGAAGGTCGTTTAGGGTTGAATGGCCCCCAAGTAATTGAACAAGAAGCTGGTAGCAATGAGTATAACGCCAAAGATCGACCATTTATTTGGAGTATCACGGGTGGTGAACAACGTTTTGCGAGTGGGCTTGTTGATGCATTTGTTGAAGATGATCGTGAGCAAATTAAGCAACAAATTATTAGTTTTATAGCGCAAGGTATTCCAGCTGTGCAACGCAGTACACAAGCTGAATTTTATCTATCTAAGCTTACTCAAGTGGATACCTCTCAACAGATTTCACCGACTGAAGTCCAAGAATTATATCGAGGAGAAAAAGCATGAACATGGATGTAAATGCAATTAAGAACTCATCAAGAGGTCGACACTGGTTTGGTGCTTTAACAGATCAGTTTCAGGCAGTTGATAGCGGAATAGCATCGTTGCTTATTGCTGATGGACAACTAAATGGTAAACCGACTCGTGTTTTTTGTGTCGTGAATAATGAACAGAATCTATATCCAAGGGCACGTCAAGGTGAGGTTGGATTATTAGAAGGATGGTCATTAGCTCGTGCGGTTGATCAGGTCATTGAAGCTGATCGAGATCGTGCAGAAAAACGCGGAATCCTATGTATTGTTGATGTACCAAGTCAGGCTTATGGTCGTAGAGAGGAAGTGCTCGGTATTCATCAAGCGCTTGCAGGAGCTGTAGATAGCTATGCGCGTGCCCGTTTAGCAGGTCATCCGATTGTTAGTCTGCTGGTTGGAAAATCAATGTCAGGTGCATTTTTAGCACATGGTTATCAAGCAAATCGTATTCTCGCCTTAAAAGATCAAGGTGTGATGGTACATGCGATGGGCAAAGAGTCTGCGGCACGAGTGACTTTACGGACCGTTGAGGAGTTAGAACGATTAGCAGCCAATATTCCACCAATGGCGTATGACATCGAGAGTTATAACTCTTTAGGATTGTTATCAGACTTTTTAGACGTGAGTAATGCGGATCAACCTTCTGTTTTAGATATTCAGCAAATACAACAGGCATTAACAGCAGCATTTGAGGATATTAAACAGCAAGGAACCCATGATCTAAAAAATCGCTTGAATGCTGAAAATCGTAGTGCATCCAAACGCGTGCGTGAACTGTTACGTGAGCAATGGTCATGATCACTTTCCAACCTCACGATTTGCTGTGGGGAATGACTCCAGAACTCTTGCCAGATAATGTGTCGCAATGGGTGGTTGAAGCTGTGTCTGAGCAAAGACCCGTGGTGGTTAGACGTGCAGTGACCAATCCTAGAAATATTGCGGTTGGGATACGCGGTAAGCAACGGAGCCATCGGTTGGCATTAGAAATGCCAGTAAACGCCATAACCAAATGCGTGAAACCTGAAAGTTTAATTGATACAGATTTGAGCCAATTTCCACATCTTCAGGGGAAATTAGCCGCTGTTTATAACTTGATGCAAGGTTTAAATTTGTCATGGGGATATACGGGAAGCGTGGGGTTTGAACTGGCAACTGGGCTGAAAACGGTGAATGAAAATAGTGATATTGATTTATTAATTCGCGCTCAAGAACCAGTTTCAAAGTTGGATGCTCAAAATATCTTAGGGCAATTAGATGAATTGAATATGAAGCTCGATGTGCAGTTACAAACTCCACAAGGTGGTGTTGCATTGAGAGAATGGGCAGGGACAACAGGGAATGTCTTACTAAAACGCAATGATAAGGCTGTTTTGATAGACAATCCTTGGGGCTGAGGGAATAGCAAAATGAGCTCGATATGGGTATATCCAGGGCAAGGTGCTCAAAAGGTCAATATGTTGCACGATCTTCCGCAACATCCTTTGGTTAATCAGTACCTTGAACAAGCCTCTGATGTTTTGAAAGAAAACGTCATGTTATTGGATCAAGCTGAGGCTTTAAAGTCTACTTATTCAGTTCAACTTTGCTTATATATCGCGGGTGTTGTGAGTTCTGCATTGTTACAGGAACAAGGATTTCAACCCAAGTTTGTCGCAGGTTTATCCATTGGCGCTTGGGCAGCTGCAACAGTAGCCAATGTCATTCAGTTTGAAGATGGTGTGCGCTTAGTTGCGAAACGTGGTCAATTGATGCAGCAAGCTTATCCAAGTGGATATGGAATGACGGCCATCATTGGCGCTGATCGCTCTCAGGTTGAAAACTGGGTTTCAGAGGTTCATGAGCAAGATGCAGAAGTTTTTATCGCAAATCTAAATGCCGAAAATCAAATCGTAATTTCGGGATCATTGGATGCTATGCAACGGGTTGCATTATTGGCAAACCAACAAGGTGCAACAACGAAAAAAGTAGAGATCAGTGTGCCATCACATTGTGTGTTATTGGAAAAACAAGCACAGCAGCTCGCTTGCTTCGTGGAGGGAATCAATTCACAGCAACCTACAATTCAATATTTAAGTGGTACATCTGCACGGCTACTAAGAACAGATACTCAGATTATTGATGATCTTGTTTTTAATATGAGTCGGATGATTGATTGGCACAACACTGTTCAAGCAGCTTGGGAACGAGGCGCACGCTTACAGATCGAGGCTTTACCAGGAACGGTTTTAACAGGCTTAGCACGTAAAGTATTTAAAGAAGGAACACTATTATCCTTTCAAAATACACAACTTGAAAATCTGATTATGGCAATGCAAAAGGATAACGATTTTGTATAACGCCTAATCAAAAAAATGATGTCACTCAAAGGATAGAGGAAATTTAAAATGATTATATACGGAACAGCTATTTTAGCGATTTGTCATTTATTAGGTGATTACTTTGGTAATACGTTGGGTATGTTACTCGGCGTAAAAGCAAATGTCGGTGGTGTGGCGATTTCCATGCTTTTACTGATATTGGCCAAAGAACTATTGGCAAAAAAAGGTTATTTACCACAAGTCACTCAATTCGGAATTTTATATTGGTCTGGTATGTACATTCCAATCGTAGTGGCAATGTCAGCAGGTCAAAATGTCGTTGCTGCACTATCAGGTGGTTTACTTGGAATTATTGTATCCGTTGCATCGCTGATCGGAACCGTGCTTGTAATTCGATATTTAAATCGTATTAGTGGCGACTATGAAACTTATGAATGGTCTATTGAAACAACGGGAAAAACAGCTTAAAACGATAAAATCATAAAGGAATTATGAGATGGAAACTTTAATAGCGGTTCTCAGTAAAAATGCACTTGTGACAGCACTTGCGGTGACTGGGCTAATGATGTTTGTTTCACACTTACTGTCTAAATATTTAACCAAAGGAAAATTACAGAGTTCAGCGATTGCGATCACTTTGGGATTGGTGGTTGCCTATTTTGCAGGTGTTTATACAAACGGGACCAAGGGTATATCTGATATTGCAATTTTCTCGGGATTTGCATTATTAGGCGGGGCAATGATTCGTGATCTCGCGATTGCATCAACAGCTTTTGAGGTTGATGTTAAAGAGGTAAAAAAGGCGGGTAAAGTTGGATTAGTTGCCTTGCTTTTAGGATGTGTGGTGCCCTTTGTAATCGGCGTTGTGGTTGCTTGGTTCTTGGGATACAAAGATCCTGTGTCAATGACGACGATTGGTGCGGGTGCGATGACCTATATCGTTGGGCCAATTACGGGTTCGGCTATTGGTGCAAGTTCAGATGTGATTGCTTTGTCTATCGCGATTGGTCTAATTAAATCGGTATTTTTTATGATTGGCACACCCTTGCTTGCAAAGTTTATGTATCTCAAAAGTCCGCGTTCTGCGATGGTATTTGGTGGTTTGGCAGGTACAACCAGTGGTACAGCGGCAGGATTGGCGGGTACAGACGTTAGATTAGTTCCTTATGGTGCATTGGTTGCGACATTTTATACAGGCCTTGGATGCTTGTTAGCACCGTCTATATTTTTCTTAACGGTAAATGCGATTTTCAGTTAAATATATTTTGCTTTAACAGATGAGGGGGAGGTGGTTCAGACAGAATCATTTCCCCTCAATATTTATAGATACTGTCGCGCAAACATTCTGCATTCAGCAATTAATGCTAAGAGGTTCGGATCTCGCTCCTTACTCTTTAGAAAGACTAAGCCAATTTCTTGTTTGATTTGATAAGGTGATTGCAGAGGAATCAACTTGACTGAACTTTCATAGATGGTTGAGATACGACCGGGTAATAAGGCTAAACCCACTCCTGTACTCACCATACTGATTAAAGTAAAAATATCGCTAACCTGTAAAAAGACTTTAGGATCTATGCCTGCTTTTTCAAATACGACGTCACTGTCATGACGTGTTGCAAAGCCTTTGGATAGGGTTAAAAACGTTTCATCTTTTAATGTACTTAAGTCGATTTCTTCGAGGCTCGCAAGCGGAGAATTCTTATTCACAGCTAAATAAATATCATCTTGAAACATTGCTAAACTTTCAAAATCAGCATCAGATGTTGTTTCATTTAAAGCAACGATAATGGCATCTAATTCAGTCGTTTTTAATTTTTTAACTAAATCGAGATTAGAGCTGAGCAAGAGTTGAATATCCAACTCACCACGCCTCAACTTCAGACCACTAATCACGTTGGGAATGGTATTGACCGTAAGTGAATATAACGAACCTAAATGCAATACTTTTGCCGCGAAACCTGCTGCTTCTCTGGTTTTATTTACAGCGGTAACAATGTCTTGAACAATTTTCTGTGAGTTCTCTTGTAAAACATATGCACTTTTTAGGGGAATTAAATTCCGTCCTTCATTTTTGAATAGAGGACATCGCAAGCTATTTTCTAAAGAGTGCAATGCTTTATGTACGCTGACGTTACTGATTTGCATTTCGGCGGCTGTTTTTGAAAGGTTGCCATAACGCATAAATGCGAGGAATATTTGAATTTTCCGTAAAGTTAAATCTTCATCGATTTCCATATCAATAATGCCTGTACCAGATGAGGTCTTAGAAAAAATATTTCTACGTATTTGAACCTTTTTAGCTTCAGTTCATATTAAGGGTAAAATTTAGCTCAATGCTCCATGTTAGACTAAAATCTGTCAAAAAATTAGATGCCTTAATATTCAGGGTCTTAGCGTGCATTGACGATTAATCAGCAGCTTGATGATGGCATATAAATGAGTTAAACCGCCCATTAAAATCAAAAACTTTAAAAATTCAGATTTCTTTAAGTTTAGTACATTAATTTAAAGATACGGCAAACACCGTAGCAAGCAAAGCAATACCCTTGGCCACATTCTCCAGATGTGGCTTTTTTTATATTTATCACTTAATCTCAGTCTTACTATTGTGAACATCTAAAAAGTGATTGAGATACATTTAGCCACTACAATCAAATAAAAATTTAAAAAATCTATAAGTTTTTAGAATGAAAAACAGAGACATATAATTGAAAAATTTATATTAATATGTGATCTAGTATGCATTTTAAAAAAGGTTGACGTCATGTGTTGAACTCATGAGTTCTTATTTAAGATTTTGTTTTTAATATATAAATTATTTTTAATATTTTTTGTTACAACCATTTTGTCGACAAGTTTAGCTGTAATTTGCCATATTTTCTTTGCAAAATTTAGCACAAGACTCCGTTATGGAATCAACTTAACCTTACATCGCACAGCTGCTTTTATTTTCACTTTATTGTCACTTTTTTCATTTAAACCTTAGTTCAGCTGTGTTTTTCAAATTTTTAAAATGGAAGTTTTTTCAATGAAAAATATACAAATCAAAGTAAAGGATCAGTTTGAAACCGAAAATGTTGCAATTGCTTTAATTAGCAAGGTAAATGATCTAGAGATTCCTTTATTTAAACGCATTGAGCATATTGAAATTGAAGGTGAGATTTTGCGACCGAATATGGAATTGCTCTATGAAAATCCAAAAGATGGCCGTATCTATCGTTTTATTGATATCGTTCATTCAAATTAATTTGAGTGTGAAGAACTGACTTTTCTTTAAATCCTATCGGTTCTACTGAATTGATTTGATGCATTTATTTTGAGTAATTTAAAAGAAATTCCATAACTATAATTGTTGTGGGGTTTTCGCCGTTGAAGTAGGACGTTTTATAAAAAAGCACTAGACGAGTCCAAAACTTATCTAGTGCCATCGATCAAAAGATTACAACGCTGTTTTAGCAGGTACAGATTCCCAACCACCACCTAAAGCACGGATTAAATCTACGCTTGCAAGCATACGATCTCCATTCAGTTGTGCAGCGCGTTGTTGCTGTTGTAATAGATTTCGATCGGAATCAATCACATCTAAATAGCTCACAGCACCTTCACGATAACGTAAATGTGCCAGTTGATTGGCATGCTTACTCGATTTTAGTGCTAAATTTTGAGCCTGTATTTGTTGATCAAGGATGCGTTGATCAGACAAGCCATTTTCAACTTCACGAAATGCATTTAAGACGGTTTGCCGATAACCAGCGACGCTTTCTTCATAAGCTGCACGCGCTTGAGCAACGCCAGCCTTACGTTGTCCACCATCAAACAAAGGCAAAGATAAAATTGTGCCCGCAACAGGACCTAATAAAAAGGTTCGGCTTGACCAGTTCCCTAAGCTCCCTAAACTTGCTGACTCGTATCCGAGTGCACCTGTGAGATCTAATTTGGGGAAAAATGCAGCGCGGGCAATACCAATACGTGCATTATTTGCTGCCATAGCTCGTTCTGCCGCAGCGATGTCAGGACGACGTTCAAGCAGAGAGGATGGAAGTCCAGTAGGCAAAACAACGAGATCCGAATTAACAGGTTGAGCTGTTAAACTGAATTCCGCTGGTGTTTTACCCAACAATACTGCGAGTGCATGTTCAGCTGTCGCTCGACTACGCGCAATATTTAATGCGTCACTTTGCGCAGTTGATAATTCGGTTTGGGCACGAGAAAAGTCCAATTCACTGACTAAGCCATTGCGATAACGAAGTTGCATTAAATCGCGTGTTTCAGTGAGCAGTTTGATATTCTGCTGATAAATCACTTGCTCGGTATCTAATTGTCGAATCAAAAAATAGGTTTGAGCAACATCTGCTTGAAGTGCAAGTAGAGCAGAGTGATACAACGCTTCTTGTTGCTGAACATTTGCTGTTGCAGCATTCACACTACTTGCGATCCGTCCGAATAAATCTAATTCGTATGAAACGTTTGCTTGTGCTCGCCATAGAGTACGTGCTGAGGTTGGTGCATTCGCATCCAGTCCTAATGATGCAGGAGATGGTTTCTGGCGCGTCGGTCCAAAACCTGCACCAATACTCGGTAAGCGCTCTGCTTGAGCTGCTGATCTTAGCGCACGCGATGATTGAATATTTGCTGCCGCTCTTTTTAGATTCTGATTACCTGAAATAGCTTGCTGTTCAAGTTCATTCAATTGCGAATCATTAAAGACACGCCACCATTCACCTCGAATGTGTTCATCGGCGGGTTGAGCAATCTTCCATTGTTCGTTTTCAAGTGCTGAATTAGCTTCTTTAAATTTGATAGGAATAATCACTTGTGCTGGTTGGTATTCAGGCGCAAGAGAGCAGCCTGCGAGCAGCAGGCTTCCCATCAGTGAGGACAATAACCATTTTGGCGTAGATGCTTTCATCAAATGTCCTCCTTATTGATGATTCGGGTTATGTAAAGGTGCTTCGTGTACCGCAGCAGAATGCAATTTATGTTTGCTATTCAATGTACGAATCAGGACATAAAATGCTGGGGTGAGGAATAGACCGAACAACGTGACCCCGATCATGCCAAAGAATACCGCTACACCCATGGCATGGCGCATTTCTGAACCAGCACCTGTCGATGTTACGAGTGGGATTACACCCATAATGAAGGCAATCGAGGTCATCAAAATTGGGCGTAAACGTAAACGACTTGCTTCAACAGCTGCTTTAAATGCCGTAGCACCTTGCATTTCTAGTTCACGGGCAAACTCGACAATTAATATGGCATTTTTACAGGCCAGCCCGACGAGCACCATGAGTCCAATTTGGGTAAAGATGTTGTTATCGCCACCCGTGAACCAGACTCCAGCCAGTGCTGCCAAGATACCCATTGGAACAATCAAAATAACAGCCAAAGGAAGGGTAAGGCTTTCGTATTGTGCAGCTAAAACCAAGAACACGAGTAAGACACTGATTGGAAATACCCACAATCCTGCATTACCCGCTAAGATTTTTTGATAGGTTAAATCTGTCCATTCAAATTTTACCCCACGCGGCAAGGTTTCTGCTGCAATGCGTTCAACAGCGGCCTCTGCTTGGCTTGAAGAATATCCCGGCGCAGGACCGCCGTTAATATCTGCCGCAGTGTAGCCGTTATATCGCACGACCATTTCTGGACCGTAGGTTTGTGTGACTTTCACCAATGAAGAGAGTGGAACCATTTGCCCAGCATCATTTCGTGTTTTGAGCTGTGAAATGTCTTCTGGATTGGCACGGAACGGTGCATCCGCTTGAGCACGCACTTGATAGACACGACCAAAACGGTTGAAATCATTGACGTATTGCGAACCCAAGTAGATTTGCATGGTATTAAATACATCGGTGATTGCAACACCTTGTTGTTTGGCTTTAACACGATCTAAATCTACATTTAATTGTGGGACATTGATCTGATAACTCGAGAACATTGGCCCTAATTCGGGTGCGGATTGTGCTGCTTTCATAAAGGATTGCGCTGCATCATTTAGGGCCGAGTAACCTAATGCACCACGATCCTCAAGTTGTAGTTTAAAGCCACCCATCGTACCTAAGCCCATCACAGGTGGTGGTGGGAATACCGCGATATAAGCATCTTGAATCGCAGCATATTTTTGATTTAATGCACCAGCAATCGCATTGGCTGAAAGATCAGCGCCTTTACGTTCATCAAATGGTTTTAAGGTGACAAAGACGATCCCTGCACTTGAGCTGTTGGTAAAGCCATTGATGGATAAACCGGGGAATGCTACGGCACTTTCGACGCCGGGTTGTTTGAGCGCGGCATCACTCATTTTTCGAATCACAGTTTCAGTGCGGTCGAGTGAAGCACCATTTGGTAATTGGGCAAAACTAATCAGGTATTGTTTATCTTGAGCAGGAACAAATCCTCCGGGAACGATATATGAAATCCCAATGGTCAGACCAAGTAATGCAGCATAGACACCCATTGCTGAAGCTTTATGGGAAATGACGCGGTTCACGCCTCGACCGTATTTGTCCGAAGCACGAGAGAATACACGATTGAATAATGCAAAGAAGCGTCCAAAGACACGATTCATAAAACGCGTCAGTACATCAGGTTTCGCGTCATGACCCTTCAGTAACATTGCAGCTAAGGCAGGCGAAAGGGTAAGAGAGTTGAATGCTGAAATGACAGTTGAAATAGCAATCGTCATTGCGAATTGCTTATAAAACTGACCTGTTAAACCTGTCATGAATGCAAGAGGGACGAACACGGCAATAAGAGTCAGGGCAATCGCAATAATCGGGCCGCTCACTTCACGCATGGCACGATAAGTCGCATCTCTTGGGCTTAAACCTGCTTCAATATTCCTCTCAACATTTTCCACCACGACGATCGCATCATCGACTACGATTCCGATAGCGAGAACCATCCCGAATAGCGAAAGTGCATTGATGGAATAACCAAACGCCAGCATCAGTGCAAATGTACCAATTATCGAAACAGGTACAGCGAGTAAAGGAATGATGGATGCTCGCCATGTTTGTAGAAATAGGATTACAACCACGACAACTAGAGCAATCGCTTCAAGTAAGGTATGAATAACAGCCTTGATACTGGCACGTACGAACTGAGTTGGATCGTAAACAATGTCGTATTTAATCGAGGATGGAAAATCTTTAGAAAGTTCCTGCATGGTGCTACGCACTTGATCAGAAACTTGTAACGCATTAGCACCCGGTGCTTGGAAAATTGGAATTGCGACTGCTTGTTTATTGTCCAGTAATGAACGTAAGCCATATTGAGATGCTGCAAGTTCAACGCGTGCGACATCGCCGAGTTTGGTCACAGCACCATCAGCAGCTGTTTTTAAAATAATATCAGAGAACTCTTGTTCAGTACTTAAACGACCTTGAGCATTCACGGATAGTTGCAAGGGTGAATCATTGGGTGCAGCCCCGATAGTTCCCGCTGCAACTTGAATGTTTTGTTCACGAATTGCATTGACGACTTCAGTGGCGGTGAGATTTCGTTGAGCGACTTTCTGTGGATCTAGCCAAACTCGCATCGCATAATCGCCAGAACCAAACAGCCCAACTTCGCCAACACCCTGCAAACGAGCCAAACGATCTTTGACGTTGAGGACTGCATAGTTCCTCAGATAAGTCATATCGTAGCGGTTATCTGGAGATGTTAGATGCACAACCATGGTTAAAGTGGGCGAGCTTTTTAGTGTTGTAACACCTAAACGTTGTACGTCTTCTGGGAGGCGGGGCAACGCTTGCGAAACACGGTTCTGTACCAGTTGTTGTGCTTTATCTGGATCAACACCTAGCTTGAAGTTTACTGTAATCGTCAGGTTGCCGTCACTGTTTGCTTGGGACTGCATGTACAGCATGTCTTCAACGCCGTTAATAGATTCTTCTAACGGAGAAGCCACGGTCTCTGCAATCACTTTAGGGTTTGCCCCTGGATATTGGGCACGTACCACAACTGAGGGTGGCACAACTTCGGGATATTCGGAAATTGGAAGCTTAAAGACAGAAAGTAGGCCCGCCAGCAAAATCAATACTGACAGCACGCCAGCAAAGATCGGCCGATCAATAAAAAACTTAGATATATTCATATTGGATTAACCTTTGGCCGAAGTTGAGTTTTTGTCTGTAGGCTGAGGTTGTGAGGAGGTATTCTCTGCAATGATTTGCGCGTTTGGCATAGCAACAAGGTGTGGTGTAATTGGATCTCCGGGACGAATTCGTTGTAGACCATTGACCACGATACGTTCACCAGCTTTTAAACCAGCGTCAACGATTTGTAAGCCATCTTGTTGAGCACCCAGTTTAACTTCACGATATGCAGTTTGATTTTTGGCATCTACCACAACCACAAAGCGCTTGTCTTGATCTACGCCAATTGCAGTCGGATTGATGAGAATGGCTGAGCGAGGTTGTCCTCCACCAAGACGAATACGAGCGTAAAGTCCTGGGAGCATAACGCCTGTAGGATTTTCAAAAGTAGCGCGAACACGGATAGTGCCTGAAGTACTATCGAGGTTATTGTCGATGGAGCTGATATAACCTTCGCGAGAAAAACCAGACTCATTTGCAAGTCCCATATACACTGGCACTTGAGCTGAGTTTCTTTGGTTACTGATATATTTTAGGTAGGTTTGCTCATCTACATCAAAAGAGGCATATAAGCGCGAAACAGAGACTAGTCGAGTTAACACTTGTGCACCATTTCCAGCTGAAACTACGTTTCCAACCGTCACTTCTGCTCTAGAGATTCGACCACTGACAGGTGCAGTAATTCGGGTATATTCCAGATTTAATCGAGCAGATTCTACGGCAGCTCTGGCCGCTTGTAAGTTCGCATTTGCTGAGCGGGCTTCATTTTGAGCTTGATCAAGCTCTTGACGAGCAATGGCATTGCTTTCGATTAAGCGTTGGTTACGGCTGAGGTTTGCGGAGCTATACGTTACTTGTGCCTCGGCAGAGGCAAGTTGAGCTTTGGCGCGGTTGAGTTCTGCTTCAAATGGTCGAGGATCAATGCTAAATAGCAAATCGCCTTTATTGACTAAACTACCATCTTTAAAGTGGACAGCAATCAGTTTACCTGAAATTTGTGGGCGTATATCGACTTGATCAATCGCTTCTAAACGTCCTGAGTATTCTTGCCAATCGGTAATGGTTTTATTGACAACTGTGGCTACATCTACTGTGGTTGCGGGTTGAGAATTCGCTGCTGGGGTAGCTTTTGCATCTGCATTTTCTTGAAAGAGAAGAAAACTGCCACCTGTAGCAAAAATGGCAATAATGACAGCAGACAGCGTCAGCTGTTTGCGAGAAAGTGACATGAGGTGCTCCTAGTTATTTGGATCCCTGTTTTCAGACTTTTAGTTATGGTCTGTATGGGAGAAACAGGATTTATGGAATGAAAGGAGGATAAAAGTTTGTCAATAATGAATAAATACATTAAATTTGATAACACTATTCGTATTTTTATAATAATCGTTAGATAATTGTTTAGATTATTGGATTGGGAGTGGGCTTGTGGATTTATTTCATGCGATGAAAGTTTTTAATAAAGTTGTTGAAACCAACAGTTTTAGTTTGGCTGCCGATACGCTGGGTTTGCCACGAGCTTCTGTGACCACAACGATTCAATCTTTAGAAAAACATTTACAAGTTCGCTTGCTTAATCGAACAACGCGTAAGCTGAGTTTAACCCCAGATGGTGCTGTGTATTATGACCGTACCGTGAGAATCTTAGCCGATGTTGAAGATGTTGAATCTTCTTTTAATGATGCTGAGAGAGGGCCGCGTGGACGATTAAGGATTGATGTTCCTGTCTCGATTGGACGACTGATCTTGATTCCTCGACTACGTGAGTTCCATGCACGTTATCCTGACATTGATCTTGTGATTGGGTTGAATGATCGTCCAGTTGATTTGGTCGGCGAAGCTGTCGATTGCGCAATTCGAGTCGGTGAATTGCAAGACTCTAGTTTAATTGCAAGACGTATCGGAACTTTCCAATGTGCGACAGCTGCATCACCTTGTTATTTAAATAAAAAGGGTGTTCCGACCTCGATTGAGGATTTACAGAAAAATCATCAAGCGATTCATTTCTTTTCAAGTCGTACAGGTCGTAATTTTGACTGGGATTTTATGGTTGATGATTTGATTAAAAGTGTCAGTGTCAATGGGAACGTATCGGTTAATGATGGAGATGCCTATATTGATTTGGCGTTACAGGGATTTGGGGTGATTCAAGGGCCTCGTTATATGCTTACTGATCATTTAGAGTCTGGAGCATTAACAGAAGTACTCCCGCAGTGGACACCTGCGCCGATGCCGATTTCAGCGGTATATTTACAAAGCCGCCATTTATCACACAAGGTTAGAGTCTTTGTTGATTGGGTTGCAGAGTTATTTGCTGCCTGTCCGTTATTGGGTGGCAGTACGATGCCACTCGATCAGAAATGTAAATTTGCATGTGATCAAAAGACTAATCATGAATATACGATTCGTACTTTAGTGGAGCAGCATAATATTGCAGAAGCGAGAGCATTGAAAACTTAATTTAAAAACAATGTCACATTGTTTTTTATCGATATTATTCTAAAGCTCAATAATTATATTGATAAATTTCTTCATTTATCTTTTAGGGGTAAATGCTGTCATTTCAGGACAACTTTAGATTTAAGCTTAGTCAATTGATTGACAGTTTTCTGATTCATCGCTACCTTGCTTAGGTTAGTTCTTTTTTGAGACTGACTAGCTTCCCATCATTTAAGATGTAAAGCATTTATGGGAAATAGTGAGGAGATGGAGTGAGCTAGTTATTGGCTAATCAAAAATCCATCAAATTTATTATTTAAATAGATATAAAAGAGAAACAAGAAATGAGTTCAGTTGTTCTGCATCAATGGGAAATTTCGCCGTTTTGCCAAAAAGCAGCGAGAATGCTTCGCTTCAAAGGAATTGATTTTGAGACCATAAACTACAATGGAATTTTAGGGGCAAAAGTTCCATTGCTGAGTAAGGTTGGCAAAGTTCCTGTGGTAGATATTCATCAGCAACGCATCCAAGATAGTACTCGGATTGCGCGCTACTTAGATGAGGCTTTTCCCGACCAAGCTTTACTTTATCCCAAAGATCCGATGCAAAGAGCATTGGTTGAATTATGGGAAGATTGGGCTGATGAATCTTTGTATTTTTATGAAGTTTATTTACGTGTCAATGATTCAGAGGCACTAGCGGAAGCTATTCGGATCAGTAGTGAAGATCGTCCAGCTTATGAACGAGTGATGGTTAAAGGCTTTATTTTAGCTGAACTCAAAACTCAATTGTTTTTTCAGGGCACTGGTCGAATGAAAGCTGAAGATGTTCATGCAGAATTTAGACGACACTTAGATCGAATCGAACAGGTGCTTTCAGCGACAGGTTGGTTAGTTGGGGATAGTCAAACAATCGCAGATATTGCTGTGGTCTCACAGTTAGGTGAAGTGATTCGCACGAGTCGTCAGTTTGGTAAAGAAATATTAAGCCGACCTGCAATTAAAGCTTGGTATGACAAGCAAGGTGAGTAATCGCTATGACCATTTCCCTTTCAGAAAAACAGCAATGTGTTGTGGTGGTTGGTGTAGGTGCATCGCAAGGTATTGGAGCTGCAGTGAGCCGCCGTTTTGCTCAAGAAGGTTTAAAAGTCTATGTTGTGGGGCGCACACTGGAGAAAGCAGAGCAGATAGCAACCGAGATCAAAAACAATCATGGTGATGCCGTGGCTTACTGTTTAGATGCTGAAGATCCAATACAGGTACAACAATTGTTTCAATCGATTTCGCTTAGCCAAGAGCAGTTGGTCGCAGTGATTCATAATGTGGGGGGAAATGTCCCTTCGATTTTCTTGCAGTCTTCATTGACGTTTTTTAGCAAAATGTGGCATTCAACTTTTTTATCAGCATTTTGGGTTTCGCAGAGTAGTTTAAAAATTTTTCAGCAACAACAAGCGGGTACATTAATCTTTACGGGTGCAAGTGCCTCGTTGCGTGGTAAGCCATTTTTTGCTGCTTTTACTATGGGTAAATCTGCTTTGAGAGCTTATGCTTTGAACCTTGCTCAGCAGTATAAAGCTCAAAATATTCATATTGCTCATGTTGTGATTGATGGCATGGTGGATGGGGATCGGGTCAATAAAGCACTGTTCGGTTTAGGTCGTTTGGCTCGAATGACGCGTGGGACTGGTGGTTTGAATATTGATGCAATTGCTGAAAACTATTGGATGCTCTATCAACAGACGGCTGATCTCTGGACGCATGAGTTAGATCTTAGGCCACATCAAGAAAAATTTTAGGGTGATCATCATGAGCAATAAACTGTTTCGATGGGGCAAGAAAGCGACAGGTTGTATGCTAGTTGTTGGCAGTGACATTCAACAGCTCAGCCAAAGTTTTGCTGAGACAAATCTGATCGATGCTTTGCATGTTTATCACGTTGTGAATGATTTAAATCAAGAAAAAATTCATATTGAAAAATTGCACAATCAATTGACCGTAGTCCGCTTAAATTTGATTGATTCGCATGCATTAAAGAAACTACTTTCGCATATCACAAGTTCAAAGCATCAAATTGAATTGTGTATTTTCCAAGCCTACTTTAGTCATGCTCGTGAAATGGATATTTTGTTATCTCAAGAAGCTGAGCATGAATGGAACAATAATGGCTTGAGTGCTGTCAGTTTATCTCAGGTGATGATCCGTGAAATGTTGATGCGACAAAGCGGAACTATGATTTTTCTAGGTTCTCAACCTCAGAGTTCGGCATATTATGATTCTCTCAGCCAGAGTTCATTTGCTGCAATTCGAGCACTTTCTCAGTCATTAGCAAGAGAGTTTCATCCCAAGGGAATTCATGTGTGTTATTGCATGCTAGAGCAATGGCAAGGTCATCGCGAAGATTTCGTGAATTCGGTTAAAAAAGCTTGTTTGCATTTGCATCAGCAACCGAATTCAACGTGGAGTCAGGAATTGAGTTTAGGGATATAGCATCTTATAGCTAAAATATTTTAAGCTTTAAATCAGTTTGTTTTTGCTACATTCGCTTGAATTTACTGCTGTTGTTTAATTGCTTCTAAACCTGCTAAGGAAAAGGTCATCAGGTGTTTAACCAATTGTTGAGCATTCATTTTTGAAATATCTTGTATGGGTGCAGGGAGATTACTTCCGACGATCAGTAGCATCATACATGGCGCAACGACACTCAGAACACAAGGTAATAGCGCTGGGTGATTTTCATCTAGCCCTGAAACCTGACTAATAATTTTTCGGACGGCTTGAAACTTTCTAGCACCATCACTTTGCATAAATGCTTGCAAATGAGATGTAGGGGAAAATAATTCGCGAATAAAAACTTTACTATGCCAGACATCTTTTTCAACGAGCTTACTCACCAGCGTTGCAAAAAATGTTTCAAGTTTTTGTGTCGGAGGGAGAGGGCTATCCACGAGCGCCAATAACTGTTGTTCGTTGAGATAATGTGTATGTGCTTCAGCCAACACAGCGCTATATAAACCATCACGACCAGCAAAATGATAGTTAATCGCAGCTAAATCGACCTCTGCCAATTTGGCAATTTCTTTGTTTGTTGTCTGAGCAAAACCATTTTGGGCAATTAATTGACCTGCTGCCTCAAGAATTTTTGATTTGGTAATATCACCATCACTGCGCCTAGCTCTAGACATTTTTTACTCTGAATCAAACTTTAATTTTAAGTATATCTTTTTTCCTTAAATTGATATAGTTTAAATTTAAATTGAATTTAAACTTTAATAAAAAAGGTCTGATTCCATGAACAAGAAAGTTATTGCTGTTGCTGTGGTCAGTATCATTGTTCTCTTAGCAGTTGTGCTTTGGTTCTTTAATAAAGATAAAAAGACCGAACAGGAACTCACACTCTATGGAAATGTCGATATTCGCCAGATTTCACTCGCTTTTGAACAAACAGGAAGAATCCAGTCTTTATCAGTGCAAGAGGGGGATAAAGTTAAAAAAGGGCAGGTATTGGTAGAATTAAAAACAGATGCTTTGAAGATTCAAGAACAGCAAGCGGAAGCGCAGTTGAATGTACAAAAGCAGGCAATGATTGAGCAAGAAGTAGGAACTCGACCTGAACAAATTACACAGGCAAAAGCCCAGCTGGTATCAGCCCAAGCTCTACTAGACAAAGCAAATAAAGATTATCAACGCTTACAGATTTTGAATAAAAGTACCTCTGGCCAAGCGATTAGCAAACAAGAACTAGATTTTGCACAGAGTAATCAAGCTACAGCAGCAGCTTCAGTGAAAGAGCGTGAAGCGAATTTAGCATTACTAGAAAAAGGGGCACGTGCTGAAGATCGTGCTGCGACTAAGGCGCAATATCAGGCAACGCAAGCAAATTTAGATTTAATCAAATACCAACTTACACAAAGTGAGTTGCGCTCACCAGTAGATGCAGTGGTGCGTGCTAGGTTGCAAGAAGTGGGAGATATGACCAACCCTCAGAAAGCAGTGTATACCTTGGCGCTGACTGATCCGAAGTGGGTGAGAGTGTATGCAAATGAAAAAGATTTAGACTGGATTAAAATGGGATCAGTTGCCCAAATCATTCGTGATTCTAAGCCCGATCAACCCATCCACGGAAAAATTGGCTATATCTCATCTGTTGCAGAATTTACCCCTAAAACAGTGCAAACAGAAGATATTCGAACAACCTTGGTGTATGAGGTTCGTGTTTATGTAAATGATCTAAATGATCAATTAAAAATGGGGCAGCCTGTCACCGTTAAAATTGCCAAGGACAAGTGAGTGAGCGCTGATGAATACTTTGTCTCAAGTGGTGGTGGCGCGTGACTTAACACAAGTCTTTCCGTCTGAAAATAAAAAAGGGAAAGACATAAATGCACTCCAAGATTTAAATATTACAGTCAAAGCAGGACAGCTTACGGCATTGGTTGGACCCGATGGTGCGGGTAAAACAACTTTTTTGCGGTTGGTTGCAGGCTTGTATCAGCCAAGTTCAGGTTCTTTGGAAGTACTTGGAATTGATGTCGCTAAAGATCCTCAATCAGTACAAGACCGAATCAGCTATATGCCACAACGGTTTGGTTTATATGAAGATTTAAGTATTCAAGAAAATTTAGATTTGTATGCAGATTTGCATGGCGTACCTCATGCTGTGCGGAAACAACGATTTGCTCGCCTATTAGAAATTACTGATTTAACCCATTTTACTGAACGTCCAGCAGGGAAACTTTCAGGTGGAATGAAGCAAAAATTAGGTTTGGCTTGCACCTTAGTTCGCTCACCAGAACTGCTCTTACTCGATGAGCCGAGTGTCGGTGTTGATCCTTTATCGAGAAGGGATTTATGGATCATTATCCAACAGTTGGTTCAGGAAGAAAATTTAAGTGTCATCATTAGCACGGCATATATGGATGAAGCAGAACGTTGTTCAGAAGTGTATGTGATGTATGAAGGTAAAATTTTACAACAAGGCACGCCATCTGAGCTTAGTGAAAAAGTAAGAGGCCAAACTTGGCAGGTTGAACCACTAAAACAAATGAAGGCAAGGGTTTTACAAGCCCAGTTATTAGATAATCATAAATATTTTGTAGATGCCGTTCCTAAAGGCGATGTTGTCCGTTTTATTACTCAACCTACATATCCTGAATTGCCAATAGAATATTTACCTTCAAATGCAGTGGTTACACCTAGAAAACCTGAGTTAGAAGATGCATTTATGAGCTTTTTACATCAAGCTCAACAACAAAAAATTGAAGTTGAAAATAGCAATGACAATACTTTTCTTGAATCTCAAAAGCAGTTAGCTGAAACACCGCAATCAGCAATTATCGTCAAAGACTTAGTACGAAAATTTGGTGATTTTACCGCAGTTGCAAATACATCCTTTGATGTGCAACGCGGTGAAATTTTTGGGTTGTTAGGGCCAAATGGCGCAGGGAAGACAACAACTTTTAGAATGCTGTGTGGTTTATTGCCTGCAAGTAGTGGCACTTTAGAAGTTGCTGGAATGAACTTGCGCACAGCACGCGCACAGGCGAGAGCAAAAATTGGTTATGTCTCTCAGAAATTCGCTTTATATAGCAATTTAACGGTACTTGATAATTTAAAATTTTTTGGTGGTGCTTATGGTTTATCTAGAAAGAAGCTTAACCAACAAATAGACAAAGCACTGCATCAATTTCAATTACAGCCACATGCTAAAAGTGGTGATTTACCGAATGGATTTAAACAGCGTTTGTCGATGGCTGCGGCTTTATTACATCAGCCTGAGATTGTCTTTTTAGATGAGCCTACTAGTGGGATTGATCCTTTAGCGAGGCGTTCTTTTTGGTACAGCATAGGAGAGCTTGCCAATCAAGGGATTACCATTATTATTACAACGCATTTTATGGAAGAGGCTGAATATTGTGATCGAATTGCGATTCAAGATGCTGGAAAATTATTAGCACTTGGTTCACCAAAACAAGTTCGGCAAATGGCAGGTGAAACGAGCCATATTGATATGAATCTTGCATTTATGTCTATTGTGGAACAAGCACGTTCTCGTAAGCAGGAGCATACACAATGAGTATCTCTGTAGCTCGCTTGATGGCATTAATCAAAAAAGAAACACATCAATTATTACGAGATAAAAGTAGTTTAGCGATAGGACTAATTTTACCGATTATCCTGATTTTACTGTTCGGTTATGGTTTATCTTTCGATTTAAATAACGGACGTGTCGGTGTGGTCGTCCAGAACGTAACGCCACAGAGTAATCAGTTAATTTCAGGCTTGAATGGAACGCGATATATAACAGCAGTGCCTTATACAAGTTTTGCCCAAGCTGAACAAGCGATGGGACGGGCTGAGATTGATGCGATTGTAAATGTTCCTACTGACTTTGCTCAAGCCAGTACGAATCAAGCTGCGACCATTCAAATTATTACTAATGGGCGATCAACCAGTATTGCTTCAGCTTTGCAAGGCTATATTTCTGGTGCCCTAACAACAGCCCAAGCGATCCAGTCTGACCGTCAAAATATGCAGGTTTCAAATGGAGTGATCAGCGTTGAACAAAGGATTTGGTTTAATGAATCTGCAAATAGCGCTTGGTTTTTAGTTCCAGGCTTGATTGTTCTGATCCTCACTTTAATTGGTGCTTTTTTAACAGGTTTATTAATCGCAAGAGAAAGAGATCGGGGAACGTTAGAGGCATTATTTGTCACACCAGTACGACCACTAGAAATTGTACTTTCCAAATTAACGCCTTATGTCGTGATTGGCATGATAGATATTGGCGTGTGTTTACTGGCAGCGGCATTTATTTTTGATGTGCCGATTCGAGCTTCATTGACGTCAATTATCAGTGCTTCATTTTTATATTTATTGGTTTCATTGTTAATGGGACTGACGATTTCAGGCGCTTCTAAAAGCCAATTTCAAGCCAGCCAAATTGCTTTATTGGCAAGCTTTATGCCTGCCATGATGCTTTCAGGATTTGTATTTGATACGCGAAATTTACCTTTTGTGGTACAGCTCATTAGTCAAATTATTCCTGCAACGCATTTTATGACCTTGATCAAAACGTTGTTTTTAGGTGGCGATGATTGGCATTTGTGGACAAAAGAATGTGTAATTTTAATGCTCTATGTTGTGCTATTCACCTTTGCATCGTGTTTCTCATTAAAAAAGAGATTGAGGTAATAACATGATTCAAAAAATAGTCGTGTGGTTGAATTATCTCTTGGTTTTAGTGAAGAAAGAATTCCTCACTATTTTTAGTGATCCTGCAAATCGAATTATTTTATTTGTGCCAGCGCTGATGCAGGCATTATTGTTTGGCTATGCTGCAAGTTATGATGTCAATCATGTGGATTATGCCGTCTTAGATCAAAGCAAAGGACAAGTTTCACAGCAATTATTATCTCATCTTGATGGTTCAGGTATTTTTAATCGAACGGCTACGCTCGATAATGCTACTCAGATCAAAACTGTGGTCGATGATCGTACTGCTTTGGCCGTCATTAGTATTCCTTCTGATTTTGAAGATAAACTAGCTCAAGGCGAGGTTTCTCCGATACAGGTGATTTTAGATGGTCGAAATTCATCAACGGCAGGTATGGCAGGGTCTTATATCAATAGTGTCGTTGCAAGAGTAAATCAGGAGCGCTTAGGGCAAGCATCAGTCAACTTAGAGGTACGAACTTGGTATAACCCAAATCAAGAATCACGATGGGGGATCATGCCATCGTTAATTGCCGCATTAAGTATGATGCAAACATTATTGCTATCCTCACTTTCAGTAGCACGAGAAAGAGAACAAGGAACTTTTGACCAGCTATTAGTAACGCCTTATACACCGATTCATATCATGATTGGTAAGGCTTTGCCGCCTATTTTTGTCGGTTTGATGCAATCGACTATTATTCTTTGCATCATTTTATTTTGGTTTCAAATTCCAATGAATGGCTCCTTAACTCTACTTTATTTGGGCTTATTGTTTTTTAATATTGCTGTTGTTGGAGTTGGACTGTCCATTTCAGCAATTTCTCTCAATATGCAACAAGCAATGTTATTTACATTCTTTATTATCATGCCATTAATGCTGTTATCTGGTTTGTTGACACCAGTTCAGAATATGCCGCATGTGCTAGAGATTGCCACTTATGCGAACCCACTTCGCTTTGGAATTGATCTTGTACAGCGAGTGTATTTAGAGGGGGCAACGTTTTCACAAGTGAAGTGGGATTTTGTACCGATGTTTGTACTCGCGATAATCACATTACCTTTAGCTGCATGGCTGTTTAGAAATCGTCTGTCTTAGGTCTTTTGAAAAAGATCAGCTGTCTGTTATAGCTTTTTAATCAGATTCTGTACCTACAGGTTGGATATTGAAATGGGCACAATAAACATAAGCTAGTTTTATGTTGAGGTGTGAAGGTGAGCTTTTTAAGAAAGAAAAATAATGCGAGCTTTGTTTTTTTTATTATTACACTCTATGCCTTTTTGGGTTTTGGTTTGGGCTATATCATTTGGGAGTATTTTCTCTGATTTATAATGGTTAGTTTCTCATTGAAAAATCGTAGGCGGCTTTAAAAAGCGTAAGATATTAAAAGTGTCGTCAAAAAATGTGTGCGAAAAGACAGTGAGCTTGAGTGTTAAAAATATCGTGTCGATATTCTGAACATTGGATAAATTGAGTATAGATTCCAATAAACAGATTGACTAAAGTATCACTCGAAAATATCTTTATCGAGTGATTTATGCGCGGTCTTTATCTCATCACCAATGATGATCCAATACAATTATTATTAGAAAAATTAGATGTTGCTTTAGCAACAGGACAGATTGCAATTCTACAATATCGTCGTAAAAAAATAGCAAAAATAGATCAACCAAGTGAAGTAGAGCAGATCAAAGCACTTTGTGAAAAGCATCAAGTCCCGTTTGTCATTAATGATGATTTGGCACTGGCTGAACAGTTTGGTTTAGGTGTACATCTTGGACAATCTGATGGTGAAATAAGTGATGCTGCTGCGCGTTTACCGAAAGGTGTGATTATTGGTCGTACCTGCTTAAACTCACTGGAGTTGGCTGAAAAGGCGATTGCTGATGGTGCAACTTATGTGGCCTTTGGTGCAGTTTATGCCACTTCAACCAAACCAGAAGCAGGTAATGTCGGCATCGAAGTCATTAAACAAGCTAAACAAAAATTCGCTGTACCAATTTGTGCGATTGGCGGTTTGACCGTTGAAAATTCTCAAGTGGTGATTGAGGCTGGTGCAAGCCTTTGTGCGGTAATTAGTGATATATTAGGGCGATCAACAGCCGAAATTCCTGCTCGTGTAACTGCATGGGCAACGTTATTTGACTAATTATATGTATCCGTTTTGCGGAACTTTTATTGTTTCTCGGAACGGCAACGTTCCTCGTCCTCGATTTTAGGTTGAGTCTTTTATGAGCTTATCTCCAAAGCAAGAACAGCTATTTAAACAAGCAAATAAACATATTCCAGGTGGTGTAAATTCACCTGTACGTGCATTTAACGGTGTTGGTGGTACGCCTGTCTTTATTGAAAAGGCAAAAGGTGCGTATTTATGGGATGTTGATGGTAAGCGCTATGTGGACTATGTCGGTTCATGGGGGCCAATGATTTTGGGTCACGCGCATCCAGATATTATTCAAGCAGTACAAACTGCTGCGGAAGATGGCTTAAGCTTTGGTGCGCCAACGGTACACGAAACCACTTTGGCAGATACCATCTGCGAGATCATGCCTTCAATTGAATTGGTGCGTATGACCAGTTCGGGTACAGAAGCGACCATGACGGCGATTCGTTTGGCTCGTGGTTACACAGGTCGTGACAAGATTGTAAAGTTTGAAGGCTGCTACCACGGTCATTCGGATTCATTATTAGTGAAAGCAGGTTCAGGCTTATTGACTTTAGGGGAAGGAGAACCAACCTCAAAAGGTGTGCCTGCTGATTTTGCAAAGCATACCTTAACGCTGCCGTATAATAATATCGAAGCATTGAAAGAATGCTTTAGTAAATTTGGTCATGAAATTGCAGGCGTGATCATTGAGCCTGTTGCAGGCAACATGAACTTGGTAACGCCAATCGACGGTTTCTTGCAAGCGATCCGTGATGTTTGTGATGAATATAAATCAGTCTTTATCATTGATGAAGTAATGACAGGTTTCCGTGTCGCTTTAGGTGGTGCTCAATCGGTCTATAATGTTAAACCTGACTTGACCACGTTGGGTAAAATCATTGGTGCAGGCTTACCTGTCGGTGCTTTTGGTGGTAAACGTGAAATTATGGAATGCATCGCCCCTTTAGGTGGTGTTTATCAAGCAGGTACATTGTCAGGCAACCCATTGGCTATGCGCGCGGGTATTGCAATGTTTAAACACTTATGTGAGCCAGAGTTTTATGACAAGCTCGCTGCTCAGTTAGCAAAATTACTTGCAGGTTTACAGGCTGCCGCAGATGAAGCAGGGATTCCATTTAAGACCCAGCAAGTGGGTGGTATGTTTGGTTTGTATTTCACAGATCAAGATGACATTACTAGCTTTGATTCAATGTTGGCTTGTGATGTTGAAGCATTTAAGAAATTCTTCCATGGCATGTTAAAGCGTGGTGTCTATCTTGCGCCATCTGCATTTGAAGCAGGCTTTATTTCGTCAATGCATTCAGATCAAGATATTGCAGACACTATTCAGGCAGCAAAAGAAACTTTTGCAGAAATGAAATAATGCTGTGATGCATACAGAAGCCCGATTCATTCGGGCTTTTTTTATGGATGTATTTTAATTGAGCTGAATAGAGAGCTTAACAGGTTTAAAAATAATGCTTGATCGCAACGGAATCTTACTGAAGTCTCATTTATTTGTACGATAAAACTAAACTAAGAATAGCAATAAATATAAAGAATCTTTACTGTACCATTGAGTAAAATATGCTTGAATAATCCACTATCTTTGTGTTTGTCTTTAGTTGCTCCAAAGCGTGGATATATGGGCTTAGGCAGGCTGTAAGATAGTGCTGATAATATAATTTTAAACAAACTTTTTATAAGAAACTCATAGGAATGGAGTAACGGATGAAAACTAAACATTATTTAACTGCTGCGGATGTAGAAATTCTGGTTGATGCAGCATCACAATATGCAACAGAACATAGCTTTAATGTCAGTATTGCAGTAGTTGATGAAGGTGGAACGCTGCTGATGATGAAGCGTATGGATGGTGCATCGGTATTATCGACCGAGATTTGTCAAGAAAAAGCGAAATCTGCTGCGGTTAGCCGTAGAGCAACCAAAGTATCAGAAGATATGATCCGTGATGGTAAAATTGGCTTTTTAACCATAAATGCTGCAAACGGCATGTTAGAAGGTGGTGAGCCGATTGTTTATCAAGGGCAGGTAGTAGGGGCTGTTGGTATTTCAGGTGTACAATCTTTTCAAGATGCAGAAATTGCTCAGCATGCGATTCAACAATTCCTAGAGCAACAGACCTAAATCATCATTTAAATTCAATTCTGGATGAAATATCGAGAGAAACACGAAAAAAAAGAGTAAAAATACGTGTCATGCATTGTAATTCAGCGCCAAGCTTTTTATGATTGCCCGCTTGTTTTCATCCAGTCGTTGGAAGGCTACCTTGAGTGATTTTCTAAGTGAACATTTGATTCATCGTGATGAAGATTTTATGGTCATCCATAAACCAGCAGGCTTACTGACCGTGCCAGGGAAAACACCTGATTTACAAGATTGTTTAATCAATCGCTTATTAGAACTAGAACAAAAAACTTTACTGATTCATCGTTTAGATCGTGATACCTCTGGCATCTTAGTGTTTGGTTTGTCTAAATTTGGACAAAGCAGTATTTCACGTCAATTTCAAGATCGACAAACTTCAAAAATTTATCAAGCTTTGGTTGTAGGACATTTAGAAGGTCAGGGTACTGTCGATATTCCTGTGATTTATGATCCAAGTCGCCCGCCATTACATATCGTTGATGCTGATCATCACAAACCTGCATTAACAGAATGGCAAGTGATCGAACATCTAGAAATTCAAGGACAAGCTGTAACTCGAGTCAAATTGATTCCGATTACAGGACGTTCACATCAGCTTCGTGTGCATATGCAGTATCTAGGTCATCCGATTCTTGGTGATACCCTATATGCCACATCTGAACAGCAGCAGCTTTACGATCGATTGTGTTTACATGCAACACAATTGAGTTTCGCTCATCCTAAAACTAGTGCACAACTCAGCTTTGATTGTGCAGTGCCGTTTTAGTCTAAAACTTTTTTATGAAACACGATGTGATGCACGCTATTTGATCGTGCTTTGTGTCAAAATACATTGTTGAAAACTACATAAAATGCCTTAAATTTAATCTGATTTAAGGAATACAATATGTGGGCTAACTTGAGATAAAGGTGGAAAAATTGCAGCAGTTTGCTATTGGTCAACGTTGGTTATCAGATACAGAAACTGAACTTGGTTTAGGTGTTCTTATTGATGTCGATGAACGTTCTATCAGCATTTTATTCCCTAAAAGTGATGAAACTCGTGTTTATGCACGTAACAATGCGCCTTTATCTCGCATCATCTTCAATGTAAACGATGAAGTACAAGACCAAGAAGGGATCAAGTGGATCGTTGAATCTATTGAAGACCGTCATGGGGTACTGCGTTACGACGTGGTTCGTAACTTAGAAACTGGTGAACAAGAGCGTAAGTCGCTGAATGAAACCCGTATTGGTGCACAAATTCAGCTGTCAAAACCTTTAGAACGTCTGTTGGCAAGCCAAGTCGATTATAAAGAGTGGTATGACCTCCGCATTGAAGCAATGTTGTTGCAAGCGCAAATGCACACTAGTCCTTTACGTGGTTTTCTTGGTGCGCGTGTCGGTTTAATTCCGCATCAGCTTTATATTGCGCATGAAGTTGGTAAGCGTTTTGCACCACGCGTTTTATTGGCCGATGAAGTGGGTTTAGGTAAAACCATTGAAGCAGGTTTGATCATTCATCAACAACTGAAAACAGGACGTTCAGAACGTATCCTGATTTTAGTGCCTGATTCACTGCAATATCAGTGGATGATTGAAATGCGCCGTCGTTTCAATCTGCAATTCTCATTGTTTGATTTAACCCGTACTGCTTCGATCAAAGAACATGATCCTGATTTGAATCCGTTCTTGACTGAACAATGCATTATTGCCAGCGTCGACCTGATGGTTGACCATGATGACTTGCGTGAGCAGGCGATGGAAGCTGGTTTTGATCTATTGGTTGTCGATGAAGCACATCATTTGATGTGGAGTGAAGAAGAAGGCGGTAATGATCGTTATGATCTAGTCGAAGAACTTGCAGAGCAAACTGCGGGTGTTTTATTACTCACTGCAACACCTGAACAGTTAGGTGTAGAAAGTCATTTTGCACGTTTACGCTTACTCGATCCGCAACGTTTTAGTAGCTTAGATCGTTTCCTTGACGAAGAAGAACAATATCAACAAACAGCAAAAGTTGCTGAAGTGTTGATGTCTGATGATCCATTAACAGAAGAGCATCTTACTGCATTGGATGGCTTATTGGGTCATCGTATTGAAGATCAGCCTGAACAGCGTATGCGTGCGATTCACGAATTATTGGATCGTCATGGTACAGGTCGTATCTTATTCCGTAATACCCGCGAAGCGATTCAAGGTTTCCCAGGCCGTGATTGCCAACCTGCGCCATTGCCAGCACCAGAAGACTGGTCTTTCGATGGTAAAATGCGAGAGCAAATGTGGCCAGAAGAAGGTCAACTTGATGGCGCGTGGATGGAAAATGATCCGCGTGTACCTTGGTTGATGGAAGTTTTGCGTAAAGATTTAAAACATAAAAAAGTGTTGTTGATTGCGCGTAGTGGGCCAGTGGTTGAAGCCTTGGAAAATGTTTTGCGCTTACATGCAGGTATTCGTACCGCAATGTTCCATGAAGGCATGAGCTTATTGGAACGCGACCAAGCGGCTGCATACTTTGCAGAAGACAGCTATGGCGCACAGATTCTTCTTTGTTCGGAAATTGGTTCGGAAGGACGTAACTTCCAGTTTGCCAGTGATTTGATTTTATTTGATTTACCTGCAAACCCTGACGTACTTGAACAGCGTATTGGCCGTTTGGATCGTATCGGCCAAGAAAACCGTATCCAAATTCATGTGCCTTATCTCATGGGTACAGCGCAAGAGCGTATGTTCCGTTGGTATAACGAAGCACTTAATATTTTCAGCAATATTTCTCCTACGGCACAAACGCTACAAGAAAACTTTATTGTTGAACTGAAAGACTGCTTATTGGCGGATCAAGGTCAGACTTTTGAAGATTTACTCGAAGAAGTGAATGTACAACGTCAAGCATTAGAAGCTGAATTACAAGCAGGTCGTGACCGCTTACTTGAGTATAACTCTTGCCGTCCTGTTGTAGCGCAAGGCATTGTTCAAGCGCTTGAAGATTATGATGACAACACCACTTTGCCGATGTTTGTGAAGCGTTTTATGTCATCAACCAATATCGATTTTGACGAGCAAAGTAACGGTACAGTGATCATCAAACCAACGGATCAAATGCAAGTTCAAGGTCTAACCTTGGATGAAGAAGGCATGACGGCGACCTTCTATCGTGATCAGGCACAGATTCGTGAAGATGCTCAGTATTTGACTTTGGAACACCCATTTATTGAAAGTGTGATGGAAATGATCCGTACACAATCATTTGGTAGTACCAATGTTGCATTGCTGAAATCAAATGCATTGAAGCAGGGTTCAGTCTTACTTGAGGTTTGGTTTAAGGTTGATGTAGTTGCACCAAAAGCTCTGAATTTACCAGCAAGTTTGCCAAAGCAATTGATCCGTGTATTACTGAGTGAAAATGGTCAAGACTTGTCTGCGAAGATTGATCCAAGCATTTTGCGTCCATATTTACATCATTTAGATGGCAATAGCTGTCGTCAAGTGGTGAAAGCGCGTCGTGAAGTAATTGAGTCACGTTATGCACAAGCTTTGGATATTGCAAAAGAATCATTACCAGAGTTAATGCAACAAGCGAAAGAACATTACAGTGGAAAATGGCAATATGAAATTGACCGTTTAGCTTACCTAAAGCAATTTAACCCAAGTATTCGCCAAGATGAAATCGAGCGTTTACAGAAGTTCCAAAAAGAAGGGTTAGGCTTACTTGATAGTTTGTCTGTGACACCAGAAGCAATTCAAGTCTTAGTTGTAGTTAAACCTTAACTGAGATAGAAACAAAAAAAGAGGACAATTGAGTCCTCTTTTTTATTTGCTAAAAAATAATTAGCTTTGCTCAATATTGGCTTCCAAGAACCATAAATATTGATCAAGGTCTTCTAAAGCTGCATGAATAATATCTTCCGAAATCGGATCTTTAATTTCATCAATCGTATCGCGCAAATGATTCGCAACAACACCATAACGATCAGCAAGTTCTTTCAGATGATCTTGAACCGCATGAATCGCCACAGGATATGGTTTTAAGTGTGACGTTTCAGAAACTGTCTGAGTTGTACCCAGAGCTGTACCACCGATTTGTACTGCACGTTCAGCGACATTATCTAAGTGGGTAATAATTGAAGTACGGAACATATCTAACATTTCATGCACTGCGATGAAATTACTACCACGCATGTTCCAATGCGCTTGCTTGGTTAATAATGATAAATCGATAAGATTGGCAAGAATTTGATTTAATATTTTTACAGTCGCTTCTTTAATCGAATCATCTAAATTATTACGTGTATAAACTTTTAAATTTTTCGCTGCTGAAGAATTCATAGTTACCTCATTCAGTTATCGTTTGTGAAACACAGTGAATAAAAATTATTTATTTCATATTTAGAGTAAGCCGTGAGCGGCCAGATGAGTGTTCGAATTGTTAAGCCTTTTGTAAATTATAGTGAGTTTAAATACCTTTTTTGAAGTGATTACAGCATCTTAGGTTAAAGTAGACTGATCTAAGATAAATGTTAAATAGCACCGATAAAATCGGTAGCCAATTTGACTTTCAAATGAAGAGATAGAACAAATGGAAAATGAAAAAGATAAAGCAACCATTGTTATTAATGATCATCCAGAACAAGAGAAGATTGAGGTTTTAAAAGAAAAGTTACGCTATAAGCAAGCGTTACGTGAAAATTCTAAAAAGATAGATCATAAGCTCGTACGTCTCAATATTCAGGCAGATGCATTACCCACCAAAACATTTTTTATTATGAATGCTTTGGCTGCTGTGATCGCAGGTTATGGTCTACTCGCTGATTCTTCTGCTGTAGTGATTGGTGCGATGCTTGTGGCAATGATGCTTGGACCAATTTCTGGGATTGCACTATCTTTCATTGATAATCGTTGGATCTTATTCGTCACAGCCTTAAAGACCTTAGCACTTGGCGTGGCCATGATTTTTGGAATAGGGGTGATATTGGGGCTTATTAATTTTAATATGCCGCTAACACATGAAATTCTATCCCGTACTCAACCGAATGTGATCGATCTAATGATTGCACTGGCAGGGGGAGCTGCTGGGGCATTTGCATCAGTTTCGCCACGATTATCCGTTGCTGTTGTTGGGGTCGCAGTTGCTACAGCACTTGTTCCACCTTTGGTTGCAAGTGGTATTTTACTTGCGCATTGGGATTTACGTCTCTCTGCGAATGCTTTGTTATTGGCGTTTACCAATATTATCGCAATTCAAATTAGTTCTTCTTTAGTGTTATGGATCGCAGGTTTTAGACGCGGATCAGACGAGGAGGTACAAAGTAATGTAATAGAATTTGTTAAACGAAACTTTGTGAGCTTACTATTTCTGCTGGTTCTCGGTGTGTATTTAACTGCAAACTTTTTGCATATGATTCAAAAGCAAATTTATGAAACCAAAGCACGTACCGTAATCATTTCGACGTTAAATAAGAATAATAATATTATCGATAAAATACAGTTCGATGCTCAAAGTGAATATACCTTAGCCCGTGTGGTGGTCGAGGGCGATACAGTACCAAGTTCGATGGAAATTCAAAAATTAAATGAGGTTTTGCCGAAGGACACCAAAAAGAAACCCACTATTGTTCAGGTTCGGTTTGTACCTGTGCAAATTATTCAGGCAGGGGATAAGCAAACATTAAATTTGAGTGATCGAGCTGCTAAGCGCTTAATCACTCAATAATGAATGAAAGAATATAGAGAAGACTTAACGAATACTTGCTTCATCTAAATGACGAGCGCCTTCTAAGATCATGCGAATCATAATCATGGTTTGTTCCGCAACTTCCATGCGTTGCTCAGAAGGAATATCAATAACGCGTGCGCCCATGTTGAATACAAGTTGCGTAATTGCTTTGGCAACAAGGTCAGCATGGCTGATTTTGCTATCATTCATTTGTTCTAAACGAATTAAATCTTCTTGGAGTTCTTGTTGAAAGAAATTAAGTTGACGATCAACCGCAGCTTTGTACGAGGTTGAACCTGTGTAGCCTTCACGAAGCAATAAACTTAAATTTCCTTCATCTGCATCAAGTTGTTGAATAAATACTTCAACTGAGCTGCGGATAATACTGTGCTGCATTGATGCCTGTAAGCGTGCTTCGCGAATAATTTTACGTAGCACTAAACCAGAACGATCAATCAAAGCAATGGCTAGTTCATCAATATCTTTGAAATGACGATAAAAGCTATTTGGAGCAATACCAGCTTCACGTGCAATTTCACGTAAGCTCAATGAAGCAATGCTTTTTTGCGGGCCAATTAGATTTAAAGTTGCTTGGAATAACTCTTCTTTCGTAATTGTTGCTTTTCTGCCAACTGAACGTACAGGTGTTTTCATCGCGATGACATCTTGTTCATTTAATGTGTCTGAGCCGAGCGGTAAAAAAGAAGAATGAACCATTGTTTTCAAAATATAAGTAAGCTAGTCGGGATTATAGCTGTAGTCGATGAACTTGTGAAATGTAAATTTTTATACGAGTGTATATACAAATATATATACATATGTATAATAATTAAAAAACGATCAGAGTTATCGCTCATGCAAGCAGTCGAAAAGAGAATTTCTCTATTCAATTCATTAGCTCAAAGCGTAATGAATAGTCATGACACCAATTTTTGGTTACAGAAAATTAATCCATTATGGTCTGTAAATCAGCCACTTGCCAAAATCGTAAAAAAACAAATTGTGGCAAAAGATACGGTTAGTCTTATTTTGCAATGCAATCGGCATGTTAAACATGGCGTAGCAGGGCAACATCATCCTGTCACTGTAGAGATTGCTGGTCGCCATTATGAGCGCACCTATAGCATGATGCAGTTAGATCATGATCATCTGTGCTTAACTGTGAAAAAAGTAGACCAAGGTGTGGTCAGTTCATGGTTGGTCGAGCAGAGTCAAGTTGGAAATATTTTACGTTTGGGTCAACCTTACGGGGATATGCAACAACATATTCAAACCCCTCATTTGTTATTGCTTGCAGCGGGAAGTGGTATTACACCGATGTTGAGTTTAGTTGAAGGTTTGAGCCAGTCAAAGCAACTTAAAACAACAACGGTCAAACTCATGTACTGGGTTAAAACCAATGAAGATGCTGCTTATGTCGATTATTTGACTGAAATTACAGAAAATTTTCCTAATTTTAGCTATCAGGTTTTTTATACTCAAGCCCAAGATCAACGTTTGAATCAAGCGCATATAGATCAACTTGAAAACTTAGATAACACAACTGTTTATGCATGTGGCCCATCAGGGTTTGCGGCGACAGCTGAAGCGTTATTGAGCCATGCTGCTGCGATTCAAACAGAAGCCTTTAGTTTGAGCCAGTTCGATGCTGATTTAACTGATACAGGTTTTATTAATGTCACATTGATGAAATCGAATAAAACTGTTGCGATTCCGAAAGGACAGTCGATTTTATCAAGTTTAGAACAGCAAGGTATCAAGCCAAATCATGGTTGTCGTATGGGTATTTGTAATAAATGTGCATGTAATAAAGCTCAAGGTGCGACACGAAATTTATTGAATGGTGCTGCCAATCAAGAACCCACTCAGTTATTAAAAATTTGTGTGAATTCAGCTCAATCAGATCTTGTGATTGATCTATAAGAGAGAAATTAACGATGAATATGCCTGTTAAAATTGAATTTTTTAAAAATCCAAAAAATCGTGATTTAACTGCCGCAGAGTTAGATGCTTTCGCTCGTGAATTAGATCAGATCAAGCAAGATGTTTTAGATGACTTGGGTGAAAAAGATGCAAAATACATCCGCCGTGTCTACTCTACGATCCGTTATAGCAGCTTTTTAGGCCGTGCTTTGCTATTTGCTGGATGGTTCCCACCAGCATGGTTATTAGGTACGGGGTTATTAGGTTTCGCCAAAATCATGGAAAACATGGAGTTGGGTCATAATGTCATGCACGGTCAGTATGATTGGATGAATGATCCAAAGTTTAATGGTCAAACCTATGAATGGGATACCGTCGGAACTTCTGATAACTGGAGACAAACGCATAACTTTAAGCATCATACTTATACCAATGTAAAGGGGATGGATGATGATGTGGGTTATGGAGTATTTCGTCTATTTCCAGAACAGCGTTGGAACAAATTTACTTTAATCCAACCGATGTATATCGTACCGTTCAGCTTACTATTCCAATGGGGCGTTGCCATTCAAAATCTTGAATTGGGTAAAGTGCTGTATAAACGCAAAACGATGGCGCAATTTAAGCGTGAATGGCAGCCAGCCCAAAAGAAAATAGCGAAGCAACTTTTTAAAGATTATGTGTTTTTCCCATTGATCGCTGGACCTTCGGCGCTTCCTGTATTGACAGGTAATTTAGTGGCGAATGGCATTCGTAATGTATGGACCTTCAGCATTATTTTCTGTGGTCACTTTACCAAAGAAGTTGAAGTATTCCCAAAATCGGTAATACAAGATGAAAGCCGTGGACATTGGTATATGCGTCAAATTCGAGGTTCATCGAATTTGACAGGTTCGGAAGCGTTTCATATTTTGACAGGGCATTTAAGTCATCAAATTGAGCATCATTTATTTCCTGATATTCCTGCACGTCGTTATCGCCAAGTTGCACCTAAAGTGCAAGCTGTGTGTGAGAAATATGGTTTGCATTATAATAATGCCAGTTTTTTAAAACAGTTCGGTGAAGTGGTCGGGCGTATTTTTAAATATGCATTACCATTTAAAAAGTAAAGACAGAATAATAAAAAGCCCCGACTAAATGTTCGGGGCTTTTTATTATTTTTTCTTAGAAATCCACATTGTGATTGTCGCGTGGAAAACCTTTTCATTGAGTTGATCAAGTACATCGACATTCACCAGATATCCTCCAGCCTTATCCCAGTCATAATGACTTTCAACAGGTGTTGCTACTGCAATTAAGTCTGTTTCTGCTTTCTTTAAATATTCAACGGTCATCCCTTTTGGAATCCAGCGATGTGTTGCAGGCACAGTCACTTCTGTCATTGTTCCACCTGCGAGTTCTGCCATATTGCACATTGCAATCGCATGAACTGTGCCGATGTGATTGAGCACTGAGCGCTTTTTCTTAATCGATATTTTACAAGAGTTTGGTTTTAGCTCTTCAAATAATGGGGAAATGCTACTGAAATAAGGTGCTTTTAAGCAGAGCATTCGAGTGAACGTCCACTTTCCAGCAGGTAATACCGATACTTTATTCCATAATTCTAAAGTTGAAGCCATTGAATTTCTCACTAACAGAATTAAATTCTAATACAGAATATAATTCTGTTTACAAATAATGGTCAAGTCATACACAATAGTTCCGACGGTTGGCTATTTAAAATTTACTATGCATATGGCTCAGCAATTATTAGAACGTTTATATCCTCAACGCAGATCATTGCTCAAAAGGAAAATTTTGTCGGATGCATTGTCATGTTTTCTTGAACTGGGTTTGGAAACCACCAGTATTGAGATGATTCGGGACAAATCGGAAAGTAGTGTAGGTGCGATTTATCATCATTTTAAAAATAAAGAAGGCATCATTGCAGCATTGATATTCGCTGCTTTAGATGATCAAGCTTGCTTACGCGAGCAATATTTAGATGAGGCAAAATCATTACAAGATGTGATTTCCGCATTGATTTATAGCTATGTTGATTGGGTCTCTGATCAACCGCAATTCGCGAAATTTTTATTATTAGCACATTTCAGTGTTATGCAAAGTGAATATAAACAGGCATTAAGCGAAAAAAATAAAAAAAGAAATCAAAAGATTATGGCTCATGTTTCAAGCTATGCAGATTTTGAATCATTTAAAAATATACCGATTGAGCTGATCATGTCATTGGTGATTGGTGCATCTGAGAGTTATTGTCGCGCTTGGTTGTCTAAAAAAGTGGTTGCTGATCCGAAAGCGTATAGGGAAATATTGGCACAAGCAGCGTGGGGTTCTTTGCAGGGTTTAAGCAATCAATATAAAACGATTGAGAAAGATCATTCGGGTGAAACGTTATGACCGCATTAGAGCAAAGGCAACTATTTAATGGCGTTTGTCTATGTGGGGCAATCAAATTTGAATTTTCTACTTCAAAAATTAAAACGATCTATCGTTGTTACTGTAGTTTATGTCGTAAGCAGAGTGGGGCTGCATCGAATACGGCGACATTAATTTTGTCAGAACAATTTGACTGGCAACAAGGTCTGCAATTCGTTCGGACGTATGTCAAAGCAACAGGCTTTACCAGTTCGTTTTGTACAGAATGTGGTTCGCCTGTACCTAATGCATTAGGCAGTAATCCAAAAATTATGTGGATTCCTTTAGGTTTGATTGAAAAAGATTTTGTCCCTGAGAAAGAATTGAATTTTTGCATGAACTCACAAGCCAATTGGTCTAAAAATAATACCGTCCCGGTTGCATTTGATGAATTGCCAACGGGTGCGGAGTTCCAAGATTACTTTGAGTTGAATAAATAAAAAGCAGAAGACAACAGTCTTCTGCTTTTTAGATAAATTATTGTATTTATTTGAATTGAATAGAACCATTCGCATTCACAGTGATTTTTGATTCACCAGCTGCCATATCTTGTGCAGGTGCTGCCTCGGCCATTGCAAATTTAGCGACACCACCACGCATCATGGGTTGTGGGAAATAATTACTCGTATTTAAATTAAGGCTGACCAAATTGTATTGTGCTTTATTCCAAGCCTGGGTAATGGCTTGCGCGCGTTGTTGAAAGTTTTTTGAAGCTTCAATCATCAATTCATTTTCAACTTTCTTTCGCTGTTCATCAGATACAGTAAAGTTGATGGATTGGGTCTGGAAGTTCTGTTGCAATTCGCTGATCAATTGGCTTGCAGCTTTAAAATCTTTACTTTCAAGTTGAATTTCTGCACGAGCACGCCATTCTTTTAGCTTTCTACTGTCATTGTCATAAATTGGATATGTGCTTTGAGCACCTGTTTCCACCTTAACTTGCGGATATTTACGAGCAATCGCTTGTGCTTGGTTCATCAGCTGATTGATCTGATTAGAAAGTTCAGCGGGTTGTTTATTACTTTTCTCAATATATAAAACAGCTTGCATTTCATCGTTGGCAACTTGGCGCGAAGCATCTGCCTGAATATTTACAACGTTATAGTTCAAATCGTTGGTCTCTTGAGCAAAAAGTTGTGGGCTAAGGGTCGCGCCAATCATCAACGTCGCGAGTGCTAAATTACGCATAAAATTTTCCTTAGAATTTCTATTAAAAAAATTATTTTTACAGCTTTGATCCTAAAATGAACTGATGGGGAACTTCTGCATATTTTGTGGTTTCTTTGTAAGAGATTATCTATGTTTTGCAACATAAAATTAAAATAAAAAACATTAATAATTATATGGTTATGTTTATTTATTTGACCATTTATCTAAAAACCAAGACCCAGATAAAAAAAGCTTACTTTCTTAAGCTTGTCACATAGTATGATGATAATTCATCATAGTTCATTGAAAGAAACATTTTTTCAATAATATTAGATGAATGTGGGGCATAAAAAGTGTTTATTTTCTTTAAAAATTAGGTATCATCTCGCACCTAGTTAAAAGATATAAAACATTGTGTCTGTACTAGAATCTAAAAAGCACCGAGTCAAACGACCACAAGTCACCAGACTTATTTCTTTTACCCATATCAGAGATGGTAATTCGATATGAGCGTTACTTCCGTAAACCCTGCCGCAAATGCAACTAACGAATATTATTTGACTCGCCAAAGTCAGATGGAATCAAATGTTCGTAGTTATCCACGTAAATTACCGTTAGCGATAGCGAAAGCACAAGGCTGCTGGGTTACTGATGTTGAAGGTACACAGTACCTTGATTGTTTAGCTGGGGCAGGGACATTGGCTTTAGGTCATAATCATCCTGCGGTGATTCAAAGTATTCAAGATACATTGGCAAGTGGTTTGCCTCTACATACTTTAGACTTAACGACACCTTTAAAAGATGCGTTTACTGAAGCGCTTTTGGCTTATTTGCCAGGCGGTAAAGAAGAGTATTGCTTACAATTCTGTGGCCCAACAGGTGCAGATGGTACAGAAGCAGCAATTAAACTTGCAAAAACATATACTGGCCGTAGTTCAGTAATCAGTTTTTCTGGTGGTTACCATGGTATGACCCATGGCGCTTTGTCTATGACAGGCAACCTTAACGCAAAAAATGCGGTAAATGGCTTAATGCCAGGCGTACAGTTTATGCCTTATCCGCATGAATACCGTTGCCCACTTGGTTTAGGTGGTGAAGCTGGCGTTGATGCTTTAACTTACTTCTTTGAAAACTTCATTGAAGACGTTGAAAGCGGCGTAACAAAACCTGCTGCTGTAATCCTTGAGGCAATTCAAGGTGAAGGTGGTGTTGTTACTGCGCCTGTTAAATGGTTGAAGAAAATCCGTGAAGTGACTGAAAAGCACAACATCGTTTTAATTTTGGACGAAGTTCAAGCTGGTTTTGCACGTTCAGGTAAAATGTTTGCCTTTGAACATGCTGGGATCGAGCCTGATGTTGTAGTGATGTCAAAAGCGGTTGGCGGTAGCTTACCATTGGCAGTATTAGGTATTAAACGTAAGTTTGATGCATGGCAGCCAGGTACACATTCAGGTACATTCCGCGGTAACCAACTCGCAATGGGTACAGGCTTAGCTTCATTGCAAGTGATCAAAGAACAAAACCTTGCTCAAAATGCACAAGAGCGTGGTGATTTCTTACAAGCTGAGTTGAAAAAACTTGCTCAAGAATTCCCATGCATTGGTAATGTTCGTGGTCGCGGTTTAATGATCGGTATTGAGATCATTGATGAGCGTAAACCTGCTGATCATATGGGTTCTCATCCTGCTGATGCTCAGTTAGCAGCAGCAATTCAGGCAGCATGTTTCAACAACAAATTATTGCTTGAGAAAGGTGGTCGTAACGGTACAGTAATTCGTTTACTTTGCCCGTTAATCATCAATCAAGATGAATGTGTTGAAGTCATTGCTCGCTTTAAGAAAGCGATTGCTGAAGCATTAAAAGCAGTACGAGGCTAAACCATGGTTGATTTTGCAGAACATCGTAAAGCGTTACTCTGCAATGATGCTCAATCTATTGCTGACTATCAGTCAGCAATGGGCGAGGCGGTGAATGCCGTTTCAGCATGGTTGCAAAACGACAAAATGTACACGGGCGGAAGCATTAAAGATTTGCGAGCAGCAATTTCTTTTAATCCTTCAAAAGAAGGTTTGGGTGTACAGCAATCATTACAACGTATGGTTGAGCTTTTTCTCAATAAAAGCTTAAAAGTACATCATCCACATTCACTCGCACATTTACACTGCCCAACTATGGTGATGAGCCAAATCGCGGAAGTGTTAATTAATGCGACGAACCAATCAATGGATTCTTGGGACCAAAGTCCTGCTGGATCATTGATGGAAGTTCAACTCATCGATTGGCTTCGCCAAAAAGTGGGTTATGGTGCAGGTCAAGCAGGTGTATTCACCTCTGGCGGTACGCAGTCGAACTTAATGGGTGTGTTACTTGCTCGTGACTGGTGTATCTCGAAAAACTGGAAAGACGAAAATGGTAAGCCATGGTCTGTTCAGCGTGATGGTGTTCCAGCTGAAGCAATGAGAAACGTCAAAGTCATTTGTTCTGAAAATGCACATTTCTCTGTGCAAAAAAACATGGCGATGATGGGCATGGGCTTCCAGTCAGTAGTTACAGTACCTGTAAACGAAAATGCTCAAATGGATGCAGATGTGTTAGAAAAAACTATGGCTCATCTTCAATCTGAAGGTAAAATTGTTGCTTGTGTCGTTGCGACCGCAGGTACAACAGATGCTGGCGCGATTGATCCACTCAAGAAAATCCGTGAAATTACCAATAAATATGGTTCATGGATGCACATTGATGCGGCTTGGGGCGGTGCACTGATTCTTTCAAATGATCATCGTGCAATGTTAGATGGTATCGAGTTATCTGATTCGATCACACTAGATTTCCATAAGCATTATTTCCAAAGCATTAGCTGTGGCGCTTTCTTATTGAAAGATGAGGCAAACTATCGCTTTATGCATTACGAAGCAGAATATTTGAACTCTGCTTATGATGAAGAACACGGGGTTCCAAACCTAGTTTCTAAATCATTGCAAACAACTCGTCGTTTTGATGCATTGAAATTGTGGATGACTGTAGAGGCATTAGGCGAAGAGCTTTATGGTTCAATGATCGATCACGGTGTGAAGTTAACGCGTGAAGTTGCTGATTATATCAAAGCAACTGCGGGTCTTGAGTTGTTGATCGAACCACAATTCGCTTCAGTGTTGTTCCGTGTGATGCCAGAAGGTTATCCTACAGAGTTTATTGATAGCTTGAATCAAAACGTTGCAGATGAATTATTTGCACGTGGTGAAGCAAATATCGGTGTAACAAAAGTGGGTAATGTTCAGTCATTGAAGATGACGACTTTAAGCCCAGTTGCGACACTTGAAAACGTTCAAAACTTGCTTGCGCTTGTACTTGCAGAAGCCGATCGTATTAAAGATGCAATTGTTGCTGGTACTTATGTTCCTGCGATTGATTAATTGCAATTTAATTTGATATGCCAATAAAAAAAGAGGTCTTTGCAAGACCTCTTTTTTTATTTATAAATTTTTAGAAAATTATATTAGGCTGCAAAAATTGGACTGAATCCCATTTTTCGCAATAGTTTTCGATACATGCTTGAACTGCGATCTGCTGGAAAATGAGCTTCCATGGATAAGTCTAATGGTAAATATTCAGGTTTTTGTGTTTCAACAATCAGTCGGTCTTCTTCAAAAATTTCTAGATTAAATTTATAAGCCTCCTCAATTGGTAAATCCTTGTCATAATTACGACAGATCGGCGCAAACAGACGTGTTTTTCGGGCAGATACTGGCGACGCGGCATTCATAATTACTTGTTTAGTCTCGTTAGGAAAATGAATTGTCAGCGTGGCTGTAAAAGGTAGGCTGATCTCGAAATGTCTCAACCATTGAAAGCCGTCTTTGCCACGTTGATCTGTACCTATTGGATAACGCCCGACGCTACTAATGTAATCTGCTTCAAAACCATATGTTGTTTCAGTTGTCACGTAATCAGGAACTTCGACATTCTCTGGATCCCCAAAAGTATCAGGATGTACCCATGCAAAATGTGCGACATCAATGAATCCTTCAAGTTGTCGACCTGCAAAACAATTTAGATCAACAGACGGACAAACCAATTGTTGAAAATCAGTATGTTCCCAGTAAGGCATTTCAGGAATATTTGCTAAAGCATCAGATGTAGCTGTGAGGTTGCACCAGATCAGCCCATATTTTTCTAGCGCAGCATAAGTTTTTAAATGAAAGCGTTCAGAGATCTTGTGTTGAGGGTGGGCTGGAATACGGTTGCATTTTCCATTTTCACCAAAACGTAAACCATGATAGCGACAAACAATACCATTACCATCATTATGGCCTAAACTCAGAGGAACTCCACGATGTGGACAAGCATCTTTGGCGACAACCAGTTGATCGGCCATTTTGTAGATGACCAGCGGCATATCGAGCAACATTGCGGCAGTAGGTTGTTCTGAAATATCACGGGCTAAGGCAATTGGATACCAGTGTTGAGCGAGCAAGTGCCAATCATGCTCTGAAAATGTCATGTGAACGGGCAAATCTGGATTAAATGTTGCGATGGTTTTTGTGTTCATGATCTGATCTTTCTATCTATTTAAATCAAATATAGATCAATCATCTGTTCTAAGAAATTTCAATAAACTGAATGAAGTATCGATATTTTTAGAACACAATTCCAAAAACTTAAGTGATATATCGTTGATAAAAAGCTAGGTTTTCATACTCTTATATTCTTCTTTCAAATACCCAAATCATCTAAAAAAAAGTTGTTACCTGAGTATGGATGTTCATTTTAATAAATATGTCATACTATGCGTTGATGGAAAAATCATCAGTATTCCACTCACTATAATTTTTTATCATCAAAGATGAGTTTTTCTGTAAAAAATCAAATGTAAGCTGTAATATTTCAAATAAATATTGCAATTTCAATGGTGATTGCAGGATTTTTAAGAATATTTTCATTCATCTTACATATTGATATTTAATAATATTTAATTAAATTTGATGCAGTATATCAATTATCATCAAAGCGTCACAAAGTTGTAACTTATTTGTCATATTATCTAATCAAAATGCAGTTAACCAAAGTACAACACTTGAATTTAAAAGAGTTGTAAATCAAATTGTATAAATGAGAGAAAACAGAATGCGCTTAAATCCACGTAATCTCGCAATTGCATTAGCTGTAACTGGGGCAACTGTAGCTACGACTGCAAACGCAGCTCGTGATACGATCCAAATTGCTGGTTCTTCAACTGTATTACCATACGCAAGTATTGTTGCAGAAGAGTTTGGTAATACTTTCCCACAATTCAAAGCACCAGTTGTTGGTTCTGGCGGTTCTTCAGGTGGTTTGAAGCAATTCTGTCAAGGTGTTGGCGATAACACAATCGATATCGCAAACGCATCTCGTCCAATTAAATCAACAGAAATTGATGCTTGTAAAAAAGCTGGCGTAAACCAAATCCAAGAAATCAAAATTGGTTACGATGGTATCGTTTTCGCATCTAATGTGAAAAAAGCTGCTTATAAATTAAAGCCATATCACGTATTTACAGCTTTAGCTGCTGAATTACCATCAAACGGTAAAATGGTTCCAAACCCATATACAACTTGGAACCAAATTGACAAAGCTTTACCAAACGAACCAATTACTTTAGTAATTCCTGCTTCTAACCATGGTACTCGTGAAGTATTCCAAGAGAAAATGGTTGATGCTGGTTGTGAAGCTTATGACTACATCAAAGGTTTAGACAAAGATGCTCAGAAAAAAGCATGTTCTAACTTCCGTAAAGATGGTCGTGTAATTGAAATCGCTGGTGACTATACTGAAACACTTGCTCGTTTAAAAACATCTCCAAGTGCAGTTGGCGTATTCGGTCTAGGTTTCTATGATGTTAACCGTGACAAATTACGTGTTGCGACTGTAAACGGTGTAGTACCTTCTGAAAAGACTATCTTGAGCGGTCAATACCCAGTTTCTCGTCCATTGTTCTTCTACGTGAAAGGCGAGCACTTAAAATCAATTAAAGGTTTACCACAATACGTAGAATACTTCTTGAACAAGAAAGTATCTGGTAAAGGTTCTAAATTAGAAAAAGCTGGTTTGATTGCAATGAACGACAAAGAGCGTGCAAAAATCCTAGCTGATTTCAAAGCTGGTAAATCAGTTAAATAAGTTTATTTGAAAACGGAGGCTGGTGAGACGTGTGTTCATCAGCCTTTTTGTCTAGCTAAGTTTTTTCAAATGATGAAAATTGAGAAAACAGTGGAGATTACATGAATCTGCTACTTATCGGTGTGTTGTTAGCCCTTGTGGCAATTGCATATCAAATCGGGCTGAGTAAAAGCCGTAACCTAGCAGGTAAGGGAAATAACTCAGTAACACTACATTCGCGTCCAGTGTATTACGGGGCGTTAGTTGCTTTGTGGTGTGGTATTCCTGCTTTTTTAATTTTGATGATTTGGAACTTGGTTGAACCGAGTGTTTTACACCATATTATTTTTAACAATATCCCAGCATCAATCAGCGCAAATTTAGATGAAGCTGGTCGTGATGTTTTAATTGATCGTGTGCAAGCGATTGCTTCTGGGTTTGGAGTAACTGATCAACCAGCAGCGTATGAAGTTGCAGCAGCGCAACAACTTGCAAAATTCCAAACGATTGGATCATTTGCAAAATTTGCAGTGGTTGTGAGTGTTGCTTTAGCTGGTTTGGTTTGGGCAAAACGTCATGTGAGCCAGCAATACCGTGCACGTAATCAAGTAGAAAAAGCAATTAATGTAGGTCTGATTCTTTGTTCAGGCGTTGCGATCCTTACAACGATCGGTATTGTCCTTTCAATGTTGAGCGAAGCATTACACTTTTTCAAATTTGTAAGTCCAGTTGACTTCTTCTTTGGAACTGAGTGGGATCCAGGTTTTAGTACGACAGGAAGTGCAGAGGGAAGCTACGGCATCCTACCATTAATTTGGGGGACTTTAATGGTAAGTGGTATCGCGCTACTTGTAGCTGTACCAGTTGGATTAATGATTGCAATTTATTTAGCAGAATATGCATCTCCTCGTTTGCGTTCTTGGGCGAAACCAACAATTGAAGTACTCGCGGGTATTCCTACAATCGTTTATGGTGTTTTTGCCTTAATGATCATCGGGCCATTCTTTAAAATGGTGGGTGAAACGGTTGGTGTAAATATCAATGCAACCAGTGCATTAACTGCTGGTTTCGTGATGGGGATTATGATTATCCCATTCGTATCTTCATTATCAGATGACATCATTACACAGGTTCCGCGTGCTTTACGTGATGGTTCATTAGGTTTAGGTGCAACAAAATCTGAAACGATCCGTCAGGTTGTCATTCCAGCAGCGTTACCGGGGATTGTGGGTGCATTCTTATTGGCGGCTTCTCGTGCGATCGGTGAGACGATGATCGTGGTACTCGCAGCGGGTAACAGTCCATTACTCCACGCAAATCCATTAGAAGCTGTGTCAACTGTGACGGTCACGATTGTTAAGCAATTAACAGGTGATACTGACTTTGCCAGCCCTCAAGCGTTGGTTGCATTTGCCCTAGGTTTAACGCTGTTTGTCATTACTTTGGGTTTAAACATTATTGCACTGTACATCGTGCGCAAATATCGTGAGCAATACGAATGAGTTCATCAAAGACATCTCCTTTGGATCCAAATTCATTTGATCCTCAAGTTGCTGCTGAACAACGTGAACAGCGCAAAAGTAAGATTCAAAGTTCTTTGGCAAAGCGTCATCGCAAAGAAAAAGCATTCCGTTTTGCTGGCTTTTCAGCAGTCATGATTGGTCTTGCGTTTGTAGCATTGTTGTTTGGAAGTATTTTATCAAAAGGCTTGCCGGCATTTTGGCAGAGCAGTATCACAGTTCCAGTTTATTTCGATCCAACAATTATTGATGTAGGCGCGAAACCTAAACAAACGGCAGGTGAGACTCCAGCGCATTTTGAAGAGCGTATGATCGCTTGGCAAACTGAAATGGGTATGGTTGATTGGGATGCGTTGATCGTAAATGGCATTGTTTCAAAAGACAAAGCATTGGAGTCTCAACGTGATTATCTCAGCGGCTTGTACACTAGCTCAGAGTCATATCGTCTACGTGATATGGTGTTGGCTGATCCATCTCTGATTGGAACTAAGAAAGACATTAAATTCTTAGCAGATGCAAATGTTGATGTATGGTTAGCGGGCAATATTGATCGTTCATTACCTGATGATCAACAGCAGTTAGATCCAGAAGTTCGTCAAATTGCAGATCAATTGAAAGCAGAAGGCATTATCAAGAATACCTTCAATACCAACTTATTCGTAAGTCCAGACTCTCGTAGTTCACCTGCGATTAGCGGTTTGGCTGGTGCTTTCATGGGTTCATTGTTCATGATGCTCATCGTGATTATCATTTCGATTCCAATCGGTGTTGCAAGTGCGATTTATCTTGAAGAGTTCGCAGCAAAGAATGTGATGACGGATATTATTGAAGTCAATATTAACAACTTGGCTGCTGTTCCTTCGATTGTATTTGGTCTGCTGGGTGCTGCGATTTTCATTGGTTGGATGCAGTTACCACTTTCAGCACCTTTAGTCGGTGGTCTGGTATTAAGCTTAATGACATTACCAACTGTGATTATTACGACACGTGCTGCATTAAAAGCTGTACCACCTTCGATTCGTCAGGCTGCTTTAGGTCTTGGTGCATCAAAAGTACAAACAGTTTTCCACCATGTTTTACCTTTAGCTTTACCGGGTATTTTAACGGGTGCGATTATTGGCGTTGCTCAAGCATTAGGTGAAACTGCACCATTGCTTTTGATTGGTATGAGTGCTTTCGTTGCAAGTGTTCCAACGACACCACTTGATCAAGCAACTGCATTACCTGTACAAGTGTATTTATGGCAAGGTAATGAATTGCGTAACTTCTTTGAAGGGCGTACCGCAGCTGCGATTATTGTGTTACTTGCGTTAATGATTGGTTTAAACAGCCTTGCAATTTGGCTTCGTAAGAAATTTGAAGTGCGTTGGTAATTGAGGAGAGTACAATGAATACGATTGATATTATGAACGCCGTAGAAAAGGATAAGTCAGTGAATCCACAGCAAACAGAATTTACCTCATCTGAAGCGCAAGTTCAGCAATCTAATACTGCATTTGTCTCTCAGTTTGAAACGGCTTCATCAAACAAAAAGCCAAAAACAAATGAAGTAAAAATTAGCACTCAAGATGTTCATGTTTACTACGGTGAAACTGAGGCAATCAAAGGGATTGACCTTGATATTTACCAGAATGAAGTTATTGCATTTATCGGGCCGTCAGGTTGTGGTAAATCAACATTCTTGCGTACCTTGAACCGTATGAATGACACGATTGATATTTGTCGTGTGACGGGTAAAGTAACTTTAGATAATCAAGACATCTATGATCCAAGCCTAGACGTTGTATTGTTACGTGCTCAAGTGGGCATGGTGTTCCAGAAGCCAAACCCATTCCCTAAATCAATTTTTGATAACGTTGCGTATGGACCTAAACTTCATGGTCTAGCGCGTGACAAATATGATTTAGAAGAAATCGTAGAAAACAGTCTGCGTAAAGCTGGTCTATGGGAAGAAGTGAAAGATCGTCTAAGTCAGCCGGGAACAGGTCTTTCAGGTGGTCAACAGCAACGTTTGTGTATTGCGCGTACCATCGCTGTAAGTCCTGAAGTGATTTTGATGGATGAGCCATGTTCAGCGCTTGATCCAATTGCAACAGCTAAGATTGAAGAGTTAATTTCTGAACTATCTGAGCAATATACGATTGCAATCGTCACGCACTCAATGCAACAAGCAGCTCGTGTATCTGATCGTACCGCTTACTTCCATTTAGGTGATTTGATCGAAGTGAACTCAACTGAGAAAGTATTTACTCAGCCAGATCATCAGTTAACTGAAGCGTATATTACAGGTCGTTTTGGCTAAGATTATTTCAGTGATAAGAAGAGCCTTCGGGCTCTTTTTTTATTGTATAAATGAAAATGAATCTATTTTTCAAAATCTCTATTGAATTTTTCTTGAGCAGACCACATCTTAGACGAATAAAGCCGAACTTATAGAGCACTTACTTTATGTTATTCCATTTACCTAAATTTCCTGCTGAGATTCGTATTAGTCATTTAAATGCGCGTGTGAATGAACAAAGAAAAAGAATCGCGCAAACAACAGCATCTCGTTTGGAACTATTACAGCTTGTTCAGCAGCTTGCGAAAGAAGCAAAAATTCGTAAAAAAAATGATCAAAAAATCTATGTTCTCGATTTTAAAGGTGATGTTCAAGCTTCCGCTGTAGATACGATTCGTGAGGAAATTACCTTAATTTTAGCGACAGCAAAAGCAGGGCATGACCGGGTTGTGGTTCGTTTAGAAAGTCCTGGTGGAATGGTACATGGCTATGGTTTAGCAGCTGCTCAGTTAGTTCGTCTACGCGATGCAGGCTTTAATGTCACGATCTGCGTAGACAAAGTTGCTGCAAGCGGTGGCTATATGATGGCTTGTATTGCAAATGAAATCATTTCTGCGCCATTTGCTGTTGTTGGTTCGATTGGCGTCGTGGCTCAGGTTCCAAATTTCAATCGTTTATTGAAACAGCATAATGTTGACTTTGAACTTTATACTGCTGGCGAATATAAGCGTACAGTCACCATGTTTGGTGAAAATACACCTGAAGGTAAAGCGAAATTTGAAGAAGAGTTACAACAAACGCATTCTTTATTTAAGCACTTCGTTGAAAAATACCGTCCACAGTTAGAAGTAGCAAAAGTTGCAACTGGTGAGCATTGGTATGGTGAAGATGCACGCGAACTCAACTTGGTTGATAAGTTACAAACTTCGGATGAATACATACTTAGCTTGCTACCAAAACATGATGTTTATGTGATTAATACGCGTAAGCGTCCGACATTTGGTGAGAAATTAGGTTTACAAGCTGCGCAAATGGCTGAGAATTTAATTCCAGCAGTGTTGGGGAAAATTACAGATGGATTGACCAAAGCAAATAGCAGTTTGGTTCAGCTACGTGATCCAAAACTATAATTCATCGTATGTTATTTAAAACCAGTCATATGACTGGTTTTTTTTATTTCGATAATTAAAGTATTTGAACAAATAGTAAATTAAATAAAGCTAATAAAATTGCGATGAACTGGATTGTCGTCTTATCTATCATTTGTTATTTTAATTGCGAGATTAAATACTTATATTTTCCATTAATTGAAAAATATCTAAAACTATAATTGATATGTGAGCATAATAATGACAAGAGTTGTCGTTTCATCGAAGAAAAATTTTACTGTTTTGCAAGATGGACAGATGCAAAGTGTGATTCTAAATCAGCCATCTATTGTTCAAATCGGAGTTGCACAAAGCGATATAAAATCAATCATTAAACAGGGTAATGATCTTGTCATTACACTAAAAAATGGTGAAAAAATTATTATTAATGATTTCTTTAATGAAATGAATAATACGGAACATACACTCGCAATTCCCCGAGAAGATGGTTCTTATGCAATTGCTGAATTTGACGCTACAGGAACATTTGTTCGCTATTCTCCTACCACAGAATTAACGCAATTTGCTTCAGCCGAAGTTCCACCTCAAGCTGCTGAGTATTCAGATGGAAGTGATGATTTTGGTGTGAGTAAATCACAGTTAGTAAAAGCAGGTTTGGTGGCTTTAGCTGCTGAAGGTATTTATCTCTGGGCTGTGAAGGATGATGATAACGATAAAAGTGATAATGATAAATCGACAGATATTACTGCACCTGCAACTCCGACCGCTGTATTAGATGCCGATACACAAACCATTACAGGTAAAACAGAAGCTAAAGCTAAAGTAGAGATCAAAGATACCACAGGGAAAGTGATTGCGAGTGGTTACGCGGATAATGAGGGCAACTATAGTATTAAACTAGATAGCCCTTTGGTGAATGGAAATAAAGTCGCAGTTATCGCGATTGATAGTGCAGGTAATACATCTAAAGCAACAGTAGTTACGGGAACAAAAGATACGATAGCGCCCGATGCACCAAGTGCACAATTAAATGCAGATGGTACGATTGTCTCAGGTAAGGCCGAAGCGAATGCTAAAATATCAGTTTACGATGCAGATGGAAAATTATTAGGCTCTGTTAATGCAAATAGTTCGGGACTTTATTCAATTAAGGTATCACCGCCATTAACGAGCGATAAAGGTGGAACAGTAGTAGCGGAAGATGCGGCGGGTAATAAATCTGATCCGTCCAAAGTTTTTGCTGGGAAAGATACGTTAGCCCCTGATCAGCCATTGATTGAAGTAAACCAAGCAGGTACATCAGTTTTAGGTAAAGCTGAGGCAAATGCAAAAGTGCAAATCAAAGATGCTGATGGCAATATTATTGGAAGTGGTGTTGCAGATGCACAAGGGAAATTTCAAATCACGATTTCACCTGCATTAACGGGTGATCACAAAGGTTCTATCATTCTTGAGGATGCAGCAGGTAACCAGTCTAAACCATTAGAAATTATGGCAGGTAAAGACACGATTGCACCAGAAAAAGCTGTAGCGCAGTTAAATGCGGATGGAGATTCGATCACTGGAACAGCCGAAGCAAATAGTAAAATTGAAATTCGCTCAGCAGATGGAAAAACTGTGCTTGGTTCAGGAACAGCAGGCGCAGATGGAAAATTTACAATCGACTTATCTTCTGCATTAACGGATAAGACCGTTGGGAAAGTATATGTGATTGATGCGTCAGGTAATCGTTCTGAATCTACGGATGTGTTAGGAACGAAAGATACCATTGCACCGAACAAGCCTATTTTGCAGACCGTAACGGATGATATTGGAGATGTTAAAGGGAATATCTCGGCTGGCGGCTCAACAGATGATAGTAAACCTAGCTTGACTGGTCTAGGTGAGGCGAAAGCGACACTAACAATCTATGACAATGGACAGCCAATCGGAACAGTCACAGTGGGTGACAATGGAAAATGGAGTTTTAATATCACCCATGATTTAGCATTAGGCAGTCATACGTTGACTTTTACTCAGACTGATTTATCAGGAAATACCAGTGAGATCAGTAACTCATTTAGTTTTAATGTGATTGCACCGACGACAATGAGTTCATTGCTGAGTAATGAAATGGATGCTGGAACTGAAAGTGCACAACAAATGAGTTTGGTTGATCATGTAGATCTCAATGCATTGCTGAGTCCACAACATGAAGCTACGCCGACACAGACAACTCAAGCAGTTACTGTCGATGAGTTATTAACTTCTTCGACTTCTAATACGAATGAAATCGAAGACTTACTTAATCAGTTGGTTTCTACTAAACCCTCGACTCCTCAAACTGATGGTAATATAAATACTAATTTGATGAATTTCGAGCCAACTCAAGTGGTGCAATCAGATCCTTGGGATGACCTTATGCGGCTACAGCATTCAATTGTTTAACTAAGTCAAAACGCTTATTTCTGAATAAGCGTTTTTTCTTTGCTGAGTTGGATGAAACCAATCAGGACTGCCCCAACTGTTGCAAGGAACATATCTTTGTGGGCATCCCACATGTCGCCTTGTTGACCATTATAATTTTCCGCATCTTCAGGCGATAATCCCATCGCAATCCACCATTCAATGAACTCATATATTAAGCTTGTTGCCATAACAAATTGTATGACCAAGAACAATAAAGCTGCTGGTTTAGCCGCGGGAAACCAAACTTGAAAACAACGATAGAATAAGGGATAGAGTAAAAATCCATATGCAAAATGGACAAAACGATCATACATATTTCTAGTCCATCCCATACTTTGATTTAAGTCAAAATGAAAAAGGGAATTGAACCATTCATTGTAGGGAACATAAGAGTAGAGGTAGTGTGCGCCAACAATATGAATAAATAAAAAGAGCAGGTATAAGCAAAAGCTGTAAAAGTTAATGCCAATTTTTCGCATGATGACAAGCAAAGCAATCAGCATGAAAACTGTACCTGCTTGATGCAATAAATATGAATCGAATTCTAAAGGATTAATACTTGCGATTATTGCCGTAACTAAAATGAGCATAAGAGCAATATAATGTTTTAAGCTCAATTTTTTTTCTATCATTTAATGTCCTAGATAGAGTTTGTCACTCTATTTATTCTCGTCAGACGCACCTATAACAATTTGTTCTTTAGCAGATGCGACTCCGCCAAGTGCCTGACAAGCTTTTTTATATAATTGATATTTTTGTTGTACTACTTCATCCAATGGGATGTCAAAGAGATCTTCACCATTTTTATATTGTTCAATATATGTCGCGGCCTTTTCTTTATTCACAGCAAGGGCTTGTTGGTGAAAATTGGTGATCGAAGATGTGGCTAATTGGTTTGATTCGATATTGTTGCACTGAAAATCTTGTAAAATTTTTTCTGCACGTTTGACCTCACTAGATTGACCAAAAATACACGCTGTTAGGCTGAGGCATGTGACCAATAGGAGTAAAACTTTCATGGGGAATTATGTTGAGTTTGTAGATCGGCTCATTGTATCTAAAACCCTGCTATAAATTAAGTATTTATGTCTAACAGAAGCAATTAAATGACTTAAATAATGCGACATAAAATCCAGTTTTGAGATAAAACGCATGTTTTTATCTATATATTTGATTTTAAACATGTAATATAACAGGGAAAACAAAAATGAAAAATTTATATAATAATCCGTTTGAGGAGCAGAAAGTGAAGATACGCAGGGCAGAAAAACAAGATGTGAATGAGTGTGTTCCGCTGATTTATAGTGCTGGAATTCCCTTGTTTGACTATATTTATCAACATGATCCTATCAGTGCTGAAACTTTTATTCATAAAGAGTTTTTATCAGAATATGGATATACAAGCTATAAACTGCACTGGGTGGTCGAGAAAGATAACAAGGTGATTGCCACCGTGGCTTGCTATGGAAAAGATGACCTACTAAAAATGGATAGCGGTACGGTTAAAAACATTCTCACTATGTATCGGTTTCGATCACCTCGTGTTTTGGCGAGAGCGTTGCATTCAGCTTCCGTGGTGACCAAGCCAGTTGCATCAAGCTTGCATATTGCAAATTTTGGTGTGCATCCCCAATATCGTAGTCAGGGTATTGGTTTGTCCTTGTTAACGTATCTAAAAATGCTTGCCCAACAGCAGGGGCATTCGATTTTGTCTTTGGATGTGTCTTGTGAAAACCCTAGAGGGCAACGTTTATATGAAAGGATTGGTTTTAAGGCTGTACAGGAAAACCAGTTCAAGGGGGTGAAAAATGCTAAGGTGCCCAATGGGCGGCGTATGGAATGGAAAATCTAGTGTTCCATTTGCTTAAACTTTCTGGAACAGGTTATGCTCATTTTTCATCGAATTAATTCAACATGCTATGCGTAGTCAATCAGCAGTTTTACCCTATTTTATCTTATGTTTCTCCTGTATCTGCCATGCAGGAGACTATAGTTTCTTTGCTGGATTTGAAGATGATTCTGAGGAAATGTTTGATGCTGCATATCCTGAAATGAAAACAGATTATTCAGTTTTGCATAATCAGCTTTTTCAAGATGAGCGGTGGCGTGTATACAACTATACTGCGTACCAGACCAATCAATTCAACCATAAGATGTTAACAGGTGATACTTCAAATCTAAGTTTGGATGATTTCTCGATCTCACTGGGCTACGGTATTGTCTATCAGCTTAACTCAAGCAACCGAATCGGCTATGAGTATTTGTCGAGCTTTCCGTTTGATCGAGGGCAACTCATTAGACTGTTTTGGCTAAGAATTTTCTAAGTAATTTTTTGGTATAAGCCTGCTCGAACTACACCTGCTTTAGTTTCTTTAATTTTTTGCCAAGATGCTGGTAGTTTGAGCTGTGATAATTCTCGATCTGCTTCAACGTAAATGAAGGCTTGGTTTGCAATCATCGGATCTGATAACTCAGCAAGTTCTTGCCATAAGTCTAAACTATAGGGTGGATCAAGAAAGACAACGTCGAAACTAAGATTCAGTTTCTTGAGCGCTTGTTGTGCTGTTGTTAGGTGTAGCTGACAATTCTCTGCTTTTAATAAAGCAATATTCTCTTTTAAAAATTTTGCTTGAGTTGTATTGGGTTCAATCATTACGACTTTGGCAGCTCCACGAGAAAGCGCCTCAAATCCTAACGCACCTGAGCCAGTGCAAAGGTCTAAAACCTGTGCATTTTGAATATCCCACATGAGCCAATTAAATAATGTCTCACGTACACGGTCAGGCGTTGGACGTAAACCGTCTACATTCGCAAAAGGTAAAGTACGACGCTTCCATTCCCCGCCAATGATCCGTAATTGATTTTTCATTATTCAGTGACCTCATCAGCAGGTAAAGGAGCTGTGGTTATTGATTGTGCTTGTACTGTAGATGCTGCTCCACCGCTAGGTAATTCACCCGGCTTAATACCCGCGGTCATCAGGCCGCCACTGACTTGATGATTTGCTGGACGAATCGGATTTTTCTTACGAGTAACAAGCCAGTAATCAAAAATTGGACGTGCGAGTTGAGCTGCTGAACCACCATGTTTACCATTTTCCCATACGACTGCGATTGCAATTTCTGGGTTATCTGCTGGAGCAAATCCAACAAATAGACCATGATCCCATTGTCTTGAAGAAAGTGCTGCTTCGTTATAGCGTTTTCCTTGGGCAATACTTTTAACTTGTGCCGTACCAGTTTTACCAGCAATTGAATATTGCAAACCGCCTTTAATTCCACGACCTGTACCAGATTGAATGACATCAACCATGGCATCATGCATATTCATCCAATCTTGTGCGGTTCCATTAAATTGGATTTTTCCATCTGGTGCATTATGTACAGTGAATTGTTTTGCACCTTTGGTATCTCGTAATACATGCGGTGTGACATGTGATCCTTTGTTTGCGGTAATTGCAGTTGCCATAGCGAGCTGTAATGGTGTTGCTGTAAATGCACCCTGTCCAATACTGACGGAAATTGTTTCACCTTTTAGCCATTTGCTTTTACGAGTACGCATTTTCCATTGTGGGCTTGGGTATAAGCCTGAACTTTCACTAGGTAGATCGACCCCTGTTTTCTCACCGAAACCAAATTGGCGCATCCATTCATTCATTTTTTCTATGCCCATACGATAGGACAAGATATAGAAATAAGTATCGCAAGATACGACTTGAGCTTTATGTAAGTTAACTGAACCATGTCCTGATTTTTTCCAGTCACGGAATTTATGTGAATCCCCTGGAAGAGAGAAATAGCCAGGATCAGAAATAGCGGTATTCCAATCGACGAGTCCATAGTGAATCCCTCCTAGACCGAACATTGGCTTAATCGTAGAACCCGGTGGATAAGAACCTTGAACTGCACGGTTATAAAGTGGCTGATCTAAGTTATCACGCAGAGCACTATAGTCTTTAGTGCTGATCCCCGTTACGAATAAATTGGGATTAAAACTTGGACTCGAAACTAGTGCTAAAATTTCGCCAGTGCGGGGATCTATCGCAACAATCGCACCGCGACGATCAGCTAACTGTTTAGCCGCAATGGTTTGTAAGCCATAATCTATCGATAAATAGAGATCATTACCGCGAACAGGATCTTGGCGCCCTAAGTTTCTGAGCACATTACCATGTGCATCGGCTTCGACAGATTCATAGCCCGGTGTGCCGTGCAGTAAATCCTCATAGCTTTTTTCTGCACCAATTTTGCCGATAAGGTTAGTTCCAGCATATAAATCCTTATCGATCTTTTTAAGTTCTTTATCGTTAATTCGACCGACATAACCGATGACATGCGCAAATAACTCACCGTGAGGGTAGTAGCGAGTCATCTGTGTTTCGATTTTAACCCCAGGAAAGGCATATTTAACTTCACTGAACTTTGCAATGTCATTTTCAGTCAGGTTGAGCTTGATCGCGATACGCTCAGTTTTTCGAGCAGTTTTAACACGGCTCTTAAAACGATCGACGTCTTCTTGTGTCAGACTTAATACTGGAATTAGACGAGAAATTGTTCCATCAATATCGGTAACATCTGCACGGCTTAATGTTGCACTAAAAACAGGATAATTATCTGCAAGTAAAATACCATTACGATCGTAAATATAACCACGGGCAGGCGGAAGAGGTTGTAAGCGAATTCTGTTCTTATCTGATGCCGTTGTAAAATCATCGTAATGAACAATCTGTAAATATGCATAACGACAGATCAATAAAAGAAGAAACGTCATCACTAGAAAAATTGCAAAAAAGATTCGACCCCTATAAATGCGCTTTTCTTGTTGCATGTTTTTTAAAGGAAAGTGCTGTTTCATACGGAGTCGACTTAAATTACAAGATTGAAAGAGGGTATGGGTGACTTATTTTAACGTAAGTTGCATGATCATACTGTAGATTTTTCAATACTTCATATAAATGAAGCTGCGACAGTTTTTGACTTTGCAGACATTAAATTTGTAGGGTCTTGTATACTAGAAGCAAAATAATTCTGTTAAAGTCACAAACGGTTTGAAATAGGATTGTCCAATACGCACTCTTAAGGAAAATGGAGAGAATAATGAGAAAACTTTACCTTTTGCTAGCGGTTTTAACATGTAATGGTTTGGTGCATGCGGATGAAAATCCATATATGCCAGAGCCAAAATTAAAAGATGCTAATGTTTCGACTTGGAATATTGGTGCAGGTTTTACAAAAAAATTACTACATGCCAATTTAGAATGGGTTAATCCTTATGGTATTGCTTATGCAAAAGCTGGTGCATTTTTAAATGATGATAATGAACCAGGTGCACAAGTTGGATTTCGTTATCCATATTATTTAACAGGCACTGATAAAAATGGTTATTACGTTGGTGTCTACGCGGGACATTTAGACAGTAAAAACTTTGGAGGTAAACAAAAAGGCAATCTCGGTGTAGGTGCTGATCTTTCTTATGTTTGGCTGAATAGCGAACGTATCAGCACATTCAGTGTAGGCGCTGGTATACGAGAAAAAATTGAAGATGGGAGTGGCAATACTGTGAAAAAATCGGAACCAGTTTTTCAGTTTTCTTACACTTTAAGTTTTGGTCTATAGGAGATATTTGCTCTTTGTCCTGTTAGCCATAATGTATTAATAATTTTGAGAGTCATGCATGTTTGATTACGTCAATGAATTGTGGCAGATTTTTTTAAATCGACCAGACCATCTGGCGGTCTTAAGTATTATTCCTGTGACAGCCTTTGTAACTTGGGCTCACGTGTGGATGGCTTTAAAAATGGTGTTTTACCCAATTAATTTTTGGGGATTCCATTTAGGACCATTACCTGTAGGTTGGCAAGGGATTGTTCCACGTAAAGCTGGACGTATTTCAGGCATCATTACTGATAATACATTAACTAAACTTGGTTCATTGCGTGAGTTCTTAGAAGCAATGGACCCAGAAGATATGGCCATGATTATTGGTGAACAAGTTGGTTTTGAACTTGAACACTTAATTGATGAAGTCATGATCGACCGTAATGCAGTGCTATGGGAAAATTTACCCTATTCGATTAAACGCCGTATTTATGCTCAAGCACATAAACAACTCCCAAATACTTTAAGAGAACTTGTGACTGAGCTGACCATGAACGTCGAGTCACTTGTTGATATGCGTGAAATGGTTGTTCGCCAAATGGAAGGTGATCGCCGTTTGATGGTGCGGATGTTCCTAAAAGTTGGACAAAAAGAAATTAACTTTATTTGGCATATCAGTGCATTGATTGGGATGTTCTTTGGTGTTTTCCAAATGATTGTTTGGTTCGTAGTGCCTTGGCATTGGACTGTTCCATTTTGGGCATCGATTTGGGGTTTCTTGACCAACTGGATTGCAATTTGGATGGTATTTAACCCAATCGAGCCGCATTATATCCGTTATCCACAAATATTCCGCTTAACTAAAGATCGTAAATTCCCTTGGATTGTACCTGTTCTAAAGATCGGTACTTACAATGTACAAGGTGCTTTTATGAAGCGTCAGGAAGAGGTTTCGGATGTATTTGCGAGTGTGGTAACAGAGGACTTGATCACATTGAAGTCGATTATGACTGAAATGATGTACGGCAGCAAAAAAGATAAAACCCGTCGTATTGTCAAGCGCCATATTAATGAAATTATGGAAACTCCACTAGTTAGAACATCATTGCAGCTATCATTGGGTCCTAGAGAATATGCTAGACTCAAGACCGACTTGATTGATCGTTCAATTGAAATTACTATGGGGCCAGTATGTGACCCAGCCTTGAATGCTAGTCGTGCGCAAAAGATCTTTCAAATGTTTAGAGACCGTATCCGTGAACTAACACCGAAAGAGTTCCAAAACCTATTACGACCAGCGTTCCAAGAAGATGAGTGGATTTTAATTGTACTGGGTGGGGTAACTGGCTTTTTTGCAGGTTTAATCCACTTATTTGTAGCTTTCTTATAATTAATTTGATGTTGGTTGGGCAATAAGTCTGTATGATATTGCTCAATTAAAGATTTATTGTTTTTAAATGAGGATGTTCTTTATGCGCATTATTTTACTCGGACCACCTGGGGCAGGCAAAGGTACTCAAGCTCAGTTGATCTGTAAGCGCTACAATATCCCACAAATTTCAACCGGTGATATGCTCCGTGCTGCAATTCGTGAAGGTACTGATCTTGGCTTAAAAGCGAAAAGCGTCATGGAGTCAGGTGGTTTAGTATCAGACGAATTAATTATCGGTTTGGTCAAAGAGCGTATTGCTCAACCAGACTGCGTAAACGGTTGTATCTTTGACGGTTTCCCTCGTACGATTCCACAAGCTGAAGCATTAGAATCAGCTGGTATTTCAATTGATCACGTGATTGAAATTGATGTTCCTGATGAAGAGATTGTTCAACGTTTGTCTGGTCGTCGTCAACATCCAGCATCTGGTCGCGTATATCACATCGTTTATAATCCACCAAAAGTGGAAGGTAAAGATGACGAGACTGGTGAAGAGCTTGTACAACGTCCTGATGATCAAGAAGAAACAATCCGTAAGCGTTTAGGTTCTTATCATAGCGAAACTGAGCAACTTGTTGGATTCTACCAAGGTCGTGCTGCTTCTGGTGAAAATGCGCCAACTTACGATAAGTTAAATGGCTTACGTGCGATTGATAAAGTTCAAAAAGATTTATTTGCAATTTTAGATAAATAATCTAAGTTGTAGATTAATAAGGAGCTCTGACAAGGGCTCTTTTTATTTTGGAGAAAGCAAATGTTAAAAGTTGTGCTGATCATCGCGGTGATTTTAAGTTTTATTTTGCTGTTATTTTTATTATACCAAAGCCAAAAAATGCTGCGTCATGTGCAAAAACAGCAAGCATTAGAAAATAAGAAGTATGGTAAAGCTCGCCAACTCCATCCTAAGTTACAACAGCAAAAAAAACCTCAGGACTAACTGAGGTTTTTTGTTTTAATCATTTTAGCTGCACCAAACTCAAAACGATCTGGCCAATTACAGACATCTGAGACAATACATTCGCCACATTTGGGTTTACGTGCGATACAGCAATAGCGCCCATGCAAGATTAGCCAATGATGTGAATCAATAATAAATTCTTTGGGAATCACTTTAACTAAACGATGTTCAACTTCGAGAACATTTTTTCCTACTGCTAAACCTGTACGATTACCAACACGGAAAATATGCGTATCAACAGCCATGGTCGGCTGACCAAATGCAGTATTGAGCACAACATTGGCAGTTTTTCGTCCCACCCCCGGCAATGCTTCAAGTTCTTTACGTGTTTCAGGCACTTGTCCTTGATACTGTTCAACCAAGATACGGCAGGTTTTAATCACATTTTCCGCTTTGGAATTATATAAGCCAATGGTTTTTATATATTCTTTTAAGCCATCTACACCCAAATTGAGAATACTTTGTGCTGTATTGGCAATTGGATAAAGTTTGTCTGTGGCTTTATTAACACTGACATCTGTCGCCTGAGCAGAAAGCATCACTGCGATGAGCAATTCAAATGGAGATGTGTAGTTTAATTCTGTTTGAGGATTTGGTCGTTGTTCACGCAACCGTTCAAAAAAGATTTGAATTTGCTTTTTGGTCATATTTTTAGTTGACATGTTAACCCTCCAGCAATTCGTTTAAGCGCTGTTGTAATTCAATCAGTTGCAGTTGTTTTTTCTCATCTGCACGTACGCTGAGCTGCTTTTCCAACTTTTTGATCTGTGTACGTAGTTTTGCTAACTCAATCGTGGTCTTCGCATCCAAAGCAGGAGTTTCAGCCACTTTTTCAGTCAAGGTAATTGCAGGGACATTATTGAGTTCTTGAGAGAATTTTGCAAAAAATGCAGCATCAATTTCAGCACGTACAATCGGGCCTTTACGATGAATTCGATATTTTTCTTCACGTTGAATATGTGCATAGTAGCGATGTCTGAGATCATCTTGTACTTTGATCCGCTGCTCGTCGTTAGCAACTGGAGCTGTATCCTCAACTAGATCAATACAGTCAACAGGACATGGTGGAATACAAAGCTCACAACCTGTGCACAGGTCGGTTAAAATGGTATGCATGAGCTTACCACTGCCAATAATTGCATCAACAGGGCAGGCACTAATACATTTAGTACAGCCAATGCATTCATCTTCACGGATTACCGCTTTCATTTGCTGCGGACGTCCATCTGATTGAATATCCCAAACACTTGGTTCAGCGATCAATATAGGTCGTTTTAAAAGTGTTGCCAATGCGTCAGCCACAGGTTGTCCACCAGGAACACATTTATTCGCTTCCTCGCCTTCAGCAATCGATTTTGCATACGGCAAGCATCCATCACGGTGCCCGCACAAACCACATTGTGTTTGCGGAAGTAATGCATCAATTTCACGAATAAGTGCGATAGAGGCGTCCATAGAACCAACAACTTGTTAAAACGACAGCGATGATGAAGAAAAAACAGCATAGGGTCAAGATAACTTTCTCAGTTGATTAGATTTCTATACAGCTTTAAGATTTCTTGATTAGAATGGAGTTGAATAATATTAAAGTGTCGTAAAGCGTATTTTTATGCCAATCGTAACAATAATTTGGGGTGTATTAGCCATACTTATAGTATGGGTGTTGTCTTATCCAAAAATAAGAAATAAACCTGTGTGGCGTGCAACTGTAACGCCATTGGCATCAATCATTGGTGGTGGTTTTCTGATCGCAGCACCTTTATTGAATGATTTAAGTGGTCATTATGCGATTTATGTCATGGTGACTTTATGCGTATTTGCGTACTCGATTGGGCAAATTATTCGTTGGAATATTCAGCACGTTGAACCTAACTTGGCTGCTCAACAAGATCGTCATTTATTGCAGATTGAGCGTTTAAGCGACATTGCGTTAACCGCAGCGTATGTACTTTCAGTCACTTATTATTTGTATTTGTTTTCATCATTTATTGTTAGAATTTTTTCCATTCAATTTTTAGGAACAACACAGATCATCACGACAGTGATTCTACTGTTAATGGCATTCTTTGGTTATTTCCGAGGATTTAAAATACTCGAAAAAATTGAGATTTTTGCTGTAAATATTAAGTTGAGCATCATTACTGTTTTTCTATGTGCTTTGTTGTTTTTTAATTTAGATCATCAAGCTCCCAGTCATGTTCCTTCAAGCTTTGATATGAAGCATATTCCAATCATTATGGGTTTACTCATTATGATTCAGGGATTTGAAACCAGTCGTTATTTAGGAAAAGAGTATTCAGCAGAAATTAGAGTGAAAAGTATGCGCAATGCTCAGTTATTGAGTACAGGCATTTATATCATTTTCATTCTATTGTTTAGTCTGGTTTTCCAATTACATCCGCTCAGTGGTGAAATCTCAGATACATCTGTGATTGATATTGCAAAGTATGTGTTTTGGGGTGCACCTATTTTCCTATTTATTGCTGCGGTAACGAGCCAACTCAGTGCTGCATTAGCAGATTTTGCTGGAAATGGGGGGCTAGTTAATGAAGTCTCGCAACAAAGAGTATCTGTAAAAGTTGCTTATGTTTTCATTGCTGCTGCGTGCATTGTTTTAGTTTGGTCATTCGATATTTTTGAAATTATTAGCTTTGCATCTAAAGGTTTTGCACTGTATTACTTTTTTCAATGTTTGAGTTCAATGTGGGTACATTTCCGAATAGCTAAAGCTAAGTTTGTGTTTTCACTGTGCGTTGGAATCCTGTGTTTATTGGTTGTATTGTTTGGACAGCCTTTTGAAAGCTAAAGTGAGACGTAATTAAAAACAGAGACATTGTTTTGAAAATGCTAGGCAAAACTCCTCAAGCTATTGAGCCTAGAATTGTCATTCATTCATTCTTTTTTGATTAATAATAGTGCCATTTTTGGTTGTTTTTGGTGCTATTTAATAATTTTATTTGAATTTTATAGTTTTTAATTTGGTATTTAT
>MPMF02300250.1_pt1 | contig 249087 bp, 238 predicted proteins | sample 1617271 | NCBI WGS metagenome assembly MPMF02 (sample SAMN05944812, study PRJNA350692) | marine metagenome | biome: marine; feature: ODZ; material: water; isolation source: 120 m water sample prefiltered with 30 um filter, filtered on to 0.2 um... | place: Pacific Ocean | collected 2012-04-09... | reverse complement strand
GAGGCTCGACTACAATGCCCACAGACCCCACAGCTCACTGGGCGATCGAACTCCTACGGAGTTCGCCAGGGGCTGGCAACCAGAGGCCTCAGATCGCCGAATCCTAAACCTCTGACTGGTACCGATTTGGGGCTTCCCTCAAGCACCGAGTTACTGAGATAAGACGTGGTACTAACCGTGGGGTCAGGTCACTCCGTTACTGGCAGAACGAACTCCCAAAGAAGCTGAGGACGGATTTGGAGGATCGACAGGTTCGGTTCAGGGGCGCTCTTCGCGACACGTCAAGACGACGAACGACAGCTATGCTGATTCTCGGTCTCTTGGCTTCCGCTTGCACCGAACGTGCTGAGGAGCCCAGGGATCGAACCGGAACGGGTCGCGCCGGACAGTACGCGACTGACTCGTCGCGTTGGGGCGAGGTCACGATCGACCCGAGTTCTGTCGTGGCTTCGGGCGCCTCCGACGAAGACCGCGGCACGTTGCTGGAGATGATCGCGCAGCAGCATCGCAACTGGCTGGCGCAAGACACCGGAGCGCTGCGCGATCTCATGGCGTCGGACGCGATACGTGTGGATGCGGGTTCGGGGCTCAGCGAGGGCGCCGATGCCATCGTCGCGGCCCTGCCGTCGGAGTGGGAGGGGAACGAACGCCCTTACGGGACCATCGCGCAGAGCTTCGCGATCCGCGATGTCGAGCTCATCGTGCGTGGAGACGTCGCCGCCGCCGCCTACTGGATCGATGTCCACGGCGGGGCGCGCTGGGAGTTCAACCGGCAGCGCGTCGGGTTCGACGTCTATCGTCGAGCCGGAACGACGTGGGAGCTGCTGTTCCATCAGGGCGCCGATGCACAACCCCCGGGTGCAGCGGCCGAGGCCGACCTGCCGCAAATGGAGTTCGTATACCCGGCAGCAGACCTCGAACGGGCGGTAGCTTTCTACCAGCCACTGCTGGGCGAGCCGGACGAGCGCTCGCCACAGCGCCTGTCGTACGACCTCGGGGACGCCCGTTTCCACTTTGATACGATGACGCTGGGCGGGCTCGCCGAGCCGACCGACGGATTCCCGAACGGGTACGCGGAGTTCGTCATCGCCGACATCGATGCCGAGCTCGCTCGACTTCGATCGGTCGGGGTCGCCGTAGAACCGATCGAGCAGAATGCCGACGGACGCTCCGGCGCCCTGCTTCAGGATCCGGCCGGCAACGTGCTCGTTCTACGAGGGCGCGATCGTGCAGAGGAAGCCGCCGCCGCAGGGTCCTTGTCGTTGGCTCCCACCCTCGGGCTGCAGGCCGAGATCCGGGAGGCGATCGAGGACTACTGGAATGCCTGGTTGACAATGGACGCCCAGACGCTTGTCGAGCAACTGTCGCCGGGCGGACGCGTCCTCTTCGACACGAACTCGCGAGGTACCTTCGCCTCCGAAGGGGGCGAGGAGCTCCTTGAAGCGCTGGCCGCGGACTGGAGCGACTACGACATCGGACCGGCAGGCGTCGGGGTCGAGGTAAGCCTCGACCGGGCGGCCGTCCGATCGCTGTCGGACCTCGTGCTGGCTAGTTACGAGTACCGGATGTCGGGCAGCGCGACCTCTCGTGTTGACGAGGCAGGGGTGGCGACGCAACTACTCGAGCGCGGGCCGGCCGGGTGGACGATTCGCTGGTCGCTGTTTACGACCGCGGACGACGACGACAACGACGGCCTCGTCCTGTCCCTCGACTACACCGGCTACCCGGTCGTGCGCGTGCGACGCGCGGAACGCTTCTACACCAATACGCTAGGTCTCGGCTCCCCGTATCAAGACGTCGCCTACCGCGGCTGGTGGACACGCAGCAGCGTGTTCGGGGTCTATCGCGCGAGAGGTTTGAGCCCCGAGCTGTTGCGTCCGGGCCGGACCAACGGCTACGTGAGCTTCTGGGTCCGATCGGTAGATCGGAGCCTGCGAGCCTACCTGCGCGAGCAGGGCTCCAGTTTCCCCCTCCTGCCCGCCATCAACAACCGCAGGGGGATCGATCATCAGCCAGGCTACACGCAGCTCGTGGCGACCGACTCGGAAGGCAATATCGTGTTGTTTAGCGAGTACCCAGGGACCTGAGCAGGTAGTCGGTAGGGATGAGTTCTCGCGGCAGCAGCTCGGAGCGGGATCGATTCGTTGCGGGGTGTGGCCTGTCCCGCAGGCGGTTCCTGGAGAGGATCGCCATCGCTGGCGGCACAGTGACCGCCGGGCAGGCGCTCGAGCTTTCATTTCCTCGAACCGCGCGAGCGGAACGAGACATCTGCGGCATCAACGCGGGCTCCGTGCGCTTTCCCGACAGCTCCGTCGTGGTGAGCAATGCCTCCGCAGTAGACCAGGCCGCGCTCGTTAGAAGGACTAAGAACCTCTGGGAGCGATACCTGAGTCGCGATGTCACCGGTGTTCAGGCTCGCCTGGCCCCTGACGTGGTTCGGCAAAGCAACAGGGGCATCACGGGTCGCGTCCAGCAAGACGCTGCTGCCGTGGTCGCCGGCCTTGCCAGCGAGTGGGCGGCCTTCGAGCGCATCGATGGGGTCATCGCCGAGCAGTGGACCGTCAGGAACGCCGAGGTCTGGGTCGACCCGGGGGGCGCGTCCGCCACGGTTCTCTTTTGGGCGGACGTCGCGGGCGGCTCCCGCTGGTGCTACACCGATGCCGGGCTTGTCTTCTTCGGGCTGACGAAAGTCGAAGGCGATTGGAAGGTCTGCCACTGGGTCGAGTCCTTCGGTCTAGATGTCGACCCGCTGACGGGCGCGCCCGGGCCGGAAGCGCTCTGCTTCGACTTCTCATATCCCGTGACGGAGCTACCGCGCGCACGGGAGTTCTACGACCAGCTCCTGGGCCCGGCCGAATCTTCCAGCCGTACCCAGGCCACGTACCTGATCGACAGCGCGCGATTCCGCCTTGAGAAGAACGGAATGAACGGCCTGGCAACCGTCACCAATCGATTGGCTAATGGATGGGCGACGTTCTACGTTCCCGACGTCCAAGCCAAGCGCACCCAGCTACTTGCGGCAGGTGCGAGGTTCTTGCTCGGCACCGAGAAGGTTCTTCTGGAGGACGGTCCCGACCTCTACGCGATCGCCGTCGACGAGCCCGACCGAACAAGCAACCCGTTCATCATCAAGCAGCGCAACTACTCGACAGACGGCCCCCCTCCGACTCCGGTCGTGGGGCTGGAGGGCTCGAATCCCGCCGTGGCTGCCGCGAGGCGCATCACACGGGCGTGGGTGGAGATGAACGCGTCGTTCTTTCGCAAGGCGTATGGCGCGAACGGGAGGTGGTTTGATGACACGCGCACGAAGACGCGGGGACTCGAGCGCGGCTCCGCCTTGGTCGACGCCATGTCGTCGGTGTATTGGCCGTGGTACGACCGATCGCCCGCCGGGCTGAGCGTCGATGTCGTCGCACGCTCGGTTCAGGTACGGTCGCTCGGCGGACGCACGATCGTCAGCTACGTGATCGACATGAAAGGCACCGGCGTTCACCCGTTCGACGAGACGGCCTTCGTGACGCACGTTCTCGACGACGACCTGAAGCCCCTGATATCGATGACCGTGGCAGCGAATCCCCACGACGGCATGTCCGTGGGCCTCGACTACACGGGATACCCGTCGACGAAACCCGCAACTGCCGGCGCGAGGTTCTACACCAACGTGATGGAGCTGGGAGCTCCCTACGTCGACGTAGGGTATCGTGGGTGGTGGAGTGCCTCGGGCTTGGTGTTCGGGCTCTACAAGTCCGGACCGAGACACCACGGAGCACCTCGCCGCGACCAGCCGAGTGGCTACATGAGCTTCTGGGTGCCCTCCGCGCAGGACGCTTACGATTGGCTGCAGCGTCAGGGGAGTGCGTTCCCTCTGATCACGGCGATCAACAGCAGGGCGGGTGTGGATCGCCAGCCCGGTTACACGCAGGTTCTGGCGACTGATAGTGAGGGCAACCTCCTCGTGTGCTCCGAGTACACCGGACGCTGAGCTGAGGTCGCGGATTGACCGCAACGGTCGCTTTGACGCTCACGATGTCGCGTTGGTTGATGCGAGATTTCTGTTCGGTTGTTCAGACGCGCAGGCTAGAATCCTCGGTTCCGACCACAAGCAGCGGAGGCTGCCGGGGCGGTGAATCGTCGGCTTCAGTTGTTTCTTGCGACGGCGGCACCGGCGGTCGAGGCGATCACAAAACTGTGTGGTTTCGCTAGAGTCGTGCTGAGCGTCAAGCTACCGTCCCTGTTCCACCTAGTCTCCTGGGTCCCAGCATCGCCCACACGGACCTTCCCGAGAAGTTCTCCATCCTTGAAGATCGCATAGTCCTTGGAAGGATCCAGTTGATTGATCGTGAAGGTCGTGGAGGCCGCTTCGACGGGGCCCGGCACCAGGGTGACGATCAGGGCGTCTCTTGCATCATCGTAGATCGCTTGACTGACACTGGCTTCTAGGTACTCCACGTCGCTGATGAAGGGCGCAGCAAAGTGTTGCTCCTCCCACGGATGGTTATAGAGCTCCCACAGGCCGTCCGGCGGGTTGAGACGCGCGAAGCCGATAAGAGCATTGCCGGTCAGTGGGTTGACGTTGCGGATAAAGCCTTGACTGTCGCGGAGGTGGTCCGACCTGTAGTCCGGAGTGTGCGGGTAGAAATAGGCACCGTTTTTCCAGACAGGATTGAAATGACGATCAGCGTACTCGAGCATCGCCTCGACCGTCTTCGTATCGCCTACTTCGGAGGCTAGCAGCGCAAACCAACCGAAATCGAACGACACTGTCCAGCCCATGTCGGAACCGGGCTCACCTCTGAACATTGAAGGCACATATAGCTTCACCTGGTCCTGATAATTCGCCTCGGTGTAGGACTTGGCCCATACGTGGTGGGCGTGGCCGTTCCAGCCGTCGCTCCAAGCCCAGGTTGCCGGAACGACCTCGTCTTGCCGGACGTCCAGGTAATACATGTTCGTGTGGGTGACCGGAGAGATATACCCTCGATCGAGGATCGTCTGTTCGAATCCGCGTGTCACGTCGGCGGCGAAATCGGTCTCGTGTTTCTGGTCGTATTGGATGAGGCCGAGGATCGGGTGTTGGTTGCACTCGGTATAGACGGCGCCACGCTCGCACTCGATCCCTCGATAATCGTCCTCACCGAACTGATCGTAGATGACTTCAACGAGCTTCTGGTGGTCGTACTCGACAATCGTAGGATCGGCGCCGTATTCGATCGGTGAGAACGAGAAGGACAGCGAGCCCGGCCGATCATAGCGTCGGTCGTCGAACAACATCTCGTACAGGCTGACCATCTGCAGTAGATGACCGCTGTACATGATGTTGCTCTTGATATTCGGGTCTCTCCAACCAAGCCAATCCGGCTCGGAGTACTCTTTCCGCGTGCCATCTACCGCAAAAAGGACCTCCTTCTTGCTCATCCGCTCCCAGTAGTCCCAAACGTCTTTGTGGAGCATCTTCTCGATCAAGCGATTCGATGCTTGTTGATAGATCTCGCGGTAAGCAGGCGTCAGGTGGTACTGCGTCACACCGAGCGCGTAGGCCATAAAGCCGATCTGATACTGGTAGGAGCCAAAGTTCGAACCAGGGGGGGTATCACCCATCTGGGTCCAGTCGCCGTGCAAGAGATTCGCCAGCTCGACGATGTGGCGTAGGTGTCCGATCTGCTTCTCTGACATCGCCGGGTATTTGCTCGGATCGATCGGCGGCTCATCGGCAATCGCGACGGTCCCTACCGGGATCAACAGCAGACAGATGAGGATGCCGACATAGGTACGAAGGAGCATTTCTCTGACTCCTGCGGGTCGAGTCCCGCGCTAAATGCCGAGCTGTATAGACACTCGGAGGGTCTCAGGGAGAGTCCATTCAGTCAATACTCGGATCCGCTTATATGTATTTTCGGGCCGCATACCGACGCCCGACGCTTACGACCGCGGCGCCCAACCGGCAATCGTGTGCCGCGCTAGGTCCAATCCCTCGAACTAGTTGAGTGCGGCGTTCAGCTCGTTACTGGGGCCATCGCCGACTACCAATTGAACGAGCGAGTGACCTTGAGGGTGAGCGAGCGGTTGTGGCGTCCGAAGCGGAGGCCATCGTAAGCACCCGCCTGACGGTAGACGAGATAGATATCGTCGCCGATGCGGTAGATGTAGCGCAGCCGGGCAAACACCGAGAGCCCTTTCGAAACGTTGTTGTACTGCACCAGCGCGTCAGTGAGCCAGCGGTCCGAGAAGCTGTAGTTGGCGCGCGCGTTGAGCACGTTGCTCGTGAAGCTGCCACCCGGCAGGTTGATCTTGTTGTAGCTGAAGGAGGGGGCAATGCGCAGCTTCTCGCTGAGCCGGAACGTCACCCAGGGCGACACGGACACGACCGTGCCGTCGTAGAAGTTGCCTATGCTCGCGTCGGCGCTGACGCTGACCCAGCGACCACCGAACGTGGAATAGACGAGATACCAGTGGTCAAACGTGTACTCGCCCGGCGCGATCGTCACCTCGGGGTGGATCTGGAAAGGAAGGTCCAGCCGCTCGAATGTGCTGTAGTAGTAGGCGCCGATACCATCCCCCGTCTCGGTGTTCAGGTAGCCGCCGAACCACGACTCACGGCTGACCAGGTCGCCCCGGGTGTTGTGGAAGGTTGCGTGGCCGAGATCGAAGTTCACCGACCGCAGCCAGGAGACATCGGGCCGTGGATTCCACAAACCGCGGTAGGCTCGCCGCACGATGTCATCGCGCGGGGCGAAGCCCAGATCGCTGCGGAAGTCGGGGTCGACGCGCATGATGTCGAAGCTGGCGCTCCACACGTCGCTCTGCCAGCCAATGCCGAACTGGCCTGCGAGCTTACCCTCCTCGACATCGTCGTCGGTGGCGCGGGCGCCGAAGGCGGAAATGTTGAGGTTGTCGAAGAAGGTAAAGCTGGCGTCGGCACCGACCACCGTGTTGGTGGCACCGGCAGGGCCCTCGACATTCGTCACGATTGCGCCCACGCTCGATCGGGCCAGCACATCCTGGCGCCAGCGCAACGCCGTGAACCCCTGTCCTGCGCCGAGCTCGGAGTCATCGGTGCGGACGTGGAGAAAACCGACGCTGCCGGCGCCGACCTTGCCGGTCATCTTGGTGCCGAAGTCGATCGGAATCGGCACTCCGGAGTCCGACAGGCCGATGTTGCGCGAGTGGAAGAGGCGTAACCTCGGCCCTGTGAAGCCACCTCCGCCGCTCGGGCCGAAGCTGAAGTTGGTGGCGCCCTCGAGAAAGAAGTCGCGCTTCTCCGGGAAGAACAGTGAGAAGCGCGTCAGGTTGACGCGTTGCTGATCGACCTCGACCTGGGCAAAGTCGGTGTTGTAGGTCAGGTCGGCGGTCAGGTTCGAGGTGAGCTGAATCTTGAGATCGTCGACGCCGAACTGCTCGTCGATATCGTTCGCACGTCCCGGATCCTCGAACAGCGATGTGGCGGCGCCCAGGAAGTACGGCCGCAGTCGGAACCGCTGGGTCACCGAGAGATTCTGGAAGCCACGCAGGTCGCCGGCCTGTGACACGGCGATGAACCGGAAGTCGCGCCGGTAGTTGCTCCAGGCAACCTGCTCGTTCTTGCGGCGGATCTGGCGCTCGAAGTCGACGCCCCAGTCGGCCAGGCGAGTGGAGAAGCGCAAGATACCGAGCGGGATGACCAGCTCCGCCTCCCAGCCGCGTGAGGTGATCTGCGCGGCCGCCTCCCAGGCCTCGTCCCAATCGGAGTTGGTCTCGCTCTCGTTGCGGATGGTGGCGTCGTAGCGGGTGCCGAGCGCGTTGACCGTGAACAGGAAGGCGCTGCGACCATCGTGGAACGTATCCAGCACGACGCTGAAGGTGTCGTCCGAGCCCCCGTCGTCGCCACCGCCACCGCTGAAGTACCCTCCTGAGTCAAGCGCGTCGCGTCGCAGCTCAGTGGCAAGAATACCGCTCGGGTTCGTGTCGTAGGCAATCAACCCCACGTAGAGGTTCTGGTCGTCGTACAGAATGCGCACCTCGGTGCGCTCAGATGCCGGCCGACCCTCCTGCGGCTCGCGTTGTAGGAAATCGCTGGCGACGTCGGCCAGCGCCCAGCTGGCGTCGTCGACGATGCCGTCCATCACCGGAGCCTCGATGACGCGTGTGACGGCCATGTTCGGGGTCACACCGGGTGCGCGTGTCGGTCGGGGTCGCGTCGCCCCGAATACTGGCTCGGGGGTAGCGATGATCGGAATGCCCACCCCGATCGACTCCAACGCGCCATCGGCCAGATCGATCCGCCGCCCAGGCGGTGTCGCTCGCACGGCCTCGGCATTGTCCGCATTGGATAGCGCTGGCACGAAGGATTCGCCGGGTGCCGGCCACGGTACGCTCCCGGGATCGATGACCGGAGCGTCGGCGACACGAACGGGCAAATGCAACTCCTCAGGTGTCACCATCCGAACCGGAACGTGCCGTCTCGGGCGTTGTGTCGGCACAGTGGATGCAGTGGGCGAGATGCCGCGTGCGCTTCCGTTCCTGGCCACCGGCGCGCCCCGTCGGCTGGCGCGCGCGCCGGTCGTGATCATGACTACCGGGATCGTACGACGTGGGATAGTTCGCCGCTCAGCCTGTGGGCGCCGCGCGGCCTCTGATTGACCGGATTCCTTCCTGGTAGCTTCCGCCTGGGCAGACTGACCGTGGCGGGTGGGCTCCGCTGGGTCGGCGCCAGACTGACTCGGTGCTCCCGAGCCGGGAGCGGCGGCCAGCTCCAGCACGAGGCACACGATGAGAACGGCCTTGGGCCTACGCACGGCGAGAGATTCGGGAAGTGTGCATCGTTAGCGGTCCGTGCTGAACATATAATCGTATCTGATTATCGATCTTAGTCGTAGAGTCTTACCAGTTCCTAATCGCAGAGTCCGCGGAAGTAAGCACGGATCCCTCTAGTTCGGACGAGTCCGTACAACGCTGGCTTTGTCACCGGATCCATCGACGGCGGATCGGTGGCACCGTTGCTTCCCAACATCAGGCAGCCTCCTCGCGGCACCAACAAGGCAGCGACGGGTGACTACACCGGCTACTGGCAGCGCTATGACGACTATGTCGTCGCAATCCGCTCCACGCTTCGGGATGTCGCGCTCACCAACAGCGAGGTCCGCTGGCATCGACTGAGCCTCCGGGCGGGCTTGATGGTCGGTGGGATCGGTCGTGGACACAGCGCTGTCTTGTTCACCGGGACATTGTACAGCAGCCGAGCTGCCCAACCGGATGTGGCTGTAGTATCGGGCCTGTGTCCCTGCGCGGTAGCCTAGGACTAGGTAGCCCCGCGCATACCAGCGTAAGCACCAGGCTTTCGGCACCCGGAGGCTGATGGCGGAGAACGGCATGAGCAAGAAGAGAAACACAGGCAGTGAGTCGAGCCGGCGTGACCTCGCCCGCAGCGCCGTTGCGGCGTACGCTGCGGCGGCGACCGGGCTCCCGACCAAACTGCTCGCCAGGGCGATCCCGGATACGAGCCGCGAGGCTCCAGAGCGGGAGCAGAAACACCCTAGAGGTTGGCGCAGAAACTGGACCATCCCCGCGGAGTACTACACGGACCCGGAGCGCTACCTGTTCGATGAGCGGCTGGTGGCCGATCATTTCTGGCTCATGGTCGATCACGAGAGCAGGATCCCCGACCCGGGCGACTACTTCGTGTTCGAGTACGGTCGCAGCGAGAGCGTCATCATCCTGCGCGACGAGGCCGATGCGGTGCGCGCTTACTACAACGTCTGCCGCCATCGTGGATCGCGGCTCTGTCGCCACAACGGTGATGCCATTCCGGAAGATCCACGCCTGTCGGTTCGACAGTCCGGGCAGACGGGCAACACGCCGGTGTTCCGATGCCCGTACCACGCCTGGACCTACGACCTGGACGGCAAGCTCGTGTATGCCTATGGCATGCAGGAGGACTTCGACGCGGCCGACAACGGTCTCATCCCCTGCCATGTCCGCACCGCAGACGGCTTTATCTTCGTGAACCTCTCGCGAGAGTCGGAGCCGCCGGAGTTCGATTCCGCGATCGAGCCCTTCCGCCGCAAGGTGGGCCAAAGACACGGCACCGCACAGTTGAAGGTCGGCGAACGAGTCGTCGTTCCGATGCACGCCAACTGGAAGCTTGCGCTGGAGAACTTCCTGGAGTGCTACCACTGCGGGCCGTCGCACCAGTACCTCTGCGACGTGCACCCGGGCTCTGACCTCACGGTGCCTGGAAAGAGGGTGTGGTGGGCCGAGGACTTCGTCAGCGGCACGATGGACGGCAAGCCGGCGGCACCGCTGCTACCTGCCATCAAGCGCGTCAGAGTCACACAGAGCGAGACGGCGACGGGTTTCTCGAGCAGTTACTGGCTCGGCTACGACGACTACGTGTTGTCGGTTCGATTCACTCCCCGCGATGTCGACCTCACCGATGTGGAGTGCCTCTGGCTGGTGCACCCGGATGCGAAGCGAGATGTGGACTACGACCCGGATCGGCTGAAGGAGCTGTGGCTCGTCACGCTCCTAGAGGACATCTGGTTGTGTGAGAACAACCACGCCGGCATCCGCTCCGGCGCCTACCAGTCGGGACGCTACGGCAACCATGAGCTGGGGAAGGTAATGCCGGCCGGGTTCATCAGGTGGTACATGGCCGCAGTAGCGGGAGAGATCGGGCCAGCGTTGCCCTATTGAGCGTTGCGGCGGCGGGGGCGCCGAGCCCGCGGTTCGCCTTCATCGACGGGCTGCGCGGCCTCGCCTCGCTCGCCGTCGCTTTGTCGCATCTCGTGTGGCTGCTGCCGTACCCGCTACCGCTGCTGGACTACGGCATGCACGGTCTCGAAGTGTTCTTCGTGATCAGCGGCTTCGTGATCGCACATACGCTTCGACAAGCTCACGTGAGCCTGGCCTTCGTTGGGAACTACTTCGTGCGCCGATCGGTCCGTCTGGACCCCGCCTACTGGATCGCGATCATGGGGCAGTTGTTCGTTGTGTGGCTCTGGTCCGAGCCCCTACCGAGCCTGGCGGTTATCGGGTTGAACGCCGCCTACCTTCACGACCTCACGCAGGTACCGCATATCGTCGAGGTGTCGTGGACGCTTTGCCTCGAGTTCCAGTTCTACATCGTCTACGTAATCGTCTTGGGGCTGAGCCAGTCGGTGGCCGCCCGACTGGCCGTCCCTGTGAACCGGGTACGTCTGGCGCTCTTCGGATCGTTGACGGTCCTGTCCGTATTCTCGGGGATTCCCTGGGGGATCCATCCGTGGTTGGAGGCGATCGGTAACGTACCGGGCCTGTTCGTGTCCCTGTGGTACATGTTTTTCCTCGGTGTCGCGGTGCAGTGGACGCTGACCAAAGAGCTGCGCCGCGCCTGGTTCGTAGCCTTCCTCGTGGTGCTGGGCGCTGTGGCCTGGATCTGGCGCGACCCTGCACTCGTTCCGCGCGACGCGATGAGCCCGGCACTGGCTCTGGCCACCGCGCTGATCGTCTACTTGGCCGGAACGCGGGGCCAACTAGCCACGGGCCTGGGGCAACGCTGGCTCCAGTACTTCGGGAGAATCTCATACAGCCTCTACCTGGTACACGTGACGGTGGGCATGAACCTGGTGTACGTAGGCGAGTTGCTGCACGGGTCCGGTCCCGTCGCGATGATCCCCTGGTTCGTAGTCGCCTTTGGCGCCAGCCTTCTCGCGGCTCATCTGCTGTACGTGGCCGTGGAGCGGCCGAGCATGTTGCTAGGCAAGCGTCTGAAACCACGCCGGTAGTTCGACGCCGGCCGTTGTTTGCTAGCAGCCTTTAGTTCTCCGGGCTGCGGCAACCAATTCGAATCCGTGAACGCGCGACGTAGCGGACAGCAAGCTCAAGCCCGTAGGTTCAAGCCACGTCAAAGGAATAGTTGTACAGTCCACAATGCGTGATACCGTGGATAAAGGTACTCGTAATTCCCCGCCGATCTCCGTCTTGCGGAACGCCCGTGCTCACAGGCTCTACTGAGTAATACGTGGCGACCCCTTTTTCCGCACCGTCCGTTCAGTGCCTTGCTGTAGGTAAGACACGGGCCTCGAGTCGCTCCCCCGTGACTCAAGGGTGACTCTGGTCAACCGTTTCGGCGGAGAACCCCTAGTAGATAGGCGATTCTTCGTCCGGGTCGTGTGATTGCCAGTCACACAACCCAGCGCATCCGCTGCCGCTACTCCCCTCCTCGTCTGCTGCCGCGTCCGACTGACGCTAGCCGTTCGGTGATTGCGCCAACTCCGCGCGGAAAACGGCAAACGCTGGTTCCGAGAGGGCTCCGGAACTCCTGATTGATCGCCTTTGGGGTTCGCGCGCGGACTCGCTGTACACCAACGCTCGCGAAGAACACACGCCGGGCCGGGCCACGGCCTGCGACGCCGCGATAGATGGTGAACGGCCCTGGTCCTGGTAAGGGATCGCCGGCGGCCCTCATTCGGTCAGCATCGGCCGCCTCGAACAACACTTTGAACAGATCGCACGGAAACTTCCCATGGTTTACAGGTGGGTAGAGCCATGCTTCGAGCAGGGCCTCCTCGTACAACCCCAGAGCCCTCAGATCAGAGCCGCCCACTCCGACCATCGCGAGGCCGGACTTCTCGGGGTTCCCGCACTCGAGCCAGGCCCGGACGTCGCCCTCGACCAGCGCGCTCGCGGCCTCTTCCCGTAAGGAAGGCTGTACGAATTCGAGTAGACGCTTGTGACGCTCGTCCATCAATTCAGAATGTCCCAGTCGGTTTCTCTGTTGCGTATTTGACGGTGCGCCTGGCTACCGTGGGGGGAGGGAACAACGATTGCCCCTGAAGAACGCCATGACCTACTGGCGATGACGCTGGGAAATCGTGCGTGAGTGGAGTCGGAAGCACGTCGTTTCCGACGGGCTCATCCGAAAAGAGGAGGCGTCACGATAGGTCGCCTACCGACCCCCCGGCCGACCCCCGAGGCGACCCCCGGCTCCGCGTGATCTTCGTAAGTCGTTGATTCTAAAAGTCGGGACGGGGAGATTTGAACTCCCGACCCCCTGACCCCCAGTCAGGTGCGCTATCCAAGCTGCGCCACGTCCCGAAGCGGGGTCGGCGTGTTCATGACCGCCCCGATCAGAGCTTGTCATTGGCCTCTAGCAGGGTCAAGATCGCGTCGACCTCGCGGCGAGCCTCCTCCAGGAGCGTGACCGGGTCCGGCTCCCCGGCACCCACGAACTCCGATCGCAGCCGTCGTCGTGCACCGGCGATCGTGTACCCCTCCTCGTGCAGCAGGTCGCGGATCCGCAAGATGAGCTCGATGTCCTCGGGCCGGTACATACGCTGCCCGCCGCCGCTCTTACGGGGACGAAGCTGCGGGAACTCATGCTCCCAGTAGCGCAGAACATGGCTCTCCAGGTCGGTCAGGCTGCAAACCTCGCCCATGCGATAGAAGCCCTTGCGATACCCCGTTGCGACCGCCGGCGATTCAGCCATTGATCGCCTCGAGCAGCGCCGGGGCCGGACGGAAGGCAACGGCTCGATGCGCCGGAATGATCATGCTCAGTCCGGTAGCCGGATTGATGCCGCGGCGTGGGGCGCGCTCTACCACCGTGAAGGCACCGAAGTTGGTGATCATGATCTTCTCGCCACTCACGAGGCGTCGCTCCAAGACTACGAAAAGCTTGTCGACGAGCCTGACCGCGTCATTGATCGAAATCGCGGGCTCCGCCGCGTGGATAGCGCGGGCGATCTCTCGCTTGGTGAGCGTCATGACGCCTTGGGGATGCAACGTGACCCTTGTTCGAGGCTGGATTATAGCCCACCCTCGGTGGCCTTCCCGTGACGCTGCTTGGTACGCCGAACCCAGATCCGTACGGGCGTTCCACTGAATTCGAACTCGTCGCGCAGGCGGTTTTCCAGATAGCGCTTGAAGTTGTCTGGGAGCTTCCGGCTCCCCCCGCTGACAAACACTACGAAGCTCGGAGGCCCTACCCTCGCCTGCGTCAGGTACTTCAGCTGCGGCGAGCCGGGCGGCCCCTGCGCTCCGTGTTGCTCCAAGCGCTCGAAGAGAGCGTTGAGAGCGGCCGTGGGAACGCGCCGAAGACGGTTCCCCTGAACGCGATCGACCCGGGAGAACAGACCATCGACGCCGCGGCCGGTCTTCGCCGACGTAAACGCGACATCGGCAAACCCGATGCGTCCCATGCGGCTCTGCAGCTCACGCTGCCACGCACCAGCCTGTCCCTTCTGGGCTGTGATCAGGTCCCACTTGTTGACTACCACCACGACCCCGCAGCCCGACTCGCCCGCTTCCGCAGCAATGGTGACGTCCTGCCGGGTGAGGCCGACCGTCGCGTCGACTACCAGCAAGGCCACGTCGGCGCGCTGCATCCTCCGTCGCGCGATCGTCACGCTCACCATCTCGGCGAAGCCCTCGCGCCGCCCGCCGCGACGGATTCCGGCGGTGTCGATGAGAAGGTACGGTTGCTCGTCACGGAACATCAACGTGTCGATGGCATCACGCGTGGTTCCGGACACTTCGCTGACGACGACCCGCTCCTGCCCCAGCATCGCGTTCACCAGCGACGACTTGCCGACGTTGGGCCGCCCGACGACGGCGACCCTCACGGCCCCCTCGGGAAGTTCCTCCGGCTCCGCGGCCGAACCTGGCAGCCTGGCGATGATCGCATCGAGCAGATCGGCCACTCCATCTCCATGCTCGGCGGCGATGGCAAACACGGGCTGCACGCCCAACTCGTGGAACTCGGCAGCGCGCGCCTCGGCAATCTTGTCGGTGTCACACTTGTTGACAACGAGAAGCATCGGAATGCCTCGACGACGCAACTCCATGGCGATGCGCGCCTCGATCGGCACCATGCCCTCGCGGACGTCGACCACGAAGAGGACGAGCTCGGCGTCCTCCACTGCGTAGAGGGCGTGGTCTTGGATCTTCCGCAACAGCTCGTCGGCCGACTCCCACTCGACTCCACCGGTGTCGTTGAGCAGGAAATGGCGACCGCCCCACTCGGCCGGGGCACAGTGGCGATCTCGGGTGAGGCCCACCTCGGCGCCGACGATTGCCTGCCGGCGTCCCAGGATGCGGTTGAACAGGGTCGACTTGCCGACGTTCGGGCGGCCGACGATCACAACTTCGGGGAGGCGGTCTTCGGCCATCGTTCGGGGCTCGGGGGCGGCGTCAGCGGCAGGAAGTAAAGACTATGCTAAGCTTCGGATCTCTTCACTCGAAACGGCCCCCTCGACCCTAAACGCCGCATGATCAAGGCAGATATCGTCGAGCGCATCGCCGCCGCCACCGGCATCCCGAAGATCCAAGCCGAGCGCGCCGTCGAACGCATCCTACAAGCGGTAAAGGAGTCCCTCGCGCGCGGCGAACGGATCGAGTTCCGGGGATTCGGTGTGTTCGACGTGCGTCCGCGCAAGAGCGGCATCGGGCGCAATCCTCGCACCGGCGAGGAAGTTGCCATTCCGTCGGGCAAGACGACTCGCTTCAAGCCCGGGAAACACCTGTCGAATCTTCCGGCCGACCTCTGAACCGGGCGGCGTACCTCTTGCATCGAGCGGGTCCCAGGCAGGCTGTGGTGAAACTCTGATGGATCGCGACGACACCACCCCGCCACCCTCCGGGCCCTGGCCATCGCCAGATTGGCCGCTCGAAGAGCCGGCAGGTTCGAGCGGCCTGGACGATCTCGGCGCGCCGGCCCCGATCACCCCGGTGCTGCCCCCACTGTCGCCACCGCGCGGGCGCCGTCACACGGTGCTGTTCGTGCTGACCGTCCTGACCACGAGCTACTGGGGCTTCATCCAGTATCAGGCCTACTACCTCGACGATCTCGTCACGCTCAATCCATTGTCGGAGCCTATGCTCTGGCTCGCCGGCCTGCCCTACGGATTGGCGGTTATCTCGTTTCTACTTGCCCACGAGATGGGCCATTATCTGGCCTGTCGATACTACGGGATCGCGGCGACCCTCCCCTACTTCATCCCGATTCCGCCGGTACCCGGCCTGGTGTTGTTGCCGGGCACGATGGGAGCGGTGATCCGCATTGTCGCGCCGATCAAGAGCCGGCGTGCCCTCTTCGACGTGGCCATCGCCGGACCGCTCGCCGGCTTCCTGGCAGCGATTCCGATCCTGGCGGTCGGGCTGGCACAGTCGCGCGTCGTAGACCTGCAGGACCTCGGAGCGGGCACCATCAGCATGGGAGAGCCACTGATATGGGCGCCGTTGAGCATCATCTTTGCGCCACCGATGGGCCCTCAACAAACCCTGCTCGCCCATCCATTGGCGTTCGTCGGGTGGTTCGCATTGCTGGTAACCGCAATGAACCTACTGCCGGTCGGGCAGCTGGACGGGGGCCACTTGCTCTACGCCATCACGCCCCGACTGCACCGCGGCATTTCCCTGCTGATGGTGTTGGCAATGGTCTTTGCCGGATTCCGCTACTTCAGCGGCTGGTTGGTCTTCGCGTTTCTGGTGCTCTTCGTGTTGGGAACACGGCATCCGCGACCCCTGACCTTCGAGGGGAGTCTCGGGCTGACCCGGTTGTTGTTGCTGGTGCTCGCGATCGTCGTCTTCGCGACCTCATTCACGCTCGTGCCGGTAACGATCGATCTGAACTTCTAGCCGCCGTAGTCGTAGAAGCCGCGGCCGCTCTTGCGCCCATGATGCCCCGCCAGCACCATGCGCTTGAGCAGCGGAGGCGGCGCGAACTGCGCCGTTCTGAACTCGTCGAACATGATGTTGGCAATGTAGTAGGTGGTATCCAGCCCGACGAAGTCGAGCAGGGTCAGCGGGCCCATTGGATACCCACAGCCAAGCTTCATGGCGTTGTCTATGTCTTCGGCCGATGCCAGCCCCTCATCCAGCACACGAATCGCATCCAGCATGTAGGGGACCAGCAAACGATTGACGATGAAGCCGGTGCGGTCTTTGGCCATCACGGGGGTCTTGCCGATCGACTCTCCAAAGGCACGTCCAACCTCGACGACCGCCTGGTCGGTGAGCAACGTGTAGACGACCTCGACGAGCTTCATCAGTGGCACCGGCGAGAAGAAGTGCAGCCCGAGGAATCGATCGGGCCGCTGCGTCATGACCGCCATCTCGGTGATGCTCAACGACGAGGTGTTGCTGGCGAAGATGGTGGATTCCTTGCAGGCCTCGTCGAGCGCCGCATAGGTCTGCCGCTTGATCTCGAGATCCTCGGGTACCGCTTCGATCACCAGGTCGCAATCGGCCAGATCGCTCAGCTCCGTGGTGCCAGCCAGCCTACCCAGAGCCGAGTCGACGTCCTCCTGGCTGGCCTTGCCGCGCTCGACTGCCTTGGCAAGGAAGCCACCGATCCGTGCCAGGCCCTTCTCGACCAACGCATCGCTGACTTCCCGAACCACGGTTTCGTATCCGGCCTGCGCGCACACCTGCGCGATGCCGCTGCCCATCAGCCCGCATCCGACAACCCCGACCTTCTTGATTGGCATTCCTGATCCCTGGTTGCGTCAGTCGGCCTCGAGACAAACCGCGATGCCTTGGCCACCGCCGATGCATGCGGTGGCCAGCGCCTTGCCGCCGCCACGACGCTGAAGCTCGCGCAAGGCGCTGTAGGTAATCCGTGTGCCCGTTGCCCCGAGTGGATGACCGAGGGCAATGGCACCGCCGTTGACGTTGACCTTGTCTCGATCCAGGCCGAGCTCCTGCTCCACGGCGAGGTACTGGCCAGCGAACGCTTCGTTGACCTCGATCACATCGACATCATCGAGCCCCCATCCGGCCCGCTCTAGAGCCGCCTGCGTCGCCGGAACCGGCCCGATTCCCATGATGCTCGGGTCGACGCCGACGGTGGCCCACGACATGATCCGCCCGAGTGCTTCGTGCCCGTGCTCGCGCGCCCAGCGAGCTTCCGCAACCACCACCGCGGCCGCCCCGTCGACCATGCCACTGGCGTTGCCCGCGCTAACGAACGACTCCTGGCCGAACGCCGTCGGCAACGCAGCGAGTCCTTCCAGGGTGGTCTCGGGGCGCAGATGGTCGTCGGCATCGATGGCGATCGACTTGCCGCGCTTCTTGACGTCGACCGGCACGATCTCCTCGGCCAGTCGGCCAGCCTGCTGAGCTTCGTGGGCCTTCTGCTGGCTCTGCAAGGCGAACTCATCCTGCTGCTCGCGCGTGATGCCGTACTTGCGGGCCAGGTTGTCGGAGGTCATCGACATCGTGCACCCACAGTAGGGATCCATGAGGGACTCGATCAAGGAGTCCTTCATCTCGGCGGCGCGCATGCGGAATCCCTGTCGGGCTCCGTACACGACATGCGGCGCCATGGTCATGTTCTCCATGCCGGCGGCAACGCCGCAGTCAATTTCGTCGGTGAGCACGAGTTGTGAGATAGAGATGATCGACTGGATACCCGATCCGCAAAGACGATTCACGGTTACCGCCGGTGTGTCTTCGGGCAGGCCGGCCTTCAGCGCCACGTGGCGCGCCCCGTACAGCGCGTCGGTCGACGTCTGCAGCGCGTTGCCTACGGCGACGTGCTGGATCTCATCGGGCGCCACCCCGGCACGCTCCACCGCGGCTTTGGTCGCAACGCTACACAAGTCGATCGCCGAGGTCCGAGCGAAGTCCCCGAGAAAGCGTCGCATGGGCGTTCGCGCACCCTCCAAGATCCACAAGTCACGGCTCATCGAGCTCTCCTTCGTGTTCGGTCGAAGACACGGTGCCGCTACGAGGCCGAAGTCGGGTGCGAGCGAGTGGTCGGCAACGCCATGCAGCGAGAAAGCCGCCGCAGCGGTGGCCGCGCGGCCAGTGGCGGGACGCCGAGATGCGGCCATCCCGGTCAACGATGTCGATTGTCCCACACCCCCTGAAGACCGGCAAACGACGCCCAGAGCAACACCGCTACGACCAATACCGCGCCCACAACGTCGGCGATCCAATCGTACGCCGAGGGATCACGGCCCGAAATGAAGCTCTGGTGAAACTCGTCAGACAATCCGTAGACAGCCGCGATCACTACCGTGATCGAACCGCGGCGGTACGCCGCCCGGGGATCTAGCAGACGGCTGCCGAAGGCGAACCAGAGGGAGAGCGTCAGCAGACCGTACGCCACCGCGTGCTCTATCTTGTCGATCCCCGTCCCGGGGAGATCGCTGGACGGCTGGTGCGAAAGCCAGAAGATAGTGCCTGCTATGGCGAGCGCCGGCAGCCAACGCACGGCGCCGCTCACGCTTCTACAACGGCAGCAGGTACATCAACCACGACATCACGTAGGCAACGCCCACCATACCGGCGGTGATCCAGCCCGCCAGTACCGCCGCATCGCGGGGATCGTGACGCAGCATCGCTCCGAGAACGAGACCCACCGCCAGACAGAAGATGACGAGGAATAGAGCGTGAATCACCTAACGTCTTCCAATCGCGACATCGAAGGCGTCGAGCACGGCAAGCAGGTTGAGCAGCCCGGCGACCAGCGTGAACGTGTTGCCGTATTCGAAGTACGCTCCCTCGAGGTTGCCGTCGGCCCAGCCGAGAGCGTGCGCCGCGGCGAACGGGAGACCCACGCCAGCGGCGCCGAGCGCCGCCAGATAGGTGAGCGGCTCGCCCGGGACAGGCTTGTATACCTTGCCTTCGAGGGCGATCCCACCAACCAACAGGACGAGCACCAGGGATACGAACAAGAGCCCGCGCCTCCATCGACCGAAGACAACGTGGCCTGCTCCGGGCACCGCCCACGCCAGCACGCAACCAAGCACGACGCGCGGGGCGGCCACGGGCTCACTACGAGCGACCACCTCCGACGCGTCGGTGTCTTCTGCATCGTCGACGGCGGATTTGTCCATAGAGATTTCGTCTGGGAAGCGGGTCACGCTTTCGTCCCTCCTGCCAGGCTGATCGTAGACGCCCCCATCTATGGGCGCAAACGGCTCCTGACCACCTCTACCTCGTATGAAACCAGGTGCCCACCACGCTTGGGTCGTGGCTAGTCGGAGTTCCTCCGCACCACGGCAGTAAGGCGCTCGACCGCTGACATGGCCTCTGCCCCCGATACCAAAGCCAACAGATCGAAGGTGCCGTCGCCGTCCGGCAACAGGATGCGCAGACCGACCACCGCCTGCACCGGCCGATACAGCAGGTGCTCCGGCGGGGGATCGTCGAGTCGCGGCCGCGGAGCATCGGCGGCCGCCCCGACCAGCTCCAGCACTCGATAGCAGGCCTCCACCAACATGCTCTGGCGCACCTGCATCTGTGGAAAGAAGTCATTGTTCTGGTACACGTCGAGAACGCCCCAAGACACCATGCGCTGCACGAACGGGGTCGACCAGCGAGCGCCGACGTCAGCGACAATCACATTGCGGCGCTCGCCAGCAGCGTCCTCGAGCATCTCCAAGTTGATAGCCAGCAGCGCGGCAAGCTCTTCGCGGGTGATCACCGACTTGGCTTCCAGCTCGCGATACTCCGGCGGCAGCGAATCTCGCTCGTATAGATCACGCGCCTCGCGTGCCAGATCGGCAACGCGCGGATCATCAGGGCGCGCGTCGGCAAGCCGCTGAAAGACGTCGTTGGAGTCGGCGTAGCGCTCCGCGCTACGGTAGAAGATGCCGAGCCTCTCGAGGATCAGCGGGCCGTCGCCCGTGCGGCGGCGAGCATCGCTGAGGACCCGAATCGCGGCCTCGACATCACCTTGTTGTTGCCGCAGCGCCGCAATGCGCAGATACGGCCCCTGCAGCTCGGGAGCCGCCGCCATCGCCTCCTCATAGGCGGCGACGGCGGCCTCTGAATCCCCCCCGGTGGCGGCCAACTCGGCGCGCATGAGCAACGGGCCCACGTCACCAAGGCTGAGCTGGCGAAGCTCCAACACCGCACGCGTCAGACCAGGATCAGATCCCAGAGCCGTCTCGAACCAGCCCCGCGCCAGGTCAGGGCGCTGTTGAAGCACCGCAACCAACCCGATCCCGTAGGCTGCCTCGGCCAGGTCCGGCGCGGTCCCGAGCGCCAGCCCGAACGCGTCGCGCGCCGCCGGAAGATCTCCCTGTTGCAGCGCTGCGAACCCGGCGATCGTCCGACCGACGGGGCTCGCCACCTCTTCGGGTGTCAAGCCCGCCAGCGCACCACCCGGCGCGGCGGCTCGTACAGCGTCCCACGCCATGGTGAGCGACGCGGACGCCGCGGCCGGAGGCGGTGGCACGCGCGCCGGATCGAGCATCCTGACCGCGGTCGGCCGGGATACCGGCGCCGCGGTGGTGGCGGCGCAGCCGGCCGCTACGACGGCAGCCAGAAGAGCAACCGCTGAAGATCGCCTAGGTGCATTCATCCGATCCATTGTGACCCTCGGACTACGACGCGGCAACATCGCAACTTGCGGCATCCTGTGCTCCGCGGCTCAAGGCATCGCCCGCCAGGCGCAGGGCACGCTGCCGTTCGGCCTCGCCGCCGGGATCCTCACCCGCCTGATGCTCCAGCCAGCGGATCTGTGGCCAACGCCGGAACCAAGCAAGCTGACGCTTGGCGTAGCGGCGCGTCGCGATCACGATCTCGTCGCGTGCGACACCGAGATCAAGCCCACCGCGGCAGACGCGCGCCAGCTGCCGATACCCGATGGCCTGCAAGGCGTGAGCGTCGGCCGAGACTCCCGAGGCGAGCAGCGACTCGACCTCGTCGAGCCAACCGCTGGCCAGCATCTCGTCAACCCGGCGCTCAATACGCTCGTACAGCAGTGGGCGCGGCCAGGTCACGCCGATCCAAGCGGCTTCCGGCGCTCGGGGCAGCGCTTCGGTGCCCACCCGCTTCATTTCGCTCATCCGTCGGCCGGTACGAAGAATCACCTCCAGGGCGCGCAAAATCCTCTGTGCGTCGCGACCACCGAGCCTCGCCCCCCAGTCAGGATCGAGGCGACAGAGCGCAGCGTGCATCGACTCGATCCCGCGGCGGTCGGCCAGCCGTCGAAGCGTATCGCGCCACACGGCGTCGCTCGGCGGCGCCTCATCGAGCCCCTCGACAACAGCCTGGACGTAGAACCCACTGCCACCAACCAGGATCGGCAACCTGCCACGTGCTCGGATCTGGTGGATCGCCTGCCACGCGGTTACGGCGTAGGTACCGGCCGAACAACGTTGCACCGGATCCAGGTAGTCGATGCAGTGATACGCAAGGCGTTGCCGCGTGGAGGCCGTTGGCTTAGCGGTCCCGATGTCGAGCCCTCGATACACCTGCAGCGCGTCGGCGGAGACGAGCTCACCCGAGTAGCTTTCGGCGAGCTGTTCCGCGATCGCCGACTTGCCGGCAGCGGTCGGCCCCACGACCACGAGCAATCGTGGCTCCTGTTCGTCGCGCGCCCGGCGCGGACTCACTGGTCCAGCGGCACCATGGGCAACGAGATACCCTCCGCGCCACCTTTTCGCAGTGCATCGATCACCCGCACCCAGGTACCCAGGTCAATCGAGCGGTCAGCACGCACGGTGATCTTGGCTCGATCGTCCTCGTCGAGCGCCGCTACGCGCTGTTCAAGAGCGTCGGCGGTCACTGCTTCGCCGTCCAGGCGGATCTCGCCGCCCCCCGAAATCTCGACAATGATCGCCTCCACCGTGGTGGCCGGTGCCGTGCTGGACTCAGGCAACTCGAGATCCATCCCCGATTGCTCGAGAAAGGTCGTCGTCACGGCGAAGAAGATCAGCAGCAAGAACACCACATCGATCAGCGGTGACATGTCGACGCTAGCGCGGCGCTGCCGATGCCTTGTCTCGGTCAGCATGGGCTAACCGCCCGCCTCGGGTGTGGCGCGATTCGCTGGGCCCGGTGCCAGAGTCGAGTCGATCACGATGCATCGTCCGCCGGCGCGTGCGATACCCGCCGCTCGACGATCAACTTGATCATCGCCAGCACCAGACGCTCCATTTCCAACACCATGCCCTCGGCCTTGCCTACGTAGTAGTTGTAGCCGGCGAGCGCCGGAATGGCGATCGCCAGGCCGGTCGCGGTGGTGATCATTGCCTCCGAGATGCCCCCCGACAGGGCGTTGGCCTGGCCCACGCCCTGGAGCGAGATCACCGAGAACACTTGGATCATGCCGAGCACTGTCCCGAGCAAACCCAACAACGGCGAGATGCTGGCCACCGTACCCAGAACACCCAGGTAGCGCTCGAGCTCTGGAACTTCCTGGCGGCCGGCGTCGCGCACCAGCTCACGGATGAACTCGCGCGACTCCCTCCGCGACTGCAAGGCGGGCAGGAGGATGTTGTTCAACGGACCGGGCCGGCTCGCGGCGTACTCCTCGGCACGGACGAATTCGCCACGATCGATCAGTGCGTGGATGTGAGCCACTTCGTCGGGCGGAAGCACCTTCGCGTCGCGAAGATTCCAAAATCGCTCCGCCATGATTGCCAGCGCCAGCACCGAGCAAACCCCCAGCGGGATCATTATCGGTCCGCCGCTTTGCATCACCTCGATCATGCGTGATTCGACTCCGGTCGGCTAGCATAGGCGCTAGCGCTGGTCAGGAAACTCCACGTCGGCCGTGCCCATGTTGTAGATGAACCCCAGGCGGCCGGGAATATCGTCATACGGATAGTAGTCCGGAATGGGAGGCAGGGGATCCGACAGCTGCAGCGCGAACTGGGCCCCGGCATCGTATGCGGGCTGACCCGAAGGCCAACTGCGCTCGATGACGATCCTCGCGACCTCGTCGCCGTTGGCATCGGTTTGCCGCCGAATCGACAACGCCACGAAACTGGCGCCGGAGACTCCCGTGCGAATCAGCGGCGGCATGTTAGCTCGCCAGTGACCCTCGATACGCCTCAGAACCTCGTTCAAGTAGGGGCCGAGATCGTAGCCTCGCGTGTCGAACTGAGCCAGGCCCTCCGAGTCATCAACCCCCCCCTCACGGTTCTCATACACCTGCGGATCGACGAACGACTCCATCCTCGTCAACTGGCTCCTCAAGCTCGGCCTTCGAGGGGGAATGGTAACGGTCTCGGCGGCGGCGTCGTCGGTTTCCGCAGGTTCCTCCGGAGCCTCGGTCTCAGCCTCAGCGACTTCGGTGTCGGATGGCTCCAGGAGCTCCAAGGGCTCGTCGGCAACGCGCTCCGGAGCCTCCGTACGCTCCACGGGCGCCGCCGGCTGCGGTTCCGGGGTCGGTGGTTGCGCCTCGGCCGCCGGAGTCTCGATCGGTACCGCCGCGGGCCGCAGCACCGTGGCGGCGGTATTGCCTTCCGAGAAGGGCAGCGGCTGGTCGTCGCGCGGTGAGGTGTCTGCCGCGACGCGGTCGACGTCCGAGAGTGTTTCCGTCTCGGGGGCCTCGGGCGGAGGCTCGCTCTCGGGGGTGTCTACGAAGGAGAACTGCAGCGGAGGCGGCTCGGTCTGAGCAGCTGCCGGACGCGGGAATAACAGTGTGGGCCACCAGGTCACCAGCCCAGCCAGCAGCAGGTGCAACGCAATAGCGAAGACAACTGCGCGTCCGAGGGTAAATCCATGCCGATGAGCTTGGCGCCGGCTGAGTTCGCTCATTTCACCTTGCGCGCTCGGAGGTAACCGCCGGGCCACCGGACCTTGACGGGGTTCGGCACCGGGCAGGCGTTTGCACGTCCCAACCCCACGTGCCCTTCAGGTTACGCGCCCTCGCAACCCCTCAAGAGTGAGAATAGCATGCCACCATTGGCGCTAGCACAGCCAAGGGTCAGCGGCGCAACGTATGGCGGCGATCGCGGTAGAGCTTGAGGTGACGTACCGCAGCGACGCGCTCAGCGCGGCTCAGAGCGCCCATCATCGGGGTCAACGTAAGAGCCTCGGCGACCGCCTGCGACAAGGTGCTGGCAATGGCCCGCCGGCCTGGCCGCCCCACCAGCAGCTCATACAGCCCCACCGAATCACGCGCCGCGCCGGCGCCGGTGCTGCCGAGCACGCCCCACAGCCTCGGATCAGGTGGCCCGAGCGGCAGGGACCCATGTTGCAACACGCGACCGGCCGCGCGCCGCTGCGCGCTGCCCAGCAGCTTGCGTCCATCGCCCACCACCTCGTGCAGGGCTCGAGCGGCGAAACAAGCTCCTGGGGCAGCACGGTCGCGGCGCCCGCGGGCACGCTCGAGGCAAACGTCAGCACCGAGCCGCCGCAACCCAACCACCAGGCCTTCGGCGATCACCTGGTAGGTCGGCAAGACACCGCCGGCAAACGGACCGCGCGCCGCCGGCCCAGTGAGCGCATAGGTGAGCTCGTCAGCGTGGAGCACCGCCCGTCCACCGGTGCGGCGTCGAACCAGGTCGACGCCGAAGCGACCGGCAAAGCACGGATCGAAGCCCTCACGCCACCGCTGTGCGTAGCCGAGGGAGACCGTCGGGCGGGCCCACGCGTACCAGCGCATGGTGTACTCGTGTGCGCTGGAACCCTCCAGCAGCGAGTCGTCGACGGCCATGTTCGCCGCCCCGAGGCGCTCGCCGTCGAGTAGCACCCGGAGTAGCGCCGTAGAGCTCATTGCGGACAGCCGCAGGCAGTCAGAGAAGCTCGTCCAGCGGCGTATGCTCGCGCCCCTGTGCCACGGCGACCGGAGCACACGTAACGTGCCCGCCGTAGGTATTCACGCCCCGCGCCAATGCCGGATCGTCACGCACGGCATCCTCGACACCTACGCTGGCGAGCTTCGTGAGATAGGCGGCTGTAACGTTGGTGAGCCCGAATGTTGAGGTCCGTGGCACGGCCCCAGGCATGTTCGTAACGCCGTAGTGCACGACTCCATCGACGACAAAGGTGGGCTCCCGATGCGTTGTTGCGCGCGTGGTCTCGATGCAGCCTCCCTGGTCGACGGCCACGTCGACGATGACCGCCCCATCCTTCATCCTCGACACCACCTCACGCGGAACGACGTTGGGAGCCGCCGCCCCTGTGACCAGCACTGCTCCAACCAGCAGATCGGCGCGCAAGCACCAGGCCTCGACCGTTGTGGCGTGCGACATGATGGTGTTCACGTGGCCGCCGAAGACATCATCGATGTATTGCAGGACGCGGGGACTGTTGTCGAGGACGGTGACATGAGCGCCCATCCCATAGGCAACGCGCGCCGCGTTGCGGCCCACGATACCGCCGCCGATCACCACCACGTCGGCCGGGTTTACACCCGGCACGCCCCCCAACAGGACCCCTCGACCGCCCTGCGCCTTCTCGAGGAAGTGGGCGCCAACCTGCACCGACATGCGCCCGGCGATCTCGCTCATCGGCACGAGCAACGGAAGCGAGCCGTCCGCTAGCTCGACGGTCTCGTAGGCGATTCCTGTTACCCGATTGTCGAGAAGCGCCTGCGTCAGCTCCGGCAACGGCGCGAGGTGCAAGTATGTATAGAGAACGAGATTCGGCCGCAGGTAGTCGAACTCTGCGGGCACCGGTTCCTTGACCTTGATGATCAAGTCGGACTCCGCCCAGACATCCGCAGCCTTATCGATCAGGCGCGCACCGGCCGCAAGGTACTGATCATCCGGCAGACCGCTGCCAATCCCCGCTCCAGACTCCACCAGGACCTCCGCGCCAGCAGCCGTAGCCTGGCGCACGCCGGCCGGGACCAAACCAACCCGGTTTTCCTGGGGCTTTATCTCTGTGACGACTCCGATCTTCATTCGGGATCTTCTTCCTCTGACTTGTTGGTGGCGCGCATTTCCACGTTTCCTTCGAAGACTGCGCCCTCGGCAAAAGCTACTGAGGGCGCACGAATATCGCCCGTAACCTGGCCCGTGGCCCCTACCTCGACCTTCTGAATTCCGCTCGCGTCTCCGTCCAAGTAGCCGTCGACCGCGACTCGATCGCCACACAGCGTGCCTTTGGCGCGACCACGCTCGCCGATCACCACCTCACCATCGAGTGTCACGGTGCCGGTAACGCTGCCATGGCATTCAAGCGATCCGCTACCGCGGATATCGCCCTCGAAGACACACCCCGGGCCCAGGTAGGAACGCGCGCTATTCGCCTTGTCCGACATGGTGTCCTCGGTAGTTCGTGGCAGTACCCGTTCGACCGCCGTGAGTCGCTGGCTGTGGTTGACGTCGAGAGCGGGTAACGGGGCTCGAACCCGTGGCCTTCGGCTTGGGAAGCCGACGCTCTACCAACTGAGCTATACCCGCTTCGCGGCCTCGGTATGGACGCCGTCAATCGCAGACTTTAGCAACGTCGCGGCAACAGGGTCAACGATGCGCGGCACCGTCCTTGCCGGTGCCCACTGCCATCAAAACGCCGACAGCCCGGTGAGCGCCTGGCCGATGATCAGTGTGTGTACCTGATGCGTCCCCTCGTAGGTGTACACCGTCTCCAGGTTGACCAGGTGGCGGAAAACCTGATATTCGCCGAGGATACCGTTGCCACCCAGAATCTCGCGGCAGCTGCGGGCCGTCTCCAACGCCATGCGTACGTTGTTGCGTTTCGCCATCGAGATCTGCGATGGCGTGACCTTGCCGGCATCCTTGAGCTGACCCAGGCGCCAGCACAGCACCTGCGCCTTGGTTATCTCCGACGCCATATCGGCGAGCAATCCCTGGATAAGCTGTTTCGAGGCAATCGGCGAGTCGAAGACGATTCGGTTGCCGGCGTATCGGAGCGCCTCGTCGAGGCACGCCTGAGCCGCTCCGATACTCCCCCAAGCTATCCCGAAGCGGGCTTGGTTCAGACACATGAGTGGCGACTTGAGGCCACCCGATCCGGGCAACAGAGCGCCATTCGGTAGCCGCACCTCGTCGAGCACGAGCTCGGCGGTGTCGGAGGCTCGCAGCGAGTACTTACCCTTGACGCTCTGCGCCTGGAATCCGGCTGTGTCCGTGGGCACGATGAACCCGCGGATGCCGTCATCCGTGGCCGCCCAGACGATAGCGATATGCGCCATTGTGCCGTTGGTGATCCACATCTTGACACCGTTGAGCACCCAATCGTCGCCATCGCGCACGGCGCGCGTGCGCATGGCGCCTGGATCCGACCCGGCGTCGGGCTCGGTCAGACCGAAGCAGCCGATCACCTTCGCTGTGGCCATGTCGGGCAGCCATCGCCGGCGCTGCTCCTCCGAGCCGAACTCGAAGATCGGATACATGCACAGGGCACCCTGCACGGAGACGAAGGACCGTATCCCGGAATCGCCGCGCTCCAGCTCCTGCATGATGAGACCGTATGTGCTGCTCTGGAGGCCGGCGCAGCCGTACTCCTCGGGAAGGTTAGCCCCCAGCAGATCGAGCTCGGCGAGCGGCTCGATCAGCTCGGTCGGGAACTCTCCCCTCGCCTGATGGTCCTCGACGATCGGCAGGCACCGGTCGGCCACGAACTGCCGGACGGTATCGCGCACAAGGATCTGCTCGTCGGACAGCAGCTCATCCAGTGCATAGAAATCGAGCGCCTCGTACTCTGACATGGCTCCAACCTTGTGCAGGATATTGCGGGGCCCGGGCGGGCGTCAGTCGACGCTGCGCAACGAGGCTACCACGTGAACAGGCAACGACTCGGCATCGTCTTTTGCCTCCCGGACCGCCGTGGCATCCTGACAGGATGAACCGTTCCCGTGTGTATCTGGATTACAACGCCACAGCGCCGCTGGCCACCGAGGTCAGCGCGGCGATGGAGCCTTGGCTGGCTGCTACGGCAGCCAATCCGTCGAGTATCCACCGCTACGGTCAGCGGGCTCGCGCTGCGATAGAAGTCGCCAGCCAGCAGGTGAAGGAGCTGTGTGGCGGCCACGACGTGGTGTTTACCAGCGGCGGTACGGAAGCCGACAATCTGGCAGTGACAGGGTTGCTGGGATGGCCGCCAGCCGGCCACCTGGTGGTCTCGGCGGTCGAGCACCCTGCGGTGCTGGAGCCGGCCCAGGCGCTCGCCGCGCTCGGAGTCGAGACAACACTGGTACCGGTCGATCGCGAGGGGCGCGTCGATCCCGACAAGTTTGCTGCAGCACTGCGCGACAACACCGTGCTGGTATCGATCATGGCAGCCAACAACGAGACCGGGACGATCCAGCCGGTACGCGAAGTGGCCGCCATCGCCCGACGCCACGGGGTAGCCGTGCACTGCGACGCCGTGCAGGCGGCGGCCTGGTTGGATCTCGTCGACCTGCTCGACGAGGTCGACATGGTCACTCTCTCCGGACATAAGATCGGCGGGCCACCGGGGATCGGAGCCCTGGTGCTGCGCCGACCCCTGGATCTGACCGCGACGCTGCGCGGCGGCGGGCAACAACGTGGGCGGCGCCCCGGTACCGAGCCGACGGCGTTGATCGCCGGCTTCGGGGCCGCCTGCGAGCGTGCTCGCACCCGCTATCGAGTCGAATCCGAGCGCGTCGGGGCATTGGCTAACGCCCTGGCGGCGGAGATCGTCGACTCTACACCTGACGTACACGTCACCGTGCCCGTTGCGCCCCGGCTACCGAACACGATCCACCTGTGCTTCGCCGAGTGCCCCGGCGACCTGCTGGTCGCCTGCCTGGACCTGGAAGACATCGCCGCGTCGGCCGGGTCGGCGTGCGCCAGCGGCGTGGCACATGCCTCGTATGTTCTGGAGGCCCTCGACCTGCCGCGGCGTTACCAGGCCGGGGCGCTACGGTTGTCGCTCGGCTACGGCACCGACGACGCAGAGATTGCCGGCCTCGGAAAGCGCATCGCCCGCTGCGTCTTAGCCGCCAGCGAGGGCAATCTGCCCGCCGTGGGAGCCTGAGATGGGACGCGTAGCAGTGGCAATGAGCGGCGGCGTAGATTCGAGCACGGCGGCGGCTCTCCTGCGGCAGGAGGGGCACGAGGTCGTCGGGCTCACGCTGCAGCTTTGGGATTACGGAGCGTTCAACACCGAGCGTGGACTGGGACGGTGCTGCTCGCCGGCCGACATCGCCGATGCACGGGCGGTGGCGGCGCAGCTCGACTTTCCTCATTACGTTTTCGACCATACCAGCGCCTTTCAGGCCGAGATCGTCGAGCCGTTCCTCGATGCTTACGCTGCCGGCGATACGCCGAGCCCGTGTATTCGCTGCAACCGCAAGGTGAAGTTCGGATTGCTACGCCGGCTGGCCAGCAGCCTCGGCGCCGAATCGCTGGCAACGGGACACTACGCTCGCCTCAGCGAACAAGCTGGGCGGCCCGTGCTACGCAAGGGCGTGGATGCCGAGAAAGATCAGTCGTATTTCCTGTTCGACGTACCTGCGGCGCAGCTTCGCGACGTCCGCTTCCCCATTGGGGCCCTTAGCAAGCACCAGGTTCGTGAAGAGGCGCGACGATTGGACCTACGCGTTGCCGACAAGGCCGAGAGCTACGAGCTGTGCTTCATTCCCGACGGCGACAAGAACGCGTTTGTGGAACGGTACCGACCCGCTGCGTGCGAAGAGCGCATCGCCATACGCGACGTCAGTGGCCGTTCGCTCGGGCACACCAACGGCCTGCATCGCTTTACCGTCGGGCAGCGACGGGGACTGGGGGTCAATGGCGGCGATCGCCTCTATGTGCTCAACGTTGACGCCGATGCCGCGAGCGTCACGGTCGGGCCGCCTGAGGGGTTGGAGAGCACCACCTTGCTAGCCGAGCACTGCAACTGGCTGGCGATCGACGCGCCCCAATCCCCCCTACGGGTCAGGGCCCGCATTCGCCACCGCCATCGCGAAGCTGAGGCGATCGTCGTACCGATGCGCCAAGGCTGCTACGAAGTCAGGTTCAGCGAGCCGCAGCGTGCGGTTACTCCCGGGCAGGGCGTGGCCTTCTACGACGGCGACGTGCTGCTCGGCGGCGGATGGATCAGCCGACGCTCCGACGATGATGGCGAGGCCGCTACCGACTAGCTCTCGCCTAGTCGTTTCAGGAGAGGCTCCAGCAACGTCTTCGCGGCCAACTGTTCGGCACGCTTCTTGGTGCTTCCCTGGCCCACGGCGCGCTGATCATCGCCGGCGGTCACCTGCACACGGAACGTCTTCTGGTGATCAGGGCCCTCCTCGTCCACAACCTCGTACGAGGGCAACGGAAGTCCCGCTGCCTGCACGTGCTCCTGAAGCGCCGACTTGAAGTCACGCGTTGGCGGCACCTGATCGGCAACCGGCCGGATCAGCGGCTCGACACGGGCGAGCACGAAATCCATTGCGCACCCGAGGCCCCCATCCATGTACAGCGCGGCGATCAACGCCTCGAAGCTATTTGCCAGGATCGAGCTCTTGGTGCGGCCCGCGGTCTTCTCCTCGCCGCGACCCAGAAACACGAACTGTCCCAGCCCGAGCTCGTCCGCGAGCTTGGCGAGAGTCTCCGCCGACACCAGGAACGACTTGAGCTTGGACATCTGCCCTTCGTTCAAGGACGGATACCCGCGGCACAAGAGATCGCTGACGATCAGCCCCAGCACGGCGTCGCCGAGAAACTCGAGAACCTCGTTGTCATCGATGCCGCCGCCTTGCTCGTTGGCGTACGAGCGGTGCGTCAGCGCGCGAACCAACAACGCACGGTCGTCGAAGTTGTAGCCGATCCGCAGCTCTAGTGATGCCAGCGCGTCGCCACCACGCTCGTCCGGTGAACCGCCGATGCTGCGATCACTCTGCACCTGTCGGAGACTCCATCGACGCGCGAATCGCGTCCGCCGCCGCCGCCGGATCGTCGGCTTGGAGAATCGGTCGTCCGACGACGAGATAGTCGGCGCCGGCCGCCATCGCCGCCACAGGCGTTGCAACACGGGCCTGATCGTGAGTGTCGGCGCCGATCGGGCGAATCCCGGGCGTGACGACGAGGAACTCGAGCCCCCACCGCGCACGGATTGCGGCAGCCTCCCGAACCGAGGCTACCACACCGTCACAGCCGCTAGCGTGGGCCACCTGGCAGCGCTTCTCGACCAAGCTGACCGGAGTGCCGTCGATGCCTACGGCCGGTAGGTCTTCAGCCGACAGGCTGGTGAGCAGCGTGACCCCGAGCAGCCGCGGCAGCCGCTGCGTGGAGCGCGCCGCTACCGCCGCCTCGAGCATCTTGCGTCCGCCACTCGTGTGCAGGGTTAGCAATTCCACCTCGAGCTCGGCGGCGGCCTGCACGGCACCGGCAGCGGTTGCCGGGATGTCGTGGATCTTGAGGTCGAGGAAGATCCCCCATCCCATCGATACAAGGTCACGCACAAGAGCCGGCCCCTGGGCGATGAACAACTGCAGGCCGACCTTGAGGACGTCGGCGTGTCCCTGCAGCGCTTCCGCCGCTCGGAGAGCACGTTCAGCGTCGGGGACATCGAGCGCGACGATCAGTCGCGGCCGGCTCAATTCATTCGCTCGATGTGCACCCGCGCGACTCCCTCGTCGACCATCACCAGCGCTCGCGCGGCGCCCAACGACAGGTCCAGGTCTCGGCCCTTGATGAACGGTCCACGGTCGTTGACCTCCACCACTACGGAGCGCTGGTTGCCTGGATGAGTGACTCGCAGCCGCGTCCCGAACGGTAGCGTCTTGTGAGCCGCCGTCAGCGCGTGCATGTCGAAGACGGCGCCGCTCGCCGTCTGGCGGCCATGGTACTTGTGTCCATACCAGGATGCGACCATTACCGCTGCTCGTGAACCGGGTCGTGCTGCGGGACGGAGCTGTGCCGCGCAGCCGCTTGCCACCAGTAGCAGCGCACCGATCGCGATCGCTGCCGGCAAACGGCGCGATGCTCGAGCAGCGCCCTCACGACTCGCCCAACCGTAGAGAGCCGACAACTTCGTGGACCGAGGTAATCTCTTCATCGCAACACCATCTCTCCAGCTCATCGACCAAACGCTGTGACGCGGTCGGATCGTAGAAATTCGCCGTGCCGATCTGAACTGCCGTTGCGCCCACGATCAGATACTGAAGCACATGGTCAAGCTCAGATACGCCACCGATGCCTATCAAAGGCAACGACGAGACAAGAGATACCTCGTAGAGTAAATACAGCGCGATCGGAAACAGGGCAGGGCCGGAAAGCCCACCGTAAATCGTGGCCAGGAGCGGCCGACGGCGTCCCACGTTGACAGCCATACCTCGTATCGTGTTGGCCACCGAGAGCGCATCCGCGCCCGCTTCTTCCGCTGCCCGGGCCATTACCCCGATGTCCGTGACACCGGGGGCCAACTTGACCCAGAGAGGCTTGGAGGTGGCCGACCGAGCCGCAGCGGTGACCGTGTGGATCTGCACCGGATCGGTGCCAAAGCTAATTCCGCCTTCCTTGATGTTCGGGCAAGAGACGTTGAGCTCGATCGCGTGTACGCCTTCGGCTTGGTCGAGTCGGGCGACGACACCGACGTACTCGTCGACGGTTCTGCCCCAGGCGTTGGCGATCACCTTCAGGTCGAATTGCCTCAAGAACGGCAACTTGTCGCGAACGAAGGCCTCTGCGCCGACGTTCTGGAGACCAATCGAGTTGAGCATTCCTCCCGGAACCTCGGCAATGCGCTGGGGTGTGTTGCCGCGCTCGGGCTCCATCGACAGGCCCTTGACCACGATGCCACCGAGCTGATTGAGATCGATGAGCTCGGCCAACTCCTCGCCATACCCCACCGTTCCGGAGGCCAGCATCATCGGGTTACTCAGCTCGATCTCGCCGATCTTGACGCTGAGATCGACCTTCCCGCCCGGGTTGCTCATCGCCAACCCAGGGTGGCCGCGTCGAACACAGGCCCCTCGCGACAGATACGTCGATACACCCACGTATCGCCGTGTTCGATCGGAACGACGCAGGACAGACACACCCCGATCCCGCAAGCCATCGGCGCCTCGAGGCTGACTTGATGCGCACAGCAGTGTCGGGCGGCCACCTCGTCGACAGCGCGCATCATCGGCGTGGGGCCGCAGGAATAGATGCGCGGACGCCCGGCAGCGCGCTGCAGATGCTCCTGGAGCGCCCCGGTAACAAACCCATGGTGGCCGGCGGAGCCATCATCGGTGGCCACATGGACCGGCACCCCGAGCTCTTCGAAGTCGCCCAGGCACAGCAAGTCCTCGCGGGTACGACCGCCGACGAAGGCTCGTACGCGCGCACCGCGGGCGCCGAGAGCCTCTGCCAACAGGGGGAACGGCGCGGCCCCGACCCCGCCCATGACCAGCAGATCCTCCTCGTCACGCGCAACCTCCGGTGGTGGCAAACGGAACGGGGACCCGAGCGGGCCGAGAACGTCCGTCACATCACCCGGCCGAGCGTTCGCCATCAGCGTGGTACCCCGGCCGGTACGCTCCACCAACAACGTGAAGCCCACTGCGGCGCCCGCCTCGCGCACGATCCGATAGATCGCCATCGGCCGACGCAGGAGCGGATCGATCGCGTCGGTCACCGAGATCATCACGAAATGACCCGGGAGGGATGCCGCGGCAATATCCGAACAACGGTACTCCATTACGAAGTAGCGGCACGAAAGGGTGCGCATAGACTCCAGGACGAGCCGCCGTTCGAACATCGGCCGCAGGCTAGCACGGGTCCCGGCGGGCCGGCAAACCGCCGACATCACCCGAGTTGACGACCACTGGTCGGGTAAGTACGCTGGGGTATCGACCTTTTAAAGATTGGCCCCGTGAGGCCAGGAAGGGCGCGCTCATGTCGCAGTCTTGCTGTACGAACCCGCACCGAACGTACGTTCGGGCGGGGATTTTTTTTGCCTGCCAACCGCTACCTCTGGGCGTGCGCCTCGATCCAGATCGGCAACCGCCAGCAAATCCGGAGTATTCGAGGCAACACCGTACACGCGGGAGCGACCGATGCGATTGAAGGCCCACATCATGGACGCCAGACAGATCGACCGAGCCCTGTCTCGGATCGCTCACGAGATCGTCGAGCGAAACGAACCCAGCCAATTGGCCCTGGTCGGCATTCGTACGCGCGGCGTACCGCTCGCCGAGACGTTGGTTCGGAAGATCGCCGACTTCGAGGGAGCCGAGGTGGCGACGGGAACTGTGGACGTGACGCTCTACCGCGACGACCTGTCACAGATCGCTCCGAACCCCGTGGTGCAAGCCACCGAGCTCAACTTCGATATGGACGGCCGGGACGTGGTGTTGGTAGACGATGTGCTGTTTACCGGCCGCACGGTGCGCGCCGCCATGGACGTGATGATGGACTTCGGTCGACCGCGATCGATTCAGCTGGCGGTACTCGTTGACCGGGGGCATCGCGAGCTGCCGATTCGCGCCGACTACGTCGGCAAGAATGTGCCCACCTCGCTACGCGAGGTGATCAAGGTGACCTGCGCGGAGGTCGACGGAGAGGACCGGGTGACCATTCTCGAGACCGAGGAAACAGTGCGCTGAGATGGGAGCGATGACAATGGATCAGACAACGACCGCGGTGGCCGACGAGGCACCGGCGATCTCCGAGCCACCAACGCAGGACGTCGCCTTTCCAAGGAATCTTGTCGGTATTCAATCGCTCGATGCCGAGCAGATCGAGCTCGTACTGGATACTGCGGAGCACTTCAGAGCGATCTCCGAACGCCCCATCAAGAAGGTGCCGGCGCTTCGCGGCAAGACCGTCGTGAACCTGTTCTTTGAGCCCTCGACGCGGACGCGTACGAGCTTCGAAATTGCCGGCAAGCGACTCTCGGCGGATGTCCAAACCGTATCGGCATCCACCAGCAGCGTGGTGAAAGGAGAGACGCTTCTGGATACCGCCCGCAATATCGAGGCAATGTTCCCCGATATCTTGGTGATGCGTCACGCCTCCGCCGGAGCTAGTGACTTCCTCGCAAAACACTGTTCTGCCGCCGTCGTCAATGCCGGCGACGGGGCCCACGAGCACCCTACGCAAGCGCTGCTCGACGCCCTCACAATCCGGCGCTCCAAGGGAACGGTGGCAGGGCTTCGTGTGGTGATCGTGGGCGACATCGGCCATAGCCGGGTGGCGCGGTCGAACATCCTGTGCCTCCGTGAGCTGGGCGCCGAGGTCGCCGTCGCAGCGCCGCCAACGCTCATGCCCAACCAGGTCGAGTCACTAGGGGTGACTGCCTACGACCGAATCGAGCCGGCGCTCGAGGGCGCGGACGTGGTCATGATGCTGCGTATTCAGGTCGAGCGTGGCAGCAAGCTCAACGTGCCCAGCGCGGCGGAGTACTTCAAGCTCTTCGGTCTAACCGAGAATCGCCTGGCGATGGCCAGCAAGGACGCCATCGTAATGCATCCGGGGCCAATGAACCGCGGCGTCGAGATCGCCTCGAATGTAGCCGACGGACCACGATCAGTCATCCTCGAGCAAGTGACCAACGGCCTGGCGGTGCGCATGGCAATCCTCTATTTGCTAGCCGGAGGAAACCCGAAGAATGTCGAATCTGCTGCTTAGGGGCGGACGCCTCGTCGACCCCGCAAATGGCGTGGATACGGTCGGCGACGTGCTCGTTGTCGACGGCGCTATCGAGCAAGCAGGATCTCGGATCGACGCTGGCGACGCCGAGACGATCGAATGCGACGGCATGATCGTGGCTCCCGGCTTCGTGGATATGCATGTTCATCTGCGCGAGCCGGGCTTCGAGTACAAGGAAACGATCGCCACCGGGACGATGGCGGCCGCCGCTGGAGGTTTTACGGCCGTCGCCTGCATGCCCAACACCAAGCCGGTCAATGACCACCGATCGGTGACGGAGTTCATCATCGAGCGAGCCCGGTTCGAGGGGCACGTGCGCGTATGCCCGATCGGCGCCGTCAGCATCGAACAGGCCGGCGAGGCGCTGACCGAGATCGGAGAGCTCGTCGACGCCGGCTGTGTGGCGATCTCTGACGACGGTTATCCGGTCGCCACCGCACAGCTGATGCGCAAAGCGCTCGAATACACGCGCATGTTCGATATTCCGGTCATCGAGCATTGCGAGGAGCTCTCGATGACCGTCGGGTCTGTGGTTCACGAAGGCGCGGTCGCCACGGCTCTGGGAATGCGGGGTTGGCCGGCGGCCGCCGAGGAGATCATCGTTGCCCGTGATCTACTGCTGGCCGAGGCGACCGGCGGGCGGCTGCACCTGGCCCACCTTTCCACGGCGGGGTCGATGCGGCTGGTCCGCGATGCCAAGGAGCGCGGAGTCGACGTCACGTGCGAGGTAATGACCCACCATTTCTCGCTGACCGACGACGCCGTACGCGGCTTTGACACCAACACCAAGATGAACCCGCCCTTGCGCGCCGAGTCCGATCGGCAGGCGCTGATCGAGGCCATTGGTGACGGTACGGTCGACGTGATCGCTACCGACCATGCACCGCATCATCGAGACGAGAAGCTGCTGGAATACGATCATGCGCCGTTTGGCATCGTCGGCCTGGAAACGGCCGTTCCACTTACTTGCACCCACCTGCTGCGCACCGACGTCATCGACGCTCCCCGACTCGTCGAGCTCATGTCAGTCAACCCCAGCAGGATTCTCGGGCTCGAGGGCGGCGCCCTGACCGCTGGTACGCCGGCCCACCTTACCGTCATCGACCCTGAACACCGGGCCACGGTCGACGCGTCAGCGTTTCATAGCAAGTCACAGAACACCCCGTTCGACGGCGAGACCCTGTACGGCTGGCCGACGCTGACCGTCGTCAACGGAACGATCGCTTGGCAGAAGACGTGAGCACGGCGCCGGAGCTCCGCGCATTGTTGCTCGATAGCGAAGCGCTGCTCGAGGGCCACTTCATGCTCTCCTCGGGCCAGCATTCGAACCGCTACCTACAATGCGCTCGCGCCCTGCAGTATCCCGACATCGCCGAGCGACTCGGCGCCGCAATCGCCGAGCTCTGCGATGCGAAGCTGACCGAAGGCCCGGAGGTGGTGGTGTCCCCTGCCCTCGGTGGTCTGATCATTGGACACGAGGTCGGGCGCGCCCTGGGTGTGCGAGCGTGCTTCACGGAGCGCGTCGCGGGCGTCATGGAGCTGCGTCGTGGATTCGCGCTGACTCCGGGTGAGCGTGTGCTGATGGTCGAGGACGTCATCACGACCGGCCTCAGCAGCCGCGAGACGCTGGCGGTAATTCGCCAGCACGGCGGCCATCCGGTGGCTACGGCGTGCATCGCCAACCGCCTCGGGGCGATGGATCTCGACGAGCTACCGTTGCTGGCGTTGCTCGAGCTCGATGCTCCGGCGTGGGATCCGCAGGAGTGTCCGTCCTGTGCCGAAGGAGGCACCGCGATCAAGCCAGGGAGCCGCGCGCCCGCATAGCTGTCGATCTGCGTCGCCTCTCAGTGACGTCCGAGCTGACGCTCGATCGCTCGGTGTTCGAGCCGCAGCATGATCGGGCGGCCATGCGGACAGCGCGTTGGTGACTCGCACTCGCCGAGCTGAGCGATCAGGCTCGCCATCACTTCGCGCGTCAGTGGTTGGTTCGCTTTGACGGCCGCGTGGCACGCGATCGAGGCGGCAACCTGGTTCTGTATGTGCTCGGCAGCCCCGCTGCCGCGCTCATCCGCCAGCGACGCCAGTAGCGCGCGTAGCGTCGGAGCGCCGCGACGGGCACCCAGCACCTCCGGCACGGTACGCAGCGTCCAGGTTCGCCCTCCAAACGGCTCGATCTCGAAACCGAACGTAGCCAGCAGCTCGTGGTGCTGCTCGGCAGCCGCCACCTCGAGCGCTGTCAGCTCCACCGTCTCGGGCACCAGCAAGCCTTGCACCGGTACCCGACGGCGGCCCCGCTGCTCGAGCACCTGTTCGTACAGGACGCGCTCGTGTGCCACATGTTGGTCGATGATCAGCAGTCCCTCGTCGTCTACCGCCAGGATGTATGTATTGGCGTATTGGGCAATCGGCTGCACGGCGCCCGGCGTACCCTCGATGGGCGTCGCGGACTGGTCTTCGGCGCTGTCTCGTCGGCCCCTTGCACCCGCCCCCCCGATCGACATCCAGTCGCGCAGCGGCAGGCTGGGAGCGGCCGCCGCGCCGTCCGCCAGACTCCAGGTGTCACCGCTGGTGTCGCGAACCACGCCATCAGCCGTTGGCGACTGTAGGGCAGCACGCGGCGGCGCCAGCTGGCTGGCAAGCGCCGTAGCGACGGATCGCCGTAGCGACGCGAAGACGCGACCCGGCTCAACGAATCGCACCTCGGCCTTGCGTGGATGGACGTTGACGTCCACCTCGGCTGGATCGAGCGTTAGAAACAACACCGCGACCGGGAACCGTCGGTGACCCAGCAGCGAGTCGAAGCCTGACACGATGGCGTGCGCCAAGCGGCCGTCGCTGACCACCCTGCCATTTACGAACAGATGAATGTGTCGCCGATTGGATCGCGTGTGCTCCGGGCTCGTTACGCCTCCATCGACACGTATCTCGCCGCTCCCCTCGACCGCTATCCAGGACTCCGCAACCGCCGCGCCGAGCACCTGATGGATGCGCTCGTCGAGCGCCCCGACGGGGGGCGCTACCAGACGCTCACGGCCGTCCACAGTCAGGGTGAGGGCGATGTCTGGCCGCAAGAGGGCGAAGTCCTCGACCACGGCGGCCACGTGCCCTGCCTCTGTGGCATTGGTGCGCAGGTGTTTCAGCCGTGCAGGCGTATTGTAGAAGAGGTCGGAAACACGCAGCCGGGTGCCGCGCGAGCCCACAGAAGCGCGCAAGCTAGGCTCGTCGGTCTCTTCGATACGGAGCACCGTGCCGGCCCCCTCGCCCGTGCCGGTTTGCATCTCCACGCGAGCCACCGCGGCGATGCTGGCCAGGGCCTCGCCGCGGAAGCCGAGCGTGCGAATATCGTCGAGATCGTCGACCGTCGCGATCTTGCTCGTGGCATGTTGCCTGAACGCCAACACGGCGGCGTCGGAGCTCATCCCATGGCCGTCATCGACAACCTCGATGAGCCGTCGCCCGCCCGCCTCGATGCGAACGTCGATGCGGGTGGCGCCGGCATCCAGAGCGTTCTCGACCAACTCCTTGACGACGGAGGCAGGGCGCTCGACGACCTCGCCCGCGGCGATGCGGTCGATAACCGCGCCGTCGAGCATGCGGATGGCTTTCATGGCTTGATCTTAGTCGACGCCGTGGACGCGAGCTGCGAGGTCCCTAGCAGCGGCGCCGCAACCGCTGCATGACTCGCAATGAACGGGGCGTCCGATCGAGGTGCCCGACAATCAGGACCCGGGTTACAGCGCCGAGGCCGCGTACAGCCGCCGGGTCGGGATGCTGGGCCACGAGCCTGCCCGGTGCGTTTCGCAGAATCGCCACCAGAAGATCCTGGGCAGCCGGCGCCAGCCGGCTTCGACCGACTACCTGCCCACAGGTGCGGCCGCAAAGGAATCCCAGAGTCACATCGGAAACCCATACGTCGCTGCCGAGCTTCTGACCGCAGTTGCTGCACTCCTCGACCCCGGGTAGCAGGCCGGACAGGCGCAACATCCAGACCTCGAAGTACCTCATGAGCACGTCCGGAGCTCCGTCGACCTCGAGACTGTCGAAACAAGCACCAATCAATCGATAGAGCGTTGGCGACGCGTCATGCTCGGGGGCGAAGCCGATAATCAACTCGGCCAGGTACGCGGCCAGCGTTGCCTCCTCGGGCCGTCCCAATGCCTCGAAGTACGAACGCTCGAGCTCACACGACGACACGCGGCCCAGGTCGTCCTTGTCGCGCTGGAAATAGACAATGCGCGACCGAGTGAATGGTTCGAAGGCACTGCCAAAGCGACTCTTGATGCGTCGCGCCGACTTGGCGACAGCGCGTACCCGACCATGCTCACGCGTGTAGAAATCGACGATCAGATCGGCTTCGCCGAGCGGTCGAGTACGGAGCGCGTATCCGCTCGCCTGCTTGAGCGCCACGTCAGGACAGGACGAGGAAGCTGGCGATGCTGAAGTACGCGACGATGCCCAGAACATCGATCGCCGTGGTAACGAACGGCCCGGTAGCAATTGCCGGGTCGATACCGAATCGCTTGAGCAGAATCGGCGTCGAAGCGCCGACCGTGGCAGCGAGCACCATGCACGAGACCAACGACAAGGCGACCGCGGCCGCGAGCGCCGGAACCTCAGGGTTTCGGAAGTAGACCGTCACTCCCAGCAAGGCTCCGAACAGGAGCCCCAACGTCAGCGCCACTCGCAGCTCGCGAAACACCGTCACGGTGCGCTGCCCGGCGACCAGCCGACCCGTGGCCATGCCACGCACCACGATGGTCGCGGCTTGCGTGCCCACGTTGCCGCCCATTCCAACGATGATCGGGATGAACACGGCCAGAACGATCATCTGTGACAGGAGATCCTCGAAGTGCTCGATCACCTGTGCCGCCATGACTCCCCCGATCCACGCCGCGAACAACCACGGCAAGCGGAGCAGCACATTGCGCCACAGCGGAGCGGTCAGCACTTCTTCCTCGTCTTCGCCCACGCCGGCCATGAGCAAGATGTCCTCGGTCTCCTCCTCCCGCATGATGTCGATGACGTCGTCCACGGTGACCATGCCCGTGAGCTTGTTGTCATGGTCGACGACCGGCAACGCCAGGTAGTTGTAGCGGGCCACCAAGTTGGCGACCTCCTCCTGATCGGTGTCGACACTTACGGCGACCAACCGCGTCTTCATGACGTCTCTCAGCCGCTCGGCAGCGCCACGAAGCAGCAGATCGCGTAGCGAGCAGACACCCATCAGGTGGCCGCTCTCATCGACCACATACAGGTAGAAAGCCATCTCCAGATCCTCGGAGCGCGATTGGCGAAGCGCCTCGATCGCCTCGGCAATCGTCAGATCCTCGTGCAGCGCAAAGACCTCCGGGCTCATGATTCTGCCGGCCGTATCCTCGTCGTAGCCGAGCAGGCCTTCGACCTCCTCGTGGCCGGTGCGCTCGAGTTGTTGGAGCACGCGCTCGGCGACATCCTCGGGAAGCGCCGTTACGAGGTCGGCAGCATCGTCGGCGCCCACCTCTGACAGGATCTTGGCGATCTCAGCGTCCGGACGCCCCTCCAGCAGCCGCGCGACGTCGGAGGGCTCCAACTCCGCCAGAACTTCACCGGCCCGCCGTGCCGCATCGGCCAGAACCAAGCCGAACACGTCGGCGCTCTCGTCTTCATCGAGACGGGTGAGCAGCCGGGCGACATCGGCGGCGTGCAGCTTGGAGACGAAATTCCCCGCGTGGCCACGGGCTCCGCGCTGCAGCAGCCTTCGCAACGGCTGCACCATCAGGCTGACGCGTTGTCGTCGGTGCATCAGGTGATCTCCATCTCGTCCAGCAACCGCGCCTGCTGCCTCCACTCCGGCTTCACCTTGACCCAGAGCTCGAGCAGTACATGCCGGTCGATGAGCCCTTCGATCTGACGGCGAGCCGCAGTGCCTACCCGGCGCAACATTGATCCACCTTTCCCGATAACGATGGGTTTTTGTCCGTCGCGCTCGACGTAGATCGTAGCGCCGATATGGACAACGCCATCGTCACCGTCGCGCTCCTCCCAGTGGTCGACGGTAACCGCCGTCGTATACGGAAGCTCATCTCGTGTGCGGTGCAGGAGCTCTTCGCGCACCATCTCTGCCACCATGAAGCGCACCGATCGATCGGTGATCGTCTCGTCGGGATACAACATCGGGCCCGGCGGAAGATGACGGAACACGGCGTCGACGAACGCCTCAGCGTTGTCACCTTCGAGTGCCGAGATCGGGATGATATCGGCAAACTCATGTCGTCGTCGGAACCAGTCTATAGCCGGCAACAACTGCGGCTTCGCGACGCGGTCGATCTTGTTGAGGAGGAGGATCGTGGTGGCGGTGAGGTCGCTCAAGATCTTCATCAGATAGTCGTTACCACCACCGCGACGCTCCGTGGCATCGACGATCACGGCCACCAGATCGACATCGAGCATCGCCTGGCGCGTCGCCTGCATCATGCGACGATTCATGCGGTAGTGCGGACGGTGCACCCCTGGCGTATCGACGAAGATGGCCTGCCCGCGATCCTCGGTCAGGATTCCGCTGATGCGATGCCGCGTTGTCTGTGGCTTGCTCGACACGATCGAGATCTTGGTGCCGATTAGACGGTTCAGCAGCGTCGACTTACCGGCGTTCGGTCGACCAACGAGAGTGACCGTGCCGCAGCGAAACCCTTCGGCCGTCGATGCGCTGTCGGGATGCTCAGCCTCCATGAAATCCTGACTCTGTCGGCACCGTCTGCTGGCTCAGAGCGTCGTGATGCGAATCCGATGAATACGCCGGTCGTCGGCGTCGAGGACCTCGATATGCAGATCTGTACAATCGAAGCGTTCGCCCGGCTCTGGGACACGGCCCAGGTGCGTGAAGACCATACCGCCGATCGTATGGAACTCGCCCTCCTGAATAGGACGTCCAATCGCCTCTTCGACATCTTCGATCTCGGCCTTGCCGGCAACGATCGCACCGTCGGCACGGATCTCGACCAACCTCGTGTCGAGCTCGTGTTCGTCTTGAATCTCTCCAACGATCTCTTCGAGCACGTCCTCGAGGGTGGCCAGACCGGCAGTTCCTCCGTACTCATCGACGACGATCGCCATCTGCTCCCGTCGACGCTGGAACTCGCCCATCAGCTCGCTGACGTGCTTGGTCTCTGGAACGAAGAACGCTGGACGCGCAATGCTGGTAACCGATTCTCCGTCGGGTTGGTCCTGCAATGCAGCAAGCAGGTCCTTCAGGTTCACCAGTCCGACGACATGGTCCAGATCATCGGCCACGACGGGAATGCGAGACAGTCGATGCTCGGCTATCAGCTTTCTCAGCTCCGCAAGGCTCCCGGTTGCATCAATGGCGACCACGTCGACGCGCGGCGTCATCACCTCACGGACGATGGTCTCATCGAAGTCGGCCACGCCGCGCAACAGAGCCTCTTCGGACTCGCTGACCAGACCCTCCTCCTCCGCCAGGTCCAGGAATGCCCCGAGGTCGTCGCGCGCCGCCTCATCGGTATCCGCCAGGTTACGCGCTCGGGCGCGATCTGCCGTTCGGGACAGGTAGCCTGCGAGCGGGCCGAACACCAGCCGTACGAATCGAAACCACAAGGCGCCGGCCCCGAGCACGCCTTCTGAGCCTACGAGTGCGACCAGCCAGTAGGGCAGCAGCTTGTCGACAAGCAGATAGGCGATTAGCGTAACGCCCAGCGGCGCAATCACCGGCGGCTGCCAGGCATGCTGCATGCCCAGCCACGTGATCTGTATCGCCAGGACGACAAGGAGCAACTGCCGAGCCAACCCCATCGATACGAACGCCACCTCGACCGCTGAGGATCCGCCCTCGTCGACGTCTGCAGTAAGGGCCCCGCTGGCCCATTGCCGACGCTGCAGGCGGCTCAAGCTACGGCCGGCAACAGAGACTGCGGCCGACACCAGCAGCATCAGACCGGCCCCGACCAGCCCGCCGATCTCCCAAGGCGTCATCGTGTCGTCCCGGCAGCCGCGCATCGCGGACGGAGCGCATGCTCCAGGCGCGACATCGTGCCGCCATCGCAGGTGTGATCGTACCCGAGAAGATGCAGCACCCCATGCAGTGCCAGCACGCTCAGCTCGTAGGGGTACGGATGGCCCAGCTCGCGCGCTTGGCGTACCGCCTGGTCGGTGCAGATCATCACGTCGCCCCGATAGGCGGAGTCGTCAGCGGCCTCCTGATCGGCCACACCGCCAGACGGTTGCCCAATAGCAGACGGAAAAGACAGCACGTCGGTAGTGGAGTCCTTGCCCAGAAACCGTCGATGATGATCGGCCATCCGGGCGTCGTCCACGAAAGCGAACCCGATCGTGCCGACATCATCGGAGCCGCAGGCACCGGCGATCTCTGCCACCCGGCGAAGCCTGGACGCCGGCAACACCGGACGAAGCTGGTAGTTCCTCACAACAACGCTCAATTAGTCGCCGGCGTCGCCCCGGCCTGATGGCCAGCGGGTTGCGTCGTCTCCGATACCAATGGGTCGGCAGATTCCGACCGGTCCTCCGGGTACTCGATCCGATGGTGGTGCATGCCCGAAAGCACCTCGACGAACGCCTCGTTGACTTTGGACAAATCGGCAAGGGTCATGTCGCATTCGTCGAGTTGGCCATCGTCCAGAACGTCGCGAGCGTTCTTGCGAATCATCTCGCGGAGCCTCGCCTCGGTCGGCTCATCGATCAGGCGTGACATCGCCTCGACTCCGTCGGCGAGCATGATGAGCGCCGCCTCCCGGCTTTGCGGCTTCGGCCCCGGGTAGCGAAAATCTTCCTCGCGTACGGGGACCGCCTCTTTCTCTGTCTGTTCCTTGGCGCGCTCGTGGAAATAGCGCATGAATCGTGTGCCGTGGTGCTGCGGCACAATGTCGACCAGTGGCTGTGGCAGACGGTGCTCCTGAGCATAGGCGATGCCGTCCTTGACGTGGCGTACCAGGATGAGCGCGCTCATGTGCGGCGCCAGGCGGTCGTGCGGGTTCCGCCCGTCTTTCTGGTTCTCGACGAAGTATTCGGGCTGCCGCATTTTGCCCACGTCATGGTAGTAGGCGGCGACGCGTGCGAACAACGGGTTGGCGCCGATCGCCTCGGCGGCCTTTTCGGCCAGGGTGCCCACCACAACACTGTGGTGATAGGTCCCGGGCGCGACCACCGCCAGCCGCTTGAGCAGCGGCAAATTCATGTTCGACAGCTCCAGGAGCTTGATGTCGGTGAGCGTGTTGAACATGGACTCGAGCGGCGGCAAGACGGCCATCACCAAGACCGCCACCTGGATTCCACCAAACAGCGCCAGCGCTCCCTCGAAGCCGGCAAGTGACCACGGCGGGGCCGGCTGGGCCAGTAGCGCGAAACCGAGTACCACCAGCACATTGACCACTCCGACCACTACAACCGTTCGCGCCATCGCGGTCCGCTGGCTGTATCGCGCCAGCGCGAACACGGCGGCAAACGAGCTCAGCAACGCGTACAACGCCATCTCGAGGCTGCTCGTCATGACCCCCAAGATCACCGCCTGCACGGCCGCATAGATCCAGGCCACATCAGCGTCAACCAGCAACACCACCAACAGCGCCCCGGCAGCAACCGGCAACGCATAGGGATACGCCTCGGCGACGTTGTAGGGCGGCTGCGCGAACGACTGCGCCACGGCATCACCGACGAACAGCAGGCTGCGTGTGGCCGCCGTCGTACCGACCAGCAAGACGAGCAGCAGATGATGCAGTCTGGCGACCCGGATCACTCGATTTCGGCGTCGATAGTGACGCACGTATCGCCACATGGCGACGATCGCCAACCCTACGAGCAACAAGATGCCGCCGGTCGCCGTGCGCGATCCGCCCGGCGCCCCTTGCTGCCGGAAGGCCGCCAGCTCACGGAGCATGCGATCGGTCACCGCGTCGCCCTCGCGGGCGATCGTGCGGCCCCGCTTCACCTGATAGAAGACCTGATCGACAGCGTTGGCCGCCCCCTGCCGGCGCGCTTGGGTTTCGTTGCTGTTGTACGTCAGGTTCGGCAACAGCAACCTGCCGAGTAGCACCGCCAGACCGTCTTCCATGGCTGCGTCGACGTCGAGCGCCTCCATTACCTGGCGTCGGATGCGACCGCGAGCGGTTTCCAGGTCGACAATACCGCTCAGATCATCGAGCACGCGCTCTTCCTGGTCGCCGATATCGCGTATGCGGATCGCGCTATTCCGACCCAGGCTGAGCACCTGCGTGGTGCCGAGCAGCGAATGCTGCACCTGGTTGCGGAGGAGTCGCTCCGCCGCTAGCTCGGTCTCGGCGGTAAAGCCTTCGTCCCAAGCAGCGGCGATGACTTCTTCCGGCTGCATCAACCCTACGAGCTCATCGGCCTCCGACATCAATTGGGCGCGCCGGTCGTGCTCCAGTCCCGGCCAGGACTCGGACTCGGCGACCTGCTCTCGGCCCCAGGCGAACAGGGCGTTCAATGACGCTACGGGCTCGCGCCAGGCGAACGGATCGAAGTCGTATACGTCGAGAACCGCCGCGCTGGCCTCGTCACGCCGACGTCCCGTGGACTCAGGGTCTGGAACCCGCAGCTCGATCGGCGCCGCGATGTCGGCCTCCACTACGTCACCGGTTGAGTAATCGTACGTGCGGATGCTCTGCTGGCCGCTGATGAGAAACACGATGGCAAGCCCGGCGACTACGGACCACAGGTGTTCGCGATCCAACAAGCTCTCGAGCTGGCCGATGCTGCGCGGGCTTCCTTCACCCTCAGTCATGTCGGCCTTTCGAGTTGCCCGAATCGCTGGCAGCTCCTCGCTGATCATGTCGCTCATACGCCTGAACGATCTGCTTGACCAGCTCGTGCCGTACCACGTCACCACGACTGAACTCGACGAGAGCGATGCCCTCGATTCCGGCGAGCACACTGAGCGCCTCGACAAGGCCGGAGGACTGATCGGCACGAAGATCAGTCTGGGTCACGTCGCCGTTGACCACCGCGCGTGAGTTCAGCCCGAGTCGGGTCAGCAACATCTTCATCTGGTCGGGCGTGGTGTTCTGAGCTTCATCGAGGATCACGAAAGCGTCGGATAGCGTGCGGCCGCGCATGAACGCCAGCGGCGCAATCTCGATCTGGTCGCGCTCGATCAGACGAGTAGCGCGATCGAACCCGACCAACGAATAAAGAGCATCGTAGAGTGGGCGCAAGTAGGGGTTGACCTTCTCGATCATGTCGCCGGGAAGAAAACCCAAACGCTCACCGGCTTCGATGGCAGGCCGCGCCAGCACAATACGCCGCACGCGCCGCCTGTTGAGCGCCTCGATCGCCATCGCCATCGCCAGGAACGTCTTACCGGTCCCGGCCGGGCCAATCGCGAAGACGAGATCGTGTTTTCGAATCGCCTCCAAGTAACTCCTCTGGTTCGGCCCCTTGGGTCGAACCGATCTGCCCTTGAATGCCGGGATCTCGATATCGGTGAAGAAGGCCTCGAGCGAGAGCTCGGGCTGTTCGGTCGCCACCTGGATCGCGGTTCGAACCTCGCCGGGCTTGATCTCGTGGCCTCGATCCGCCAGTTGGGCGAGCGCCGTGAGGATGCGAGCCGCGACGTCGACGCGTTCGGGATCACCTTCGAGAAACACCTCTTGATCGCGCGCCGAGATCTGCACTCCGAGCTCCTGCTCGAGCAACTGCAGGTTCTCGTCGTGGATGCCGAAAAGTACCTGCGCGGCGCGCTCTGCGAGCTCGATCCGGCGGCCGGGCTCAGCGCGCAACTTACCCTGACTCATCCGGCCCATCTCCGGTGGTGCTCTCGATCGATGGAGCTTGCACGCGGATGCACAGATCCTCGAGTTGCTCGGCAGACGCCGGGCCCGGAGCCTCGGTCAGCAGGTCAGAGGCACGCGTGGTCTTGGGAAAAGCGATCACGTCTCGCAAGCTGTTTCGCCCGGCCATCATCATCACGATACGATCGAACCCCAGGGCAATGCCACCGTGTGGGGGGGCTCCGAAGCGCAATGCGCGGAGCAGGAAGCCGAACTTCTCTCTGGCCTCCTGGTCATCAACGCCGAGCGCCGCAAACACGCGCTCCTGAACATCGCCGCGGTGAATCCTGATGCTCCCACCACCGAGTTCGACACCATTGAGCACCAGGTCGTACGACTGCGCTCTGACCGATAGCGGATCGCTTTCCAGTCGATCGAGATCCTGCTCCACGGGTGCAGTGAAGGGATGATGGCGCGCGGCCAGTCGGCCCGCCTCGGCGGTGCGCTCGAGAAGCGGGAACTCGTTGACCCACAGAAAGCGCAAACCGGCGCCGATCCAACCCTCGGACTTGGCAAGCGAGGAACGTAGGGTACCGACGGTCGTCGCGGCGAGCTCCCACTCGTCGCCGACCAGCACCACACCATCCCCGTCTTCCAACGCGGCGGCATCGGCCATCGATTCCATGACGCCGGCGTCGAGAAACTTGGCGATCGGTGAGTTGACCTCGCCGTCGGCTCGCTTGGCCCACACCAGGCCTTTGGCGCCACACTCGCGCGCACGATCGGTGAGCTTGTCGAAGCGGGCCCGGGCCCAGCTCGCCGCGCCAGGTATGCGCAACGCCTTGACGGCGCCGCCGGAGCTGGCCACCTCGGCGAATGCCCGGAAGCCGCTGCCGGCGAACTGCTCCGTGACATCAACGAGCTCATGGCCATACCGCATGTCGGGACGATCCGAGCCAAAGCGGTTGATGACTTCCCGGAATTCCAGCTGCGGAAACCCTGGCTCCACCTCGTGACCACTGATCGCTAGCAGCTGCATCATCAACGACTCGGCTACCGCGCGAACGTCGTCGGCGTCGACAAAGCTCATCTCGACGTCGATCTGGGTGAACTCCGGCTGGCGATCGGCGCGCAGATCCTCGTCGCGGAAGCAACGCACGATCTGAAAGTAGCGATCGAACCCCGACACCATCAGGAGTTGCTTGAACAGCTGCGGGCTCTGAGGAAGCGCGTAGAAGCTTCCAGGCTGTACCCGACTAGGCACCAGGTAGTCACGCGCCCCTTCCGGAGTGGAACGCGTCAGCATCGGCGTCTCGATCTCGAGAAACCCCTGATCGTCGAGCAGATTGCGGGTCGCCATCGCGAGCCGATGGCGTAGCGCCAACGCCTCCTGCAGCGGTGGTCGCCGCAAGTCGAGGAAGCGCTCGCGCAACCGCAGCTCCTCGGAGGCGCGGCCGTCCTCCTCAATCAGAAAAGGTGGCGTTTCGGACGCCGATATTGTCGTCACGCTTTCGACGCGCACCTCGACGTCGCCGTTAAGCATGGCGGGATTGATCGTCTCCGCCGAGCGGTCGACAACGACGCCTCGCACTTCGACGACGTACTCTGGTCGCCAATCGCCGGCGGTAGCATGCGCCTCGGGCGCCAGCTTCGGGTTGAGCACACATTGGATCGATCCGGCGCGGTCCCGCAGGTCGACGAAGATCAGCCCACCGAGATCACGGCGATGCCATATCCATCCCTGGAGGCACACCTGTGCTCCGACCTGCTCGACTGAGATCTCGCCACAACAATGCGTTCTACGCATTCATTCCTCGCCGATGCCTGCAGCACCGTTCATCCCGGCGCGTCCTTGGCGCCGGAGAGTAGCTCTACAACCTTGTTGGGCAGCTCGGAGACAGCGATCTGTATGCGCTCACCATCGGCGATCCGCCTAAGAGTGTAACGGCCAGCGGCGATTTCATCCGGCCCGACCACAAGCTGCCAGGCAGCCCCCGATCGTCTTGCCGCCCGCGATTGGGCCTTCTTGTTGCGGGCGTCGTAGGCGGCGCTGAGCGTGCGTACACCGGCAGCTCGTAATCCATGCACCAGGTCGTGGGCTACCTCGGTCGACTCGTGATCGAACGACACCACGAACACGTCCGCGGCACCGCCGTCGACATCGTCCGGCATGGCGAGCAGGATCCGCTCGATGCCGGAGGCGAACCCAGTGCCCGGGCGATCTTCTCCGCCCATCTTCGCCACCAGCCCGTCATACCTGCCGCCTCCCAGCAACGAGTCCTGTGCGCCGAGGGCCTCCGAGGTGATCTCGAAGACGGTCTCGCGATAGTAGTCGAGACCACGCACGAGCCGTGCGTTGAGGTCGTATTCGACGCCCCAGTGATCGAGCAGGCTCTGTACACGTTCGAGGTGTCTGGCGGATTGCGAGGATAACGAGTCGTGGATCGTGGGCAGCTGGTCGAGGATCGGCTGGCACTCCGCAACCTTGCAGTCGAGAACCCGCAAAGGATTGGTTGCGTGGCGTCGACGACAGTCCTGGCACAGCGCGTCCAAATGGCGCGCTTGAGCCCGCACTAGCTCCCCCAAATAGGCGGCTCGCGTTTCCTGGTCGCCCACGGTGTTGAGCGTGAGACGAGGTTGGTGGACGCCGAGCTCGCGCAGCCAACGCATTGCCATCTGCATGATCTCGGCGTCGACGCGCGGTGACCCTGAGCCGAGGGCCTCAACCCCGATCTGATGAAACTGTCGGTAACGGCCCTTTTGAGGACGCTCGTAGCGAAACATCGGGCCGATGTAATAGAAGCGGTCGATGGAATGCCCTTGCCCAAGGCCATGCTCGAGGTAGGCGCGAATGACCGGGGGGGTGCCCTCGGGTCGCAGCGTGACATCGTTTCCACCGAGGTCTTGGAAGCGGTACATCTCCTTCTGGACGATATCGGTGGTTTCTCCGGTTCCCTTCAAGAACACTGCGCTGTCTTCGAAGATTGGCGTGCGCAGCTCCCGAAAACCATAGAGCGCGAACACCTGGCGTGCGGCCGCCTCGACGCGCTGCCAACGCTCGACCTCGCCGGGCAAGATATCCCGCGTGCCGCGGATTGCCTTCAGGCTCAACACCGCCTCCTTACCCGGATCAACTCCCCCGTCGTTACCTCACGGATCCGTCCATCCACCACGAGCTGAAGTCCACCCCTCGCGGAGAGCCCCGCACTGCGGCCGTGGAGCACGCCGTCGTGGGTGTGAACATCGATGATGCTACCGATTGCCGACGGGGCCAGCCGTAGCCAGCGATCAATCACTCGTTGCAGGCCTTCACCGCGAGCGACGTCGTCCCATCGTTGTATGCCGGTGACCAGCCGCGCCAGCAAGTCCTCGCGATCAACCGGGCGGCCGGCCAGCAAGCGCGCGCTAGTAGCCCCACTGAGCCCTTCGGCGAAGTCGTTGCGCTCCTGGTTCACGTTGACCCCGATTCCACACACCAAGACCCCCAGCTCCGGCCCCATGGTCTCCCCTTCCACGAGCACGCCGCCAACCTTCTGACCGAGGCAATAGCAGTCGTTAGGCCAGAGCAGCTCCGCGACATGCGGCTGCACGCCGGCAAGGGCTTCCGCTACGGCGATACCAGCGACCAACTGCACCGCGGCCGCGTATTCGGCCGAAGGCGTCGGCGGACGCCGAATCACCGAGACATACAGCCCCAACCCCGCTGGAGAGTCCCAGTGGCGGCGGCGGCGACCACGGCCTGCCGTCTGCTCCTCGGCAAGCACGAGGGTGCCATCATCGGCACCAGCGCGCCCGAGATCGAGTGCCACGGAGTTCGTCGATGAGACCGTCTGGTGGGCAACGACATCGTGCGCCAGGCGAGAGCCCTCCGCCAGACCCCGAAAACGCGCCACGTTCAGCGCAGGGCGGGCTGGCGGGCTGGCCATACGCATCGCGATGCTCACCCGCCGATCGCGGCGAGGCGCTCCTCGAGCCGCTGCCGTTCGGCGACCAGCTCAGCCTGCCGTAGCCGGGCCTTCGCCACCACTTCTTCCGGCGCCTTACCCAGGAACCCTTGGTTCGCCAACCGCCCCTCGATCCCGGTGAGCTCGGCCATGGCACGGTCCAACACCTTTCTCAGGCGTAGCCGCTCGCGATCGAGATCGACCTCCTCGAGAGGAACCACCACCTGAATGTCACCGACCACACCTACGACACGCTGCTCAACCCTCTCTGCCGCGGCATCGATCCGCACTTCCTTACAACCCGCCAGACTGCAGACCAGCATCTCCACCGCTGCCAGCTCGTGGCGCCGATCTTCGGCCTCGGCAACGAGCACCAGCGAAATCCGCTTGCGCGGCTCGACTCCTATCTCGGCTCGCAGCCGACGCACCTCGGTCACTATGCCCTGCAGGGTCCCAACGGCAGCTTCTGCCTCCTCGCTGCGCCACTCCTCCTGGGCCGCGGCGAAGGGCGTCAGGGCGAGCAGACCTCGGTCCCCGGGCAATCGGCTCCAGAGCTCCTCGGTGAGGAACGGCATTATCGGATGGAGCGCCCGTAGCACGATCTCCAGCGTCGCCAGCAAGGTTGCCCGGGTCTCTCGACGAGCGTATGGGTCGTCGCCGTTGAGCGCCACCTTGGCCATCTCGACGTACCAATCGCAGAACTCGTGCCAGATGAACTGATAGATCCCTTGGGCCGCTTCGTCGAAGCGGAATTTCGACATGTTGCGCTCGAATCCTTCCACCACGCCAACCGTGCGCGACAGGATCCAGCGATCCGGCAGGCTCGTGGCGCGGGGATCCGCAGCGTCTGCGCTCGCCTGCAACGCTTCCGCTGCCTCGCCGAGATTCATCAAGCTGAAGCGCGTCGCATTCCAGAGCTTGTTGGCAAAGGCGCGATAGCCGGCAACGCGCTCCTCGGAAAAGATGAAATCAGCACCGGGCGTTGCCGACGCCACGAGCATGAATCTCAGCGCGTCGGCACCGTACTTGTCGACGACTTCCTGTGGATCGACGCCGTTACCACGCGACTTGCTCATCTTGACGCCATCGGCGTCGCGGATCAGCCCGTGCAGGAAGACGTTCTTGAACGGCGCCTCGTCGCGGAAATGAAGCCCCATCATCACCATTCGCGCTACCCAGAAGAAGAGGATGTCATAGCCGGTAACCAGCACGTCGGTCGGATAGTAGCGGCGCAGGTCGACGGCATCCTCCGGCCAACCCAGGGTGGAGAACGGAAACAGGCCGGAGGAGAACCAGGTATCGAGGACATCCGGATCCTGCCGCAGGCCGAGCGAGGGATCGGGGTCGTCGAGCGTGACGATGATCTCGCCGGTGGCGTCGTTGTGCCACGCCGGGATGCGATGGCCCCACCAGAGTTGGCGCGAGATGCACCAATCTCGGATGTTGGTCATCCATTCGCGATACACCTTGAACTGGCTCTCGGGGTAAAAGCGCACACGGCCATCTTCCGCCGCCGCAAGCGCCGCTTCGGCAAGGGGCGCGGTCTTGACGAACCACTGTGTCGACACTTGCGGCTCGATAATGGCGCCGCTCCGATCGCTGTGGCCCACGGCGTGCCGGTGCGGACGCTCCCCGACCAGCAGCGCACGCTCCCGAAGATCTTCGACGACACGTTCGCGAGCCTCGAAGCGATCGAGTCCCACGTAGGGACCGGCGCTCTCGGTCATGCGGCCGTCGAAGCCGATCACTTGGACAAGCTCCAGGTCTTGGCGTTTGCCGATCTCGTAATCGCTGGGGTCGTGCGCCGGTGTCACCTTGACGACGCCCGTACCGAATTCCGGATCAACGGCCACGTCGGCGACAACGGGGATCTCGCGTTCGAGTAGCGGCAGCACCGCAGTACGGCCAACGGCATCGGCATATCGGGCGTCGTCGGGGTGCACCGCCAACGCGGTATCGCCAAGCATCGTCTCCGGCCGCGTCGTCTCGACCTCCAACCAGTCGCGCCCCTCCGTTTCGGGATCTGGTGTCAGCGGGTAACGGATCTTCCAGAGCCTTCCATCGACCTCCTCGTGCTTCACCTCGAGGTCGGAGATCGCCGTCTGATCGCGCGGACACCAGTTGACCATGTACTCGCCGCGATAGATGAGGCCTTGTTCGTAGAGCTCGACGAATACTCGCCGAACGGCAGTCGACATGGCCGGGTCGAGCGTGAATCGCAGCCTCGACCAGTCAACCGAGAGTCCCAGACCTCGCATTTGGTCGAGGATTCGGCCCCCGTAGCGCTCCTTCCACTTCCAGACCCGTTGCTCGAACTCTTCCCGTGAGAGCGAGCGGCGCTCGATCCCCTCGCTCAGCAACGCCTTCTCGACGACGTTCTGGGTGGCAATACCCGCATGGTCGGTGCCCGGAAGCCAGAGCACGTCGAGCCCTTGCATGCGCTTCCACCGCGCCATGACATCCTGAAGCGTCTGATCGAGAGCGTGCCCCAGGTGTAGGGCCCCGGTAACGTTGGGCGGTGGGATCACCATCGAGAACTTGGCCACCCCTGAGTCAGGGTCGGCCTGGCCGATCTCGGCTTCGTCCCACGCAACCCGCCAGCGCTCTTCGACCGCCTCCGGCTCAAAGCCCTTAGGCATGTCCTCGGTGTCTGGCGGTGCAGATATCCTGTCGTCCATGGGTCTCGGCCGGGGGAACCGCCTGGATGTGTGCGAGCTTGGGCCTGGCAGGCCGTACCGGCGATTCAGGTGAGATGGTTAATCAAAACGCGACACCGCCGAGCTGTCAACGCACCCGGCCGAGGCGGTCGGTGCAGGCACACACCGGCCGAGCCCCTATAATCCGGCCGATGGCGATCGCCAAGAGGAAATGGGGGCAACACTGGCTGGCCAACGACGCCTTGGCGGAGACTCTCGTCCAGGCGATCAAGGCGCGTCCAGGCGAGACCTTCGTAGAGATCGGGCCCGGCACCGGCCGCCTTACGGGTGCACTATTGCGCCAGCGTACGAAGGTCGTCGCAGTGGAGGTTGACCCCGAGTGCTGCGCCGAGCTGCGGCGGCGCTACGCGGACTCCGCCTTCACCCTGATTCATGGCGACGCGCTGGCCATCGATGATCAGTTGCCGTGGCAGACGGGCCCGCTGCGACTGATCGGGAACCTACCCTACAACCTGAGTGGTCCCTTCCTGCGTTGGACGGCAAAGCACCGGATCGACATCGTTGACGCCCACTACATGCTTCAGCGTGAGGTCGCCGAGCGCGCCGCAAGCCTGCCGGGAGCCAAGTCGTACGGCGTGCTCTCTGTGCGTACCCAATGGGAGTTTGGGGTGGAGGTAGTCAAACACCTGGCCGCTGGCTCGTTTCGACCAGCACCCAAGGTCGATTCGGCCTTCGTTCGGCTGGCCCCGCGACCGCTCGACGAGGCACCGCAACCCTCGGCACACGAGATTCGAACGCTGGAAGCAGGCTTCACGCATCGACGCAAGACACTCGCCAACGGGCTTGCGTATGCCGGTTGGAATGCCGCGGCCGCCGCCGACGCGTGCCTCCAGATCGGCCTGAAAAGCAGCGTGCGCGCCGAGACCATCCCACCTCAACAGTGGCGCAGGCTCGCGGCCGCGCTGCCGGCGTTAGCCCCATGAGCGCCGCCGGCCCGGCGACGAGCGCCGCGATCCTTCTAGGGATCCTGCAGGGGTTGACAGAATTCCTACCGGTTTCGAGCAGCGGACATCTGGGGGCTGTGCAGCTGCTGTTCTCGGACACTGCTTATCCCGGCGTCACCCTCGAGCTCGCCACCCATCTGGGCACCACCGTCGCGGTGCTTGTCTACTATCGCGAGCTGCTTTCGGGCATGCTCCGACACCGGCCCGGACCGGCCCTCTTGGGGATCGAGCGCTCGCAGTGGTGGCTACTGCTCCTCGTGGGGACCCTGCCGACAGCCATCATCGGGGTTCTGTCGCGCGACGCCGTCCTTGCGGCGTTCGGCAGCCTGAACGCCATCGCCGCCGGCCTCGCTTTGTCCGGCGTGTTCTTGATGGCCTCGCGGCTGCAACCGCAGGCCGATCGACCGATCGACTGGAAGACTGCCCTGTTGATAGGCGTCGTCCAGGGAATCGCCATCTTCCCCGGCGTTTCGCGCTCCGGCCTGACAATCAGCGCAGCGCTGATGGCGAAGGTGCACCCGGCTCAGGCAGTCACCTTCTCGTTGCTCCTGTCGGTACCGGCGATCCTGGGAGCGTCAGTGCTTGATGCTGTTCAATTGAGTCTCTCGCCGGCCCCCGCCGCGCTCTTGTTCAGCCATGTACTGTTTGCTACTCTTGCGGCCGGGCTCGTTGGTTACTTTTGCATCGGGTTCGTACACCGCGCGACCCACATTGGCTGGTGGTATCGTTTTGCATGGTACTGTTGGCTGGGAGCGCTAGTGTTGCTCGCGGCCGCGCGTTAGGGGCGAAAGCCGGCCGAGACCGACGTACTGACATCGAGGTCAGACATTGGCTCGGACAACCACGGCTCAGGCACGAGCGGGTCGCATGAAGTCGACCCGTAAGCGGAGCAGCCGCAAGACTCGCCGATCTGCCGCGAAGGGCCGCCAGCCGAGCCGTCGCGGCGAGTTTCTCGGCATGATCGTGCTCGCGGCGACAACCTTTCTGCTGGTCTCCCTGTACTCGTACGACGCGGCCGACGGCGACCTGTTCATTCATATTGCCGGCGCCCCCCCCGAGAACCTCGGCGGCACGGTGGGAGCGACGCTCGCCGCTTTGGCCTTCCAGATGTTGGGCGTTGGCGCATGGGTCGGCGTTGCAGCGTGTGGCGTGCTGGGCTGGTGCCGGGTTCGCGGCGAGCACATCCCCGCGGTGGCAACCAAGACCATCGGGCTTTTCACGCTCGTCGGCTTCGGTTGCGTCCTGGCGCACTACGGGTTTGGCGAGGTCTGGCTCGGTGGTCGCCCCACACCCGCCGGTGGTCTCCTCGGCGTGTCCGGGGGGAGTACGTTGCAGGGGGCTTTCGGATCAATCGGTGGCCCACTCGTAGCCGCCACCGCATCCTTACTGGCGCTCATCGCCGTCACCAAGTTCTCACTCGCCCGCGGCGCCGACATGCTCTGGTCGGGGTGCACGGCCTGCTTCAGGCACGGGCGCACGACGGCAGCCCGCTGGCGCGAGCGCCGCCGCAAGACACGCCAGCGTCGCACCGTGATCAAGAAGTACGCGGCCCGGGATGTCGAACAAGAAGACGAGGCCCCGCCGACTCCGGAAGCCACCGAATCGGGGGCGCTGCTGACCCTGCGCGTGCCGGTCAACGCCGCCCGCCTCGGAGCGCCCGTCCCCGATCTCCTGCTCGACCCGGATGCAGACCTCGAGGCCACGGACGACGCCCCCTTGCCGCGGATCGAGCTTACCGAGGCGAGCGCGCCGGCGGCGTTACCATTCGAACAGCCGGCAGGCCCTGACGGCGACTACGCATTGCCAGACAGCGATCTGCTGGAACAAGCGGATGACAGTCAGGTCATCGACCAGAAGGAGCTGATGGAGAAGGCCAAGGCCATCACCTCCAAGGCAGCCGAGTTCCGCGTCACCGGCGAGGTCGTGGCGATCCATCCGGGCCCCGTGGTAACGACCTTCGAGTTCCGGCCAGGCACCGGCGTAAAGTACAGCCGCATCACCAACCTCGAAGAGGACCTCAGCCTGGCGCTCAAGGCCGAGTCGATCCGGATCGCCCGTCTACCCGGCAAGGCCACTGTAGGCATCGAAGTACCGAACAATGACCGCGCCACGATCAATTTCCGAGACATCATCGAGTCAGCCGACTTCCAGGGTTCGAAGTCGAAGCTGACGCTGGCGCTGGGCAAGCAGATCCACGGAGAGACGACCGTCACCGATCTCGCACGAATGCCCCACCTGCTCATCGCCGGCACGACCGGAGCCGGCAAGAGCGTGGCGCTCAACTGCATGCTGTTGAGCCTGCTCCACAAGGCCACGCCCGATGAGGTAAAGGTGGTGCTGATCGACCCCAAGCGGCTGGAATTCGGTCTCTACAAGGATATCCCCCACCTGCTTACACCGGTCGTCGTCGAACCCAAGTTGGCCGCCAATGCTCTGAGTTGGGCCGTGCGGGAGATGGAGCGACGCTACAAATTGCTGGCCGAGTACGGGGTGCGCAACATCGATCAGTTCAACCTGATCCTCAAGCGTGGCGGGCAGGAGCTGGGCGACATCGACGAGGATGCCGAGGAGCTCAAGCCCCTGCCCTACATCGTGGTCATCATTGATGAGCTCGCCGATCTGATGATGACCGCGTCGAATGTCGTCGAGGAAGCAATCATCCGACTGTCCCAGATGGCACGCGCCGTCGGCATTCATCTGATTCTCGCTACTCAGAGGCCCTCCGTCGACGTGCTCACCGGCGTCATCAAGAACAACCTGCCGGCACGAATGAGCTTCCGCGTCGCTTCTCGGGTCGACTCACGGGTAATCCTCGACACCCAGGGAGCGGAAACTCTTCTCGGGCGCGGCGACATGCTCTTCCTGGCACCGGGAACGTCCCGCCTGTCTCGAGTGCACGCCGCGTTCGTTACCGAGTCCGAGGTCAAGTCGGTGGTCTCCTTCTGGCGCGACCAAGCCCGCCCGGCCTACTCGTCTGAAGTCACAAAGACGCCACCGGAGATGGTGGGAAAGGGCAAGGGAGCCGGCCCATCCGCGCGCGACGAGTTCTTCGCTGACGCCGTGCGCGTCGTAGTGAATGCCGGCGAGGCGTCTGTTTCCAACATTCAACGCAAGCTCAGCCTCGGGTACGCACGCGCTGGCCGCATCATGGACATGATGGAACAGGAAGGAATCGTCGGGCCACCCAGCGGCTCGAAGCCCCGCAAGGTGCTGGTCGACTCGACCTATCTCACGTCGCTCTCGACGCCCTAGCCGACCGTACCGGGGTACCCGGTGCCCCGACCGGCGGATCGGGATGGCGCAGATCGTTGTCAGACGACGGTCATCCGTCGTTGCTCGCGCTCGAGACGCTCTTTACCAGCGAGATACACGTCCCACCTGCTTCGGGGAACGAGAAGTTCACCTCGTCCATGAACTGGCGCATGAGATAGACGCCGCGCCCCCCTTCACTAAGCAAGTTCTCCGCCGACAAAGGATCGCTCAGGTCGCCAGGATCGAAGCCCTCGCCCTGATCGCAGACGGAGATCTCGACCCGTCCATCGGCCAGCCGATAGTCGACCCGGACATCGGCGTCGGGGCGCTCCTTGTTACCGTGCAGGACGGCGTTCATCACCGCCTCCCGGACCGCCAGGACTAGCCAATAGGCTTGCTCCTCGTCGAAACCAGCCATCGTGAAGATGCGCTCGGAAAACTCCTGCAGCGGGTCGATCCACTCCCGTCGGCTGCCGCATCGGACTGTCAGGTTCAATTGCTTGCCCGCCATTGGTCTCCGGTCTCCGTTGGGGCATGTGCCGCACCACCGGGTTCACCGGCAGCCACCAGGACCTTGCCAGCGCTGCGATTCAGCGCCGTGTCCGTCACCTGCACGACCACCGTATGCTCGCCGTCGGTGAGCTCTCCAACCCGGAAGTCGATTTCCTCGATCGCTGAATCGGCAGCACCATCGGCGGGCAATACTGTATGCCACACTCCGCCGTCTACAGAGTACCGGAGCTGCCGCAGGAGCGACGTTTCGTCGTGCACACGCCCCGTAACGCGCACCTCAGCGCTGTTGCGCTCACCCTGCAAGACATCGAACACGGGCGCGGTGTTGTCGACCGTAAAGCCTGTCGATGTCGCACTCCCCGACTTCGCTAGCGCCTGTGGATTTGACGGGCGATCGCTGGCAGATACACGCACCACGTATCTGCCATCGGCCAGGCGCGCCGTATCGAAGGTGAACTGGGTCGTGTCGAGCCGCGCAGCAAGCGGTTTCCAGGTCGATTCCTCCTCTCCCCGGAACTCGATCGTGTACTCGAGCCCGTCGCCGTTCGGATCACTCGCCTCCCAAGTGAAGGTACGCAGACCGCGCATGTAAAACGGCCTGCCAAGGAACGCCCGCCCGGCGCTGGTAGAGGTCGACGAATCCATGGCACGAAGCGCCTCAGCCACCGACGACGGAATTTGCGCGAAGGGCAGCCCGTCCTCGAAAGCGGAGTTCTGTCGATAGATCACCCCCGACGGATGCACCTGCAACACGTCGAGGCTGGGAGGAAGATTGCCCGGCACGTACGCGATCTCGACTCTATGCAACGTCGGCGACCGTCCGTCGTCGGAGGTCACCAACTCGGCTCGCCATTGCACGAAGCGCGCCGCCGGCGAGGCGACCTCACTGGCACCGGCATCCCCTGTCGGGATCGACCAAGTGCTCCAGGTATCGTCGGGCGTACCGGTGTTGCCACTGCGTGTATGGATCCGGACCGCGGTTCCATCCGGCGCTTCTGCCCGCCAGCGCGCCGTTCCCCATGTGGACGTCGTTCCGGTGTCCTTGACCTGCGAAAGATACTCGCCCTGGGCTCGGTAGGACGGACCCAGGCGGTGTACGCGGCCGATGTTGCTCGTCGCCGCGAGCGTCATGGAGTTGCCTGCGGCCACCAACGCGACCACCTGCTCGGCCTCGAGGCGACTCACCAGGGTCGCACTTCGATCGGTACCTACTTGATAGACGTTGCCGCCGGGCCCAGTGCCCGCGAGCACGCCGTCCGCCGACAACGCTAGGGCGTAAACACCCTCATCGGCACTCTGCCAGACAGTCTGGGCAAACCCATCTGCATCGAGCCGGTACACGGCGCCCGACGCCTTCGGTGACGCCCCTGTGGAAGTCGACAACGAGACCCGTCCCCCTACGGTCGCCTCGGTGGATGAGCTTCCGTTGCCATTGCTAGCCGGCCCGAACGCTCCTACCCATACCGCACCGTCGGTAGGCAGCACGGCGGTGATCTCGGCTAGTGGCGCATCGTAGAGAACAAATACGCCGCCGGACTCCGAGATTCGATAGACGTAGCCGTTGCCATCGGTGCCGGCGATGATCCTGCCGGCATCGTCGACCGCAACCGTCGTCACGTTGGGCTCCGCGGTCTCGTACAGAACCTCCGTGCGACCGTCGTCGATGCGGACGATTGCCGCATCGCCGCCGGTAGCAGCGACGAGCCGCCCGTCCGAGTCAATAGCCAGGTCCCACACGTACGCCACGTCGAGCTCGGCCCAGGCGTCGATCTCCTCGCCCGCATAGGTATCGGGGACCCGGTAGATGGAGCCGCGAGGGCCCACGGCCACGAACAGATACGCGTCAGGCGCCCAGGCTATCGCTTGGACGGGGCTCCCGTCAGGGGCAGCAAAAAAGGTCTCGGCCTCGGCATTCGGCCGCACTCTCGTCACGCTACCGTCTTCGCCGGCAGCAACAAACACGCTGCCAGCGCCGTCGGTGGCGACCCCCCAGATGCGCGGCCGATCTGCTTCCAGCACCGTTTCGATCGACGGTGCCAGGCGCAGAGCACCATCAGCCGCGATCGAAACTCCGAGCGGCTCGCCGGCCGCGAAGTCCTCCGCGCCGGCTTGTGCCCACATCTGCGGCCCGCTTCCGAGCCCCAAGTTGGGGATCATCAGCGCAGCCGCAGCAACCCCAATGGCAATCCTGCTATGCAAGCTTCCTCCCAATCGGGCCGCGGCGCGGAGCGCAACGCAGCGCCTCGCCCGGCCTATCGACTCCGCACCTGTATTTCGATCTTGTGGGAGCCGCTGACCACGTAGTCGACAGGCTTGACGGTCTCCAAGATCACTGCACGATCAACCCGGACCACGTCTCCTCTTGCCTGTTCGGAGCTCAACACCTGCAACACCGAAGGCGGCAACGCCGGCAGGGTCTCTCCGTTCAGCAGCGCACCCGTGGCCAACCGCGTCGCCTGTAGGTACAGGCGATCGCTGCGACGGATGCTGTTCAACACTCGAACTACATGCGCCAGGTTCCGCGGCTGGTTCGTACCCTGGATCGCCACGGCCTCCTGCTGGTCTATCGACGCCGCATCGCCGACGACAAGCGTCACCGGGCCGGGTGGGGTACCCGGCGGCACCGTGAATTCCAGTTGCTCGAACACTTCTGACCCGCGATACGGCTTCAGGGCCACCGTCAGCGTGATCGTCTCGCCCGGTCGGGCGGTTGCTCGGTCATACCAAACACGGCTGATCGCGGCGCTGCTGCGATCCTGGCGCAGGCTGATCGACAGCTCGATAGCCTCGACGTCGACGGGCTCGAATGCATTGTCGTAGAGGGCGCCGAATAGCCCCGCCAGGGTCGACGATAGCGACAGGATTACCTGATTGGCAGACGAGAACAGATTGTCGAACTGCACCGAGCCGAGCTCATCACCAAGATCGATCCGCGCATCGACCTCAATGGAGCCCTCGCCAAACGTCCGATCGAGGCTCTGCACGCCGCTAACAAGGCCGAAGAACAGATAGAGCGGCGTGATGAGGCGGTCGGCGACGATCTCGAAATCGAGGCGCTCCGACCTCCCCGCCGACTCGATTCGCGTACGTACCGGAACCATTCGTGGCTGCTCGCCGATGACGCCGAGGATCGCAGTCTGTCGATCCTGTCGCACCGCGCCCACAACCTGATCGCCCGCCGCCGCCAGCTTCGAGGACGCTTGCGCGCTGCTGAGCACGGTGATGACCTGGGCCGGAACCATCGGAAAGTCAACATTGCCACCGTGCAGGAACGGGTGCCCGAAAGCCAGGAGTCGATCGTCGTCGCGATAGGTGATCGTGCCGGAAGCCGTAATGTTGACGTCGCCCCGGACCAGTTGCACGCCAACCATCCCACCGGGCTCGAGGTATGCGTCGATCTCCATGGCGCCGGCTGTCCCGCCAAGCGTGGGTGTCCATCCGAGCGCTTCGAACAGGGGCGCGACGCGCCCCACGACCGACGGATCCAAGCCCCCCATGGCGACCGGTGTGGAGATCGGCCGCACTCCCTGCATGGCGCCACGCAGGGGCTCGAGCGCCGCGCTCCCCCCAGTCCCGGTCAACAGATCAGCGGCCGCGTGCAAGACGAGCGCCGGTGAGACATCTACCGCTACCGAGGTCCGGGGTCCGCCGGACTCGAGCGTCGATACTTGCAGCATGTCCTCGATGGAGACGATTCCGGCGACTGCCTCGTGCCCGAAGTTGACCAGGCGATAGGCGACCGCGCCTACTAGGCGACCATCGATATAGACCGGGCTGCCGCTCATCCCTGCCAGCACGCCGGCCTGCTCGAGCCCTAGCCCGGTAAGCCGCGCCACAATCAAGTCGTGCCCCGGGAAAACGTTGTGCAGCACGCCGAGCACCTCGGCGCTGAAGCTCTCGGGCTCCGTACCGCGCACAACCGTGTACCCGGTTCCTACCATGCCGACGCGAACCTCCGAGAAGCTCATTAGCTCGGTGGCCGTCGGTGCGCTGGCCTGCATCAGCGGCACCGAACCGAGCGCCGAGCTGCCGGCAGCAACGGCGAGGGCCAGGGCCCCCAGACACGGTCTGAGAAGATAGGCGGATCGGATCATGATGCTCGGAGGATGGTCTGCGGGAGTAGTTTCATGCTAGCAGGGGCTGCTCGCGACGCACAACGCGGCTACGGCCCGCTGGCTCCCTCGGAGTCCTGAGCCGTCCACGGGGCAGGTTTCCAGGGGTGCGGCGAGTGCTATCCATGCACGCTTACATGCGCTCAGGCAGCGGGATTCCGAGCAGGTCGAGAATGGCGGAAAGGCGCCGCTGGAACGCGTAGGCAACCAGAACTCGCAGGTCGCGGTCGTCCTCATCATCCGCCTGCAGGATTGGGTAGCCGTGATAGAAACGGCTGAAATGTTGTGCCAGGGTGAAGCCGTAACGCGCCAGGCTCGAGATCTCCAGCGAGCTCGCCGTCTGACTCAGAACCTCGCGGTAAGCGCCCAACGCCAACACCAGACTCCAGAGTTGGCCGTCGTCAGCTTGGAGGCGCTCGCCAATGGCGTCGCGGTCGATAGTCAGAGCACTGGCGTCGCCGCGTAGCGCTGCTTCGAGGGACTCCGACACATCCGCGCCCAGTCGCTCGGAGAGCTTGTCGAAGATGCGTGCCGCACGCACCGCGGCGTACTGGATATAGGGTCCAGTCTCGCCTTCGAAGCTGAGGGCCTCGTCGAGGTCGAAGACGATGACCGTGTTCCGGGCGTAGCGGAGCAGCAGGTAACGCGCCGCACCGATGGCGATCTGTGTGCCGATCGCTACCTGGGCGTCCGGATCGAGGTGTTCGTTGCGGCTCGCCACCTCGGCGGTAGCACGACGAACCAGCTCGTCGAGCAGATCGTCCGCTTTCACCCCGTATCCTCGGCGACCAGACATCTCGATGAACTGGCGGTCTTCGGCACCCTCGCCCGGCTCTGCCGCCGCAATCGGAATGCCGAGTGCCGTAGCCGTCCGTGGCGACAGCGCGACCATCTCGTAGTCGAAGTGCGTGAAACTGTCACCCGCAGCATCCTCCCCGATCAGATAGAAAGCCTGCTCGACGATCGACTGCAGGTACGACTGGCGCACGTCAATGACCGAGATGGCACGGTCGGCGTGGCCGAATTGCGCCTCCGTGCCAGCGTCGGATGTCGTGCGCCATACTCGGGTGCCATCGCGCTTGGGGTGGCTGTCCGGCGTAATCTCGTAGTTGAAATCTCGCTCCAGCAGGCCGTACTTCCAGAAGTGGTGGGCGATGTCCTTGGCCACATAGGTCGCCGTGCCGTTCGAGCGCACTAGGACCTTGTCGGCCTCCTCGAGTTGCTCGAAGCCCTCCGTCGTGCTCAGCCGTATCACCCAGCAACCGGCGTGCTTCCCCTCCTCTACGTACACCACTTGCGGACTCGCCTTGAGACGCTCGAAGGCCTCCGACCACAGATCGAGCTCCAGGATGTCGCCTTCCTTCACCAACAGGTCGTACTCGATCCCCAGTCGCCCCATAGTGAGCAGGTGCCGGCTTACGATGCGCTGCGAGACAACGCGGCCCATCTCGGCCTCGACGCTGCCGCCGTCCTCCAATGCCAACAGCACCTCGCGGCGCCGCTCGGCCAAATCCGGGTCGTCTCGCAGCCGAGCGTTCACCTCGGTGTAGAGGTCCCAACAGAGGTAATCGAAGGGCTCGGGAAGCGCCTCGACCTCCTCGGGCGACAAGGCGCGCAGGTCGAGAAAGCCGATAACGACGTCGGCCACCTGCACGCCAGTGTCATCGATGTAGTTGTGGATCTCGACGGTGTGGCCGACCGCGGCGCAGATCCTCGCCAGTGTGTCCCCCATGCACGCATTCCTCAGATGTCCGACGTGCGCGGCCTTGTTCGGGTTGACGCTGGTGTGCTCGACCAGAACCTTGTCGGCGTGCGCTTCCGAGATTTCCTCGCCGAGGCCGTCGACCAGCGCCAGCAGGGCGGTCCCGCGGTCCAAGTGCGCGTTGAGGAAGCCCGGCCCGGCGATGCTCCACGACGACACGCCAGCTACGTCAGCCGCCTGGAGACGCTCGACGAGCTGCTGAGCCAGTTGGCGCGGGTTCTGCCCCAGCTGCTTCGATAGCTGCAAGGCTACGGCACATGCCAGGTCGCCCATCTCGGGCCGTGGGGGGTCCTCGACCTGAGGAAGCTCGATCTGCTCGCCGGTCACGTCGACCACCGCGATTCGGATCGCTTCCGCCAGGCTTGACCTCAACTTCTGTAACAATCTCTGTCTCCCGATTCGCCGGGTCTCAGGACCCCAGCATCATGGTTGGCCGGCAACGCAGAGCTCGGTATCGCTGCTAGAAAGGTAGCGTGCCCTGCACCCTGAACGTGCGGCGGTGCACCTCAGAAAACCCCCGGCTCATGATCGCGGCACGATGCTCGGCGGTGGCGTATCCCATGTTGCGCGCCAGACCGTAGCCACGAATGCTCCTGCCATACTGCCGGATCAGATCATCACGCACACACTTGGCGACGATGGACGCGGCCGCGATAGAGCGACACCGCGCGTCGCCCTTGATGATCGGGGTTTGCGGGATGTCGAGCTCTTCGAGGTCCAGAGCATCGATCAGCAAATGATCCGGACACCGTCGAAGTCCACGGACCGCCCTGACCATCGCAAGCCGCGACGCACGCAGGATGTTGATCCGATCGATCTCGGCCGCCGACGCCAAGCCGATCGCCCAGTCGACCGCGTGCTCCTGCAGCTCCAAGAACAACTCGAGCCGCTGAGCGGCGCTCAGTTGCTTGGAATCGTTAAGACCGGCCACCGGGCCACGCGGATCCAGTACCACTGCGGCAGCGAGAACCGGGCCGAACAGCGCACCGCGCCCCACCTCGTCGAGCCCGGCAATATGCTCCGCTCCACCACGCTGGAGATCCGCTTCGAACGGCTCCATCGCCACGACCTGCTGCGGCACGGTCTCAGCGGACGCGCTTTTCCTTGATCCGAGCGGCCTTTCCACGCAGTTCGCGAAGGTAGTAGAGCTTGGCGCGGCGAACTTTACCGAACCGCACCACCTCGATTCTCTCGACGTTGGGCGAGTGCAGCGGAAAGATGCGTTCGACGCCGATGCCCGAAGAAACCTTACGCACGGTAAAACTGGCATTCGTGCGGCTCCCACGGCGGCCGATCACCACGCCTTCGAACACCTGGATACGTTGCTTGTTGCCCTCGGTCACGCGCAGGTGCACCTTGACCGTGTCGCCGGCGGCAAACTCCGGCCGATCGTCACGCATATGGGACGCATCTACGGCGTTCAGCAATTCCATTGTCATCGGTCATCCACTCCTGCGCCGGTCGGTCGAATGCGACCGCGCTGGCCGGCGCGTCGAAGAACTATTGTACCCTAGGGGGCCCATTCTCGCGGTCGCTCTCGCACTCGTCCAACAGCGCCTCGACGAACCTTCTGTCCTCGAGGTCGAGCTCCATATCGTGGAGTAGATCGGGGCGCTTCAAAGCAGTGTTGCGCAGCGCCTCTCGACGTCTCCAGCGCTCGACGGCAGCGTGATTCCCGGACCGAAGGACCTCGGGCACTCGCCAGCCGGCGTACTCTGCTGGCCGCGTGTAGTGCGGGTGATCGAGGAGCCCTTCAACGAACGAATCACGCCGCGCCGACTCCGGGTCGCCCAGAGCCTCCGGCACCAACCGGACCACGCACTCGATGAGCACCATGGCTGCGAGCTCTCCGCCAGTCAGCACGTAGTCACCAATCGACAGCTCGAGGTCGACGCGGTGCTTGCGTACACGCTCGTCGACGCCCTCGTACCGGCCACACACCAGCGTCAGCTGACGAGCGGCCGCCAAGTCCTGGGCCATGCGATGGTCGAGTCGGCGCCCCTGCGGGCTGAGCAGGACCACCTGACCGGGTACGATCTCGCTCTCGCGAACGCTGGCGTTGACGTGATCGAGGGCTCGACACAGCGGCTCCGGCTTGTACACCATGCCGGCGCCACCGCCAAACGGCTCGTCATCGACCTGCCGGTGCGGAGGGTCCGCGAAGTCACGTAAGTCGTAGGCCTGAATCGAGAACAGACCTCTCTCAAGAGCCCTACCGATGACTCCGGCGGTGAGTGGACCGGGAAACATCTCCGGGAAGATCGTGATGATATCGAAACGGCGGCCCATCTCAGGCCTGGCGTTTCAGGCCGTTGGCCTCGAGCAGGCCCTCGGGCAGGCGCACGACCATGCATCGAGTATCGGGATCCGCGCTGATAAGCCACTGCCGCACCATCGGAACGAGAACGGCCTCCCCGTCCCAAGCCAACTCGAGCATGTCGTGGGCACCCTCGACCACGGCCGTCACGTGCCCCGCACCACCGCCGGCCGCGTCCTCCACACGGTAGCCAACCAGATCATCGATGTACCATTCGTCATCCGGCAGCTCGGCCAACAAGGCGCGCTCGGCCTGCACTTCAGCTCCGCGTAGGCGTTCAGCCACATCGCGATCTTCACAGCCGTCGAGCATTACCAGCAAACGGCCTTGGTGCGAGCGTACCGATTCGACTCGATAGGGATCCGGCCTATCGATCCATAGCAGCGCCGACGGCAGGAGCGAGCCTAGCGTCTCGCCGAGAGGAGCGATCACCAACTCGCCGCGCAATCCATGCGGCTTGATGACTCGCCCGACCCGAACAAGCTCGGGATCGCCGTCCATCGCGCGCTATTCGAGGATCTCGAGAACTGCGCGCATTTCGTGTTTCATGCCGGCGGCAGCAAGCAAGGTGCGCATGGCGCGAGCCGTGCGACCCTGTTTGCCGATTACCTTACCGAGATCGCCCTGCGCCACGCGGAGCTCCAACACGGTCGTCTGCTCACCCTGGACCTCCGTAACGACTACGTCATCCGGATTGTCGACCAGGGCACGTGCTACCTCTTCGATCATCTGCTTGAGATTCATCGATCGCACCTCTTTCGTCAGCGTTGTTCGTCAGTTCGTGGTGGTTGCGATCAGGCTGGCTACGCCAGCTTTACCAATCAATCTGCGACTGGCTTTTCCTCGGCCTCTTCATCCGCCGAGTCCTCGGCGCCCGCCTCGCCTTCTGCCGTGTCGGCGTCAGCGGCGGGCTCGTCGGCCGCGCTGTCTGCGGCCTCTTGAGCAACCTCGTCGCCTTCGGAATCGGCGCTCAGGTCAGCTGCCTCCGCCTCCACCTCGGCCTCTTCTTCTGCCGCCGCCTCCAGCTCCTCGTCGCTCGGAGCTACGGGCGAGGCCGCCACCGGCGCCTCCTCCACACGACCCGACCGCACACGCCGGTAAAGATTGCGCACGGTGTCGCTCATCCGAGCGCCCTGGCCCAACCAAATCTCGGTGCGCTCCATGTCGAAGACGATCTCAGCCGGCCGTTGGCGCGGATGATAGTGCCCCAGAATTTCCAGGAACGCGCCGTCGCGACCAGCCGTTCGGTCGGCAACAACGACGCGATAGTGCGGATCCTTCTTCGCGCCCGTACGGCGCAAGCGAATCATCAGCACGATGCTCCTCCTCTCACAGGTTGGTACCCGATCTCCGTTGATCTGTAAATCACATGCCCGGCAGATTCGCCCAGTTCATACCGCCTCGGCCTTTCCTACCGAGCTTTTTCATCATCTTCTTCGTCTGTGCGAATCGCTTCAATAGTCGATTGACGTCGGGCAGGCCGCTCCCGCTACCTGCCGCGATCCTCTGCTTACGGCTGCGGTTGATGATCTGCGGCCGCCTCCGTTCCTGCACGGTCATCGAACCGATGATCGCTTGAATCTTGCGAAGCTCGCCCTCGCCGGGTGCCATCTGCTTGAGGCCCGGGATCGAACCCGCTCCCGGAAGCAACTCGAGCACCTGCGACAATGATCCCATCTTACGAATCTGCGACAACTGCTGCTGAAAGTCCTCGAGGTTGAGATCGCCGCGCCGGGCGCGCTGCTCCATGTTCGCAGCAGCCTCGACATCGACATTCTCCTGCACCTTCTCGATCAGCGACAGCACATCTCCCATTCCGAGGATGCGCGATGCCACCCGGTCGGGGTGAAAGATCTCGAAATCGTCGATCGCCTCGCCGACACCAGCGAAGAAGATTGGCAACCCGGTCACCGCCACAACCGACAGCGCAGCGCCGCCTCGTGCGTCACCGTCGAGCTTGGTCAACACGTGGCCGTCGAGCGGCAGTGCCTCGCCGAACGCCGTCGCCGCCTGGACAGCGTCCTGGCCAACCATCGCGTCGGCGACGTAGAGCACGCTCTCCGGGGGCGCGCTTCGCGCCACGTCCTGCACCTCCTCCATCATCTCCGCATCGACATGAAGACGGCCCGCGGTGTCGATCAGCAGCACGTCGTCGCCTCTCCGGCGCGCCGCGGAAAGCGCTCCGACGGCCAGCTCGGTGGCTGTCGACTCATCGCCGTCGTAAACCTGTAGCCCGGCGCTCTCGCCCAAGATACGGAGCTGATCCCGCGCCGCTGGACGGTGTACGTCAACGCTGACCACAAGCGGCGATCGTCCGTTCGTCCGCAGCCAGTTTCCCAGCTTGGCCACCGTGGTCGTCTTCCCCGTACCCTGCAGGCCGACAACCATGAGAACGTGCGGCGTCGGGCCATCCAGTCTCAGCTGCTGCGGGGCGCCTCCGAGTAGCTCGATGAGCTCCTCGTGGACGATCTTGATTACCTGCTGCCCAGGAGAGAGCGAGCCGACTACGTCTTCGCCGAGAGCCTTGTCCTTGATACGGGCCAGGAACTCCTTGACGACGCCGAAGTGAACGTCCGCCTCCAATAGCGCCAGCCGGAGCTCGCGCGCCACTTCCCCGAAGCTCGCCTCATCGATCTTGACGGTACCGCGGAGCTTGCGCAGCGTCCTCTGCAGGCGTTCGCTGAGTTGCTCGAACATGCGTCCGTGGCTCTCCGAAACTCAGACAGACTCGAGTCTGTGGCCGAGCTTCTCTTTCTTGGTCTTGAGGTACCGTCGCGTCGACTCCGACCGCGGTGGGACCTCGATGGGTAGCCGCTCGGTGACCTCCAGCCCGTACCCCGACAACCCCACGAACTTGCGCGGGTTGTTGGTCAGGACGCGCAACTTCGTGGCGCCCAGATCAGTGAGCATCTGAGCTCCGATGCCGTACTCACGCTGGTCGGCCTCGAAGCCCAAGGCTTCGTTTGCCTCGACCGTATCGGCGCCCTCGTCCTGGAGCTCATAAGCCCTCAGCTTGTTGTGCAGCCCGATCCCACGACCCTCCTGACGCAGATAAATGATGATGCCGCGGCCGGCCTCGGCGATGAGTCGCATGGCGGCACTCAGTTGCTCCCCACAGTCACACCGAACCGAGCCGAAGACATCGCCGGTAAGGCACTCGGAATGTACTCGGACCATGACGGACTCTGGTGTGCTCACGTCACCCATCACGAGGGCAACGTGCTCCTTGCCATCGAGCTCATTCTCGTAGGCATGGATACGAAAGTCGCCGTACCTAGTCGGCAGCTCAGGGGATGCCACCCTCTTCACGAAACGCTCGGTCTGTAGTCGGTACTGAATGAGGTCGGCTACGGCCACCATCTTGATGTCGTGAAGCTTGGCGAAACGCTCGAGGTCCGGGACGCGCGCCATCGTGCCGTCCTCGTTCATCACCTCGCAGATGACGCCGGCGGGATACAGCCCGGCGATTCGTGCCAGATCAACCGCGGCTTCGGTTTGGCCGGCACGCTGGAGCACACCACCGTCCACAGCGCGCAGCGGAAACATGTGCCCCGGACGCGCCAGATCATTCGCTGTCGTGTCGGGCTGGATCGCGGCAAGCACGGTTGCGCTCCGATCTGCCGCGGAGATACCGGTTGAAACGCCAACCCGCGCCTCGATCGAAACGCAGAACGCCGTGTTAAAGCGCGAGGAGTTCTCCGTCACCATGAGCGGAATCTCTAGCTCCTTGAGGCGCTGACGAGTCATCGACAGGCAGATCAGCCCACGGCCGTACTTGGCCATGAAGTTGATCGCCTCCGGCGTGACCTTCTCGGCGGCGATGGTCAAATCGCCTTCGTTCTCCCGACCCTCGTCATCGACGACGATCACCATGCGACCGGCACGAATGTCGCTGATCGCGTCCGCTATGTCTGTAAAGGCCATGGTGGCAGTCTTCCCGTCAGCCGGCGCCGGCGCTGCCGGGGCTTTCATCCTCCCCGGCGGCGGAGCTATCTTCGTGTCCGTGTTGGAGCAATTGCGCAACGTACTTTCCGAGGATGTCGACTTCGACGTTGAGCGTCTCGCAACGATCCTCGGAGGTGAGATTGGTGCGCTCGAGCGTGTGCGGCACTAGTTGTACATCGAATAGGCGCTCTTCGATGCTGGCAACGGTCAACGATACCCCGTTTACCGATACCGAGCCCTTCGACACGAGGTGAGCACGCAGTCCCGAGGGAATCTCGAACGTAACCCGGAGAAACTCCTGCTCGGCGATGGTTCGCACGACTCGAGTCACTGCGTCGACGTGACCCTGGACAAAATGTCCGCCAAGGCGCTGCCCAACGCACAACGCACGCTCGAGATTCACGGCAGTTCCGGCCCGGTATAGCGCCACGTTGGTGCGGGCAATCGTCTCCGGCGAGACATCGGCCGAAAATGTGTCGCCATCGATATCGAGTGCCGTCAGACACGCGCCGTCAACCGCGATGCTCTCCCCTTGCTCGAGCCCGGCAAGCACGCCGTTGGCCGCGATGCGCAGCCGCGACCCTTGGGCTAGCGCATCGACACCGACGACGGCGCCAACCTCTTCGATCAGACCGGTAAACATGGCAATGACGCTCCGAGCGCCGTTCAAGGTAGCGGTGCCGTCGAAACGGAGAGTGAGATCCGGGGGTCCTAAGCGGGCAGTTCGGGCGGCTGTAGATACCCTTCTATGGCCCAATCGGAACCGAGCCGGTGCAGGCGAACTCGCTGCACCCGAGGCGCTGACGCGAGCTCGGCAACGCCGTCGCCGCCCCAGAGCGGGAGCGCCTCTTGCCCGCCGATTAGCAGCGGAGCATAGAACAGCATCACCTTGTCGATTATACCAAGCTCGAAAGCGCTGGTTAGCAGCGCACTACCGCCTTCGAGCAAAATCGAAGCCACCTCGAGGTCACCGAGTCGAACCAGCATCTCGTCGAGATCAACACGGCCGCTCGGCGTCGCCTGGACCTCCACGGTCTGCGCACCGCGAGCCTCGAGGTGTCGACGCGCCCCCGCATCGGCAGCGCCAGTAGTTACGATCAGCGGCACGCCGGCGGTCTCCTGTAGGAGCTTCGCGTCCGCTGGCGTCTCGAGCCGCGCGTCCACCACCGCCCGATAGCGGGGCGGATGGGCTCCCGGCACACGCGCCGTGAGCCGCGGATCATCGTCGAGCAACGTACCGATACCGACGACCACAGCGTCGACGGTGCCGCGCACCTGGTGTGCGAAGTCCCGTGCTTCCTCCCCGGTAATCCACTGTGATCCGCGGGTGCGCGTAGCCATGCGGCCGTCGAGTGAGACTGCCGCTTTGGCCACGACCAGCGGCCTACCGGTGCGCTTCAGCTTCAGGTAGGCAGCGTTGAGCTCTGCGGCCTCGGCCGCCAGAGGCCCCACCAGGACCTCGATTCCGGCGGTGCGCAACGCCTCGAAGCCGCGCCCGTCGACGCGTTCGTCGGGGTCGCTGTGCGATGCGACGACGGTGCCGACGCCAGCGGCAATGATGGCATCCACGCACGGTGGTGTGCGCCCCTGGTGGCAGCACGGCTCGACATTCGTATACAGCGTCCCACCGCGCGCCTTCCCACCGGCCTGCACCAAGGCCACCTGCTCGGCATGCGGATCGCCACACCGACGGTGGTACCCGCGGCCGATCACCGCGCCGCTGGCCACCACAACGGCGCCTACGAGTGGATTCGAGCCCGTGTCACCACGTGCTTTGGCCGCAAGCTCGAGACACTCCTGAATATGCTCCAGGTGTTCGTCGCCATGGCCAGCCGATCCACTGCTCATCCGTCGGTCTCTCCGATCAGCGCTTCAACATAACCGGCGGCGTCGAAACTCGCGAGATCATCGGCACTCTCACCTGTACCGACAAACCGTATCGGCAGGGCTAGACGGTGTGCGATCGTCAAGGCTACCCCACCTTTGGCAGTGCCATCGAGCTTGGCCAGAACAAGCCCTGTGACCCCGGCGTGCCGGAGAAACTGCTCCGCTTGCCGAAGACCGTTCTGACCGGTGGTGCCATCCAGTACCAACAGAACCTCGTGCGGTGCGCCGACCACGACCCGGCCCATGACGCGGTGGATCTTGTCGAGCTCGGCCATCAGGTTGTCGTGCGTCTGTAGCCTACCGGCGGTGTCGATGATAGCCACGTCCGCCTTCCGGGCAACCGCCGCTTCGCAGGTATCGAAGGCCACGGCCGCAGGGTCGCCGCCATGCGGATGCGCGATAACCCGCACATCGAGCCGCCGACCCCAGTCTCGTAACTGCTCGACCGCTGCGGCTCGGAACGTATCGGCGGCACCGAGAATAGGGGTTTGTCCTTGCGCTTGGACCCAGCGCGCCAACTTGGCCGCAGTGGTTGTCTTGCCCGACCCATTGACCCCGACCAGAAGCACGATCAGTGGTTTCGGGGCCGGGCTGGGTGGATCGCTCTCGGCGGCCTCGAGCAACTCGACCATCGCCGCCGCCAGCACGGTCCGCGCAGCGCCCGGATCGCTGCTGGCGCCACGAACCTCGCATATCAGCTCATCGGCGGTCTCGATTGCAACGTCGGCACCGATGAGCGCTTCCTCGAGGCCCTCGAGATCACGCTCTCCGAGACGACCACCCGGAAGCAATCGCCCCAGCGCCGATGCCAAGCGGGCACGGCTATTGCTAAGCGAGCATATCAGCGACCCGTGCCGGAAGTAGGCTGCCACTCGTGGCTCCAGAAGAAGGGGCGGGCCAGCTTACTTCCCGCACGGATCAGTAGAAAGTTGGCCACGTCGCTGGCCAGTGAGCCCTAGCGTGATCCCGAGTGTTGTAGCTGACGCAGGATCTCGAGCGCCTGCTCGGCCAGTGCACTGCCTGGCGCTAGTCGGACCACCTGTTGGAAATGATCTTCGGCCTGCTCGCTGGTGCCGAGATCTCGATGCGCCAGGCCACGCAACAGCTCGCCCCGCGGTGACGCGGGCAGGACGCCGAGGCTTTCGAGTGCTCCGAGCGCCTCCTGCGGACGCCCGTTCTTGATCAATGCATCGGCCAGCGACATGTGCATGAGCGCGTAGAGCGGGTCGTTCGAGGGGACGGACGAACGCGTCGCGTCGCTGAGAGCCGGGATGGCCGACTCAACATCGCCCTGTTGTAGATAGACGTTGCCTAGGTTTACCAGTACCCGGGCGCGCGAGATACGTGGAAACACCGGGTCGTCCAGGGCCGCCCGATAATGCTCGATGGCACGCGCCAGGTCGCCACGCCGAACTCAATGAACGCCGAACCAGTTGTGGGTCTCGGTTAGCTGCGGGTTGATCCGCAAAGCGGCGCGGAGCTCCGCCTCCGCCTCTTCGAACTCGTCCAGTTGCGTGTAGACGACCCCGAGCCACATGTGCGACTCGGCGTTCTCGGAATAGATTCCGACCGACTTACGCAGCGCCAGCAAAGCCTGTCTCAGCTGATTGCTGGCTATGAACTGCACCGCCAGCTGTTGCAGCTCCGACGGATCTTCGCTGTTGACGATCAGAGGATCGACCGGGCGCTGCGACACGACCGATGGCGCGCCGGGGCTAGCGATCAGCAGTGCAAGGGCGATGATCCGCAGCATGCGCGTTCCCCCAACCAGAGTCCAATCAGCATCTGATAGCCCCCCACATGGCGATCAACGTGATCGTAGCATGCCCGATACACGGACTGTGGGGTCCTCGTCCGCCGGCACCGGGCGCCCGCCCACCGCCGCAGGCATCTGATCGGACGCTTACTCCCACTCCTTTACCAGGGCGCGCGCCAGCAACTCGTCGATCGCCTGTCGGGCCGGCTTGCCGCCGTACAGCGCTCCGTACACCTGTTCGGCGATCGGCATCTCAACCCCGTGGCGTCGAGCCATCTGACGTACCGACCGGGTCGTGACGACCCCCTCGGCAACCATCGTCATGTCGCGCGTCGCCTCCTCGAGGGTTTGGCCGCGCCCGATAGCCACCCCGACCCCTCGATTACGGCTCAGCGGCCCGTTGCACGTGAGCACCAGATCACCCAATCCGGCCAGCCCCATCATCGTTTCTGGCCTACCGCCGAGCTCGAGGGCAAGCGCCGACATCTCTTTCAGGCCACGGCAGATCAAGGCGGCATTGGTGTTGGCCCCGAGGCCGAGACCGACCGCAATCCCCGTCGCCATCGCAATCACGTTCTTCAGAGCGCCGGCGATCTCCACGCCAATGAGGTCGGGGTTGCGATAAACGCGCAACGGGCCATGGCTGAGGGCACCCTGGATCTCCTCTGCTGCTGCCGGATCTGCGCAGCCCAGAGCTATGGCCGTAGGTTGGCCCTCGGCAAGCTCATGCGCGAACGACGGCCCGGACAAAGAAGAGAGCGAACGCACCGAAACCGGAATCACCTGCTCTAAGAGCTGGGTCATCCGCAAGCCGCTATCTTCCTCGATTCCCTTGGTTGCCGAGACCAAGTGTGACCCGGAATCGACCGACGAGCCCAGTTCCGCCCAGACATCACGCAGAAAACCGGAGGGAACGGCGCTGATGACCAGCTGCGCCCCACGCAGTGCTTCCTCCGCTATCGCCGTCACACGCAAGCGCTCCGGGAATCCGAATCCAGCCAGGTAGGCCGCGTTCTCGCGCTCCTCGCGCAGGCGCGCCACCTTCTTGGCGTCGTGACCCCAGAGCGCGACATCGTGCCCTGCCGAGGCGGCGTGGATCGCCAGCGCCGTGCCCCAGGAGCCGGCTCCGATCACCGCGACCGGCATGGGCGTCGGCACCGATGACTCCGTCATGATTCGCCCCTCCCGACCTGTGCCTCGTTGCCGGCTCGAAGGCGTGCGATGTTGCCACGGTGGCGCAGGCCAACCACCACCGCGACCAGCGCCGCACCAATCACTACCGCCGCCGGCTCACCCCGAGCGAAGACGACGATCGGCAGCAGCGCTGCAGCACTGAGCGACGCCAGGGAGACGGTTCGATAGCATCCTGCCACGAGCGCAAAAGCCACCACAGAGATCCCCGTGGCCACCGGGCTCAGCACACCGAACGCACCGAGCATGGTCGCCACACCCTTGCCACCGCGCCCCCGTAGCCAGGGCGTATAGCAATGTCCCAACACGGCGCCGACGCCACCGGCAACCGCCACGCTCGGAACACCGACTGCTAACACACTACCCAGCCATACTCCCGCAGCCCCCTTGCCAGCGTCGGCAGCCAGCGTCAACGCCCAGCCAGCCGGGCCGAGGAGGCGGCCGACATTGGTGGCCCCGATGTTGCCGCTGCCTACCGACCGAATGTCCCCGCGACCGAGAAGACGCACGAGGAGAAACCCGAACGGTACGCTACCGATAGCGAACCCCGCGACAAGGGCAGCGAGGGCGAGTCCCAAGGCTTACTCCTGCTAACTGGCCGTGTCGCGATCGTGGGTCACCTCTTCAATGAGGCAGCCCAACAAGCCGCTCGTTGCGGCTCGTCGCACGGCGACGCGATCGCCATCGTATACGCACCGCAGCGCTCGTAGTCGGTCGGGCCCCGAAACTGCGAGATAGACGGTCCCTACCGGGTCAGGACCGTCGGTGCCCGGGCCGGCCCAGCCAGTGACAGCCGCGCCATAGGTGGTCTGCGCCAGATCACGTGCACGCCGCGCCAGATCACGCGTCGTAACCATCGACACGATACCGTGGGCGTCGAGCACATCGGCGGACACGCCGATCAACTGACGCTTCGCAGCTGCTGTGTAGGCCACCACAGATCCCCAAAGGCACCCGGACGCCCCGGGAACCCTGGTCAGCGCCGCTCCTACTTCACCGCCCGTACACGACTCCACGACAGCCAGCGTCTCGCCGCCCGCAATCAACATCGCTACGAGACGCCCCGCCAGCTCGTCGGCGGCACTCAGATCGGCAGCCATGATGTTGCCAGGTGCACCAGTGCGAGCGCGTATACCCCCGCCAACACGTCGTCGGCCATGATGCCCCAACCAGCCGGCAACGCCTCGGCCTGGCGCACCGGGAACGGCTTGGCGATATCGAAGACCCGAAAGAGCGCGAATGCCAACACGGCCGAGCCCCAGCCGGTCGTGCCCAGCAGCGCGAGCCACATGCCGGCGAGCTCGTCGACGACGACCTCGGAAGGGTCCTCTGCTGCCAAGGATCTGCTGACCCGGGTTGCGGCCCATGCCCCGGCGACGATCACCACGAGCGTCGCGGCGGCCTGGGTAGCAACCGGTCGTGAGGCGAGCAGCAGCTCAAAGAGTCCGAGTCCCAGCAAGGAGCCCCAGGTTCCCGGAGGCCACAGGAAACCAATTCCGAGACAGCTCGTCAGTAGCCTCGAGGCCCAGGATACCGGGCTCATGGCTCCAGCCGCCCGAGCATGCGCGGGAACGGGATCGTCTCGCGCAGGTGCGGGCGGCCGGCGACCCACGCTACGAGGCGCTCCAATCCCATGCCGAAGCCCGAGTGCGGCACCGTCCCGTAGCGTCTGAGGTCCATGTACCAGGCGTATGGCTCCAGTGGCAGCCGGTGCTCGCGCAGCCGGGCCTCCAATAAGTCAGGATCATGAATACGCTGGCCGCCACCTACGAGCTCACCGCATCCTTCGGGGGCGATCATGTCGCAGCCCAGCACGAGGTCGGGCTGCTCGGGGTCCGGTTCCATGTAGAACGGCTTGATCTTCGTCGGGAACCGGCTGATAAAGACGGGGCGATCGTAGGCGTCGGAGATGATCGTCTCGTGGCCACCGCCGAAATCGTCGCCCCACTCGAACTCCTCGCCGGCACTCTTGAGGATCTCTACCGCCTCGTCGTAGTGGACTCGTGGGAATGGACTGAGCACGGCCTGCAGCCTTCGGGTGTCACGCTCGAGTGTCTCCAGCTCGTTGGCACATGCCGTCAAGGCGCCCTGCACGACGGTGACGATGAAATCCTCCGCCAGATCCATGATGTCCTCGAGATCAGCGTACGCGACCTCTGGCTCGAGCATCCAGAACTCGGTCAGGTGGCGCCGCGTCTTCGATTTTTCGGCCCGGAAGGTCGGCCCGAAGCAGAAGACCTTGCCGTGCGCCATAGCTGCAGCCTCTTGATACAGCTGGCCGCTCTGCGTGAGAAAGGCCGAGCGACCGAAATAGTCGGTCTCGAACAGGCTCGTTGTCCCCTCGACCGATAGCGGCGTCAACACTGGGCTGTCGATGAGCGTGAACCCGCGATCGTGGAAATAGTCGCGACAGAGCCTCTCGAGCTTGCTACGCACACGCAGGATGGCGTGTTGCTGCGAGGACCGCAGCCACAAATGGCGCCGATCCATCAGAAACTCGATGCCGTGCTCCTTCGGCGTAATCGGATAGTCGTGGACCGGCTGCAGCACCTCCACGGCGGCCAATCCGATCTCGACGCCACCGAGTGCTCGCTCGTCCGCCTTCACACGTCCGGTAACAACGACAGACGACTCCTGCCCGAGCACGTCGATCAGTTCCCAGAGCTGCTGGTCGATCTTGCTGCGGACCGCTACTGCCTGCACGACACCGGTGCCGTCGCGAACCTGCAGGAACGCGATCTTGCCGCTCGAGCGCTTGTTGTAAACCCAGCCGCGGACGCGCACTTCCGAGTCAACGTGATCGGCGAGATTTTCGACGTACACAAACGGCGGCAACACGGCGGCTCCGTCAGCGGTTGGCAGTGACCGAAAAGGTACCGTCGCACTCAGCGCAAGTCACGCCTGGAGGCGACCGAAGCCCCGCAGCTGCCGCTGAGCGTCGTCCCATCCCAGCGCCGTCAGCGCGGCGCTGGCGTGCCTCCACGTGCGCGGCGCAAACTGCGCATATTCGCTATTGCCAACGACCGCCACTTGGTACCCGAATGTCCCGAGGGCCTTGAGGCAGCGCTGCAAACCGACGAGGCAGAAAGCCTGCCGGGCCGCTGGAGGCAAGCCTACCGGGTGCGGCGGAACCTCGGCGGCGGCAGACAATTCGATGCGACATCGGCAACCCGCCCAGAAGCTTGCCAACGTCTCGGTTGCGATGACCGGATCGACATCGCAGTAGTTGTCCCAGATGAGCGACACGATGTCGTACAGCATCGGCCCCGACATGACATCCTGGAAGTCGAGCACCATCAGCCGGTCACCGGCCACCAGCAGATTGCGTGCATGGTAGTCACGATGGCACAGCGCTTGCGGCAGGCGCACGATCTCTGACACCAGGCGGTCGTAAACACGTGCTCGGGAGCCGTCGTCCCGATCAACTCCCAACCAGCCCCGGAGAGCGTGCCGCTCCATAAAGTCGAGCTCCTGGCGTAGCCGCGCGGCGTCCAGGCCCACGTCCGGGTTGGGAGCCAGGTGTCGGCGACCGTGGCGCTGTAGATGGACAATCGCCCGCGCCGCCTGTCGATACAGCCGACCGATCCGTGCCGGCTCTGCCCGGTCGAGCAGCTCCTCCCCCCCGTCTTCGACCACGACTGCGTACACGCCGAGCGACCGTATCCGTGGGACTCGAATGCCGGCGCGCTGGAAGAACGCCGCCGTCTTCACGTAGCGCGCTGCACCGGTTGGCTCGTCCTTCGGATAGACCACCAGGATGCTCGAGTCTGCCTCTTTGGTGACGCGAAAAAACCGCCGGGTCGAGGCGTGGCCGGTCAGGCGACCCAGCTGCGCATCGGCAGGTAGCGCAAGCCCCTCCAGGACGCCCTCGCCGGCGAGCTCGGCGTGGATCGCCTGGCGCGTCACGGACAGCTGGCCGGCGGTGCGGAGGCGCCGAAGGGGACCATTCCCTCGTGCGTGAAGACGGCCTCCTCAGCCTCGGTACCCGGCGGCACGCCAACACCTTCCATGACCACCACGCGGTGCAATCGACACCGCGGGCCGACGTTGGAGCCTCTCCACAGCACACTCTCGGTCACTCGACTGCCACCCTCGACGCGACAAACATCGGCCGCCACTAGCCCCCTCAGAATGCTGCCGTGCTTGAGACGGGCACCGGCACCAATGAGGAAGGGAGGCTCAAGCCTGACGTTTTCTATGTGGGTATCTGGACTCACGTAGCCACTGCTCAGGAGCCGCCGTGACCGCGCGTAGCCGAGCGAGGCGTGGCCATGATTCAGGGCGGCAAGCTGAGCATCGATATAGCGGCCCGGATCACCGGCCTCGTACCAGCTGCCGGACAACGGCAGCGCATGCACCGGCAGCTCGGCGCGCAGTAGCGATCTGTACACCGGATCGACCATCCCCAGCGGCTCGTCGGGCGGAAGCGATTCCAAGACTTCCCGCTCCACTAGGTGCACCCCTGAGAACACACCCTCCACGGTACGTTCGGTGGTCGGCGCCGGATCACCCGGAAAGGCGATCAAGCGTCCAGCGTCGCTCGCGGTGACGGTCGGGTATCCGCGCGACGATTCGCCCCGGTACAGTCCCAAGGTTGCCAGAGCCCCGCTGCCATGCTGACGCAACAGCGGGCCGAGAGCCAGTGACGCGACGGTGTCGCCGTTGACTAGCAACGTCGTAGGGCGGAGCTGTTCCAGGATCCGCCTTGGGCCCCCGGCGGTACCGAGCAGGCGCTCCTCGACGCTATAGCGAATCCTCATTTGGAACGCTAGCTTGCCGTACGTACCCGCGATCGAATCAGGCTGGTGGTGGAGGTTGATCCAGACCTCTCGGAACCCACAACGACGGAGCCAGTCGAGCGTGTAGTCGAGGAGGGGCCGATTCAGAAACGGCACGACCGCCTTGGCACAGTCGGCGGTCAGCGGGCGCAGACGCACGGCTTTCCCGGCCGCCAACACCATGACGCCGAGCCGCGTGCCGTCGAACTGGAGCGCGTCGTCTCTCAGATCTGTCGTCAGAACGTGAGGAGCTCCTGCCGCTTGGCCTCGGCCATTTCGTCCACTCGATCGCAGAACTTGTCGGTCAGCTCCTGCCCGAGCTTGAGCGCGCGGTGTGCGTCATCCTGCGAGATCTCTTTGTCGTTCTCAATTCGCTTGATCTCGTCGTTCACGTCGCGGCGAATCTGCCGCAGCTCCGTCTTGCCATGTTCCGAGATCGTTCCGACGTTCTTCGCAAGGTCCTGCCGACGCTCTTCGGTCAGCTCGGGGATCGGTACGCGAATCACCGCTCCGTCGTTGTTCGGATTCAGCCCCAGATCCGCCTGCAGGATCGCCTTCTCGATGGCAGCGATGGAGCCTCTGTCATAGGGCTGCACGACCAGCAACTGTGGTTCTGGAGCCGCCAGGCTAGCGAGCTGATTCAACGGCGTCGATGTGCCGTAATAGTCGACCAGCACGTCGTCGAGAACTGCGGTGCTCGCACGGCCGGTCCGAATCGTTCGCAGCTCGTGCATCAACGCCTCGATAGCGTCGTTCATCCGCTGTTGTCCAACTCGCAGCGCCTGCTGGACGGCGTCTTCGGTCATCGCTCGAGCACCTCAGCTGCTATGGGAGTACTCCAGGGGAGCGATCAGTGATCCGATCGGCTCACCACGGATTGCCGCAACGATATTACCGGATTCCCGCATGTTGAAGATCAGAATGGGAAGCTCATTCTCCATACAATGGGCGACAGCCGCGGAGTCCATCACCCCGAGACGGCGGCTCAGCACCTCCTCGAACGTCGGGCGCTCGATCAAACGGGCCTCCGGATCTCGTGCCGGGTCAGCGGTGAACACTCCATCGACCTTGGTGCCCTTCATCAGCACATCGGCGTCCATCTCCAACGCCCGCAGCGCGGCCGCCGTGTCGGTGGAAAAGTACGGGCTACCGGTGCCAGCCGCAAAGATGACCACGCGACCCTTCTGTAAGTGCCTCTGCGCCCGACGACGGATGAACGGCTCGGCAACCTGGTCCATGCGCAGCGCCGACATAACGCGGGTATCCAGGTCGCTCTTCTCGAGCGCATCCTGCAGCGCCAGACTGTTCATGACCGTCGCCAGCATGCCGATGTGATCGGCAGTGACACGGTCAATTCCGAGATCCTTGGCGTTTATTCCGCGGAAGATATTCCCACCGCCGATTACGATGCCCATTGCATCGCACGCCGAGCGCGCCTCGCGGATCTGGTCGGCAATCGCGTGCGTGACCCGGTGATCGATCCCGTACTCCCCCGAGCCCAGCAACACTTCGCCCGAGAGCTTCAGAAGCACGCGCCGATACGCTGGTCGTGCGTCGGTCATGCACGAATCTCCAAATGAACGGCCACCCCGCCCCCGGTGGTCACTCCTCGGTGCTGACGGGCTTGCGCACCGCTAGGGTGGCATCCGAATCACCGATCGCCAGCCGCGAGAACCGCCCTATCCGGATATTCTCTCCGAGCTTGGTCACCGCGTCGGTGATCAGATCCGTGACCTTCCTGTCCGGCTCCTTGACGAAGCCCTGCTCTAGCAGACAGGTCTCGGCCAGGTAGCGGTTGACCTTTCCGTCGACGATCTTGTCGATGATGTTCTCCGGCTTACCCTCCGACAGCGCTTGCTCACGGTACACCTCGCGCTCGGAATCCAGGGCAGCCGCATCGACATCCTCTCGTGCGATGTGCTTGGGGTTGGCTGCCGCCACGTGCATGGCCAAGTCGCGAGCAAGCGATACGAAGTCTTCGTTTCGTGCAACGAAGTCCGTCTCGCAGTTGAGCTCTAGCAACACCGCGATCTTGCCGCCCATGTGGACGTACGACTCGATGCGCCCCTCGGTGGCAGCGCGGCCGGCCTTCTTGGCCGCCTTCGCCTTACCCATGGTGCGGAGAATCTTGATCGCCTCATCGATGTCGCCACTGGCTTCGCGCAACGCATGTTTGCAATCCATGAAGCCGACGCCGGTGCGCTCTCTGAGCTCTTTGACAGCGGCCGCACTAATATCCATCTCTTCCGTCCTCGTACACAAAGTTCGTGGTAGTCGCGGACGCGTCCACGTCCACCGGCAGTAGCTGGTAAGGGTTCGGCGTCAGGCCTCGTCGGCCTCGGACGCTGTCTCCGACTCGGTGTCCGGTTTCTCTGGCGCGTCTGCCTCGGCCGATTCGTCGGCTGCCTGGGCCTCCTCCGACGTGGCTTCCACCTCTGCCGCCGCACCCTCGACTGCCACCTCGGCGTCGTCAGGAGTGCCCGCCGCCTCGGCCGCCTCACCCTCGGCTACCTCTTCAACTTCTTCCGCCTTGTCGGGCTCGGCTTGTTCCGCTTGGTCAGCCGCGGCCTGTTCCGCCTTGTCGGCCTCGGCTTGCTTCGCTTGGTCGGCCTCGGCACGCTCGCGAGCCGCCTCTTCGATGCTGGCGTCGTACGTTCCACGTCCCGCCAGCAGCGCGTTGGCTGCCGCCCAGCAATACAATCGGATCGCGCGCAGGGCGTCGTCGTTGCCTGGAACGACAAAATCGATCCCATCCGGATCACAATTCGTGTCTACGATCGCGACAACCGGGATACCCAGCTTCAGCGCCTCGTCGACGGCAATCCGCTCGCGGCGGATGTCCATCACGAAGACGACGTCGGGCAAGCCGCCCATGTGCTTGATTCCGACGAGGTTACGATCGAGCTTGAACAACTCACGCTTGAGCTTCAGCACTTCCTTCTTCGGCAAGAGGTCGAACCGTCCGTCCTCAGCCATCGCCTCGAGGTCTTTATAGCGCTCGATGCTCTTGCGTATCGTCTGGTAATTGGTGAGCAGCCCCCCGAGCCAGCGGTGGTTGACGTAGTACTGTCCGCAGCGGGTAGCCTCCTCGGCGATCGTTTCCTGCGCCTGTCGCTTCGTGCCGACGAACAGGACCTTGCCGCCCTGCGCCGCCTCCTGTTCCAGAAAGCTGAGCGCATCCTTCCACGCGGCCTGCGTCTTCTGCAGGTCGATGATGTAGATACCGTTCTTCTTGCCGAAGATGAATGGCTTCATCTTCGGGTTCCAACGCCCGGTCTGATGGCCGAAATGGACCCCGGCCTCGAGCAGTTGCCGCAGCGAAACGCCGACCACGATTCCTCCTAACGCTTGCTGAACTGGAATCTGGCGCGTGCACCCTTCAGACCGTACTTCTTGCGCTCCTTACGGCGAGCGTCACGCGTCAGTAATCCGTGTTCCTTGAGGGCAGCGCGGAGGCCGGGATCGGAATCCAGGAGCGCGCGCGCCACACCGTGTCGCACTGCCCCTGCCTGGCCCGATGGCCCGCCGCCTTTCACCGTAATCATGAGATCAACCTTGCCTTCGGCTGCAGCCACCTGCAGCGGCAAGGTCACGGCCGCACGATGCGTTGCAATCGGAAAGTAGTGCTCCAGGGTCCGTCGATTGACGGTGATCTCCCCGGTCCCCGGGCGCATGAACACCCGCGCAATCGACGACTTCCGTTTGCCAGTGCCGTAGTACCGAACCTCTGTCATGGTCTCCTCATCAAGCCTTGTCGCCAACGAACGGCTCGGGATGCTGGCTCGCATGCGGGTGATCAGGACCCGCGTACACGCGTAGCTTTCCGTACATCTGTCGACCCAATCGGGTTTTCGGAAGCATCCCCTTTACGGCAGCCTCGAGCACGCGCTCTGGATGCGTCTCCAAGACACGACGCGCGGTGGTTTCCTTCAGGCCACCCGGATACCCGCTATACCGATAGTACTTCTTGTCATCGAGCTTGTTGCCCGTCAAGGCGATCTTCTCGGCATTCACCACCACCACGTGGTCGCCACAGTCCAAGAAGGGCGTGTAGATCGCCTTGTGCTTCCCCATTAGTAACCGGGCAATCGTCGTGGCTAGGCGACCCAGAACTTGGCCCTCGGCATCGACCGACCACCAACGGCGCTCGATGTCCTTGGCGGATGGATATGGCGTACTCATCGGATCAACCTTGTCTTGCGGGTCCGTCCACCGGTGCGGCCTTCTCGGTACCCAGCGTATCGTTGCAAGCTCGCCTCGGCATTCTCTAATCGACCTCTAGACCTCGACAGAGGCACGCTCGGCCTCGGTCAACGCCTTGAGCGAAAGGCGAATGCGATTCGGAGCCTCGATCTTGACGACCTTTACCGTCAACTCCTGCCCCTCGCTGACATGCTCACGCATATCCTCGACATGATGTTCCGCCACCTCGGAAATATGCAGCAAGCCATCAGTTCCCGGTAGGATTTCGACGAAGGCGCCGAAATCTTTGATCGAGCGCACCTTGCCGCGATACACCTTGCCCACCTCGGCCTCCTGCGTCAGGTCCGAGATCATCTTCTGGGCGGCGGCACACGCCTCGGAATCGGGGGATGCGATCTGCACGGTTCCGTCGTCCTCGACGTTGATCTTGCAGCCGGTGTCTTCCTGCATCTGCCGAATGATCCGCCCGCCTGGGCCGATGATGTCGCGAATGCGGTCGACCGAGATCTTCACGGTGACGATCTGCGGCGCCCAGCGACTCGTCTCCGGTCGAGGCGCTGCCAGCGCCTCGCTCATCGTCTTCAAGATATGCATGCGATTCTGGCGCGCCTGCTCGAGCGCCTGCTCGAGGATCTCCCTCGACAGGCCGGAGATCTTGATGTCCATCTGCAACGCGGTGATACCACGGGGCGTGCCCGCCACCTTGAAGTCCATATCTCCGTAGTGATCCTCCTCGCCCGCGATGTCGGAGAGGATGGCGACCGTGTCGTCGTCCTTCATGAGACCCATCGCCACCCCGGCCACGGGAGCACGAATGGGCACGCCGGCGTCCATCAGCGACAACGTGCCGCCGCATATGGTGGCCATCGATGATGAGCCATTCGACTCGAGGATCTCCGAGACAGTCCGAAGTACGTACGGCCACTCGTCGTCGGACGGCAGCACGGGATCGATCGCACGCTCAGCGAGGTTTCCGTGGCCAATCTCGCGGCGACCAGGTCCACGCATGAACCTCGCCTCGCCGACGGAGAACGGTGGGAAGTTGTAATGCAACATGAAGCGCTTCCAGAACTCGCCGTCGTACCCCTCGACCTTGCGAGCGTCGTCCGTTGTCCCCAGCGTCGTGGTGACAAAAGCCTGCGTCTCACCGCGAGTGAACAACGCCGACCCATGGGCGCGCGGTGAGTAGCCAACCTCACAGCGAATCGGCCGCACCTCATCGAAGGCTCGGCCATCGAATCGCTTGCCCTCGCTCAATGCCGAACGACGCGTTGCCCGCTTTACCAACTCGGAGATAGCCTCTCCGGCATCGTCCGCCCAATCCGGGTTCTCCTCGGCGATGGCATCCTTGATCTCGACCTTGATCTGCCCCATCCGGTCCCGGCGCTCGATCTTGTCGGCGATGGTCAGAGCTTCGCGAATCCCGTCACCGCCAATCTCGTCGACGCGGGCGCTGAGATCCGCGTCGAGGACGGCGGGCTCGAAGACGAACTTCTCCACGCCGAGCTGCTCGCGCACCCGCTCCTGCAGATCGATGTATGACTCCACATAGGGCTGCGCGAATTCGAATGCTCCGATGACCTCGGCCTCGCTAACCTCGTCGCCACCGGCCTCGACCATCATGACTGCGTCACGCCGCGCGCAGAGGATCAGATCGAGGCAGCTGTTGTCCATCTGCGTCGAGGTCGGGTTGAGTAGGTAGCCGTCCTCGTCGAGCCCCACCCGGAACGCCCCGAACGGCGTGTCGAACGGTATGCGCGAGCAATACAGCGCCATGGATGCGCCCAGTTTGGCCAGGATTGCCGGATCGTTCTCGCCGTCCGCCGAGAGCACCATCCCGATCACCTGCGTCTCGTACCGATACCCTTTCGGGAACAGCGGCCGGATGCTGCGATCGATCATCCGAGACGTGAGAATCTCCTTGTCCGCCGGCCGGCCCTCCCGCTTGAAGAAGCCGCCCGGTATGCGACCACCAGCGTAGGTCCACTCGCGATAGTCAACGGTCAGCGGTAGGAAGGAAGCCGATTTCGGCTTGCGATCCATTACGGCGGTAACCAGCACCTTGGTGTCACCACATGACACCACCACAGAGCCGTCCGCTTGACGAGCTACATGGCCGAGCTCGAACTCGATTGTCTGGCCGTTCAGCTCGATCTTCTCTTGCACGATCATCTAATTCCTTCCTCCAAGCCGCACAGCGACCTCAGTCCAGGCGAGCGAGCGCGCAGCTTGGTTACACGATCAGGGGGGTGGGGTGGAGTGTGCTTCCCCGTGGTGTGTTCCCAGCAGGCTTCGAAGTTCCCTTCGCCGCGTCCGCTATCCGCGTATTCTCTCGTTTCCTTCCGCAGCAGGCGCAGGACTAGCGTCGCAGTCCCAGCCTCTCAATTAAGCTCTGATACCGCGCCACATCGACGCGCCGCAGGTAGTCGAGCAAGCGCCGACGCCTTCCAACGAGCATCTGCAACCCGCGCTGGGTCGCAAAGTCGCTCCGGTTGGCCTTCATGTGCTCGGTGAGGTGCCTGACGCGCGCGCTTAGCTGCGCGATTTGCACCTCTGACGACCCCGTGTCGGTCGGGTGCTGCCGAAACTCGTCGATCGCTATCTCCGCTTGACTCATCGTCCTCTTTACGTAGCTCGCTTCCTATCCGTGTTCGTGGGTTTGCCCCGGCACACAAGGTTCACAGAGTGTCCAGACGCACGAGTGCCAAGCAGGCCGAAACGGTACCACGGAGCCTGGAGGCTGTAAACGCGTTGCCGGCGCCGTGGCCTTCGTGAGTCGACTCCCGTTCGGCGGCTGGTTGCGCAGGCCCAGCTCAGCGTAACCGCCCACCTGCGCGGCGCTTTGCCCCACGCCCACGACAGCTAGTGGAGCAACACGATGCGAGGCTGCAGCATGCCCCCTGGGAGCAGCTCCGCGGCGGCCAGCAAACGCGCGTCCGGATCCATCACGCGCACCCAGCCTTCGCGCCTCCGCGGCGCAGGCGCAGCCTCGGCAGGAAGTCGATCGACGATGCAATGCGGCTCTAGCACGCCGCCGTTGCGAAGGACGTCGATGCCGGCGCGATCGACCACTACACCCGGCCAATCCTGAACCATGGCCGCTGCCGGCAGGATGCGAGCTTCGATGTCTTCAACCGGCCCGCTCTCCAGCGCCTCCCAACTGAGCGCACCCGACAGATCGAACCGCCCAACGCGCAGGCGGCGGAGCGCAGCAAGATGTGCCGCACACCCCATGGCCGCACCGATGTCATGCGCCAAGGTACGCACATAAGTTCCCGATCCGCAGTGCACTCGGAGCCGTAAGACGTCGGCGTCACGATCGATCAGGTCAATGGAGTACACCTGCACGGGCACGGGCTCGTGAACCACGACTTCGCCGCGGCGAACCCGCTTGTAGGCCGGCTGGCCGCGGATCTTCTTGGCGGAATACGCAGGCGGAACCTGCTGGATCTCCCCGACGAAAGCATCGAGCAGCGCTGCCAGCCTTTGCGGTTCGATCGCCGGGACCGGGAGACGACTGCCCACCATCTCCCCTTCGGAGTCATACGTATCCGTCGCCCAGCCGAAGCGAACGCCGCACTCGTAGAGTTTGTCCTGGCTCTGAAGGAATCGCGCCAGACGCGTCGCACGACCGAGGCACAAGAGCAATACCCCCGTTGCCTGGGGGTCGAGCGTTCCCGTGTGTCCGGCGCGACATTGGAGCCGGTGCCGCACCTTGGCGACGACATCATGGGATGTCACGCCGGCGGGCTTGTCGGCAACCAGCATGCCGACGTGGTCGTTACCCAACTCCGCGAGCCCCGCCACGTATGCTCCTGATCTTTGCCATGATGCTCGCACGTACCTCCTCGAGCGAGCCATCAAGCTGACAGCCCGCGGCACGTGGATGGCCGCCGCCCCCGTAAGACGCCGCAACCTCCGCAACGTCGACGCTCGCGTCAGAGCGCAAGCTGACCCGGAAGCGATCGCGGCCAACCTCCTTGAACAAGAGCGCAACCTCCACGCCGGCGATCGATTGCGCCTGATTGATCAGGCCTTCCGTATCACCGCCACCCCGGCGATCGAAATCACGGCGCCAAAGCACCATCCACGCAACCCGACCATCCTCCTCCAACTTCAACGTCGCGAGCGCGTCGGCAAGGAGGAAGACTCGCGCCGCCGGCACATTGCCGTACACCGCCTCGGCAATCCCCGAGGCATCGGCACCCAACTTGACCATGTCGGCAGCAAACTGGAGCGCCGCCACATCCGTGTTGGAGTGGTGGAACGAGCCGGTATCGGTAAGCACCGCGACATACAACAGGGTGGCGATCGGAGGCGTAATCTGGGCTCCCAGGGGATCGGCCAACCGTGCCACCATCATACTCGTGGCGGCCACTTGCGGGTCGATCCAGTTCACGTTCGCGAACATCGCGTTTTGGCTATGGTGATCGATGTTCAGCGACTCGATCCGGTCCAATCCGGCAACTCCCGCACGAGCGAAATCAGAACACTCGACCAGAATGCTGGCACGCGCGCGGCGCGACACCGCGTCACACGTCTGTACCCGTGAGCACTCAGGCAACCAACCGAACCGCCGCGGAAATGGCTGCTGAATCACCACTTCTGATCGCTTACCAATCTGGTCAAGCATGATGGCCAGGGCAAGCGACGAGCCTAGCGAGTCGCCGTCAGGATCGGTGTGAGAGGCGATGACGAAGTCATCGCGCCGGGCAATCCATCGGACCACACGACCCATGCCATCACCCGTCGGTGGCATCTGCCTCGCCCTCCCCTGGATCCTGCGGGGCCCCCTCGCGTATCAGCTCCTCGATTCGATCGCCTTGATCGAGCGTGCGGTCGACCTCGAAATGCAGCTCCGGTGTACGGCGCAGCTGCACCCGTCGACCCACCTCCCTGCGAAGGAAACCGCCCGCCCGATGCAAGCTCTCCATCGACTGTGCCTCGGCATCCGCGTCGCCGAGGACACTTACGAAGACGCGCGCATGGCACAGATCAGCGCTCATGCGTACCTCCGTCACGGTAACGAAGCCCAACCCCGGATCCTTGACCTCGTTGAGCAACAGATCCGCCAACGCCGCCCGCAGGCTGTCTCCAACACGTCGTGGTCGATGTCGCATCGTCAGGTTCCTTGCCGTCGCGCCAACCGCGCCACGACACCTTCCGTCCGGTTATCAATCCGTTGCCCGTGGGCGTCAGGATACCTACAGGTACTCGACACGGTGGCGCAGCAACTCCGCGTCGTGCGCCTCCGCCTCGCGAACCACACGTTCGAACAACCCTTCCAAGGGCCGTTGCGAAGCCGATATCGACGCTACCGCGACACCGGCTCGTTGCCACAGATCCTGGTACTCGACTTCAGCGACTGCGACGTTGAAGCGCGCCTTCAGCCGTCCTTTCAGGCGGTTGAGGAACATGCGCTTCTCCTTGAGACTCCTGCAGCCCGGGAGATGGAATTCAAGGCTACACACCCCGATGATCATGACTTGCCCTCATCCCTGCCCGGCACAGGGAGGGCCAGTCCTGGCAGCGCCGGGGGGGCTGCACGCTCAGAGACTGGGAGCGATCTCCTTGAGGTCGTATGCCTCAATCACGTCGCCGATCTTGACGTCGTTGAAGTTCTCCAGACCGATGCCACACTCGTAGCCCTGCTGCACTTCCTTCACATCTTCCTTGAAGCGGCGCAGGGAGCCGACCTTACCCTCGTAGATAATGCGCGAGTCACGAACCAGGCGAGCCCTGGTACCGCGCGAGAACTTGCCCTCGGTCACGTAGCACCCTGCCACGGTACCGGCGCGTGGGACTCGGAAGGTATCGCGTACTTCCGCAGCGCCCGTCGCCTGTTCCTCGAAGGTCGGTTCCAGCTGGCCGACCATGGCCGCTTTGACTTCGTCGATCAATCGATAGATGACCGTATGCAGCCGCAGATCGACACGCTCACGCGTCGCTGCGGCGGCGACGTCGCGTTCTGGCCGCACGTTGAAGCCGACGATGATGGCATTGGATGCCGATGCCAAGAGCACGTCGGTCTCGGTAATACCACCGACAGCGGCAAGCATGATCTCCACCTGCACGGAATCGCCCGAGAGGTTCCCCAAGGCGTCGCTGATCGTCTGGACCGAGCCCTGCGTATCCGCCCTCAGAACCACCGGCAACTTCACCCGGCCACCCTCGAGAATCCGCGCGTGGAGGTCCTCGAGGGTCAAGCGCGAACCGGCAGAAAGGTTGTCATGGCGCGACTTGAACTGGCGTAACTCAGCCACCTTTCGTGCCACCGAAGCCTCTTCAACCACATGGAAGCTATCGCCGGCCTCGGGCACACCGGAAAAACCGAGCACCTCGACGGCGGTCGCCGGAGGGGCCTCTTTGGTCTGTTTTCCGTGGGCATCGATCATCGCCCTGACCTTGGCGCTCTCCGTACCAGCGACCAGCGAGTCGCCGACGCGCAAGGTGCCCTCCTGCACGAGCAGGGTTGCTAGCGCCCCCCGCTGGCGATCGAGCTGCGCCTCGAGCACGGTGCCACGAGCCGAAATCTCCGGATTCGCTTTCAACTCGAGGAGATCGGACGAAAGAATGATCATCTCCAACAGGTCGTCGAGATTCTCTTTGGTCTTGGCCGATACGGGAACGCAGACCGTGTCACCGCCCCAATCCTCGGGTGTCAGCTGATGCTCCAGCAGCTGCTGCTTGGCACGTTCGACATTGGCCTGCGGCAGATCGATCTTGTTGATCGCCACGAGAATCGGCACGTTCGCCGCGCGCGCGTGGTCGATAGCCTCAATGGTCTGCGGCATGATTCCGTCGTCGGCAGCTACCACCAGGACAACGATGTCCGTGATCTGCGCTCCACGAGCCCGCATTCGCGTGAAGGCCTGATGACCGGGTGTGTCGATGAGCACGATGCGATTGCCGTTCCATTCGACTTCGGAGGCGCCGATGTGCTGGGTGATCCCGCCGGCCTCACCCGCTACCACGTCGGTTTCGCGTATCGAATCCAGGAGGTGCGTCTTGCCATGGTCTACGTGTCCCATGATCGTCACCACAGGGGCGCGCGACGCTAGATCTGCCTCATCGCCGGCGTCGAGCTCGCCGAGGAGCCGCTCGTCTGCGGTGACAACCTTGAGCCGAACACCGTGTTCTGCAGCGATCGCCGTCGCCACTTCGGCATCGAGCGACTGCGTGAGGTTGGCCATGATGCCCTTCGCCATGAGCCCGGTGATGATCTCCGTCGGGCTGATTCCGCCGACCTCCGCGAGCTCGCGAACCGTTACGCCATCATCAACTTCGACGGGCTCCGCGTCCGAAAGTGCCGCGGCTTCATCCTCTTCGGCCGCGATGGCGGTGTCATCGCCGCGCTCGGTTTCTCCAACAGCCTCGGCCTCCGGTGTGACGTCGGCAGGCTCGGGCATCGCCTCGACCTCTACCGCCGGCTCCGGCGCTGCCTCCGGCTTTGACTTGGCCTTCGGCTTTGACTTCGGCTTCGGCTTCGGCTTGGCCTCGACCGGGGTCTCTGCCTTCGCGTCCGCCGACTCGGCCTGACCACCAAGCAGCTCGCGAAGCCGGTCAGCATCGGCATCCGAGATGGCGTTGGCATGCGACTTTACCGCCACGCCGAGGTCGTTGAGACGCTCAATGGCCACCTTGCTCGCGATGTCGAGCTCCTTGGCGATCTCGTGTACCCGCATCCGATCTCTCTGTCTATTGGCTCAAGAAAACTTCGTTAGGGCTCAGGTGCTACGGGGCGTGCCGGGCTACGAAACCGTGCCTAGACGGGCCCCGACTCCAACTCCGTTGTGTCTGAGCCGGTATCCGGCTCCGGTGTCGTCTCTGGGTTGGCTGCTGGGGGCTCGGCGAACGCCGAGTCAGCGGCAGCTTGCTGGATCTTCGCCGCCGTCTTCGGCCCGATGCCCTCCACTGCGACCAACGCCTCGATATCCGACTGGGCGACGTCCGCGGCACTGGCGAAGCCTGCCGCGAGCAGCGCTTCCGCTGCCTTCGGCCCGACGCCCGGTATCTGCCGCAACTCCGTCGCCGTCGATGGTGCGCCGTCCGCGGGCTCCTCAGCGTCAACCGCCTCGGCGGCCGGCGGCAACAACTCCTGCCGCTTCTGCTCGTGGCTCTTGACGTCGATCTTGCGGCCCAAGAGCTTACCGGCGAGGCGCACGTTTTGCCCTCGCTTGCCGATCGCCAGCGACAGCTGGTCTTCGTCGACGATAACCTCGAGGTGGTGCTCCTCACGGCCGTGCTCATCGGTCACCATCAGCTCGCCAACTCGGCTTACGCGCGCTGGCTTGAGCGAATTGATGGCGTACTGATCTGGGTCCTCGGCCCACTCTACGATGTCAATCTTCTCGCCCCGCAGCTCGCGAATGATCGCTTGGACGCGAGAGCCACGCATGCCGACGCACGCCCCTACAGGATCGATGTCGGCGTCCTTGGAATACACCGCGACCTTGGCACGATCTCCGCCTTCCCGCACCGCACCCTTGATCGCCACCGTGCCGTCGTAGATCTCGGGCACCTCCATCTCGAAAAGGCGCAGCAAGAGCTCCGGGCTGCTACGTGAGACGACGATCTGCGGGCCGCGCGTAGCGCGCAGCACTTCGACGATCACCACGCGAATTCGGTCGCTGATGTTGTAGTGCTCGGCACGCGATTGTTCCCGCCGCGGCAGCAGGGCCTCGGCGCGGCCCAAGTCGACGATCATGTCGCCGCGCTCGAAGCGCTTGACCGTGCCGGTGAGCAGCTCGCCTATTCGACCGCTGTACTCAGCGTGAATATTGTCGCGTTCGGCGTCGCGCACCTTCTGATACAGAACCTGCTTGGCGGCTTGTGCCGCGATTCGGCCGAGCTGGTCGGTAGGCATCGAGGTGCGTAGCTGCGCACCTACCTGCGGATCCTCCATGCCCTCCTGGCGAGCGGTCTCGACCGTGATCTCCGACAGAGGGTCCTCGACCTCCTCAACCACCGTCTTGACGGCATGCAACTCGACCTCGCCGGTCTCGGGATTGAGCGCCGCCTCAAGGTAGTCTTCGGTGCGATAGAACTTCTGCGCCGCAACCGCCATCGCTTCCTCGATCGCGGCCACTATGATCTCCGGCTCGATGTTCTTTTCGCGACCAATCTGCTCGATCGTCTGGAGCAGCATCTATCCGCTCTCCTCGCCCGGCTCAGATCTCGACTTCCAGGCGCGCCTCGGCGACCCGCTTCAGCGGAATCTCGAGCCGTCCCATCGTGTCATCATCGAGCAGAATGGTGCCGTGTTGGAGGCCGCGCAGGAGGCCGCGATGCAGCACTTCACGATCGGCATCTTGAGCCACGATCCGCACCCTGTGCCCGGCATACCGACGAAAGTCCGCGGCGACGAGTAGCGGGCAATCGAGCCCCGGAGAAGAAACCTCGAGTCGGCAGGCGCCGGGAAGCAGGTCTTCGACGTCCAGGATGGCCGAGAGCTGGCGGCTGACGCGAGCGCAGTGCTCAACGTTCACGCCGCCCTCACAATCGATCACGACGCGCAGCATCCAGCCTCCGTCCTCGAAGAAATGTCGGAGGTCTACCAGGGTGCAGCCCTCGCGCCGAGCGACCCGTTCCGCGTGCGGTCGAAGCAACTCAGCAACGCTGTCGGAGGGAGCTCCCGCCGACAGACCTTCGCCCGAGCGCGCGTCGCGCGACTGCGATTCTTGGGTCGCAGACGTTGCCAAGAAAACCTCCTAACAAAAAAAGGGCGGGCGCTGGGCCCACCTCTCCGAGGTACCCGAATTGGGTAGACGGTAACAAAATTCATGGGCACCTTCAACGATCGTGGCCGCCGCACGGGGCGCCAGAACGATCGTTCTCCATCGACCTGTTAGTGTGCCCGCCGGGAATCCGTCCGTCTCTTTGCGGCAACAACGGTGGATCCGTTGGGCACCGAGATGGCGCCCTTGCTCGAGACCCCAAGATGCCGTCACAGTCCCTGCTTCAAGACCTGACGTGCACTCGCTGCGCCGCGTCGCACGACGCCGATGTCCTGCAGCGGTTCTGCACGAGCTGCAGCGGCCCGCTGTATCCACGCTACCAGCTCGACGCCGCCCGAGTGCCCTGGTGCCAGCAGACGTTTGGGACTCGGCCGTGGGGCCTGTGGCGCTACGCGGAGCTTCTTCCCGTGCGGGCACCGGAGCATCGCCTCGATCTCGGCGAGGGCGGCACCCCGCTGCTGTCGGCAGCGCGGCTCGGCGAGCAGCTCGGCCTGCCGCGCCTGTCGCTGAAGGATGAGGGCATCAACCCGACCGGCTCATTCAAGGCACGTGGTCTGTGTGTCGCCGTGAGTCGCGCGCGCGAGCTCGGCGCCCGGACCCTGTCGATCCCTACCGCCGGCAATGCCGGCAGTGCCCTGGCCGCCTACTGCGCCCGTGGCGGGTTGCGCGCGGTCGTTTACATGCCGGTCGACACGCCGCGCGAATTCGTCACGGAGTGCCAAGATCTGGGGGCGAAGGTAGTGGCCATCGAAGGCACCATCGCCGACGCCGGGGCACAGATGGCAGCCGACTCCACCGACGATTGGTTTCCTGTGAGTACTTTGCAGGAGCCCTACCGACTCGAGGGCAAGAAGACTCTGGGCTTCGAGCTCGCCGAACAGTTGGGCTGGACGCTGCCCGACAGCATCGTCTACCCGACTGGAGGCGGCACCGGCCTACTAGGCATGTGGAAGGCCTTCGACGAGCTCGAAACGTTGGGGTTGATCGGGTCCCAGAGGCCGCGCATGTACACCGTACAGGCAGAGGGCTGCGCACCGATCGTGCGGGCATTCGAGGGCGGCGACGACGGCGCCGAGCCCTGGGCCGACGCCCAAACCGTAGCCAACGGGCTCCGTGTCCCCCGAGCGTTCGCCGATCGGGAGATCCTGGGCGTCCTGCGCGACTCCGGCGGCGACGCGATTGCGGTGTCGGATGAGGCGATGCTGGACATGCTGCGCAAGATCGCGCGCGTCGAGGGTATCTACGCGGCCCCTGAAGCGGCTGCCACGCTGGTGGCAGCCTCAGAGTTGGTGCGCCAAGGACGCCTCGACCCCAGCGGGCACATCGTCTGCTTCCTCACCGGCAACGCCTACAAGTACCTGTCGTCGCTGGTTTAGATTGTCGGACTCGGGCGCACGCTCTCCCAGCCGGCGGGCGGTCGGTGTTGCTAGGAGTGTCGCTGGAGCCCCTGGGACAATATGATGGTCGCTGTCGGGTTCTCGAAGCAATCGCCGCGAGGAAGTTAATGTTCGGCTCGATCGGGGGCACTGAGCTCCTCATTATCTTAGTGATCGCGCTCGTCGTGTTCGGCCCCAAGCGCCTGCCGGAGCTGGGTCGTACGATTGGCAAGGGGCTGGGTGAGTTCCGCCGAGCCTCCAACGACCTCAAACGCTCGCTCGAAGACGAGATCACGCTCGACGAGCGCAGCAGCAAGCAAGACGAGCGCCGCAGCGAGCAAGCTGAATCCAGCGATACCGACTGATCGAGTGAACCCGCTGATCGAATGGTCGGAGTAGCCGCGCGGTGAGCGACGTTGAGGGCGCGATGATGGCCGACGACCAGCCGGGAGCTGGCCGGAGCGAGACGCTACCGGAGATGTCGTTGCTCGGGCACCTCACCGAGCTCCGCCGACGTCTCATCGTCAGTTTGGCGGCGTTCATTATCGGGATGCTGGTGTGCTGGGCGTTCGCGGCCGAAATCTATACGCTCCTGACCCGGCCTATCGTCGAACTGCTGCCGGGTGACGAGCGCCCCGCGTACCTTTCGCTGACTGAGCCTTTCATCCTCTATCTGAAGGTCGCCGCGTTATCGGGGTTCCTGGTTGCATCCCCGATCATCATCTACCAGGTCTGGATGTTCGTGGCACCGGGTTTGTACCGCAAGGAGCGGCACTACGCCTTTCCGGTGGTGGTGTCCTCGGTAGGGTGTTTCCTGCTCGGCGCTCTGTTCGGATACCGCGTTCTATTTCCGGTGATGGCCAATTTCTTCCTTTCGCTTGGCGGTGACTTCCGCCCCGTGTTGGCCGTCAACAATCTGTTCGGTTTCCTCACCCGCACCCTGCTCGGCTGCGCGCTGATTTTTCAATGGCCGATTGTCGTGCTCTTCCTGGCGCGACTGGGAATTTTGACGGCTGGAAGCATGTGGCGGAATTTTCGATACGCCGTGCTAATCATCTTCGTGGTGGCGGCCGTCGTGACACCGACACCGGACATGGCGACGCAGACCATCCTGGCCCTGCCGATGCTGCTTCTTTACGCCGTCGGGATCGTCATCGCGTGGGCCGTAGCGCCGCGCGACTGAATACACTCGCCAAGCGCATCAGAGTGTCACGCGCTGATGTCGCTGATCTCCAACTGGGCGGTAAGCCGGCCCTGCCACTTGCGTGCCCGCAGCGTAGCTACCAACGAAACTCGCTCGGCGGCAAGTAGCGACTCGGCAAGGTCGGCTCGGCGCCATGCGAGTGCCTCGATGTCGGCCTCCGGGCCTCGCAGCTGCAGCTTCACATGCTCCTCTTTGAGCAAGCGCGGCGGCACCGCGAGCTGAAGATCCGGGCATAAGAATCGCGGGCGTGGGTTGCCAACGCCAAATGGTGCCAACCTTTCTAGCTCGAGCGCGAGCGCCGTCGTGATGGCCTCCGGCTCCAGTACAGCGTCACAGGTGAGGGTGGCGCGCAGCGTCTCGGGATCCTGATGACCAGCGTGGTCGATCAGACTCTGGCGCAACCCATCCACTTGATTCGTAGGGAGGTGGAACCCCGCGGCCTGGTGATGCCCGCCATACGCGGTGAGGTGGTCCGCTACCGCGTCGAGAGCTGCCACCATATTGAAGCCCGGAACCGATCTAGCCGACCCGTGCGCTACGGCCCCGTCCGTCGAGATCACCAGGGCAGGGCGACCGAAACGCTCTACCAAGCGTGAGGCCACGATGCCGATCACGCCACGGTGCCAGCCGTCACCACTCACCACGGTGACCGGATCCTCACCCTGACACACCTCCGCAGCCTCGACATAAACGGCGCGCTCGGTCTCCTGACGAAGAGCGTTGAGCCGCTGCAACTTGCCGGCAAGCCGGCGCGCGCGGCCTGGATCCTCAGTCAGAAACATCTCGGCGGCGTCGTTCGGATGCGCGAGCCGCCCGGCTGCGTTGATCCGGGGGGCCAGGCGAAAGGCAACGTCAGAAGCAGTTACCCGTCTGGAGTCGACACCCGCTACCTCGAGCAGCGCTCTCAGTCCCGGGTTGGTTGCACCGGCTAGGCCAGCAAGACCGTGGAGAGCCATGACGCGGTTCTCTCCGCGAAGCGGAACCAGATCGGCGATGGTACCGAGTGCAACCAGCTTCAGCATCGAGATTCCGCTGAGTTTCATGGGGTGGCGCTCGAGGATCCCGGCGGCCAGCTTGAAGGCCACCCCTACTGCCGCGAGCTCCTGCTCCGGGTAGCCGGAGTCGGGCAGCCTCGGATTCAGAAGCGCAATGGCCGGTGGAAGCTCGGGCCGCGGCAAGTGATGATCTGCCACGATGACATCGATCCCTCGCGATCGCGCGTGGGCGCAGGCCTCCAGAGCGGTGATGCCGCAATCCACGGCAACAAGCACCGCCGCCCCGGCAGCGTGCGCTTTGTCGACGCCGCCCGGGTTGAGGCCATAGCCATCATCGATCCTGTGCGGGAGGATGAGCTCCACCTCACCACCGAGATGGCGTAGCACGGTCACCAGCAGTACGGCGCCCGTGATCCCGTCCACGTCGTAGTCGCCGTGCACCGCGATGAGCTCACCATTGCGCAGCGCATACAGCAATCGCTCGACGGCCGGCTCCATCTGCACGAAGGCAAAGGGCGAATGCAACTCGTCGAGCCCCGGCGCCAGGAAGCCCTCGGCGGCGGTAACCGTATCCAGGCCGCGCGCCACGAGCACGCGGGCGGTAATCGGATCTAGCCCCAGTGCGGTTGCGATCTCGCCGGCCAGCTCGACGTCCACATCGCGCACCCGCCAGGGCCGTCGGGCTTCCAGGATGGGTGCCGCGACAACGCGATCGCTCGTGCTCGTCACTGGGGTGCGACGGTCCCCATGGCCCGGAACTTCTCGTATCGCTGGGCGATCATCGTGTCGATGTCCAGCGCCTCGAGCTCCGCTAGTTGCCGTCGCAAGACATCGCCCAGGCCGGCTATGGCGGCCTCATGGTCAACATGCGCGCCGCCGATGGGCTCACCGACAATCTCGTCGACGATCCCCATCTCGACGAGATCCGGGGCGGCAAGGCGCAGCGCGTCAGCTGCCTCCTCGGCGTGCTCGGCGTCACGCCACAGTATCGACGAACACGACTCGGGCGAGATCACCGAGTAGACGGCGTGTTCCAGCATGCTGACGCGATCGGCCACACCGATAGCAAGCGCACCGCCGCTACCGCCTTCGCCGATAACCGAGGCGATGATCGGCACCCGCAGGCCCGCCATCTCGCGCAAGTTCATGGCGATCGACTCGGCCACGCCGCGCTCTTCGGCGCCCGAGCCCGGATACGCACCGGGCGTATCTATGAGGGTGAGCACTGGATTGCCGAATTTCTCCGCCAACTGCATCACGCGTAGCGCCTTGCGATAGCCCTCGGGATTCGGCATCCCGAAGTTGCGGTGCAGCTTCTCCTTGGTGCTGCGTCCTTTCTGGTGCCCGACCACGGCCACCGGGCGCCCTTCGAACGAGGCCAGGCCGGCGACGATCGCCGGGTCGTCGCGATAGAATCGATCGCCATGCAACTCGACAAAGTCGCGGCAGAGGCCGGCGATGTAGTCGAGCGTGTGAGGCCGCTGGGGGTGGCGCGCGACGAGCGTCGTTTGCCAGCGACTGAGGTTGGAGTAGATCTCTCGTCTCGTGCTGTCGAGCTTTTCCTCTAGCCGCTCGAGCCTGACGTCGCGCTGCATCGACTCCGGGTATTGTTGCAGCTCAGCGATCTGCTGCTCAAGGTCGCGAATTGGCTTCTCAAGCTCCTCTGCCTTTCGGAACATGGCGCAAGCCTAGCACGACCGCCTGAAGCCGCTGCGGAGCCATCGCATCAACGAGATCCGGGCGGTCGGGGGTGAAAAACGCGTCCCGCGGCACCGATCAGAACCTGCACCCACTTCGCTGCTGCGCCCCAACGTCCGGTACCCACGGTACGCGACGGTGAACCGGTTCGGAGCTCTTCGACGGCCCCAGCAACGGCACGCTCGCTGAGCTCATCGAGAAAACCGTCGAACACCTCCACGGCCTCGCTCTCCCAACCCTCCAATGCGACGTAGCCCCGCGCCACGGATCGCCACTGCTCCGCCACCTCGTCGATCCAGGGCAGCAACGGTTGCAGCTCGTTCGACCGGAACGGACGGTCCGCGGAGGAACGGACCTGCGCCCACGCCCTTAGAATCTCCGTGAGCTCGGTTGCGAGGTTGCCGGCCAGCGCCTTGGCGCAGTGGGCGTCATCATCGAACAGCGGCGACAACGAGCCCATGTTTCGGCGCCAGTCGCTTTGTCGCCGCCCAATGCGCTGGCGCCGAAGCCGAAACTGCTCTTCCGCCTCGCCCTCGAGTCCGGAGTGCGCGGGAATCGCCCGCAGCGCCGCCTCGAGTCGCTCGGCGTTGTCAACCAACCTGGGCCCTCAGCTCGTCAGTCGGGCACAGCCCGCGCCCAGAAGCTGCTCGAGCTCCCCCATCAACGCGTCGGTCGGGTCGACGAACAGATAGCGATTGGGGGCAATGCGAGCGCGAAACCCGCCCGAGTCGGCGCAGCGTACGTCGACATACACCGGAATAGAGCCGCGATGCCGCTCGAGCACGTCGCGCAGGGTCGACGCCAGGTGCGGGGCTTGGTCGCCAGCATCCACCGCGATACGCAGCGTCTGGGCGACGCCCTGGCGTTGGCGCTTGGAGGCGTCGGCAAGCAATCCGACCTCGCTGGCGAGGAGACGCGGCGTATCGTCGTTGGCCTCGGCACGCCCTTTCAACAACAGCACCGCATCGGGTTCGAGCAAGGAGGCGCAGCGCCTGTACACCGCCGGGAAAACCACCACCTCCGCCTGGCCTTCCATATCCTCGAGCTGAACCACCGCCATGCGCTCGCCCTTGCGTGTGGTCAGACCACGGATCGAGTTCGCCAGACCGGCGATGGTCACCTCACGGCCGGATCTTCCTTGGGCCAGCTCCCGCGTCGTGGTATCCGCATGCTGCTCCATATCGACCGCGTAGCGCTGCAGAGGATGCCCGGTAACGTAGTAGCCGAGCGACTCTCGCTCGGAATTCAGAACCTCGCGCTCCGACCATGGCTCCGGCGGCGCCGGCAGGGGTACATAGCGATCCTCTTCTGCGCGATCGCCACCGCCGCCGAAGAGATTCCGCTGCCCGGCAGCACGATCGCGTTGCAGCTTTTGGCCCGCAGCAAGCGACCCCTCGAGCTGTGCCATGAGCATGGCCCGCGCGGTTCCGGCATCGAGCTGCCGATCGCCGACCAAGGCGTCCATGGCCCCTGCCTTGATCAGGCTCTCGATCGTCTTTCGATTGATCCCACCGCGCAGCTGCACCTCCTCGCAGAACTGCAGCAGATGGCGGTGAACGCCGACGCGCTCACGTGCCTCGATAATCGCTTCGACAGCACCCTCGCCAACACCTTTGATGGCTGCCAGCCCGAACCGAATCGCCTCGCCAGCCGGTGCGAAATGAACCGAACTCTCGTTGACGTCGGGGGGTAGGACCTTGATGCCCATGCCACGACACTCGTTGATGTACTGCACGACCTTGTCGGTGTTGGCTTGCTCCGTGGTCAACAGAGCGGCCATGAAGTGGATCGGGTAACTCACCTTGAGGTAAGCAGTCTGGTAGGCCAGCAGAGCGTAGGCTGCCGAATGCGACTTGTTGAAGCCGTATCCGGCGAACTCGACGATCATGTCCCAGATGGGTTTGGCCGTATTGGCCGGTATACCCCCCGACGCGCTGCCATGAAGGAACTTCTCCTCCATCGATGCCATCACTTCGGGGCTCTTCTTCCCCATCGCCTTGCGCAGCACATCCGCTTCGCCGAGCGAGAAGCCCGCCATCTCCGAAGCGATCCTCATCACCTGCTCCTGGTAGACGATGACCCCATAGGTGTCTTCCAGGATCGGCTCGAGCTCCTCGCGAACGTATTTGACTCGCGAGCGGTCGTGTTTTCTGCCGATGTACTCGTCGACGATTCCGGAGCGAATCGGGCCTGGACGGTACAGCGCATTCATTGCGATGAGGTCGTCCAAACGAGTTGGTTTCAGTCGTCTCAGGGCATCCCGCATTCCCGACGACTCGAACTGGAAAATCCCCGACGTCGCCCCCTGGGCGAACAACCGATAGGTCGGCCCGTCATCGAGCGGAATATCCTCGGTAGTAAACGAGCGGTCGAGCTGCCGCGAGATGGTCGCCAGGCAATCGTGTACCAGCGTCAACGTGCGTAGCCCGAGAAAATCCATCTTCAGCAGGCCGATCGCATCGACGTCGTTCATTGGGTATTGCGTCGCCACGAAGTGGTCCTGGTCAGACCCTTGCCCGCTCGGCGGCCTGTACAGCGGCACGTAGTTGGTCAATGGCTCGTCGGCGATGACTACACCGGCAGCGTGAGTCGAGGCGTGCCGCACTTGCCCCTCGAGCTGCCCGGCTAGACCCACCAAGCGCTCGACATCGGGATCCTGATCGATCGCTTCGCGCAGCGGCTCCTCAGAGGTGCGGGCGCCGGCGATACTGACGTCGAGCTCCGCCGGGATCATCTTGGCGATGCGATCGACATCACCAAAGGGCATCTCCAGAGCCCGGCCAACATCCCGTATCGCCGCCTTGGCCGCCATGGTGCCGAAAGTGATGATGTGCGCCACCCGATCGCGGCCGTACTTGTTGGCCACGTACTCGATTACCTCGCCCCGCCGGCGCATGCAGAAGTCGATGTCGATATCGGGCATGCTGATGCGCTCCGGATTGAGGAAGCGCTCGAACACCAAGCCGTATGTGAGCGGGTCGATGTCGGTGATGTCAAGGGAATACGCCACCAGGCTGCCGGCTGCGCTCCCACGTCCCGGGCCGACCGGAATGCCATGCTCGCGCGCAAAGCGGATGAAATCCCAGACAATCAAGAAGTAGCCCGGGAACCCCATCTGACGAATCACCGACATCTCGAACTCGAGCCGTTGCTGATACTCCTCATACGAGGCACTGCCGCGCCAGCCGTTGCCTCTCCCCAGCCCCGACATGCGTCGCTCGAACCCTGCCCTGACGGTTTCATCGAAGTAACTTTCGAGCGTACCGCCATCGGGCACCGGGAATCGCGGTAGATGCATCGCCCCGAAGTCGATCTCGAGCTCGCAGCGATCGGCGATCTCCGCTGTAGTCGCGAGGGCCTCGGGCACCTCCGCGAAGACCTTCGCCATCTCTTCCGGCGACTTCACGTAGAACTCGTCGTTGGGGAATTTCATGCGATTGGGATCGCTGATCCCCTTACCTGTTTGGATGCAAAGCAGAACATCATGCGGGCGCGCATCCTGCTGGCGCAGATAGTGGCAGTCATTCGTGCCGACGAGCGACAGATCGAATTCGTTGGCTAGGCGGACCAGATCAGGGTTGATGCGTCGTTGCTCGTCGAGTCCCTGGTCCTGAAGCTCGACGTAGTAGTTGTCGCGTCCGAAGATCTCGATCATCTCGCCGATGGCCCGGCGTGCGCCGTTCATATCACCGCTCAGCAACATCCGGCAGACCTCGCCCGACAGACAGCTGGTCGTTCCGATGAGGCCCTCAGCGTGGTTGGCGAGCGTTTCCCGGTCGATGCGCGGCCGGTAGTAGAACCCCTCCAGGTAGCCGATGCTGGAGAGCTTCATGAGGTTCCGATAGCCGGTGGTGTTCTTGGCCAGCAACACCTGGTGGTACGCAGACTCACCCGCTCGGCGCGCCGAGCGATCGAAACGCGATCCTGGCGCCAGATAGGCCTCCATGCCGAGTATCGGCTTGAGATCGTTGGCAATCGCCTGGCGATAGAACTGGATGGCGCCGAACATGTTGCCGTGATCGGTCAGCGCGACGGCATGCATCCCCAGCTCTCGGCAACGTAGCATCAGGTCGTTGATGCGCGTGGCGCCATCAAGCAGAGAGAAGTTGCTGTGGTTGTGGAGGTGCACGAACGACGATCGCGGCGGCTCCCCACTCATGTCCGACATCCGACTATTCCCATTCAATCGTTGACGGCGGCTTTGTGGATATGTCGTAGACGACGCGGTTCACGCCTTCGACTTCGTTGACGATGCGTGCCGCCGCCTGCTGCAGGACGCCATACGGAAGCGGCGCCCAATCCGCCGTCATTCCATCAACCGAATTCACGGCGCGCAGAGCGATTACCTCGTCGTAGGTACGCCGATCCCCCATGACACCGACAGTGCGAACGGGGAGCAGCACCGCAAACGCCTGCCAGACAGCGTCATACTGATCTGCACGCCGGATCTCCTCGATGAAGATCGCGTCGGCTCCCCGAACGCGCTCGAGCCGCTCCTCATCGATCGGACCCAGCACCCTCACGGCAAGCCCGGGGCCAGGGAACGGATGCCGCTGCACGAACTCGTCGTCGAGCCCGAGCTCCACTCCCAGACGCCTTACCTCGTCTTTGAAAAGCTCCCGCAACGGCTCGATCAGGCCCATCGGCATGTGCTCAGGAAGACCACCGACGTTGTGATGGCTCTTGATGGTCACCGAGGGACCGCGGACCGACATGCTCTCGATCACGTCTGGATACAGCGTTCCCTGAGCAAGGAACTCGAATCGTTCGCTGCGAGCGCTGGCTAAGAGCTCGGCTTCATGAGCGAACACCGCGATAAACTCCCGGCCTATGATCTTTCGCTTGGTTTCGGGATCCTCTACGCCCTCCAGCGCGTCGAGGAAACGACGCCTGGCATCGACGACATGTACGGGAAACTCGAGTCGCTCCTCGAACGAAGCCTCTAGGGCCGCACGCTCGCCGAGCCTCAACAGGCCCGTATCCACCATGACGCAGACAACACGATCCCCGAGCGCCCGGCGAAGCAGCAGCGCGGTAACGGCCGAGTCGACGCCTCCCGACAGTGCGCACAGGACACTGGCGTCGCCAACCTTGGCACGCACGTCTGCGACCAGCTCATCGACGAAAGCCTCGGGCGTCCAGGTTGGCATACAGCCACAAATATCGAAGACGAAGTTGCTCAGCAGCTTGGCTCCCCGCGGCGTGTGATGGACCTCGGGATGGAACTGGATCCCGAAGCGGCCGGCGTCATCGTTCTCGACAGCGGCAATCACGCCGTCCGACCGCGCGGTGACTCGATAGCCGGCGGGCAGGTCGCGAGCCGTATCGCCATGGCTCATCCATACCCGGTCACCGCTCGCCCACCCGGCGAGTAGACGCGACTCGCTGGTCTCGAGCTCAACGCTCGAGCGACCGTACTCGCGCCATCTCGACGGCTCCACCCTGCCGCCCAGCTCGCTCACCAGCAGCTGCATGCCGTAGCAAATCCCCAGCACCGGAACTTCCGCCTGCAACCAATCACGGTGACAACGCGGTGCCTCGGCATCGGCGACGGACTCGGGGCCACCGGACAGCACTACCCCGGCCGGGGGGTCGTTGGCCAGAATCTCCGGCGAGGCGTGAAACGGGAGGATCTCCGAGTACACGCCCGCCTCGCGCACGCGTCGTGCGATCAGCTGTGTGTACTGACCTCCGAAGTCCAGGATCAGGATGCGCTGTCTGCTCACCAGGGATTGTCCTCGAAAATCGTCAAAGTACGGCGATGATCGACGGGCCACGGCGCCGACACTACGAGCCTGTGGCATTCGACCGCGCACTGGGTCACTTTCCAGTCGCCCTCGTGAAGCTCGAGCAGCCAGTGTGCCAACTGCACGCCCCCCTGACGGTGCACGTTGGGTTCAATCTCGCCCTGACATCTCACGGAGCCGATCCTCAAGCTCCTCAGCGAAGTATATGGGATGAGCACCCGACGGAGACGCTGCCCTCTCCAGCGTCACGGGTACCGCTCACAGGAGGTTCTGTGGGTCGATATCAATGACCAGATCGCGTGGCAACCGGCTCTGTCGCTTCAGGCGTCGGATCGATCGCCTCAGATGCTCGCTCAGGTCGCCGCGAGTGGCAGCCTTGAGCAAGAGCTGGACTCGGTATCGACCACGCAATCGTGAGATCGGTGGCGATGCCGGGCCGAGCACCTCGATTCCCTCCCCCGCCTCGGCCCGCAGCGCGGCCGCCAGGTAATCTGCCTCCTCGCGCACCGACGATGCGAGCTTGCCCCTGCAAACACACGCTGCAAGCGCCACGAAGGGCGGGTAGCGCAACCGCAGACGATACTCGATCTCACGGTCATAGAACGCAACGAAGTCATGGCGCATCGCGGCCTCGATGGCGTAGTGATCTGGTTGGTGCGCCTGCAGAATCACCTCTCCAGCAACCTCACCCCGACCGGCTCGCCCCGCCATCTGCGTCAATAGCTGGAAGGTACGCTCCGCGGCACGGAAGTCGGGCATCGACAACGCCGAGTCGGCGCCGACGACCCCTACCAGCGTCACGCCGGGAAAGTCGTGTCCTTTGGCCAGCATCTGCGTCCCGACAAGCACATCGATATCGCCCATCCCGAAGCTCGACAGGATACGTGCATGGGCACCACGTCGCTGCGTCTGGTCGGCATCGAAGCGGTCGATACGCGCGCCCGGGAATCGCTGTCTGAGCGCCGCCTGCAGGCGTTCGGTGCCGTGGCCGATGTCTTGCAAGACCGACGCGCCGCAGCCAACGCACACGCTGGGTACCGGCGCGCGGTGATCGCAGTAGTGGCAACGCAGCGTCCGATCTGATCGATGGACGGTGAGACTCACCGCGCAATGCGGGCATTCCACGCGCTCACCGCAGACTCGGCAGAGGAGCACCGCGGCGAACCCCCGACGATTGAGCAGGATCAGCACCTGCTCGCGACGCTCAAGGCGTGCCGCGATGCTCTCCTCCAGCCGCCTCGAGACCAAGCTGCGTCCGCACTCCTTCCATTCCCGCCGCATGTCGACGAGGGTTACCTCGGGCATCGGTTGTCGACGCACGCGCTGCGGTAGACGCAGCAGCTCCCACGCCGCGGAGGATGCTTGCCGGTAGCTCTCCACCGCCGGCGTCGCCGACCCCATCAATACGGCCGCACCCTCTAGACGAGCACGCCAGCGCGCTACGTCGCGGCCGTTGTAGCGGGGTCTCTCATCCTGCTTGTAGGCGCCGTCCTGCTCCTCGTCAATGACGATAAGTCCAACGTCGTCAAGCGGCGCGAACACCGCCGAGCGCGGGCCCACCACCACACGCGATTCGCCGCGCCGAACACGCCACCAGGCGCGGGCACGGGCCCCATCGGCCATACCGGAATGCAGCACCGAGACTCGATCGCCGAGCACTGCCCGGGCGCGCTCGTCGAGCTGAGGCGTGAGACCGATCTCTGGGACCAGCAGCAGCGCCGATCGTCCAGCGCGCAGGGCATGCGCCGCCGCTCGCAGGTAGACCTCGGTCTTGCCGCTGCCAGTCACCCCGTGCAACAACACCGGGTGCAGGGCCCGCTCATCGATGGCCCGCTCGACCTCGGAAAGAGCTCGCTCCTGATCGACGGTAAGCGCAAACCCACCGGCACCGCCGGCGCCGAGCTGCCAGGCGGCAGTATCGTCCCGTGGTCGGCGCTCGAGCTCGACCAGCCCCTTACGCTCGAGCGCCGACAGCACCGAGTGCGCCACACCGTGGCACTTGAGCATGGTCGCCGCGTCGATCGTATTCGACGATTCGGCCAGCAGCGCTTCCAGAGCGCGCCGCTGGACGGGCGCCCGCACGGTAGCTTCATGGGCCACCGTCGCATCGACGTCCGGAATCAGCCGGGCAACGACCCGATGCGCCCCCGGCTCGGCACCGCTCCACTCGTCACGCACGTCGGCGATCCCCGCAGCGCTCAGCTCGTAGAGCGCCCCGTGGAGTGCTTGCCCTCCGACCCGACGACGAATCGTCGAGACAGCCACCCAACGCCTCTCGGCACCGGCGTCCAGCGCCGCTTCGAATGCCGCCAGCGCTGTCGCGGACAGTCGGTCGCCTGGGGTAGGTAATCGCTCGATGCGCACCCGCCTGGCTGCAGCCGGATTCCGACTCCCGGGCGGCAGGGCCAACTGCGCCACCTCTCCCGGTCCCACCAAGTAGGTCGACGCGATCTGGTCGATCAGAACCAGCATCAGCGGGCTGATCGCCGCGTCGCGGTCAAGGCAGTCCTCCACGGCCCGTACCCGACGGGGATCGACACCGGCGGGCGGCTCCTGAGCCGTCTCGACGATGACCCCAAGCAGACTGCGTCCGCCAAAGCTCACCTGCACCCGCATTCCCGGCATTGCCCTCGATTCGAGGGCTTCTGGCACCCGATAGGAAAATGCGTCGTCGACAGGTGCGGGCACGGCAACGAGGGCGTAGCGGGCCGGCTCGTCGTAGAGCGAGCGCTGGCGCGTCACCCGCGCTGCTCGATCGGCCAGGGCCCCGACCGAATCGAGGGCGTGGAGCCACTCACGGCGCTGCGAGTCGCTCCATGACCACCTGGACGTCCTGCCACGTCTTGCCCTTGTCGGCCGGATTCCGGAGTAGATATGCGGGGTGGTAGGTGCACACTACGGGAATCCCCAGCCACTCGTGAACGCTTCCCCGCAATCGACCAAGGGGCTCGCCGGTTTGCAGCACCGACTGCGCCGCGACACGCCCGAGGAGCACGATGATCTCCGGGCGAATCGCCTCCACCTGCCTTTGTAGGAAGACCCCACACGCTTCGAGCTCGTCCGATTCGGGATTGCGATTACGCGGCGGGCGGCACTTGACTGCGTTGGCGATGTAGACATCCTCACGACGCAGGCCCATCGCCTTGATGATGCGGTTGAGCATTTGCCCGGCACGGCCCACGAACGGCTCGCCCTGCAAGTCTTCGTCGCGCCCCGGGCCCTCGCCGATGAACATGAGTCGGGCACGCGCCGGGCCGACCCCGAAGACCACGTTCGTACGTCCTTCACTGAGCTTGCACAAGACGCACCCAACCGTTTCTGCAGCAATTTCCTCGAGGCTCTCGCGGTCCGGTGCTGGCGTGGACGCCGCTTCGTCGGGAGTTGATGCCGCGCTCGTCGCCTTGACCTCCAAGCCCCACACTCCCTCTTCCTCGAGACGACCAAGATGCGCGGCGAGTTGGCCTCGAATGTCCTCACCAAGGCCCACCTTTCGGCTCACGAGCTCACCTCGGTGCGGTACGCGAGAACCGCCTCCCACACAGCACGAGCAACCTCGTGCTTGAGTGCGGGGCCGACACATGTCCGGCCGCCGCCCCGATCGAGGATGATCACCTCGTTGTCATCGCCGCCCATGCCGCGCCCGGACGCATCGACCAGATTGCCGACAATGAGATCACAGCCCTTGCGCTCCAGCTTTTCCCGGGCCTGGGTCTCGAGGTCGCCGGTCTCGGCGGCAAATCCTACGAGCAACGGTCGCGTGGTGCGCGTCCCCAGCTCGGCGAGAATGTCGGTGGTGCGGGTCATCTCCAGCTGAAGCGAATCTTCTCCAGCCTTCTTGATCTTGCCAGCCGCCGGTGTCGCGACCGTAAAGTCGCAGACCGCCGCAGCCATGATGCCGATATCGCAGTCATCCACAGCCGCAAACACGGCTGCCGCCATCTGCGCCGCATTCTCCACTCGCTCGAACACGACACCCGGAGGATCGGGCAGGCACGTCGGTCCGGATATGAGTCGTACGCGCGCGCCGAGGACGGCGGCTTCAGCAGCCAGCGCATATCCCATCTTGCCACTGGACCGATTCGTAAAGACGCGAACCGGATCCAGCATCTCACGCGTCGGGCCAGCGGTGACGAACACGTTGGCGCCGTGCAGGGGCCGGGTCACCGCACCCTCGCCCAGCAACGGGGCAGCGGCGGTGATGATCTCGCCAGGCTCCGACATGCGTCCCGGCCCGTGTCTCCCCGACGCCAGCGCGCCGCAGCCGGGACCGACCACCTGAACACCGCGCTCGCTCAGTAGCTCGAGGTTTCTCTGCACCGCCGGCTGTCGATACATGTCGTCCTCCATCGCCGGGGCGACCAACACGGGACCGGAGGCGGCCAACAGCAGCGTCGACGGGAAGTCGTCGGCGATCCCGTGCGCCATCTTGGCAATGAAATTGGCGGTGGCAGGAGCCACACAGACGAGGGCGGCACGCTCTGCCCAGCGCACGTGAGGGATCACTTCAGAGCCCAGATCTTCGAACAGCGAAGCAACGACCCGGTTGCCGGATAGTGCTGCGAACGTTGTGGGCGTGACGAACTGCGTCGCCGCTCGCGTCATTGCCACGTGCACGTCGACGCTGAGATCGCGGAACCGCCGGACGATGTCGCAAGCCTTGTAGGCGGCGATACCGCCGCTCACCACCAGCACCACGTGTGGCTGGGGCGCTTTCGACTCAGCGCTCATGGCGTTCGAGCGGGCGTGACGAATGGCAACCGGCGCCCGCTACTCCTCCTCGGCGCTTTCCTCTTCCTCAACCGGCTCGTGCAGCCCGGCGGCCACGAGATCGGCGTCTTTCGGATCACGCACTTCCCACGGAACCTCGCCGGCATGCACTTCCTGGATTGCCAGCGTGCTGTACTTGCGAGCATTGGAGTCGACCTTGGGGCGCGCCCCACGCATCAACTGCAGACAACGCTTGGCGGCAACTTCGACGAACAGATATTCGCTTTCCGGCTTGCTCATCCTAGGTGCTCCAACGCATTCCGCCCGTAATTGGGCTATCCCTTTGCCGAACGCCGGAAGGCCGCCAGGACAGCCTCGGCCTCCTCGACCCGTCGGGGCTGTCGGCTACGCTCAGCCCGTACGATCCCCTCAAGCTCGGCAACGGCGGATTCGAACTCATCGTTGACGATGACGTAATCGTAGCTCAGATACTGTTCAATTTCGTGCACCGCCATCGCCAATCGGGTCGCTTGCTCAGCTTGCCGCTCCGGGTGGGAGCCATCGCGACGCCGCAGACGCCTCTCCAGGGCATCCAGAGAGGGCGGTAATACGAAGACTGTTATGGCACCGCTGAGCGCTTGCCGTACAGCGGCAGCCCCCTGAACGTCGATAACCAAGACGGCGTCGTGGCCGGCAGCGTGTATGCGATCGACCTCGGAGCGCGGCGTGCCGTAGTAGTGGCCGTGCACCTCGGCCCACTCGAGGAACGCTTCGGCCTGACGGCGGCGGTCGAACTCCTCGACGTCGACGAAGTAATACTCACGCCCGTCCTGCTCGCCCGGGCGCGGCGCACGAGTGGTAGCCGAGACGGTGCGCTTCAGTCGATCAACCCGGTCGAGGACGGCGTCTGCCAACGTGGTCTTCCCGGCGCCGGAGGGCGCCGACACCACGAAGCAGAACGGAGCGTCGTCACTCAATGTTCTGCACCTGCTCACGAATGCGCTCGAGCTCGGCCTTCAGCTCCACGACGGTGTCGGCAACCACTAGATCCTTAACCTTGGATCCGACCGTGTTGAGCTCGCGATGGACCTCCTGAATCACGAAGTCCAGCGTGCGGCCAACAGCCTCGTCGCGCTGCAATAGATCGTCGATCTTGGTCAGGTGCGACCGCAATCGAACGATCTCCTCGGTCACGTCGGCACGTTCTGCGTGGTATGCCGCTTCCTGGACGATGCGGTCCTCATCGACCTCGACCCCGGTGTCCGCGAGCAGGCTCTGGATGCGCTCGCCCAGCTGCTCGCGCAGGCGTTCAGGTAGCTCTTGCGCCGCCCCCGCGATGGTCTCCACCCCGCTACGCAGCATCGTGGTGCGGGCTATCAGATCACTTACGAGATGCTCCCCCTCACGGCGCCGCATCGCCTCCAACGAGTCGAGCGCCTGGCACACGGCAGTGTCCGCTAGCTGTCCCAGCTCCTCGTCGTCGACGGCGCCGGCCCGATCGACAACCACGCCCGGGAGCGCCAACAGAGTCTGCAGATCCGGAGTCGGCGAGGTCCCCAGTTCCTCGGCAACGTCCCGCAGCTCGGCCAGCCAGTGCTCCAGCAGGTCGCGACGGACTCCTGGCGTGCCCGCACCCGTACCTTCGAGGGTGGCCGACAGATCCACCTTGCCCCGCTGGACGCGCTCCAGGACGCGACGACGCACCGGTTCCTCGAACGCCGCCAGCACACCCGGCAGGCGGAGCGATACGCGACAATACCTGTGGTTGACGGCACGAACCTCGACAGTGAGCTTCAGACTCTCCGACGAAGCCTCACCACGCCCGTGCCCACTCATGCTCCGAACCATGGCGGGCCATGTTAGCAGGGGCACCGCGGCGCCTTGGTCCGCGTGCCCCCGCCAAACTGGATCTTAGTCCGTCCCGAACGCCAGCAGCACGTTCCCGGGTGCGCCGCCCAGAATCGCGTAGCCAGAGCCGATGAACATCATTCCGTCGACGATCGTCGGCGCACCGCCGCCAATCCCGCCGCCAAAGCCGGCGACGCCGTTGACGGTCTCGAACTCGCGCTGCGTGGGGTACTCCCAGAGAATGGTGCCGTCCTCGGCGGAGTAAGAGCGCAGCACGCCATTCCATGCCCCGGTGAGCACGGCGCCCGGTATGGCGCTGGCTGACGACCAATTGGCCGAGGAACACTGCCTCGCTTCAGGGTCCGGGCAGTCGTCCGGCTTCTCGATCTCCGTGTACCAGGCGCGCGAGCCATCGGCCGGTCGTATCGCGGCGATGGCTCCGGTGCCGTCACGGAACGGTAGCGGCTTGAAGTAGTACTCGCCGTCGAAGGCGCCGCCGAAGCCGCCGTTGGCCGCCGCCAGGCGATCGCCTGCCTGCGACACCCAGAGGACGGCTCCATTGTTGTCGGGATCGAGCGCCGTCGTCCGACCGCTCTCCTGGCCAGTGATTATCATGCGGCGACCATCGGGTGCCGTGTACAGCACCGGCGCGCCCGAGGGGTCGTCGTCGGGATCGTTGACGTAACCCGGACAGTTGAGCCGTATCTCTTCCGGTGTCCGACCGCAGCCTCCCCCGTGCCGGTCCATCGGCACTAGCTGCGTCGACCATTCTCGCGACCCGCTGTCCATGTCGAACGCCATGATGGAGACACAGGCACCACCGTCGTATCCGACCTTCTTTTCGAAGAACTCCGAGATGTAGCAGGTCCCGGAGGTCGCGTAGACGCGCCGCAGCTTGAGATCAAGCGTCGGCGCGTTCCAAACCGCCGCACCCGCTGGCCCATACAGCTGCGTACCCGCGGAGTTCCGTCGCAGCGGTCGCGGACGCTCGGTCATGGTGAACGTCTGCCATACCGGCTGCCCGGTGTTGACGTTGATCGCTGTCACGCTGCCCTGGAACTTGCAGCACTCGTAGGTCAGCTGGCGCCCCGGGATCTGCTCCCACGACGAGACGCCGACGTAGAGGTGGCCGCCCGGAGAAGGATCGAGCGTCGGCGGCCCGGTGATCTTGGCCGCCTGATGATCGTCGGGGAGCATGGACCAGAGCTCCTCGCCGGTCTCCGCGTTCACGGCAGTGACGTAGCCCATGTAGTCGCCGAAGTAGGCCGCATGGCGGACGCCCGGAATCGCGGTGACCTGGCCGATGCTAACCGCGGTGCGAACCTGGCCGGGCGCCTCGTACGACCAGTGAACGCAGCCCGTCTTGGCATCCAGCGCATACACGAAGTTGTTGTCGCTGCCGATGAACAGCGCCCCGCCGACAACGGTCGGCTGCGTCCACGCGGCGGAGGCGGCGCCCGGAATCGCGAACGCCCACTTGAGCTTCAGCTGCGACATCTGCCCGGAACTCAACCCTCCTGATTCCATCGGCTGAAAGCGGTAAGACTTCGTCGGATCAGGAGACCAACCGTTCCAGCTTGGCTGCTCGTACGGGTTGTCGAGACTCAGCGGGCTGCTGCGTGGGTTGGTCATCGCCGCCGCAGTGCGGTCGGCGGTGCCGCCGAAGGGCTTGCCGGTCACCAGCTCCGCCATCGCCCGCAGCTACGTCTCGTTGAAGCCCTCGGCGAATTCAACCATCGGGCCGGTGGTGAGAGCCGCCAGCACACGCTCCGGTTCCAGCGTCCGAAGCGTCTGCCGGCTCGGGGCCATGCTGTCCGGACTCCGGTTGTCGTGGCAGGAAGCGCATCTCCCTTCGAAAGGCGACACCATGCTTGCGGTCGAGGCCACAGCGGTATCCTGCTGCGCCCAGGCGGGTGTGACGAGCGCGTGGACCAACAACACAGACACGGCCAGGACCGCCGTCAAGGCACCTGTCAACAAAGCTCGTCGCAGCATTCACCGTTCTCCAGCGCTGGTGATTCGATCGTCGATTCTCCTACGGCCACGCTGCATCGTAGGGACCTCGCGGCAACAGAGCAAGAGCCGTGTTGATCTCTTCCCTGCGGCAGCAACCATTACCCGCGTAGAAGGTTGCTCGACGTCAAACCGCCGCCTCCCAGAGATCGAGTACCGCCGTGGCCATCACTCGTGTCGAAGTGACGATGTCGTCGACGGCGCACGACTCGTCCGCCTGATGCGCCTGTTCGAGCTCACCAGGACCATAGGCGATACAGCTATTCACCCCCGCGATGCCCGACACGTGCTTGTGGTCGTAGGTTCCGGGGCTCGCCACCAGTTGCGCCGGTTGCCCGACGATCTCGCAGACCGCGCGCTCGAACGACCGCACGAGGGGCGCGTCGGCGCGGGTCGCGGTCGGGTGGACCACGAGCAGGTCCTCGAGCTCGAGCGCATCGGCCCCATGCTCGACGCTGGCAAGCAGCTCCACGACCTCGAGCTTGACATCGTCGAAGGATTCCTCAGACAAGAATCGGCGGTCGAAGGTCGCAGAGCAACGGTCGGGAACACAGGGTGTCTGCGTGGCGGATCCCGTCTGTCCCCCCTCGATCGCGTTGACGTTGATGCTCGCGTACCGCGATCCTTCCGGAACGACCGGCACGCTCGTAACACGCTCGCGCAGCGCTGGGGCCAGGCGCGTACGGATCGCTTCGAGGAAGGGCTGCAGCCGGTCGATAGCGTTGACCCCGAGGAATGGCATCGAGCCATGCGCCATGACGCCGCTGGCCGTGACCCGGAACCAATAGACGCCACGATGTCCGAGGCAGATACGCTCGACACCGAAGGGCTCCGGAATGACCACGTGGTCGGTGCGATCGGCGGCGATGCGACCGATCTCCGCCAGATGTGCCACCCCGGCATGGCCGCCGCTTTCTTCATCCATGGTACCGCTAACCTCCAGTCGCCCGGCACGGCGAACCCCGGCGCGGCGTATCGCCTCGACCGCGAAGATCGCTGCCGCCAGGCCCGCCTTCATGTCGGCGCTGCCACGGCCATACAGTCGACCGTTGTCGACCTTGCCGCCGAAGGGGTCGACCGTCCAGCCCGCACCCGGGGGCACCACATCGAAGTGCCCGTTGAAGTGCACACAGGGCCCCGGTGAGTCTCCCTCCAGCAGCCCCACGACGTTGGGTCGCGGAGGGCCGCCGAGGCGTCGAGCGGTTCGGTGGAACTCGACCTCCATGGCGCCGCGCCGCAGATGATCGGCGATGAGCTCGGCGGCCGCGCAGTATTCTTCGCCGGGCGGGTTGACCGTCGGGATACGGACAAGATCTGCGGCCAGCGCGATGATCTCCTCGGTGGCCGCCTCAATCTGCTGAAGTACGCGTTCTCTGATCCCTGTCATCGCCTACCCGGTCAGCCGAGGGGCCCTTTCGTGAATACCGTTCGCCTTAACATACTGTCCGCTCACTCATGACGGAGCTTGGCATGCCGGAAACGAGCTTTCGACTGGATCAACAGGTGGCCGTGGTGTGCGGTGCCGCGTCCGGTATCGGAGCCGCAGTAGCGCAAGGATTCGGCGCGCGGGGCGCGCACGTTGTGTGTCTCGATCGCAACGAGGACGGGGCTCGAGAGGTCGCCACCGCGATCGGCGACGCCGGCGGAGTCGCTAGCAGCGATTCACTGGACATCCGGGATAGCGAAGCTGTGGACCACTCCTTGGTGCGCACGGCGCAGCAGCACGACCGGCTAGACATCGTAGTATCGACGCCGAGCGTAAACGTACGCAAGCGAGTGCTCGACTATGCTCCGGAGGAGCTTGATCGGGTCATCGACCTGAACCTCAAGGGAACGTTCAACGTCCTGCAGGCAGCGGGCCGGATCATGGCAGCGCAGCAGGGTGGCAGCATCATTGCGTACTCGTCGATCCGATCGCTGGTCGTAGAGCCCGGGCAAGGAGTCTACGCTGCCACCAAGTCCGGCATCGTTCAGCTGGTTCGGGCGCTAGCAGCGGAGCTCGGACCCGTCGGCGTGCGCGTCAACGCCATCGCCCCGGGAGTGGTGGACACGCCCCTGACCGAACCGATCAAGAGAAACGCAGACTGGTACGGTGCGTACGCCGACCGGAACGCATTGGGCCGATGGGCGCGAGTCGACGAGATGGTCGGACCGGCTGTCTTTCTCGCATCCGAGGCCGCCAGCTACGTTACCGGGACGGTGTTGTTCGTTGATGGCGGCTGGACAGCAATCGACGGACGGTTCTCGCCACCCGGAATATGAGCCGTGCGGAAACGTGACCGCGAACGAGGAGCTGCGATGAGCGAACGGCGGTTGGCGCGGATACTCCACGACGATGTCCCTACCCTGTTCGAAGCCCCCATGGCTGAACAGGATTTCTCCGGAGTCGTCCTGATGGGGGTACCGTATGAAGGCGTCCTGGTGGGCGACCGGCACACGCTGTATCCGCCCGGCTCGCGGCCGCCCGAGTCCTTTTATGCGCGGCATGGCGCCGACGCGGCGCCCGACGCCATTCGCCGAACGAGCGTGATCTATTCGCTCGAGCACGACGGCGGCGTCGCGGCCGAGCTCGATTTCGTTCGCCTTTCGGATGAGCTGTGCTTGGTGGATGCTGGAAACCATTCGCTCGACAGCTGCGAGCAACTGGCGCGCTCGGTCGCCGAGGCCGCTGGGGTTACCATCGCGCTCGGCGGCGATCACCTCGTGCCACTACCTCTGATCCGCGGGCTGCAACACGGACACCCACGGCGGCTGGCGGTGGTCGTCCTCGACTCACACCTCGATCTCCACGCAGCTCCGCCGCTGTGGGCGGGATCGCAATGGCGCACCCTGATCGAAGAGGGACTCCTCGAGCCCTCCGATCTCACGATCATCGGGCCTCGCGGCGTGCGACATTCCCCGTCGGAGATCGAATACGCGCGCCGGCATGGCGTCCACGTCGTGCCCATGCGAGAGATCGACGGCCGGGGACTAGCCACCGTATGCACAGAGCTGACCGACCGTCTTCGGGAGGCCGACGCCGTATACGTATCCCTGGATATCGACGTTGTAGACCCCGGTTTCTGCCCCGCACAGAAGTATCCCGACGCGGCCGGTCTGGGGCCCCGTGAGGTCCTCGCGGTCATGCGTGCAGCGGCCGCCGCGGCAACCTTGGCGGGATTCGATCTGTGCTGTCTTTCCCCACGCTATGACGAAGGCGAGCGCGGCGCCTTGCTGGCGGCACGCTTTGCCCTGGAAGCCGTGTACGCCTGCCACGGCGGCATCGGCTAGCCGGCCCAGATCAGCTCGGAAACGTCGAGCTGGCGCGGTCGGTCAGCTCGGCAAGCCGCAGCGCCAGGCTTCGATCGGCGCTGGCGAGCGCCGCGTCATCGGCCTCCCGCGGAACCCACAGGTGGGGCCCGTACACGAACACCCCGCGCGCGAAAGGCAGCGGCATCAGCATACGGTCCCAACTCCGCAGTCGCCATGATCGCGAACAGTCAAAAGCGACCGGCAACAGCGGTCGCCCGGTCGCCTTGGCAATCCAGGTTGCCCCGGGCTGCACGATCCGGGCGGGACCGCGTGGCCCGTCGGGGGTGATGCCCAGATCACGGCCACGGTGCGCTGCCCGGAGCATGCCGCGGGCGGCGGCCGCGCCGCCGCGCGTGCTTGATCCGCGCACTGCCTCCACTCCGAGATAGGAGAACAGACGCGCCGTCACCTCACCATCGCGCGAGCGAGAGATCGGAACCGAAGTCGGTGGACGAAACTGCACCCACGGCATCATCGCCAGCTGCTCGTGCCAGAAGCAATAGATCACCGGCCCGCCGTCTGCCGGAAGGGCTTCCTCGGCGCCTTCGCGTGTCAACGCCATGGTGGCGCGTACCAGGCGCAGGTACGCCGCCCCCAGTGGAGCGATCAGTGCCCGCGGACTGAGCGTGCGCAGCGTGTCGGCGGGGTCGCTCGATTCTTGATCCATTGCTGCGGGATCGTCGACCAGCGATGCCATCATCGTGTTCTCTCGCAGCCGTCACCTGCGACCGTGACGAGCTCAGCCTTCGAGCGCAAACCCAGATCCGGCGGCGGCCGCAAAGTCCAATGAATACAGTCGCTGATAGGCTCCCATACGGGCCAGCAGTTGCTCGTGTGTCCCCTTCTCAGCCACTCTACCGCCCTCGATCACCACGATGAGGTCGGCTCCCTGAATAGTCGACAGCCGGTGGGCAATGACGAGCGTCGTGCGACCCTCCATCAAGTTGACTAGCGCTTCCTGCACGAGCCGGTCCGATCTCACATCGAGATTGCTCGTGGCCTCGTCGAGGATGAGGATCGGCGCGTTCTTCAGCAACGCGCGGGCAATGGCGATGCGTTGTCGCTGCCCGCCTGAAAGCCGCAGGCCAAGCTCCCCGAGGACGGTGTCGTAGCCGTTCGGTAGCTGCTCAATGAACTCGTGGGCGAAAGCAGCCCGGGCGGCGCGTTGCACCGCGTCATCTGAAATCCCCGGTTGGCAATACGCAATGTTGTTGCGGACGCTGTCGTTGAACAGGATCGTCTCCTGCGTCACGACTGCGATCTGATCACGTAGATCATCGAGCCTGATGTCACTCAGGTCGACTCCATCGATACTCACCACGCCGTCAGACGGAACATAGAAACGAGGGATCAGGTTGGCGAGGGTGGACTTCCCCGCGCCCGACGAACCGACAAGCGCCACGGCGGTACCGGCCCGGATATCGAGATCAATGTCATGCAGGATTCTCTCGTCGGGCGCGTCGTCGTAGGCGAACGAGACGTGCTGCAGCCGAATACCCTCGACCAGCGGTGGCATCGACAGCTCGGCCGGTTTGCCTGGGATCACGTTGGCGGTGCCGGCCGCGGCGGCGGCCAACCCGGCTCGGAGTGGCTCGAGCGGCGCATCGAGGACCTCGTAGATACGATCGGCGGCGGCGGCCGCCGCCTGGATCCGTACGTTGGCTGAGCTCAACCGGCGCAGCGGCGCGTAGGTCGCAAAGGCGGCGAAGAGGACTCGTGCCAGATCCCCGGTCGAGAGGCTTCCGGTAGTGATACGCCAAGATCCATAGACCATCACCAGTGCACCCGCGCTTGCGGCAATGAACTCGATCAGCGGCGAACCGATGCTGGCCAGCCGCTCAGCATGCAGTGAGTGTCGGTAGAGGCGCTCGGCCGAGCGGCGGAACTTCTCGGTCTCGGCCTGCTCCATGCCGAACGCTTTGACGACTCGGATGCCGGTGAGAGTCTCCTGTAGCAGCGACGACAGCTGCCCCAGGCCACGCTGGGCCTCATGGCTCACACGGCGCAATCCCTGCCCTAGCCAAGCAATCACGGCCACCAGCAGCGGTGCAGCCACCAAGATGAGCAAGGTCAGGAGCCAATCGGTCGCAAACATGATTCCCAGGTAGACCGCCAGCGTGGCACTCTCGCGCAACAGATCGACAAGAACACGCGTCAGCGCTTCCTGAATCGCCATCACATCGCTGGTCACGCGCGACATGAGACCGCCGGTCGATCGGCGCTTGTGGAAAGCCAGTGGCAGGAACTGGAGATGGCCATATAGCCGAACTCGCAGATCCTTGACCACCGCGAACCCGACGCTGCCCATGAGGTAGCTCGACGAGTACCGCGCAATCCCCAGCGTCAAGTACAGCAGCACGACCACGCCAGCCAACATACGCACATACGAAGCTTGTGCGTCCGGCTGAAACGCATCGTCGATCACCGGTTTGACCATCCAGAGGATGGCCCCATTGGCCGCCGCTACGACCGCCATGGCCATGACGGCACCGAACATTCGGGGCGCATATGGCCGGACCATTCTGAGCAAGCGATTGAGATTGGCCATCAGATCGCAGGTTCTCCGGACGGCGCCGGAGTCAGAGTGGCGAGAACGGCGCGCGCGGCGCGTGCCGAAGCGCCGGGCTCGCCAAGCCTGGCGCGCACATCGATCAGAAACCGCTTGACCCGGTCCCTGTTCTCCTCGTCGTTCAGTAGCGGCACCAGCTCGGCGACTATCGCGTCGGGCGTAACCTCGTTCTGGAGCAGCTCAGGCACGCCGCGATGCCCTGCGACCACGTTGACCAGCGCGATATCTGGGATGCGCACGAGTAACTTTCCGAGATTGTAAGTGAGCCAGGATGTCCTGTAAACGACGACCTCGGGCGTCCCGAGCAGTGCCACCTCCAGCGTCGCAGTGCCAGAGCACACCACGGCCGCCCGGGCGTGCCGAACCGCCTCGTAGGTGTCGTTTTCGATCAGATGGACGTGTGCACGAATCTCGGCGTCGAGATCGTCCAGAAGGGGCCGATAGGAATCGCAACCCAACGCTGCAGCTACCGGCACGATGTACTCGTAGGCCCCCTCCCGGGCAAGCTGCGCGGCGGCCTCCAGCATCGTCGGCAACAGCCGTTCCACTTCGGCGCGCCGGCTGCCAGGCAGCAACGCGATCCATCGACGGTCGAGATCGAGAGCGTGACGCTCGGCGAAGCTCCCCACCTCACCCGTTGCCGGAATGACATCGAGCAGAGGATGCCCGACGAAATCCACGGAAAGCCCGGCGCCTTCGTAGAGCTCCTTCTCGAAGGGCAGAATCACCAGCATGCGATCCACCAGCCGCGCGATCTGTCGGACGCGGCCGCGCCGCCAAGCCCAGACCTGCGGACTGATGTAGTAGACGATCGGCAGATCGGGACGCGCGCGCCGCAGGCGTCGAGCAAGTCGCAGGTTGAAGTCCGGGTAGTCAATCAGCACTACCGCGCGCACGCGCCGGGCGCTAGCAGCGTCGAGGACACGGCTCATGGCCCGACGAATCTCGCCGAGATGGCCGAGAACCTCGGTGATCCCCACTACCGCCAAGTGGCGATAGTGCGCCAGCAGCTCGGCACCGGAAGCTGCCATCAGGTCACCACCGATGGCGATGACCTCGGTCTGCGGCCGGAGCTGCTTGATCTCGCGAATGAGGCTGCTGCCATGCAAATCCCCCGAGGCCTCACCGGCGACCACAAGCAGGTCGGCACCGTGCTCTCGCGATGCCACCATCACTCGGACTCTCCGATCAGTCGCTGAAGCCTCGCCTGCATCGCTCACAACCCCTCGAACGACCAAAGGGTACTCGATCGTCCCGGGCTACCGGTCTCCGGCCTCGTTCCGAGGTCCGCTGAGGGCGCTGCCCGTGCTACCATTCAATCTACGCCGCGCTCGCCTCCGCTGCGGCAATCCCACGCCTCCCGGATGCACGTCTGTATCGACTATCGCCCGGCGCTTCATGAGAGTACGGGCGTTGGCACCTACGTTCGCGGCCTTCTGGCCGCGCTCGTCAGTGCCTTCCCCGACGATCGCCATACGGCGTTCTCTGCCTCTTGGAAGCATCGCCTCGTTGGCGCCCCCGACGCTCCGGGGGCGCATCTTCGCGACGTGCGCGTGCCGGTGCGGCTCCTCGACTGGCTGTGGCATCGCCGCCGATGGCCTCCGGTCGAACACTGGGTTGGCGATCTCGACATCGCCCATTCGCCCTCACCAATGCTTGTTCCAACGCGCCGAGCTCGCCGCCTGGTCACCGTGCACGATTGCTACTTTGCTCGACGGCCCGACGACGTAAGCGGTGCGGTGCGTCGCGACTATGTGCCTCTAGTCGCCGACTCCCTACGCCGCGCCGACGCCGTGATCGCTGTTTCCGAGACCACCAAGCAAGAATTGCAGGAGCTATTCGACGTGGCTCCCGAGAGGATCCACGTCACCTACAACGGCGTTGACGCCGCATTCGGACCGGGCCAAGCGACCAGCAAGCAGGCAGCTCGCGCGGCGCTCGGAGTCGAACGACCCTATCTGCTATTTGTCGGTCGCCGAGATCCGCGTAAGGACCTGGGCACCCTGCTGACCGGATTCGGCGAGCTCGCCGCCCACCACCCAGACTTGGATCTGCTGCTCGTGGGCCCGGACGGATACCGCTGGGAGAATGTGTGGGGATCGGCGGCGCCTCACACACGGCAGCGTAGTCGCTGTATGCCGCACCAGCCGACCGTCCATCTCGCCGCGTTGTACGAGGGCGCAGAGGCCCTGGTGCTCAGCTCCCGCTGGGAAGGGTTCGGCCTCACCGCAGTCGAGGCCATGGCCTCAGGCACGCCGGTCGTTGCATCGCGCGCCGGAGCCTTGCCTGAAGTTCTTGGTGACGCGGCCTCCTGGTTCGAAGTCGGCGATGCTGCCGGCTTGGCACAGGCCTGCGACCGGGCAATCTCCGACTCGAGCTATCGTGAGGATCTGGTCAAGGCTGGTATCCGCTGCGCGGCCCGCTACACCTGGCACAATGCCGCCGTACGCACCCGTGCGGTCTACGACCGACTGCTCAAATGAGGGTCGCCGTCGACGCGCGCGAGCTGACCGGCAGACGTACCGGTGTCGGTCGTGTGATTCAAGGATTGCTAGAGGCATGGCCGCCGGGCGATGAGCTCTGCCTCATTACCCGCACACCCCTGCCCTCCACGTTGCTGCAGCCCAACTGGCGCACGGCCGTTGATTCCGCCTACGCGTCGCTACCCGGCGCGTTGTGGGAACACGTACGCTTGCCGCGAATGGTACGCGCCAGTCGCGCCGACGCGCTGCTTGCCCCCAACTACAGCATGCCGCTGCGCGCGCCTTGCCCCACTGCCGTATGCATGCACGATTGTGCACCCTTCGCGCTGCCACACGGGTTCCGCACACGCGAGCGCTGGCGGCGACAGGCCGCGGCGCGATTTGCGGCGCGGCGCGCCGCGTTCTTGTTCATGGGATCACGCTTCGCCGCTGATGAGGCACAAAGAACCCTCGCCGTGGCCGAAGAGCGTCTGCTGGTGATCCCCTGGGGTCTCACGCGAGGCTTCGGTGCGATATCGAGCGAGCGCATCGACGATGTTCAGGCGCGTTATGGAATCCGCGGCCGCAGCGTGCTGTTCGTCGGCTCGGGTCTGCAGCGACGGGGCCTTCGAGAACTCGGCACATGGATGGCGGAGATCGGCGCCACTCGCCCGGATGTCGAGCTGTTGGTGGCGGGTACCAAGCACCAGCCGGGCGGCGATACCGCACCGATCCGACACCTCGGATACGTCCCTGAGGACGACTTGGCGCCACTCTATGCCGCTGCCACGGTAGTGGCGTACCCGTCGTCGTATGAGGGCTTCGGCCTTTCCGTACTCGAGGCGCTTGCCTGCGGCACACCGGCGGTGGCGTCGGCCACGTCGGCGCTGGCGGAGGTCTACGCGGGCCGAGCACGTCTGGTGCCGCATGGCGATGGCGACGCCTGGAAGACGGCCCTCACCGCCCTGCTCGACGACGCCACGGAGCGTCAGCGCACCATCGAGACCGGAACCGCATGGGCTCGAGCCCAGCGCTGGGAGCCTAGCGCTACCCAACTGCGGGCGAGACTCGCGACTGCCGTCGGCGACTCGCAATGAGCGACGCACGAGTTGATGTCGTTGTCGTGAGCTTCAACCGTCGCGAACTGCTGGCGAGGTGTTGCGAAAGCGTCGCCGCGCTCGGCGAGCAGGTCCACCTCATTGTGGTCGACAATGCCTCGGAGGATGGTAGTGCCGACATGGTGCAGCAGCGATTTCCAGAGGCCTCGCTGATTCGCAGCCAGCGAAACCTTGGCTTCGGCGGGGCCGCCAATCGAGGCGCCGCGGCGGGCAATGCAGAGTTGCTGCTATTTCTGAACAGCGACGCGCAGTTACTCGAGGGGGGCTATGAGGCCCTGGCGTCAGCGCTCCTCAGCAACTCCAAGACGGCCGCCGTCGGCCCTCATTTGGCGGACGAGCACGGCCGTACTGAGCTGTCCGTCGGCCGCACTCTGAGCCTCTCGAACGAGGCGTGGTTCAAGATCTTGGGTAGCGCATATGAGGCTCGCCTTCCCCTGCTACATGGCATCGTCGACCGGCGCTACGAGCGCGCCCGACAGACGCGATCGCTGAGCGCCGCGTGCCTTCTGCTGCGACGCGAGGCATTCGATCAGCTGGGTGGATTCGATGAGCGTTTCTTTCTGTACGCAGAGGACGTCGACCTTTGCCTCAGGCTGGTCCGGGCCGGCTGGCACCTGCGCTACGTTTCCGAGGCCCGGGTACGGCATCGCCGCGGTGCCTCGGCGGCCGTTCGGCCCCTGATGACGGAACACTGGTATCGCCGCAGCCAAATCGCCTTCTACGAGAAGCACCGCTCGCGACTGGCCCTGACTTGCTTGCGCGTCTATCTGCGCGTCCGGTACGCGCTGCTGTCGCGGTTCGGAGACAGCGATCGGCGCCAGCGAGCGCAGGCGGTAGCGGATTCGTTGCGCGGCGCGCCGGATGCAACACCGTCTGTCACCACAGGCGACCGCTGATGCGAGTCGCCATAGACGCCCGCAAGATCAACGATTACGGAATCGGCTCATACCTCCGGGGGCTGATCGGGGCAAGCGCTCAGATCCGGCCCGACTGGCGATTCGTCCTTATCGGCGAGCCCAGCGATGCGCACGAGCTCGACCAACACACCAACATCAGCTGGATCGTCAACTCGTCACGAAAGTACGGCCTCGGCGAGCTCATCAGCCTGCCGCGTGCCGTGCGCTCGACGCGAGCCGACGTCTTCCACTCGCCGCACTATGTCGTTCCCCCCCGCCTACCATGTCCCGCCGTGGTGACCGTGCACGATTGCATCCACCTGCGGTTCCGGGAGCACCTGCCTCGCCCTCTCGGCTTCCTGCCCCGTTCCCTCAGCTACGTGTATGCGCGCGCCATGATGGGACATGCAGTGGCCCATGCCTCGAGGGTGATTGCAGTCTCCGAGTCGACCGGCCAGGACCTCATCGCGCGTCTGGGTGTGCCGAGTGACCGCCTGCGCGTGGTGCTCAACGGCGCCAATGAGTTCTGGCACCGGCCAACGCCTGCGCCGCGGGCCGAGGTGATCGCGCGGCAGCTCGATCTGCCTCAGCAGTACCTGCTGTGGGTCGGCAATCCGAAGCCACACAAGAATCTGGAGCGACTCGTATGCGCATTCGAGCGCCTCGCGCCGGCGCGGCCAGACCTTCACCTGTTGCTGGCCGGGGCGCAGCCTGGCCAGGTTGAAGGCCTGACGCGCCCGCGGATCAACCCGGAACGGTGCCATGCGCTGGGCGAGATCAGCAACGAGGCCTTGCGTCTGCTGTACGAGCGCGCCGCAGCGCTGGTGATACCGTCGCTCTGGGAAGGATTCGGCCTTCCGGCACTCGAGGCCATGGCCGCCGGAGCTCCGGTGGTTGCTGCGGCCGTGGGTGGAGTACAAGAGGTCGTCGGCGACGCGGGGGTGCTTGTGGATCCGAGTGAAACCGACTCGATCGCCGCCGGGATCAGGCGCCTACTCGACGAACCGGAGCTCGGCGAGAAACTGCGACAACGGGGTCGCGAACGGGCCGCAGAGCTGACTTGGCATCGGGCCGCCGAGGCGACCCTGCACGCTTACTCGGAAGCGGCGGAGAGTACGCCGTGAAGACGGCACTCGTCCATGACTGGCTCACTGGGATGAGGGGCGGCGAGAAGGTCCTCGAGCGCCTGGCGATGATGTTTCCCGACGCTCCCATCTACACCTTGTTCCATCATCCCGAAAGCGTCAGCCGGGCTCTCGAGCAGCACCCCATCCACACCTCGTTCCTGCAAGCGTTTCCGGCACGGCAGTCGTATCGGTGGTACTTGCCCCTCTACCCCCTGGCGATGCGTTCGCTCGATCTGACGGAGTTCGATCTTGTCATCTCGAGCAGTCACTGTGCCGCCAAGGCAGCCGTCAGCCGATCGGACGCCGTCCACATCTGCTATTGCCACACACCGATGCGCTACGCCTGGGATCAGTTCGACACGTATTTCTCGCCGCAGCGCGTCGGTTGGCTTCGGCACGCGCTGATCCGGCCGACAATGGCCTACCTACGGCGCTGGGATCGTCGCACGGCAGCGAGGGTCGATTCCTTCGTGGCGAACTCCGGCTACGTGGCCGACCGCATTCGCCGCCATTACACACGCCAAGCGGAGATAATCCCTCCACCGGTCGACACTGAACGCTTCACTCCGTCGGGGGCGCCGCCGGACGACTTCTACCTGATGGTCACCGCTCTGAGCCCCTACAAGCGCGTTGACGTGGCCATCGAGGCCTTCAACCGCATCGGCCGAGAGCTCGTAATCGTGGGGGCGGGCCCAGAGGCTGCAAGGATGCGCCGACTCGCTGGTCCGACTGTGCGCCTGGCGGGACGGCTCAGCAGCGTCGAGTTGGCGGATCTCTATCGGCGGTGCCGAGGTTTCGTCCTTCCCGGTGTGGAGGACGCGGGTATCGCACCGCTCGAAGCGATGGCGTGCGGCCGTCCGGCGCTTGTCCTGGCCACCGGCGGCGCGCACGAGGCGGTCATACCGGGGATCACCGGGCTGCATATCCCACAGCCAACTCCCGAAGCACTGATCAAGGTTGTTGACAGCTGCGAAGGGCTCACCTTCAATACAGATGTCATACGTGCCCACGCAGAGAGCTACTCCTTCGATGCCTTCGACCGACGGATCTCCGATTTCATCGACCGAACCCTCGATGGAGCTCGAATCCACTCCGTTTCGGACGTCTCATGAAGCTTCTGCCTGAGAAGGAGCGCCGATCGTGATCAACCGGCATCGCGCTTCGATTGCAATCGCATTGTTGGTGGCCGACCTCGCTGCAATCAGCGGCGCCTTCCTGTTTGCATATTGGCTGCGGTTCGATTTTCAGATCGTGCCGGCCAGTGACCTTCCCAGCGACATCCCGACTCTGGGGAGTTATCTCCGCGTGCTGGTGGCAGCGCTGATCATTCTCCCGCTGTCGCTATCGTCGGCGGCGCTCTACCGGATCCGACGGGCAGATTCGCGCACCGAGACCTACTTCCGCACCGCCGGCGCCGTGATGTTCGGGATCATTCTGGTGGCGGCCTTCGTTTCTCTGTTCTTTCGACCGACTCAGTGGGTTCCGGTGGTAGTGGGAACCGACACCGCCCTCATGCGGGTGCAGCAGTGGAACGTGTCCCGGCTGTTCCTGCTGATCTTCTCCACCCTCGCCATGGTTTTGACGGTCGGTGCTCGGATAAGCCTGCAAGCGTGGGTGGATCACATACGCCGATCCGGGCGGAATCTTCGTCGCATCCTCATCGCCGGTAGCGGCGAGCTGGCCCACAGCGTCATCGACCGTGTTCGACTACATGAGGAGTTCGGGTTCGAGGTGATCGGCATGGTCACCGACGACCATGAAGCTGAGGGCTACCGGACGGTGCCCATCGTAGGGGGCCTCAGCGACGTCCCCGACCTGGTCCGCGACCAGGGTGTCCACCAGTTGTACATTGCGCTTCCGATGTCATCCCACGAGGAGATATTGGACGTCTGGCGTAGCGTCGCGAACGAAATCGCCGAGGTAAAGGTCGTCCCCGACCTGCTGCAATACCTCACCCTCGGTGCCTGCCTGGAGGATCTCGACGGTGTGCCGATCGTCAACCTGTCGCGCATCCACATGGAAGGGTTCGCGGCGGTATTGAAACGCGTCTCCGACATCCTCGTGTCGGCTGCTTGCTTGATGCTCTTCGCCCCGCTGTTCCCGCTGATTGCGCTGTCGGTCAAGCTTACGTCGCCCGGCCCGATCCTCTACCGGCAACAGCGCATGGGCCTCGATGGCCGCGCCTTCGACATCTTGAAATTCCGTTCGATGAGCGTCGATGCCGAGAAGGACACTGGACCGGTATGGGCCAACGAGCAGGACGCACGATGCACGCCGATCGGTGCGCTCCTCCGTAAGCTCAGCCTCGACGAGCTGCCACAGTTCTGGAACATCCTGCGTGGCGACATGAGCCTGGTTGGGCCGCGACCGGAGCGTCCCTACTTCGTTGACGAGTTCCGTCATCGGATCCCGCACTACATGCTCCGCCACCGTGTTCGGGCCGGGCTAACAGGTTGGGCTCAGGTGCACGGCTGGCGGGGCCGGACGTCGCTCGAGAAGCGCATCGAGTACGACCTTTACTACGTAGAGAACTGGTCGCTGACGCTTGATCTGAAGATCCTCTGGATGACCGTGGCTAACGGCATGGCACACGAGCACGCGTACTAACGAGGAGCGTAGGTTGGCACTCGGGGGGAATGCTCGTGGGACCTCGCGCAAGAAGAGCGCGCTGATCACCGGCGGCGCCGGGTTCATCGGCTCCCACCTCGCCGAGAGCCTTCTCGACGACGGCTACCGCGTCATCGTGATGGACAATCTGCTCACCGGTTCGGCGGCGAACGTGGCGCCCTTTGCGAATCGCGACTTCCTCTTCATCGAGCACGACGTCACCAACTACGTATTCGTAGACGAGCCACTCGACTACGTGCTCCACTTTGCCTCCCCGGCGTCACCCGCCGACTACCTCAAGTATCCAATCCACACGCTCAAGGTCGGCGCGCTCGGCACCCACAAAGCTCTCGGACTGGCGCGCAACAAGGGGGCGCGCTTCATGCTCGCGTCCACCTCCGAGGTCTACGGCGACCCGCAGGTCAATCCTCAGCCGGAGACCTACTGGGGCCACGTGAACCCGATCGGGCCGCGCGGCGTATACGACGAGGCGAAACGGTTCGCCGAAGCCCTGACGATGGCGTATCACCGCAGCCACGGGCTCGAAACTCGGATTGCGCGGATCTTCAACACCTACGGCCCCCGCATGCGCGTTGACGATGGGCGGGCGGTGCCGAATTTCATCATGCAGGCGCTCTCGGGTGACGATCTGACGGTGTACGGAGATGGACGCCAGACACGCTCGTTCTGCTATGTCGACGACACTGCGCGTGGCCTGCTCACGCTGCTGCACTCCGACGTCAACACGCCAGTGAACGTCGGCAATCCGAACGAGGTAACGATCCGACAGATTGCCGAATTAGTGATCGAGTTGAGTGGCAGCAGCAGCCAGTTGGTCTTCGAAGATCTGCCCGTGGATGATCCCAAAGTGCGGCGCCCGGACGTGAGGCGCATCACCGACGAGCTTGGCTGGAAGCCACAGATCGACCTGCGCGCCGGCCTGGAGTCCACACTGCCTTGGTTCCGTGGGCAACTGGCTGCGGCTAGCGGCTGAACAGCCGCACCAGTAGGGGTGCCCGGCGCGTGGGTCTGCCAGCAGACCATCCGGCCGCCGGCGATCAGCCCGTTAGGGCCTCCATCAGAGCGTCGTCTTCGACCGGCACCGACCAGTTGCCATGGCGCTCGCCCATGCGTCCGATGTCCTCGGCCAAGGCACAGCGCAGCATGCCACGCCTCGACTTCTTGTCGTGTCGAGCCCCGGCAAGTACGTCGGCAGGGCCACACCCTGTCGGTAGCGCCACCGGTAGGCCGGCACGCGAGCACAGGGAGCCGATGCGCTCGGCAAGTCCGGCTGTAGCGCCGACGAGCCGCTCGGCCAGCCTCGCTTCCACCACCATGCCAATGGCTACCGCCTCGCCGTGTCGCATCGAGTAGCCCTGCGACGATTCCACACCGTGGGCAACGGTATGACCAAAATTCAAGATCTGTCGTCGATTGCCCTCGCGCTCGTCCTCCTCCACAACCGCCGCCTTGAGGCGCACGCAACGATCAACAATGAGGGCCAGGGCATCGGGGACTTTCGCGAGGCAGGATTCGAGCAGCCCGTCCTCCAAATCGACGAAAAGCTGATCGTCAAGGATGACGCCGTACTTGATTACCTCGCCCAGCCCGGCCCGCAGCTCCTCGTCGGGCAGCGTCTGCAACAAGTCCACGTCGGCCAGCACCCGACGCGGCTGCCAGAACGCCCCGATAACGTTCTTGCCGGCCTTTGTATCGACACCGGTCTTGCCACCGACGGAGCTATCGACCATGGCCAGCAACGTGGTTGGCACCTGCACATACGAAACGCCTCGGTATAGCGTGGCGGCGACGTAGCCAGCAATATCACCGACCACGCCTCCCCCGAACGCCAGCACCGCAGATTCCCGATCCGCCCCGGCCTCGATCGCCTCGTCCTGCAGCGCCGCGACCACCTCGCGGGTCTTGGAGCCCTCGCCGCTCGGAACTGTAAGTTCCAGAAAACGCGTTTCGGTCGCTTCGAGAGCGCTGCGCAGTCGATGTCCGTGCAACCCTGCCACCACCTCGTCGGCAATCACCACCAATAGGGCCTCGCCACCGACCGCCTCCTGTAGATGCTCGCCCGCCGACCCGATCAACGCACTACCCACGACAACGTCGTAGGCGCGCTCGGCCTCGCCCGGCAGCGTTACGATGATGCGGCGCTGTTCGCTCATGGCTGACCGAGCGACGCTGCACGGGAGCGCGACAGCGACTCCATCAACAGCACCGCAGTGGCGTCGAGTATCGGCACCGACGCCGCATCGACATCGACAACGATAGGCAACTCGGTGCACCCCAGGATCACGAGCTCCGCGCCCCCCGCGACGAGCTCGTCTATCGCGGGCTCAAGCAGCTCCCGCCCGCCAGATTCACCTCCCTTCACGGCGCGAATCGCCGTCATCACCGTGTTCTGAGTCTGCGGCCGCGGCCGCAGTGCGCGGAGGCCGCGCGCCTCGAGGGCTCGGTCGTACAGGCCGAGGTTGATCGTCCCGCTGGCGGCCAAGAGGCCGGCGATGCCGCCCGACGGCAACACCGACGCGGCCCGGGCAGCGGTCAAATCGATCATATCTAGCACCTCGATCGCCACCGCATCCCGGATTGCCGCGAGGTAGGCGTGCGCGGAGTTGCAAGGGATCGCGATGAAGTCCGCCCCGCCGCGCTCGAGCACGCGGCTCGCTGCTTGGAGAGCCGAGGTAGGATCGGAACCGTCGGCAGTGAGATGCGCGGTGCGATCGGGTACCTGGGTCGCATTGTAGAGCAGGCACGGAGGGTGCGACTGATCGCGCGCGGCTGCGACTCGATCCACCAGCTGCTGAAAGAAGTACGCGGTGGCCGCCGGCCCCATGCCCCCGAGAACACCGATGGTACGCAAGGCTGCATCGCTCACGGAATCAGGCCGGCTTGGGGGCGCTGGCGCCGTCGGGTCGCGGTTCCCAACGCAAGACCGGGTGCCGAGCGGCCCGCGTCTCGTCGAGGCGTCGATGATAGGTCGTGTGCGGGGCGCCCTTTACCAACTCGGCATCGGAGCGCGCCTCTTGGGCAATCGACAGTAGGGCCTCCACGAACCCGTCGATCTCCTGCAACGACACCGTCTCGGTCGGCTCGATCATCAGCGCTCCCGGTACCACCAGCGGGAAGTAGACGGTCGGCGGGTGGAAGCCGTAGTCCATCAGCCGTTTGCAGATATCCATTGCCGAGACGCCGTACTCCTTTTGACAGAGGTCAGACAGGACCACTTCGTGCATGCAGTGCCGATCGTGCCTGAGCTCGTACTCGCCCTTCAGTCGCTCCTTTACATAGTTGGCCGACAGCACGGCATCCTCGGCGATCTGCCGCAGACCCTCCGCTCCGTGGGCGCGAATATACGCGTAACCGCGAACCATCATGGCGAAGTTGCCGTAGAAGCCGTGGATCTTCCCAATGCTGTCGGGACGGTCGTCGTCGAAACCGTAGCTGCCGTCCTCGTTTTGCACTAGCGCGGGACGCGGCCGGAAGGGCTCGAGACGGTTCGAAAGGGCCACCGGTCCGCACCCCGGTCCACCGCCTCCGTGCGGCGTTGTAAACGTCTTGTGCATGTTGATATGGAAGACGTCGGCACCGAAATCGCCTGGCCGCGTCTTGCCGAGAATGGCGTTCAAGTTGGCACCATCGCAGTAAATGAGCGCCCCGGCATCGTGGATGATCCTGGCAATCTCGTCGATGTGATCCTCGAACAGGCCCAGCGTGTTCGGGTTGGTCAACATCAGCGCTGCGGTGTGTTCACCAGCTGCCAGTCGTAGGGCATCGAGGTCGATGGTGCCGCGCTCGTTGCTGGGAATCTCGACGGGCTTGAAGCCGCACAGGCTCGCCGTGGCCGGGTTCGTACCGTGGGCCGAATCGGGAATCAACACCTCCTGGCGCGACTCGCCCCGCTTGCGATGGTAGGCGGCGATCATCATGATCCCGGTAAGCTCGCCTTGCGCGCCGGCGGCTGGTTGCAGTGAGATGTGCGGTAATCCGGTGATCTCCGCGAGAATCCGCTCCAGGCGCCACATGAGCTCTAGCGCGCCCTGCGAAGCCGCCTCAGGCATATATGGATGCGCCGCGGCAAAGCCTCGCAATCGCGCCACCCGCTCGTGCAATCTGGGGTTGTACTTCATAGTGCACGACCCCAACGGGTGCAGACCGCCATCGATGCCGTAGTTGTGTTGAGAAATACGAGTGAAGTGGCGGACGACATCCACTTCGGAGACCTCAGGAAAACCACCTACCTCGTCTCGCACGAGATCCGGCCCCCAGGCGTCCATCGCATCGATCTCCGGGACATCGAGCGCCGGCAACGAGTAGCCGACGCGACCTTCGCCACCACGCTCGAAGATCGGCGGCTCTTGCTTCAGTTGTCCCTGGCGGCTTGAGTAGGCCTCTGCGGCGTCGCTCATGTCGTCGCCTCCGCGAGGACATCTACCATGCGGTCAATCGCCTGCTTGCCATGTACCTCGGTCACGCAGACCAGCAGCTGATCGGCGCGCGCCGCATCGAAGCGCCCGAGGGCCACACCCGGAATGACGTCACGCGCCAAACACCGATCCACTGCCGCCGCGGCATCGGCACCCAACCGCACGGCGAATTCGTTGAAATGCGGTCCGTCGTACACCGGTGGCATGCCCCGTGCCGTCAGCGCGTTGCGCGCGTATGTTGCCTTCGCCAGATTGCTGCGGGCGAGCTCGGCGATTCCACTGCGACCCAGGCTGCACATGTGGATGCACGCAGCCAGGGCACACAGGGCCTCGTTGGTACAGATATTGGATGTCGCGCCGGCGCGCCGGATGTGTTGCTCTCGCGTCGACAGCGTTAGGACATAGCCCTCCTTCCCTTCCTCGTCAATCGTACGTCCCGCGAGACGGCCGGGCAGATTGCGCTTGTCGCCGTCGCGGCAGGCCATGAAGCCCACCAGAGGCCCACCGAAATTCATGTCGTTGCCGAAGCTCTGCAACTCGCCAACAACGATGTCGGCGCCCGCCTGCGCCGGCGGTATCGCTAACCCGAAAGCAACGGGCTCCGTGGTGTTGACCACGAACTTGGCGCCAACGGCCGACGCCCGCGCGCCGGCCACCTGCAGGTCTTCGACAACGCCGAAGAAGTTCGGCTGTTGCACGACCAGCGCGATCACATCGTCGCCGATCTGATCGAATGTCGTCCGGCCGTGCTCGTCGAGCGGTAGCGCCTCGAAATGGATGTCGTCGATGTATCTGGCGTAGGTCCGCGCCACTGCTTCGTATGCCGGATGCAACCCCTCCGACAGCAGCACGCGTCCGCCGCGCCGCGCCAGCAGCCGCGCCATGAACACCGCCTCGGCGACGGCGCTGGCACCGTCGTAGACTGAGGCGTTGCAGACGTCCATGCCGGTCAGCATGCAGACGAGGCTCTGGAACTCGAAGATCGCCTGCAGCGTGCCCTGCCCCACTTCAGGCTGATAGGGCGTGTAGGCGGTGAGGAACTCCTGACGCTGGATGAGTGCGTCGACGTGGGTTGGCACGAAATGGGGATTGCAGCCGGCGCCGAGAAAGCTCAGGACACGGCGATCCGCGGCGTTGAGGGCGGCCAGTTCCTCCATATGATCGACGAGCTCGATCTCCGACATCGCAGCCTCGAGATCGAGCATCCCTTCGAACCGCGCCACTCCCGGGATCGCCGCGAACAGCTCCTCGACGCCGGCAACTCCGACCGCCGACAGCATTGCTTGCCGGTCAGAGCGTCCGAGCGATAGATAGCGCCCCCCACCACCCGTGTCGTTGGGCCCGATGAACATCTTCCGCGAAGCGTCACCCACGCTACGCCTCGATATGCTGCCGGTAGTCGGCGTTGCTCATCAGCGAATCGACCGACGCCGGATCGTCGAGCTTGATTCGTATCATCCAACCCGCACCGTGCGGATCGTCATTGACCGCCTCCGGAGCGTCGATCAGAGCCTCGTTGACCTCGATGATCTCGCCGGCGACCGGAGCGTGCAGGTCAGACACCGCCTTGACCGATTCGATTGTGCCGAACACCGCCCCTTGGTCGTATCGCGTACCGACCTCCGGCAGCTCGACGAAGACCACATCGCCCAGCTCGTCTTGAGCGTGATCGGTGATCCCGGTCGTGCCGACAGCGCCGTCGACGGAAACCCACTCGTGCTCCGAGCTGAACCTATATGTATCCGGATAGTCGGCCATGCCCTCTTTCTCTCAGCCGGGCCCCGGCCACGCCGGAGGCTCCGATCCGGCGCCGCGTCCGGCGACCCGGGTGATTAGCGTTCTCTGCGGTAGAAGGGTGTCGTTACTATCTTGGCCGGTGTGGCCCGACCGCGTATCTCGACCGCCACCTCGGTCCCCGGGGCAGCGTGCCGTACCGTGATGTAGGCTAGCCCGATCCCCCTCTTGAGCGTCGGACTGAAGGTGCCAGAGGTCACCACTCCAATCGATTCCCCGCCCTCATCGAGCACGCTGTAGCCGTGGCGCGGGATTCCACGACCCGTTATCTCGAGCCCCACAACCCGCTCCGCGGGTCCCGAATCCTGCTGAGCGACCAACGCCTGCCGGCCGATGAACTCTCCCTTGTCCGGCTTCACGACCCACTCGATGCCTGCTTCGATGGGGGTACGTCCGTCGTCCATATCACTGCCGTAGAGCAGCATACCGGCCTCCAGGCGCAGCGTATCGCGGGCGCCGAGCCCTGCCGGCTGGATGCCATCGGCGCTGCCGGCCTCCATCAGCGCGTCAGCGAGTACTTCCGCAAGTCGTGGCGCCAGGTAGACCTCGAACCCATCCTCGCCGGTGTAGCCGGTGCGCGAGATGATTGCTGGCGCCCCGCCATACTCCGCCACTACAAAGTGGTAATGCCGAATCGAGGCCAGATCCAGATCAACGACTCGAGACAGAATGGTTTCGCTCCGCGGTCCCTGCAGTGCCAGTAGGGCCCACGTCGAGCTCTCGTCCGCGACCGCCACATCGCCGTCGAGATGCGCGCCTATCCACTCGTAGTCCTTGTCCGTCGTGCCGGCATTGACGACGAGGAAATAGTCGTCATCGGCTATCCGATACACCAACAGGTCGTCGACAATCCCGCCCGATTCACGTGTCATGGCGGTGTACTGCGCCTGGCCAACTTCCAAGCTGGCGGCGTCGTTGGTGATCAGCCGTTGCAGGTTTGTGAGTGCCTCGCTTCCACTCAGCCGAATCTCGCCCATATGGCTCACGTCGAACAGGCCGGCACGCTCCCGCACCGCCGTGTGCTCGTCGACGAGACCGCTGAACTGGACGGGCATGTGCCAGCCTGCGTAGTCGACCATTTTAGCGCCCCGCCGAACGTGCCAAGCATGTAGCGGTGTCGTTCGCGGCTCGGACAATCAACGTCCCCAGCATCGATAGAGAGGGCTCTTGAGCGCTAAGAGTCGTTAGCGCGACATCTGAAGCTACCACAGCAGGCAGGCTCGTGGCTGCCGTCCGTGGCTTACGTCAGCCGCCACCGGAGACCATCCTGGACCAGCCGCAGCCTCTACCAGCGGCGACGCCAGATACCGTCGGAGTGACGGCGCCGCCAGAGCGAGAATCGGGCGGTGGCACCATAGATCCGTACGGCGACGGCGTCTCCGAACTGGTTCTGCAGATAGAGGCTGCCCGACGTCGCGGTACCATCAGCCGACAGCGACAACAGATCGCCGCGGCCGAAGGCAACGCCGTCACTTGGCGGCATTCCGCCAGCCGGCGTCCGTACTCCGTCCGGCAACCCGGCGAGCACCCCGGGGTAGTTGCTTCGTAGGTTGCGCGATGGACCGAGAGCGACATCGCGCCCGGCGCGCATATCAGCTCGCCTCAACCCGTCTCCATCCCCATCGGCAATCGGTGTCCAGGCAATCGAGCCCGCTACCGAGTCGATGGCGATGCCGCGCGACGCTCCGGCAGAGGCGGCGGCTGCACGTAGGCCCACCGCGTAGAGAACCAGCTCTTCGGCCGCGGCCTCCAATCGCCGCGCCTGGCGCCAGCGCACAAACGCTGGCGCCACCGTCTGCACGACGATGCCGAGCACGGCGAGCACGACCACCATCTCGATGATCGAGCTACCCGTGTCGGGACAGGCGCGGTTCGGGCTCACGCCCCGGAGTCAGCCTGTGTAACGACGGTCACATAGGGACGTAGCTTCTCCAATGTCGTGACACCGATTCCGCGGATGTTCAGCAGGTCCTCGAGCCGCTCGAACGGGCCGTGCTGCTCTCGCCAATCGAGAATGCGCCGCGCTGTCGCGAGTCCGATACCGGGTACCGTTTGCAGCTGTTCCTCATTGGCTCGGTTTACATCCACCGGCCTCAAAGGAGCCTCCTGCTGCCAGGCAGCGTCTCCTGCGGTGGCATGTTGTCGAGCCATCGACAGGCTGGATACCGCCGGTTGCTCGACCACGACGGGCGCTGACGCCGGCGCGGCGAACATCAACGCTGCGGTGCTTACCAATCCGAAGATCATGGTTCCCCCCCGAGTTGCTGTTTGGCCTCCGTGGGTACCGCTACTTCGCGATACCCGCCACCAGGAGACGGCCAACAGCTATCGGATTCCTGGTCTTGGCAGCACTGGTGGGATCGGTGCCCTACCGCCGGAAAGAGCGGCCAGAGCCCATGAAAGAAGGCGAATTCGACGCCATACGCCGTGTTTGCGCGCCTACTGGGCGCGTGCTAGCTTGCCGTTCTTCCGCCTCCGGGTCTCACTTTTTGCCGCCGGTACTCACCAAAGTATGGCCAAAGATCGAGCATCTGACGATTCGTTCGTAACCGAGATCACGCCCAAGTCGGAAGACTTCTCGCGCTGGTATACGGATGTGGTCCGCCGTGCGGAGCTCGCCGACTACTCTCCGGTCAAGGGATGCATGGTCATCCGACCATACGGCTATGCCCTATGGGAGAACGCGCGCGACCTGCTCGACGCCCGTATCAAGGCAACCGGGCATCAAAATGCCTATTTTCCGCTGCTGATCCCCGAGAGCTTCCTGCAGAAGGAGGCCGAGCACGTGGAGGGGTTCGCGCCAGAGGTTGCCTGGGTGACGCACGGGGGCGACGACGAGCTCGAAGAACGTCTTGCGATTCGGCCCACCTCCGAAGCAATCATTTGCAGCATGTACAGCAAATGGGTGCAGTCGTGGCGCGACCTGCCGGTGCTGATCAATCAATGGGCAAACATCCTGCGCTGGGAGAAGGTCACTCGATTCTTCCTCCGCACTACGGAGTTTCTCTGGCAGGAAGGGCACACTGCGCACGCCACGGCAGAAGAAGCGCAGGAGGAGACGTTGAAGATGCTCGGCGTCTATCGCGACTTCCTCGCCGAAGACCTGGCAATCCCGACGGTCCCGGGCATCAAGACCGATCGCGAGAAGTTCGCTGGCGCCGACCGCACCTACACCGTCGAGGCGCTGATGTCGGACGGGCGAGCGCTGCAGGCTGGGACCTCGCACAATCTGGGACAGAATTTCGCCAAGGCTTTCGACATCCGATTCGAGGACCAGAACCAGGAGTTGCAGTACGCCTGGAGCACCTCGTGGGGCATGACCACTCGGACGATCGGCGCGCTGATCATGACGCACGGCGATGACTCCGGACTGCAGCTGCCGCCTCGGGTGGCGCCCTACCATGTGGTGATCGTTCCCATCCGGGCGGGCAACTACGAAGAGGAGGTAGTACCGGCGGCCAAGGCCCTGCGCGACCTGCTCGTTACCGCCGGCTTGCGCGTCTATCTCGACGACCGTGACGAGCACACCCCCGGCTGGAAGTACAACGAGTGGGAGATGCGCGGCGTTCCTCTACGCGCCGAGATCGGGCCGCGCGATGTCGCCAAGGGACAGACTGTGTTGGTTCGCCGAGACACGCGTGAGAAGAGCTTCGTCCCGGTGGACCATGCTCCGTCGACTGCCGCGAGCCTGCTGGACGAGATCCAAACTTCCATGCTGGAGTCGGCACGCGCGTTCACTGCCGACAGTACCCACGAGGTCGACAACTACGACACCTTCCGCGAGATCATGTCGGGACAGCGCGGCTTCTTGAAGGTGAACTGGTGCGGTGACTCTGAGCTCGAGGCCCGCATCAAGGACGAAACTTCGGCGACCATCCGCTGCCTGCTTCTCGACGAAGATCCCACTGGACCGTGCTTCTATAGCGGCGAGCCCGCCAAGCACGTCGCGTTGTTCGCCAAGGCCTACTGAGTCAGGCGCGCAGCTGCGCCTCGATCTCGGCTGCCACTTCGTCCGGCGGTGCCTCGGCATCGACAACCAGATCCGCCCCCGCATAGATCGCTTCCCGCTGCTCGAACAGGCTGCGGGCAGCCAGCGGATCGGTCCATAACGGCCTGACTCCTCGCTCATTCGATTCGGCAGCATTGACGCGACGTTGCACTTCGGCAAAGCTGCAACGCAACCACACGGAAGTTGCTGTCTGGGTCGATAGCTCACGGTTCTCCACCGCCAGGTGAGCCCCTCCGCCCAGGGCTACCACGGTGTGGGGCTTCTGGGCCGCCTGCCGAAGAACGAACGTCTCGATCCGTCGAAACTCCTGCTCGCCTTCCTCGGCGAATAACTCGGCAACTGGCCGACCGGCGTGCCGCACGATGAGAGCGTCCAGATCGAGGAAGCTCCACAGCAGCCTGCGGGCCAGCAGCGGCCCCACGGTGCTCTTGCCGCACCCCATGAAGCCCACCAGATGCACCTGCCGCCTGCCGCGCGCGTCGCCGTCCATCGGCGTCAAGCGAACCTCGGCATCACTGCTCATCGACTCGCGGCCGATCTCAGTTGCTCCAGAAAGCCGGGGTACGACACCGCCGCCGCGTCGGCACCGCGGACCTCGATCGGGCCGCTCGCTGCGCCCGCTACCGCGGCGGTCGCCAGAGCGATCCGATGGTCCCCACAGGCGTCGACGGTCCCACCGGTCAGTCCCTGGCGTCCAGGCACGGCGAGGCCATCGGGGAACTCGTCGACCTGCGCGCCCAGCGCCCGCAGTGCCGCACAAACGGAAGTGATGCGATCGCTTTCCTTCACCCGCAGCTCGGCAGCGCCACGGATCTCTACCCCCTCGTCAGTCAGGGGACCGATCAGCGCCAGCAGAGGCAACTCGTCTATCAGCCCCGTAACCGCCTCCGCCTCGATGACGCCGCCGCGTAGGCCGCTGTCGCTCCGCACTCGGAGCGACGCGCAGGGTTCGCCGTGCCACTCTGCCTGCGGCTCGATCTCGATCGCGGCGCCCCACTCACGCAGCACGCCAAGCACTGCCGAGCGGGTCGGATTTACACCGACCCCGGGGAGCTCGAGATCGGCATGCTCGGCGACGCTTGCGGCCGCCACCCAGTAGGCGGCCGATGACACATCGCCGGGCACCCGTCCCTGCAGTGCTCCAAGACGCGGCCGCGGCCGCAACCTCACGCCACCATCCGCCGCACCACCGGTAATCTCCGCCCCCATCGATGCGAGCATCCGCTCGGTGTGATCGCGAGACAGGCGCTCCTCGTGCACCACCGTATCGCCGTCAGCGTGCAGCCCGGCCAGAAGGACGCAAGACTTCACCTGCGCCGAGGGCACCGGCGTGCGATAGGTAACCCCGCGGAGCCTGGCGCCCTGCACCTCGAGTGGTGGCCGACCACCGGCACGAGTGATCACCGTCGCACCCATCGCCCGTAGCGGCTCTGCAATGCGCTCCATCGGGCGGCTACGCAGCGATCGGTCGCCGTCGAGAATCGTACCGAACGCGCTGCCGGCCACCAGTCCGGCAAGCAAGCGCATGGTCGTGCCGCTGTTGCCGCATGGCAGCGGTACAGTCGAGGGTCGCAACCCATCTATTCCCGCGCCGCGCACGCACGCCGAGCCATCTGCCGAAGCGTCTATGTCGATCCCCAGATGCCGCAAGCACGCCGCAGTCGAGCGCACGTCCTCGCCCTGCGGTAGGCCACCAACGTGGCTCGTCTCGGCGGCCACTGCCGCCAACATCAGCGCACGATGAGAAATCGATTTATCGCCGGGAACCTCGATTCGACCGAGCAGCGTTCCGAAAGGCTCGAGGCCCCAGCGACCCATGGGCTGTGTCAGCTTCGGCTAGTCGTCGCGATGGCGATCGATCCTCATCGACCGCAACAGCAGCAACCCGAAACTACCCCATATGAAGCTGAGCACGAAGACCATCATCACAACCGCTCCTGCGCTCATCGTAGACCTCCGTGGCTCGTTACCCGCACCGAGCTAATCGGCCTCCGTCCCCAACGTCGCGCCGGCGATGCGATCGTTGAGCAACCAGAAGACGAAGAACGCCACACCCCATTGCAGAAGACAGGTACCCAGGCTGAACGAGGCAAACGGGTTCCACCAGTCGGGCTCGCTGATGGCCGCCTGATACAGCCACCAGGCGATAAGGATGGCGAACTGTGCCGGTACCACCCAGCGAATCAAGACATCGAACCATGCGCCGACCGGTAGGTCATTGCGAGCCGGTTCGATGAGCTCCCGCCGGAACCGCGCCGCACCGAAGCGATTCGCCGCCACGGCGAAGAGGAATCCGGACACCATCAGGCCGATACCCCACACATTGTCCTGGTTGACCAGGAAGTCGGTGCTCAGTGCTGACGGCAACCCGAATACGAAGCCCCCCAACGTCACGAAGATCACCGCCCGCTCGCGGCTGAGACCGGCATCAACGAACAGGCGCGACGACATTTCGATCATCGCCACGAGCGAAGAAACCGCCGCGACGGCGAGCGCCAAGAAGAAGAGCACGAGTGAGATCTGACCGAAGGGCATCTGCTGAAAGAGCTCGGGAATCCACAGGAAGCTGAGGGCCGTGTTTCCCGGCCCTCCGAGCTGCAACAGCTCTTCGGCCGGTAGGCTACCCGGGTTCGAAGGGGCCAACGCAAACACCGAGCAGATCACCATGATGCCGGCCAGCAACGAGGCGGCGTTGTTACCGAAGCCGATGGTCAGCGAGTTCATCACGATGTCATCACGCTGGCTGGTGTAGATGGAGTACGTCAGCAACAGGCCGTAGCCGGCGCCGGTCGACCACGCCGACTGTGTCAGACCTTCCAGCCAGATCCGGTAGTCGAGCAGCGCGCTGAGGTCGGGATTGAAGAGAAAGTTCAGGCCGCCGATCGCTCCCGGGAGAGTGACTGCGCGCACCGCACCACCCAGCAGCAGCAAGAACAGCAGCGGAATCATCACCTTGCTGGCGCGCTCGATGCCGGCGACTACACCCCGATAGACAATCGCGCCGGCACAACTGATCGCCACCAGGAGAAAGAAGATCGATTCGCTCGGCGTCGCCTGGAACGCGTCCCAGAACCCGCGCCCGCCCTGCTCGAACACGTTGCCGTTGATCGCTCCGAACAGGTACTTGAAGCACCAGCCGGCGATCACGGCGTAGTAGAACATGATCGCCATCGAGCAGAAGCCGATGAAGCTGCCCATCCACGAAGCGTTGCGGCCCACCAGCCTGCCGAACGCACCGATGGTGCCCTTCTGCGCCGCCCGGCCCATCGCTGTCTCGACCATCAACAACGGAATCGACCAGAGTAGCAAGAACACCAACCAGGGAATCAGGAACTCCCCGCCGCCATTCTGTGCTGCGACACGTGGAAATCGCCAGATGTTGCCGGTGCCGACCGCCATTCCGATCGCCGCCACCAACAACCCGAATCGCGACGTGAACTGTTCTGGTGCCTTCATAGCGAGCGATTATACGGCGTAGCACCGCAAGTAATTGATTTCATGAACTTCTCTCTTGACGGCCTTCCTGGTGGGTGCACCGAGGTTACGGTTGAGGTTCCTATTGTAGATAGCCAAGGGCACGTAGTGACCGGAGTTCGTCCTCTGGGATCTCCACACCCTCCGCAGCAAAGTCGATCATCGCCGTGGCGTCGCGGATATGGCCGTTGAGAAGTGCAGCGAACCCGTGGAGCATGAGCGGATTATCGTTGATGTTGTCGAGTTCTCCGGGGTCGTTGGCCAAGTCGAACAGCATCCCCGGCGTACCACGCAGACCGAACATCGCATGCCACCTCTGCGTGCGAACAGAGAACCGCATGCCTCCTAGCGGCGCACGGTGAAAGATCACCCGCGGTGTGGACTGCTCGCCTTTGCGTAGAACGTCGATTCCGCCAACCTCATCGCGAGGCTCGATCCCGAGCTGACCGAGATCGTCGGGACCACGTCGGACAGGACCACGAGACGACCGGTGTCCACGTGGCTGGTATCCCGCCGCCTCGGGAGCCGGAGCATGAAAGGGACGTGGATCATTTCGTCATAGAGCGTGGTGGTATGGGCCTGCACGCCATGCTCGTAGAAGGCCTCGCCGTGATCGGCGGTTACGAGAACAATCGAGTTGTTCCATCGCTTTTCCTTACGCAGAGCGTCGAAGAGCACACCCACCGCATCATCCGCCATTCGTAGGTTCCCGTCGTAGAGCGCGACCATCTCCTCGACATCGGGGGGGCTCAGCATCGTTCGATCCTGTGACCTAGCGACGTCGCGGATGAACACGCCGGGGAGCACTGGGCCCGAATACTCGGGATCGCCGAAAACATCGAACTCGGGCCGTGGAGCGTACGGTTCGTGCGGAGGGACATAGTGAAGCTGTATAAAGACCGGCTGCGTAGGCTCGACCCGGCTCAGGGCATCGATCGCCCGTCTCGACATACGATGGGGGTCCCGGGCCGCGTCGCCAACGTCCTCCAACTCCCAGGTCTCGACAACTTCGTCAAAGCCCTGACTCCTGTTCCTGGAGATCGAGTTGTTCGGATTGGCTGACAAACCGATCGTCCGATACCCCTGATCGGCCAAGTACTCCGCCAGCGTTACCATCCGATCATTCAGCCGAGTGCGACGACTAGGGCGGCCCAAGCTCACGAACGGGATGCCGGAGATCAGGGTGGGAATCGAGCACGATGTGCTCGGGCACTCGGAAAAGGCCCTGCGGAACACTAGCCCTTCGTCCGCAAACCCATCGATGTTGGGCGTCGTGTCGCGCTCATATCCGTAGACGCCGAAATTGGATGCGCGGGCGGCATCCAAGATCACTATGATGACGTTCGGCAAGCCCCGCGCCGACCGGGGGACGGCTTTCTGCGTACGGCCTGTCCTCATGCCCCTTCCGCCACTCAGTCGCAGCTGAGGTCGGCGAAATCTGAGGCTCTCGGGCCCATCGCCGAGCACCGCCTCGAGCACGACAAATTGGTAATCATTCGGCCCTTCCCCAAGGGACAAGTTAGCGGCGGCCCACTTCGCGCTCGGGCTCGGCAGCAGCGCAAGCGACCTCCGGTACCCGTCCGGATCGATCAGCGAGGCTCTGAGGGACACTGTGCCTGATTCATCCGGTTGGTCCAAACGAAAGTCAAACCTCAGCGTGCCATTCCCGACATAGGGGTCAATAGGGACGACCAGCGCGCCGGTTCTCGATAGCGCGAGAGCCTGGCCGGTCTCAGTAACCTCGAGGGCCGCCCGGTACCGACGAAAGCGAACCGGCCGGTTGAAGCCGTCGGCGCTGGCCACAAGAAGGCTCGCCGCCTGGAACCGGCTTCCCAGATCAATCGCCCGCTCGGCGACAACTGCACGAGGGTCCCCACATCCCTGGGAGGCAATCAGGAACAGGACACCAAGGCCGCGGCCGGCAAGGCTCAAGCGACATCGGCCTCCCCCGACTCCTCGGTTCGCCATGACACGTCCTTGACGGGTACCGAGCGCCCTCGGTCGTCGGGTTGGCTCGCTATGGGGTAGGTGATCGGACTGGACAGCGCGGCACGGCGCGACTATGCGAGACGGGTGGGTCGGAACCGGAGGCTCTGCGGGAATTGGCGAGAAGCTAGCACAGCTCCCGCTGATGTTTTCCGCCTCGTTCAGGTTCGGCACAAGGATCTGCGATGCAACCGGCGCCTTGGCGCACTTCCCGCACACCAAGAACGCCGGCCATCGTTGATCGCGAGCCTGCGAGGCTCGCACGCGGCGAGCCGCCGCCATGGCGTCCCAGGGAACGCCATGTCAGGCAGATTCGAAAGGCGCTCCTGGAAAACCCTGCTCAGAGGCTACTGGTCCCCTCAGCAGATCACCATGAGCATGAACGGGCGGTCTCGTCGTGTGCCCACGAAGTCCTCGGTATCGACAACGATTACCTTGTTTCCCAGAGTCTCGTCGACTACGGCGTCGATGGAGGACTGGGTGACCGTCTGCAAGCCAGCATCCGGAAATGGGTCCCCCGTTGCTATCGTCGCGGACCAGTAACACTTGCTGAGCTTCTTCTTGCACTCGACGTAGTAGAGCGGTATCGCCGCCGACACCAAGGTGCGGACGATCGGCGAGAGCCCTCGACCGTTTCTCTACCGGCCGCATACCCAAACGAACCCGCAGTTCATTACGTTCGTCGGTCGCACCGACGGCGACGCCGAGGCTGCCGCCGCAGCCATGCTGCGCAGTCTTCGCGCCCGGGCTCCCGACCATCTGGTGCTCGAGACCAGGACGATGGACGAGCATCTCGAGTTCGTCCGCTTCCCCGCCCGCTTGGCGGCCATGGCGGTTGACACGTTCGCGATCCTGGCACTCGCGCTGGCGGCGATCGGTCTCTTCGGCCTGGTCAGCTACTCACAAGCGCAGCGCGCTCGCGAGGTCGGAATCCGTATGTCCCTCGGCGCCGAAGCAGGCTCTGTGGTCTTTCTGCTACTTCGCGGCGGGTTACGCCTGGTCCTGGTCGGTGGCGCAATCGGCATCGTCGGCGCGTTTGCCGCATCACGGCTCCTCGGCGGCCTGCTGTTTGGCGTCACAGCGAGCGACCCTGTCACCTTCGCCGCCGTGCCCCTGATTCTCGGTGCGACCGCCTTCCTGGCATCGTGGCTGCCCGCCCGACGGGCCAGCCGAGTCGACCCGGTGGTGGCTCTACGGGCGGAATAACGGGTCGGCGCCACCGCGGTTCACCGGGATGATTCTGCAGCGCCATCAGCATGCGCGACTCACGGCGCGAAGCTCCCACGCGCCCCCCTGCCACCTCGTAGCGAGCGAATGCCGTATGCTGCGTTGGCACCGCCCCGATGGCGCCCGCAGCAAACCAAGAATCAACCCAGGCGACCGTTACCGCCTGCGGCGGCTCCGCCCCGTCAATCGATCGGGGAGGAAGACTGCTCTGGAGCAACGAAGATCGTGGACTTCTCACTCACCGACGAACAAGAGCTGATCATCGAGACCACCCGTGAGTTTGTGCAGCGGGAGCTCCTGCCGCACGAAGACCTTGTCGAGGAAGCCGACGAAGTCCCTGACGACCTCTACGAGCAGATCAAGCAACGCGCCATCGAGCAAGGGCTGTACGCGGCAGACATCCCTGCCGAGTACGGTGGCGGCGGCCTCGATCCACTCTCCTTCACGGTGCTCGAACGTGAGCTCGGCTGGGCCTCCTACGCCCTTCAATACATCGTGCACCGGCCTAGCAATATTCTGCAGGCCGGAACGGACGAGCAAATCGAGACCTATCTCAAGCCGACGGTCCGCGGCGAGCGTCTCGATTGCCTGGCGATGACGGAGCCGGCGGCCGGCTCGGATTTGCGCGGCATGCAGACGACGGCTACGAAGGATGGCGACGACTACGTGATCAACGGGTCGAAGATCTATATCAGCTTCGGCATGCGAGCAGACTACGTGATCCTGTTCGCGGTGACCGGCGAGCAGGAGACCCCCAGGGGCCCACGTAGCGAGATCTCCACCTTCCTGATCGACAAGGGGACGGCGGGCTTCGAATGGCAGTACGGGGGCAGCTGCGTGTCACACCGAGGCTACGATCACGCTGAGCTGTTCTTCGACGACTGCCGCGTGCCGGCCAGCCAGATGCTCGGCGAGCCGGGCGAGGGCTTCAAGCTGGCGGGAGTGTGGCTAGGCCCTGCACGCCTGTCTATGGGTGCGCTGTGCGTAGGGCGCGCTCGGCGCGTCTTCGAGATGGCTTCACAGTGGGCCGCGACCCGCAAGCAGTTCGGCAAGCCTATTGGCCAGTTCCAGGGTACCGGATTCAAGATCGCCGACATGGCCGCACAGATCGAAGCCGCCGACGTCCTCACGCTCAAAGCGGCGTGGAAGTGCACCCAGGGCACGATGACCGATCTAGACGCGGCGGTGTCGAAGCTCTATGCAAGCGAGATGCTCGCCATGGTCACCGACCATGCCGTGCAGATATACGGCGGCATGGGTGTAATGAAGGAGATGCCCATCGAGCGCTTCTGGCGCGATGCACGCCTCGATCGCATCTGGGACGGCACCAGCGAGATTCAGCGTCACATCATTGCGCGCTCGATCCTGCGTCCCTTGGAGGAGTAGCACGCGATTCGCCGGCGAGCTGCCGCGGGCGACTACAGGCCGCCGCGATCGCGCCGTCCCAGATCGGCGCTCGCGAGCACGGCGCGGGCGGCGCCAACCGGGTCTTCGACCGCTACCGCTGCCGAGAGCAGGGCGACGCAATCGGCCCCGGCCGCGATCACAGCGCGGGCGCTGGTTTCATCGATGCCGCCGATCGCTACCAACGGATGATCGGTGAGCTGTCGCGCCTGGCGCACGTGTTCGACGCCAACTGCCGTTCCGGCATCTACTTTGCTCGCGGTAGCGAACACCGGACCCACGGCCACGTAATCGACTGGCAACTCGTCGGTCTCCGCGACATGCTGTCGAGAGTCAGTCGACAGGCCAATACAGCGCTGTGGCAAGAGCCGGCGCGCCTGCTCGGCAGGCATGTCCGTCTGGCCGATGTGGACGCCTACACCCTTCAGTGCGGCGGCGATCTCCACCCGGTCGTTGAGCAACAGCAGCATGCCCAACGAATGGCACAGGCGCTCCGCCTCACCGGCAGCAGCGAAGAACTCTGGATCGTTAGCCCGCTTGTCCCGGTACTGAACCCATTCCACGCCGGCTTCGGCGAACGCCTCGAGCGTCGGCGACAGGGGCCATCGGGCAATCCACGGATCGTAGATCGCCATCATTGACGGAATCCGTCGGGCCGGCCAGGGCAACGGCATCGCCAGTCAGACTTGTGGCCCGGCCCCGGGCAGGATCTCGTCGATCAAGTGTGTGTCGTAGTCGCCGGCGACGAACCCGGGATGGTCGACGACGCTGCGGAGCAGCGGAATGTTCGTCTTGATGCCCTCGACGATCATGAGCTCCAGGCAGCGGCGCATGCGCGCCAACGCCTCGCCACGGTCTCGCCCATGGACGATGATCTTGGCGATCATCGAATCGTAGAACGGTGATACGTAGTAGTCCTCATGCGCCGCCGTATCGACGCGTACGCCTGGGCCTTTGGGAACGTTGAACGCAGTGATTTGACCCGGACACGGGATCAACGTCTCGGGATCCTCGGCGTTGATTCGACACTCCATGCTATGCCCGCGGAACTCGATCTCGTCTTGCGTGTATTGGATTGGCAGCCCAGCGGCGACACGGATCTGTTCCTTGACGAGATCAACGAGGGTCACCGCTTCGGTGATCGGATGTTCGACCTGGATGCGGGTGTTCATCTCCATGAAGTAGTGGTTGCCGTCACCATCAACGAGAAACTCCATCGTGCCGGCAGACACGTACTCTATCGCCGCCGCGCCACGCACCGCATCGGCGAGGATTGTCTCGCGCTGCTCGCGCCCCAGCGCCGCCGTCGGTGTCTCCTCGACGATCTTCTGGTACTTGCGCTGGACGCTGCACTCGCGCTCGCCGAGGTGCACGAGGTTGCCGTGTGCGTCCCCCAACAACTGCACTTCCACGTGACGTGGCCTCGCCAGGTACTTCTCTATGTACATCTCACCGTTGCCGAACGCCGCCTCGGCCTCACGTGAGGCCGTCTGGAACGCCGCGGCCAGATCCTCGCCTCGCAGCACAATGCGCATGCCGCGCCCGCCACCACCAGCCGCCGCCTTGAGAAGCACCGGGTAACCGATCTCCTCGGCCGTCTCGTGGGCCGCTTTCCCATCAACGGGGCCGTCGCTGCCCGGGAGCATGGGCAAGCCGGCCTCGCGCATCAGCCGCTTGGCCTCGGACTTGTCGCCCATCCTTCGAATATGATCCGGACGCGGCCCGATGAACTTGAACCCACAAGCCTCACAGACTTCTGCGAAATGTGCGTTCTCCGAGAGGAACCCGTAACCGGGGTGAATGGCGTCTACCTTCAGCGCCTCGGCGGCAGCGATCACCGAGGCAATGTCCAGATACGACTCCGCTGCTGGGCCGGGGCCGATACAGATATCTTCATCGGCGAACTTCACGTGTAACGAGTCGCGATCCGCTTCCGAGTAGACGGCGACGGGGCTGATACCCAGCTCGCGGCAAGCCCAAATCACTCGCAGCGCGATCTCGCCGCGGTTGGCAACTAAGACGGAATTGATCATCGGAGCGTTCCCCGGGGCACAGCGGCAAATAGCGCCGGGTCAGTCAGCCCGGACCGCAAAGAGCTCCTGGCCATACTCCACCGGCTGCCCATTCTCGTGCATCACCGCGACGAGCTCTCCCGCAACATCGGAGGCAATCTCGTTCATCAGCTTCATCGCCTCGACGATGCACAGAGTCTGACCCTCTTCGATCCTGTCACCGACCTGTACGAACGACTCCGCCCCGGGTTCCGGCGCCAGGTACAGCGTCCCCACCATGGGAGAACGAATCACATGAGCGCTGCCGTGATCGGCCGCGGCGCCGGCGAGCCCATCGGCATGGCCTGCGGTCGGCGCGGCCATCGCGCCAGCTGACAGCATTGGCGCTGCGGCAGCCACCATACGGGGCTCCGGTCGTCGGATGCGCAGGCTCACGCCGTGCTGCTCAATCTGGAACTCGGCCAGATCGTGCTCGATCATGAGGTCGACGAACTCGCGGATGCGGTCGATATCCAATTCCTGTCTCCGGTGTAGGCGGCCTCAGAATACCACCGCCGCGGCATGGCTTCACACGCTTTCCGATCCGCTCAGACAGGCACGAGCATTGGGGCCGGGGGCAACCGGTTGAGCACCTCGGCACCCTTGTCCGTAACCAGTACCAGGTCTTCGAGACGCATGCCGCCTTCCCCGGGAAGGTAGACGCCCGGCTCGATCGTTACGACGGTGCCAGCCACCAAGGTGTCCTGGCTGCGTTGCGCAAGCCGTGGCGCCTCGTGCACCTTGAGGCCCACCCCGTGTCCCAGCGAGTGCACGAACGCCTCGCCGAATTGACGCTCGGTGAGCTCGCGGCGCGCCGCCGCGTCCACTTCGCTACCGGCGATCCCGGCAGAAATCGATGCCAATGCCGCCGTGCGTGCCGCCGCGAGCGCCTCGTGGACCCGCTGCCACTGAACCGGGAGCTCGCTGCCGAGATAGACCGCACGGGTAATGTCGCTACAGTAGCCGTCAACCACGCAGCCCATATCCACGACGAGCAAATCACCGTCCCGCAACACGCGCGCAGTGGGGTGCGCGTGCGGCAAAGCGCCGCGTGGCCCCGCGGCCACGATCGTGTCGAAGGACATTCGCTCCGCGCCGCGTACCCTGCAACCGTGCTCCAACGCCGCCGCGAAGCCGAGTTCGGTGTCGCCGGGTCGCAGGCCGGCGACCGCCTCCTCGAGCGCCGATTCGGCAACCGACAGTGCGCGCCGGATCGCTTGTAGCTCCCCTCTGTCCTTGCCGAGGCGAAGCTCTTCCACCAATCCCATGCAGCCATTCCACTGAATCCCGTCATGCAGCCGAACGAGCTCTTCCCCGACAGCGACCGACACGTCCCGTGACTCGAAGCCGACTGGAGCGGCGATGTGCTCGAGGGCCTGCGTCAAGGCCGACGCCAGACCGGCCGCGGCGACGATCAGCTCGCAGCCGCCGGCTTCTTCTGCAGCCTGCTCGCTGTAGCGTGCGTCGGTCAGCAGGGATGCGCCTGACGGCGCCACAAAGGCCCAGCCATTAGAACCGGTGAATCCTGTCAGGTAGCGGACGTTGGCCCGCTGCGTACACAGCATGGCGCCCAGGCCGCTCGCCTCGAGGCTCTCGAGGAGTCTGCGACGGCGAGCGCTGCACCGAGCGTTCAGCTGACGGTCACCGTAAGGCTGGCGGACGCCGTCTGGCCGAAGTTGTCGCGAATCGTCAGGTCCACGGTGTATGTTCCAGCCACGCTGAAGGTGTGCTCGGCAAACAGCGTCGTCTTGATCGTCGGGCTGGTGCCGTCGCCCCAGTCCCAACGTACCTCCTGCAGCGTGGCGCCTGGATCGAGCAACGACGGAGAGGCGTCGAACGAGACGATCTCCCCGGCGAGCGGGCTGTCCGGCTCGAAGACGAAGGCGGCGATCGGTGCGCCTCCGGTAACGGTCACCGAAGCGGCGGCGCTTGCCGTCGTGCCGAAGTTGTCCGTAACGGTGAGAGTTACCGTATAGGTCCCCCCCCAGAACGGACCCAGCTCGCTTTTCGCCCGTCCATAGTTGTAACGGTCTGTGGTGGGTAGTGTCAAGCGTTCCCAGAAAGTTTTGCCCCGGCATGCACACCAGGACGCAAACGTAGCCAGCCGTGTCGATCGCGGCTGCGGGACGCTGTTGGGATCAGGCAGTCGCGACCGCGTCGATCTCGACCCGCACATCCTTGGGTAGGCGAGCTACCTCGACTGTGGCTCGCGCCGGCGGCACGTCGCCGAAGTATTCACCGTAGGCGGCGTTGACCTCGGCGAAGTCGCCCATATCAACCAGGAAGATCGTCGTCTTGACAACGCGGTCGAATCCGCTACCGGCTGCCGCGAGCACCGCGGCCAGATTGGCCATCACGCGGTGTACCTGGTCGGCTATCGGACCATCGATGACGTCGCCGGTGCTCGGGTCGATGGGGATCTGTCCGGACAGGAAGATCAGGCGGCCAGCGCCCGACTCGATCTCGGTAGCCTGTGAATAGGGACCCAGGGCACCCGGGGCGTTGTCGGTATGAATGGCGCGATGACCCAAACGGACCTCCTTGGACGGTTGGCGATGGCCAGAGATTATCCCAGCGCCTCGGGCCAGACGGAAGCTCCCACCGCGGGCAACCTGACACATCGGGAACGCTAGGGCACGCGGCCGCGGTGTACTGATCTGACGCCCTCGATGGTCTCGATCGCCGACATAACCGCGCGCAGATGCTGGCTGTCTTGCACGTCGAGGATCAAGTCCACTCGCCCCTTGTAGGATTCGAGCTTCGACTCGATATGTCGGATGTTGGCGCCTCCCTCGGCGATCTTCGAGGTGAGCACAGCGAACAGGCCGGGTCGGTCGTCGAACTCGACACGCAGACGCACCGGAAGGACGTTTCCCTCCTCCCCCTTCCAGACTACATCGATGCGTCGATCTTCGGTCTCGAGCAGGCGCGCGATATTCCCGCAACTGGTGGAATGGACCGAGACACCCTTTCCACGGGTCACATAGCCGACGATTGCCTCGCCCGGAACAGGCCCGCAGCAGCGGGCACGGTAGACCATGATGTCATCCATGCCTTTGACCTGGATCGCATCCTGGGCGCTCCAGCCGAGCGCTCGATCCACCATCCGACGGAGTCGGGACGGCTCCCTCACCGGGCGCTCCTCGATCTTGTCGGGTGGCAGGATCTTCTCGATCAACGGCCTCGGGTCCACCTTGCCGAAGCTCACTGCCACCAGTACATCCTCGGCGCTCGATGCACCGAAATGCGCGCCGACTTTCTCCAGCGTGCCGTCCGCCATCAGTTTCTTGAGCCGCAACCCATACTTACGGAACTCCTTCTCGAGGATCTTGCGCCCGAGCTCGAGACTGCGCGCCCGCTGTTGCTTGTTGAGCCAGTTGCGAATTCGGTTGCGAGCCCGCGAAGTCTCCACGAGATTCAGCCAGTCACGACTCGGAGTCGCATCCTGCGCCGTGTTGATCTCGACGATGTCACCATTGCGCAGTTGCTGACGCAGAGGCACGAGCTTGCCGTTGACCTTGGCTCCCGTGCAGTGCTGGCCGATCTCGGTGTGAATCAAGTAGGCAAAGTCGATGGGCGTCGCACCACGGGGCAGCGCCTTGACGTCGCCGTTGGGCGTGAACACGTATACCTCGTCGGGGTACAGGTTGAGCTTCAACGACGACAGGAACTCGCCTGGATCCGATACCTCGCCCTGCGATTCCACCAGTTGGCGTAGCCAGGCCAGCGGCTGCGTCTCCTCGGAGGCGGCGTCCAGCCCCTCCTTGTACAGCCAGTGCGCCGCGATGCCGTCCTCGGCGACCCGGTGCATCTCCTCGGTGCGAATCTGAACCTCGAACGGGCGGCCGCGATCCATCACCGTCGTGTGGAGCGACTGATACATGTTGCGCTTCGGCATGGCGATGAAGTCCTTGAAGCGACCGGGGAACGGACTCCATTGGTTGTGCATGATGCCGAGCGCCGCGTAGCAATTACGTACCGTGTCGGTAGTGATCCGAAACGCGATCAGATCGAACACCTGATCGAAATCCAGGTCGCGGCCACGCATCTTGCGATGCAGGCTGTACAGCCCCTTGATGCGGTGGGTGACACGACATGGAATATCGTGCTCGGCGAGTGTCTGCTCGATCTCCTCTTTGATCCGGTCGGTGAAGTCCTTCCCCGCCCGGGTACGCCCGTCGACCAGCTTCTTGAGACGCGCGAAGGCTTCGGGCTCCAGATGAGCAAACGCCAAGTCCTCGAGCTCGGCCTGGATACGCCCCATACCCAATCGGTGAGCCAGCGGCGCGTAGATCTCGTTGGTCTCGCGGGCGATGCGCCGGCGTGCGTCAATGCCCAGCCAGCTGAGCGTGCGCATGTTGTGCAGCCGGTCGGCCAGCTTCACCAACAACACCCTCGCGTCCTCGACCATGGCGAGCAGCAGCTTGCGGTAGTTATCGGCCTGCTCCTGCGCCTTGGAGGTGAACTCGATCTGGCCGATCTTGCTCACTCCCTCGACGAGCTTTGCGACCTCGTCACCAAACAACTCCACCAGCTCGTCTCCGGTAACCGCCGTGTCTTCAAGCACGTCGTGAAGCAACGCAACCGCGATGCTATCGGCGTCGAGATGCAGCTCGGCGAGGATGCCTGCGGTCGCCACGGGGTGGTTGACGTAGGGCTCGCCGGAGCGGCGAGCTTGGCCACCGTGCGCCGTACACGCGAAGTCATGCGCCCGCGAGATAAGGTCGAGCTCCTCGGCAGAGTGATGCTGCGCAAGCTGCTCCATCAGCTCGCCGAAGCTAGCGGCCCTGTCGGGCACTCCGGGTGCACTACGGGTGGACATCGAGCTCGGGATTGCGGGATCGCACGGGGCGGCCCAGGGTGGATCCCGGCGCCCGGGAGAGGCGCCGCTACGTCAGGATATCATCGAACCTGCGCCGATCGCGGTTGGCGCAGATGGCGTGTGCCCGCCTACGGGATCAGCGTCTTCGCCGCGCCAGCTCACGCGCCTGCCACTCGTAAACGACGGGGCTGGCGACGAAGAGCGAAGAGTAGGTGCCAACCACCACACCCACGAGGAGGGCGAAGGAGAAGTCGTTGATTACCGGCCCTCCGTAGACGAAGACCGCGACAACCACGATCAAGGTCGTCGTCGACGTAAGCATGGTGCGCGACAGTGTTTGGTTCAGGCTGATGTTGATCCGTTCGTAGAGCGTCGTCCGGCGGAGCACGTTGGTGTTTTCGCGCACGCGGTCGAAGACCACGACGGTGTCGTTGAGCGAGTATCCAACAATAGTCAGGAACGCCGCCACGACCGGCAAGTTGAACTCTCTCCCGGCGATCACGAAGGCACCGAGCACCACCAGAACGTCATGGATCAGCGCCACCACCGCCGCGATTCCAAACTTGAACTCGAACCGATAGGTGATGTAGGCGAGCATTCCGATCAACGCCCAGACCACCGCCTGAATCGTCCGGCGCCTCAGATCGTCCCCGACCTGCGGGCTAACCGATTGGCTGTCTCGGATCGTGAAGCCACCGAAGTGGGCGCGGGCGCGCAAGCTCTCGAGAACCGCGGCGTCGAGTCCGGCTCCGGCTAGGTCGTCCCATTCGGTGAACAGTCCAACCGTTCGCTTGGCGTCCAGAACCCGCTGCACCTGGGCCTGATATGCAACCTGCGCGCTCTCGAGATCTCCTTCGAGGTCGAATTGCAGTGGATTGTGCTCCACGAGGGAGTCCAGCAGCTGATCGCGACCGACCATGTTCAGATCGAGCTGCGACTGAGAGGAGTCGCTCAGGCTGCGGAACGCTTCGGTGATCGCCGCCACCGCTATGTCCAGCGGCTCGCCCTCTTCGACCCGCGGCGTGCGCACCAAGATCTCGTTCGACCCTTGTTCGAACTCCTGGATGGTGGCCTCGGCAAGGCCCGATCCGGCCAACGCGTTCCGCAGGGTGGTCAGGTCGGGGGGCGCCGCAAACTTCGCCACGATCTGCGATCCACCGGCGAAATCGATGCCCAGGACCGGGCCGCGCGTCATGAAAGCAACGAGGCCGGAGCCGATTACGACCGCCGAGAGAGCCAGCGCGATATATCGCTTGCCGAGAAAGTCGAACTCTGTTCCGCCGAGAAGTCGCATCGATCGTCGCTCAGATACTGAGGGCCCGCGGGCGCCGTCGGGTCCACAGGTCGAACAGCACTCTCGACACGAAGATCGCGGTAAACATCGATGCCAGGACGCCGATCGAGATCGTCACCGCGAACCCTTTCACCGGTCCCGTGCCGAACTGAAAGAGGAACACGGCAGCGATCAACGTCGTGATGTTGGCATCGACAATGGCCGAAAAGGCCTTGGCAAACCCGGAGTCGATCGACGAGCGTACCGTCTTGCCGACGTCGAGCTCCTCGCGGATGCGCTCGAAGATCAGCACGTTGGCGTCGACCGCCATGCCGATGAGCAAGATGATGCCGGCAATGCCCGGCAGCGTCAGCGTCGCCCCGAGGGCGTTCATCACGCCGAGCACGCCCACCAGGTTGAGCGCCAAAGCAACCACGGCGTTGATACCCGCGCCACGGTAATAGACCAGCATGAAGGCGACCACGATCGCAAATCCGATGCTCGCCGAGAGCACGCCACGATCGATGGACTCCCGGCCGAGCGACGGTCCCACCGACCGCTCTTCGAGATAGCGGATCGAAGCCGGCAGCGCGCCTGAGCGCAGCACGAGCGCAAGATCCTCGGCTTCGGTAACGGTGAAGCTGCCCGAGATCTGCCCGTTGCCGGCGATGCGACCCTCGATAACCGGGGCCGAGAAGATCTCGTCGTCGAGAACGATGGCCAGCTGGCGACCGATGTTCGCACCGGTGAACTCGGCGAACTTCCGGGCCCCATCGGCGTTGAGCGTAAAGCTGACGGCCGGAAGGCCGAGCTCGTCTTGGCTCATACGGGCGGTCCTGAGATCACGACCGGTAACCACCGGCTCGGCGTTCACCGCGTAGAACCCGCCGGGTAGCCCGTCTTCCGGCTTCGCCGCGAGGATCTCCGTATTCGATGCCACGCTACCCCCGCTGGCGTCGATGAGCTCCTGTCGGGTGAGCGCCGGCCCTGATTCGACCGTCTTCAGCTCGAGCAGCGCCGTATTGCGTAGCAGCGCCTTTACCCGCTCCGGATTCTCCACCCCGGGCAGCTGTACCAGCAGCCGATCACCCGTCAACCCCTGCCGTTGGATGATCGGCTCGGTGACGCCATACCCATCGACGCGGTTGCGGATCGTCTGCAGCGCCTGGCGAACCGCGCCATCGCGTACCGAGCTAGCCGCCGCGCTCAAGAGCGTCAGCCCGATCGATCGGTCGTTTCGATCTACGCTGTAGGTGTTAGGGAAATACTGCGCCACGAGCTCGACGACTCGATCCGCGTCGCCGTCACCGGAGGCGATGATGGTGGCGCCACCCAAGCCATCGTTGACAGCGTCATCGATGGAGACTGCCTCGTCGGTGAACAGCCGACGCAGTGAGTCGAGGTTGTCGCGCACCTCGGCTTCAATTGCCTCCTCGGTGTCGACGCGGAGCAACAGGTGGATGCCGCCGCGCAGGTCAAGGCCGAGCTTGACGTCCTCGGAGAACGCCAGGAAGGCGAACACCGCCGTGAGGCCCACGATCAGGATGAGCTTCCCGCGCAACTCCTGCATTGTCTGCCCTCCGGGGAATCCAGCGCCTAGTCCGAGTCCTCGGCGAGGCCGGCGATACTCTGCTTGGTGACGTCGATCTTCACCTGATCGGCAACCTTGATCCGAAAACGGTCATCCTGAATGCCCACCACGGTGCCGTATATGCCCCCGTTCGTCACAACCTTGTCACCGTTCTTGAGGTTGGCGACCAACTCGTCGTGCTGCCGCTGTCGCTTGCGAACCGGGGCGATCAGCAGAAAGTAGAAGATCAGAACCATCGCGACGATCGGGATCAGCCCGGTAATCGGATTCTGACCCGGCGCAGCGGCCATGAGCAGTAGGGAGTGCAGCGAACTCTCTCCAGCGAGAGCCGGAGCTAGCTCCGGCGAGGCGATGGGGTCGGCGTCTCGAAATGGGCGCTAACCATCTCCCTTCGAGCGGCCGCAACACGGCGTCGCGGCGCGCATTTCCGCGAACGCGCCGGAGCCGATAGCGTGCCGGATGCGCCTCATGGTGTCAAGGTAGTGCCATAGGTTGTGGATCGTCATCAGCACGCCGCCCAGCATTTCGCCACGCAGCTTCAGATGGCGAAGATACGCTCGACTATAGCGCTCGCACGTGGTGCACTTGCAGGCTGCATCGAGCGGTCCGTCATCGTTGGCGTGCCGCGCGTGCCTCACCGTCACGACCCCGTCGTTGGTGAAAGCGACTCCGTTTCGCGCATGGCGCGTCGGCATGACGCAATCGAACAGATCCACGCCGAAGGCCACCGCTTCGACCAGGTCCTGCGGCGTTCCCATACCCATCACGTACCGTGGCCGATCAACCGGCAATACGCTCGTTGCGGCACCCAGCGCCGTCCAGGTCTGCGCCTTCGACTCCCCCACGGCCAAGCCACCGATCCCGTAGCCGTCGAACTCCAGCGCGGCAAGCTGAAGTGCGTGCTCCTCGCGTAGTTCGGGGTAGACGCTCCCCTGGACAATACCGAAGAGCCCTCCGGAGAGCTCCCCGGCGCGCCGTCGACTACGCTCCGCCCACATCTGACTACGGCGCACCGCACGAGCCGCATCGGGGTATTCCGCCGGACTGGCGATGCACTCATCGAGCACCATGGCCACATCAACGCCCAGCATGGCCTGGATCTCCACCACGAGTTCAGGGGTGAGACGACGGTATTGCCCATCGAGGGGCGAGCGGAACGTCACGCCATCGTCGTCGATGCTTCGACGGTCGGCCAACGACATCACCTGGTAGCCACCGCTATCCGTCAGGATCGGCGCGTCCCAACCCATGAATCGGTGCAATCCGCCGACTTCGCGGATGATCTGGGCGCCGGGCCGCTCCCACAGGTGGTACGCGTTGGCCAATACGATCTGCACACCGAGCCGCTCGAGCTGCTGGGCTGGAATTCCCTTGACGGCGCCGTATGTGCCGACGGGCATGAAAGCCGGCGTCTGAACACTGCCGTGTGGCGTATGCAGTTGCCCGATGCGAGCCGCAGAGCCAGTGTCCTCACGCTCGACGCTGAACGTAATCATGTAGTGGATCCAGCCGCGAACGGGTCCCAACCAGCACTTCCCAGCGGCTCGTCAGTAGCGCCGTTGCGGACAGTCAAGCCATCGGCAGCGGCGACGAACACGCCGATCCGTCGGGCATTCACCTCGAAGCGAGCCGCGGCGGCAACGAGGTCGTCCTGATCGCCATCGCCAACCGAGCACAGCAACGCGTAGTCGTCTCCCCCGCCGACGGCAAGGCTCAGCGGTGCTCTCCCGAGCCGGCTCGCCAGCTCCGTGACGTCCGCGGCCAGCAGCGCGTCGGCATCCAACGCCACGCCGACACGTGAGGCAGCACACAGACGGGTCAGATCGAGCCCAAGCCCGTCGCTCACGTCCATCATCGCGCCCACCAGGCGGCGCTCGGCGACATGCCTGGCAAATGACAGTGGCGGCGTCGGCATGCGATAGGCCTCGATGCCTCGATGCGCCAGCGCGTCTGAGGGATCGTTGCCGCCGGAGCTCAGCAGCAATCGGCCGGCCGCCGCCATGCCGAGGTCACCTATCAACCAGCAGGCGTCCCCGACGGTCGCCCGATCGCGTAGCGTCGGCGGCACCCCCGCGGCGAGCGTCCCGCCGGCGCAGAGGCACATCCCCACACAGCGAGCCGAGAGCGTCACATCACCGCCAATGGTCGGGCATCCGAGCTCGCGTCCGCCGTCGCGTAACCCCGCAACGACGCCATCAAGCCACTCAACGCCGAGATCGGGCGGCAGCTCCAGGGCACACAAAGCCCACGTCGGGGTCGCTCCCATGGCGCCCAGATCGCTGACGCAGACCGCAAGCGCGCGTCGACCCAGCTCCCACGGCGACAACCACGAGCGCCGGAAGTGAACACCCTCGGTTTGGCGGTCTGTCGTGAGGACGAGACGACGCTCCGACATATCGATCACTGCAGCGTCGTCGCCCGGCCCCACCTCGACACCGGAGGCGCCGGTCTCCAGCGCGGACCGGATGCGCTCTACCAGATCCAGCTCGCCGATCTCGTCCACACGCATAGGAGTCAACAGCCCTCTCCCTGCCCGGTATTTCGCCGAGCCTGCGAGCGGGCCCAAGCACGAGCGCTCTGGGGTCCTTCCCAGCGACGGTTGATCTGCCCCAACGCCAACTCGCGGAGCACGCGGCCCAGTAAGGGTCCGGTACTCATGCCCCAGGAGATCAGATCATCGCCGGTGACCCAGCGCGGCTCCCCGGCGCGCTGAGCAGCGCGACGAAGCTCGGCCGCGTGACAGCTCGGCTTCAGGGCCATCGCCAACGCCGCGGCATCGCCAGCCGCCCCAGGATCGCGCAACGACCATGCGGCCAGACGCTCGGGCGACGCTCCGACGCAGGCGCCCGCCCAGCGCGCCACTCGTGCCGCACTGCGAACCTGCGCTGGTGCCCAGCGGCCGTCGAGCAATCGTGCGATCACCGCGTCCACACCAACCTCGACCGCCAAGTCGAGAATCAGTGCCCCCAATCGACCTCGCCGCTGTGGAGGGTCGAGGCACAGCTCCGCTTCGGTCACCGCCCAGGCATCGACAGCGACATGGCTATCGAGCCTGCCAAGAGTCGGCTCACAAACGCCCAGCTTGCGACCGAGGCGCAAGGCATCGCACCAATCCGCGGACGCCAGGTTCAAGCTCCACTCTGCCTGGGTGCGCTCACGGGCCACCCCTACCAGCTGCTGCGCAACCGACGAGACGGTCGCCTCGGTCGCCTCCTCGATACGGAAGCCCCCCAGATCTGTGGCGTAACGGACAGCGCGCAAGGCGCGCAACGGATCGGCAGCGATCACTCCTGGAGACGCCTCGCGCAAGCGGCCGGCGAGGAGATCTTTCAATCCACCGAACGGATCGACAAGCGCATTCTCGAGATCGGAACCCGGATTCAGCGGCAGCGCCAACGCGTTGACGCTGAAGTCACGCCGGCCGAGGTCTTGCACGAGGCTACCTTGGCATCGTGCGACATCCACCTGGATGCCCTTCCAGCGGAACCGGTGTGTGTGCTGAAACGCATCGCCGATGTCCGCAGGCCTCGTGCCGCGTGCCCGCTCGATAGCGTCGAGGTAACGTCCGAAGCCCTGCTCCACGACCAGATCGAGATCATTCGGTGCTCGCCCGAGCAATGCGTCGCGGATGGCCCCTCCAACAAGAGTCACCCTGGCCCCCTCGGGCGCCAGCGCCGCGAGGCAGGTCAAGGGTGCCTCGGCAAGCAGGCACGCCAAACCCTGCCAATCTACGCGGCGCGCCTCAGGTTTGCTGGTCGAGGAGGGTCTTGAGTTCCTCCATGAACGCATTGACATCCCTGAAGTGACGGTACACCGAGGCAAACCTAACGTAGGCGATCTCATCGAGGTTCCTGAGGCGATCCATCACCAGCTCGCCTATCTCCCGGCTGTCGATCTCGCGGCCGCTGCCTTCCTGCGCACGCGTCTCGACCTGGTCACAGATGGCTTCCAGCTGCTCGACAGGTACCGGACGCTTTTCGCAGGCGCGCAAGATTCCGGACAGTAGCTTGCTACGGTCGAAGCGTTCGCGGCTTCCGTCTTTCTTCACCACGACAATGGGGACCACTTCGATTTGCTCGTAAGTAGTCAGTCGGCGGCCACATTCCAGACACTCTCTCCGGCGCCGGATGACGTTACCGTCGCGCACTTCGCGCGAGTCGACCACCTTGTCCTTGTTGTGACCGCAATAAGGGCACTTCATGGCACGCAGACCGAAGGGCTGTTGGTGACGCGGCCCCCGCACCGCGCCGAAGACATCGAGCGGATTATAACGTCCGATCGTCCCGCGGCCCCTCGCCCGGGGTCTCGCCCATGCGCCGCAGCGCGGCGAACGTAAGTCCCTCGCGTGCAAGCAATACGGCCCCGAGCACGCCCAGCGGTAGAAAGCCAATGGTATGGCTGACGATCGCGAACGCCACGGCTACATCGTTGTCGATCCCGAACAACGTCACCAATCCGATCTGCGCCGCCTTATGGAAAGCTCCCACGGCGGCCGGCGTCGGCACGACCACGCCGGCGACCAGCAGGGTGACGAGTGGGATCGAAGCATAGGCAGGCAGGTCGATGCCAAACGCCCGGAACAGCACGACGTACATAAGGTCTATGACGCCCCACAGCAGCATCGAGCTGCCGATGATGCACGCTACCAAGCCGGGGCTGCGCAGCCCCGACATCCCATCGACGAACGACGCCGCTATCGACGCCACCCGTGTCGGCAGCCAGGATTTCGCCAGCGCCTTGCCGCGCGCCTTCAACCTTCTGTTGCGGCTCGCGGCGGCTACGGTAACAGCGGCCACGAGGATACCCGCGGCACCCAACAAAGCTACGAGGCGAATCGCGTCGAACACCGCGGCTGCGTCGCCCTGCAGGGCAGGTGGAGGAGGAAAGACCAGCAGATAGATGCCCAAGTACAGAACGATCGCCACCACGTCAAAGGCCCGTTCCAACACCACAGACCCCATCGCGGCGCTGGCGCGAATTGGCGTGCGACGCGCCAGCAGGACCGGCCGTACGATCTCGCCCAGGCGCCCCGGGAGCACGACCGACACTGTCCACGCCATCAGCGTGCAATCGACGAGGGGTCGCAGAGCCACCGCGCCGAGAGGTGACAACAGCTGCCGCCATCGCCATGCTCGCAGCAGCGTAGACAACAAGATCGTAGCCAATGCGACCAGGATCCACGTCGGATCGGCGTTGCGCAGCGACTTCCAGACCTCTCCGAGGTTGGCCTGTCGAAGAAACAGCCAGACGAGCCCGGCGGCGAGCAACAATCCGACGGCAACGTGGGTGCGACGGGACATAGGCTCCCCGGCATGGTGGGCACGCGTGGTCTCCCGACGCGCAACGGTAGCCCCTCCCCGGACCGCTGGCAAACGCGACCTGCTAAACTCCGGCAGCCAGCAATTCCACGAGGATCCGTTCCCGAGACCGGCGCCCACGATGTCTAGCCAACCCGACGTCGCCGCGGCCATAGTGGCGGCCGGCCGCCGACTCTACAAGAGTCGGATCCTGGCATCGTACGAGGGCAACCTCAGCGCCAGGATCGGTTCGGATCGTGTGCTTACGACAGCCACGGGAACGCACAAGGGACGCCTGCTCGAGACAGATCTCGTGCTCGTCGACCTGGCCGGGGAGCCATTGAGCGATGGCCATCCATCCTCCGAACTCAAGCTGCACCTGGCGATCTACGGAGAGCGCCCCGAGGTCCGCGCGGTAGTGCATGCCCACCCGCCGATTGCGACCGGCTATGCTGTCGCCGGCAAGCAGCCTCCGGCGGCACTGGCTGAGATCGTGGCATTCCTGGGCTGCGTGCCCGTGGCACCCTACGGGACGCCGTCGACCGCAGCCCTGGCGGATTCTGTACGCGCTCCGATCCGCGAGTTCGACGTCGTGTTGCTAGCCAACCATGGCGCGGTGGCAGTCGGATCCACCGTCGAGATGGCGGAGGAACGCATGGTCCAGCTAGAACACTTCGCACAGATCGCCCTCGTGGCACATCTTCTTGGTGGGCCACGCCACTTCAGTCGCGAGCAGATTGAGGAGCTCTCGGAGCTCCGCGAGGCGGCCGGTGGGCTACCGGTTCCGGCGATCTGCTACCCCTCAACCGAGGAATCGGGCACCATTACGCTCAGTCACGATGATCTGGTCGGTCTCATCGCCGACGCGCTACGCACGATCCGCTGAAGCCTGCCGTCTCGGCAAACGGCTCGCACGAGGAGGAACAGTCCATGGGAGATTACGGAGAAGCCCTCGGAATGATCGAGACCCGGGGCTTCGTCGGCATGGTCGAGGCATCCGATGCCATGGTGAAGGCCGCCAAGGTGACGATGATCGGCTACGAGAAAGTTGGAGGAGGTCTGGTAACGGCGATCGTCCGGGGTGACGTAGCAGCGGTGAAGTCGGCAACCGATGCCGGCGCTGCAGCGGCACGTCGCGTCGGCGAGCTGATCTCGGTGCACGTGATCCCGCGGCCGCACTCGAGCCTCGAGGATTGCCTACCGATCGGCAAGAGCGACTAGCAGCCGGAGAGGGTGTCGTGTTTCTCGCGCGCGTCGTGGGCACAGTTGTGGCTACTCGCAAGGATCCGAAGCTGGTTGGCAGCCGGCTGCTGATCGTGGTCCCCGTCGACGCCAACGGCGACGATGAGGAGGGCTACCACGTGGCGCTGGATACGGTCGACGCCGGGTACCGGGAGACCGTTCTGTGCGTCCGTGGCTCGTCGGCCCGCATGGCTGAGGGTCTCGCCGACCGACCAGTCGACACCGCCATCGTCGGCATCGTGGACGAGACGCATGTCGACGACGGCGCATAGCGACTGCAGACCACAGGACACGAGGCGCGCGATGGATATGGCACGGGTGATAGGCACTGTCGTTTGCACGGCCAAGGACGACGGCCTAACGGGCACCACTCTGCTCCTGTTGCAACCCGTAAAACCCACCGGCACGCCCCAAGGACGACCGCTCGTAGCGGTCGACTCGGTGGGCTCGGGCGTGGGTGAGACGGTCTTCTACGTCACCGGCCGTGAGGCGTCGTTCGCCTTTCTGCCGGCCATCGTCCCGGCCGACGCATCGATCGTCGGCATCGTCGATAGCGTGTCGCACGCTTCATGATCGTCGGACGGGTAGTGGGCAACGTCGTATCGACTCAGAAACACCCCAAGTACGGTGGCAGCAAACTACTGCTAGTTCAGCCTCTGGGCCGCGGCGGAGACGATTCGGGGGACCAGATCATGGCCGTGGACAGCGTCGGCGCGGGCGCCGGCGAGACGGTTCTGGTGGTCATCGAAGGACGCTCTGCGAGCCAGGCAATGAGGATCGACCTGTCACCAGCCAACGCCGCTATCGTCGGCATCATCGATCAGATCGACTGGGGCTCGTAGCCCCTCACGCCGGCTGCGTCGAGCAGTCGTCAAGGAGCACCGTTCGTGAGCGCCAAGCCCCTTCTAGGCAAGCCGGTACAAGAGGCGATTCTCGCCGAGGTCAGCGCCGAGACCGCTGACTTCGTGGGGGCGGGACACGCCCCACCGCACCTTACTGCGGTCCTGGTGGGCGAAGACCCCGCATCGGCCATCTATGTGCGCTCGAAAACACGCAAGTGCAACGAGGTCGGCTTCGGCTCGGAAGCTCGCATCTTGCCGGAAAGCACGAGCACTAACGACCTACTGACGGTTGTCCACGAGCTCAATGCCGACGACAGCGTCGACGGTATCCTGGTGCAGCTCCCCCTACCGTCACAATGCGATACGAAAGCCATACTCGACGCCGTCGACCCCCTGAAGGACGTCGACGGATTCCATGCCGAGAACGCCGGCCGCCTGATCCAGGGACGACCACGCTTCGCCCCTGCTACGCCGGCCGGCATCATCGAGCTGCTCGAGCGGAGCGAGATCGCGCTGTCGGGCAAGCATGCCGTGGTAATCGGGCGTAGCGACATCGTCGGCAAGCCGATGGCGATGCTGCTTCTGCAGCGTCATGCGACCGTGACCATCTGCCATTCGCGCACTCCCGATCTCGCGGCAGTGGCGCGTGGCGCCGACATTCTGGTCGCGGCGGTGGGCCGGCCCGGGCTGGTGACACCAGACTTCGTCAAGCCGGGGGCCACAGTGATCGACGTGGGCATCAACCGCGTAACCGACCGCGACCAAGCAGAGGCGATCCTCGGCGACGCCACCGACTGGTCCAAGTACGACGAGCGAGGCTATGTGGTTGTCGGGGACGTGCGCCCCGACGTGGCACAGGTGGCAGGCGCTCTGACGCCGGTGCCAGGTGGTGTCGGGCCCCTGACCATTGGAATGTTGCTCGTCAATACGCTCAACGCGGCTCGCTGGCGGCGCGGGACAGCGTAGCGGCACATGGGAGCCATCCTCCGCGTCGGCCTCACCGGAAACATCGGTGCCGGTAAGAGTACCGTCGGCGCCATGTTGGAGGACGCCGGCTGCCTGCTGATCGACGCCGATCTTCTTGCGCACGACCTTCTGGCACCTGGCACGGAGGCTAACGAACAGGTCGTAGCGCTCTTTGGCGATGGCGTCCGCGCCACCGATGGGGGGATCGACCGGAAGGCGCTGGCGCGTATCGTGTTCGCTGATGACAGCGATCGTCGGCGCCTCGAGTCGATCATTCACCCGCGCATCCCGCTGCTGGAAGACGACCGCATTGCAGCCTGGGGGGTTGAGTGCGGGATCGCCGTAACCGAGGCCGCGTTGCTCGTTGAAACGGGAGGAGCGGCACGCTACCAGCGCCTGGTAGTGGTTACCGCGCCGGTGGAGACGCGACGCATGCGGTTGCTGGAGCGTGGCCTTACAGATAAAGACATCCGGCGGCGTATGGCGGCCCAGTTGCCGGAGGCGGAGAAGGCTGCGGTAGCTGATTACACGATCGACAACGGCAACAGCCTCGAAGCCACCGCCGTACGCGTGCAAGGTGTGCTCGCCGCGCTGCGGCAAGATCTCGACGACTTGGCAGCGGGCATCAGCCTGTCGCGACGCTGAGAATGTAGTCGATACCGCGATCGCAACCGACCTCGACCGCGGTAATGCGATACGCCTCATCGAGGTTCTTGCGCACCAGGGCGCGCAACAGCCAGCGCGCTACCCGCTCGGCGGTAGCCGGATGGCTACCGAGTTCGGGATGGTTCTCCAGGGCGGTGCCACGCAGTTCGTCGAGCAGCTCCTCCGTCTGCCCGTGCAGCTTGCGGAAGTCGACCACGATCGAGATCCGATCGAGCTCGATCGAAGACGCCCGCACGACGACACGCCAGTCGTGCTCATGCTCGGCGGCACTCTCGCCGTTTGGCCCGACACGATGGCTCGCCCGGAAGCTCGCTTCGACGCGCACGTCGAAGGTGGCCGCTTGGCTCAATCCTGTCGCTCCCCGCCCATCGTCTCCCAGGCGTGACAATGCGGGCAGCGGGCGAACAACTCGGCGCTCTTGAACCGACAACGGAAGCAAACGTATGGATCGAGCAGCCGAGCATCGTCGAGCGCCTCGTCGAGCAACCCCACGAACTGCTCGATGCCTTCGCCCTCGAGCCGCAACAATTCCCATAGCTGACCCTGCACAGCGAGCGAGCCGGGCCGCTCGGCGAGTGCTGCGCGCAATGCCTCGCGGGCACCGACGAACTCCCGGCGCCCGGTCCGGAGGCGTGCCAGCTCCAACCACGCTCGCCAAGCGCGAGGGTCGCGCTCGAGGATCGCATCACATGCTGGTCCCAGCGCGGCCTCATCGCCGGACACGCGACAGACGCGTCTCAGGACAGCCAATGCGGCTAGTGCCCACGGGGGGCCCGCATGAATCGCCTGTTCGAGATGGTCCCGAGCGGCTTCGGCGTTGCCCTGCTGCAGCAGGCACGTCGCCAGACCGATTCGGGCCGGCGCATACTCAGGCCGCAGATCGAGCGCGGCTTGAAAGTGGGCCGCCGCCGCCGGATCGTCGGCACCCACCGCCATTCCCCATTCAGTCTGTAGCGCCGGCCTCAGGTCCGGCTCGGCGCCGCGCGACACGGTCTGGATACGCTGGTGAAATCGCAGCGCCTCCTCCCACCGGCCGCTCTCCTCGGCAATCTGCTGCAGCGCCGTCAGCGCCGCGAGGTTCTCCGACTCGGCTTCCACGACTTCCTGGAAAGTACTGGCGGCACGATCGATCAACCCGGCTCGTTTGAAGTCCATGGCTAGCGAGAACAACACCTGGGTGTGCTCCCACCGAGACTGGTTGGGCCGATGGAGGAGACTACGGTGGACATCGATCGCCCGTTCAGTCTGCCCGCTCTCGCGCAGCAGGTTGCCGAGGGCCAGGTAAGCTTCGAGAGCATCGGTTTCGTGCCGTACCGCTTGCGACAACTCACGGATAGCCTGATCGGGTTGGTGCGATACAAGGAAGTTCAGGCCGAGCAAGTAGTGCGGCCGCGCACCGGTACTCTGGTGCGGCATCCGTGGTGTCCGCAGCCGCGCCCAGAGCTCACCAAGCAGCGCGCCGAGCGCCAATAGAGCCAGCGCAACACCCAGTGTCAGCGGCCAGTCACCCTGCATGCGTTGGTGCCCCTGAACATGTCACCGGCTCACGGCGTATCCGCATCGGCGGCAGGCGCCTCCGACTGACGGCGCAGGTAGTCTTGCTGCACTCTGCTCCAGAGGTCGCGAGCGGCTACGGCATCATCCACCACCTCACGCAGCGCCCCCCGACCTCCGGCCGTCGAGGTAACCCAATCGGCGGCCTCTAGAATCCTGGGGTGCGCATCGGCCACCCCGATACCGACACCTACGTGCCGCATCACCGCCAAATCAACCAGATCGTCCCCCAGGAACGCGACCTGAGACGCCTGCAGGCCAAGCTGCGCCTGCAGCTCCAGACAAGCTTCCACCTTGTCGAAGGTCCCTTGCCGAAGCTCGAGCACGGGGAGCTCTGAGAAGCGCCGCTCGACGGCGTCCGATTTGCGCGCCGTAACCACCGCGATGTGCAGGTCTATAACCGAAGCAATGTAGACGGCACTACCGTCGCGCACGTGGAAGGTCTTGGCTTCGCAGTCGGCTCCCGCATAGACGATCGAGCCGTCGGTCAGCACGCCGTCGACGTCAGTGATTAGCAGGCGGAGGCCCCGCAAACGATCCTCATAGGCCTGTCTGGAGAGTCGCACCATTGGAACCCGCTAGACCATCTGCGTGCGCCACAGGTCGTGTAGGTGCACAACGCCGACAGCACGTCGCTCACCGTCATCGACCACAAGCACGGTGATCCTGCTCTCCTCCAGCAGCCGTAGCGCCTCGGCAGCCAGGGCATCGGCACCAATCAGGACAGGGTCCGGCGTCATGCATTCCGCCGCTGGTCGTTCGGTGTCGAGACCGCTTTGAACGATGCGCCGAACATCGCCGTCGGTGATGATGCCGGCCACCGTTCCACTGGCAGATTCGACCAATGTCATGCCCAGGCCCTTGGCAGTCATTTCCTCGATCGCAGCAGCGAGCGAAGCCGTCTCGGCAACGCGCGGCACCTGATCGCCCGTGTGCATCACCGTACGCACGCGCAGCAAGCGTCGTCCCAGCGATCCCCGTGGGTGAACCCGGGCGAACTCGTCGGCGCCGAATCCTCGCTCCTTGAGCAGCGCCATCGCCAGGGCGTCGCCAAGTGCCAGCGCTGCCGTGGTCGAGGCGGTCGGAGCAAGCCCCAGCGGACATGCCTCGGCGTCTACGTCAACACGCAGTACCACGTCTGCTTCGCGAGCGATGGTCGAGTTGGCGTCGCCCACCATCGCGATCAGCGGCACGTTCAGGCGTCGAATCGCCGGTAGCAACGCGACAATCTCACTAGTATCGCCACTGTGGCTCAATGCGATGAACACGTCGCCATCGACCAGCATGCCCAGATCACCGTGGCCGGCCTCCGCGGGGTGCAGGAAGAACGCCGGACTGCCTGTCGAAGCCAACGTCGCCGCCAGCTTTCTGGCAATGATGCCTGACTTACCCATGCCCGAGCACACAATGCGCTTGTCGCAGGCTAGCAGCAGGTCCAACGCCCGCCCCAATGCCTCCTCGTCGAGTGCGTCGGCGAGCTTCTCCAAGGCCTGCGCCTCGGTCTGCAGCACTTCCCGCGCTATCGCCAACCCAGCGCGGCGGGCGCTCGTGCCAGTGCGTTCAGCGCTCATCCCTAGGGACCCGTAGTGGAAGTGTGGCCGGCCGCAGCGCGGATCCTGACGAGCTTTTCGAGCAGCGGCTCGAGTCGTTCGAGGGGCAACTGCGTACTGGCATCGCTCAGTGCGGCGGGCGGGTTATCGTGCACTTCGAGGAACAACACGTCGACGCCTGCCGCCACGCCTGCCGCCGCCAGCGGCTCAACAAACTCGGGTTCGCCTCCGGTGCTCTCGCCCTGGCGAGCCGGGAGCTGCAGGCTATGGGTGACGTCCAACACAACCGGGTAGCCGAGTCGGGCGAGAAAGCTCAGACCCTTGAAGTCGACAACGAGATTATTGTAGCCGAACGATGTGCCACGCTCGGTAACCAGCAGCGCCTTGTTACCAGTGGACGCCGCCTTTTCGACGACCTTGCTCATGTCCCAAGGGGCCAGGAACTGTCCCTTCTTGAGATTGACGGGACGCCCGGTGGCGGCAGCGGCGAGCACGAGGTCGGTCTGACGGCAGAGAAACGCCGGGATTTGCAACACATCGACACACTCCGCTGCCGCGACCGCCTGCTCGGGCTCGTGTACGTCAGTGAGCACCGGGAGGCCGACAGCGTCGCGAACCTCGGCCAAGATTCTCAGGCCTTCGTCCAGGCCCGGCCCCCGGTATGAAGCGACCGACGTGCGGTTGGCCTTGTAGTAGGAGGCCTTGAATACGGCCGGCACTTGCGTACGGCGGCTGACGTCGGCCACCACCTCGGCCATCCGCAGGCAGTGGTCACGACTCTCGATGACACAGGGCCCGGCAATCAACCCGAGTCGGGCATCGCCAAAGACCACGCCATTGGCGAGCGTCACCGCGCCCATGTCGGGTCAGACCCGAGAGGCGTCGCTCGACGTGGTCGCCACCCAACGGCCACGCTCGCGCTGCTGTTTGTGCTCGTAGGCCGCCCCGATGAAGGCTGAAAACAGCGGATGGGCCTGCAGGGGACGCGACTTGAACTCCGGATGAAACTGGCAGGCCAAGAACCAGGGATGCTCGGCCAGCTCGACGATCTCGACGAACTTGCCATCGTCGGAGCGTCCGGTGATACGCAGGCCGGCGGCGATCAGGGGCTCCTCGAACTCGGCGTTGAACTCGTAGCGATGCCGATGGCGCTCCGAGACCACATCGCAGCCGTACGCCTCGCGCGCCAGACTCCCCGACTCGAGCACGCAGGTGTAGGCACCGAGCCGCATCGTTCCGCCCAGATCGTCCACCTCGAGCAAGTCGCGGAGCTTGTAGATCACCTTCTGTTTCCCGCGACCCTCGTGAAAATCGAACTCCGAGCTATCGGCAGCGTCGCCGAGCCGTGCCACATTCCGAGCGAACTCGATGACGGCCGACTGGAATCCGAGACATATGCCGAAGTAGGGCACATCGGCCTCGCGGGCGAATTCAATGGCATGCAGCATGCCGCGCACACCGCGAACGCCGAACCCACCGGGTACCAGGACGCCGTCAGCCTCGGCGAGCACATCGGCCGGCTGCTCGCCTTGCTCGAAGCGTTCCGCTTCGATCCAGTCGATGTCTACACCCAGCCCGTGTGCCACCCCACCATGCACGAGCGACTCACTGAGACTCTTGTACGACTCTTCGAACTCCACATACTTGCCCACGAACGCGATGCGAACTCGATCGGTCGGCGCCTTGAAGGTGCGCACCAACCGTTGCCAGTCGTCGAGCCCCGAGTCGCTCATCTCCAACCCTAGCTGCTCGCAAATGATGCTATCGAGCCCTTCCTCGTGAAAGACCAGCGGCACCTCGTAGATCGATGCCACGTCCACTGCGGTGATCACCGCGTCCTGCTCGACGTTGGTGAACAGGGCGATCTTGCGCTTGATCTCTTCCGGGAGGAACCGGTCGGTGCGGCACATCAGCACGTCCGGCTGGATCCCGATCGAGCGCAAGTCTCTGACGCTGTGCTGGGTCGGCTTCGTCTTGAGCTCCTTCGCAGTCGCAACAAAGGGGACCAGCGTCAGATGGATAAAGATGCCGTTCTTACGGCCTACCTCCTGGCGCAGCTGCCGGATCGACTCCATGAACGGCAAGCTCTCGATGTCGCCGGCGGTACCGCCGATCTCGACGATCACCACGTCAGCCGTATCGCCGAGCTCGGTTATCCGCGTCTTGATCTCGTCGGTGATGTGCGGAATCACCTGCACGGTATTGCCTAGGTAGTCGCCACGCCGTTCTTTCTGAATCACGTGCTCGTAGATCTGCCCGCTGGTGAAGTTGTTGGCCTTCCCCATACTGGCGCTAGTGAAGCGCTCGTAGTGACCCAGGTCGAGATCGGTCTCGGCACCGTCGTCGGTCACGAAGACCTCACCGTGCTGGAACGGACTCATGGTTCCGGGGTCGACGTTGATATACGGGTCGAGCTTCAGCAGGTTGACGCTGTAACCATGCGACTCCATCAAGCGCCCGATCGACGCCGAGGCCAAACCCTTGCCCAGCGAAGAAACAACACCACCGGTAACGAAGATGTACTTGGTCATGCCTTTGCTCATGCACCCACCCCGTGCGACTCGCTTAGCTTGCTCAATGCTCCTCCAGGAGGCGCTGAACGCGCTCCAGATCTTCCGGCGTATCCACCCCAGGAACCGCCTCTGCAACCGGGAAGGTCTGGATGACCTTCCCCGCCTCCAACACTCGCAGCTGCTCTAGCCCCTCTACCTGCTCAAGCTGCGACCGAGGGATTCTAGCCCACCCGGCCAATGCCTGGTGCGTGTAGAGGTAGACGCCCACGTGAATCCAGCACGGAGCCGTCGCCAGCGCCGCCGGATCGAACGCCAGCAGAGGTTCTCCAGCGCAGTTTGAGGCCGCCTGCCATGCGTCTCTGGGAAACGGCAGCGGTGCCCGACTGAAGTACAGGGCCCTGCCTACATTGTCGACAACTACCTTCACTACGTTGGGGTCCCAGCGATCACGGACATCGATCAACGGTGCCCGGAGCGTACCGTAGTCATAGCCACCGGCGGAGAAGCTCGCCAGCGCGCCGGACACCTCGTCGGGATCGATCAGTGGCTCGTCGCCCTGAATGTTGAGAACCACTGAGCATTCAATCTGCTCGGCGACGTGTGCAACGCGGTCGGTGCCCGAGGCTAGCGATGCCGGTGTCATCATTGCCTCCACACCGACATCCATCGCAGCGTCGACGATACGCTCGTCGTCCGTAGCGACGATCACCCGCCCGACTCCATCCACCGCGGCGCATCGCTCAGCGACATGCTGGATCATCGGTCGGCCGGCAAGAAGCGCCAGCGGCTTGCCAGCGAACCGGCTCGATCTCATTCGTGCGGGGATCACCGCGACGCAGTCCACTGCCTCTCCTTGGATGAGGTACACGTCGGCACGCGCAACGGCGTGGAATCGCGACGAAGGTACACCGGCGCTGGGGGCCTCTCAATCCTCAGGGCGGAGCTCCGAGCTCGCGCAGGGTGATCGAGCCGTTCACGCGCGCCGCCACCACCGAGGACACGCCAACAACGCTCGAGGCGGCTCGCTGCGGTTCTTGACAGCTTTTGGGCACCGGCCTATCGTAGCCGCGCTTTGCAGCGGAGACGACCGGATGTCGAGGGTGGAATCGTCACTCGATCGGTCCGTAGAGAGCGCCCGCCGGACGATCCGCGGCGTACTGGGATGAGATGATCAGCGAGGGAATCGGACGCGGCGGGACAGCGGTGAAAGGTGCCATCGCCGCGGTCATCGGGGGACTCGGGATCCCACCGAACGTTCTCACGCTCTCTTCGCTGATTCCCATGATGATCGCCGCCTGGAACCTGGCGCAGGGGCGACCGTTCGCCGCCGCTGGGTGGATCGTTCTCGGCGGCCTACTCGATCTCATCGACGGCGCCGTGGCGCGCGCCTACGGCACGACCACTGAGTTCGGTGGCGTGCTTGACTCGGTGGTAGATCGAGCCTCGGACACGCTCGTTCATATCGGCGTCGTCTACCATTTCCACACGCTCGATGAGCCGCTGTTCGTCGTGCTCAGCGCCGTATCGCTGGGCGGTTCCTTGGGCGTCTCCTACACACGCGCACGCGCCGAGAATGTAATCCCAGAGTGCCGCGTGGGGTTCACCGAGCGCGGCGAACGGCTGGTGCTCTTGATGCTGGGGCTGTTCGCTGGACGCCTCGCGCAGGCTGTGACGCTGCTTGCCTTCTTGGCGTGGCTAACCACCGTACAGCGCCTGCTGCATGCGTACCGCATCCTGAGGAAGAGGCATCGCGACTCCGCTGACGATACGCAATTGCCTCGAGGGCTCGAAGTATGGGGCCCCACGGGGCGCTGGCTGTTTCTGAACTGGCCACGTGGATCGTGGCAGTACGACCTGATTTGCGCCGCCATTATCGCTGCGTTGTTGGTGCTGCCGGGCGTCTAATCTCCAATCGGGCCGATACCGCCAGCGTTACGGCGCACGAAGCCGGAATGCCCCACGATCAACCGGGGGTTCGAGCTCGACATCACCAATGGCCATGTCGAGCACGGCATCGCGCTGCGGCCAGCTGAGCTGCAAACGTCCACTGGGTGGGCCGCGACGCGGATCCCATCCATCGTAGGTGGTGCTCAAGCGTAGGCTGCCGGCGTCGTCGAACCGCTCGATGCGTCGGATCCGATGGGAGAGCGGATCGAAGACGATACGCCGAAGCAGCCGGGGTGGGTCGACCGCCACCAGCATCAACGCCTCGACGCCCGATCTACGCTCGATCACCGGCGCCGCCAGGCTACTGTTCGCAGCAGGCACGATCTGCGGCAGCAGCGCATCGGCCAGGTCAAGCGGTGCTAGCACCAGGTAGGGCTGTGATCGCCCGCCGGACGGCAAATCAAGCGCATCGTATTCCTCGGGGTCGGCCGAGCTACCGAGCCGCATCTCAAGGGTGCGACCGTCGCTGACCATCTCGACGTTGCCTCCAGGTCCCGTCAAGTGTGCGGCGAGGGCACCGCTACGCGCTACCAGCAGCGATCCTTCCAGGCTGACGCACCGATCTCGATGGCAGGCGTTGATGACTGTCTCGAGCCGGATCAGGCGAGCTCGAAAGCTGCTGGCGATCACCGCCAACTCGGCGGCGGCCACCTCGGCGACGGCCAGCCCCGCGGCACGCCCGTCGGGCTCGGGCGGGTCTGTTGTCGGTGGGCGACTACCTCCGCAGGCCGCCGCACCGATTGCCACTAGTAACACCCATGCCGCGCGTCGCCTCTGGCCGAACCACCCGGACGACCGGACCTGCGCGAGCACACTCTTGCTGCGCGGATTGCGAAGCGGCACTAGTAACGCCGTCGAACGATGAAGTCCGGCAACTCTGCCAGCGCGTCTCGCGCCTCGCTCGGCGGCAGAACGGCCAGGGCGGTGCGCGCCTGTTCGGCATAGCGCTGTGCTGCCCGCAAGGTCGCATCCAGACTACCGGCGGCTCGCATCCCGCGAACCACGTCGCCGAGTCCGTCGGCCACCCGATCGGCATCGCCCAGGCACGAAACGGCCAGCCTGCGCACTGATTCGTCGCCCTCGCGCAGCAGATGGATGAGAGGAAACGTCATCTTGCCCTCGCGCAGATCCGTACCGGGCTCCTTGCCCAGATGCACTGCATCGGCGTCGTAGTCCAGCAAGTCGTCGATCAGCTGGAACGCGAGGCCCACATCGTGGCCGTAGCCAGCCAGCGCTGCCTCCTGCTCAGGGGACGTGTCCGCGAGCACCGCCGCCGCTTGCGCACAGCCGGCAAACAACGACGCCGTCTTGCGGTCGATGATGTCCATGTAGGTATCCATGTCGAGCTCGGCGTGGCCATTGTGGATCACATCCAGCATCTCACCTTCGACCAAACGTGAGGTGGCGCCGGTGAGCACCTCGACAAGCCGGAGCTTGCCGAGCGCCACGCTCATGGCAAGCGACTTGGCGTACAGGAAATCGCCGAAGAGAACGGCAAGCCGATTTCCCCAGACGCGATTGGCGGACTCCTGCCCGCGCCTGACCTTGGCGCCATCGACGATATCGTCGTGCACAAGCGATGCCGTGTGAATGCACTCGACGATTACTCCCAGATCAACATCGCCGGTGCCTCGGTAGCCACACGCCTGAGCGCACAGGGCCACCAGCGCCGGGCGTACCCGCTTGCCACCGTTACCGAGCAGATAGGTGGCGATCTCACGCACCAGGGGAATGTCGGAGTCACGTAGAGCCACGATCTCACGCTCGACAAGCTCTAGCCGATCCTTCGCCAGGTGGAGAGCGGCTATCTGGGTAACGGGGTGGCCGTCGCGTTGCATCTCGTAGGGTGGTGGTGGCTCAGCTGCCGAGGTGCTCGACCTCGGCATTCGCAGGAATCGTGAACTGAAACAGTTCTTCTGCCAATCCCAAGTCAGTCTCAACCTCGAGAAACATGAACTCGGATGATTCGCCGAGAATGCCGAACGATACCAGTCGAGCGATCATCGCGGTGTCCGGATCGACCTCGAGAATCAGGTGCGTGTACGAAGCATCCGCGGTTAGGGGGTCCAACCGCAACTGCACGTTGCCGGGGGCGAGCTTCTCCTCCCACTCGGTACCCGCCACCGTGAAATCGTTACCGAGGTCGGCATCGCTGGTCAGATACAACATTGGAGTCTGGCTCGATGCCAGCGCATCCTGATCCCGAATCTGTACCTGTCGATCCTCTGGTAGGTACCAATAGAGGACGTCACCATCGGCAACAAGAACGCGCCCGGTGGCGTCGTATTCGACTCGCAGCCTCCCCGGCGGCCGTGCAAACCAGGTACCGGAAGCTTCGCGCGCCGGCATTCCGGGGCGCGCGACACTGCGTTGTCTGAATCGGGCACGAAGATCCTGCAGCCCTCGATAGCGTTCCTGCACCCGGCGCAACAGGCCATCGAGCGGCAGCTCCGAGCGTTCCTGGCTCGCCACGCGCATCGGCTCAACTGCGGCGGGCTCCACCGGCAGAGGGGTGCCCGCAAGCGCCACGGCCGCGGCAACCAACGGTGCCGCTCTTGCTGGCAATCTCACTGACCCCTCCAATCTGCCGGCAGGCAGGACATCCGTCGCAGGCAGCGAAAGAACGTCTCTAGCCTCCCCTGCTGTTATCATAGCGCGACACGTTGTCCGGCTTGGGGCCTCCCTTCTCTTGTGGGCGGCCCTGTCTGTTTGCCGCCGTCGGCGGCTTTCCTTGCCGGCGGCCTTATCCACGCCACTCCTCGCTGCGAGCCTCGCCGATGGCGACCCGCCTGCTGATTCTGGACATCCTCGATCCGCGCGGTCAGACCGGACTGTCGGTGGCGGTCCAGACCGCTGCGGCCACCGGCGCCGACGAGATCCTGCCAGTTACCACCGGGATCATGGAGCGATCCGCAGAGGGCGCTGTAAGCGTGCGATCGACGCCGGCACGGGGCCTGCGGCGGGTGCTGGACGAGGCTTTCCAGCGTCGCGTCGACGGGTTGTTGGTGGGACTGCTCCCCAGCTACTGGCAGGCGCGAGCGCTCTCGCAGGTCCTGGCGAAGGCACTCCCCGAGACCCTGGTCTACGCGCCCGGCATGGCATCGGGTGGAAGCCTCGGGGAGAGGCTCGGCGGTGCGAACCGCAGATCGCAGGTGGCAGCCCTTCTGCCGGAAACGACGGTGGCGCTGCTACCAGCACCAGAGATCAGCTCCTTGCTCGGGCTGCCTGAAACCGAGGACCAGGCAGCGCTGGCGCAGCAACTGCTCGACGCTGGAGCGTACGCGGCTTGGGTGCGCGGCAACCTCGAGGGTGCGCGTGCTGTCGACTTCGTCGCCTACGGGGAGCGCACGGCCGTGCTCGACTACCCTCAACCGGTCGGCCCCGCCGCCGCTGCCACCGCGTCCGGTGCGCTGGCCACCCTGCTGGCTTTGGGATGCTCGCTGGAGGAGTCTGTCGACCGTGCGCACCGCCTTGCTGCCCATGTGGACCAGAGCACGCACGCCCCGGCGGTACGCGGCTAGGGGTCGATCTCGCGGGCTCGCTCGCTGAAACTGCGAACCTGTTTCGCGTCGATCCGGGGAAAGAGCATCTCGCCTTTGTCAACACCGGGTCCCGAGCCCACATGAAGCAGCCGTTGATCGCCTTCGTAGCGGAAATCATCGAGCCTGGTGGTCTCACCGAGCGATCCCCAGAGTTGTTGCATCTTCCCCGGCAGTACAGGAGCCAGGAGCACCGCGATGCTCTTTAGGACGTTTCCGCAAGCGACCATGACGGCATCGTAAAGGGCACCGGCTTCCGGGTCGCCTTCTCGGTTCTTGCGCAGCTGCCATGGCTCGGTGTCTTGGATCAGCTTGTTGGCCGCGCCGATGGAAGCCCAGAGCGTACGCAGTGCCGCCGAGAACTGGAGATTGCCGAGCTGCGCTTCATACTCGGGCACCATGTCTTCGAACCGACGCAGCAAATCCGCAGCGGCAGGTGTTGGTGGTGGCTCGACCGCGAAGGCTCCCCCGTCGCGCTCCACGAGGTTGAGGACACGCGAGGCAAGATTGCCGAGATCGTTGGCGAGATCCGAGTTGATCCGTTCGACGAGCGCCTCCGCGGCGAAGTCACCATCTTGACCGAAAGGCATCTGCCGGAGCACGTAGTACCGAAGCGGGTCGGCGCCGAATTCATCGATCAGTCGATTCGGGTCGACGACGTTGCCGATGCTCTTGGACATCTTCTGGCCTTCGACAGTCCACCAGCCGTGCGCGAAGATGTTGCGCGGCAGCGGCAGGTCGAGCGCCATCAACAGCGTTGTCCAGTAGACAGAATGCGTCGTCAGGATGTCCTTACCGATCAGGTGGTAGTCGGCCGGCCAGAAGGGCGCGTACGTCGAGTCGGCCGCAGGCGAGCCCGGATTGAGGTAGCGCAGGGCCGTGCAGTAGTTCAATAGCGCATCGACCCAAACGTAGCAGACGTGCTCCGGGTCGAATGGGAGCTCGATCCCCCAGCCCAGACGTGACTTGGGCCGGGAAATGGACAGGTCGCCGAGCGGCTGTCGCAAGAACCCGAGAACCTCGTTCTTCCGCGTCTCCGGGCGGATCCGCAGAGCGCCACTATCGATCGCTTCGACGAGGTCGTTCTGGAAGGCGCTCATGCGGAAGAAGTAGTTCGACTCCCGCACGCGCTCCACGTTGCCATCCTGTTTGAGCCGCTCGATCTCTTCGGCATCCGTGACGAACATCTCCTGCGAGACGTCGTACCAGCCTTCGTAGTCCTGCTCGTATATCTGACCGTCGTCATAGAGTCGCTGCAACGCGTCGCGCACCTGCTCCTTGTGCTCGGGATCCGTCGTCCGTATGAAGGCGTCGTGCGAGATTCCGAGGCGCCCCCACAGCTGCTTGAAGTTGCGGTGCAGCTCGTCGCAGTGCTCCTGCTCGGACACACCGCGACGGGCGGCGGCCTGCGCTACTTTCTGGCCATGCTCGTCGGTGCCGGTCAGAAAGAACACATCGACACCCCGCTGGCGCATGAACCGCGCCACCGCATCGGCGGCGATCGTCGTATAGGCGTGTCCGAGATGCGGTACGTCGTTGACGTAGTAGATCGGTGTCGAGAGGTAGAACCGTTGCGTACCCACTCCATACTACAGGCCCAAGTGTCGGTCGCGCCGACTTCCCACCGCGTCGCCCCGGACAGGGGCTGTGCGCAGTCTACCGCCTCGTCGCCGCCTACGGATTTCGGCGCTTGTCGTCGTAGCCGCAGAGGTCCTCGATCCCGCAGTGAAAGCACTCCGGTCGACGCGCGTGGCAGACCTGGCGACCGTGCCGAATGACGTTCACATGCAAGGGATAGGCTGCCCCCTCCGGAACCGCGTCTTGCAGCTCGTCGTTGGCCCGACCCAGGTCGCGCTGACGATGAATGTCCAGACGGTGAAGCACACGATACACGTGCGTATCCACGGGAAACGCCTCGCGTCGCAGCGAGAACAAGAGGATGCAGTTGACGCTCTTCGCCCCGAGCCCCTTGATCTCGCTGAGCTCGGCGCGAGCGTCGTCGAGCTCTTTGTCGCGCAAGTAATCGAGGTCGTAGGAGCCTTGTTGCTCGTACACTCGCGAGAGAATCTCCTGAATTCGACGCGCCTTCACGCGCTGAAGCCCGCCGGGCTTCAAAGCGTCCTCGAGATGCTCCAGCGGAGCTGCCGCTGCACTCTGCCAATCGGGGTATCGCTGACGTAGCTGCTCCCAGGCTCGATCTCGGTTCGTATCCGTGGTGTTCTGAGACAGAATCGTCAAGACCAGCTCGTCGAGCGGCGGTAGGGCGCGCACCGGTCGCGGTTCGCCATACAGCTCTAGCAACCTGTCATGCAGCACGCTCAAGGCACGGCGCTGCGTCGCTAGGGCCCGCGAACGGCGACGCGTGCGCTTTGCCACGACCTGCTAGCCGAGACGCTCGCCGAGGTACGCTGGCAGGGCGTCGAGGCCGATCCTCTGTTGCTCTGTAGTATCGCGATCGCGCACCGTCACCGCGTTGTCGTCGAGCGTGTCGAAATCCACCGTGACGCAGAACGGCGTGCCGACCTCGTCCTCACGACGGTACCGCTTGCCAATGCTTCCGGCGTCGTCGTAGAGAACCGACAGGGTGCCCCGGAGACTATCCGCGAGCTTGTGCGCTGGCTCCGCCAGCTTCTTGACCAACGGAAACACCGAGACCTGACGCGGCGCCACGTGTGGTGCCAGCCGCAGCACAGTACGCTCCTGACCGCCAATCTCGTCAACGTCGAAGGCATCCGCCAACACGGTGAGCACCGTCCGATCGAGGCCAGCCGAGGTTTCAATCACCGACGGCACATACTTCTCGTTGCGCACAGGATCGAAATAACTCTGGTCCTTGCCCGAGTGCTCGGCATGCTGTTGCAGGTCGAAGCACCCCCGATTGGCGATCCCCTCGAGCTCGGCCCATCCGAACGGGAATCTGTACTCCACGTCGGTCGTGTAGCTGGCGTAGTGCGCTAGCTCGTCGGATTCGTGCTCCCGCAGGCGTAGGCGGCCGGGCTGGATCCCCAGCTGTTCGTACCACCGTTGACGCTGCTCGACCCAGTACTCGAACCACTGGCGCTCGTCGTCTGCATGAACGAAGAACTCCATCTCCATCTGCTCGAACTCACGTGAGCGGAAGGTGAAGTTACGTGGAGTGACCTCGTTGCGAAACGCCTTGCCGACCTGGGCGATCCCGAAGGGCACCTTCATGCGGGTCGACAGCTGTACGTTGCGGAAGTTCACGAAAATGGCCTGCGCGGTCTCCGGTCGCAGGTAGGCCACTGACTTGGTGTCGTCGGCTGCGCCCACTCGCGTCTCGAACATCAGACCGAACTGACGCGGCGGTGTCAGCTCGCCGCCGCATGCCGGGCAGCGGCTGGGCATCGAGCCGTCCGTCGGCGGCTCGTCCCCCTCATGGCCCGGGAAGATCTTCCCGAGATCGCCGGACTCGACCGCCCCCTGAACCAGGTGGTCCAATCGGAACCGGCGATTGCACTCCTTGCAGTCGACCATCATGTCGTAGAAGGACTCGACGTGCCCGGACGCCTGCCAGACGCGTGGGTGCATGATGATCGAGGCGTCGAAGCCGACCACGTCGTCACGCTGCACCACCAGACGGCTCCACCAGAAATCGAGAACCCTGCGCCGCAGCTCGACGCCAAGTGGACCGTAGTCCCAGAAGCCGTTCAGACCACCGTAGATTTCGCTGCTCTGGAAGACAAAGCCGCGGCGCTTGCACAGCGACACGAGGGGGTCGAGACTCGGTAGTGCAGCGGCATCGGTCATGGCGATCTGGGTACGGCCCCTGTTTGGCACGACGGGTTAGGGTGAGATGCTCAGTGCCGATCGGCGCTCACAGCGGCGTGGCAAACGGGTCAGCGGGAGCGAGCTCGGCAGCATAACGCTGCACCTTCTCGAACGCACGAGCCACATCCAACGCATCTTCGACGCCGCCGATTAGCGCGTTGTGGCGAATCCAGACAGCTTCGCTCGCACAGGCGTGCTCGGCAACTCCGCAGTCGCCACTGCGGTGCGGCGCGCGCTGTGCGTCGTCAAACAGTGGCTGGCTATAGGCCGGCGTGTCATAGCCCCCCGACGCCGGCACCCCCTCGGCGACCAGAGCCTCCACGCAAGTGCGCTTCGGAGCTCCCGCAAACGCCACCGCATCGATGCGAACGATGATGAGGTGCCAGGAACACTGGTCGGTGCCACGCGGCAGGACCTGGCAGCTCACTCCGGGGATCTCGTTCAGTGCCTTGCGCAGCTGCAACGCGTTCTCGGCCCGACGCTCCAGCTCGTCCGGGTAGCGTTCCAGCGCGGCGCACAGAACCGCGCCCTGGAACTCCGACAGACGAAAGTTGCCTCCGAGGCGAACGTGCGTATAGCGACCACCGACCGCAGCGCGTCCATTGTTGGAGATCGAGCGGCAACGCTCGGCCAGGTCGGCATCGTCGGTAACCACGACACCCCCCTCACCGCAGGCCAGGTTCTTGCTGGCGTGGAAGGAGAATCCTCCCGCATTGCCGATCGTCCCGACGCCGGCGCCATCGTAACGGCTACCCCACGCCTGGGCAGCGTCCTCGATCAATGCCAGACTCTTGCGCTCCGCCAGTTCCTGTAACGCTCCCATGCTCGCCGGCACGCCACCGATGTGAACGGGCATGATCGCCGCGGTTCGCTCGGTGATCACCGACTCAGCGCTGCGGGCGTCGAGACCGTACGAGCGGCGATCGATATCGGCGAAGACCGGAATCAACCCTGCCTGCAGGATCGCCGTGGCCGACGCCACGAAGGTGTAGGCCGGAAGGACGACCTCGGCCCCACGCTCGATCTCCAGCGCTTCAAGGGCCACGCGAAGCGCCGCCTCACCGCTGCTAACGCAGACGGCGTATCGAGCACCCTGAAAAGCAGCGAACTCGGTCTCGAATCGGCGCACGAACTGCCCATGCCGACTATCCCAATCGCCCGAATCCAGGACAACGTCGAGAAGCTCTCGTTCCCTTGCTCCAGCGCGCGGCCAAACAGGATAGGCGCGCACGCGGATCGGATCGCCACCGACCAGCGCCAGCTCAGGCATGGGCTTCGTGCCGGCCTACGAGGCTCACAGGAACCCGTCCTCTGAGCCCTCGGCCACCTTGTCTGAGCCCTCGGCTACCTTGTCGCGCAGCGCCTTGATCTGCTGGGAGTGATCCAGTGCGGCCACCAGCAGCACGCCTCCGGCGCGCACCACAGCCAGCCCTTCGACGCCGAGCAGCGCGACCATGTCGTCGGGAGCATGCACCAGATTATCGCGGGCATCCATCGCTACCATTCGCCCGCGCGCAACGTTGCCGAGGTCATCGCCCTCGAGGAGCTCTTTGAGGGCCTCCCAGGAACCGACGTCCGACCAATCGAACTCGGCCTTCACGCAAGCGACGTTCTCGGCTCGCTCCATGACCCCATAGTCGATCGAGATGGCAGGCATCGCTCGGTAGGCGTCGGCGCGACTGGCGTCGTCGGCGGCACCGAGCATGGACGCAGCAGCCTCCAATGCGTCAGGCAGGTGTCGCTCCAGGGCAATCAGCAAGGCGCGTGCTTCCCAGACGAACATCCCGCTATTCCAGAGAAACGAGGTGTCCGCGACATAACGCTCGGCCGTCTCGACGTCGGGCTTCTCGCGGAATGCAACCACCTCATGAACCGGGAGCTCGGTCGTCGCGCCGTCGAGCGCCAGTGCGGCACCGGTCTCCACGTAGCCGTAGCCGGTCTCGGCGTAGCGTGGCAGCACCCCGAAGGTAACCAGATGGCCCTGACGAGCTGCCACAGCAGCGGCGCCCACCGTGCGGGCGAGGCCATCGATGTCTCCCACCACGTGATCGGCCGGGAAGACCAGCATCATTGCTTGCGGGTCACGCTCCGCCAACACCGCTGCCGTCCAAGCCAGGCATGGGGCCGTGTTGCGAGCCTGCGGCTCCGCCAGCAAGTTGGCGGCGGGCAACTCAGGCAGCTCCTGTGCCGTCAACGGCGCGTAGGAGGCGGCTGTTACGACTAGCACGCGCTCCGGATCACCAACCAGCGCCACGCTTCGATCCCACGTCTGGCGCAACATCGAGTCGGTGCCGACGATGGGCAGGAACTGCTTCGGACGAGCGTTCCGCGACAGCGGCCAGAAGCGCGTGCCGCTACCGCCGGCCATAATGACGGCATAGGCGTGTGCATCGTCCGGTTCGGCCATCGTCAGCTACCTCCGGTGGCGCCGAGCTCGCTCTCGACACGAGCCAGCCGAGTTTCAACCAGCTGCCTGATTTGCTCCAGACGCTCGGGACTCTGTGCCTCGAATCGGAGAATGATCTGCGGACCCGTATTACTGGCCCGGGCCAGGCCCCAGCCATCATCGAACTCGACGCGCACGCCGTCGATCGCGATCACATCGTAGTTCGCCGCGAGCTCGTCGCGTAACCGGTCGCACACGGCGAACTTATGCTCCTCAGTGGACGGATGGCGGATCTCTGGCGTCGAGAACACCTCGGGCAGGTCATCGAGCTGCGTCGAGAACGGCTCGCTCTGCCGTGAGTAGATTTCCATCAACTTGGCGCCCGCATACACCGCGTCGTCGTGTCCGAAGAAGTTCTCGCCGAAAAACAGGTGGCCGCTCATCTCGCCCGCCAGCAAAGCGCCTTCCTCGCGGATCTTCTGCTTGATGAACGAGTGCCCGGTCTTCCACATGAGCGGCCGCCCGCCCCGCGCGGCGATGTCGTTGCCGAGCAACTTCGAGCACTTGACGTCGAAGATCACCGTCGCTCCGGGATTGCGGGCCAGGACATCGCGCGCCAGGAGAATCGTCAGACGGTCGCCCCATACGATCTCGCCGAGCTCGTCGATTACCCCGACCCGATCCCCATCCCCATCGAACCCGAGGCCGAGATCGAAACCGCCCTCCACCACACGAGCGCCCAGCTCGGCGACAGCATCGGGCACGGTGGGGTCCGGGTGATGGTTCGGGAACGTACCATCGACATCGCAGTACATCTCCTCGACCTCACAACCGAGCTCACGGTACATGCGGGGCGCGATCATCCCGGCGACGCCGTTGCCCGCATCGATCACGACACGCACCGGACGCTCGAGGTGTACGCGCTCCTTGACCATGTCGACATAGGGTTCCACCAAATCGACAGTCTCGATGCCACGACTGGCGCAACTGCCGCGGTCCAGATCACTCGCTTCGATCGCCTGCCGCAAGGCCTGGATGTCGTCACCGAAGAGTGTTCGCGTCCCCAGACACAGCTTGAGACCGTTGTAGTCGCCAGGGTTGTGGCTAGCGGTAACCGCCACGCCGCCGTCGGCCTCCAGATGATGGATCCCGAAGTACAACATCGGCGTCGGCACCAGGCCGGCGTCGAGAACGGCGCAGCCAGCGTCGTTCACACCGGCCGCGAAAGCGCTGGCCAGCTCCGGGCTTGAAAGGCGACCGTCACGTCCCACCACTACACGGGAACCGCCGCTTCGGCTAACCAGCGTGCCGTAGGCCTGTCCGATACGCCGGAATACATCGCTGTTGACATCGTCTCCGACGATGCCCCGGATGTCGTAGGCGCGAAAGATGCCCGCTGGAACGGCCGACATGGGCGAGATCCTCAATGATGGCGACGGTGCCGAGGCGTTTGATAGACAGGGTAAGATCGGCCGACTAGCAGCGGTCAGCCGCCGGCGCCACCTCTAATTCTTCCACATCTTCCGCGCCGACGGAGGCCGCCGCGGGAGCTAGGAGGTGACCCGATCACCCCATCTTCAGCGGCTTACGCGCGCAGCGTACGTCGGTCGACCAGATAGCGCTCCAGCCGCCTCTCACAGACATCGTGACCTATCCCCGGCCCCTGCGGCACGAGTACGTGCCCATCGCCGTCGAGCTCGACCTCGGGATCGATGATGTCCTGCTCCCAGTAGCGGCGCGACGCCGACAAGTCATTGGACATGGTGAAGTTGGGCAGTGCCGCGACGGCGATGTTGTGTAGCCTGCCGACGCCCGACTCCAGCATTCCGCCGCACCACACGGGGATCTGACGCCGCTCGCAAAGATCGTGTACGGCAATTCCCGCCGACCGACCGCCGAGTCGCGAGCACTTGATATTGATGATGCGTGCCGCCTTCGCATCCAGCGCCCTCTCGGTTACCTCCACCGTCTTGGCAGATTCGTCCAGGCATACCGGCGTCGCGATCTGGTCCTGAAGCTCGGCATGCAACTCGAGCTCGTCGTATTCGAAGGGCTGCTCGATCATCTCCAAGTCGAAGCGGTCGAGCTCGACGATTTGCGGGATGTCCTCGCGCCGATAGGCGCAGTTGGCGTCGACCATGAGCGGGATATCCCCGAACCGATCCCGTACCTTCTGAACGATACCGACGTCCTTCCCCTTGGTGATCTTCAGCTTGATCCGCCGGTACCCTTGATCGAGGGCGGTCTCGATCTGTGCGGCCAGCACCTCGAAGTCCGACTGGATGCCGAGCGAGATGCCCACCATGATGCGGTCGCGTACCGGCCTGTCGCCGGCGTAGAGACGATGCACCGGTACGCCTCGTCGGCGCGCCTCGAGGTCCCAAACCGCCTCCTCGATCACTGCCTTTGCCATCGGGTGCCAGGGCCATTTGGTCATGTGGGCGGCCACCGCCATGCCGGCGCCCGTCTCCGGCAAATCGAGCTCGAATAGCTCCGGTGCCAGCAGCTCCTCGATGATGTGCAGGCAAGTCCCGTTCGTCTCGTAGGTGAAGTAGGGCATACGGTCGGCCCCCGACTCCCCCCATCCGAAGGCTCCCTCAGAGTGTGCGCGCACGAGCAGCATGTTGCGCTCGCCAAAGCCCCCGCGTGAGATCTCGAACCAGCCGACCAGCGGAATACGGATCTGAATCAAGTCCAACGCGTCGATCTTCAATGCGCTCTCCGGTGCTGTCTCTCGTTACGATGCGGGTGTCCGCTCAGTCTAGTGATCCGAGACAGCCCTCGGGGCTGCCGCGCTCGAACAGAAACAGGGTGCGGGGTACCGGAGCGCCGAGGCGTATGCACTCGCGCACGAAGTACCCGCGACCCAGGTAGTGCTGAAAGACCTCCCGCGTTGCCATTCTCCAGGCCAATGCAGCGGCAGGATCCATCTGCATGACGTCTTGAATCGACGGTGGGATCTCGCAGGCAACGTGCGGTGCGTCGAGATGCAGCTCCGGTCTCCCGGGCCTCAGCACCTGATCGCCGGACGCAGCGCTCAACAGTGCCTCGGGAACGCTGACTCGGCCGGCACCGACCTCCTGCGCCAGCTCACCGCGCTCACCGAGCTCACGCGCCTCGACCCGCGCACTATCCAGATGCCACGCCGCCAGCAACCGATCTGTAGGTGACCCCTGATGCAGGAGGCTGGTCGTCTCGCCGTAGAGGTTTTCGAAATACGCCTCGACGATAATCCCGAGCTTGCTGAAGTTGAGGTACGAGTTCACCGATCGCAGCGGGTCGAATGTCCACGCCATGAGCTGTAATCCTTGCCGCAGCGCCAGTTCCCGTTGGGCCCATTTGAGACGCGCCCCGAGCCCGGTGGAGCGAAACGGCTCGTCCACCGCCAGCATGTGCGAGTAATGCAGCGCCCGACCGCGATCGTCCTCACCGCGGAAGCCGTAACAGAAGCCCACCAGCTGATCGCTCGGATCAAACGCGCCGAGAACGATTCCGCCGGCCTTTTGTGCCGCCACCAGCTGGGTCCTCGGAATGACGTCGAGGCTGCCGGCGAAGTGCCACGCGCGGCGCTGCAGATCCTCGCACTCGATGTATTCGTCGATGTCTGCCAGTCGACGAATCTCACACTCGGCGCGGCGTGCCGTCTCGCTCATCTCAGACGCCAGTCGGATGGTCGATCCAGCCCGCCTCGACGGCGAACCGTTCCGCCACCAAATCGCCCACTGCCCGTACCCCGAACGTCTCGGTTGCGTAATGCCCTGCGAAGATGCAGTTGAGCCCCGCCTCGCGGGCGTCGTGGTAGGCGGAGTGGCGCGGCTCGCCAGTGATGAAGCAGTCAGCGCCAAGCGCCACCACCTCGTCGAGGACGCTGCACCCGCTGCCGGTGACCACCGCGATCGTGCTCACCTCCTCGGCACCGAATGCCCAGGTCATCTGATCGTCGCAGCCGACGGCAGACAGTCGACCAGCGACTGTCGCCAACGGCAGTGGGTCCGGGAACCGCGCCAGCATGCCGATCTTCACGCCGCCATGATCTCCGAAGCGCGACTCGGGCTGCGCTTCCAAGGCCTCGGCTAGCAGTACGTTGTTGCCTACCTCTGGATGCAGATCCAACGGCAAGTGCGCCGCATAGACCGACAGCCCGCTGGCGTAGCACTGGCCGACGCGAGCACCCAGACGGCCGCTGAGTGGCGCCCGATCACCCCAGAAGAGCCCGTGGTGGACGATCATCAGTTGGCAGCCGTCGGCGGCCGCCATGGTGATCGTCTCGGCAGCTGCGTCGACCGCCATGGCAAGGCGCTCCACCTGCCCCGAAGCCTCGACTTGCAGGCCGTTCAGCGATGCGTCGGGAACCACATCGATGTCGAGGTATGAGTTCAGAAAAGCCGCGATATCACCGAGCGGCACTGCCATGGGAACTCCGGGTCTCAGGGTGGGCCGCAGGTACCTTACTTCAAGAACCCCCAGTCGACGGAGCCCAGGGGCCGGCGATCGACAGGGCGTAGGCGTCCGGGCACAACAAGTCGCGGGCAGCCTCCTGCACTGCCTCGGCATCGACACCACCGATCAGGCCCTCCAGCTGCTCCAGGTAGTCGAGACCGAGATCGAACATCTCGATCTCATGCAGCAGGCCGGCCGCCCCCTCGTTGCTTTCGAGGGCTCGCGGCAAGGCTCGAATCGTAGCGGCCTTGGCGTTGTCGAGCTCGTCGGCGGTAACCGGCTCGGTTCGGATGCGTCGAATCTCGGCGAGCACCGCCTCGACAGCAGCCTCAACATGTTGCGGCTGCACCCCCGCTCGAACGACGAACGGTCCCGGACCCAGGCCGCCGCCGAACGCACTGTAAGTGTAGTAAGCCATCCCTTGCTCTTCGCGTACCGACCGCCCCAATCGACCACCCATGGCGAATCGGCCGAGGATCGTGTTCATCAGAGAAGCGGCGTAGTAGCGCTCATCCGTGCGCCGGATCGAAGCGTGGCCGAGAGCGATGTCGACCTGGGCCTTATCGGGCATCGACTCGACGCGACGTTGAACCTCGTGCGGCGGCGCTACGTCACCGACGGCGCACTGCGCCAATCGGTATCCACCACGAGACTCCTGGTCTGCCCAGCCTTCAAAGGCGCCCTGGACGATCGCCACGGCCGTGTCAGCATCGACGTTGCCGGCCACTATCAATAGCGCTGCCGACGGCCCGAAGAACCGCGCGTGGAATTCTCTCAGATCGTCTGCGCGGATCGCCTCGACCGTCGCCGGCGTGCCCCGCACACGCGCCGCATAGGGGTGTTGTTCCGGGTACACGAGCTCGCGCAGGCTATGCATCGCGACGATGGCGGGGTCATCGAGGTCTTCCCGAAGCGCGGTAAGACGATCGCCGACGAGCTTGGAGACCTCTGCGTCCGGGAAACTCGGACGACGCGCGCATTCCGCCAACAGCTCGACGATCTCGGGCATGTCGTCGGCGCGCGACTTGGCGACCAATCCGGCGGTATGCCGCCCGGCGGTCCCTCCGAGGTGGGCGCCTTGAAAGTCGAGCACCTCGCCGACAGCAGCCTTGTCACGGAGCTCGGTGCCCCGCGTGAGACCCCTGGCCACGAGCGTCGCCAACCCCGCCTGTCCGGCCGACTCGAAGCAGGCGCCGGCCGCAACGCTGAGGCTCACGGTGACCGCCGAGGAGGCCAGGTTCGACTGATGCATCACCACCAACCCGTTGTCGAGCTGTACGCGAGTAGGGGCGAAACCGGAGGTCACGAGTCCCTCCGCGGCACGGACCAGCCCACCGTCCTCGCCTCGGGCTGCAGGAAGCGCGACGCGGCCCGGCGAACGTCCGCCGTGGTCGTCGCCTCTACCGAACCCGGCACCGCATCCAGTGCGTCGACCGTGGCGATCGTCGCGAAGTAGCCGAGCTGATGGGCCACGTCGGTGATGCGCTCGGATTCGAAGGCCAGCGCCGAAAGCACCTGATTCTTGGCCTTGCGGAGAGCCCGATCATCAATTTCACGAACCGCCAACCCCTCGACCGAGCCGGCCAGGGCCTGCTCGGCGCGACGCGGCTCCACCCCGTCTCGCAGCGTCGCCGAAAGGCCGTAGAGGTAGGGTTCCTCGGTCGGCAGCACGGCCGAGCTGATCGACACCACCAGCTCGCTATCTACCAACGACGCATAGAGCGGCGACGTGATCCGCGCGCTGCGGCCAAAGCCGCCGCTCCAGAGGTTGATCCCCTTGCCACCCGACAACAACGCGTCGGCCAGCAGCATCGGTACGAAGCCGGCATCGGTGAAGGCCGGCGCCGGGTATACCACCTGCAGATATCCAGTGGTACCGGGGCGCTCGAGCACCACACGTCGCTCGCCGTCCTGTCGAGGCTCGCTAACGCGACGGTACGTGGGCATCTCGGCGGCTCGGATGCCACCGAAGCGACGACGGGCAGCATCGACCGCCGTATCGGCATCGACATCCCCAGCGACCACAAGAGTGGCATTGCCCGGGTGATAGTACTGCCTGTAGTGCGCCAACAGATCGTCCCGACTCATCATCTCCAGGTCGCTCTGCCAGCCGATGGTGGGCCACCGGTAAGGGTGCATGCGCAACGCCGCCGCCGTGACGTCGACGTCGAGCAGGTATTCCGGGCTATTGCTGTTGCCGTGCATCTCGGCAAGCACGACCGTACGCTCGGATTCGAACTCATCGGGCTCGTAGAGGCACTCTGTCATTCGGTCGGCCTCGATCTTCAGTGCCAGGTCGAGCTGATCTGCAGCCAGAGTTTCGAAATAGGTCGTCTGGTCGATCCAGGTGTAGCCATTCCAGCTGCCGCCGGCACGCTCGATCCACACCTTCAGATCCTCACGCGAGATGTTCGGTGTGCCCTTGAAGTTCATGTGTTCCACGAAATGCGAGGCTCCGGTAAGCCCGGCTACCTCGTTCTTGGAGCCAACGTGGTACCAGCACCAAACCGACACCAGCGGCGCGCTGTGGAGCGGTTGCACGACAACTCGGAGACCGTTGTCGAGCGTCACCTGGACCCGATCAGCGGCCATCTGCTCCCCCTGTGGCAGAGTCGTCTGCAAAGATATCTGGCGCGTAGCGCCGCATGAGCGCCTTCGTGCCACCGTTGGTCGGCGCAAACGCGCTCTGCCCGACGTGAACTCGCCAGCGATAGTTGATGCCGGTGTCACTCGGCACGCAATGAACGTCCAGGGTCCCGTAGAAGCTCGACAGCACCTCGGCAGTGCAGGTGAGAGCCCCCTCCCCGGCGGCAATGTACTCCCCCAATGGCGGCTGCCCGCCGGCCTCGAAGCCCGTCACGACCTCAATCGAGCGACGGATGTCGCCCGCTCGGTACATCCGGTTCACCGTGTACAACGTCGCCAATCCGAGGATGGCCGTCGGGATCACCAGGAACCAGTTGTCGCGTCCAATGTGAAAGCGTGCCATTCACCGCTGCCTGCTAGACGACCAGACCTGCAACGAAGTAGAGCAATATGGCGATCCCCCCGCACACGAGTGCGTACGGAATCTGGGTCGCCACGTGCTCGATATGATCGCACCCGGCCGACATCGACGAGACCACGGTAGTATCGGAGATGGGCGAGCAGTGGTCGCCGAAGATCCCGCCACCCATCACCGCGGCGACCGCCAGAGGGACCGAGGAGCCGCTCTGAAGTGCCAGCGGGACGGCGATCGGTATGAGGATGGCGAAGGTTCCCCACGAGCTTCCTGTGGAGAAGGCGATGATGCATCCGGTGATGAACACCACCGGCGCAACGGTGACCGGCGTGAGCAGCGGTGCAGCGATCGAGGCCACCCACGGCCCTGTGCCCAGCGCCCGACACACTGCCCCGATCCCCAGCGCCAACGCCAGGATAGCGGCCACGGGCACGAGCTCCTGAAAGCCGCGCATGGCCGACTCGGTCATCTCGACGAAGGAGAACAACCGCTGCGCCCGGTAGAGCAGCATCGCCGTCAAGACACCGCTCGACGTCGCCAGCAACACGGCGGTCGAGGCGGAGCCTTCTAACCACTCGCCGTCTCCGGTGATGTACAGAACGACCGGCACCATCACCACGGTGACCACCACCGGCAGCACCAGGTTGCGCGCCTTCTTGCCCTCCGCGGGCGCACCTTCGCCAAGATCTACCGCCGGCGCGCCGATTCGGCCAGCACCCTCCGCTGCAGCTGCCTCGGCCCGAGCCATGGGCCCGTAATCACGCCCGCTCAGCGCCACGAGGAAGACGGCGGCGAGCGCCAACAGCGCATAGAAGTTCAGTGGGATGGCGGCAATCAGAACACCCTGTGGTTGGGCGATCCCCTCGGCCGCCAGGAGGCTGATGATGAGCGCACCCCAAGCGTTGATCGGAATCAGCATGCAGATAGGCGCCGAGGTCGAGTCACACACGTAGGCTAGCTTGGCGCGCGAAAGGCCGACGCGATCGTAGAGCGGGCGCGACACCGTGCCGGTTACGAGGCAGGTGATATTCGACTCGATGAAGATCGCCATCCCGAGAAACGCCGAGACGACCTGAGCGGAGCGCTTACCCTGCACCCAGCCGCGCGCCACAGCCCACTCGGCGAAGCCCGCGACCCCGCCCGACTCACGCAGCAGGACGATCAAGGCGCCCACCATGAGGGTGAACATGAGCGTGCGCGCGTTGCCGGCATCGGAAACTACGCTGACAAGCTGCTCAATCGCCGCCGCTGCTCCGGCGATCGGATCGAACCCGGCGACGATCGTCGTTCCGATCCAGATCCCCGCGAACAGAGATAGGTGTACCTGTCGGGTCCGCAGGGCCATGACGATGGCCAGGATCGGAGGCACAATCGACAGCCAGCCGTACGTAGACATGGATCCGTGGGTATGAGGCGTTTCGGGACCGGAAGGGCGGCTATGTTACCCCGGTGCCCTCGACCCTGCCGAAATCGCGCTCGCGGCGCTGCTACACTCGCCAACGATGACCACACCCGCCGCACAGCTGGGTTACTACCATGGCGCCGAGCGCCTACGGTACGGAGGTAACTGGGCGGCGACCGGGCTATCGACCACGGTTCTCGGCACGCTGGGGATCATGATCTCCATTGTCGCGCCGCACAGCGCCGTTGCGCAGGCTCTCGGCCGCCTCCACGCCCGCACCGTTCTGTGGATCAGCGGTATCGTGGTCGAGACCGTCGGCGGCGAGAACCTTGACTGCACCGCTGACCATGTATTCGTGGCCGACCACCAATCGGCGCTCGATCTTCCAGCTCTGCTGGCCGCGCTACCCGTACCCCTACGTGGCCTCGCTCCCGCGTCGCTGTTTCGCGTCCCGCTCCTCGGCTGGTACTTGCGCCGCGTCGGCTACGCGCCCCTGGGAGTAGCCTCCGACGACTCGCTGGCGGAGGTATCGAGGCATCAGCAGCGGACCGGGAAGTCGATGTCAACCGTCATCCTCGCCGATGCCCCTCGCGCTAGCGAGGCAGAGCTTGCGAGGCTTCGCAATGCAACCGTAGAGCTCGCCCGCCGAGCCCGTTTAGCGCTCGTTCCGGTGGCGCTCGTCGACAGCGGGCTCCTCATGCCGAGCGACAGACGCTTTGCGGATCCCGGCAGCCTTCAGGTGCGCATCGGCGCCGCGATCGACCCCAATACAGAGGCCTCGGTCGAGCATGTCGCTGCCGCCGTTTGTGATGCCCTGGCCGAGCTCAGGATGGCAACGGCCCGATGATTCCGCTGCGCGACGAGAATCCGACCCATCGAACGCCTTGGGTAACGTACCTGTTGTTCGGAGCCAACCTGGCGGTGTTCGCCTTCCAACTGCAGGTCCGCGTGGCAGGCGGCGATGAGGCCTATGTCGCCTTGGTTACGCGGCTGGGATTGATCCCGGCCGCCCTGACCTCCCCATCGCAGTGGATACAGATGCCGATCCCGGCGCCGCTCACCCTGCTGACTTCGATGTTCGTGCATGGCGACCTGTTTCACCTGGGCGGCAACATGCTCTATCTCTGGGTATTTGCCGACAACGTCGAGGACACGCTCGGATCGGCGCGCTTTCTTGCCTTCTACCTCCTGTGCGGGCTCAGCGCCGCCGGCGCGCAGGTGGCCTTGGTGCCGCAGAGTGACGTTCCGATGGTTGGCGCCAGCGGCGCCATCGCCGGGGTTCTGGGTGCCTATATGCTCCTGTACCCGGCAGCGCGGGTGCTGACGCTCGTGTTCCTGGTGATCTTCATCCGGGTGATGTACCTGCCGTCCGTCATCCTGCTGGGATTCTGGTTCCTGATCCAGATTTGGTCGGCGAGCGGTACGGGCACGGCGGGGGTAGCGTGGTATGCGCACATTGGCGGGTTCGTGGCCGGTGTCCTGCTCGTCAAGGCCTTTGCCAACCCAACGCGGCGCCGGCTGCCGAGAGTCGAGACCTATCGATACCGCCCGTAGCCACGGCAACTGGACGGCGGTGCCGAGAGGGTGGTGGATCTGCTAGCTCGAAAGGACCTCGAGAACCTTCGCACCGAGCTCCGATGGGCTCGCCACGACGTGGGCGCCGGCGTCCTGCAGCGCCGCCACCTTCTCTGCAGCCGTGCCCTTACCACCGGCGATGATGGCGCCGGCGTGCCCCATGCGCTTGCCTGGTGGGGCGGTTTGCCCAGCGATGAAGGAAACCACCGGCAACGGGTAATCAGCGGCAATGTACGCTGCGGCTTCCTCTTCACCGCTGCCGCCGATCTCGCCGATGAGCACCACCGCCTCCGTCTGCTCGTCCTCGGCAAACAGCTCCAGGCAATCGCGGAAAGTGGTACCGATCACCGGGTCGCCGCCGATACCGATGCACGTTGACTGGCCTAGTCCGGCGCGTGTCAGCTGGTCGACTGCCTCATAGGTGAGCGTACCGGACCGCGAGATCACTCCGACACGACCTTGCTCATGCACGAACCCCGGCATGATGCCGACCTTGCTCTTGCCTGGCGAGATCACCCCGGGACAATTGGGACCAATGAGCCTCGTGCCACGGCCGTTGCAGTAGCCGACGACATCGACCATGTCGAGCGTAGGAATCCCCTCCGTTATGCAAATGACTACCCGCATGCCGGCATCCGCCGCCTCCATCACCGCGTCGGGAGCGAACGGAGGCGGGACGAACACCAGTGAGATCTCTGCGTCCGTCTCCTCAACCGCCTCGATCACCGTGTCGTACACCGGCACCGCTTCATCGAACACGGTGCCGCCCTTGCCGGGAGTTACACCGGCAACGATTCGTGTGCCGTATTCGATGCACTGGCGGCTATGAAACGACCCCTCCGTGCCCGTAATCCCCTGAACGAGGACACGCGTGTCGGCGTCGACCAGAATGCTCACCCGGCTCCTCCGCCGGCCGCATCCACAGCCTTTCGCGCCGCGTCTTGAAGGGTCTCAGCGACCATGAACTCGAGCTCCGAGCTGCGCAGGATCTCGCGGCCTTCTTCAGCGTTCGTGCCCTGCAATCGGACCACGACGGGCACCTTTACCTCTACGGTCTGCAACGCTTCGATCACGCCCAGAGCGACACGATCGCCGCGCACGATGCCACCGAAGATGTTGATCAAGACGGCCTTTACGTGCTCGCCCTTCATCAGGATTCGAAAGGCGCTGGCAACGCGCTCCGACGACGCGCCGCCGCCCACATCCAAGAAGTTGGCCGGGAATCCTCCAGCGTTGCTGATCTCGTCCATCGTGCCCATCGCCAACCCCGCCCCGTTCACCATGCAACCTACGGTGCCACCAAGCGCCACGTAGCTCAGAGAGTGCTCCGACGCCTCGAGCTCGAGCGGCTCCTCCTCGCTACGATCGCGCAACTCCGCCAGATCGGGCTGTCGAAACAAGGCGTTCTCGTCGAGCACGATCTTGGCGTCGAGCACAACGACCTCGCCGTCCGGCCCGATCACCAACGGATTGATCTCGGCAAGTGAAGCGTCCAAGTCGTCATAGGCGCGGGCGAGCTTCATGATCGTGGCTGCAACGCGGCGAGCCACCATACCGTCGAGGCCCAGCCGATAGGCAAGGCGGTTCGCCTGAAACGGACGCAGTCCCCATCCGGGAACACAAAGCTCCTTGAGGATCGCCTCCGGGTTGCGCTCGGCTACCTCCTCGATCTCGATGCCTCCCTCGGCGCAGGCGATCACCACCGGGCAACGCGCCGACCGATCGATGGTCAACCCCAGGTAGAGCTCGTCGGCGATCTCCGCGCCGGCTTCGATCAGCACCTGACGCACCACCACTCCCGCGGGCCCGGTCTGCGGCGTGATCAGCGCGGCCCCGAGCATGGCCTCAGCCAGCTCGCCTGCCTGTTGCGGGGTCTCGGCAAGCTTGATGCCGCCGCCCTTGCCGCGTCCGCCCGCGTGTACCTGCGCCTTCACTGCGAAACGCGTCGCGCCATCTGCCGCGAGTTGTTCGGCTACCTGGCGTGCCTCGGCGGCGTTGGTGGCCACGGCGCTCGGGCCGACGTTCAGTCCACGCTGACGAAGCAGCTCCTTGGACTGGTACTCATGAAGCTTCAACGCGCCGACAGCGGGTTAGGCCAGCGCCGCACGAGGACCGAGGCCAACAGAATCTTCAGGGAGTCGCCGGGAACGAACGGCGCTACGCCCATGAGAAACGCCTGGGCCGGAGACAGATCAAGCAGCATCGCAAGGTGGAGGGCCCCGCAGGTGAGAATGATTGCTGAAGCAATCACCATCGAGCCGGCGGTACGGCGCCAAGAGTACGTGCGCCCGTCCAGGAGGCTGCTGAGGACGATAGCCGCCACGAACCAACCAAGGACGTAGCCGCCGGTAGCGCCAGTAAACGCCGCCAGCCCGCCGCGCCAGTCGGACAAAACCGGCGCCCCGAGAACGGCCAACCCGACATACAACGCCAACCCTGGGGCCGCCGCACGCCTGCCCAGCCAAGCTACGCCAACATACAGCGCCAGCGTTTGCAGGGTAATCGGCACGGGCGTGAAGGGCAGGGCAATGCGAGCCTGGGCGGCCACCACCAACGTAGCGGCGAAGGCAACCGACTGCACCAGTACACGAGTCACCGGCACCGCATCCTGACGAACTCCGAGCACACTGGATCCAGCGGTGTTCACTGCTGTACCTCCGACGATTGCAACCCTGGCGAACGCATTGATCGAAGCCGTGCTGCGGGGCGTGCTGCGAGGCTACCATGGCCGGTTCGAGCGTCAAGCAGCCCACGCCCAGCCACCACGGAGCTCACGCCATAGAGCGTTCCACCGCCGGGGCGATGAGGCGCAACTGCTCCATGAGCCGCTCGAACTGTTCCGGAAACAGCGACTGGGGACCATCCGACAGAGCGGCCTCGGGATCGTGGTGTACCTCGATCAGCAGGCCGTCTGCACCCGCGGCAACCGCGGCTCTCGCCAGCGGCGCCACCTTGTCGCGGATGCCGATTGCGTGGCTGGGGTCGCCGATGGTCGGCAGGTGGGAGAGCTTCTTCACGATCGGAAAGGCCGATACGTCGAAGGTGTTGCGACTGTACTCCTCGAACGTCCGGATACCGCGCTCGCAGAGCATCACGTCCTGGTTGCCGCCCGCCATGATGTACTCGGCCGACATGAGCCACTCCTCGATCGTTGCCGAGAGCCCCCGCTTGAGCAGCACTGGAGTCGACTGTCGACCGAGTGCCTTGAGCAGCGCGAAGTTCTGCATGTTTCGCGCCCCGACCTGGAAGATATCGACGTACTCCGACATGAGCTCGATCTGCGGCGCGTCCATGACCTCGGAGATTGTCTTCAGCCCATGCGCGTCGGCGGCGGCACGCAAGAAGCGTAGGCCATCACCGCCCAGGCCCTGAAACGAGTACGGCGACGAGCGCGGCTTGAAGGCGCCACCACGCAGTATCTGAGCCCCAGCACGCGCTACGCACTCGGCAACCGCGTGAATCTGCTCTTCACTCTCCACGCCGCAGGGACCGGCCATCATCACGATCTGGTCGCCGCCGATCACCAGATCGCCGAGCTGTATGCGGGTCCCTTCGGGTTTGAAGGAGCGCCCGACCAGCTTGTACGGCTTGGAGATCTTGAGGACCTCCTTGACGCCGGTGAGCACCTCGAGCTCGCGCGGGTCGACCCCCACCGCCTTCCCGCCGACGGCGCCGATAACGGTGCGATCGACGCCGGAAGAGCGGTGCGCATCGAACCCGAGCGCCGTGAGCCGCTCTATGACGCGTTCGATTTGGACCTCATCGGCCCCTGATTCCATGACGATGACCATACCGGCTCCTGAGGCGATCGCGCTGGCTAGATCTGCCGCGATTGTCGACATCTTAGTGTCCTGTGGGAGGTGAATTGCGATTCGCAACCTTGTCGTACTTCTTCAAACCTACTTGACCCTCTGGATGCGGCGCGTCTCGTCGAGAATGCGTCGAATACTCGGCGGACTGCGCCGTCCTCCAGCGGTCCATGGTTCGCTGTTACCGTGCGCGAGAAGATCTCTTCCTCACGGCGTGGCTGATAGACCGGCTCGCCCAGCACCTGCTTCGCTGCGCCGATACGGCGCACATGCTCCGCTCGACGGTTCAGTAGTACCACGAGCTCCAGGTCGATCTCGTCGATGCTCTGACGCGACGCCAGCATCGTATTCTCGGCGCAGTCCGGATCGGTCGTCATTCGCCCTCTTGCCTCTGGCTGCCCGCCGCCAGCTGGTTGGCGGCTGATCGGAGATCGTTGACCATCTCCCCCGCCCCGAGGGCCGGGTCGACAGAGGCGTCGATTGCGTCGATCAGCGCGCTGCCGACCACCACGCCATCGGCTAGCGGTCCGAGCCGCTTGACGTGCTCCGGTCGCTTGACGCCAAAGCCGACCACGAAGGGCTTGTGGGCTTGTTGGCGCACGCGGCCGAGGAACTCGATCGTGCGGGCATGCACATCGCCTCGTGCTCCGGTAACACCTGTCACGCTCACGCAATACGAGAAATGCGTCGAGGCCTTATCGACAATGCCGATCCGTTCGTCGGTGGCATTGGGGGCCATCAGAAAAACCGCTGCCAGCCCGCGTTGGGTACATCCGTCCCGATACTCAGTCGCCTCCTCCGGCGGCAAGTCCGGAACGATCAGGCCATCGACGCCGGCTTGCTCGGCGGCTCGCAGGAACTGGTCGAGGCCGAAACGCAGGATCGGGTTGCAATAGCCCATGAGCACGAGCGGCAGCTCCGCCGTGGCCGGATCGGCCCGGAGCTCCTCCACCACCGCCAGCACTCGCGCCACCGTCATACCGTTGGACAGGGCGCGCTCACTCGAGCGTTGAATGGTGGGCCCGTCGGCCAGTGGGTCGGAGAATGGTATGCCGATCTCCACCATATCGGCCCCGGACGCGCTCATCGCGCGCACCAGCGACACTGTCGAATCGAGCTCCGGATAGCCCGCCGTCACGAACGGAATGATCAGCGGCCTGGCGCCACAATCAGCGAAGGCCCGCGCAATCCGACTCACTGGCCCTTCTCCTCGCGATACTCGGCGATCGTGGCAACGTCCTTGTCACCCCTACCCGACAGGCATACGACGACGTGCTGCTCTGGGCGTAGCTCCCCGCGCTCGGCCATGACGAACAAGTGCGCGATGGCATGTGCCGACTCCAACGCCGGGATGATCCCTTCGATCAGGCACACACGATCGAACGCCGCGAGCGCCTGGTCGTCCGTAATCGCCACGTACGCGGCCCGTCCGCTGGCTTGTAGCCAGGCATGCTCCGGGCCGACACCTGGATAGTCGAGCCCCGCAGATATCGAGTGCGCAAGCTGCACCTGGCCGTCGTCGTCCTGCAACAACAGCGACCTGGCACCGTGAAGCACCCCGGGAGTGCCGGCCGACAGGGTCGCCGAATGCTCGCCGCTATCAATGCCCAGACCCGCGGCCTCGACCCCGATGAGCTGAGCGTCGCGATCGATGAACTCATGGAACAGCCCGATGGCATTGCTGCCCCCGCCAACGCATGCGATCAACAGGTCCGGCTCGTCGACGCCGTGTTGGCGCAGTTGCTCGGAGGCCTCGACCCCGATGACCCGTTGGAAGTCACGCACCATCGTCGGGTACGGGTGCGGGCCGACGACCGAGCCGATGATGTAAAAGGTCGTATCGACGTTGGTTACCCAGTCGCGGATGGCTTCGTTGGTAGCATCCTTGAGAGTGCAGCTGCCCGAGGTCACGGGCACGACGCGCGCACCGAGCAGCTCCATGCGAAATACGTTCAGCGCCTGGCGACGGATGTCCTCCTGCCCCATGTAGACGACGCAATCCATGCCAAACATCGCCGCCACCGTGGCGGTGGCCACCCCGTGCTGGCCGGCTCCGGTCTCGGCGATGACCCTCTGCTTACCCATGCGACGAGCCAGCAACGCTTGGCCGACGGTGTTGTTGATCTTGTGCGCGCCAGTGTGCAAAAGATCCTCTCGCTTCAGCCAGATCGTCGCGCCCCCGACTTCAGCGGACAGCCGCTTCGCACGATAAAGAGGCGTGGGGCGACCGCAGTAATCGGCGCGTAGGGAGTCCAGGTCGGCATGGAAGCTCCGATCGGCACGTGCCTCGCCGTACGCCTGTTCCAGCTCGATAACCGCCGGCATCAACGTTTCGGGAATGAACTGGCCGCCGAACTCCCCGAAACGGCCCGGCGTGGTCGCGTCACTCATCGAAAAGGCTCCAATGCCCGCGCGAAGGCACAGATCAGTTGTGGATCTTTGTGCCCTGGACGCGACTCCACGCCCGATGACACATCGACCGCCCAGGGGCCAACCTGCTCTACTGCCGCTGCGACCGTCTGCGGCGTCAGGCCGCCGGCAAGCATGATGCGCTGCCGTTGTGCCAGCGCCGCAGCAGCCGACCAGTTTGCCTGCAACCCGGTTCCACCGTATGCACCCGCGACGGCAGCGTCGATCAGCAGCGAGCAGTCAGGATACCGATCGGCAAGCTGCATCGCCTGCTCTCCAGTGGTCTGATCATCGAGCCTCAACGCCTTGAACGCGTGCCGCGGTAGGCACGACGGCATCTCTGGGGACTCGTCGCCGGACAGCTGCACGAAGTCGACACCAACGCGATCAACGATGGCGGCGATCTCGATAGGATCGGGGTCGACGAATACGCCGAACCGCCACGTCTCGTCAGGCAGGTGTCGTGCGATCGACGCAGCTCTATCGACCGACACCGAGCGCGGGCTGGGTGGATAGAAGACGAACCCGATGGCGTCTGCGCCCGCATCCACAGCGGCCCGGGCTCCCGCCTCCTCGGTAATCCCACATACCTTCCAGCGCAGTGGCATCAGGCTTCTCCTACCAAGAGACGCCGTAGCGCGGTGGCAGGATCGGTGGCGCGCACCAGGCTCGTTCCCACCAGGACGGCGTGATAGCCGGCGGCCTCGAGTTGGTGTAATTCAGTGGCCGCCTGGATGCCGCTTTCGCTCACTCGTATCGTACCCGCGGGAAGCTGCTCGGCGACATGCAGCGAGTGGCGCCAGTCGACACGCATCGAGCGCAGGTCGCGATTGTTGATGCCGATCAGCCCGCTGTCGGCCTCGACGACGGCGTCGATCGAATCGGCATCGTGCAGCTCCACGAGTGCGTCGAGCCGCATCTGATGGGCGATCCCCACGAGGTCCCGCAGCTGGGACGGTTCGAGGGCCTCGGCGATCAGCAAGACCGCAGCAGCTCCGGCCAGCGCCGCTTGCTCGATCTGGTAGGCGTCGATGATGAAGTCCTTGCGCAGCACCGGCAGCTCGACAGCAGCCGCCACGCTACCAAGATGGGCCAGGCTCCCGGCGAAGAAAGTCTCCTCGGTCAGCACCGATATCGCGGCAGCGCCAGCGCCAACGTATTGCCGCGCCAGATCCACCGGGTCGAACGGCGTCCTCAGAGGCCCGGCAAGGGGGCTCGCCGCCTTGATCTCGGCAATCACCGACATGCCGTCGCTCTGAAGCGCGCGGCGCAGTCGACCGCCCGGGCGGTGCAACGCGTCGCTATCGCGGAGCTTCGCCCGCAGCTCCGCCTGCGGGGTCGTCGCCCGATCCACGGCCGCCTTTTGGCGCGCCGTCTCGACCAGCCGGTCAAGGGTAATCATGGCACCGCCTCGCCGCTGGTGATGGCCACCAACCGCTCCAGGGTGTTCGAAGCGGCTCCGGAGTCGATCGCCTTGCCGGCAGCCTCCACTCCTTGCGACAGGGTCTCGGCGGCACCGCCGACCTGCAATGCGGCGCCGGCGTTGAGCAGAACGATGTCGCGGCGCGGCCCCGGCTCACCAGCCAGTATCGAGCGCACGATGGCGGCGTTGTCGGGGGCCGAGCCCCCAGCGAGCTCGGCGGCGCCCGCCCGCGTCAGGCCGGCATCCTCAGGCTCGACCGAGTACGTGCGCACTTCCTCGCCATTCCACTCCGCCACCTCGGTCGCACCCAGCAACGACAGCTCGTCCATTCCCCCGGCGCCGTGAACCACCAGGGCGCGGTCGGCACCGAGCTGTCCGAGCACCTCTGCCAACGGCCGGACCAACGCCGGGTCGTACACACCCACCACCTGCCGACGCGCTCCGGCCGGATTGGTAAGTGGGCCCAGCAAGTTGAACACGGTGCGCAGACCGAGCTCCCGACGCGGCCCCACCGCGTGCTTCATGGCGGGATGTTGTGAGGGCGCAAACAAGAAAGCGAGGCCGGCGCCGGCGAGGCTTCGCCGCAGGCTCTCCTGATCGGCGACGAGGGTCACGCCAAGCGCTTCCAGCACGTCGGCGCTGCCACACGCGCTGGACACGGCGCGATTGCCATGCTTGGCGATCCGCACGCCGGCGGCCGCCGCCACCAGCGCCGCGGCAGTGGAGATATTGAACGTATCGGCACCATCGCCTCCGGTGCCGCAGGTATCGACCAGGCCGCTGGTTTCCAGATCGATCGGGTTGGCGGCAGCCCGCATTGCGGCTGCGAAGCCGGCGATCTCGTCGACCGTCTCTCCACGAATCCGCAGCGCCACCAGGAAGCCGGCTATCTGTGCCGGCGTCGCCTCGCCGCGCATGATGAGCTGCATCACCGAACGAGCCTCTTCGCGATCCAGAGTTTCGCCGTCGACGATTCGCGCCAGCACGTCCTTGATCACCGTGACTCCTCCGAAGATGCCGGCAGTTGCTTCGAGGCGACCACCAGGAAGTTGCGCAGCAACGTCGGCCCCTCACGAGTCGCGATCGACTCGGGGTGGAACTGCACGCCGAACAACGGCCGTGTTCGATGGCGCATTGCCATGATCAGCCCCCCGGGCGCCGTGGCGGTGACCTCGAGCTCTTCCGGAAAGTCGCGTGACGACACCACTAGCGAGTGATATCGGGCGGCTTCGAGCGGCCGGGACAAGCCCTCGAATAGCGTCCCACCATCGTGTTGAACCAGCGTCGTCTTGCCGTGCACCGCCTCCGGCGTGAGCTCGATCTGCGCACCGAACGCAGCCCCGAGCGCCTGGTGCCCGAGACACACGCCAAGCAACGGCGTCGCTTCGTCTATGCGCTGCACGAGGTCGATGCAGCAACCGGCGGTCTCCGGGCGCCCTGGACCTGGTGAGAGCACGACACCCGCAGGCGCCATCGCGCAAACCGCCTGGACATCGATCTCGTCGTTGCGTCGCACCTCCAGCTCCGCACCGAGCGCACCCAGTGCTTGCACAAGGTTGTAGGTAAACGAATCGTAGTTGTCGACAACCAGGATCACGAGGCCACCTCTGATCCAGCCCGGCGCGCCGCTAGCACGGCGGTAGCGGCGTCGGCCCAGGCCAACGCCTGCAGCGGAGCCGCCGCTTTCTCCTCGGTTTCTACCAACTCGCGCTCGGCCCGCGAATCGATCACCAGTCCGGCTCCCGCCTGTACGCGGGCGACGCCGTCCTGCATGACGATGGTCCGAATTGCGATGCACGAGTTGAGGTTACCGGCGAAGTCGCTATACAACACGGCTCCGGCATACACACCGCGCGCCTGCTCCTCGAGCTCGTTGATGATCTCCATGGCGCGGATCTTCGGCGCCCCCGATACCGTTCCCGCCGGAAAGCTGGCGAACAGAGCTTCGGTTGGCGACACCTCGGCACGCAGCGCGCCACGTACCGAGGAAACGATGTGCATTACATGCGAGTAGCGCTCGACGCGCATGAACTCCGGCACCTCGACCGCCCCGTACTCGGCTACCCGCCCGATGTCATTGCGCCCCAGGTCCACCAGCATGAGGTGCTCGGCGCACTCCTTGGCGTCGGCAAGAAGCTCCTCCTCCAGCTGTCGGTCGATCTCAGGGTCAGGATCGCGGCGCCTGGTACCGGCAATCGGCCGGTTTTCCACGGTCCCGTCCTCGACCCGCACGAGCATCTCCGGCGAGGAGCCGACGATGGCCGTCGCACCGGTGTCCAGGCAAAACATGTAGGGCGAGGGATTGATGGCACGAAGGGCCCGGTAGACCGTCAAGGGAGAGGCATCGGTGCGGCATTCGAGCCGCCGCGACAGGACCACCTGGAACACGTCGCCGGCACGGATGTACTCGCGGGCGCGCTCGACTCCCTCGCAAAAACGCTCGCTCGAAGGCTCCTCGACTGTTGGCAGCGGCGGCGCCTCGGCCGGAGACACTGCATCGAGCGGGGCGCCATCGGGCACTTCCGAGTCGAGGAGCGCCGCGAGCCGACCCAGGCGCTCGACAGCGTCGTCGTAGGCTCGCCTCAGACCGGCGGCGTCGTTCGGATCAGCGACATGGGCGTTCGCTACCAGCTTGATGCGGTGCTTCAAGTGGTCGAAGGCCAGCAGGGTGTCGTAGAACCCCATGTACAGCCAGGGCAGATCGTCTCCCTGTCGCGCGTACGGCACCCGCTCCGCCCAACGCACCGCGTCGTACCCGATATAGCCGACTCCGCCACCCGAGAAAGGCGGAGCTCCCGCCACCTCGGCTCCCCGATATCGCGCTTGAACCGCCGCCAGGTTGCTCACCGGATCGCCCTCGAGCCGTTGCTCGGGGCCATCCGCCGGCCGTAGCACGAGCCCATCGGCGTCGCCCAGCAACTCGAGGAACGGATCGCCGCCCAGGTACGAGTAGCGACCGATGTGCTCACCCCCCTCGGCGCTCTCCAACAGAAAGGGCCGGCGCACCTGCCCGACCAGCCGCAGCGCCGCCGAGACCGGCGTCAACAGGTCACCGATACGCTCCATGCAGATCGGCACCACCGTGGCGTCGGCGGACGCCGCCACAAACCCCTCCAAATCGGGGTACGCGCTCATTCGCATCGGCTGCGCTCGCAGACGCACATGCACGAGGACCGTCGCCTCACGGCCATCCTCCGGTTCGTTTCCGTTGGGGTGGAGTTACGCGCCGCAGGTGGGCCGCCCGTATCGCCAATACCAGGTGCCATCGCGCCAAGCGTGCGGTACGGGTTGGACGAGGTTCAACGGAGAGCCCGCGCGGGTCTCGCGCGTCAGGTTCGCAATCTTGGACTTCATCGCGCTCTCCATCGTCATGGCTTTCGGGCGTCCCGGGACTGCGTGCAGACATCGTCCAGGTCGCTGGTCTCGCCCCAGTGCCGACGAGCGTAGCAACCGGGTCGGGCCGCGGTCAATCGTCGAGCTGCGATCGTGTCACCGGTTCGACAGCCCGGAACCCGCCAGACTCAGGAACCGAGGTTCGTCCAGAGCCCGACCAGCGCCGTCGAGAGGATCCACAACGTGACCGCCAGCATCGTCGCGGCGCCGCGCTTCAGGCGCAGCAGCCGCTCGCTGCCGATCACGACCACGACCATCCACCAGAGGTTGAACACGTCGACGTGTGCCACCACCTGCGCCATTGCCGGCGAAAGCTCGACGCTATCCAGCAGGAGAGCGAGCCCGAGCGACGGGGTCGACTGCATGAAGTCGGCGACACGCCTGATCTGGGGAGGGTCAACGCGCCAGACCAGGGTCACGAAGGCCGTTGCGAGCAGCGGGTGGACCACCGAGGCAACCGAGGCAACCGCGAAGCTTCGGGAGAACTGCGTTGAGCCGCCCATCAAGCTGGCACCCATCCAAATCAATGCGGCAAAGGCTCCGACGGAGAGAATGATGAACACGTTGAGCCCGAGCACAGTGACTGGCGCCCAGCGGTCCATCGTCTCGATCACGGTGCGGATCTGATCCGCGTCGACATCCTGACCGCGCTGCGCCATCGCCTCGATCATGCCGACCCGCATGACCAGACGGGTGATCTCGAAGTTCATGGCTCCAAGCATCACCATCAGAGCGGTTACCCAGAGCACCGGCCAGCAGGCCAGCACCGGACGTTGGGCAATCACCTCGAAAGCCTTCGTCGGGGCGAACATGGCGTTCAGTGTAGGGCCGAAGATCGCCGCCGCTCCGCGCGGCAGATCCTCCTCAGATAACTCGGTCGAGATCACCGTGTCGGTCATCGTCAGCTCCCATCAGGACACTTCGAGAACGCTAATCGCCGCGCTCCGCATTCGGTCGGTAGGCGCCCGCTCGCCGGTCCATATCGCGTGCTGTGCAGCGGCCTGCCGCAAGAACATCTCCAGACCGGTGATCGTCGAGCAGCCGCGGGCCTGCGCTTGCCGCAGCAGCTCCGTCTTCGGCGGACGATAAACCATGTCGAGCACCACCTCATCTCCCCGCAACCAAGCCGTCGGAATGGGCGATTGAGCGGCTCCGTCCATCCCCACGGGGGTTGCGTTGACGATCATATGGGGGCGGGCCGCAGCGACCTCATCCAGCCGACCCGCCTCACAGCCGAGCGCCATCGCAGTCTGCCGGGCGCGCTCGAGCGAGCGCCCCAGCACGATCACCTCGGCTCCGGCCTGCTGCAAGGCGACCACTGCGGCAGCAGCGGCTCCCCCGGCGCCCAATACTGCCACCAGCTTGCCTTGCACCGGGGCAACCGCGCTCAGCGCCTCCACCAGCGCCGCGCCGTCGGTGTTATGTCCTTCCCATCGCCCCGCCCGCAGCACCAGCGTGTTCACCGCCTCCATGCGCTCGGCATCGGGTGAGAGCAGGTCGGCGAAATCCGCCGCCTGGCGCTTGTACGGCATGGTGACGCTCAGGCCAACGACGTTGGCAGCGGCGACCAGGCGCATGACCGATCCGAAGTCGTCTCCTGGCAGGGGCATATAGAGCGCCGCGCGACCGTCCTGCTCGAAAGCAGCGTTGAAAACCACCGGCGATAGCGAGTGCGTGATCGGATCGCCGATAACCGCATAGCGTGCGTGGTCGGCCCCCCATCGCTCGATGCGTAGTCGCTGCCGGAGGACGTGGGCAGGCCACTGCCCCGGCGCGGTGGGCGAGCCGAGCGGCGTCGAGGCGTACGACCACACGCCGCCTCGCGACAGATCGGCCAGGCGACTGCCAGCGCCGGCAGAGCCCATGCAGAAGCAGGTGCAATCAAGCCCGGCAGCGCGCAGCGCGTCGCCGGCGGCGAGCATCGGCAGGGCATCATCGGGCGCCGTCGCCGCGGTGACCAACTTGGCCACGGCGGGGCGCAACTCCAGAATCCGGGTGACCTTCTGGTCGATATCATCAGGTCGAGACCCGGTCCAGTGGTGCGACAACACGACACGCTCGCGGGCCTCGCCGATCACCTGTGCAGCCCATGCGGCGTCGAGCTCGACGTCGACGTACCGCGCACCGGCATCGAGGGCCGCGGTGATGAGCTCGTGCCTCGCCCCCTCATCACCGTCGAAGCCCCCTCCGTCGGAACTCCGACGGCAGGTAACCAGCACGTCGACCGGAGCCTTCTCCAAAGCTTGCCGTACATCGACCGCCGTCGCCGACGGCACCAGCGCGTCTAGGCGAACCTCGACCAGATCAACGTCCGAAAGCTGATCGTACGCAGCAAGCAGGGCGGGGATCTCGCTCGCTGCCAGGCTCACGCAGATTCGAGGACCACTCACTTCCAGCTCGACCCCGGGCTCAGCCGCGCGCCGGCTTACAGACCGCAACCGCGGTGGGCCTGTCGATACTCGGGGCCGTGCCGCACAGCGGGCACGCCGGATCGCGCCGCAATTGCACGGATCGAAAGCTCATCTGCTTGGTATCGACAAGCAGCAGGCGCCCCATGAGCGTGGTCTCCTGGTAGCCGAGCAGCTTGAGACCTTCCGCCGCCTGGATGCTGCCCACAACGCCAGCCAGGGCGCCCAACAAGCCGGCGTCGTGGCAAGCTGGCTCCTCTCGCGGCGGACTGCGGAACACGCATCGGTAGCACGGGGTCGCTGGTGGAGCAACCACTGTGACCTGGCCCTCGAAGCGGTACAGGCTGCCGGTGACCAGGGGGACGGCCGCCAGTACACATGCGTCGTTGACCACGTAGCGGGTGGCGAAGTTGTCGCTCCCGTCCAGCACCAAGTCATACTCACCGACGAGTTCCAGCGCGTTGGCGGCCGTAATCCGCGTGCCATGCTCGCGGATTCGAATCGTGGGGTTTTGCCCGCGAAGGCGGGCCGCCGCGACCTCCACTTTGCTGCGCCCACAATCACCTTCGTCGAAAAGCACCTGGCGCTGCAGGTTGGATGCTTCGACGACATCGTCATCCGCCAAGCCCACGGTGCCCACGCCGGCGGCGACGAGATACTGGGCTATCGGACAGCCGAGACCGCCAACGCCGACGACCAGGGCCCGGGCCGCCATCAATCGTCGCTGTCCCGCGACGCTGAACCCGGGAAGCTGCAGATGGGCCTGATACCGCTCCATCTGCTCCGGCGAGAGCCCTTCAGGTGACATGGCTGCTCTCCGACACCTGCCAGCGAATCGGGCGACGACTCTTGTAGTGCTCGGGCTCGATCTGGATCGTCGTGTGATCGATGCCGAAGCGCTCACGAACCACCAGCCGGATCGCGTCCAAGATTCCTTCGCACTCGACCAGACGCTCCGGCTTGACTTCAATGTGGCACGAGAGGGCATGGACGCCCGACGTCAGGCTCCAGATGTGCAGGTCATGCACACCTTCAACGCTTTCAAGCTCCGAGATCGCCCCCTCTACGTCGCCATACTCGATGCCGGCTGGGGTGGCCTCGAGAAGCACGTCGACAGACTCGCGTAATACCCGCCAGGCGCCGACCACGATGACCGCCGCAATCAGCGCCGACAGCGCCGGATCGACCCAGTAGGCATCGGTGGCAAGCATCACGACGCCGCCGACCACGACGGCGACCGAGGACAACAGGTCGCCAAGCACGTGGAGATAGGCGCTGCGCAGGTTGAGGCTATGCGTGTGTCCCGACAGGAAGAACAACCCCAAGCCGTTGGCTATCAACCCGACGACCGCAACGCCCATCATCAGCGGCGCATCCACCGTCGGTGGTTGGAGCAGTCGCTCGTACGCCTCCCAGCCGATGAAGCCGGAGATTGCGACCAGCACCACACCGTTCACCAACGCCGCGAGGATCTCGAGTCGATGCCACCCGTAGGTCTTGGTTCGCGTTGCCGGACGCGCCGCCAGGCTGACCGCCAGATAGGCGAGCAGCAGTGCCAGCGCATCGGACAGCATGTGGCCGGCATCGGCGAGCAACGCCAAGCTGTTGCTCAGCCAACCGCCGATGAACTCGGCCACCAGGATGACGCTGGTCGTAACCAGCGCCAGCATCAGGCCGCGTTGCTCGCCCGCTCGCTGCCGGCCAGAGTGATGGGCCTGGCCGTGGTGATGGTGGTGTGCGTGCGCCATGCTAGCGATTCTACTCCGACCGATGGGTACCCCGGCTAGCGAAGTGCGCCAAGACCTGGAGGAGAACATGGGCCGCAACGGCCGGCGTGCTATCGCTCGGATCGAGCGCCGGAGCAACCTCGACCAGGTCGACACCAACAACGCGGGCTCTGTTCCACAGGCTCGACAGCAGATCCAGCACGGCTCTACAGTCGGGGCCGCCGGCGACCGGGTAGCCGGTTCCCGGAGCCGCGGCCGGATCCAGTACGTCGATATCCAGCGACACGTACAGAGGCCGGGCGCCGACCACTTCCGCAATCTGACGAGCCGTTTCCTCGCTTCCAGCCTCGCTCCAATCCACCGCCGTGATCACCAGACCCGCCTGGTCGATGGATTCGAGCTCGGCGCGAGCGAAAGACCGCAGGCCGACAAGGCAGGTCGAGGACGCCGCCACCCCCACCGTGTCCCAGATCCTACGAACAACGCAGGCGTGGGAATTGCGATCACCGGCGTAGGTGTCGAAGCAGTCCGCGTGTGCATCGAGCATGAGGAAGGCAAGATCCGGATGCTGTTCGGCTACCGCCGCCACCAGGGGTGGTGTCACCGAATGATCGCCGCCGAGGCCAATGAGGAGCGCGTCGGCGTGCTCGCGTAGCGCTGCGCGGGCGGCCGATTCGATTGCCTGCCACGGCGCTGCATCTTGCGGTGCATCACCCACATCTCGCACCTGCAGCCCGGTTACGACGCGTCCGGCTTCGTCGATCGCCTCGGCACTCTCTCCCCAGCGCCGGATGGCGGCCGGGCCTGCCGAGGCTCCAGACCGGCCAGTGGCCGCATCGTCTACCGGACACCCGAGGATCAACGCCGTATGTTCCTCGCCGCTCTTGTTCGTAAGCCCGAACCAGGCACCAATCTCGCGCATCCGGCGAGGCTCGCGCGCGCGATGGCGCGCGTCAAGCGCGCGGCGCGCACATGGCCGCCGATCCGTCGCCGCCGGAGGCGTTTTGACCGGCTCACCTCCTCCGTCTAGTCTGCTCCCATGAGCAACGATCACGACGCCAACCGTTCCTTCGCGACCCGGGCCGTACATGTCGGCCAGGATCCCGACCCGCAAACGGGTGCGGTGATTCCTCCCCTCCACGCTACGTCGACCTTCGTGCAGTTCGAGTTCGGCAAGCCAGGCGAGTACATCTACTCGCGTAGCGCCAACCCGACGCGCACGGCGTTGGAGAGCAACCTCGCGTCGCTGGAATCAGCAGCCCACGGAATCGCCTTCTCCAGCGGTTGCGCCGCAACCGATTCGGTCATGCGACTCCTGCGGCCCGGCGCCCACGTCATCACCTGCACCGATCTGTACGGTGGGACATATCGACTGTTCGAACAGGTGCTCCGCGACTTCGGCTTCGACTTCGAGTACGTCGACGCCACCAACGTGGCCAACGTCGAGGCGGCATGGCGGGATGAGACCTCGATGGTCTATCTGGAGACCCCGACCAACCCGCTGATGACGCTCACCGACATCGCCAGCGTCGCTAACCTGGCGCGACAGCGAGACGCCCGAGTGGTGGTTGACAACACCTTCATGAGTCCCTACTTCCAGCGCCCATTGGAGCTCGGAGCTCACCTCGTTCTGCACTCCACCACCAAGTACATCAACGGTCATTCGGACAGCATCGGCGGAATCGTGATGACCAACGACGACGATGACGCCGAACGTCTGCGCTTCATCGCCAAGAGCGTCGGCGCGGCGCTGTCGCCGTTCGAGGCATGGCTGATTCAGCGAGGCGTCAAGACGTTGGCGCTCCGCATGGAGCGTGCCGACACAACCGCCCGTCGGGTCGCGGCATATCTCGACGACCATGCGGCAGTCGACCGCGTTTACTATCCAGGCCTCGAATCCCACCCGCAGCACGAGCTCGCGAAGCGTCAAATGTCAGGCTTCGGCGGCATGGTGTCGTTCGATCTCGCCGACATGGCAGCGGTCAAACGCTTTCTTGACGCCCTGCAGATCTGCACCCTTGCCGAAAGCCTCGGCGGTGTCGAGACGCTGATCTCGAATCCTGCATCGATGACGCACGCCTCCATTCCCAAGGCCGAGCGCGAGGCACGTGGTGTCCAGGACGGGCTGGTGCGGATCTCCATCGGTATCGAGGATCCCGACGATCTTCTCGCCGATCTCGAGGCGGCTTTAGCGTACGTCTAATCCCGCGACCTCAACTGCCGGCCCTCCCGTTCAGCCAGCGCCGACACTACCCACGCAGGGCAGCTAAACTTCGTCCGCACCGACCTGCGCTGCCTGGAGCGCACCACAACACCAGAGGAAGCTGATGCCGCGTATCAAAGACATCGTGGCCCGCGAGATCCTCGATTCGCGCGGCAACCCGACTGTGGAGGTCGACGTTCTCGCCGACGACGGCAGCATGGGGCGCGCCGCGGTGCCATCGGGCGCCTCGACCGGCCACGCGGAGGCGCTCGAGCTACGAGACGGCGACGACGAGCGCTATCTGGGCAAAGGTGTGCTCCACGCCGTCCGCAACGCCACCGCCACCCTGGAGGCGGTCGCCGGCATGGACGTGACCGGGCAGGCAGCGATCGACAACGCGCTGATAGAGCTGGACGCGTCCGACAACAAGCGGCGCCTCGGCGCCAACGCACTGCTGGGCGTGTCGTTGGCGGTTGCCAAGTGCGGGGCGACGGCCACCGGACAGTCGTTGTACCGATTCCTCGGCGGCGACGACGCGCACGTGCTCCCGGTACCGCTGATGAACGTGATCAACGGTGGCGCACACGCTGATACTTCGCTCGATATTCAGGAGTTCATGCTGGCACCGGTTGGCGCCGCGACCTTCTCGGAGGCGCTGCGAAGCGGCGCCGAGACCTTCCACAGGCTCAAGCAGCTACTCACCGAGCACGGCCTGTCGACCGGCGTCGGTGACGAAGGTGGTTTCGCGCCGGAGCTGAGCGATGCTCGAACGACGCTCGACCTGCTGTGCGCGGCGATCGAACGGGCCGGCTATCGGCCTGGCGCGGACATTTACCTGGCCCTCGATGTAGCGGCCACCGAGGTCAGCTCGGCCGGCGTGGGCCCCTATTCGTTCCCCGGCGAGGGGCTTGCTTCGGGAGACTCCGAGGCACTTTCGGAGCTGTACGCGCAGCTGGCTACCGAGTACCCGCTGCTGTCGATCGAGGATGGGCTCGGCGACGAAGACTGGGCCGGCTGGGCGGCTTTGACTCAGCGACTCGGTAGCCAGCTACAACTAGTCGGCGACGATCTCTTCGTCACCAACGTCGATCGACTGCAGCGCGGCGTCGACGCTGGTGTGGCCAACGCCATCCTCATCAAGCCAAACCAGATAGGCACGCTGACCGAAACGCTGGCCGCAGTGAGGCTGGCGGAAGAGCATGGCTACGGTGTGATGATCTCCCATCGCTCGGCTGAGACCTCTGATACGACCATTGCCGATATCGCGGTGGCTACCGGGTGCGGTCAAATCAAGACCGGCTCCGCCTCGCGCGGCGAGCGCATTGCCAAGTACAATCAACTCTTACGGATCGAAGAGTCCTTGGGTGGGGCTGCCGCGTACGCTGGTACGAGCGCGTTCGCGGCGTTGGCATAGCGGGTGGTCATGGGTATTCGGATTCTGATTCCGAAGCCACAACGCAAGCGCGGCGGGGCACCGACGCGCCGATTCGTCTGGGTGGCGGCCGGGTTCGGGATCTGGGGTGTCGCCTACACCGTGTTCGGCGCTGGCGGCATGGTCGGCGTGTATCGTGCCCGCGCCGACGTGCAAGGGCTGCAGGAAGAGATCGTCGAGGCAGAGCAGGCCAACCAGGCCCTCCGTGAGAGCATCCGATCGCTTCGCAGCGAGCCGATGACGATCGAGCGCGAGGCACGCGAGCGCCTTGGTCTGGTGAAACCGGGCGAGAAGGTTTACCTTCTCCCCCCGCAGCCTCCGGACAACGAGGCCGACACCAACCAAGACAATCTCCCGGCCACGCAGTCCACAGCCAGCCCTGGCCTTCCGCAGTAAGGCTGCCACTCCTTCCACTAAGCACATGACCCGCATCGGAATCTACGGGTGGGGTGTGGTCGCGCCACGCTCGCCTGATGTGGCCGCGTTCGCTGCCAATCTCGAGAAATCCGACAGCTGGCTTGCGCCGTTCTCCGACCCCGACAGGTCCAATTTCCTCGCCGGAATACCGGAGTTCGACCTGGCGACCTACCGAGCCTGGATCGACGAGCGCTTCGCGCCCACGAGGTTCGTCCAGTTGCGTCAGAAGATGGGCTACACGACGCAGTACGCGATTGGAGCCTTTATCCAGTCCCTCGGCCAGAACCCCGGAATCGAAACGACGCTGCAAGAGCTCGGCGCCAACGCCCAGGTACTGGTCACCACCGGTCTCGGCGACCTACCGACCTACTATGACTGTTCGGTCGGTCTGTACCGTGCGCGACGGCGCTGGGAGGAATTCTGGGCCCAGTCGGAGCGTAACGCCGACCGGGCTGAGTTCGACGCCAGCCGCGGTGAGTCCCGAGCCGAGCTCCGCGCGGCCTGGGGCGTACCGCCGAGCGTAGAGGACATCGACGATGCGGCGGCACACGACGATGCCAGGGAGGCCTGGAATCACTTCTGGGCAAATCGATCGGATGGGCTGACGGCGTTCTTGGAGCGGCTCAACCGTATCGAGGCGCAGGGCGTCCAGGGTGAGGTCGAGCAGGGAAAGCTGCGATTGCTACGCCGCAAGCGCACGGAGACCGAACGTCTACAGAAAGAGGTCGGTTGCCCAACGCCCCCCTGGCTGGCGGTGTCCGCGAACCTGCTCTGGAACATCCAAAACGTTCCGGCCTCGCAGGTGTCGATGCTGGGCCGCATCACCGGAGCCGCCTACGCTCCGGTGGCGGCCTGCTCCGGTTTCGGAGTGTCGCTCCACCTGGCGATGCAGGCTATTCGAGCCGGCGAGGCAAAGGCGGTGGTGGTGGGCGCAGCCGACCCTCCGCCTCACATGTTGAGCGTCGGGACCTTCTACAAGGCCCGCGTTCTCGCCTCCGACAACGCTCCCTCGGTGCCGCTGACCGATCTGCGCGGTACGCACGTCGCCGGCGGGGCTTGTGTTTGGATCGTCGGCGACCGCGAGTTCATGGAGCGCCAAGGCTACACGCCGTTGGGGCTCGAGATCCTCGGCGTTGGGGTCACCTCGGATGCCGACCACATCATCACGCCGTCAACCAAGGGACCGCAGGATTCGATCCGTCGCGCGCTCGAAGACGCCGGCGTCTCGGCCGAAGAGATCTCCACCTGGGACCTGCATGCAACGGCCACCCCCGGCGACTATCAAGAGGTCACCAACCTCAGCGCCATGGTTCGCGACGGGGTGGTGGTCACTGCCAGAAAAGGCACCTTCGGCCACGGCATGTCGTGTTGCGGAGGCTGGGAATTGATGGCGCAACATCTGGGCCTCGCCGAAGACCGGATTCATCCGACTCCGCTGACCGCCGAGAAGCTGAACCCAAGCGTGGCGAGCATCCCGTTGAGCTACGTTCTCGACGAAGGATGCACGGCTAGCGGCGGCGCGGCCGGCAAGCTCTCGATGGGAATCGGTGGGATCAACGCCTGCGTGATCTCCCGTCCGTGGGACACCTCCGATTAACTTCAGAAATCCCTGAAGGCTCTTGGGTGCGGTGAACCACTACTTTCGAGTGCAACCCCCGCTACTAGTAGCTTTCTTTGTTCTTTGGTGTCTTTAGATAGTCTGTTACTGTCTTTTAGAGCTTTATACAATGAAATGCTGTGCTATCTCCAGAGAAATCTCTCCTTATGGCACCCACGAATCGCGGCTTCTCGATGATCGATCTGCTGGTCTCGATGTCGGTCATCGCGATCCTGTCCATGATCGTTGTTCCGCAGCTGTTGATGGCCTACGATCGCGGCCGTCAGCGCCGCAGCTTGGGCGATATGCGCAACCTCTCGACCGCGCTGTCGACGTACCAGCTGGACCATGGGGGGCTGTTCCCCAGTAGCGGCGCGGGCCTGCTTGCCCTGCAACCGGACTACTACGCTGGCGTTCCGGACGACGGCTGGGGCACAAGCTATCTCTACGTTGGCATCAACAGCGGATGTGCGTACCTGTTGCTGGGGATGGGCTCCGACGCGCTGATCGGCCCCAATCCGCCCGATCCATGGATTGGCGATTCCTTCGAGCCTGATATCTGGCTCTCCAACGGCGCGTTTCTTCAAGCGCCCGGGCTACCGGATGGATCCTCCGAGCTCACCAACATCATTGCCGAGTCATGCGGTTAGGAAGCTCGATGACGAAGGCCCGCACACTCCTGAGCGCCGTGCTCGCGCTCGGCCTGCTGTTCTTGACGCTCGGCCACAACCGCGGCGAGCGTCCGATGACGCTACGCGTCACGGGCACCACCGGCGTCCACTTCACGGGCCACTACGTAGTCCACGCAGGCGGACAGGAATCGCGACAAACCCTGGATCAGGAGGTGGCGTTCGACTGGACGCGGGAGCAATACGGCCACGTGAGCGCCGGCACACCCTGACCAGAGCCCACGCAGGCACTCTCCTCGCCTGGCCGGCGCCGGTGCAGAACGCTTCTGGCGACTGAGCCGCAGCTGCTCAGTCGCGCTGTGGAATCACCGGCAGGATGATGTGCGACGGGTACTCGGCAGAGTGATGCACCGTCTGTTGGGCCACCACCCACTCGCTCTCATCGTAGTTTCGTCCGCCGGTGTTCAGGTTGCGATCGAACCGTGGAAAGTTCGAGCTCGAGACCTCGAGCCGGATGCGATGCCCGGGTGCGAAGTAATTGCTGGTGGCAAACATGTCGATGCGTAGCTCGACAACCTGGTCCGGGCTCATCGAGACCTTCTTGTCGTAGCCTGCGCGATAGCGAGCCCGCATGATGCCTTCCTGGATGTTGTAGGCCCTGCCGTCCGGGCTCACGTCGACGAGCTTAGCGGTGAAGTCCGTGTCCTTTGTCGACGACGAGACATAGAGGACTGCCTCGATGGGACCGGTAACCTCGACGCCTTCTTCAAGCACGGGCGATGTGTAAACCAGCACGTCGTGCCGCATCTCGATCTCCGACTGATCGAAGCTACCCGCAGCAATCTGTCGGGTACCGAGGCAACACCACTGCCCGCCGCGCGACGGAACCGGCGTGCCCGGGTCGTACGTAAACCCATCGGCGGGCTCTTCATCGGGGGGAGTGATGCTCAGAGCTCCGGAACCATACCGGCCGTTCGCGTCGCCGCCACTGTGCAGGTAGTAGCGCCTGAACTCCGTATTGCCGAGCGGCCACTCCGCCGCCTCGCGCCACTCGTTTGCCCCCATCATGTAGTACTGCACCTTGGCCATCTCGGTGACGCCGTTGTCTACACCCTTGAGCCAGTGGTCAAACCAGTCGAGGTAGATGCGCCAGAAGTTCTTACGCGCGTCCCCCATATCACGCTCGCCAATGATCGTGCGCTCTGTAGCAGACTCCGAGCCGCAGTGGGTTGACGGCGACGTGATGATGAACTGGTTGTCACGTCCGCGCGCGCTCGTCGCATTGCGACGCAAGAGGTTGAACTGGTGGAATAGATCCCGAGCGCCATAGTCGTACCAGGAGTTCACGAACAACGCCGGCACATCGAAGCGATCGTCATCCTCGAGATAGCTGAACCCCTCCCAGTAGGGGCCCACCAGGTCGGCCTCGAGCAGATCCTCCCAGTCGGTCAGGGGGCCCGCCTGGTCGCGGATCATGTCGACGATCGGCAGTGTGTTCCATGCTTCTTCGTGATCGATCTCGGGCAGCGTCGCCTCCTGCTCGAACAGCTCGGCCTGAGGCGATGCGAACCATTCCGAGGCATCCATTCCGTCGGGTGGGCCGTAGTAGACCTTGTTACCGGACCCCCAGAACCAGCCAAAGCCGAAGCCGAGCTCGAAGGCACCGCCCGAGAACAGGCCACCGTAGCGAATACGTCCGTCGATCGCCCCGTAGGAGCCGCCAGAATGCTGCGGGACCATTGCTGTCAGGTGGGGGTTGCGATGGCGCGACTGGAGGATTTGCACATCGCCCAGGTACGAGCAGCCGTAGGTTCCTATCTTGCCGCTCGACCACGATTGCTCAGCTAGCCAGTCAACCGTGTCGTAGCCGTCAAGACCATCGCCGTTGTACATGGCGTACTGGCCCTTGAACGACTCGTACTTTCCACGCTTGTCCTGCACAGCAACCGCGTAACCGTGCTTGGCGAAGATGTACGGCGCGCCGCGCTCGCGGCGCCAGTAGTTGTTCTTGTCGTAGGGAGTACGAAGGAGAATCACCGGCAGCTTGTCCCCGGCGCCTTCGGGAAAATACAGGTCGGTCGACAGCTCGACGCCGTCGCGCATAGGCACCATGATGCTGCGCCGAACCGAGATCTCGTACTCGCCCTCGGGGGGTAAGATGCGCCCTCCGGGCTCATCCATCGCGCCGCGTTGCTGCGACGTCGTCGCGGCACTCAGGGCCACGAGGGCGGCAAGTGCCAGGGGAATCCGCGCCATCATCGAGCTCACGTCTCGGCCAGTGAGGGTCTTCATCGCTGCTGCTCTCCTTGGTGGCTGTACGTCGCACGACTTTGCCCCAGCGACGTAGAACGGGCAAGGTGAGCCTGGCACATCTCGGCGGCCAACCGTGAACGCATCGAAGCAATCCTCTCTGGAGGCGAAATGCCGTACGTCTATCTAGCCATCGCAATCGCGGCCGAGGTGGTCGGAACCACCTCGTTGAAGGCATCTGAGGAGTTCACGCGACTGCTGCCCAGCCTGACCGTGGCGACGGCCTACAGCGTCTCCTTCTACTTCCTCTCCATGGTCCTCAAGAGCATCCCGGTGGGAATCACCTACGCCGTGTGGTCGGGCTTGGGGGTCGTGCTGGTCGCTCTCGTGGGGGCCATCGTCTACAGAGAGGTCCCGGATGGCCCGGCCCTGCTCGGCATGGCGTTGATCGTTGCCGGCGTGCTCATCATGAACGTGTTCTCGAGCACCGTGGTCCACTGACGCGGCGGCAAATCAGCGGCCAGTCAGCGGCTTGGTGACACGCTCGGCGAACATGTCGATGAAGCGTGGCCAATCGAGGTCGTACTGAACCTCGACGCGTTGGGCCCCCTCCGCCCCCGGCCAGATGCGATCGCCGCCGACCGAGGTGCCGTAGCTGATTCCGCGGCTGATGTCGACGTCGACAAACAACTCGCGTGTGGCTACCAGCGACGGATCGATCAGGCTAGCCACCGCCACCTGGTCGTACATGAGCCATACGGTCGACGGTCGCGCGTCGAAGATCGGTCCCATTTCGCGGCGCAGTAACTCGGTGACCGGCGTGTCGGTGGCGACAAGGCTCTCGTAGGCAGCCCGATCGAGCGCCGTCTTACGCGACACGTTGAGAGGCGACAGGACGATCGGAATTCCCGATCGCAGCACGGCGCGCGCCGCCTCCGGATCGACCCAGAAATTGAACTCGGCGTTAGGGGTGGCGTTGCCGTGCCCGTCGGGAAGGGTGGCAATGGCGCCGCCCATGATGACGAGCTTCTTCACACCTCTGGCAAAGTCGGCGTCGTGCCGTATGGCGATCGCCACGTTGGTCAGCGGTCCGATCGCCACGATGGTGATGGCCCCTGGCTGTTGGCGCACCGCCTCGACCATGAACTCGACGGCGCCGGTGCTTTCCAGAGCCTTCGCGGCGAAGCCTCCGGGCGGCTCGCGCGGCGGATCATCCGACCACCACTCGCCGTGGTTCTGGGTCGCGTAGTCCGACTTCTCGCGAACCAGCGGCATGTCGGCGCCGGAATAGACAGGAATCTCGGTGCGCTCGGTGATCTCCAGCATGCGCAGCACGTCGGCGTTGGCCTGCTCGAGCGAGAAGTTCCCCGCCACCGTGGTAATGCCAACGATCTCCAACTCGGGCGACTGCAACGCTAGCAGCAATGCCATGCCGTCGTCCTGCGGCGGCATGGCGAAATCGGTGTCGAAGATCACCCGGTGCTGGGCGGAGGCAATGCCGGCCGTCAGCAACGCCATGGCGGCTACGACGACGTGGGCCGCTCTACGACGTACGCGATAACGGCCGACTGGCACAGTTGGCATGCCGTTATATCCGCGAACTGCTCAGCGTCACGTCGGCCAGCGACCACACCTGGTCGAATCGGGTGCGCGCCTCCGTAGCATCCTTGCCCTGCGCTTCGAGACTCTGCACGAGCCCGAACATCGACCAGCCATTGCGCGGGTACACGACCAGATCGTCGCGATAGACCTGCTCGGCGCCGGCCGCGTCTCCCGCTGCCAGCAGCGCCCGACCCAGCGATTGCCTGGTGGGGTAGTACCAGAAAGGTGGCTCAGTATAGGGCAGCTCGTCCTGGGTACCCACCGCGCGCCGGTAGTGCGCAATCGCCGCGTCAAGCTCCCCCTCGGCCATTGCCAGATCTCCCAGAACGAGGGCATCGGCGATCGACAGCAACATGCTCGCCGGGTAGTCCACCGAATCGATCTCGTGGATCTTGTCGGTCTCCAGCAGCGCAGTGAGAAGTCGGTGCTCGGACTTCGCCGCCTCCAGATCCCCCTTTGCGACATACGCAGTGGCGCGAGCATAACGCCAGATCGCATTCGAGAAATCGAGGTGCTCGGCCGGCTGTGCTTCGCTCAACACCTCGTCCCATCGTCCGAACCGCGCCAGCGCAAGCATCGGAATGGTGTGGAAGAACTCGACCCCCGGAAACTCGTCGATCATCTCCATCTGAATGTTGGCGGCGACACGCCGGCCCGCGTCGATGGCTACCTCGCTGCGCCCTTCCATGGTCGACGCTGCCCACAGGAAGTGGATGTTGTGCGGGTAGTAGGCCGCCGGATAGAAGCCCTGCGCGTTGCATGCCGCAATGTAGGCCTCGTCCACCGCTGCAGCACGCACGTTCACCTCGGAAGCGTCGTGGTAGCGACCCACACGCCAGTAAATATGCGCCGGCATGTGCACCAGGTGCCCGGCGCCAGGCACCAGGTCGGCCAATACATCGGCGCCCGCCTCGGCGCGCTCCGGGGCCGATGAAGCCTCGACCGCGTGAATGTACAGGTGCAGCGCCAGCGCGTGGTCCGGCGTGCGCTCGAGCACCCCTTCGAGCGCATCGATCACCTCGACCGTCTCGGGCTTCGGGCTCTGTGGGTCGAGCCAGTAGTCCCACGGCATGTTGTTCATCAAAGACTCGGAGAACAACGAGGCCACGTCGTCATCCTCTGGGTACTTGTGATGCAGTTGGCGCATGGCGTCGGCGTATGCCACGTCCAGCGGCGCGCGCGCGGTGCTCGGGTCGCCGTTGTAACGAGCCGCGAGCGCATCGATGAGATCTTGCTCCTTTTGTGTCGTGCTTTCCTTCCGCGCCACGGCCTTCTGGATCGCTGCATGGGCCGCGAAGCGATCCTCGGCGGCCATCACGACCTTTCTGTTGACGGTCACGTTGATGTTCGGGCCCAACGCCAGCGCCTCGCCCCAGTAACACATGGCGCAGTCCTCATCGAGGCGCTGGGCGGCTCGGAACGACCGGATCGACTCGGCGTGATTGAACGCGAAGTCGATCATCAAGCCCTGGTCGAAGTAGAGCTGGGCGTCGGGGTTGTTGGTGGTGATCGGGTAGGAGTGGTCGCCCATGCCATCGAACAGCGGCGCCCCGGCTCGAGCCGCGAGTGCGTTGCGCTCAGCGAGAGCTGCCTCCGGATCGGGCGTCTCGGATCCCGAGCACGCAGGCAGCAGCAGTAGACCAAGTATGGCAACAGGCGACACGACTCGAGACAAACTCATTCGGTACTCCTGACGGCTGGTGGTACAGAGGTTCCGTACGCAGGCACAGCTGTTTCGGCCGGCAGATTAGCCTGCGGCCCGTGTCGATTCCAACCGAGCGATTCGTAACCGCCGCGCCAGGGACGGAGGCACGCTCTATTGGCGCGGCGCCTCCCGCAACCGCCGCGTCTCGGCCTCGTTCAGCCGCACCGGGTCCTCGTCGATCGCCACCCGATAGTCTTCGCGAGCGCGTTCGATCGACACGTAGCCATTCCGCACGTCCTCGAGCACCATGGCGGGATCGCGCTCCTGGGCCGGCCCGTAACCGCCGCCGCCGGGCAGCTCCAGAGTCACCTCCGTGCCGGGCGCCAATTGCTCACGGATCTTCGGATAGACGGCGGCATCGTTGTTGGCATACACGGCGCCGGGAGCACCCGCGCCTCCCCCAGCCAGGCCCGGGGCCGGGAACTTAACGCGCTCGTACAGCCCCGAGAACATGTACGGACGATCCGTGCGCACGGCGACCTGCATGACCTGTCCGAGGCCGCCGCGGAACCGCCCCGCTCCACCGGAGTCGGGAATCAGCGCCCGCCGCGTGAGCATCACCGGGGAAACTGCCTCGATGACCTCCACCGGCACACCGGCGATACCGCTCGGGAAAGCGGTCGCCGACAGGCCGTCGCGATCGGCCATGGCGCCCGTGCCACCGGAAGAGAACCAGACATAGCTGAAGGGCTCGTCGGTGCGCGTGTCGTGGCCGAAGACCTGAGTGTCCCAGAGGCTATCGAAGCCGGGAGCCGAGACCTGCTCGGGCAACGCCTCCGCCAGCGCCATGAAGATGGCGCCGGGCAGATAGTGGCCGATGAGGTGCCGGCCGCCGATGGCCGCCGGGAACTGAGCGTTGAGGATGCACCCTTCCGGTGCCGTTACCCCGACCGGCCGGAAGCTCCCTTCGTTGTTGGGTACCTCCGGAGCGATCGCACACTTCACGCCGTAGGTGGTGTAGGCGTGGCTGTAGTTGAACGCCACGTTGATGCCCCAGCTCACTTCCGGCGAGGTCCCCTCGTAGTCGACTTTCAGCAGATCGCCTTCGACGATGATCGCGGTACAGATGCGGATCGGCTCCTCGAACCCGTCGCACATGATCTCCGAGCGATACTCCCCGTCGGGGATCGCCGCAATGCGCTCACGCATGGCCGCCTCGGAGCGCTCGACCACCAGGTCCGACAAGTCCTCGATATCCGCGAGGTCGAACTCTGCCAGGCTCTTGAGGAGCTGCTGCCCCCCCACCTCGTTGGCCACTACTTGCGCGTGGATATCGCCGAGCACCTCGTCGGGGGTACGCACATTGGCGCGTAGCAGCGCCAGCAACGTCTCGTTCGGCTGCCCGGCGTCGTGAAGCTTCATGATCGGGATGAAGACTCCCTCCTCGTAGACCTGACGGGAGTCGGCAGACAGGCCGCGGCCACCGATGTCGAGCGCATGGCAGGTACTGCCGAAGAAGGCGACGACCCGCGATTGGTGGAAGATCGGCGTGATCACGGTGATGTCGTTGAGCTGCGAGGCGGTCTTCCAGGGATCGTTGGTGGCCAGCACGTCGCCCGGCTGCAACGAATCGATGGGGAAAGCTCCGAGGAAGTGCCCCATGCTGGTGGCCATGGAGTTGATGTGTCCCGGGGTCCCGGTGACCGCCTGGGCGATCATGCGCCCGCGACGATCGAAGATGCCGGCCGACAGATCGCCGGCCTCGCGTAGCACCGAGGTGAACGAGGTGCGCATCAAGGCCGCGGCCTGTTCGTTGACCACGCCGACCAAACGGTTCCACAGCACGTCGAGAAGGATCGCGTCCATCGTGCCGCCAGCGCCGGCGTTCTCTTCTTCCGTCATGACAGCTCCACCACCAGATTGAGCGATTCATCCACCTGCGCACTCGCTGCCGGTCCGAGCACCACCGTCGATTCGCGCTCCTCGACCACGGCCGGCCCCTCGAAACGCGCCCCGAGCGCCAGCGCGTAGCGGTCATAGACCGGCACCTGCACCAGGCCCGATTCCTCGGGCAGGTAGATCTGGCGGTGGCCTTTGATCGAACCTGCTGTCTCGGGGCCGGGTTGCGATGGATCGTCCGCGTCCGCCGCCGCTGCCTCAGGCAAGTGCAGGTCCGGCAACGGGCCAGAGCACGACACCCGCCAACTCACCACCTCGATCTCCGGACCGGGAGGAGTCCGCCCGTAGACCGCCTCGTACTCAGCTTCGAAGGCCGCCCTGATCTCTGGTTCGCTGGCGGCGGCAAGATCGTCGCCTGGGACGCGGACGCGCATCTCATGACCCTGCAGGCTGTAACGCAGGTCGCCCCAGCGTCGCACCGAGATCTGCTCGGCCGGTAGCGTCGCCTCGAGGATCGAGCGGCCCTCCTGCTCCATCTCGGCGAGGCACCCGTTGACCACCGTCCAGTCGAGCGATGCCAACTTGCCCGGCAGGGTGCGCACCGACTCGGTGGACAGCGGAGCAGCCAGGAAGCCGACGGCGGAGGTCACCCCTGCACCGCGTGGGCAAACGAAGCTTGGACAACCGAGTATTCGCGCCACCCGGTCGGCGTGCACCGGCCCCGCACCGCCAAACGCGAATAGCGGGAAACGTCGCAGATCCTTGCCACGCTCCACAGCGTGCACCCGGGCCGCCGCCGCCATGCTCTCGTTGACCACCTGGTGGATTCCCCAGGCGGCACGCAACGGATCGAGCCCGAGGGGTTCGGCAACATGCTTGATGATCGCCGCGTCAGCGGCCGCGCGATCCAGCGTCATGGCGCCGCCGAGGAAGAAGTCGGGGTCGAGATAGCCGAGCAACAGGTCGGCGTCGGTCACCGTGGGCGCCGTGCCGCCGCGGCCGTAGCAGGCCGGACCCGGGTCGGAGCCCGCACTGTCGGGCCCGACGGCCAGCAGACCCAACGGGCTCAGCCGCGCAATGCTGCCGCCGCCCGCCCCGATCTCGATCATCTCGATGACCGGTGCCTTGATCGGTAGGCCGCTGCCGCGCTTGAAGAGGTAAACCCGCGCCACTTCGAACTCCCGGGTGATCAACGGCTCGCCGTCCTCGATCACGCCGGCCTTGGCGGTGGTGCCGCCCATGTCGAACGACAGCAAATCGGGCTGACCCATTCGCCGGCCGTAGTGGGCCGCCGCCAGCGCCCCGGCCGCCGGCCCCGACTCGACGAGATGGATCGGCAGCTTGCACGCCAGGTCGACCGTACAGATGCCGCCGTTGGACTGCATGACGAACAGTGTCCCGGCAATGCCGAGCTCGCGCAGCCGCTCGGCCAGACGGGTGAGATAGCTGTCCGCCAGCCCCTGGATAAAGACATTGGCCACCGTCGTCGAGGTGCGCTCGTACTCGCGAATCTCCGGCGAGACATCGCACGACAGCGAACAGGCCATCTCGGGCGCTCGCTCGCGCAGCAGCTGCCCGATGGCGCGCTCGTGGTCGGGGTTGGCGTAGCCGTGCAGCAGGCAAACCGCCACCGCCTCGACCGACTGGGCACGCAGCTGTTCGACGACGCGCCCGGCCCCATCCAGATCGAGCGGCCGATGAACAGACCCGTCTTCGAGCACGCGCTCATCGACCTCGAAGCGCAGGTGACGCGGCACCAGCGGCGCCGCCCGCTCCAGCCGCAGGTCGTACATGTCGTAGCGATGCTCGCGGGCGATCTCCAGAGCATCGCGGAACCCCGCGGTGGTGATCAGGGCCGTCCGTGCCCCCTTGCGCTCGATCAGCGCGTTGGCAAACAGCGTCGTGCCGTGCACTACGTGCGAGATCTCGTCCACCGGCACCGCGGTGGTGCTCAGCAACGCCTCGATCCCCTCCCCCACCGCGCGGGCCGGATCGGTCGAGCTGGTCAGCACCTTCGCCACCTCGAAGACCGTCCCGGCGTCGTCGACCAATACCAGATCGGTAAAGGTGCCGCCGATGTCGACTCCGATCCGGTAGCTCATTGGCAAGACACAGTCGTGGCTCCGTCCGGTTGGCAGGCGCCGCTGGGCGCGGCCCCGGCGACGGAGACCGCACCGTCGCTCGAGCATAGGGCTAGGCTAACGTGGTGGCGCACGAGCTTACCGTCGAAACCGGTTCGGGGTTGCACATCTCCCACCGGCGGCCCCGGCGAGCAGCAGCATGATCGCAGATGCGAGCCTGCAGGACTCTACATTGGGGAGCCTCGGTATAAGAAATACAAATCGCGGTCGGTTGGCCCGCCGCAAGTAGGAGGGGCGGGCTTGCTCAGCCCGCCGGCACTCCGGGGACGCTTCGTGATCGCGTCGCGAGCATCGCTCGAGGCAGGGCCAACACCATGGCGAGGAGCAGCCCGCCCCCGACGATGAGCGTCAGTAGGCGCGCCGCGGGTGCCGCATCCAGCGGTGGCAGGATCATCACGTAGAGGTCCAGCAGGCGGCCCAGCAGGATCACAATCGACACCTGAAAGAGCGCGATTCTCGATCGCTTCGGGCGCGCTGCCAGAAGGACTGTGAACGGCGCCACGAAGCTCAGGATCGGAACCAACCAGAAGGCCACCTGCCAGCTCGGGTCGCCGCGGAGGGCGAAGTAGGTCGACTCCTCCGGAATGTTGGCGTACCAGATCAGCATGTACTGGCAGAACCAGATGTAGGCCCAGAATGCCGAGACCGTGAACAGCAGCTTCCCGAGGTCCTGCAGTACCTCGCGCTCGACGGTTTTGCCGAGAATGAGCTCGGCAGGTGTCGAGCACAGCGCCGCCACGGCTGCCAATCCGGCGAAAAACGCGCCGGTGAACACGTACACGCCGTACATCGTGCTGAACCACTCCGGCTCCAGCGACATGGCCCAATCCCACGAAGCCACGGACGTGGTCAGCGCGAACAGGAGCAGGAAGAGGATCGAGGTACGTACGAGTCGGAACCTGGCATCGGGGGTCGACGCGTGCAATACGTCGGCCAGTCGCTTGCGCAGAGTCGCCACACCGACCAGCCAGAAGGCCAAGATCAACACGGCCCGCAGCGAGAAGAACGGGGCGTTGAGCCACGCCGTCTTGCTCTGCATCACCTCGCTCGCCGCAACGATCTCGGGATTGCTCCACGGGTACAGCGAGGCACGGCCGGCCAGTACCGCAATGGCGATGAACGCGCACGGAATCGGTAGCAGAAGCCCGACTCCCATCGGCACGCGACGGATCGGGTTCCACCAGCTCGCTCCCGTTACCACGCAGAGCGCCACCAGCGCCGCCGCACCCAGGCTTATGCCGGCTCCGAAAAGCCCGGCGACCAGCAGGGCGCCATAGGCACCGGCCGGGTCCGAAGGCAACAACAACAACGCGAGCAACAGGCTGGCCCCCGCCACGATCGCCGGGAGCAGTAGGGGTCGAGTCTGAGCATGAGCGGCAATCGTCATTGCGCCCCCTCGATGCCAATCGGCCGAGCCGCCTGCAACTGGCGCAGGTGCATCACCACCCTCCAACGATCGTCCGGCAGCACCTGTACCGCGTGTGAGGGCATGATCCCCTGCCCCCGGGTGATCACGTGATAGATCTGTCCGTCCGGATACGATCGGGCGTGCTCGGCGAGGAAGCTGGGCGGATTCGGAAACCTGCCGATGATCGGACCGTCGCCGTCGCCCCCCGGCCCGTGGCAAATCTGACACATCGACTCGTAGACCTGGCGACCCCGCCGCAGGTTGTCTGGCGTTGCCTCCAACGGATTGATGAGCTCTGCGCCAGCGAGAATCGCTGCGTCCTCGTCGGCGCCATAGGCGAACGGCTGAAAGTCGACGGGCACCGTGCCCTCGGGTGGCAGCAACATCGCCTTGCCGTCGGCGGTTACCGAGCTCGCCGCGTAGCTCTCGTACGGAATCGCCTCCATCATGTCGGGGAATATCGTCATCGCCGGGCGGTCACCGGAGGCACCGCAGCCGAACAGGACGATGGCGGTGGCAAGCGCCGCGAGAACTCTCAAACAGCTGGCCGAGCGCATCAGACGACCTCCCATCCTTCGATGAGTTGATCGACGCCGGCAGCGGCGATCAGCTCGTCGAAGCGACGGCGCTCGAAGGTGGCATCCTGCTCCTGCACCAGAATCACGAAACGATCGTCGGTGCTCTTTGGTAGCACTTGCCCACGGGGCCGCACCCGCGGATAAAGCCGACTCGAATACAAGAGCGACCCGACGCTGGCGAACGCCGCCAGCAAGACCATCACCTCGAAGGTCACCGGAGCGAGCGCCGGCAGCGCCAGCAACGACTTGCCACCGATATCCAGCGGCCAGCTGACCAGGCTCACCCAGGCCTGAAAGCCCAGAGCGAGCAACAGCCCGGCAGCCCCGCCGACGAACGTGGCCCGGGCCAGCCGTGTCGGCGCCAGGCCGCATGCCTCGTCGAGACCATGCACCGGAAAGGACGTCTGTACGTCGATGATGAGGTATCCGGCGCCTGTCAGCCGCCGGCTCAGCCCGACGGTGGCCTCGGCAGAGGTCATGACGAGGGCATGTACCCGGGTACGCTCGCGCAGCGGTCTGACGAGACTAGGCATGGCTACCTCGTAGTTTCGCGACGCCAGCAGGGGCCGTGGCCGGAGGCGCGGCCTCGGATTCCTCCGACCTCGACTCGTGTCGCTGCTCGGCAAGCGTGACCTTCACTTCGTGCATCGAGATGACCGGGGCGACACGCACGAAGAGCAAGTAGCAGGTGAAGAACAACCCGAAGCTGCCGAGCAGGATTCCGACCTCTACCCAACTCGGCTGATAGTGACTCCACGACGACGGCAAGAAGTCACGCGACAACGAGATCACCACGATGTTGAAGCGCTCGAACCACATGCCGATATTCACGAAGATCGAAGCGGCGAACAGCAACCCGACCGAGCGTCTCGCCCGGCTCGACCAGAAGATCTGCGGCACGACAACATTGCAGAACACCATCAGCCAGTAGCCGACGGCGTAGGGGCCGAAGGCTCGGTTGTAGAAGGTGAACCGCTCGTAGGGGTTGGCGCTGTACCAGGCAATGAAGAGCTCGGTGGCGTAGGCGAAGCCGACGATCAAACCCGTGGTCAGCAGCACCTTCGCCATACGATCGAAGTGAGTGGCGGTGATGTAGCGCTCCAACCCGAGCACCTTTCGCGTGATGATCAACAGCGTCAGCACCATCGCAAAACCGCTGAATACCGCGCCGGCCACGAAGTACGGCGGAAAGATCGTTGACCTGCCCCCAATAATCGGGCCAGTTTGAGAGTTAGGATTTGAGGCTCTCAGGAAGGCTCGGGAAGGGGGAGAAATGGCCCGGAAACGATACACAGTAGAGCAGATCATCGCCAAGCTCAGGGAGGCGGAGATCGAGTTGGCGCAAGGAGCCAAGACGCCGGAAGCGTGCCGGAAGCTGGGCATCAGCGAGAACACGTACTACCGGTGGTGCAAAGAGTACGGCGGACTGAGGGTGGATCAGGCGCGGCGGCTCAAGGAGCTGGAGCGCGAGAACGGGAGGCTCAAGAAGCTGCTGGCGGAGACGATGCTCGATAACGCCATCCTCAAAGAGGTGTCGTCGGGAAACTTCTGAGCCCGGCGCGTCGGAGCCGGGCAGTGCGACACGCACAGCAGTTGCTGGGGGTGTCCGAGAGGCGAGCCTGCAGAGTGTTGGGGCAGGTACGTTCCACGCAGCAATATCGGCCCAAGGTGCCGGGAGACGAGACACCGCTGGTGAAGCGGATGACCGAACTGGCTACGCAGTACGGGCGCTATGGGTACCGGCGGATCACGGCTCTGATGGTGCGCGAAGGGTGGCGAGTGAATCACAAGCGAATCGAGCGGTTATGGCGTCGTGAGGGGCTGAAGGTACCGAGAAAGCAGCCCAAGCGCGGACGCTTGTGGCTCAACGATGGATCGTGCGTGCGACTGAGGCCGGAAAGGAAAGATCACGTCTGGGCCTACGACTTCGTGCACGAACGAACGCACGACGGGCGAGCACTTCGTCTACTGACGATCGTGGATGAGTACACGAGGGAGTGCCTGGCCATCGACGTGGCACGCAGGCTCAACTCCGAGAATGTGCTGGAGCGACTCGCTGAGCTGTTCGTAAACCGGGGTGTTCCCGATCACATCCGCTCCGACAACGGACCTGAGTTCACTTCTCGGGCAGTGCGTGAGTGGCTCGAGCGGATCGGTGTGAGGACGCTGTTCATCGAGCCCGGCTCGCCGTGGGAGAACGGCTATGTGGAGAGCTTCAACGGCAAGCTGCTGAACGGGGAGATCTTCTACACGCTCAAGGAGGCGCAGAGCTTGGTGCAGGGCTGGCGACGCGAATACAACCAAGTGCGGCCGCATAGCTCGTTGGGCTATCGGCCGCCTGCACCGGAAGCGACGTTGTTGAAGCCGGCTGCGCTCCGCTTCGCCGGCTCCAACAATCTCTTGCCAGCATCGATTCTATGAGTTACGAAGTGGCCTCAACACTTGGGGCAGGTCATTGTCGGAAGGCAGCTTATTAGCTTATTAAGAGTTTAATATCGCTTTTAAGCGTCCGCGGCAAGCCAATTTGAGAAAAAGTCGACCCAGAACTCCGATAATCCGTCGAAACACCGCACTGGGCGGGCCGCTTACTCGAGCGAGCCGGCGGCTACTGAGCGATCGGGGTGGCCGCGCATCCGCGCCAGTCCGGGGACGGGCTCGACGCGCCCGTCCCGTGGACCGCGGCGAGCTCAGAACGAGTAGCCCGTGTAGAGCCAGATCTTGTCGGTGTCTACCGCGAACTCCTCGGCGTCGTAGAGGGCTCCGCGAAAGCCGAACGTCTGGTTCCAGGGCGACCGATAGGTGAGCTGGAAATCGAGCTCACTGCCGTATCGACTCCTACCGGTGGCGGCCTTGAACTCGTGATAAACGAGCAGCCAGCGCAGCGGGCCGGCCGGGCCATCTGACGCGGAAGTACAGGTCCTCGATCCCGTTGACGGGAGTCGAGAGGAACTTGTCGGCCCAGCCATTGAAGGCGTGGAGCGTCGCCAACGGTGTTTGGAACTGACCCTCCCGCTCGCTGCCGCTCAGGCGCTCCCAGCCAACCCGAAAACCCACCTGCTGGTAGCCGCCACCGGCCATCAGATGCAGGTAGTCGGCGTCGATCCGCTTGGAGTTGTTGCCGGCGTCGGTCTGGGTGGCGTACTCGAGCTCATAGCGAAGGCTACCGCCCCCACCTAGCGCGGTCTGGCCCTTGAACTCCGCTCCGAACGTGTTGGTATCGAGGCCACGTAGCCCTTCGGCGTCGTACTTCAGCAGGTAGGCGTAACCCGTGACCTCCCCGACCGTCCCCACCTTGGCGTTGGCGTTGATCAGGTGTGTGTTGACATCGGCGCGAGCCCGCGTGATGCGATAGGCACGATCCACGTAGCGGTAGCTAACGCGTAGATTCTCCAGCGATCGATTGTCGACAGAGAGGGCACGGAACGACTGGTGATGCTGGCGCCATCCGACATTGCCGACGAAGCGCGCATCGTCGAAGATGAGCTCTTGGCGCCCCAGCCTCAACGTCGAGTCGTCGGCGTCGTATTGCATGTAGGCCTGCAACATCTCTGTACCGGGCGGATCCGCAATCACCGGACGGCCGGTTACGCCATTGCCGCTATCCCCGAATCCGACGTTGTTGTGGTGGTCCGCAGCACCGACATCGGCGACGTTCTCGGCCTGTAGAAACCCGCTGAGGCCCTTGTAGGGCTTCGTTCTGTAGCTGAGCGCGGTTCGCAACTTCGATGCGTAGGCCGTCTTCGCCAAGCTCTTCTGATCGACGATTTCGAATCGGTAGAGGAGATTGAGCGCCACCTTGCCGCCCTCGAGGGCAGCGGCTAGCGACTCCTTCTTGGCTGCGTCTTGTTCCTTCTTCTCATCCTTCTCGTCGGCCAGTAATCGGGCCGACGGCAAGAGAAAGAGAACGAGGATGGCGATGATGACGGAAACGCGACGCCTGGCTGTCGGCCGCACGGCAATCTCTCCTTCCGGAGCGCGCCCAGCACGCTCGAGAACGGGACTCTCCAGAGCCCCTGGATTCGGATCCTAATTAATCTATTCGGACCCTAATATCTTTAATATTCGCGCGAGAGCCTCCGCGTGTCGAACACCCCTTATCGAGCCCATGCCCTAGCCGCAACGGTCCTCGGCGCGATCGATGCGCGGCGCCAGATCCTTGCCTATTCGTCGCGGCGCCCAGCCCGCAATGGCCGCGGTCGCGTGGTCGCCAGTCGCACTCCTGCACCCGTCTCCCCCTCGAGACGGTACAACTCGTAGTCGGCGTCGGCGATGAAGCGCACCGAAGCCATCAGATAGCCGAAGCCCATCCGCGTCACCAGATCGAGCCAGCTCCCCTGCGCCGTTTCGTCCATTGCCTCGGTGAAGCCCGAGAAGATCGTCGGGTTGGCGGTTTCCTGTACCCGAGCTAGCGATGCGAGGCCGCTACGTCGCTCGTTGTAGATCGCCGTGTCGTTATGGATATCGAGGTTGTAGACGTGCGGTTGCCAGCGAATCGTCCAGCGCTCATAGCGGTCGTAGATGCGCAGGTTCGTCGCCCGCGACTCGTCGTCTCGCGACACCTCCTCGGCGATGTAGTCGAGCATGGCGCGCGCCGCGTCGCCATAGTCGCGAAGGCGGGGATCTTCGGGAATCCTGACGCTCGTGTACCAGCCACGTGGGATCCAATACGATCGAAACGACTTGGGGTTGTAGTTGGCGAACTGGTGCACCCACTCGTGTGAGGGATACCCGTGTGGGTTCAATCGGATATCGGCCAGCCAGCGGGCGCTGACATCGCGCAGCACGTGAGCCTCGGTGACCAGGGTGTCCGGCTCGTTGGCCTGGCCCGGAACATCGGGCCCGAGAGCGCTATAGCGCCCGGCGTGCAGGCAGTGCGTCGGCGTTAGCTTTTGGAGCTCGTAGGCGAGCGCCGCGCCGTCCGGGTTGACCACCGGTTGGATCACCACGTTCATTCCGTTCAGGTAGCGCCGGTAGTTCGGGTCGGTTGCCAGTAGCTCGGCGAGCCGTAGGATGTGCGACGTCGACGAGACCTCGTTGGCATGTTGTCTCCCGACGATCGAGAGCACTGGCTTCCAGGCGTTGAGCTTCGCCTGCGACACCAGGTCGGCCTCCATCGGCAGCCGAATCTCCATCACGGACACCGGCCGGCCTTGGTACGAGCGGCCCGCCACGTAGGTGGTGACCGCGTCGAGCGTGCCGAGCTGGTGCGCGATGCGCTCACTCTCATCCGGACTGATCACGTGGTCCCAGGTAACGGCCGGCCCTGCCGCCGGAACGTACGGTTCGACAGCCGTCGCAAGGTCCTCTGCGTCCGGCGAGGCAAACACGCGCTCGGTCAACGCCCCCTCCGCTTCGATCCGCACCGAAACCTGCTCCACCCCGTTGAACGCGAAGGCGTCGGCGAATAGGCCGTCGGCACGCAACCGCTCCAGGTTGTCGAGCAGGGCACCGAGCCTCGGCAACACATCGTTGCCATCCAGCTGCACCAGAACCCCGACGCGCTCGAGGGTGTCGGCTCCGGATTCCACGTCGACCGCATACAGGTAGGGCTCCGGGATCTCTATGGGCTCCAGATCGCGGGTCTCCGTCTCCCCCTCCGACTCCCCGTCCTCGGTCTCGGTCTCAGTCTCGACCGGATCGCTGCCCTCGCCATCCGACTCGCGATAGCGCACCACAAGCTTCGCCTCCTTGGAGGCGAAGCCGGAGTACGAGATCTTCAGCGACGGCGCCCGGCCGCGACGCTCGGAGTGAATCCACGGCAGCACATTGCCCGCCGCCAGTGAGCGTGAGATCGACTCCTCACCCGACGCCTGCAAGGCAACCTCATAGAAGAAATCGAGCGCATCGAAGTAGAAGTCGTCGTGTAGCGACTCGAGAGCCGACACGTGCTCCTCGTCCAGCCCGAGTCGGAAATCAGGCTCCGACGCCTCCAGATCGATCCGCAACGTGTGAAAGAACGGTGCCTTGTCGGCGGTCGGTCGGTTGCCGGTAGTTCGCTTGATGTGCTTGTACACGCGGTCGAGCGTGTCGCTCTGGAAATGGTCCCAGATGCGGTCGGAGTCGGTGGGGATGCGCTCGTCGGCGACCACGCGGTCGCCAATCCGCGCGGTCAGCCAACCGGTAGCTACCGTGACCGTGGCGTAGTCACGGAAGGCATCGAAGTAGGGGCGCTCGTAGAAGTGCGGCGAGAAGGATTCCTCCAACAGGATCGCGCCCGCGGCGTTGCGGGCCGTCGTCGTATAGATCTCGTCACCGAGGTCATCGACACGGAATGAAATCGCATCAAGCGGCAACCCCATCGAGGCCGACAGCACATCGTCGGCGGGATAGAGCTCATTGAGCCACCGCGCCGGCTCGTTCTGAAAGCGCTCCGTGGTCGCAGGGTCAACCGGGAAAGGCCTCCAGGCGATGTCCAGGGAGGCGACGCCCTGTCCCGCCAGGGCAGGCGCGACGCGGTCCATGAGCCAGGACAGCCCCTGCTTGTAGGCCGACAGCACCCTGATGTCACCTGGCACACCACCCGCGGCAGTGATCTCGGCGCTCAACTCCTCAACCAGCTCGGTGCGAAGCTCCGGTGACTCGCTGACGCGAGCCTCCAGCGACACGGTCTCGCCGGGCTGGATGGAGGCGACGACCTGCTCGCGAAACACGCGGCGGAGTTGGTCCACCTCCCACTCGATCTCGGGCTCGTCGGTAAAGACTTCCTCGGGATCCATCCGTGCACGGCTGCTGACCTCGACTTCGGCCACATCAAGCCGGCTGCCGATCTGCGCCGACACCCAGTCGTCGAACTCCGGCGACGCCTCCTCGAAGAACGCCTCTACCGATACGGACTCGAGGTCCTTCTCCCCGAGGTCCGCCAGAATGTCCTCGAGCTCCTCCGCCGCAAGCGCCGCTTGCGCCGCCGTGGTTCGCGCCGACAAGGTCCTGCGTACGGCGTTCTTGACGGTGTCGAGACCCGCCTCGCCGAGCGCCGTGTTCCAGACGTATGGCGCCCGTCGCGCCAGATACGCGGTCGCAGCCTCTTCGCCGGCACCATCGCCCCCGTGCACGACGACGGCCGAGTTGGCATGGAAGGCATCCGGCACCATCTCTACCCTGCCCAGGCCGGCCGGTGGCGGCACACCACGCAGCTTCCCCTGACGCGTGAGCTCCCGCACGTAGTGGTTGTTGCGCCCCATGAGCACGAGCGGGCGGCTTTCCTCTTCGGGCTTCTCCAGCTGGCTATCGAATCCCACCAGGGGCAGCGTGAGCCCGGTCGACTCCAGGCCGATGCGTGCCGCAAGCTCCGCAACCCCGGCGGCAGCGTAGTCGGCCTCCGGCACTGGCGCCGCCGGGATGACGATCATGGTGTCGGAATCGTCGGGGACCTGATCGCCATCGTCATCGGCCAGCAATCCATCCCGGGCGCTGAACAGCTGCGTCAGATCGAAGGTACGCCCGCGAACGGGTGCGCGATCCGGGCGGCCTGGCGGCCCCGGTGGACCCGGGCGACGGGCCTGGCTCGCCTGGCGCGTTTGGAATCGCTCCGCCACGACACGCGGCGGATTGAGAACGCGGCCCGGGACCCCTCGACGCGGCAGCGCTACATCGACACCGCCATCGCCGAAGCGCACCACGAGACTACGAACACTGGCGTAGTTGAGGCGGTCGGAATCCAGGCCTTGTAGATGCCGGGCCCGCAACCGTTCGATCTCCTGGCGTGCCTGCGCCGCGTTCGTACCCGCATCGACCATCATTACCAGCCGCGCGGCCTCGGTGGCACCCGCCGAGTATTCCACCTCATCAAACGAGATCGCACCGGCGTCGAGCACCACTCCCTGATCGGCGAGCCAGCTCACCGCGTCGTCGGCAATCCGCGCGTAGGTGTCGCCATTCTGCCGGCCAATCACCCCCCACACGTAAGGGCTGCGGGATGCAAAGGCTTCCGCGGCGGCCTGTGTACCCTCAGGATCGCTCCCGGCAATGATGACCGTGCCGCCAAGACGCTTGACCAGCCCCTCACCCTCCCCGAGCCGCGCGACCTGGCGCGCGACGCCCTCGGGCATGTCGGGTTGACCGCCGATCAGAAAAACGACGGCCGCCGCGTCCGAACGCGCAGCGCCTGCGTTTGCCGCCAGCGGGAAGCTGAGGCCAGCCGTCTCCAATCCGAGTCGGGCCGCAACCGCGGCGGCAGCCGCAACCTCGCCGGATGCGGGCTCGTCAGGAAGAACAATCTGCGCAGAGACGAAGTCGACCTGATCGTCGCCATTGCGATCTTGCAACGCCAGGCCGGGCTCGAACACGGCGGCGATCCCCCCGACCACCAACGCCTCTGCATCAGCTTGCGCTGCGCTGCTGGCGAGAGCCGGCGCGGCGGTATCGGCGACAACCGTCGAGCCTGCAACGAACAACAGGAGCAGGAACGCCGTGAGTCTGGCCCGCAAGGTAGCCCCGCGGCGACGCGCCTGGCACCAGACCTTCGCCCACACTTCCCCTGATAGATGTCGTCGAGTCACCCTGCTCTCCTCGATGCCGTTGAGTACACACACACACACTACCGAGACACTGTGTTCTTCGGCACCCCTTGTCCAGTGGACCGCCGCTGATCAGCGTGGGAGGCCCAGGTCAAGACTCTCAGCGCAGGGCTCGGCTACCAGTCGAACGAGCGCGTGACCTTGAGAGTAAGAGAGCGATCGTGACGTCCGAAGCGGAGGCCGTCGTACTCGCCCGCCTGACGGTAGACAAGATAGATGTCGTCGCCGACGCGGTAGATGTAACGCAGCCTGGCGAAGACGGAAACGCCGTTCGATACGTTGCTGTACTGCACCAGCGCGTCGGTGAGCCAGCGATCCGAGAAGCTGTAGTTGAGTCGTCCGTTGAACACGTTGCTGGCAAAGCTGCCCCCCGGCAGGTCGATCTTGTTGTAGCTGAAGGTCGGGGCAATCCGCAGATTCTCGCTGAGCCGGAAGGTCAACCCGGGCGACACCGTCACGATCGTACCGTCGTAGAACTGCCCGATGTTCGCATCACCGCTCACGCTGACCCAGCGACCACCGAAGGTCGAGTACCAGAGGTACAGGGTGTCGAAGGTGTACTCACCGGGTGGGATCGTCACGTCGGGATGGATCTGGAAGGGGAAATCCAGCCGCTCAAACGTGTTCGAAAAAAAGGCGCCCACAGCGTCGCCGGACTCACCGTTCACCGAAACGCCGTACCACGACTCGCGGCTCACCAGGTCGCCTCTGGTGTCAAAGAACGTCGTGTAGTTGACATCGAAGCTCACCGACCGCAGCCAATCAACGTCCGGACGCGGATTGAAGGAGCCGCGGAAGGCTCGCCGTACCACATCGTCGCGCAGAACGAACCCCAGATCGCTGCGGAAATCCGGGTCGACACGCGCGACGTCAAGGCTGGCGCGCCACAGGTCACTCTGCCAGCCAACGCTGAACTGGCCGGCGAACTTTCCCTCCTCGACATCAACGTCGGCGGCGCGGGCACCGAAAGCGGAGATGTTGAGATTGTCGAAGAAGGTGAAGCTGGCGTCAGCGCCAATAACCGTGTTGGTGACCCCATCGGGGCCTTCGACGTGGGTCACCAGACCACCGACGCTGGATCGGGCCAGCACATCCTGCCGCCAGCGCAACGCCGTGAACCCCTGTCCCGCGCCGAATTCGGAGTCATCTGTACGGACGTGGAGAAAGCCGACCGTTCCGCTGCCGAGCTTACCGGTCATCTTGGTACCGAAATCGATCGGGATCGGCACGCCGGAAGGCGACAGTCCGATGTTGCGCGAGTGGAAAAGTCTCAACAGCGGCGGGCTAAACCCACTGTCGCGGTTACGCCCACCAAAGCTGAAGTTGTTGGCTCCCTCGAGGAAGAAGTCACGTTTCTCCGGGAAGAACAGCGAGAAGCGCGTCAGGTTGACGCGCTGGTCATCGAGCTCGACCTGGGCGAAGTCGGTGTTGTAGGTGAGATCGGCGGTCAGGTTGGAGGTCAGCTGAATCTTGAGATCGTCGACGCCGAATTGATCATCGACCGTGTTCGTACGCCCTGTATCCGCCGCGAAGAGCGACGTCGCAGTGCCGAGGAAGTACGGCCGCAGCCGAAAGCGCTGGGTCACCGAGAGATTCTCGAAGCCGCGCAACTCACCGGCCTGAGACACGGCGATAAAACGAAAGTCGCGGCGGTAGTTACTCCAAGCAACCTGTTCGTTCTTACGGCGGATCTGGCGCTCGAAGTCAACACCCCAATCCGCCAGACCGGAAGAAAAACGCAGGATCGCCAGCGGGATTACCAGCTCCGCTTCCCAGCCCCTCGCGGTGACCTGCGCGGCCGCCTCCCAGGCCTCATCCCACTCGGAATTGATCTCGCTCTCATTGCGGATCGTGGCATCGTAGCGGGCGCCCAGCGGGTTGACGGTGAACAGGAATCCGCTGCGCCCGTCGTGGAAGGTATCCAGGACGACGCTGAACGTGTCGTCTGAGCCTCCACCACCACCACCGCCGCCGCCGAAGAACCCTCCTCCGCCGAGCGCGTCGCGCCGCAGCTCGCTGGCAAGGATGCCGCTCGGGTTCGTGTCGTAGGCAATCAGCCCGACGTACAGGTTCCGGTCGTCGTACAGGATGCGTACCTCCGTACGCTCGGAGGCTGGCTGCCCTTCCCCTGGCTCGCGTTGCAGGAAGTCGGTGGCAACGTCGGCCAGCGCCCAGCTGGCGTCGTCAACGACGCCGTCCATCACCGGAGCCTCGGATGCACGGGTCACGGCCATACCTGGTGTCGCGCCCGGCGCCCGCGCCGTTCTGGCCCGCGGCGCCCCGAACACCATCTCGGGAGCAACCGACATGAGGTCAGCAGCCTTGCCGTCGACGGGTGTCCCGGGAGAGAACGTGCCGATCGCTGGTGCCGGTACGACAGAAGCGCCACGGGGGTTGATCGGCTGCACGAGGATGCCCCCGGACCTGGCCGAGCGTGCCTGCGCTGTAGCGCTCGGTTCGGGAGATCGTGGCGGCCTGACGTCGACCGGTGCGGACGGCTGCACGCTGGGATCCAGAACCGGGGCGCTGGCGACGCGAACCGGAGCGTTCAGCTCGCCCGGCAAGACCAAGCGCACTGGAATATTCCGTCTCGGTGTCCGTCCACCGACCGGTACAGGGAGCTGGGGACCACGATCCTGCGGTGCCTCCGGCACGCTCGAGGCGCTGGCCGGAGCATTCGGATCCACCATGCGGACGCGAATCGTGCGACGCTGCGAGGATCGCTGCGCTCGCTGACCCGCGGTCTCGGCAGAGCCATCGGTGACCGAGTCCAGGCTGGCAGGATCCGGCCCCCCACGCCTGGAGCGCCCGTCCTCCTCGCTAGCAGATTCGGCTTCGCCAGATCCTCCCTGGGGATGGCTGCCAGCCGCATGAGCGCCGAGTCGGCTCGACGCGTGCAGCCGTGAGCCCGCCGCGATCATCAGCGCCATCGCAAGGACAAAAACGAGCTTGTGCTTGTGCACGAGGAGAAACTTCCGGAGCGGTGTGCTGCAACGAGGTTGCCCGCCACGAGGCGGGGTGTAAGTAGGCTCTGCCCGCTACACTACACTGTGGAGACGAGCCAGTGCATGACCTCGTTTCCGGCGGCAAGCCACTGAACGGTCAGGTGCGGCCGCAGTGTTGCCACTGGTTGCTCAGCCGAAACGTGGCGGCCGGATGGGACGCCAGACGAAGAGGACTCGAAGATGCTCGGCAGACCCTCCCCTTCCCGGCCTCGCCGACGGCCGTGGGCGCTGCCCGCATACCGCGGCCTGGCTCTGGCCGGCTGCTTGCTCGCCACGACGTGTCTGGTGGGGCTCCCGGTACGCGGCCAAACGGCGCTGGCGCCCGCAGTTGCATCGCGCACGCCGGTGCCAGTGCCCTGGCGCCAGCTCATACGATGGCCGCCTATCGTCGGGCCCTGGAGCTCGGCGCCGATTTCGTCGAGCCTGACCTGCAGCTGACTCGCGACGGGGTTCTCGTGTGCCTGCACGATCTGTCGCTAGAGCGAACGACCAACGTCGAGAAGGTCTACCCCGAGCGCGCCACCGAGGTCGTGAGCGCCGGAAGCTCGGCGAGGACCTGGCTGGTCAACGACTTTACCCTGGAGGAGATCCAACGGCTCGACGCGGGCACCTGGTTCGACCCGGCCTTCGCGGGCGCGCGTGTCCCGACGCTCCAGGAGCTGATCGATCTCGTGGCCGGCAAGGCCGGTATCTACCCGGAGACCAAAGACCCCGAGTTCTATCTCGGGCGAGGGATCGACGTCGATCGCAAGCTCCATGACCTGTTGGTGACCAACGGGCTCGACACGCGCCAGGGTCAACGGGCCACCCCGGTACTCATTCAGTCTTTCCACGAGAGCAGCCTGCGCACACTGCGGCAGCTCGGCGGCGATCAATACGATCTCGTCCAGTTGGTATGGATCGACCAATGGAACGATTTCCTGAGCGACGGTGGACTCGAGCACGTGAGCGAGTATGCGCAGGCCGTCAGCCCGTTCCTGACCTTCGCTCTGGGTGATCCGACACTGCTTGGCAGAGCCCATGAAAGAGGTCTTGCCGTCCACGCCTGGCAGGCGTTGGAAGCGTTTCCGCCGCCCGGCTTCGACGATGAGGCGGCCTACATTCGGCATCTTCTCGACGACATCGGTCTCGATGGCCTGTTCGTTCACGATCCCGAGCTTTGTCCGTGAGACTGGCGACCCGCTCGCTGGTCGCCTTCCGCTACGCCATGATCGATGGCTCCCTGAAAACCTGATCGCGTGGCCTTCCAACCCAGGTGAACATTCGTTGAGTTCACTCGTTGGGGGGTAAGAATGGACCAGGTCTTCTGGGAACGCAGGATTCGAGAATCCAAACGCCATGCCGTTAGCTGTTTCCTCATCCTTCTATTGAGCCTCGTGGTTCTGTCCGTGCCCGTGACGCCCGCGATGGCGAGCACAGACACGGCGTCGACCTTGACCGCAACACAACAGAGCGGCCTGTTCTGGGTGGGGCTCGCGCACCTGACGAATAGCCGACGGGGCGCCGCCATCGTCGGTACCGTGGGCGCGTTCCAGACGTCGGTCAATTCGGCAATCATCGGCGCCGTGTTCGGTGGTCCCGCTGGGTTTGTCGCGGGCATCGGTTACGGACTCTAGCCGACCGACTCCCCTCGGGGGCCTCATCGGTGGCGAGCCCGTTCCGGGGAGGCTTCAAGGGCCTGGGGTGGAGCTGGGTGCAACAGCACGATCTCTGATCGTGCCAGCAATCGCTGCGGCGGTGCTTTGGGGAGCTTCCGCGATCGTCGGGTCAGGTCTCTACCTCGACTCGACCTCGATGGCTGACGGCCCGGATGCTGCCGGCGAGCTCGCCCTTGTCGGAGCACCCGGATCGTTCCGAGTGATCATGACACGCAACCTATGGGTCCTCTCGATCAATGTCGCGGGCGTCGCGAGCCTGGGAATCAGCACCATCGGCTCTGTCGTCGCGAACGGGCTCCAGGCGGGGATGGTGCTTGCCCAGGCCTACCGAGAAGGCCTCGATCCTCGATCGTTCGTTGCGGTAACACTTCCCCACGGCATCGAGCTTGTGGCGCTGTGGCTTGCAGCGGCAGTCGGGTTTCTCGGCCCCCGATTGACGTTGTCTTTGGTTCGCAACGGGCGTCTGCCCGCCGCACCCCGCCCAGAGACGCTCGCCTTGGTGGCGCTTGGGCTCGCAGGACTGATCATCGTGGCGGCCGCCCTGGAGGCGGCCATCTCGTTGCCCATGGCGGAGCGTCTTCGAAGCGCCGCGTTCGAGATCGGCACATGAGCTTCGATACCAGCGCTGACAGGTTCCTGTCCACACTGCTCGTTGTCGGCACGGCGCTCGTCCAAGCTCAGATCTCGGCCACCGTTGCCCGCAGCATCGCCCGTGTCGCCATTCCAGCCTGGGCAACGCTCTTCGCGGGCTTCAGCGCACTGATGACGTGCGCGCTCGCCATCGTCTCTTGGCTGCTCATAACCGCCATGGCGCACATCATCTGCCTGGTCATGGATGGCCGCGGTGCGTACGGCCATTTCCTTGTCGGCGCTGGCTACGGCTATCTCCCCTACTTGTTGACCACGCTCGTCACGCTCGTCACGATGATCGACATCTCGCCGCAGATCTCGGCGGCCCTCGAGGCCGGCGAGCCGATCACGGCTCCGCTGCCCCGTCGGCTACATGATGCTGACGGCGCTGAGCCTGACTGCGGTATCGCTGGGCTGGCTATCGAGTCTCTCGAGCGCCTACTTCACGTGGGCGATGAGCTCTCCCACGGCGGCGATCTCTACCGGGCTCGTCGTCCTGTGCGCGGCGCTCGCAACAGCGTGCGGGAGCCTTGTGAAGTCGACCTATCTGGATGCCGCGGACACGGCTCGCGGCCGACGGCGGCGGCCGGCCGTGTGCCGCTTGCTGAGCTTGGCCCTCTTCGTCGGGCAGCTGGGACTGAGCTGGCAGAGCAGCTTCCACGATCTCATGGCCTACATCGAGCGCGACGAGCGCGACGTGATCCGCGGCAAGCTCCGGAGCCTTCGGTTCCTGGTGCTCGCCCAGTACGCGCTGGCTGCGCCGCTGTTTGCGGCCATCGTTGACGGTGGACTCGTCGTCGCCAGCTGCTTTGCGATCTTCAATTCTGGCTGCGTTCCCCCCGTTGGCGTGTGGATCTCACTCAGCAACTCACGGCGGATCGATCCCTTTGCGCCGGCGTTCTTTTCTCAGGAGGGAAGCTCCAGCGCGCTCGAGTCGTCGCTGGGAACCGCCGGCCTCGTCGCAATTCCGCTCCTGCTGAGCCTTGCGCTCCCTTCGGAGACCGCGGGACTCATCGCAATCGCCGCCGTAGGCGCGACCTCCATCGTCATTGGCCCAGCCATTGAGCGGCGCCTCGCAGCGCTGTATCGGTCGCGCCGGTACGTCCTCGCCCACCGGCTACGGCAGCGCTCCTGAAGGGCTTCTCGACGGTAGCTTCTTCGCCCTCCCGTATCCTCCTGACCCGGCTACCCGAGCCCACCGGCCCCTTTAGACCGGCGCTCACATGACCTAGGATCGCCATCTGGACGAACCGAACGGATGTCGGCAACGGCGAGATTGACATGCGACGCGTGCACCTCGGACTTACGGCACTGACTCTCGCGGGTTCGATACTGTCTGCCGCCCACGGCGAGCTTCTCGATACCTCCGTCCTCTTGCGGTCGGCCGGTGAAGGTACCCAAGCGCCGCGTGCCGCCTCGGAGTTCTCGCTCAATCGCATCGCCAAGATCCTCTGCTCGGCCGTGTTCGTGTCAGAGCGCGAGCTCGACGAGGCTCTGCACAACAGCGCCCGGCGAGTCCTCCCCGACGCCGACTGGCGACGATTGGCGTCGCGCTCTGACGGCAACTCCGACGTGGGCATCGATATCGATCGCGACAACCGAACAGTCCGCGCCACGCTGGGCGGCTTCAGCGGGCGGGCAAAGCACCATGGCGATCAGGGCTGCGTGATCCTTCCGGCCGGGCTCGACGAGGTCTTCTTCAAGCCAGTGAGTATCCAAAGCTCGCTGCCGGATCCCACAACCCAACCGTGGCCAATGGGTGACCGACTCCCCGATCCCCCGTCTGCCTCACCTCTGGATGCGCGCAGGATCCGGCAGGCGGTCGATGCGGCGTTCGAGGGCGGCGGGCTGACGGCCGCTTTCGTGGCGGTCCATCAGGGGCAGATCATCGCCGAGCGCTACGGCCAGGGTGCCGACAAGGACACCCAGCTGGAAAGCTGGTCGATGGGCAAGAGCCTGACGGCAACACTGGTAGGTATCCTGGTTCAGCAAGGGCACCTCAGCCTGGACTCCCCGGCTCCCGTGCGACTGTGGCACGAAGACGCGGCAGACCCGCGCGCGCAGATCACCGTCAGCGACCTGCTGCGCATGAGTTCCGGCTTGCGGTTCACGCACGCGAGCCAGCCGGCCTACGAATGGGGCCGCGGCGTCCCCGACCACCTCTACGTATACGCCGCAGCGATCGATGCATTCGATCTCTCCATCACACGACCCGCCGAGTTTCCGCCGGGGACCGTGGGTCGCTATCGCAACTCCGACCCGCTGACCTTGGGATACATCATTCGACAGACCGTCGAGGGCCTCGGCGAGGACTATCTCTCGTGGCCACAAGCTGCGTTGTTCGACCGCATAGGAATCCGCCGGCAGGTGCTCGAGACCGACGCCTATGGGAACTTCCTACTTACCGGCCATGACTTCGGCACCGGTAGAAACTGGGCGCGCCTCGGCTTGCTGTATCTGCGCGACGGGATTTGGAATGGCGACCGGCTCCTCCCCGACGGCTGGGTGGACTTCGTCAGCACCCCGGCGCCTGCCTGGGTTCCCCCGGTCTACGGCGGCCTCTTCTGGGTCAACAGCGATGGCCGTTGGAACGCGCCGCGCAGCACCTACTACATGAGCGGCGCTGGTGGGCAGGAGGTCATCATCGTGCCGACCCACGATCTCGTGGTTGCTCGGCTGGGTCACTCACAAGGCAGCGAGGCCGGACAGGCGGCGCTCAACGTAGCTGTCGGAAAGTTGATCGAAGCAATCGAGGTGTCGCAATAGCGCGCTACCGATCGTTGGCTCGGCTCGCAAGGAGCCGCTGACGGACATCCTCGTAGTAGGGCTGCTCAGTAGCTCCGCATACGCGTGTTACCCCCTGGCATGTCCGCACTGTGAGATACGAGCGCGATCGCCAGGCAGATCGGTATCGCGCCCAGGAGCAGGTTCCATGCCTCCGGCTGCCCGAACAAGAGGCCCCTCGACCCGACCTCGGCGAGGACGCCGGCGACCCAGATGCTAGCGACCACCAGCGACAGGCGTGCAACGCGCCGCACCCTACGCTCGGAGCGCATCAGGCGCAGTAGAAAGGCGACGGCCGCCGCGACCGAGAGCAGGTTGGCGATCACCAGCACGAGGCCGCCGAGGAACTCCAACATCGGCTGCGGCAGGTAGCCGACGATCGCCGCCACCAGCCAGGCAACGGCCACCGGCGCATAGAGCAACGCCCTACCAGATCGAGCCAGCGTCCCGCTCGGGAAGATCAGCGCCAGGTGCAGCAGGGCAGCCTCTGATAGTGCGCTGAAACCCAAGTAGACGAATAGCAGGCTGAGCTCGATCCGGCGTGCGAGCTACCAATCGCTCCGCCCCAGTGGACTCCACCGCCCACACTGTAGAGCAGAAGGATCGACGTGAATCGTCCGGGACGCAGACTCCAGGCTGCCGTTCCACAAACCAGAAAGAGCACGCCCAGAAGGGCGGTCGGAATACGAAGACCCTCGGGGATCGTAACTAGCGACGATGGCCACACGAGCGCCGTGGCACGCCATAGCGAGACAAGCGCTATGGCCACGACAACCCCTTCCCGGCTCTGATGGAGGGTCTTCATGCTCACCTGGCTCGCCCGCGTCCTCGCCGCTCGGCGCCACGTCGACCGAGTAGCCCGCCGACCGGATGTCCTCCGCCAGCTGCCTGGCCAGGTCGGCCTCATCCTCAACAACGAGTATCCGCATGTGGTCGGCTCCCGCGCTCCATTCTACGCGGCAGCCGCCGGGGCGCTCTCCTGTGCGGGCGCTGAGTCGAGATTGACTAGAATCGCGGCCGGGTGAGAGCTGGCCGCCGTTGGAACTAGCGGGTTCTACCGATACGCTTCTGACCTCGCACACCTGACCGGGAACCCACGGCGCTGCTGGCACCGTACCCTGTCGGCGCCTCACTCCAGTGGAAACGGGGATTCGCGGGCGGTTTCGTGCGCCGCTTATTCGAGACAAGGAGAACATCATGATTCGGAGATTCGGCCTTTTCGCATGCGTCGCGGCCGTCGCGTTCGTCGCCGGTATGTCGGTGGACGAGGCACCCGCAGTGGAGGCTCAGACCAACCAGATCTACGAGCTTCGCATCTACACGACGGCGGAGGGCCGGCTCGGAGCACTGCTCGAGCGTTTCGGCGGCGGGGAGCTCGACCTGTTTCTCAAGCACGGCATGAAAAGCGTTGGCTACTGGGTCCCGGACGATGCGCCGACCTCCGAGAACACCATGATCTACATGCTGGCGCATGAAAGCCGCGAGGCCGCAGCAGCATCGTGGCAGGGCTTCTTCGACGATCCCGAGTGGGAGACGATGCGCGCCAAGTCGCTGGAGGACGGGCCGATTGTCACCGAGGTCGAGTCGACGTTCATGAACCCGACGGAGTTCTCGCCCGTCAAGTAACCCGCGATCCGTGCGCCTGGCGCCCTGGCCGGCAGCGGCCGGCCAGGGCAATCAGCCTACGGCAGCCCCAGAGCTACCCACTCGGCCGGGTAGTCGCGTCCACCGATGGCCACCACGACGTACTGCTTGCCATCGTGCAGGTAGGTCATGGGTGCGCTTGTCGTACCGGCCGGCAGGTCCATCTCCCAAATTGTCTCGCCAGTGCTCTTGTCCAGGGCGCGGAACATCGTTCCCCAGTGCCCGCGGGCCACACCTGGCATCGCATCGCTCCCCTCGCCGATGAACAGCATCGTCTTGGTGACTAGCGGCGCGGCGCGGTTGGCGATGCCGAGCGGCGGCAGATCGAGATCCTTCAACAGGGGATGGTCGCGTGGACCGTCGCCGATCGGGACCTGCCACAGATGCTCCCCTTGGTTCATGTCGATGGCCGTGAGCCGGCCGTACGGCGGCTTGGTGAGCGGTAGGCCCAAGGGACTGGCCAATTCCTGATGCTGTTGCCGCCAGCCGCGGCCGGCGCCGGGCGGCGCCGACTTGATCACGTAATCCATTGTCGCGTCGCCACTGGCTGCGACCATGTCGTTGATGTAGGGGAGCGTATGCGACGCGGCGTAGAACACGCCGGTCTCCGGATCGAACGCCGGGGTATGCCAGTTTGCCGCGCCCCAGGTCCCCGGCACCACGATCGTGCCGTTCGTGGCCTCGTCTGCCAGCGAAGGTGGAGTGAAGATCGGACCGGTGACGAACTGATTCATGATCCTCAGTGCTTCGGCCCTGAGCTCGGGGGTGAAGTCGATCAGGTCGTACTCGGTGAGACCCTGCCGGTCGAACGGTGGTGGCTTAGTGGGAAAGGGCTGCGTCGGTGACGTTCGCTCGCCGGGCACCATCGACTGGGGCACGGGGCGCTCCTCGATCGGCCATACCGGCTTCCCCGTGGCGCGATCGAAGACGTAGACGAAGCCGGTCTTGTTGGGTTGCATCACGGCCTTGATCTGCTTGCCATCGACCGTGATGTCACCTAGGACGGGTGCGCCGATGTTGTCGTAGTCCCACAGATCGTGATGCACCATCTGAAAATGCCAGACGCGTTCGCCGGTCTTGGCGTCGATGGCGACGAGGCTATCGGCAAACAGATTGTCGCCGGGCCGGTGGCCACCGTAGAGGCTGTTGCTGGGGGCGGTAAGCGGTACATACACATAGCCGAGCTCTTCGTCGGCACTGAGTCCGCACCAGGCGCCCATGGCGCCGCCGTACCACCACGAGTCGCCCCAGGTGTCGTCGCCATACTCGCCCGGTCGCGGTCGCACGTGGAAGATCCACTTGAGCTCACCGGTGCGGACGTCGTACCCCCGCACGTCTTCCGGAGCAGCTTCTTTCTTGTTTCCGAAATCGCCGCCGCCGCCACCGTTGCCGGCAACGACCACCACGTCGCCGACGACAACCGGGCCGTCGCTCGACCAGTCATTCCCCGACCACGGCAACTCGCGGTCCAGGCTGACCCGCCCGTCTTCTCCGAAGTCAGGGTAGTACGTGCCGGTCCTGGCGTTCAGGGAGTAGAGATAGTTGCCTCTGGACACGAAGACGCGACGGTCGGTATCGCTCTCCCAGTAGTCAAGGCCGCGTGAGCTCGAACCTCTCATGCCCGACGCCGAGCTATCGAACGGCTCCTGTCCCCAGACCGTCTTGCCGGTCGCCGGGTCGAAAGCCTCTACGAGCCCGACACCGTTGGCGGCGTAGAGCACGCCGCCAACCATGATCGGCGTCGCCCGCAGGTTGTCGTTGATCATGAGATCAGGGAATGCCTGTTTGAGCTGCGGGTCCACCTTGGGCCGACGCCAGAGAATCTCGAGCTCGCCGACGTTGTCGCGATTGATCTGATCGAGCGGTGAGTAGCGCGTGAACCCCTTGTCGCCACCCTGGTAGTGCCACTCGCCGACCGGCGCCGGAGCGCTCTCCTGGGCACCAACCATCAGGCTGCCCGCCAGCACAAGGCTCACGCACGCGCTTGTCCTGATCGATCGTTGGATACCCGGCATGGAACACCTCCTCTTGCTGATCCACAGGTTCTGTCGCACGCTCGCCTCGCCGAACAGCCCGGGGCAGAGCGCTGAGCGCACCACTCTATCGGCCCGAGGCTTCCAAGCGAAGGGCCTTGCCGCTCACCGCGCCGAGCTAGAGCACACCATGCAGCTTGATTAGCGCCAAGAAACATGAGGGAGCACTGCACCAGAGAGAAGGGGACGCACCGATGACATCGAATACCGAGGTCTGGCCGCATGGGATGCCCGCCGTCGGGCAGAGAGCCGAGCGTTCGCGACGCGTGCAGCCGCGAGACCGCCCGCGAACCCCTGAGATCAAGGGAGCTGGATCGGCCGTTTGACGTGAGGTGGCCCATGCAACACGCTCGGGCACCCTTTCACCCGGAGAGCTCATGCCCGTTGTCCAGTACCCGAAGCACGGATCGTTTCGAGCAACGCTTGCCCTCATCGCCTTGCTCGCCGGCTGCGGAGGCCCAGCGGCGGCCCCGGCGACCAGCGCCCCCCCCCTCGTGGGCGCGTGGACCCTCGTATCCTGGCAGCGCACGGCCGCGGACGGCGCGGTCACGGATGCCTACGGCGGAAACGCGGCGGGGCAGATCGTCTACACGGCCAATGGCCGTATGTCGGCGCAATTGATGCGGCCCGGCCGGGAGTTCCCCGAGGCAGAATCATCCACCGGGGAAGAAATGCGGAGCGCCATCCTGGGAGGCTTCTTCTCCTACTACGGCACGTACACCGTCGACCATGACAACGCCGTCGTCACCCACAATGTGGAAGGCGCCCTTCTCCCGAGCTGGGTGGGGTCGCAGAGACCACGAGCCTTCACCTTCGATGGGCCTGATCGCGTGACGCTGAGCACCGCTCCGGATCCTGACCGCACCAACGGCGCGGTCAGCGTGCTGGTGTGGGAACGGGTTTCATCGGGTCAGGGCGAATAGCGGCTCAATCGACGGGATCGATCAAGACCGCAAGAATGGCGCCGGCGATCACGGCGAACCCCGTCATGAAGCGAGCCCACTCGAACTTTCGTTCCTGCAGCCACAACCGTGCCACCTGTGACACGGAAATCTCGTAGGGCGTCAGGGTGGTCCCCGTGGCGGAGCGCGTCTCGACCGTGCCATACACGGTCTCCCCCCGAACCTCACCGGATCCTACGAAGGGCACGTCCTGACTATCGACCGTGGTGACCCCCACCACGTTCTCGATGGGCGAGTCTTCGGCCGGCGGCGGGGCAACTCGAAGCACTTGCGTATTGTAGCAGCCCGTAAGGTGCGGCAGCAGCACGGCTAGTACCAACAGCGCTATCGGTTGCCTCATGATCGCTCGTCTCAAGGAGATCCTCTAGTGGAGGTGGGCGCATTCAAGGTTGGTGCTTCGGCGGCGCATCTTACCCCGATCTCGCCGCCACCGGGTCCAAGGCCAAAGGCGGCGCTGTCAGGCTAGCCACCCTCCGGGAAGATCTCCCTGGCGATCATCATGTGCACGCCGACGTTGCCGTCAACAAGTTGGGTGATGCGCAAGTCGGCAGCAATGCTCGCCAGGGCATACGCGGCTCCGCGCTCGAGATCGCGGGTCTCCATCAGGAAGTCGACCATCTCCTGGACGGCGATCCGGGTCGCCGCCGTGAGGTCCGGATCCATGCCCATGGTGATGAAATGCGTCGGCGTCTCGGCACGCGGCCAGGCGAGTTGCTTGCCCTTGTGCAGGAAGAACTGCAGCCGGCCGTCGAGCGAGGTCTCGATTGCCGTCTGGTCGACCTCGCCGTCGCCCTGGGCGGCGTGCCCGTCGCCGACCTCGAACAGCGCTCCCGGCACGTGCACCGGAATCAGCAGTACCGTACCCGCTACCAACTCCTTGTTGTCGAGGTTGCCGGCGTGAATCCACGGCGGGTTGCTGCTGATCCGACCTGCATCCGGAGGCGGCGCCACCCCCATGCTGCCGAAGAAGGGGCGCAGCGGAATCTCGATACCGCCGATGAACCGCGCCACCGCGCGCCGCTCATCGAACCGGAAGAGGCGCATCCGTTGCTCATCGCAGTTGTCCGGCAAGAAGCCGCTGCAGCCGTTGTAGGCATAGGGAATCGCCAGATCGACAGAAAGCACGCGTACTTCCAAGGCGTCGCCCGGCTCCGCCCCCTCGACGTAGATGGGACCCGTGAGGATATGCCCGCCCGGACCGCGGTCAGTCACCTGGTCGTAGACGTCGCGCAGCGACTGCTCGACCTCCTCTGGCGGAATCCCCGCCGCTTCCAGTCTTGTCGGACTCGAGGTCAACAGGGTCTCGACCTCGACTGACCTGCCCCAAGTGTTGAGGCCACTTCGTAACTCATAGAATCGATGCTTGAGCGAAGCCCCAAATCGGTACCAGTCAGAGGTTTAGGATTCGGCGATCTGAGGCCTCTGGTTGCCAGCCCCTGGCGAACTCCGTAGGAGTTCGAT